>Ga0326728_10000037_pt1 | contig 533640 bp, 465 predicted proteins | sample MB3enrmetagenome_FD_207602 | JGI IMG/M metagenome (GOLD analysis project Ga0326728, IMG submission 207602) | Lab enriched peat soil microbial communities from McLean, Ithaca, NY, United States - MB31MN | ecosystem: Environmental > Terrestrial > Soil > Wetlands > Peat | place: USA: New York...
AGGGTTCCCCCCACGCCGCAAAAGGCGCGGCTCCCCCCACAAGAGGGCTTCGCCCCCTTGTGAATCCCCCGCGGAATTTTGGGCGGGGGTGCTTGACAGAGGCAGGCCTTCTCATGGAAGCCGCGTCCCCCCGGTACCGTCGCGAACGCGGCTCGCGCCGCGCGTCCCCCCGGCCTCATCTCCCCGGCGCCGCCAGACAATCCCTCCACGGTGCCCGCCCCGATCTCGGCGGCGGTGGATCCGTCAGCGCCAGCCGCACTGGTCCGGCGCAGAGGTTCGCAATGCGCATGCGCTCCACGAGCTGGTACTTCGGCCGATCCGTCACGTCCGCCGCGCCGAACGCGTAGTGCTCTCCGCAAACGAACGTGTCCGGCTGCCCCGTCGGACACGGCCCGCGCCCGGCCACCGGTTCATCCCGATACTGGAACCACATCACGCCCACCGTATTTCGTTCGCTCGCCGCGTCCAGCACCCAGCTCTGATAGGCCTCGCCGGCCGTCGCGTCGTCGGTCGCATTCGCCGTTGTGTAAACGCCGAATCCCCGCACGAGATCGTACGTGGGCGGAAAGCTGAACTCGCCGATCAGCGCCGGCTTGTCTATCTCGGCTAACAGTCCGGCCATGAAATCCGTGAGCATCTCGAACGAATACCAGTCGTAACCGAGCACGTCGCAGTTCGCCGCCGCGATCAGCCAGTCCGACGGGTCCGCCCACCAGCCGGCCGAGATCCAGAATCCGAAGTAGAGGTGGTTGGGGTCCGCGGTCTTGAACGCCGTGTACACGAAATGATGCACCGCGTTTTCGTAGTATTCGCGCATCGCCTCCAGATCGGCGGCCGGCGGCGTGGGCGAAGTCGCGTAAAGCTGTGCCAGCGTCGTGGCCTGTACGCCCCACGCGGCTGCGGCGGCCGTGACACTCCCGCCGTATAGATTGGTGACCGCGTAGTTGATCATCGCCTGCTTGGCCGGGACGCTCGCCGCGAGTTGCAGAATCCCCTGCGCCTCGCTGGCCTGCACGATCCCCTGGATCTCGTTCGTCCACGACCATCCCAGGATCGTCGCGTTGCCGCTCAGATAATTCTGCATCTGCGCCCCGAGCGCCGTCTGGAACGCCGCCGTCGCGTTGGCGTCGAACGGATCGATGTGCCCGGTGGGGAGAATGGGCGAGTTCACGTACAACACCGGCAGGTTCGGCAACGTTCCGGTGGTGTTCGACCATTTCCCCAGGCCCGTGAAGCCCCAGCTCGGCAGCCGGGCCGCCGAGCGCGCCGTCGAAAGCTGCTGCCAGTTCGCGCCGAACTTGGCGATCAGATTCGCCGTGATGAAGGAGAAGTACCAGGTGTTGTCGCCGACGCCCCACGGATCGTAGGTCCATCCCGCCGCCGTCTCGCCGCTGTTCGGAGGAATGCTGGCGAACTCCCATTCGCGGCCGGTAATCGGCGTCACGTCCCAGTTCAGGCCGGGCGGTCCGCAGAGTCCCGTGTAAAACACCGGGTGCCCGTCCGGGCTGATCAGCCACCAATAACCGTTCCGCTTCGCGACGGTGTAGTAACCGGTGCCCGGCTGCGACCACGTGTTCAGAATCCCGCCCCCCGCGTCCACATTCCGCGCCGGCGGATGCGCCGCGAGCCACGCCTGTTCGTACGCATCGTCGGCGGCCAGATCGGCGGCGCTCGCCACTTTGCCGGCCCACATCGATTGAACGCTCTGTCCAAACGCATCCACCAGCGGTTGCGACTGATTGGGCACGGGCGCGGCTTGCAGAGTGAACGAGGTGGTGATCACCTGCGTGTCGGTTGCGCTCGAAGTGAATTGCAGCGTCTCCGTCAGCGGCCCGGAAAGCGCCAGCACCGCGGCCGGAACGCTAACCGCCGGATTTGTGAATTGCGCCCAGCCGCTCGAGTTTGCAATCGTCAGCCCCGCCTCGATCGCGCTGAACACGGCGTTTGACGCCGCCCAGCTCGGAATCTCATTCACCGTGACCGGTTCATTCACCGGCTGAAACGCACCGGGCGAAGTCGCCACAGTCGCGCCGTTTACCTGAATCGTCGTGGCGGAGGGAGCGATGGTCGCCACCACGTTGTACGGCGTCCCGTACTGCCATCCGCCGGCGGGGACGAAGCTTGGGAATCGCCACATGGCGCCGTCCGCCACGCCGGTGTACATGGTCAGGGTGTCCAGATGGCAAAGGCCGTCGGCAGCCGATATCGCTTCCAGATCCACATAGAAGCCGGCGTTGTTGTCGTAGTCCGACTGATCGGCCAGGATCGTGCGGCAATCCGCCTGCGCCAGCCCCGTAAATGCCGCTGCGATGGCCGCCACGGCGAAGAATCGCTTCATCCTGTAACGAGACATATCACGTTCGAGGTGGCACGGGCTTCAGCCTGTGATAACCTCGCTCGTTCACGAGACAGTGTACGATTAACAATACGATGCGCTTCCGGGCTTGTCTGCTCGCGATTTGCTGCTGTGCCGCGTTCGCTCAGAACAACAAACCCGCCCTGACCGTCGCCGCAGCCGCCAACCTCACCGACGTCTTCGCCGAGGTCGCCACGAAGTTCAAAGCGCAAACCGGCATCGGCGTCGTGTACAGCTTTGGCGCCACCGCCAACCTCACCATGCAGGCGGAGCACGCCGCGCCCTTCGACCTCTTCGCCGCCGCCGACATTGTGCACATCGATCAGCTTGAAAAAGAAGGTCTCCTCGCTGCCGGATCCCGCGCCATCTACGCCCGCGGCCGGCTGGCGCTCTGGATTCCACCCGGCAGCCGCGTGCACGTCACGCGCGTCGAGGACCTGAAGAGCGATGAAGTGAAAATCGTTGCCGTGGCCAACCCGAAGCTCGCCCCCTACGGACAGGCCGCCGTCGAAACGCTGCGGAAGCTGGGCCTCTGGAACGCCGTCCAGCCGAAAATCGTCTACGCCGAAACCATCAGCGCCGCAAAACAGTTCGCCGCCACCGGCAACGCCGACGCCGCGTTCACGGCCTGGTCGCTGGTGATCCGCGCCGGCGGCCAGTCCATTGCCATTCCCGACGACCTCCACACCCCCATCGACCAGGCCGCCGGCATCCTGCGATCATCAGGTCAGCAGGCCGAAGCCCGCCGCTTCGAGCAGTTCCTGCTCGGCCCGGACGGCCGGGAGATTCTCGCGCGCTATGGATACGAGTTCCCACACTAACCTCGACGTGCACAACAACGTCGCCGAAATGCGCCAGAAGCGGGGTATCGCAGCCGCCGATCTTGCGCGCCGCACCGGCATCAGCCGGCCCACCATCTACGCCATCGAAGCCGGCAAGTACGTCCCGAACACCGCTGTCGCCCTGCGCATGGCACACGTGCTCGAGACCACCGTGGAGGAGCTTTTCTCGGTGGCCGGCGAAACCGCCGCAACACCCGCCACAGCGACTCCCGAGCTGATCCCCTCGCCCGACTTCGCGCCCGGCGCCGCGGTGCGACTCTGCCGCGTGGACGATCGCCTTCTCGCGGTTGCCTCGCCCGTGGAATCCTGGCAACTGCCGCCCGGCGACGCTGTGCTGCGCTCCACCGGGGGCCGCTCGCGCCGGGCCACGGTCGCCTGCGTCGACGAACGCGACATCGGCGAAGGCATTCTCATCGCCGGCTGCGATCCCGCGGTCTCCATCCTCGCCCGGCATCTGGAGCGCGGCGGAATCGAGCTGGTGCCCGCGCGCTCCAACAGTTCCGACGCCCTGCAGCTCCTGCGCCAGCACAAGGTGCACATCGCCGGCACGCACCTCCCCGATCAGGCGCGCGTGAAACGGCTCTTTCCGCCCGGCTCCATTGCCGTCATTGTCTTTGCCACATGGGAAGAAGGACTTGTGGTCGCGACCGGAAATCCGCTGGGAATCCGAAGCGCGGCCGACCTCGCCCATTCCGGTGTGCGCCTGGCCAATCGCGAAGCGGGTTCCGGCTGCCGACTGTTACTCGACGAAGAACTAACGCGAACCGGAGTTCGCCCCTCCGGGATTTCCGGTTATGATCGCAGTTTTCCCGGCCATTTGCCCGCCGCTCGGCAGGTTAAATCGGGACTGGCCGATTGTTGCGTGGCCACGCGCTCGGCCGCGCTGGCGTGCGGTCTCGATTTCGTGCCGCTGACTTCGCGCCGTTATGACCTCGTCCTGCGCACCGAGCACCTCGGCCTGGCCTCGGTGGAGCGAATGCTCAATGTCCTCTCCAGCACCCGCTTCCGCCGCGAGCTCGAAACGCTGGCCGGCTACGATACGCGCGAAACAGGAAGGCGGGTGGTGTAACGCCGTGGGGCGGGCAATCCTGCCCGCAGGCCGACTTTGAGTCGGCCCGGCGCCCATCACATTCACCGATCGCTGTTTCTACTGCAATGTGCAGGATGGTGGTCCGGGCCAGCTGCCACACCGAAGTGTCTTGCCCTGCTCGTATTGATCGAACGTCGGAGGAATCGCGCCTTCGACGAACGGATTCAGGAATGGATAGTTCGGCTCGAAGATGAACCAGGGGTCGTTCCTGACGTACACGTTCACCTTGAGGTCGGGGAAGACAGGAGTGAACCTTTGCAGCAGTTTCATCCCGGATTCGCGCGAAAGGGTTGCCGTGGTTTTAAGGAACACGTCCACCTTCTGGAGGATGTAGGGTCCGGGTGCGCTGAAAGCGAAATAAAGCACCTCGTAGCGCTCGCCGCCCGTGTCGAAGATCAGCGGGTCTGAGCCGGTGAGCACCTCTCTTGTTACGCTCCCCGATGCATCGCGCACCCTCAGCACGGCGTCCCGGCCGATGGAGACCAGCTCGCCTATCTCGTTCCCCGCCCGAGCACATTCGTTGTGGAGCCTTAGCCAGGTGTCGTAGTCCATGTGGTCCGGCTGCGGCAATGGTGCACCGCCGGTGTCGCCGTAGAACCAGACCTCCATGAAGTCTTTGCCTCGCTTGCCGGCGAGTTGCGCGCGGGAAAGCTGCTCCAGGCGGCTTACACCGAAGGTCCCATGCTGGAGGCGTATCGACACTTGCCTCACGCCACCGGTGTGCACGTCGGCAAGCGTCGTTTCTGACCCGGCGGCAACGACCTGGGTGATCAATGTGGCCGTGAGGATAGCTGTTATCATTGGTGGGCCTCGCAATCGCTCTGCATCCACGCGCCAACGGCCGGCAATCGGTCGGCTTCCAGCCGCCCTATCTCGGGTAGCGATACGGGGTGCGTTGCTCGGGTAGCAGCGAGCGCTCGCCTGCTTTGACGAATCGCTGTCAGACTGTAAGCATGCCAGGCAGTGCTGAAACACCCACCGACACCGCTGCCCGCAGAACTGCTACGGCCACGGTTTGGATCGCCATTTTCACGGTCATGTTGGCGGTCGTGAATGTCATAACGCTGTATGAGGTGATCGAAGGAGGCGCGGATACGCATGCCCTCGCGGTCGCCGCTGGCAAGCAAGCCGACGCCGCAACAGCTCTGGCTCACCAGGCCAAGGCGCAAACTGGCGAAATTCATGATCTCGCCGTGGCTGCCGAAAAGCAAGCTCAACAGGCCAAACGGTCCAGTCAAATTGCTGCACGAACACTGGGGGTCTTGGAGATGCAGCAGAGGGCGTGGGTAGCTCTCGCCGCCTCTCCAGTCCTGCAGCCAACCGGGAATGGCGTTATCTGGAGCCTTCGTAATTACGGAGGCTCCACGGCCTTTCATATAACTGCCAAGGGTGAGCTCGTTGCCGACCCAAGCGACATTTCCGCCACACAGGACAGGATGTGTCGAGAGATCGAAGGTAGCCAGATCTGGGAATTGTTGTTTTCGCGTATCACGGGCCGCCCGCGAGCCGCATTTGCGGTAGGTGCTCCGATCCACTATGTAGTCGGCTGCATTCGATACCGAGATCAATTCAGCGCGAGCCGCTGGACGAAGTTCTGTTACGAGCCTGATGCTCGCGACCGGAACGCCTTCATCGCGTGCCCCGGCAACAACTACACAGACGCCGATAAGCAGAATCCGAATTAGGATATTCCCGTAACTAGCATGGGCAAGAACACCACGCCGACAAGAAGGTCCCGGTTTCCCCGCCCGTCTCTGATTCGGACACTTAAGTCTCTGATTACATTGGTGATTAAGTATTCACTTTTACGGCAACGCACCCCGTGTCAGCCCCCTCTACCTCGCCCTTAACGCCGCGATGATCTGCCGTCTTGCCGCATTGCGCGCCGGCAGGAACCCGCCCGCCGCCCCGATGAACAGCGCGAAGATCATCCCGATCACCATTACGCGCGGGTTCACGTTGAAGTTGAACGTAAAGTGGCTCCACGTGGTGAAGCTGCCCACATCGGTGCTGATGTAGTTCAGCGGCAGCGCCAGCACGCATCCCACAGCGCCGCCCATTACCGCCAGGAACACCGACTCCAGCACGAAGCTGAACAGGATCGAAAACTTCGAAAAGCCCAGCACCCGCAGCGTCCCGATCTCCGCCGAGCGCCGCGCCACCGCCGCATACATCGTGTTCATCGCCGCGAACACGCTGCCCACCGCCATGATGATGGCCACCAGCATGCCCATGAACTGAATGGGCATCGCGTCTTTCATCTGGTCGGCGTAGTATTGCTGCTCGGGCTGCGCGATGACGTTGAAGCGCGGGTCCTTTTCCAGACGGCGCTTCAGATCCTCCACCTGTCCCGGCTCGGCGCGCAGCAGAGTGGAACTCAGATAGTCCTCGCGGCGCTCGTCGGCGCTGATCTGGTTCAGATCCACCCAGATCTCCCCGTTGAAGACGGAGCGCCCGCCGTCGATGACGCCCACCACCGTCCAGACGCCATTGGCGCGCCCGAAACGCAACTGCTGGCCGATTCGCGCCGAAGGAAAGCGATCCGCCAGCGACTTACCCATCACCACTTCGCGGGTCCCGGTGTGAAACCAGCGCCCCTGCGCCAGATGAACCTGGTCGCGCAGATCGTATCCAATGGGAGTGATTCCGCGAACGTTGACGTTCATGTCCTCGCCGCCGGGACTCGCCAGGTTGATGATGGTGACCATCTCCAGCGATGCCAGCGGCTGCCCGGAAGAGTTCTTCACGATTCCCGGCATGGTCTTGATGTCCTGGAAATTCTCGCGTGTGATGATGCTGGTCAGCTCGGAAGTGGACCCGTGGCGCATCACCAGGACGTCGCTCGGATTGCCCGCGACGTCGAAGGAAGTGCGCAGGCCCTGCACCAGCGCGAGCACGGAAACGAGAACGGCGACGCTGAGAGCCGTGCCGAGAGCCGTCATCACCGTGGTTACCCGGCGAACGGCGAGATTGCGGACGTTGTAAGAAAACGGTATGGGCATGAATCCCTCAGTCTTTAATCGCGGAATCCCGCCACCCAGCGTTTCGGCCCGGACTGAGCCGTGACCAAAGGGAGCGGTCTCCCGCGCCTCATCTCAGTCGGCCCGGCGCAGACAGTCGATGATGGCGCGCCGCGCGGCGCTCCATGCCGGGAGAAATGAACTGGCCACTCCGGTGGTCATCGCCAGCAGCAAGGCGAAGAGCGCCAGCAGCGGCGGAATCTGCAGCGATTCGAGCGTGAAAAAGCTGGAAGCCTGCACGTTACGCAGCGTCAGCAGGATCACCTCGGCCAGCGCGAAGCCCAGCGCCCCGCCGGCCAGCGCAAGGGTCACCGACTCGCCCAGAATCAGAAACAGAACGTTCTGGCGCGTGAACCCAAGGGTCTTCAGAACCCCCACCTCGGTAATCCGCTCACGCACGCTCATGGCCATCGTGTTGGCCGAAACCAGCAGCACCGTCGCCGCCAGCGCTCCGAAAATGGCCAGCAGGAACGCTTTCACGTTGCCCAGAAACGAAATCATCGAGAGCGCGAAAGATTGCTCCGATTCGCTCTTCGTCTGCGTGTCCGATATGCTGAACATCTCGTCCATGGTTTGCGCCAGACCCGGCGCCTGCGCGGGACTGGCGGCCAGAACCTCGTACATCATCGCGTAGCTCTGGCTTCCGCGATAAGCCATCTGGTTCAGGTATTCGTACTGGAAGAACAGCATGTCGTTCTGAATCGCGCTGCGATAAATGCCGCGCACCACCAGCTCCAGCGTCGCCGGAATCAGGTCGCCCACCAGGGTCACCCGATCGCCGATCTTCAGGCCCAGGCGGTCGGCCAGCGACTTCCCGACGATGCAGGCGTCGCGCTCGCGCGCAAACGCGTTCTTCTCGGCCTCGGTCAGAACATAGTCGGGATGCACGACATACAGCATCCGCGGCTCCACGGCGAAGCGCGGGAAGTAGTTCTGCTTGTCCCGCCTGCTCTTGTAGGCGCCGCCGAAATAATCGAAGGTGGTGACCGCCCGTACGCCGGGCAGCATGCGGATGCGGCTTTCGTAGGCGATGGGCATCGGTTTGGCAAAGGAGACGCGGTTGCGCACGATGAGCCGGCTGGCCTGATCGTTCGAGGCTTTCTGCAGGAAGAACATCCCGTACATGGCCATCATCACCCCGAGCAGGCAGAACGACGCCGCGATGCTCAGGATGGTCAGAACGCTCCGGCGGCGGTTGCGCACCGCGTTCCGGAACATCAGTACAATCAGAGCCACAAAATGATCCCCTCTTTTCGCGAGATTCCGCCACCCAGGGTTTCGGCCCCAACTGAGCCGCGACCAAACCGAGCCGCGACCAGAGGGAGCGGTCCTCTTCGCCTCACCTTAGTCGGCCAGCCGCAGACATTCGATAATGCCCCGCCGCGCCGCGCCCCAGGCCGGCAGTAACGAGCTGGCCGTGCCCACCAGGATCGCAAAGAGCGCGCCGGAGAAGGCCAGCACCGGCGAGATCTCCAGCGAGTGCAGGCTGATCAGCGATGCCGCGCGCATTTCCCGCAGCCCGGCCACTACCAACTCAGCCAGCCCGAATCCCAGCCCCCCGCCAATCAGGGCGATCACGACGGACTCGCCGAGGATCAGGAAGAGAATGTTCTCGCGCGTGAAGCCCAGCGTCTTCAGAATCCCCACCTCGGCGACGCGCTCGCGCACGCTCATGGCCATGGTGTTGGCCGACACCAGCAGGACCGTCAGCGTGAGCGCCCCGCAAACCGCCAGCAGGAACAACTTCACATTTCCCAGGAACGAGATGATGGACAGCGCGAAGTTCTGTTCGCTTTCCGTTTTCGTCTGCGTGTCCGAATTGCGGAACATGTCGTCCACCGCCCGGCCGATGGGAACCACCGAATCGGGGCTGTCCGCCAGAAGCTGATACATCAGCGCGAAGCTCTGGTTGCCGTGGAAAGCCGCCTGGTTCAGGTACTCCCATTGGAAGAACAGGTTCTCGTTGCTGCGGTCGCTGGTGTAGATCCCGCGGATGACCAGATTCAGCGTCACCGAGAAAATGTCGCCCACCAGGGTGATGCGCTGGCCCATCTTCAGTCCGAGGCGGTCGGCCAGCCGCTTGCCCACCACGCAGGCGTCCCGTTCCTGAGCGAACGCGGCTTTCTCCGCATCGGTGAGATGGTAATCGGGATGCACGATGTAGAGCATCTTCGGCTCGACGCCGAACCGCGGAAACGCGTTGTTCGGGTCTCGCGCGTCTTTGTACGTGCCGCCAAAGTAGTCGTAGGTGGTGACCGCGCGCACGCCGGGGATCGCCCGGATGCGGTTCTCATACGACAGCGGCATGGGCCGCGTAAAGGAGATGCGATTGCGTACGATGAGCCGGAGGGCCCCATCGGGTGTGGCCTGCCGCAGAAAGAACATGCTGTACATGGCCATCAGCACACCCAGCATGCAGAACGACGCCGCGATGCTCAGGATGGTCAGAATGCTCCGGCGGCGGTTGCGCACCGCGTTCCGGAAGATGAGCAGAATGAGAGCCACTACATAAAGTCTAACGAGTCGGGGTCGCCGATTGTTCCGTACCGAGCCGCGACCCGCGAGGGAGCGGTCGTTGAGGTATTCGATAACCTTCGTCGGTTACGACCCGCCGCGGCGCCCTGCCTCAAACCAGCTCAGGCACTTCGTTCGGCATGGGGAACGGCTGTGAAAACCAGAACGCGTAAGGCGTCGAGCCGTGCCTTTGATAATGCTCCAGCCGCTCGCGCCCCTCGGCGATCGTCGGCGTGTGCCCGGCGGGAACCCACCACAGACAATAATGCGGAAGCTCCATCTTCGCGAACCACTCCCGCCGCCGCCGGAACACGTCCATGTGGCTGGAGCGATACACGAAATCGCGCAGCGCCTCCGCGGACTCCCAGACGCTCATGTTTACGATGATGAAAGGATCGTCGTTGTAAGCGAGGCCGGTGGCATTGCCCGATTCCGATTGCAGGCGCCACACGAAACCGGGACTCGCTTCGGCCAGCGCGTTGACCGGGTCCAGCTCGGCCACGAATCCCGCAATGCGCGGGTCGTCGAGCGGCGCGATGAGGCGGGCGACGTTGATCTGCGCCAGTTGCCAGGAATTCATTCGCACAATCGTAGCAGACGCGTGCTCACCGCTCCGAAAAGAAGCGTTCCAACCCCGTTGCGCATCGCGTTCCGGAAGAGTAACCGGCACCCGTCAGAGGTGGAATTCCAGAATGTCCTCATCCTGGATGGCATGGCGCCGTTCCACCATCATGCCGTCGTGGCCGCCGTCGCGTCGATACAGGCGCGCGAAGCGCAGGCGCTCGCCGAAATCCTTGTGGACGTGACGTGCGGCATCCAGCACGGTGGCGCCACGTTTCAGCACATAGGGTTTCTCCAGTTCGGCCTTCTTTCCGGGCGCCTGGGTGTAGACGCGAACCACGTCGAGCAAATCGAAGACCGCGCGAGCAAAGCCGGCAAGGCCCTCGCCGGTAACGGCCGAAACGGGGATGGCACGGTAACGGTCGCGGAACAGGTCTGCCAGCGCCTCGAAGTTGCCAGCGCCGCCGGGCTGATCCACCTTGTTGCAGGCGAGCAGGCGCGCGGGCGGCAGGCGCCAGTCGCGCAGGTCGGTCTCGATGAATTCGATCTCCTCCAGATCTTCGGCATCGTTCACATCCACTACCAGCACGCTGGCATCGGCGTAGCGTACGGCTTGCGGCATCCACGGTTCAGTGAAGTCGGCGGAGATGGCCGGCAGGTCGATGAGTTGGATTGGAACGTTCTCAAAGTGCATCATCCCGGGCGTGGGCAGGCGCGTGGTGAAAGGGAACTCTCCGACCTCCGGGTGAGCATGGGTGAGAGCGCGGACCAGGCTGGACTTGCCAGAGTTGGCCGGCCCCAGCAGAGCCACCTGCCCGGCCCCCTCGCGCGGCACGAAATAGACAGGCAAAGCGCGGCTGGAGCCCTTCTTTTGCGATTCCTTCCGCTCCTGCGAAAGCCGGCGGCGGATATCCGCCTGCATCTTTTCCGTGCCCTTGTGCTTGGGCAGGGTGGCGAACATCTTTTCCAGCGCGGCGATCTTCTCGGCGGCCGTTTGCGCGGACCGGTATTCGGCTTCGGCCGCCAAATACTCGGGACCGAGGTTGGCAGGCATGTCCGTCCTGGCCAGAATCATAACACCGGCGGGAGCCCACCTTCCGCCGCAACGAGGCACACCGGCAGCATGGTGTCACGAACACGGGAGCTGCGCATGGATGACACGCTAACCGCGAAGTCGGATTGGTTGAGTGGCCTGGGCCCTCGGAATGTCCGCCGACAATAGCCCCGGCGCAGTGGGAGCCCTGGAACTACCGCGACACGCCGGCGCGGACCGGCGTCCTCCTGGATGATGCGGCACTGTTGCATCCGCGGTGCTGAGTGCCCGCGCCCTGGACAGCGCCGACCCTCCTCGGTATTGCGACTGTATCCCTACGGGGGCGTTTTTTCAAGCCGGTTGAAAAACAGGACCAAAGTGCTTTACAAACCCTGCGCAGGCTTACCGAAAGGACACGGAATATCGGAAGCTCGTCCGTGGGCCGCACAGGCTCCAGCAAGCCTGCAATTCCGGTTTTGAAAGCTGATACCATCGGTTCGGCAATCGGAAAGGAGTATCATGCGCTGGTTTCACTATGTGGCGTACTTCTTCGGGGGCGCGTTCCTGGCAAACGCGCTGCCTCATCTCGGAAATGGAATCTCGGGGCACGCCTTCCAAAGCCCCTTCGCATCGCCACCCGGCGAAGGGTTGTCCTCCTCGCAGGTCAATGTCCTTTGGGGCCTCTTCAATCTTGCCGTCGGCTACGTGCTCGTCTGTCGCGTCGGCAGCTTCAATCTGCGCAATACCCGACATGTGCTGGTCCTTGGGGCGGGCATCCTGATCATGTCGCTCATGCTTGCCCACGCATTCGGACGGTTCCACGGAGGGCTGTGAGACTGCCTGTCTAACGACGAGTCCCGCCAATCCATTGTCGCGTTACAAGGTGCGGTCTGCCGAAGTTGCCAGGGGGCAATAACGGAAGTCATTCCTGGGTTCCGTCCAGCCTGTCTGGCGTATCGAACTAAACCGAGATCGCCGGGGCGGCCAGAGCGTCAACCGCTTTTCGTGCTGGAGGTTGATGACAGGCTTCGAGCCCAGCACTCCATCGCGGTGCGTTAGAATAGGCGGGCACCTGAGTTACCACTCCGCCGAATCACTGGAGCATCAACATGCGCTTCCTCCGGACCTTCTCTTTTTCGCTGTGCGCGGCACTTTCCTCGCTGACGTTCGCGCAGGCCTCGCATCCTCTCCTGCAGCGGCCTGCGTTCAACGGCAAGTTGATCGCGTTCTCCTATGCCGGCGACCTGTGGACCGTGGACCGCAACGGCGGCCACGCGGCTCGCCTGACCACCGGCGCCGGCATCGAGACGGATCCCGTCTTCTCGCCCGATGGCGCCATGATCGCGTTCACGGGCGAATATGACGGCAACACCGATGTGTTCGTCGTACCGGCTGCCGGCGGAATCCCAAAGCGGCTTACGTATCATCCCGCGGACGACTCGGCGGTGGCATGGACGCCGGATGGGAAGTACGTGATCTTTCGCTCGAACCGCGAGAACGTCGGCCCGCGCTACACCAGACTGTTCAAAGTCTCCCTCGATGGAGGGTTGCCCACTGCGCTGCCGCTCCCCATGGCGTTCTCCGGGCAGTTTTCGCCCGACGGCAAGCGATTCGCATATTCACCGCTGAGCGGCGGATCTCCGTTCAATTACCGGACCTGGGTTGCGTGGAGAAACTACCGCGGGGGCATGGCGAGCGAGGTGTGGATCGCCGACATGGCCACGCTCGATGTGGTGAAAGTCCCGCGCGAGCGCTCCAACGATTTCAACCCCATGTGGGTCGACGGCCAGGTGTATTTCCTCTCCGACCGCAACGGGCCGGTCTCGCTGTTTCGCTTCGACCCGGCCACCGACGCGATCGCCGAAGTGGTGAAGAACGACGGCGCCGATGTTCGCTCCGCCAGCGCCGGTCCGGGCGGGATTGTCTACGACCGTTTTGGCGAGCTTTTTTTCTATGACACCGCGAATGGCCAGGCGCACCCCATCGACGTGGACGTCAGCGCGGACCTGCCGGACGTGCGCGCGCGCATCTCGCCGGCCGACCGCGAAATCCGCTTCGCGGGCATTTCGCCCACCGGTGTGCGGGCCGTGTTCGAGGCGCATGGCGACATCTTCACGGTTCCGGCGAAGGAGAGCAGCACGCGCGATATCACCAACACTCCTGGCGTGATGGAGCGGCAGCCGGCGTGGTCGCCCGATGGGCAGAGCATCGCCTATTTCAGCGATGAATCGGGGCAATACGCGTTGCATATCCGCAATCAGACCGGGGGCGGCGAAGTGAAGAAGTTTCCGCTGGCGAACGACGCCACGTTCTATTTCAATCCGCTGTGGTCGCCGGACTCGAAGATGATCGCGTTTCACGACAACAAGCTGGGCATCTGGCTGCTGGACACGGCGACGGGCAAGGCGGAGGTGATCGACAGGAGCGTGGTGAACGACGGCGACGACGATGCGGCCTGGTCGCCGGATTCGAAATGGCTCGCGCACACGCGGTCGGTTGCGAACCGGTTCCACGCGCTGTTTCTTTACTCGCTGGATTCACGGAAGAACACACAGGTTACCGACGGGACCAGCGACGTTCGGTTCCCGGCGTTCGATCGGGGCGGCAAGTATCTTTATTTCACGGAAAGCACGAACTACGGCACGACGACCAGCGGGCTGGACATGAGCAGCGACGCCTTCAGCGTGACGCGCAGCGTGTACGGGCTCGCGCTGGCGGCGGACACGGCGTCCCCGGTGGCTCCGCAAGGCGAAGACGAGAAGAAGCCCGAGGCGCGCGACCGGAAGGACGACGAAAAGGCGGACGCCGCGAAGAAGCCCGATGATGCCGGCGACAAGGAGGACAAACCCGAGAAGCCGGAGAAAGCGGAAAAGCCGAAGCCGGTGAAGGTGGACCTCGATCGTCTGGAGGATCGCGCCGTTGCGCTGCCGCTGCCGCCGCGCAATTACACGCAACTGGCGGTCGGTAAGGAGGGTGTGCTGTATCTGGTGGAGGGACGGCAGCGGGTTCAGACCGAAGGCGGCCAGACTCTGACCAGGTTCGTGCTGAAGACGAAGAAGGCCGAGAAGCTGGCCGATGACGTGGTCGCTTTCGATCTTTCCTTCGACGGCAATAAGATGCTTTTGCAGATCCGCCACGAAAACGCCGAAGCCGCGCCGCCCCCCGAACCCCCAAGGCCCGAGTTTTTCATTGTCGCCGCCGACGCGCCGGTCAAATCCGGCGACGGCAAGCTGGATCTCTCGAAAATGGAGGTCCGGGTGGACCCGCGCGCGGAATGGCGGCAAATGTTCCACGAGATCTGGCGGATCGAACGCAGCTTCTTTTACGATCCGCACTACCACGGCGTGGACACCGTGGCGGCGGAAACGAAATACCAGCCTTATCTGGATGAGGTGGGCTCACGCAGCGATCTGAATTATCTTTTTCAGGAAATGCTGGGCGATTTCTCCATCGGTCATCTGCGCGGCTCAGGTGGCGCCATTCCGCGTCCGAACCGCGTGCCCGGCGGGCTGCTGGGCGCCGACTACGAAATTGCCGATGGCCGCTATCGGATCAAGCGGATCTACACCGGCGAGCACTGGAATCCGCAGGCGCATGCGCCGCTGGCGGAACCCGGCGTGAAAGTGGCCGAAGGAGATTTCATTCTGGCCATCGGTGGCGAGGATCTGAAGGGTTCGGACGACATTCAGCGGCTGCTGGAAGGCACCGCGCGGACGCAGGTGGTGTTGAAGATCGCCTCCGACGCGAACGGTAAAGACGCGCATGAAATCACGGTGACTCCGATTGCCGAAGAGACCAGCCTGCGCAACCTCGCGTGGATGGAAGCGAACCGGCGCAAGGTGGAGCAGATGAGCGGGGGCAGGCTGGCGTACGTGTATCTGCCCGATACGGCGGTGGGCGGCCTCACGAATTTCAATCGCTACTATTTCGCGCAGCTCGATAAGCAGGGCGCGGTGATCGATGAGCGCTTCAACAGCGGCGGACAGGCGGCCGACTACATCATTCATTCGATGCAGCGCACCTTGATGAGCTGGTGGGCGCCGCGCTACGGAGCCATCTACCGTACGCCGCAGGCCTCCATTCCGGGGCCCAAGGTGATGATCACCAACGAGCTGGCGGGCTCGGGCGGCGACGCGATGCCGTGGTACTTCCGCCAGGCGAAGCTGGGACCGCTGGTGGGCAAGCGTACGTGGGGAGGGCTGGTGGGGATCGGCGGAATCCCCACGCTCATGGACGGCGGCCAGGTGACATCGCCGAGCTTCGGATTCTTCAATCCGCAGGGGCAGTGGGAGGTGGAGAATCACGGCGTGCAGCCGGACTATGAAGTGGACATGGAACCGAAGCCGGTGAGCGAGGGCCACGATCCGCAGTTGGAGAAAGCCGTGGCGCTCGCGCTGGAGGAACTGGCAACGCATCCAGTGCCCGAGCCGCACAAGCCGGAGTATCCGAATTACAATCGGCACGGCGCCCGGTAGATATCGGATTTGCGCCGAGGCGACCGGTCGGTCGGCGCAGCACGGCTGCCGCGAGTCTGGCCAGCAGACAACCCAACCGTCCTGGTCGCTGAACGTCCGCTCAGGTTTGCGAGCGGCGGACCATCTGGCGTGCCCGTTCGAGCAGTGTCGGCCGGCAACGAAAACTGGTGTTTTGCAGGCGCGCGAGGGCTGCGTCGATATTCAGCAGGCCTGCGTTGGCTGCCGCGACGAGAATGGCGAGGGCGCCGACAGCGTTCAGCCCGTGCTGCCCAGCCAGCCTGGCTCCGCCTCGTCCGGCGATCAGAATGAGGGGGACGTTTTCCGCGAGAGCCAGTTGAATCGCTTCACGTCGCCAGGGTGCAGACCGGCGAGACTCGGGTGGATGGCCGCGGGGGCGCGGCGGACGGAAATCCACTCGGGCGGATTACTGGCGAAGGCGCGTACGGCCGGCGGTGCGGTCTGATGTTGCAATTCGTCGAGCACCGCGCCGGAGACCGACACATGAGCGAACAGGGTCGGCAGAATATGAACACAATCGATTTGAACGAGGTAATTGAGAGGAGAAGTGTTGCTGACGGCGACCATCACGCCCGCGACGGGTCGCTGTCATCGCGCGTGCGCAACGTCTCGACGTCGCGTTGCAGATCCTGCTCGTCGTAAGCGTGATCGAGGATATTGTGGTCCTTGAGAAACCCGTCGAACTCGAAGCGACTCAGGCCGAGCAACTGGCCGGCCTGGAAATGCGTCAGCGCACCGGAACGGTAGCCTCGGGGCGCCGCGCGATGTCATCCGGTAGCTCCACCGTGATGTGCACAAATCAGTCGAGGCCTGTCAAGCCCCACACGCCGCTATTCGTCGCGCAAGGCGGACATCGGATCGATTCTCGTCGCGCGCCGCGCCGGGACGTAGCACGCCAGCAGCGCCGCAGCCAGCAGAGTCGCCACCACTGCCGCAAACGAGAGTGTATCGAAGGCGCCCACATTGTAGAGCAGGCCGCGGAGAGTGCGCCCCACGAACCAGGCTCCGGGGATGCCCACAGCCAGTCCGATGAGCGCGGCCTTCATCCCATCGCCAACCACCAGGCGCAGAACCTGCGCGCGCCCGGCGCCAAGAGCCATGCGAATGCCCATTTCGTGACTGCGCTGGGCCACCGCAAAGGTCATCACGCCGTAAATGCCGATTGCCGCCAGCAGCAGCGCCAGTCCCGCGAAGCTGCCGAAGACCACAACGGTGAAACGGTCGCTGGCCAGTGACTGGCTTACCACCTGGTCGAGGGTCAGCACGCCGGTCATTGGTAAATCCTGGTCCATGGAGTGGATAGCGGCGGCGATGCTCTTTGTCACTGCGGCCGGGTCCCCGGAAGTGCGCACCGCGATGGAAACGTAGGACCAGGGGCTCTGATCGAAAGGTACGTTCACCTCCGGCGACCCGGATGTCGGATGCGTGCGGTACTGCACGTCGTGATAAACGCCGACGATTTGCCATTCCACCGGAGCACCAAGCGGGGGATTGCGGCCGGGCAACAGCTCTGGAATGCGCAGACGCTGCGCGAGCGGGTCCATGCCGGCCAGGTATTGCCTGGCAAAGCTCTCGCTGACCATGGCCACGCGAACCCCGCCGGCGATATCGCTGGCGTTCAGGAAACGTCCCTTCCTGAGACGAATCCCGTACGTCTCGTAGTAACCGGGAGTGGCCGGTTGGTAGAAGGCCGAGGGCTGCTTGCTCTGATCCACCGTCGGCTGGCCGACCACCGAGAAGGGCAGGGAGCCGGCTCCGCCGCTGCCGGGGAGGAACACCGAGAGGGCCGCGTGCCGGACCCCGGGCACAACTTCGATCCTCTCCATCAACTGCCGGTAGAATTGACGGATCTGGTTCGTCTGCAGGGTGCGGCCCGTTTGCAGGGGCACGCGGAAGGTGAGGACGTGGTCGGTGCGAACGCCCAGGTCGGCGCCAGCGACATTCATGAAGCTGCGGACTACCAGTCCGGCGCCAGCCACAAGGATGAACGCCAAAGCAAATTCCGCGATCACCAGGATCCTTCGCAGACGGCGGTGCCCGCCACCGGCAAGGGTCCTCCCGCCTTCCTTCAGCACATCGGCGATGTTCTGGCGGGCGGACTGCCAGGCGGGCGCACTTCCGAACAATGCGCCGCTGAGCAGCGTCGCGCCAAGCGTGAACAGCAGCACCGGAATGTTCAATCGCGGGTCGGCCTCATAGGGGATGCCCAGATCGTTCCGGGGCATGGCCGCCATCACTCCCTTCAGGATTCCGTTCGCACAGAGGACGCCCAGAGCGCCGCCCAGACTCGCCAGGGCCAGACTCTCGGCGAGGAACTGGCGGAAGATCCGTCCGCGCGAAGCGCCATGCGCCACTCGCACGCCGATTTCCCTTTCCCGCGCCAGTCCCCAGGCGAGCAGCAGATTGGCGATGTTGACGCAGGCAATCAGAAGCACAAAGCCCACGGCCCCCATCATCAGCCAAAGGCCGGTGCGCGTGCTGGGCGGCAGGAAGTCGTTCTGGAGAGGCTCCACGCTGACGGTCAGGTCGGTATCAGTTTCGGGGTAGGCCTTAGCCAGCCGCTTCTGGATCACCGCCATCTCGGCATTGGCGGCTTCCAGTGTGACGCCCGGCTTCAGGCGTCCAAGCACCAGCAGCCAGTGGTCCCGGCGGTTGATCTCGTCGGGCCGAAAAGCCAGCGGCACGCTCATCTGCGTGTCGCCTCTGTCGTTGGGCCCGGGGGCAGCGACACCGGCAATCGTGTACAGCTCCTCGCTCATGCGCAGTTTTCTGCCAACCACGTTCGGGTCGCTGCCGAATCTCTGCTGCCAGTAGGAGTAGTTCAGAACGACCACCCGGTCGTTGCCCACCTTGCCGTCGTCCGGGAGGAAGTGCCTTCCCAGATGCACGTTCTGTCCGATCAGCAGATCGAAGAACCCGGGGGTGCAGCGGGTGGACTGAACCTCTTCCGTCCAGTTTGCCGTCGAGAGGGTGAAACTCTCGCCGGTCCATGCGCCGAGCGTCTGGAAAACCGTGCTCTGGCGCTGCCAGTCCTGAAAGTCCTCCGTAGAGGCGGTGATCCGATCACCTTTACGATGCTCCCACACCATCACGAGATGATCGGCATCAGGGTAGGGGAGCGGCGCCAGCAGCACCGAGTAGAGCAGGCTGAAGATTGCCGTAGTCGCGCCGATGCCGAGAGCCAGGGCCAGTAGCGATACTATGGCGAACCCCGGACTCTTCCACAGCAGCCTGGAACCGAAGCGAACGTCGCGCAGAAACTCGGTCACGTGAATGGCCTCCCGTGAACAGTAATACGTCCCATTCCAGTATCGGTTCCCCGCGTGTCTTGCCCGAGCGGCATTATCGGCAGGCCTTCGGTTCCGCAGTCAGGGTCCCGGCCAGGCCAAACACGCCGCCCGGAGTGAGGCCAACCGCGGCAATAACGTTTCAGCGCGTTCTTCATGGGGATTCATGAAGATCCTGTTACATCTTTCGCCCGATCGGGTGATCGTGGCGCCCACGCTCCGATTGTCGGCTCGCAGCTCCCCCCTTTGTAACCATTTCCCTGGGCCGATTCCCTCACCTTTTTCCGGGACCAGGACGATGGATACGGCATATGGGCGTCGGCTCGTCCGAAACTTTACGGCGCGGCACCTGGCAACGGTGCGGCCGGCTTCTTCGCCTGGTCACCGGCATGCAATACCGCGGTCCCCGTACGGCGTTACTGGGCCTGCTCGCACTGGCCTGTCTGTCCACCGAAACCGTCCTGTATCTGAGGCGCGCGCGCGAGCAGACCGGGGAGCTTTATAAGAAGACCGTGGTCGGTCTGAGCGTTGCGGGAGATTTGCAGTACGGCACGCAGGAGAGCCGGCGCGTCTTCCTCTATATTTTCACGACGAACGACCGGACCAAACAACTGCAGTGGATCGACATGGTCCGCAAGGCCGATCTCCGGGTCAGCCTGCTGACGGGCCGCTTCATCATGCTCAAGTCCGCAGGCCGCGAGGACGAGGCCATCCACTCCTTCGACGATAGCTGGAATTATTACCTCACCATCCGCGACACGGTCATTCAACTCGCGCTGCAGGGGCGGAAAGCCGAGGCAATGGAGCTTGAAAACGGTTCGGCTCTGCAGGCTTTTGACACCGCGGAATCCTACCTTCAACAAGTGGAGTCCGCGCTGAACAAAGCCGCTGCGGCCAGGTCCGGACAGATCTCACTGACGTTCACGCGGGCCATTCTGGCTTTGATCGCTCTTAGCCTCGCTCTCGGCGTTTTCACGGTGATGCTGTCGGTAAATGGCGTCCGCTACCGGCGGCTGTTTGAAAGCGAGGTGCGCACCAGGAAGCAAATGGTCGAGCAGGAGAGGCGTTTCCGCTCGCTGATCGAGAATGCGCTGGACGTGATTGCGGTTCTGGGGGCGGATGGCAAGCTTCATTACCTCAGTCCCTCGATTGAACGGGTCCTCGGGTACACGCCGGAGGAGATAATCGGCCGCGACGCGTTCGACTTCCTGCACCCGGAAGACCGCGAGCGGATGCTGACGCGTCTGAACAGAATCGCGGTCGATTCGGTCAAGCCGCTGCTCGCATCGTTCCGCTTCCGGAACAAGCAGGGAGAATGGCGTGTGCTGGAGGCGATCGGGCGGGATCTGTGCGATTCGCCGGAGGTCGGCGGGGTGGTCGTCAACTGCCGCGATGTGACCGAGCGGCATGAGGCCGAGCTGCGTCTGGCCGAGACGAATCGCTCGCTGGAGAAAGCCCTGGCCGCCGCGCGCGAGGCTACCGAGCTGAAAAGCCGTTTTCTGGCCAACATGAGCCACGAGATTCGCACGCCCATGAACGGGATCATCGGCATGTCGGAGCTCCTGCTGACGACGCACCTCACCGGCGAGCAGCGCGAGTACGCCCTCGCCGTGAACAAGAGCAGCGAATCGCTCACCAGGATCATTAACGACGTCCTCGACATTTCGAAGATCGAGTCCGGCCGGCTGGATCTGGAGACAGTGCCGTTCAGCCCGTATGACGTGTTCAACGACGCCGCCACTTTGCTGGAGCCCACAGCCATCGCCAAAGGTCTCACCTTCGAGTGGAGCATCGGCCCGCAGGTCCGCGCGAGGATCTTCGGCGATCCCTGCCGCTTCCGGCAGGTCGTGCTTAATTTGCTGAACAATGCGATCAAGTTCACGCCTGCCGGGCGGGTGTCCCTGACTGCGGCTGCCGAGCCCGCGGGTCCGGATCTGGTTCGGCTGGCCTGCGCCGTCGAGGACACCGGTATCGGCATCGGCCCGGCTGACCTTCCGTTTGTTTTCGACAGCTTCCGGCAGGCGGATCCCTCCGCCACCCGACAGTATGGAGGAGCGGGTCTGGGCCTTTCGATCTCGCGGGAACTGGCGCATCTGATGAACGGCGACATCACGGTCGACAGCGAACCGGGACGTGGCAGCGTTTTCCGCTTCCAGATCACGGCCGGTGTGGCGCCGGACCCCGTCGAATTGCCTTCGTCCGGAGCGCCAGCTTCGCCGCCGTTTACCGCTCCCGGACGAATACTGATTGCGGAAGACAACGCGGTCAATGCGCGGCTGGCCAGCAGAATCCTCGCGAAAGCGGGTCATTCCGTCGAGGTGGTGCACGACGGCGCCGCCGCCGAGCGCGAAGTGCAAAGCGGGAAGTGGGACGTCGTCCTGATGGACTTGCAGATGCCCGTGATGGATGGACTGGAAGCGACCCGCAGAATCCGCGCGGCGGGTCTTAAGCTCCCCATCATCGCGCTTACGGCGAACGCGATGCGCGGGGACCGCGAGCGCTGTCTGGAGGCCGGAATGGACGACTATCTCGCCAAACCCATCGTAGCGGCCGAGATGCTGATGAAGGTGGGCCAGTGCCTGAGGGGCGGCGCCGTACCGGCCTGATTCTCATTCAGAGGGCAAGCGCCTGTCTCTGGTACGATCGGCTGTTCTCGCCAGCAATAGGATCTCCCACAGTGCGCTCGCCGGTCTTTTCAGGGACCGCGGACGGGAGCATGCCGGGCGCATTTTGTGATCTAATCCGTGCATGAGTCCCCTGCGCACGGCATTCATGGTTCTGTCGTGTTCCGGCTGCCTGGCGTTTTCGCAGGAGCCAACCGATGTGAACGGCTGGATGGGCCGCGGCGAGCAGGCCTTAAAGAGCGCGCACTATGGCGAAGCGGCCGCTGCGTTCCAGCACGCCATCGAGATCGATCCCTCGAAGGTGAGCGCCCACCAGTATCTGGGCGCCACGTTCTACGTTCAGTTCATTCCAGGCGACGACTCACCCGAGAATCTCGCCAACGCCGGAAAGGCACGAGCGGGATTCACGCGGGTGCTCAGCCTCGATGCGGACAACACCATAGCGCTGAAGTTTCTGGCCAGCCTCACGTATCTGGAGGCGCTCGGCACGCACGACCAGGTCGCGAGGCTTCAGAAGCTGGACCAGGCTCAGGCCGCTTACCGGAGGCTTGCGGACGCCGATCCTCGCAGCAAGGAGGCCTGGTACGGCCTGGGTGTAGTCGATTGGATGAAGTGGCACGCAGGCTGGATGAGTGCCCTCACCCGCGCGGGCATGACGGCCTGGTCGACGATGCCCATCGCCGATGCCAACATCCGCCGGAACCTCCGCGCGACCTACGGGAGTCTTGTCGAGGACGGAATCGCCAACCTGAAGAAGGCAATCGACATCGACCCGGACTACGCCGACGCGATGTGGTACATCGACATGTTCATCCGGGAACGGGCTTCGGTGGACGACACCACCGAAGGGTATCGCCGGGATGTCGAACTTGCCGGCGACTGGATCGGGAAGGCTCTCGATGCGAGCAAGCGGAAGGCCCTCACCGCGCTCCTCGTCTCGCTGCCACCGCCGCCACCCCCGCCACCTCCTCCTTCACTTCCCGGTGTGCTCCCCCGTCAGTTTGTCAATCCGGCGCCGCCTGGTCTTCCTCCCCCGCCGCCCGCCACCGCCACGACACAACGAATTCGCGTTGGCGGCAACGTGCAGGCGGCCAATCTCATACGCAAGGTCGATCCGGTCTATCCGGCCCTGGCCAAACAGGCGCGAATTCAGGGAACCGTTCGCTTCCAGGCGATCATCGGGACGGACGGAGCCGTGCGCAGCCTGCAACTCGTCAGCGGCCATCCGCTGCTGGTGGCGGCGGCCAGGGACGCAGTGCAGCAGTGGGTATACCGGCCGACGCTCCTCAGCGGCACACCCGTCGAAGTAATCACCACCATCGACGTGATTTTTGCTCTGTCCACCGACTAAGCTGACCATCATTACCGAGGCCATGATTCCTCCAAAGCGAGCGGCAAGCACTTTGCGTCATCTTCTCCTCATGACCAGTCTGGTGCCTGTGGTGGTAACGTCTTCGCGGGCCCAGACTGGCGCCTGCCCGAGTTCCGCGTTGATCCGGCACTGGCAAGGCGCCATGAGTCGCGAGGGCGCCGATGTCTCGGTTGCCTTCGACTTTGTTTGTTCCGGGTCGGAACTGCGCGGCTCCTTCACCTCAATGCCTCAGCGGGTAATGGAGTATCCGTTCGATTCGGTTAAGCAAACCGGAAATCAGATCGATCTGGTTCTCGGAGGAGATACCAGCTTTTCGTGCAAGATCGACGATTCCGAGCTCACCGGAACCTTCAGGGATGAAGACGGCTCCGGCACTGTGCGACTGAGGCGCGTCGCCAGGGTCCGGTTACCTTATACGGCAAGCGATGTCGTCTTCAGGAATGGCAACGTCGCGCTCTCCGGCTCGCTTTACGTTCCCCGCGACGGCGGACTGCACCCCGCTATCGTCATGCTGCAGGGATCGGGACCCGAGATTCGGTGGGGCGCAAACCGTTTCTGGGCGGACTACTTCGGGCGGAGGGGGATGGCGACTCTCATCTACGACAAGCGCGGCTCGGGCAAGTCCACCGGCGACTGGCAAACCTCCGATTTCAACTCTCTCGCCGGCGACGCGCTCGCTGGAGTGAGCTTTCTTCAACGGCAGGAGGGAATCGACGCGAAGAAGATCGGGATTCACGGTCACAGCCAGGGCGCCTTACTCGCGCCGCTCATCGCAGCGCAGTCGAAGGCGGTGGCGTTCGTCCTGGCAGACGCGGCAAGTGGAATCCCCGTGTGGCGGACTGAGCTTTTTAGCCAGCGGTCGTATCTCAGGCACTCGGGACTTACCGGGAGCGATCTTGCAAGTGCCGATCGGTTCATTGAACGCTCGGTTCAGGTGGAACGCTCCGGGAACGGCCGCGCCGCTCTCCTCCGGGACTCCAGAGCCGCCGTGCAAAATGGGCAGGTCTGGGCGAAAGCGACTGAACCTCCGGCGGACGATTCGTACTTTTGGAAGTTCTTCCCGCTGATTGCAAACTATAACCCCGCGGATTATTGGAGACGCGTCAACGTACCTGTCCTGATCGTTGAGGCGGGCGCCGACGAGAGGGTCCCGCTGGATGAGTCGGTAGCCGCAATTCGGGCGGCTTTGCGAGAAGGACATAATCCCGACTACACGATCGTCGTCTTCCCGGACGCCCCGCACACTCTCGTCGAGCACCGCAAAGAGGGCGAACCCTTCCGCTGGCCTCTGATCGCTCCCGGCTACGCCGATCTGCTGGCCTCCTGGGTTTTGTACCGGGAAGCGGGCAGGTAGTTTGCAATCCGCGCGATGGGTGTATCATTGGCCCGCTCCAAAACTTCGACCGGAGCCAGCCATGGTCTCCGGCCAGCGACGCGTTTCCGAACTGGCGCGAATCAGTCTTGCATTGTGCGTCCTTCGCGCCCCGTCACGGAGTATGATGTCCGTGACTCGATGTTCACTGGGCCTTTGTCCCTCACCGAAAGTCTAAAGGGGTTAATAACTCATGACGCGATTCATCTGGATAGTAGCCATCATGACCAGCCTGGGCATGGCGGCCGAACCGGTGCGGATCGAGAGCCGGCATATTGATCGGAAGCTGCCCGGCTGCGGAAATGAGAAAGAAGGCTGCGCCCATGTGGAGTTCACCTGGGTGGAGGTGGCCGGCGGGCCGGCGGCGGCGCGCCAGCGCATCAATGCCGGGATTGCCGCGTTCGTTGCCAACAGCCCCGACATCACGCCCGAAGCGTACGCGCAACAGTTCATCGACGGCTCTGCGAGCGCTCGGGAGGAGTTGCCGCCCGGGGTGCCCTACGTGACTCGCAGGTGGGTGAAGGTGCTGCGCACCGCTCCTCCCGTCTTCAGCCTGGAATGCAATGCGTATGACTACACCAGCGGTGGGGTGCATGGCCTGTACGGCACGGAGTATCTCAACTTCGATCCGGTCACCGGCGAGCGGGTGAAGCTGGCCTCTATTCTGAAAGACGGCGCGATGGCGCAATTAACCGCGATCGCGGAGGTCCATTTCCGCGGGGAGCAGCAGCTGGCCGCAACGGCGAAACTGGAGGACAAGGGCTTCACCTTCCCCGGCGGCCGCTTCGCGCTGAACGACAACTACGGCTTCGGCGAGAAAGCGCTGCTCTTCCTCTTCAATCCCTATGAAATCGGGCCGTATTTCATGGGCGCCACGCTGGTGGAGATTCCGTACACGGAAATACGCGATCTGATCCGTCCCGGATTTCCTCTATAGCCGCGGTATGCGGTGTTTGTCGCCCAACCCGTGACTGACCCAGACCGGGTCGCACGTCCAGGCCGTCAAGAGCTATCATCGGCGTGTTCCTATGGCGTTTCCATTGCCACGAGTGCTTTCCCGGATTTCCGCATGCGAAGAGGCTGGGCCGGCCCCCTTCGTGGCCCGACGAGGCCGCGCGCGACGTAGGAATGAAAAAACTGCCCCAACGGAGGGTGGCCAGAGTAGAATGATTCTGCCGGGAAAGCAGGATGAGCCTGGAAGACCGAATGGCCGGTTCGCTTTCTTCGGAGCTGACACCCATGAAACGCGTCTCAACCCTGGTCGTTCTTCGCACCAACAAATGGACCGCCATCTGGTCAGCGGCCCTGATCGCTCTGACGGTGACGGCATTCGCTCAGGGACAAGCAGGCCCGCCCGCGCCTCCCGGAGCAACCGGGGTCCCATCTGGGGTCCCATCTGATGACCAGCCGGCCTCGCTGGTCTACCATCCCCAGCCGGCTTATCCGCCGCTGGCCAGGCAGGCCGGCATCGCGGGTGTTGTCCGCTTTACGGCTGTCATCGGCCGTGACGGCACGGTTCAGAAACTGACCCTTGTGTCCGGTCACCCGCTGCTGGTTCCCTCGGCTCAGGAAGCCGCCCGGCAATGGCGCTACAAGCCCGCGCTGCGGAACGGCGAACCGGTCGAAGCGGTGACGCAGATCGACATAAGTTTCACGCTACCGGCGCAATCGCCAGGTGCGGCATCCGGCAACACCGGCGGGTCCGCGGCGGCATCCCCGCAGGGTGACGGGAAGGCTCTCATCAGCGCGGCTATGATTGGTGCTTTACCCCGTGTAAAGGCGCTGCTCGACGCCGGGGCCGATGTGAACGCCAGGGGCGACAATGGCGACACGGCGTTGATGGCGGCGTCCGGGCAGGGCCGCCTGGAGGTGGTGCGGGCGCTACTCGACGCCAGGGCCGATGTGAACGCCAAAACGGACACTGGCTTCACGGCGTTGATGACGGCGGTGGCCCTTGCGCCCAGGGAGGTGGTGCGCGCGCTGCTCGACGCTAACGCCGATGTGAACGCCCAGGATGCCAAGGGCCATACGGCCTTGATGACCGCGGCGCTGTTTGGCCGCCAGGACCTGGTGCGCGCGCTGCTCGACGCCGGGGCCGATGTGAACGCCAGGGCGGGCGATGGGGGAACGGCGTTGATGTGGGCGTCACAGAAGGGCCACCTGGAGGTAGTGCGGGCGCTGCTCGCCGCCAGGGCCGATGTGAAAACCAAGCGAGGCGATGGCTTCACCGCGTTGATAGTGGCGTCACAGGAGGGCCACCAGGAGGTAGTGCGGGCGCTGCTCGTCGCTCAGGCCGATGTGAACGCAAAGACGGGCGATGGCGCCACGGCGTTGATGTGGGCAGCGCAGAATGGCCACCAGGAGGCGGTGCGGGCGCTGCTCGACGCCAGGGCCGATGTGAACGCCAGGGCGAGCGATGGGGGAACGGCGTTGATGTGGGCATCGATGAATGGCCACGGGGAGGCAGTGCGGGCGCTGCTCGACGCCAGGGCCGATGTGAACGCCAGGGCGGGCAATGGCTTCACGGCGTTGATGGTGGCGTCGCTGCAGGGCCACCAGGAGATAGTGCGGGTTTTGCTCGATGCCGGGGCCGATGTGAACGCCAGGGCGGACAATGGCGCCACGGCGTTGATGTTGGCGTCGGTGACTGGCCACCAGGAAGTAGTGCGGGTTTTGCTCGCCGCCGGTGCCGATGTGAACGCCAGGGCGGGCAATGGTGGCACGGCGTTGATGACGGCGTCACAGAATGGCCGGCTGGAGGTGGTGCGGGCGCTGCTCGACGCCAGGGCCGACGTGAACGCCAGGGCAGGCGATGGCGGCACGGCGTTGATGGCGGCCTCGATGACTGGCCACCAGGAGGTGGTGCAGGCGTTGCTCAACGCCAGGGCCGATGTGAACGCCAAGGCGGGCAATGGCGCCACGGCGTTGATGTTGGCGACGAAAAATGGCCACCAGGAGGTGGTGCAACTCCTCAGGAGTGCGGGCGCGATTCCATCGAGCCAACTGACATCTCAAGCGCCCTCCGCCACGCCCAGGCAGCCGACACCGAACTCGCTGACAGTCATATCCTACGCGGAAAAGCCGCAAGTCCAGACTCTGGGTGGCGACTTGCGTGTCGAGTCTCTTGCCTTTTCCCCCGACAGCAAGGTCCTGGCAACCGCGGCAGGTAACTCGGCCAGGCTTTGGAACGCCTCGACAGGGACCCTGCTGCAGACGGTCGAAATCTGGAGGCGTACCCGGAGCGGCCCCTCTCATTCCCCCTTATCGCCACCACCCTTTCTCGGCTTCTCCCGCGACAGCAACACCCTGGAGGCCGGGTGGTCGGGCGAGCCCGGCACCCTCTATGACGTGCGAACAGGAAAAGTCGTGGGAGGGTTCGATACGCCTGCGATACCGCGCGGCGAAGTCCTCTCGCCCGACGGCAAATTGATGGCCGCCGGGCAGGTCGCGGGGACAGTTCTTCTCAGGGATTCGCATACAGGCGAACTGGTCCGCGTCCTGCAGGGGCACGATGGACCCACTTATTCCCCCGCATTCTCATCGGACGGGAAGACCCTGGCATGCGGGGGAGTAGATGGCAGCATACTGATTTGGGACACCGAAACATGGACGGTCCTGCGCACGTTGCGAAACACCGGGCGCGTTTATGAGCTTAGGTTCTCTCCGAATGGGAAGGCCCTGGCAGGCTGGACCGGTGATGACTCGGTGGGGCTGTGGGGGGCGGAGTCAGGATCTCTCCTGCAGACACTGGAGGCGCACCAGGGTGGGGTCGGCCCCCTTGCCTTCTCCCCTGACGGTTCTGTGTTAGCCACTGCGGGAACCGAAGATAGCGCAGTAAAGCTGTGGCGCTGGAGATAATCCTGTCCGGCAGCCCCCTGGAGTGCGTAGCGCATCGCCCGCAGGATGGCGCGGACGATGAAACTACAGGATGCGATTCCTGAACGCGGTGGCCCGGAAGATCAGATGGATCGAGGTTGCCGCGATCGCCGGAATAAGCCTCCTGGCGCGAATCGGTCTTCCATTGTGGCGTCCTTCGCGCCCCGTCACGGCGTATGATGTCTGTGACTCGATGTTCACCAGGCCCTTTGTGCCTCGCCGCGCGCCTGAACGGGTGAATAACTCATGACCCGATTCATCTGGATAGTAGCCATCATGACCAGCCTGGGCATGGCGGCCGAACCGGTGCGGATCGAGAGCCGGCATATCGATCGGAAGCTGCCCGGCTGCGGAGATGAGAAAGATGGCTGTGTCCATGCGGTATTCGATTGGGTAGAGGTGGCCGGCGGGCCGGCAACGGCGCGCCAGCGCATCAATGCCGCGATTTCCGGTTTCGTGGCCGACAGCCCCAAGATCGCGCCCGAAGCGTCCGCGCAACAGTTCATCGACGATTTCGCGAGCGCTCGGGGAGACGCACCGTCGCCCTTCCAACTGATCCGCACGGTGAAGGCGCTGCACAGCGCGGCTCCCGTCCTCAGCCTGGAATGCAGCGAGTATTCCTACACTGGCGGGGTGCATGGCATGTCCGGCACGCATTATCTCAACTTCGATCCGGCCACCGGCGAGCCGGTGAAGCTGGCCTCCATCCTGAAAGACGGCGCGTCGGCGCGCTTGAACGCGATTGCCGAGGCGCATTTCCGCAAGGCGCGAAAGCTGACCGCAACGGCGAACCTGGGAGACCAGGGCTTCGACTTCCCTGGCGGCCACTTCGCGTTGAACGACAACTACGGCTTCGGCGAAAAGGCGCTGCTCTTCTTCTTCAACGACTACGAAATCGCGCCCCACGGCATGGGCACCACGTTGGTGGAGATTCCGTACACGGAAATACGCGATCTGATCCGTCCCGGATTTCCTTTATAGCCGCGGTATGCGGTGATCGCCAGGCACGAAAGCGCCATCGTTTCGGGGGTCTGACGGTTGCCAGCCGGAGTGTGCCGGCGGCCATGTTAACGTGGCGAAAGGAGGCCGTTATGCCCGTTGAATCATGCATCCCGATCATTCCCAGCGCAGATCTGGAAAGGAGTCTGCGCTTGTGGGCCGATGGTCTGGGATTCTCCATGAGTTCGGAAATGCGCAACCACGGCAGGCTGATCTTCGGCATGCTCCGGAAAGACAACTTGTGTTTTATGTTGAACCAGCGCGCGGGGACCCCGGTCAGGCCGGAAAACTACGAGGGCATTCGGCTCTACTGGGCGCCGAAGGATATACAGCACACCCGGGAGCGGCTGAAGAGCCTGGGGTACGGCGTTTCAGAACTCGAGGATCGGGACTACGGGCAGACCGGGCAGACCGAGTTTTTTCTCACCCACGACGACGGTTATTCGCATTGCTTTGGCGTTTCCGCGCCGAGATAGCGTTTGTCTCGCACCAGCTTAGGGCCCGTCAGGAAATAACCATGCCGGTTCCCGTGGTGCGGTTCACAGACTGGAGTCTGTGCCACCTTTCCTGGAAGCATCTCGGCACATGGCGGCACGGGCTTCCGCCTGTGTGGCCTGGCATGGTTATTTTCTGACGAGCGTTTCGCTCGGGCGTATGCCGCCGCGATGCATGAAGTTGCCCCGCTCCGGCGAAAACGCCGCTGATCCGATTCGAAACCCAAACCGAAATGAAACATCCCATTTCGACAGTCGCCCGCAAAAAACCGGCTGTAATCCGTGATTCTGCTTAGCCCTTCCCGCTTGGTCCGGTGATTGCAGTTCCCAAGGCCGTGCTGGGTCCCGTCGCCGATCGCCTCGAACAATACATGGACCTGCTGTCCGCGCGGCAGAAGCTGGTCGCCGCCAATATCGCCAACATCGATACGCCGGGCTATACCAGCAAGGACATCGATTTTCAGACCGAGTTCAACAGTCTCATGAAGGGCGATTCGCCGCATGTGATCGAGACACCCGGCCTGCTGACGAACAATGACGGCAATAACGTGAACCTCGATCGCGAGACCCGCCTGCTGGCGGAGAACGACATGCGCTTCAGCGTGGCCGAGAGCCTGCTGCGTTCGCAGGTGCTGATGCTGAGAACGGCCATCAAGGAGGGCAGCAGCTCATGAGTCTGTTTTCCGCTCTTTCCGTGAGCGCTTCGGGGATGGCCGCCCAGCGCACGCGCGCCGAACTGCTGACCGAGAACCTCGCCAACTCCGAAACCACGCGCACTCCCGAAGGCGGCCCCTATCGCCGCCAGGACGCCATTTTCGAAACCGCGCCGCAGACGTCGCCGTTCGGCTCCGTCTTCGAGAGCGAGCTGAACGGGGGCATGACCGGCGTTCAGGTTTCCGAGATCGTGCAGGACAGCAGTCCGCCCGACAAACGCTACATTCCCGGGCATCCCGACGCCGACGCGAGCGGTTACGTCGCTTTTCCGCATATCGATCCCGCCGAGGACATGGCCGATCTGGTCAGCTCCGTCCGCGGCTATGAAGCCAACGTTGCCGCGATGGGCGCGGTGAAGGACATGATTTCGAAATCCGTCGATCTGTTGAGGACATGATGTCAGCCCCGATTCTTCCCGTCAGCAGCCCTTCAGGCGCCGATATATCGGCACTTCTGAAGCCGGGTGCCGGTATTTCGGCAGCGAATGCCTTCAGCAGCGTTCTCTCGGACGCCATGAACACGGTCCAGAGCACCCAGCGAAATTCGGAACAGGCGATTAATCAGTTTCTTTCGGGCGAAGGCGGCGAACTGCACGACGTCGCGCTGGCGGCGCAGAAAGCCGAACTCGCCTTCGACATGTTTGTGCAGGTGCGGAACAAAGTCGTGCAGGCCTATCAGCAGGTGATGCAGATGCAGTTGTGACCGCCAGTAAGGCGCTCGTCTCTCTCACGTCATGGATCAGATCAAACGCCTGATCGCCAGCCTCTCCATAAAGCAGCGCATCGTCATCGGTGGCGCGGCGCTGGCGGTGATTTTGGCCATTGTGATGACCGCGCGCTGGGCGCGGGAGCGCGATTTCAAGCCGTTGTACACGAATCTCGCGCCCGAGGACGCCGGCGTTGTGGTGGCCCGCGTACACGAAAGCGGCGCCGATTTCCGGCTGGCGGCGAACGGGTCCACGGTGCTGGTGCCCTCGGCCAAAGTGGACGAACTGCGGCTCCAACTGGCCGCCGCGGGAATTCCCAAGACCGGCCGGATCGGCTACGAGCTGTTCGACAAAACCAATTTCGGCGCCACCGATTTCACCGAGCAGATCAACTATCACCGCGCGCTCGAAGGCGAACTGGAACGCTCCATGATGGGCCTGTCGGAAGTGGAGCAGGCGCGCGTTCACATCACGTTTCCGAAGGACTCCATTTTTTCCGAGGAGCGCCAGCCGGCCAAGGCCAGCGTGCTGCTGAAACTGCGCGTCGGGGCGAAGCTGACGCCGCAGAACGTCGCCGCCATCTGCAACCTCACCGCGAGCGCGGTGGAGGGGCTGCAGCCCGAGCAGGTCAGCGTTCTGGACATGAACGGGAATCTGCTGAGCCGGCCGCGGCGCGCGGGGTCGCCGGACAGCCCCGAGCCTTCCGAAGCCGGCCTCGAATACAAGCAGAGAATCGAGCACGACCTGCTGGCCAAGATCAACTCGACGGTGGAACCGCTGGTGGGCGCCGACAACTACCGCTCGGGCATTTCCGTGGATTGCGACTTCACCAGCGGCGAGCAGAGCGAGGAGACTTTCGATCCTGCGAAGTCGGTGATGCTGAGCTCGCAGAAGACCGAGGACATCAGCGGAGGGATGCTCGCGGGCGGTATTCCCGGCTCTCCTTCCAACCTTCCCCGGCCGGCGGCGCGGGCGGGCCGAGGCGCGAGCGGAGTCGAGCGGCGCACCGAGAACATCGCCTACCAATCCAGCCGGGTGGTGCGCCACATCCGCATGCCGGAGGGAAACATCAAGCGGATTTCCGCTTCCATCCTGGTGGACTACTCGGTCCACTGGGAAGGGGCCGGCACGCACGCGCGGCGCATCGTCGCGCCGCCCTCGGCGGAGAAGCTGAAGACGATCCGAAGTCTGGTGGCCGCGGCCATCGGCTTTGTGCCCGAGCGCGGGGATCAGCTTGTCGTCGAGGCGCTGCCGTTCGAGGGCTCCGGCGGAGCCGCTCCGCCGGAAACGTCGTCGCCCACCGCGCCGCAACCCACCTCTCTCTCCGAGTGGATCAGGCGTTATAAGCAGTTCGTCCTCGGCGGCGCGGTGGTGCTCGCGCTGCTGGCGCTGATGATGGTGAGCCTGCTGCGCAGCCGCCGGCGGGTCGCGCCCGTTGCCGTCGAGGGTCCGCCGCAGGTTCCGGGGGAAGCGGAGAAGGCGATCGAGGCGGCCAACGAAGCCGGCAAGCAACTGGAGGCCAAGCTGAACGAGCAGGCCGCGCTCAAGAACAGGCTGGAGGCCGAAGCCCTGAGCGCTTTGAAGATGCCGCAGGTGACCACCAAGAAATCGGAGATCCTGACCAAACACATCGGCGAAGCCGCGAAGAAGGATCCCACGCTGATGGTGCATGTGTTGCGAAGCTGGCTGGAGGACGACAAGTAACCGGTCATGATCGAGAACCTCGCCATCGACAAGCCGGTTCGCATCAAAGGCGTTCGCAAGACCGCCATGCTCATGGTGGTGCTGGGAGACGCCATCAGCGCCGAGCTGCTGCGCAACATGGATGAGGAGGAAGTGGACGCGGTAGGACGCGAAATCGCGCGCGTGGGCACGGTCACCGCCGAGGAAGCGGAGAGCATCCTCGAAGAGTTCTACCAGATGACCGTGGCGCACGACTACGTGCTGAAGGGCGGCCTCGATTACGCGCGCAAGATGCTGAACAACGCGTTCGGACCGGAGCAGGCCCGCAAGATGCTCGACCGTCTGGTGAAGGCGCTGGGAAACGAAGCGGCCAATTTCGACGTTTTGCAGAAAGCCGATCCGCAACAGCTCGCCAAATTCATCCACAGCGAACATCCGCAGACCATCGCCCTGGTCCTCTCGCATCTGAACCCGTCGCAGGCGGCGGGGCTGCTGTTCTCGCTGCCGCCCGAGATGCGCGCCGACGTCGCCCTGCGCATGGCCAACCTCGACCAGATTTCGCCGGAGATCATCTCCAAGATCGCCGGGATCATCGGCTCGAAGCTGAAGGCCCTCGGAGAACTCAGCCGCGAATCGTACGGCGGCGTGCGCGCCGTGTCGGAGATGTTCAACCGGCTGGATTCGGCCACCAGCAAGGAGATTCTCGAATCGATCGAGCGCGCCGACGCGAGCCTCGTGGAGACCATCCGGCACCTCATGTTCGTATTCGAGGACATCCTGCTGATCGACCAGATGGCCATCAAGGAGATCCTGTCCAAGGTCGACCGCAAGATCCTCACCATTGCGCTGAAAGGCGTCAGCGACCAGCTCAAGAGTCACTTTCTTTCGGCCATGTCGCAGCGCGGGTCGGAAATGCTGCGCGAGGACATGGACGCCCTGGGGCCCATCAAGATCAAGGAGGTGGAGGCGGCGCAGCAGCAGATCATCTCGGTGGTGCGGCAGCTCGAGGCCGAGGGAGTGGTCAACCTGAAAGGCACCGTGGGAGAGCAATACGTCGTCTAGGATTCTGCGCGAGGACATTCCGGACGTACAGCCGGTCCGCTGGGAGGCGCTGCCCGGCACATCGGCGATGGTGGGATCCCACGGCGTTCCGGCCGCGCGGCCGCCAGCGGCCGGCCAGCGTCCTGTCGAGTCTCCCGGGGGCGAGGCGAGCCCGCTGGAGGCGAAAGTCCGCGAGCTGGAGCGCCTGGTGGAGCAATCCGGCCAGGAAGCTTTCCAGAAAGGCCTGCGCCAGGGCGAAGCCGAAGGCCGCAAACAGACTCTCGCGCAACTCGACGCCGAGCTCCAGCGCCTCGGCCGCGCCATTGCCGAGATGGCCGGGCTCCGGCGGATCATTCGCCGCGAAGCCGAAGAGGAGCTGGTGCGCCTGTCCCTGGCCATCGCCCGGCGAATCCTGCACCGCGAGCTGACGGTGGATCCGGAGGCGCTCACCGGTCTGGTGAAGGCGGCGCTGGAGAAACTGGATCTTCGCGACACCTTTCGCGTGCGCATGCATCCCGATCACGCGGACGCGGTGGCGCGATGCCTGGCGCAGATCGGGGCGCCGCAGAAAATCGAGGTCGTTCCGGACACGTCTCTGGAAAAGGGCAGTGTCATTTTCGAGACCGGCCGCGGATCGCTGGACGCCTCGGCGGAGACGCAACTGGCGGAGATCCAGCGCGGCCTCGCCGACATGATGGAGTGAACCGCCATGATCCTCGATCGCTATTTCGGCCGGCTGCGGACCATGGAGACGTGGCGCTGGAGCGGTCAGGTCACCAAACTCGTCGGCCTGTTGGTGGAGTCGCAGGGCCCGTCGGCGGCCGTCGGCGATTTCCTCGAAGTGACTACCGCGGGCGGACGCACGGTGCGAACGCAGGTGATCGGTTTCCGCGACGGCCGCGTACTGTCGATGCCGCTCGAGGAAACCGGCGGTCTGCAACTGGGGGACGCCATCGTTTCGCGGAGCAGGGAGGCGCTGGTGCACGTCGGGCCGCAACTGCTGGGTCGCGTGCTGGACGGCTTCGCTCAGCCCCTCGACGATCTCGGCGCGCTCCGCGGCGAGGAGCAATACGAGCTGTACCGCGTTCCGCCGGGCCCGCTGGAGCGAGAGCCGATCGCGGAGCCGCTGGTCACCGGCATCAAGGCCATCGACAGCCTGCTCACCTGCGGCAAGGGGCAGAGAATCGGCATCTTCGGGGGAAGCGGGGTAGGGAAAAGCACGCTGCTCGGCTCCATGTGCCGCCACAATTCGGCCGATGTGAGCGTGGTGGCGCTGATTGGGGAGCGCAACCGCGAGGTGCGCGATTTTCTCGAGCATGAACTCGGCCCCGACGGTCTTAAGCGCTCGGTCATCGTGGTGGCCACCTCCGACCGGCCGGCCCCGCTGCGTATCCGCGCGGCGTTCGTGTCGCTGGCCATCGCCGAGTACTTCCGCGACCAGGGCGCCAGCGTGCTGCTGGTGATGGATTCGGTGACGCGCCTGGCGATGGCGCAACGGGAGATTGGCCTGGCGGCGGGCGAGCCTCCCAGCCAGAAGGGCTACACGCCTTCCGTCTTCAACATGCTCCCGCGCATCTTCGAGCGCGCCGGGCGTTTCCGCAAAGGCTCCATCACCGGCTTCTTCACGGTTCTGGTGGAAGGCGACGATTTCAACGAGCCGATCTGCGACGCGGTGCGCTCCATCCTCGACGGGCACATCGTTCTGTCGCGGGAACTTGGCGCGGCCGGGCACTATCCGGCGATCGATGTCCTCAATTCGGTGAGCCGCCTGGCCCCGCGCCTGGCCGCCGCCGGACAGAACGGCGCCGCGGTGAAGATTCGGGAGGCGCTGGCGACGTACCGGCGGGCCGAAGATCTGATCAATCTGGGGGCCTACACCGCCGGCGCCAACGCCACGCTGGATGCGGCGATTCGGGTGCGTCCACAGCTTCTGTCGTTCCTGAAGCAGGATTCCACCGCCGCGGTCGAATTCCCGCAGACCCTGCAGCAAATGCAGCAACTGGCGGCGGCGCTGACGTGAAAAAGTTCTCCTTCCCACTGGAGACGGCGCGCCGATGGCGGGAGCGCCAGGCGGAAGCGGAAGAGGCCCGGCTCGAGTCCCTGATCGCCGCGAAGCGGACCGTCGAGCGGCGCATGGCCGCGCTCGACGACGAGTTGCAGGCCGAGCATCGGCGGATCGAAGACAGATCCTTCGACGCCCACGAGCTGGCCATGCTCGACGAATTCCGCACCTGGGTCATTCGCGAGAAGCAGCGCCTCGGCACCGCCCGGGCCGAATGCGAACGGCGCATCGCCGCGCAGCAGGCGGTTTTGGTGGAGGCGCGGCGGCGGTTTCGGCTGGTGGATCGGCTGAAAGAGAAGGCGCTGATCGAATGGCACGCCGCGAATACGAAGGAGCAGGAGGACCTGGCCGCGGAATTGTATCTGGCGAGGCGGGCGCGTCAGGAGAAGAGCTAATGCGATTTGCCGCCAGGCGGGCTGGGAGCCCGCCGCAGCCTAAGAGGCCGCCCCACCCGCGGGCGGAGGACGCTTTTTCAGGAACGCGGCAAACTCGCCGGGGTCGCGGGCAAGGCCGGGAAACGTCGCCACGACTCGGCCATTGCCGTCGACGATGGCGTAAAACGGGATGGCCACCGTGCCAAACCTGCGGCTCTCCATGTCCTGGTTGTCGGTGGATGCCGCGTCGGTTCCGTCGGTGTACAGTTCCAGAAGAACGAAGTCGTCCAGCAACGGGCGGATCTCGGGACGCGGGAACATGTTGGCGCGCATCCAGTGGCAGTTGGTGCAGGCATAGCCGGTGAAGTTGATGAGCACCAGCTTGTTGGATTGCCGCGCTTTCGCCAGCGCATCGGCGTAGTTGTTGGTGATCCACGGAAGTTCCGCCGATGCCGAAGAACCCACGGTGAACGTGCCCGCCGGCACCCAGGCGTCCAGCTCTCCCAGATGCCCCCCGAACATGCCCGGCACCAGGCTCAGCGCGAAGATCAGGAACAACGCGCCGATCAGGGCGCGGCCGACTCCCAGACGCTCGTCGGGTTCGACCCCCTCGAGCCGAACCAGGCCCAGCAGGTAGAGTCCCGCGAGAGCGAACAGGACCACCCACGCGGCGAGGAAGCGCTCGCGGGTCAGAATGCCGAAGTGGAACTGCTGGTCGATGACACTCAGGTACTTCAGCGACGCCGCCAGAATCACAAAGCCAAAGACCACCTTCACGCGCATCATCCAGCCGCCGCTGCGTGGCAGCCGCCGCAGCCATGAGGGGAAGAGCGCCAGCACGAAGAACGGCGCGGCCAGTCCGGAAGAAAACGCAATCATGCCCAGCACCGGTTGCAGGCTGCCGCCCTGAACCGACGCAACCAGCAGCGGACCGACGAACGGCCCGACGCAGGCGAACGCGGTGAGCGAGAACGTCAGACCCATGATCAGCGTGCCCAGATAGCCGCCGCGCCGCGAGGCGCTGTCGGCGCGCGTCAGGATCGACGACGGGAGAGTCAGCTCGAACGCGCCCAGCAGGCTGAGGCCGAAGACGATGAAGATCAGCGCAATGAATCCATTGACCCACGGGCTCGCGCCCAGCCGCACCACGCCGATGGGACCGGCGATCGCTTTGGCGGCGAGGCCCAGCACGGTGAAAAGCACTACGATGCCGGTCGAGTAGATTACGGCATGCGCCAGCCTGCGGCCCTGCTGGTTGAGGAAGAACGAAACGGTGAGCGGAATCATGGGGAAGACACACGGCGTGAAGATGGCCGCGAGGCCGAAGGCGAAAGCCACGAGCACAAAGCGGCCGAGGCCTTCAGATACGGTTGCAGGGCTGCTCGACGCCCTGGCCGGCGATGCGGAAGGGGCCAGCTGGGCGATGTCCGCGTAGCCTGCGGGAATGGCTGCAGCGCCGGCTGGTGCACTCGCGTCCACGGTGATGCTCGCCGTGGCCGTTTTGCGTTTCGGGGGCAGGCAGAGTTTGTCGTTGCAGGACTGGTAGCGCACCTGCGCCGTGAGGTCCAGAATGCCAGCAGGAGTGTCCTTCTTTAACTCGATGGCCAGCAGAAATTCGACTTCCTTCTCGTAGGTCTCGGTGTCGAGCTGGAAGTTCGGATCGAAGCGCCGCTCGGGCTTCGGCTCATATACGTGAACCGAGGCGATGGCAGGCGAATCGGCGAGCCCGACGCTGGTGGGAATCGGACCGCCCTTTGGGGTGGTGGGCGAATAAAGGTGCCAGCCCGGCTCGAGCGTTGCGGTGAGGCGCGCGAGAACAGTTCCGCCGGGGGCGACCGTAGTTTTTTCAGGAGCGAGCGACCACTGGACCGGGTCCTGGGCGGCATGGGCGAGGGTGGCGGTCGCCGCAAGAACAAGCAGGCGGCCTGCGAGGCCGCCGCAGGCTGAGAGCCTGCCCCACACCGAGGTAGCCATCAGATCTGCACGGTGGCGAACTCCGCCAGCTCGGCCTCAATCTTCTCGTTGATCCGGCCCTGGGCGAAGCCGGCGGCCACGCGAATGGCATTCTTGATGGCGTTGCCGTTGGAGCGGCCATGACAAATGATGCAAACGCCGCGCACGCCCAGCAGCGGCGCGCCGCCATATTCGGTGTAGTCGATGCGCTTCTTGAAATCCTGAAACGCCGCGCGCGAGAGCAGGTAGCCGACTTTGCGCGTGACCGTGGCCCGGAGGGATTCCTGCAGGAGAACGCGGAACATCTCGGCCAGTCCCTCGCTCACCTTCAGCGCAACGTTGCCGATGAAGCCGTCGCAGACGATCACGTCGGCCTTGCCGCTGTACAGATCGCGGCCTTCCACGTTGCCGATGAAAGTAATGGGCAGGGCGCGCAGCAACGGCGTGGTGGCGCGGGTCAGGTCGTTGCCTTTGTGCTCCTCCTCGCCGATGGAGAGAAGGCCGACGCGCGGGTCGGAGTTATCGAAAATGACGCGCGAGTAAATATGTCCCATCACGGCAAACTGCGCCAGCATGCGCGGGGTGCAATCGACATTCGCGCCGAGATCCATCAGCACGACGGGCTTGGCGACGGCCGTGGGGAACGCGCTGGCCAGGGCCGGCCGATCGACGCCGGGGACCATGCCCTGAACGAGCTTGGCGGTGGCCATCACCGCACCGGTGTTTCCGGCGGAGACCAGACCCTGCGCCTCGCCGTCGTGCACCAGGCGGGAGGCTACGCGGATGGAGCTGTCGCGCTTGGTGCGGAAGGCTTTGGCGCTGTCCTCCATGGTGACGACGTCGCGTGCATGGCGGATCTCAATCAGTTCGCGCCACTCGTGCGAGCCATCGCGGCGGCGCAGCTCGCGGCGCAGCACATCCTCGTGACCGACGAGGATCACGCGGACATTCTCCAGTCTGCGCACAGCTTCGATGGCGCCGTCGATTTCGGCTTTCGGGGCGGAATCGCCGCCCATTGCGTCAACCGCGATCGTTATCATGGATCACGCCGCACATTCGCCGCTCCGGTTATTCGGCGGCGACTTCGATGACTTCGCGGCCCTTGTAGCGGCCGCAATGCGGGCAGGCGCGATGCGGCAGTTTCGGCTCGTGGCAGTTGGGGCACTCGGCCATGGCTGCCGGCGGCAGCGCGTCGTGAGTACGCCGGGCGGAGGTCCGCCTTTTGGAGTGTCGGCGTTTCGGATTCGGCATGGTGATTCCTTTACCTTACTTTTTGAAATTCCTGAGCGCGGCCCAGCGATCGTCCACCGCTTGCTGGCTGCACGCGCACGCGCGAACGTTGCGATTCTGCCCGCAGACCGGACACATCCCCAGACAACTCTCGCGGCAGACGCGCTGCATGGGCATTGAAAGCAGGATGTACTCCCGCAAAATCTCTTTCAGATCCACGCCGCCGCCCGCGTAGAAACCGATCTCGCTTTCGGCGTCCGAAATGGCCACCTCATCGCCGCTCGGACCGGTGTCGGCGGGCCGGTAGAACAAATCGAATTCCGAATCGATCGGGAAAACCGCCTTTTCGAGGCAGCGGTCGCACTCGGCTTCCATCGCCACCTTCAGGCGGCCCTTCACCCGGATCTCCCCGAGCGTATTTCCCAGCAGTTCGGCGGTTCCTTCCGCCTGCAGAGGACCGGCCTGCCTCAGCCCTTCGACGTAGTCGATTTCACCGGCCGAAATCGCCACATCGAAATGGGCTTTGCGGACCTCCAGGTCCCTGACGCTAAAGAACACACCCACCTCTCGGAGCCGCAGCGGACAAACAAAAACATCAGTATAGCAGCCGGGTGAGCGGGTGGCCCGCCCATGTTAACTTCCGTTCACGACGGCAACCGCGGGGACGATTCAATCGTCTCCCGATGCGAGGCGACGCACAAGGGACGTGCCGGCGCGGAGGCGGGGGCGTTGGTCCGCAATGCGCCTTGTAACGCGCAGTTAGTCGGTGTATGATTCGCGAAAGGCGATGCTACCTTGAAACAACTGCACATTTCCATCTCTCTGATGCTTCTTGCGGGCGCGGTTCTGCTGGGCGCCGACGACAAGAAAACCACGAAACCGCCGCCCCCGCCGAGGAAAGCCGCGGTGACCAAAGCGGCGCCGGCTGTCAGCGCGCCGACGAAGCAGACGAACCTGGGGAATCCGGGGAATCCGGCGACAACGTTGAAGCCGCCGGCCGACACGCCCACCCCCCAGCCTACGGGCAGGCGCGTCTACAGCCCGGCGGCGGCCACTCCACCGTCGAACAGCTCGACGAATTCCGGCGCCGCCAGCACTCGTCTCCCGCCGACGGCGCGGCCATCGAGCAAGCCGCAGATCTACGTGCCGCCCCCCGGCGTCACCCGCGGGCCGAACGGCAGGGTCGCGACCTTTCGCGGCGCGAACGGAAACCAGGCGCGGTTCGCCGCCGACGGCCACGTGCGCAGCGTGACCACCAATGGCATGACCATCGTGCACCCGCCGAACGGGGGACGCCAGGTTGTGGTGGAGCGCGCGGATCACACCAGGATTGTCACCAACGGCGCGGGCCACGGCTATGTGCAGAAGCCCTTCACGTATCGCGGGCACGAGTATGCGAGCCGGACCTATTACTATAACGGCCGTCCTTACGTCCGCTACTATCGTTCCTACACGTATCGTGGCGTTTATCTGGTGGGCTACACGCCGGCGCGTTATTACCCGCCGGTGTTTTACGGCTGGGCTTACCATTCGTGGGGACGGCCGGTTTACTTCACGTGGGGCTGGGTGGGCTCGCCGTGGTACGGGTTTTATGGCGGCTACTTCGCTCCCTATCCTTACTACCCGAGCGCGTCCTTCTGGCTTACCGACTACCTGATTGCCACGAATCTGCAGCTCGCGTATCAGCAGCGACTGGACGCTCAGGCAGCGCAGGCGGGTTATCCCGGCGGCCAGGTGGCTCTCACGCCGGAGGTGAAGCAGGCCATCGCCGACGAGGTGCAGCGCCAGCTTGCGCTGGAGAATTCCGAAGGCCAGCAGGCGGCGCAGAACGTGGAGCCGGATCCACAATCGAGCGGCCTGCCGAGAATGCTGGCCGATGGCGCTTCGCACGTGTTCGTGGTGTCGAATGCGCTGGATGTGACCGATGCTCAGGGGCAATCGTGCGTGGTTACGGAAGGCGATGTGCTGCAGCTCCAAACCCCGCCGCCGCAGGACGCGAGCGCGGGATTCCTGAACGTGCTGGCCAGCAAAGGGCAGGATTGTCAGAGAGGCGATGTGGTGACGATTGCGTTCTCCGATCTTCAGGAGATGCAGAACAACATGCGCGCCGGCATCGACGGCGGACTGCAGCAACTGCAGCAGCAGGCCGGGCAGCAGGGCTTGCCGCCGGCGCCTCCGGGAGCGAATGCCGCGCCGGTGCAGTCGGCTTTCGCGCCGATCGCTCCGCCGCCCGATCCGAACGTGAGCGGCGAACTGAACCAGCAGGCGCTGGCATCAAACCAGGCCGAGCAGCAGGTGATCAGCGAAGCGGGCGCGGCGGGCGGAAACCGGTAGGAAAACGGTAGGAAAACGAACGCGTCACGGCAACAGTGCGCCGAACATGGAAACCGACGGAATCGAGGTGAACGTGCCGATGGGGTCAAATCGGAGACCCAGCAGAGCGATTGCGCCGTTTGGCAGGAGCGGTCCATAAAAAAAGCCGGGCGCATCGCCAAACCCCACGATGCCGCGTTTCCCCGCAGTCACCGGCATTCCGTCCGTCAGCACAAAGGACGTGTGCCCGTTTCCCGGAATGGTGATAGTCTGCTGGCCAAGAAGAGTGCCGCTTTCATCCCACGCGACGCCGGTGATGTTGACCGCTGTAAGAGAGAGATTTGCCAGCGCCACACCCGTGGCGAGGCCGTTTGTATTGTCATATGGCAAGGTCTCTCCCTGGCTCTGAAGGGGGACGGTGCCCGACGAAGGTGGACGCGTCTGAGAAGTCTGGCGGAGGATTGCATAGCCCTGCAATGGGCCGGTACTGGTCAGATCGCCCCATCCGACTGACAGCGGCGAGGCCGTCGCTCCGCTGGTGGAGATGAGGACCGTGGCGTTCGGATTGATGGCCCGGTCAACGAAGGCGCCGGACACATTCTCCGGAACTCCGTTCTGAGTGACGGTGAGGTTCAGCGTCATCGGAGCGCCACTGTCGTCGTAGAAGGCGAGCCGGCTGGACGTGACTGTGGATCCCAGGTTGACCAGCGTAATCGTGGTGTCCCAGCCGCCTCCGGCGACAATCTGCGCGAGCGCACCGACGCGATAGGGCACATCGACGCGTATGATCTGGTTGGCCGCCGGCGCCGCGTACCACAATGCTCCATCCGGCCCTAAGGCGATCCCACTCCCCATGGCCGGGGCATCGAAGAGGGCCACATTACCCGCCGGGGTGATCCGCCCGATCTGGTTACTCGTCTGGCTGGTGAACCAGATGTCCCCATCCCGCGCGACTGCGAGTCCGCCGGCCGTGACTCCCACGGGATACTCGGTGAGTGTTCCTGTCGTAGTGATACGGCCGATGCTCAGGTTCCCGTCGGCGAACCAGAGCGCGAAATCGCTGCCCAGGACGATGCTGGCGTTTCCGGCGGCAGTGGCGAGGTTGGGAACGGGAAACTCGGTGATGACACCGTCTGTGGTGATGCGCCCGATGGAGCGATTCAATGCGTCAACGAACCAGAGCGCGTTGTCGGGTCCCAGGGCGATCCCGCGAATTCCGGGCTCCACGGCGCCGGGCGCGTTAGGTAGCGGGAACTCCGTGATCTGCCCGGCAGCGGTGATCCTGCCGACCGCCACCGTTCCAGCGTCGGCAAACCACATGTTCCCGTCCGGACCAGCGGCGATGAAGGAGGCCAGATTGCGCGTTCCGCCCGGGGTTCCGAAGTCTGTGATCGATCCGGACGATGCACGGTGATCGATTTCCCCCTGAAGAGTGAACCACAGGGTGGAGTCGGAGCCCGCGGCTATGTATTGCGGGTCGGCGGTGCTCGCGGTCATGTGGGGCACGGGGATTTCAGTGATCGCACTTGTCGGGCTGACCAGGATCGCGTCGATCCGCCCGATCTGGAACGAGCCCGGCTCGGTGAACCAGATGGCTCCAACGGCTGAGGCGATCCCCTGAGGGCGGCTGTTTGCCGTGGGTACCTGATATTGCGTGAATGTGAGCGATTGGGCGACGGCAATCGCAGAGACGGCTGTGAGCACAGCGAACCGCGGAATGCTCAGCATATTTCCGGAGATCCGCGCTTATTCTCTCACAAAGAGATTGTGTGCGAACCAATGAACCGCGTCCGCGGTCCTACTGCCCGGTGACGCTGCGGAGTTTATTTTTCTGGTAGTCGGCGCGGGTGAGCGCTTCGCTGGCTTTATCGAACTGGCCGGCGCGGATGAAATCGGCGGCGTCGTCGAGGAAGCCCTGCATCATGAGCGCGGCAGCGGCGTCCTGCGGATTCACGGTAATGTTGGGGCCTTGCTGCGCGAGACGCACGGCGAGCTGGGCCATCAGGACGCGGGCCTCGCGCACTTTGGGCGCGACGCTGTTGAAGCGGTCGCGGGCGTCGGCCCACAGTTCCTTCTGCTGGTCGTCGAGTTTGCTCTCGTCCACCTGAGGCAGCGGAGTGAGCGGGATTTCCGGGAGCGGAGGAGCCGCATCGGGAGCCGATGGCTGTTGGGGAGGGCCGCCGAACATCGCCTGCTGCGTGTAAGCCACCGCCGCCCAGCTCATGGCCGTCTGCTCGAGATCGCGCTCAAAGCGTTTTCCTCCGCGGGGGTCGAGCACGAGCGAACGAGCCATGCGATTGGAGCCGGCGAACCCCATCGCCGCGCCCGGCGGATAGAACGACCCGTAGCTGCGGCAGAAGTCGCCAATCACGCCATACGTACGCAGCAGCGAGCGGGAAACGGCGGGATCGCCCGGATACATGGCGCTCGCACGCCCCAGCCACGAGAAAGCATCCTCGGCGATCTGCCGATTGAGCTGAGCGTCGCTTCCGCCGAAGCCGCCGGCGAGCGGGGCCAGCCCGCTGAAGCCGGCCGCCAGACGATCGGAATCGGCGACGACCTGCCGGGGACCCGGCTGCCCGTTTAGCCGCATCTGCATGCCGCCGATCATGCCGAGCAGTTCCTGCCGGCGATCGCTTTGCGCGTACAGGACCACGGCGAACAAACAACAAGCCAGCACGGCGCTGCGCAAATTCGCCTCCTACTTGCGGACGACGTCACCGACGACGGCCGGGCTGCCGGAATAGTTTCCGGTGGCGATGCGGTCGCGGACAGTGGTGATGGTGAGCGTGCCGATCTGGTCCACCTGAACATCGAGCACTTCGCCGGTGGCCGGATCTTTGATTTCCTTGCCCTTGTGGTAGACGGTAAGCTGATCGCCCACGTGCACGCCGGCCTGCGCTCCGGCGTTGATGATCATGGTGGAACCGCTGACGCTCGCCACCAGCGCGTCCACTTCCACTTGCTTCTGTGACGCGCCAATCTCGCCGCCGCGTTGGGCGAGATCCTGAGCGAGATGGTCGCAGGCGTCCATGACCGCTTCGCCGATGATGGTCTGGCCGAAATTGGTGGCGTTGGAGCCGAATCCGCCGCCCACCAGCACGCCGCCGGCGAACATTCCGCCGAAGCCGCCTCTGCTTTCGCGCTTCGACTCGCCCCGCGCCTCGCCGGAAGCGACGATCTCGGATGTTTCGTTGTCCACCAGCCGGTAGTCGAGCACGACGACGGCTTTGCCGGTCCCCTTGTAACCGCCGCCACCGACGCCGACGCCGCCCACGCCGATGCCGCCACCTCCGCCGTTGCGCCGGTCGTCGCGGCCGAACACCACGATGTCGCCCATGAGAGTGAAGTCCGCGCCATGCACCTGGCCGATGCGCGCGCCGGTTCCTCTCTTAACGCGATTGCTGGCGTCGAAATCCTGCTCATGGAGAAGCGTCTGGATCTTCGCCCGTTCGACGACGGTGAACTGATTGTCGGTGGCGATGCGCTTGACCATGAGGGACTGAATTCCGCGTCCGATATCGACGTTGGTGCCGAAGATGGCCGCCGCCGCCGACTGAACCGTCGAGTAATCAAACTGTTCGACGGCCATGGTGCGCTTGCCCTGCGCCAGGCAGGCGACGGTTGCGAGAAGTGCGATCACCCCGATTTTCTTCATGTGGTACCTCCGAAGTCGATTAATTGGGCCGATTGCAAATCGGCCGCAGGTTGAAAACCTGCCTCACCGTTACTGCAGGACCTTGCGAGCGAGGAAGCTCTGCACGGCGACCCGGCCGCCCGAGTATTGTCCGATGGCGATGCGGTCGCGCACCGAGGTGATCACCAGGTCGCCGGCTTTTTCGACCTTACTGTCCAGGATCTCGCCGCTGACCGGATCCTTGATCTCCGAAATGACGTGGAACACTTCGAAACGGTCGCCCACCTGGATGCCGTCATTGCCGCCCGCGGCGAGGGTCACCACACTGCCGCTCACGTCGGCGATGCGCGCTTCGATGTCGAGTTGTTTCCGCGGGAGAGTGGGAATCTTCGAGTTCATGATTTCGGCGAGCTGATCGCAGGCGGCCATGGTGGCTTCGCCGATGATGGTCTGGCCGAAGTTGCTGCTGGTCATGTCCACTCCGCCGCCGCCGGCGCCCTCGCCGGCGACGCCAAACATGCCGCCGAAGCCTTTGCTCTCGCGCTTGCTTTCGCCGCGCGCCTCGCCGCTGTCGATGATTTCGCTGGTTTCGGCGTCGACAAGGCGGTAGTCGATGACCACCACTGCCTTGGACGAGCTCTTGCCGACGTGAATACGGCCGAAGGGACCGGGTACGCCGAGGGCGCCGGCGTTGACACCGGTCTTGCGGTCGTCGCGGCCGAAGGCGACGATATCGCCCATCAGGTAAACGTCGGCACCGATGATCTGGCCGATGCGCGCGTTGGTGCCTTTCTTCACGCGATTGCTGGCGCCGAAATCCTGCTCCTTCATGACTGTGTTGACCTTGGCGCGCTCGACGATGCGAATTTTGCCGGCCTGCTGCAGCCGCGTGGTCAGCAACGCGCGAATGCCCTTGCCGATGTCCACCTGGGTATTGAAGACGGCCTGGACGGAGCTTTTCACGGTGCTAAAGTCGAACTCGTCGATGGCGGCGCGGCGAAGCTGCGAGCGGGTATCGGGAGCGACGGCGGGCAGAGGAGCGGCGCCGGGACCAGCAGAGGCCGGGGCCGCAGGCTGGCTCCCGGGAGGAACCGGCGGCGGCTCGATAGGCGCCATCGCCGGGGCCGCGGCCGGTGTGGGAGCGGGTGCGCTGCCCACCGAAGACGGATCCATAATCGCCGAGATTACGCGGTCGGAGGCGCCGGCTTCCTTCAGTCGGATCATGTCGTCGGAGCTCAGGTCGGCCTTCAGATTCTCCTTGACGATCTCCTTCACCACCAGATCTTCGCCGAGCCCGGCCTTCAGCATCTTCACGACTCTGTCCACTGGCGTCGCGGGTTTCGGTTTCGCGGCGGCGGACTTCTTCGGTGCGGTCCCCTGAGCCACCAGCGTTCCGTTCATCACGAGCAAACCGCCCGCAAGCAACGGCAGGCTGAGAGTCCTCGCAATCCTGGCTGTCGAGATCATTGCTGTTTCACCTCCGGAAAGATCAATCCATGATAATGCGAAATCGCTCCGTGGGCCAGCGCACGAACAAAGCAGCCGGGTCGGGCCCTATTCGCCGACTTTGCGAAAGACCTTGCGCAGCTCGCAGGTGGCCTGGCTGATTTCGTCTTCGGCGGCGTCCAGGTTGTTGTTGCTGAGATCGGTGCGCGCTTCGCGGAGGAGCGAATCGGCGCTGGGCATGGCGGCGGTGGCGCCGGCGTTCACGCGCTGGCCATCGATGGGGGTAGCTCCAGGGTGGCGCAGTAGACGGCGCGGAGGCGTTCGTTTTGCTCCGGGGACGCGAGTGAGTTGGGAACCGGCGTACTTCAGAACGGAGCAGGATGGCAATGTTGAAAACGGCGGGGGCGCTTGCACATCCTCACCGTTAGACATAAACTAAAGATAGTTGATATAGAGGCACTCAGATATGGCGGTCGACTTCAATCGCTTCACCGAGAAAATGCAGGACGCTGTCCGGGAGGCCCAGTCCCTTGCGGTCCAGCATGGCAACCAGCAGATCGATGTCGAGCATTTGCTCCTTGCCCTGGTCAATCAGGAAGGTGGACTCGTCCCCTCGATCCTCAACAAGGCCGACGTCAATTCGGACGCGCTGCGCCGGCGGCTGGAGCAGGAGATTGAGCGATTTCCCAAGGTTTCCGGGCCAGCGGCGTCGCCGGATCAGATCTACATTACCCCAAGGCTGCAGAAGGTACTAGCCCAGTCTGAGGAAGAGGCCAGGCGGCTGCACGACGACTACATCTCCGTTGAACATGTGCTGCTGGCGGTTTCGGAGGAGCACGGCGCGGCGGGCAGACTGTTCAACGAGCTTGGGCTCAGCCGCGACCGGCTGATGGGCGCGCTCCAGGAAGTCCGCGGGAATCAGCGCGTGACCACGCAGAATCCGGAAACCACCTACGAGGCGCTGGAGAAATACGGGCGCGACCTGACGCGCATGGCCAGCCAGGGGAAGCTGGACCCGGTGATCGGCCGCGATAACGAAATTCGCCGGGTGATTCAGGTGCTGTCGCGGCGCACGAAAAACAACCCCGTGCTCATCGGCGAGCCGGGCGTGGGCAAGACGGCGATTGTGGAAGGGCTGGCGCAGCGCATCGTGCGCGGCGACGTTCCCGAGGGTCTGAAGGACAAGCGCGTGGTGGGGCTGGACATGGGCGCGCTGATCGCCGGCGCGAAGTTCCGCGGCGAGTTCGAAGAGCGGCTGAAGGCGGTGCTGAAGGAGGTGCAGTCCTCGGAAGGCGGCATCATTCTGTTCATTGACGAGCTGCACACCGTGGTGGGCGCGGGCAAGGCCGAAGGCGCCATGGACGCCGGCAACCTGCTGAAGCCCATGCTGGCGCGCGGCGAGCTGCACTGCATTGGCGCAACCACGCTCGACGAATACCACAAGTACATCGAAAAAGACGCGGCGCTGGAACGGCGCTTCCAGACGGTGCTGGTGGATCAGCCGACGGTGGAGGACACCATCTCCATCCTGCGCGGCCTGCGGGAGCGCTACGAGCTGCATCACGGCGTGCGCATCAAGGATTCGGCGCTGGTGGCGGCGGCGGTACTGTCCAACCGGTATATCAGCGATCGATTCCTGCCGGACAAAGCGATCGATCTGGTGGATGAAGCAGCGGCGAAGCTCCGCACCGAGATCGATTCGATGCCCACGGAGCTGGATGAAGCCTCGCGGCGCAGCATGCAGCTCGAGATCGAGCGCGAGGCCCTGAAGAAGGAATCGGACGCGGCTTCAAAGGAGCGGCTGGCCAAGATCGAGAAGGAGCTGGCCGAGTTGAAGACGCAATCCAGCGCGCTGCAGGCGCAGTGGCAGGCGGAGAAAGAAGCGGTGGCGCGTATGCGCGCGCTTCGCGAGCAGCTCGAAATCACACGCAAGGAGATCGAGCAGGCCGAGCGTAACTACGATCTCAACAAGGCGGCGGAGTTGAAGTACGGCAAACTCACGGGTTTGCAGAAACAACTGGAAGAGGCCGAGCAACGGCTGCAGCAGAAACAGTCCGGCGTGCGTCTTCTTAAAGAGGAGGTGGACGAGCAGGACATCGCCGATGTGGTGAGCCGCTGGACCGGTATCCCGGTTTCGCGGCTGCTGGAAGGCGAGATGCAGAAGCTGCTCGGGCTGGAGAAGGAGCTGCACAAGCGCGTGGTGGGCCAGGAAGAAGCGGTGGAAGCGGTGGCCGAGGCGGTGCTGCGGGCGCGTTCGGGATTAAAGGACCCTAACCGGCCGATCGGCAGTTTCATCTTTCTGGGGCCGACCGGGGTGGGGAAAACGGAGCTGGCGCGGGCGCTGGCCGCGTATCTTTTTGACGACGACAAGGCGATGATTCGCATCGACATGTCGGAGTATCAGGAAAAGCACGCGGTGGCCCGGCTGATCGGCGCGCCTCCCGGATATGTGGGATACGAGGAAGGCGGGCAACTAACGGAAGCGGTGCGGCGTCGTCCTTATTGTGTAGTGCTTTTTGACGAGATCGAGAAGGCGCATGGCGATGTGTTCAACGCCATGCTGCAGATTCTCGACGACGGACGCCTGACCGACGGACAGGGCCGGACCGTCGATTTCCGGAACACCATCATCATCATGACCTCGAACATCGGCAGCCATCGCATTCTCGAATACCGGGGCGACTTCGGCGGCGCCAACTACGAGCGCATGAAAGATGCGGTGCTGGAAGAAATGCGCCGGCATTTCCGGCCCGAGTTTCTGAACCGCGTGGACGAGACCATCGTGTTCCATGCGCTGACGGAAGAGCATCTCAAGAAGATCGTCGATATCCAGCTCGCGTCGCTGCGCAGGCGGCTGGCCGAGAGGCATATCGACCTGGAGCTGTCGGACGAGGCGCGCACGCACCTGGTGCGCAGCGGGTACGATCCGAATTACGGCGCGCGGCCCCTGAAACGCGCCATCCAGCGGGAGATTGAAACCCCGCTGGCCCGCCGCATACTCGGCGGCGAAGTGCACGACGGAGAGAAGCTCTTTCTGGACGTGGACCGCGCGGGGCAACTGAGTTTTGAAACAGCTAAGGTGTGAGAGGCACGACAGGAGACATGTCCAGGATAATGCAGATTCGCAAATCGACGGCGATTTTCGTGGTGATTATCGCGTTGCTGACCGGCGCGCTGGCGTATAGCTGGGTCAGCGGCGGTCATCGCGTCCCCATTTTCGTGAGCGCGGCCCAGGCGGCCACGGCGCCGCAGGCGTTCGAGCAGGGAACCTTCGCGCCGGTGGTGCACAAGGCCATGCCGGCCGTGGTGAACATATCGACCACTTCGCGGGTGAAGGTCCAGCAAGGCTTCGGCCCTGAAGGCAGCCCCTTCGACGACTTTTTCCGCCAGTTCTTCGGCGGACGAATGCCGCAGCAGACGCCGCGCGAGCAGGTCTCGCACGCGCTCGGCTCGGGCGTGATCGTGAGCCCCGACGGCTACATCCTGACCAACAACCATGTGGTCCAGGGCGCCACCGATATCAAGGTTTCCTTCTCCAACCAGAAGGAGATTCCGGCGAAGGTGATCGGCACCGACGCGGCCAGCGATCTGGCGGTGATCAAGGTGGATCAGAAGGATCTGCCGACGCTTCCGCTGGGTAATTCCGCGGGCACGCAGGTGGGCGACATCGTGCTGGCCATCGGCAACCCGTTCGGTCTGGGCCAGACGGTGACCATGGGCATCATCAGCGCAAAGGGGCGCTCGAACCTGGGTATTGAAGCGGTGGAAGATTTCATCCAGACCGACGCGGCGATTAATCCGGGCAATTCCGGCGGCGCGCTCATCAACACGCGTGGCGAACTGGTGGGGATCAACACCGCGATTGTCGGCGGGCAGACCGGCGGCAACGTGGGCATCGGTTTCGCGATTCCCGCGAACATGGCGCGCAATGTCATGGAGCAGCTCATCAAGACCGGCAAGGTGACGCGCGGCTTCATCGGCATTATGCCCAACGGCATCACGCCGGGCGAGGAGCAGGCTTACGGACTGAAACCAGGGCAGCAGGGCGTGGCCATCAGCCAGGTGGATCCGAATTCGCCGGGCGCGAAGGCCGGGCTGCAGGTGGGCGATGTGATCGTCGCGGTGAACGGCACGCCGGTGACCGACGAGAATTCGTTCCGCATCCAGATTGCGGGCATGGCGCCGGGGACTAAGGTTGATCTGGGCATCGTTCGCAACGGCGCGGAGCTGACCGTTCCGGTGACGCTCGGCGAAAATCGCGAATACGCGAAGGCGCTGGAGCGAGAGGGCCGGGGCCACGGTCAGGGCGGCGAAGAGGGCGGCGCTGCGAGCGCGCTGGCCGGCGTGCAGGTGGACAGCCTTTCGCAGGACATTCAGGAGAAGCTGCGGCTGCCGTCGCACGTGACCGGCGTGGTGGTGACCGACGTGGACGAAGGCTCGGCGGCCGCTGAAGCCGGCCTGCAGGAAGGCGACGTGATCCAGCTTGTGAATCACCGGAAGGTGACGAGCCCGGCCGAGTTCGACGCCGCGGTGAAGGCGGCGGGTGGCCACCAGTTGCTGCTGCTGGTCTACAAGGGCGACGGGCAGGGCAACGGCGCCAGCCGGTTTATTGTCGTGCCGAACAGCGGGAAGTAAACGAGGCCGCAGAGGCGGCTTGTAGCATCGGGCCCGGCGTGGCCGCGCTGATCCAAAAGGAGAGTGCGGTTCCGCCGGGCTTGTTGCCTGCTCACGCGCGCGGCCCGGATGGGGCCCGGTACTTTCGTCCCAGACTCCCGTAGTAGATCTTAAGAACCGAAATCATCGGCCATATCCTGCGATATCGGGAAGTTCACCAAGATGGTCCGGTCGCAACCGGCCGATATTCGAAAGGTGGCCCCCATTGCGCGGTTTGTGCGCTATTGTTTCGGACTCGAGGCGCTGGACCTGATCCGAACAGTTCCGGGCGTTGTCTTCGCTCTCATCTACTTCGCCAGGGTTTCCTTCGACCCGGTTGCTTACCGCTCCTGGCACGCACTTCCATTCCTCGGCCTCACCGCCGCCTCCCTTGTTGTCGATCTGGCGGCAGCGAGGGCCTGGTGGACCTTGCGAAAAGCAAAACCGTCAGCCCGCGGCTGGGCGCTGGCAGCCAGCATTCTGAACATCGCGCTGGCCATTCCGGTTGGCGCCCTGATGGATATCCGCGTCGCCCTCATCGGTTGCGCGCTGGGCGTTGCCGGCCTCATCGCCTTCTGGCGCCCCTTCCCGGAACCTGCCTGGGCCGCGGTACCCCGGAAACCGGCGAAGCTCTCGGGTGATGGCACCAGCCGGATTGCCGACGCCGCCGTCTGGGCAGTGGCCACGGGCGCTCTCTGGTTCCAGTATTTTCTGTGGCATCGCTGGAATCTCGCCCGGCACCTCGGGCAGGAATCTCTGCCGCTCATCGTGCTCGTGGAGCTTGCCATCCTGCTGGCCGCCGCTGGGCACGAGCTCGGACACGCCATCGCCGGCTGGGTTTCGGACATGACACTGCGCTCGTTCCGGGTGGGGCCCTTCGCCGCCGCAGTTCGCAACGGCCACTGGAGATTCCGGTTCGATATCAACGGCCTCGTGGGCGGCGGCGCGACAGGCATGATCGCGAACGGTCTGCGGAACGTGCGCAGCCGTCACGTTTTCATGATTGCAGGCGGCCCGGCGGGATCTCTTGTTGTCGCCCTGGGCGCCACCGTGCTGGCTCTGAGCGCCGCAGGCAATTTCTGGCGGCCTGCCTGGACCCTGCTCGCCATGACCTCCGCCATCGCCTGGACCGAGGCGGTCGTCAATCTCATTCCCCACAACCCCAGCGGCCTCTACTCCGATGGCGCTCAGGTCTACCAACTGGTGACCCTCGGCCCCTGGGCGGATGTTCACCTTGCCACGGCCATGGCCTCATCCAGCCTGATCAACCCCTCGCGCCCCCGCGACTGGGATATCGGGCTGCTGACGCGAGCGGCGGAGTCCGTGCCGCGCGGCGCCCAGGGTCTTCTGCTGCGCTGTCTCGCCGGTCACTACTTTGTCGATACGAAACAGTTCCCGCAGGCTATCTCCTGCCTGGAGGCCGCCGAAACGCTTTTCGATGAGGCCCGGCTCAGGAACCCGGCGGATTTCCTCGCCGACTTCGTTTTTCTCAACGCCGCATACAAACGCGATCCGGCCGCCGCGGAACGCTGGTGGTCGCGGCTCGAAGCGTGCCGCAAATCGGATCGCGATGCCGATTACTGGAGGGCCGCTGCCGCCATCTTCTGGGTGCGCGGCGAAACACAGCAGGCTCGCGACGCCTGGGAGCGAGGCCACGCTCTTGCCGCTCGCCTCCCTCGCTGCGGCGCTTACGACTTTAGCCGGGATGCATTCGAGTACCTCCGCGAGGTCCTCGAAACTCCCACGCCTGAGCTGCTTTCGCGATTGCCCGTGTCGCCGCCGCTGCCGGTTCCGGAGACCGCGCCCGCCGAGCTGCAACCTCAGCTTTCGTAGATATCAGAGCGGCTGATGAAGGGCGGGCTTCGCCGTTCTTGCGCGAATGCCTTCGCCGACCTCGGGGCCTGCATAGCGGAGCTTGGCGTTGAGCCAGACAGTCATGTCGTGCTCCCAGTCGGGCACGTCGGGGAGGGTGCTCCATGAACCCGTCGCGTGAGGGCCGTCGGGGATGCGGATCAAATCGCATTCGTCGCCGGCGTCGCGCAATGCCCGGCGAAGATTGGTCGATTCCGTAAACGGCACGGACTGATCCTTGTCGCCGTGGATGAGCAGGAAGGGTGGCGCGCCCTTGCGGACGTAAGTGATCGGCGACGCTTCGGCGAGCGCGGCAGCCTCGCCCTTCGCCTTAATGAGCGGATCGAGCAGTGCGTGCACGTGCTCGTTGAGCGGCTTATCGCGAAAATCGCTGGGCCCGAACAGCGTCACCACGGCCTGCACCGCGGCGCTTTCGCGATCAACCGGGTCCTTTGCATTCGGGTCGCCGGGTGCGCCCATCAGCCCGGCCATGTTGCTGAGCCATCCTCCCGCCGATCCGCCCACCAGCGCGATCTTGTTGCGGTTCACGTTCCACTCGTCGGCGTGATAGCGGATAAAGCGGATGGCGCGCTCGACGTCCTGGAGCATGTCGGGATACGGATACTTCGGCGCCAGCCGATATTCGATGGAGAACACCGCGTAGCCCGCGGGCGCAAGAAACTCCGCGCAATACGCCTCGCTGCCGTTTCTGCTGTTGCCGCCGATGAAGCCGCCGCCGTGGATTATGATGGCCGCCGGATGCGGGCCTGCGCCGGCGGGCGCGTAGTAATCCATGGTGAGCTTCTCGCCGTCGACTTCGCTGTAGGTGATGATGTCGGTGACGAACTTCGAACAGCAGGGCGTCTGGGCGGGCTTCGGCTCCATCAGCTCGGCCCGCGTGAGAGTCGGGTCGTAGAGGTTGAGCTGCCATTTGCCGTCGCGGCCGATCTTCGGCTTTTCCGGATTGAGGCCGCGCGCGACGACGGTCTTGTAGCCGGCCTCGGTGCTGGGCACGCCGAGCGCAACGTGGTTCATGATGCCGCGAACGCGCGCGGAAGTGTCGTGGACGTTCAGCATGTACTCGAGCCAGTCGGTTCCGTCGGGGACGCGCATGTCCACCCAATCGGCGACGGTGTCCTTCATGCCACCGTGCCAGGTTTCGCGGAAGCCGAGGATGTCGTGGTAGAAGCGGTCTTCGGCGGCGCGATCCTTCACGATGAAGCCGGCGTGGATGATGTGGTCGGAAACGCGCGTGGCAGCGAGATCTTTGCCGAAATCGCGGCCGTGAACGGAGGCGGGAAGGTATTGAACGAAAGCGATCTGGTGGCCATCGGGATCGGTGAGCTGAAGGGCCAGATCGCCATTGGCATCGGGGCTCACTGCATCCGGGACCTTGACTCCGCGGCTGACGAGATAATCGCGAAGCTGCTTCACGTCGGTTGTTTCGAAGGCGACGTCGATCAGGCGATCCTGCACGTCGCTGGTGAGATCGGGGGTGACCTCGATGTACTGGTGGTCGTTGACCTTGAAGCAGGCGTCGCCGCTGACGTCGCAGCACTCGGCAAAGCCAAGCGCGTGGCCGTAGAAATTGCGCGCGGCGGCGAGGTCATTGGTGCGCAGGGCGACCTCGGCCACGCCGATGATGGGCGGGCGTTCCACCGCCGCCTGAACGGCGGGCAGGAAGAGCAGAAGCAGCGACAGGTAGCGCATGAGAACTCCTATTGGATGACGGTTTCGGCGTCCAAGCGCAGATCGCGAGACGACGCGCCGACATGCACGACGCGCGGCCCGGCGGCCAGCGCCCACTTGCCCTGCGCAGTGGACCAGTATTGCAGCCCGCGCAGAGGCACGTGCAGACGGACCACTTTCGATTCGCCCGCGGCGACGTGCACGCGATCGAACGCCACCAGCGCGCGCGGCGCAAACTGCGCCCCTTCCGGAGCGTGCTCAGGCGCGGCCAGATACACTTGCGGAACTTCGTCGCTTGCGACGTGGCCCGTATTGCGCAATCGGAAATGAATGTCGAGGCCGCCATCGCCCGCCCGCGAGACCTTCAGATCCGCATACTCGAACTTCGTGTACGACAAGCCGTATCCGAACGGGAAAAGCGGCTGGAGGTTGTTCTTGTCGAACCAGCGATAGCCGACGTTCACTCCCTCGGCGTAGGTCGTTTTGCCGTTCACGCCCTTCGACGACCTCTCGGGATGAGCCGGGTCGTTGGCGGGCGCCTGATTCATGGTCTTCATCCAGGTAAAGGGCAGGCGTCCGGCGGGACTGACGCGGCCGAGGAGAACGTCGGCCGTGGACCAGCCGCCTTCGTCGCCGGGGAACCACATCTGCAGTACGCCCTTCACCTTGTCCAGCCAGGGCAGCGCCACCGGCTGGCTGACGTTGAGCACTACGATGGTATTCGGATTCACCGCCGCAACATCTTCCACGAGTTTGTTCTGATCGCCGGGAATGCCGAATACCGGCCGCCCGCGCGCCCAGACAAACACGACGGCCGTTTTCGCCTGTTTCGCCGCGGCGATGGCGTCGGCATAGTCGGACTTCTGCTTCTCCGGTGTGACCCAGCTCAGCCGCACCTGCACGGGAGCGCCGGAAACGTCGGCGGTGGTGGAGACGCCGATTGTATGCGCGCCCGCGGTGAGATCGAGTTTGCGGCGCATGTTATCCAGACCGTCGGGGGTGGGCACGATATTGTGCTCGCCGGCGTGCAGGATGTTGCCATGCATGTTGCCCATGTGATTGCCGGTGTGGCACACGCGCTTGCCGTCGATGGTGAGCGTGCCCACGGTACCCATGAGTTGCAGGTTGATGAGGTACGAGCCGGCAGTGGGAATGGTCAGCGTGCCGGTCCATTTCCCGGACGAGCCCGCGGGCAGAGCTTTGCCATTCGATTTCGTGAAGTCGATCTGCGCGTCGGTCTGGCCGTCGCCGCGCAGCAGGCCTGGTTTGCCGTCGTGCGAAAGAACAGAAGCAGGAATGGGAACCCCGGTCATGTCGTCGGCTGGCGCGTAGGTGACGTGCGCGTTCGGGGCGAGCGAATGCAGCGCCTCGACGGGTCCGATTTGCCGCCAGGGAAGCCCGAGGGATTTCTCGCCCGGCTCGCCCACGGCGATGGTCTGTCCCGCGCCCGGCCCAATCAGCGCGAGCGAAGCGAGGCCGGCCGGATTCAGCGGAAGAACGCCGCCGTCGTTCTTCAGCAGGACCGCGGCATCGTCGCTGGTTTGGCGCACCACCTTCGCGTCGGCTTCTTCGGGGACCGGCGTGACATCATGCTTGCCGTGGCCATCGAGCAGCCCGAACTTGTCCATCTCGACGAGGATGCGGCCGACTGCGCGCGTGATGGTATCTTCCTTCACCAGCCCGCTTTTCACGGCATTGAGCATGCCGACCACAGGCGGGGGTTTGGGGAAGTTGAAATGGAAGGGCGGAGGCGCCGGCTCCTCGGGGAGGTCGGCGCCAAAGCCGGCGTCGCCGAAATCGAAATTGGCGGGAGGCTTGGGCGGAGGCGGTGGTTCAGGCAGGAAGTAGCTGGGCGTGAAGCCCCAGCCTGGCATTTCGAGATCGAGCCCGTCATTGATGAAGTCCGTGGCGTGCGTGGCGCCCCAGTCGGAGGTGACAAAGCCCTGGAATCCGATTTCCTGCTTCAGGATCTTGTTCAGCGTGTCGGGATTGCCGCAGGCGTACGGACCGTTCACCTTGTTGTAGGAGCACATGATGGACGAGACGCCCGCGGCCACGGCGTCGGCGAACGGCGCGACATAGATTTCGTGCAGGGTCTGCTGATCGACGAAGTCGTCGTCGGCGCCATCGTAGGCGACGTAGTGTTTGGCCTGGGCCATGATGCCCTGGCTCTGCGCGCCGCGAATCTCCGCCGCGCCGATCTGGCCGGTGAGCACGGGATCCTCGCCGAAGGTGTTGTAGCCGCGGCCGAAGGTGATGTCGCGGTCGATGTTAATGAACGGCTGCAGCACGACGTCGATGCCCTGGGCGCGCGCGTCGCGGCCGATGACCACGCCATTCTGCTCGGCGTCGGCGCGGCTGAACGTGGCGGCGACTCCCATTGTGCAGGTCTCGCCGGTGGAGGGGATGCGGGTCAGCACGCCGGGAGGCCCGTCGGCCATGCGCAGCGAAGGAATGCCGAGGCGCGGAACGCCGGGCAGGAAGCCGGGCTGCCCCTGATCCGTCGCCGGAGGCTCCTGGGCCCCGTGGATCATGGCGATCTTCTCATCCAGCGTCATCTGGCTGAGAAGTTTGTCCACGCGGGCGTTGCCGGTGACGGTGGGCACGCTGTTCTGTGCGGCAAGTGATGCAAGGAAGAGAAACGAAAGCAGGCAGACCGAGATTTTCATGGAGTCACTCCCGGGGACTCGGCGCGCGTGGCCACATCGTCACGCGCGCAAATATGTAATCTATCACTCGAAAGACGTGCGCCGCCGGTTCGCCGTTAGCTCCGGACCAGCAGGGCCGCGCGACTGCGGCGTATTTGCGGCCGATCGGCGATGCTCAGGCCTGCCGCAGCCGCCTCCTGCAGCTCCTTCTCGAAGTCGGGCGCTTTTACGTGTCCGAACGGTTCGGCCAGCAACAGCCGGCCGCCCGGCCGAAGCGTCGCAGCTATTTCGCGGAAGAAGCATCCGGCGTCGGGAATTTCGTGCACCATGGCGAAGGCGAGTACGAAATCCACGGCGCCGGCGAGATCGGCCACGCCCAGCGACTCCGGCTTCGCCAGCCGCACGTCGACGCGATCAAGGAGACCGCGCTTCGCCAGCCTGCGCCTGAGCGACGCGAGCATTTTCGGCTGAATGTCCACAACCACCACGCGCCCGGACGCGCCCACCATGCGGGCGAGCTCGATGGTGAAGAAGCCCATGCCCGGACCGGGTTCGAGCACGATCATGCCTTCACGCAGGTAAGGAGAAAGGACCGCGACGGGGTCCTGAGAGATGCGCCGCAACGGGCTGGCCAGAAAGTAACCCAGCCACCAGGGACAGACGCGATGAGCCATCGATACCTGAATGCTACACCTCACCTGAATGCTAACCTCCCGCGACGGATATCATTGTTGAAGAAATGCCGAGGTGGACTGGACGCGTACTCTGGACGCTGGTGGCGATCTACGCCGCTGCGCGCGTCACACAGGCTTTTCCCAACCAGATCCCCGTCGCCGCGATCATGGCGCTGCACGTGTTGCCGGCGATGGCATTCGCGTTGGTGCACGGCGGGTTGCTCTACGGGCGCCGGGGCATTCTGGCGTTCACGGGTCTGTGTCTGACGGTTGGGTTCATCGTTGAAAACGTCGGCGTCATCACCGGTGCTCCGTTCGGCCGCTATCATTTCACGCACGTGATGGGGCCGATGCTGTGGCACGTGCCGATTCTCCTGGGAATAGCCTACGTCGGGATGGGCTATGTCTCGTGGACACTCGGACGGCTGATCGTTGGTCCGCGGTTGGTGGGTTTGCCACTTGCTGCCGCCTTCATCATGGTGGCCTGGGATCTTTCGATGGACCCGGTGTGGGCGAATCTGGTACATGGATGGATCTGGGAACAGGGCGGCAGTTATTTCGGCGTTCCGCTGAGTAATTTCGTTGGATGGTATGCAACCGTCTACGTGATTTACCAGTTATTCGCTCTGGATTTGCGCGGACGAGAGCATAAATCACCGCCGGCGGGAACCTGGCGCAGCGCCGTGGTGTTCTATGCGGTTTCGGCCGCGGGCAACGCCTTCACGATTCCTCCCGCCGCCGGCCTCTCCTTCGTAACCGATGCCTCGGGCACGCCGTGGCGAGTGAGCGCCATTCTCGGCGCGGCGATGCTGGTTTCCGTCTTCGTGATGGGCGCCTTCGCGTTACTGGCGTGGCTGCGGATCCCGGAGGATTCAAGTCGCTAAAATTGCGCTATGGTTTCGGGAAGGCCGAGTCGAACCGCGCTGGGGGCGGCACATCACAGGGCGGCCCATCAGATTCTGGAGCAGGGTCGTATCTTCTCCGATCCGCTGGCCGTGCGCATTCTGGCGGAAGATGCCGAGGCGATTGCTCGCCGGGCGGAAGAGAATCCCGCGGGCCGGCGGATGCGCATCTTCATCGCGGTGCGGACGCGGTTCGCGGAGGACGCGCTTGGGGCGGCCGTCGAAAAAGGTGTGCGGCAGCTCGTGGTGCTCGGCGCGGGGCTCGATACGTTTGCCTACCGCAGCCCCTTCGGGGATCGCCTGCGCGTGTTCGAGGTGGACCATCCTGCGACGCAGGCGTGGAAGCGCGAGCTCCTCGCCGCAGCGGGGATCCCGATGCCGAGCTGGCTCACATTCGTGCCGGTGGACTTTGAGAGCCAGCGGCTGGAGCACTGCCTGGCCTCGGCGGGCTTCGATCCGGCGCGACCGACTTTCTTCACCTGGCTCGGCGTAGTGCCTTACCTGACCGAAGAAGCGGTCTGGGCGACGCTGCGGTTCATCGGTGGGCTGCCGGGAGGCGCGCACGTGGTATTCGACTACGGAGATCCGCCGGAGATGCTCCCGCCGGAAACGCGCGAGCTTCACGACGGGCTGGCCTCGCGCGTTGCAGAATTGGGAGAGCGGCTGCTGACGTGGTTCGAACCGGCGCGGCTTCGCGAGCGACTACTTGAAGCCGGGTTTTCGGAGGTGGAAGATCTGGGGCCACGGCAGTTTGCCGCGCGCTATTTTCCGCAGCGGGCGGCGGCGGTCTCAGAGAGGGGCGGGCACGTGGTGCGGGCGTCGCGATGAGTCGCGACGCGGCATGCTGAGAGCGTGCGCCACATCTGGAGGCGAAAAAAAGCCGGGGCCTTCCGGCCCCGGACAAAATGCAGTCGAGATTCGCTCCAGGAGATGCTCGAAGCCCCAATGCGACGTGCACCTGACTTACATATCGGTCTCAGGCGGCCGAAGCTATAGGGTGTTTGGGTGCGAGCCGGTCGCGCAGACCGGGGATGGCCGCTCGCAGCACGTCCTCGATGCGGTCCACGCGAATAAACTCCATCTCCTGGCGAACATGATCGGGCAGTTCGCGCAGGTCCTTCTCGTTGATGCGCGGCAGGATGACGGTTTTGACGCCGGCGCGCCGGGCGGCCAGAGTTTTCTCCTTGATGCCGCCGATGGGCAGCACCAGGCCGGTCAGGGTAATCTCGCCGGTCATGGCCACATCCGGACGGACCGGCTCCTTCGTATAGAGCGAGGCCATTGCGGTGGCCATGGTCACGCCCGCCGAAGGTCCGTCCTTGGGAGTCGCGCCCGCCGGGACGTGGATGTGCACGCCGTTGTTTTTGAACAGCGCCGGGTCGATGCCCAGCTCCTCGGCGTGCGACCAGATATAGCTGCGGGCCGCCCGCGCCGATTCCTGCATCACTTCGCCGAGCTGTCCGGTCAGCGTGAGGTCCTTGCCTTCCGGCAGCAGCGCTCCTTCGATGTAAAGGACGTCGCCGCCGGCCTCGGTCCAGGCGAGACCGGTAGCCACGCCCGCGGGCAGTTCGCGCCGCATCTGTTCCGGCGTGAACGGCTCCGGGCCCAGCATCTCGTCGAGATCGGCGGGGCTCACCCGGACCGCACCTTCGTGGCCCTCGGCGAACTGCAGGGCCACCTTGCGAACGGTGCGGCCGATGGCTCGCTCGAGCCGCCGCAGCCCGGCTTCACGCGTGTAACCGGTGATGATCTTCTTCAGCGTGTCGTCGCCCAGTTGGATCTGTTCCGTTGTGAGACCCGCTTCCTGCAACTGGCGCGGGATCAGATACCGATGCGCGATCTCCATCTTTTCTTCTTCGCTGTAGCCGGCCAGCCGCAGGATCTCCATGCGGTCGAGCAGGGGCATCGGGATGGTGTCGAGCGCGTTCGCCGTGGTCACGAAGAGCACCTTCGACAGATCGAACGGCAGATCGAGATAGTTGTCGCGGAAGTTCTTGTTCTGCTCGGGGTCGAGGATCTCCAGCAGCGCCGCCGCCGGATCGCCGCGGAAATCGCGGCCGAGCTTGTCCACCTCGTCCAGCATCAGCACGGGATTCTTCGTGCCCGCGCGGCGCATGGCCTGAATCAGGCGGCCGGGCAGGGCGCCGATGTAGGTTCGCCGGTGACCGCGCAGCTCGGCTTCGTCGTGCAGACCACCGAGGCTCATGCGCTCGAACTTGCGGCCGAGAGCCCGCGCGATCGATTGCCCCAGCGAGGTCTTGCCCGTTCCGGGAGGGCCAACCAGACACAGGATGGGCGCCTTGGCGTTCGGGTTGAGCTTCAGCACGCCCAGATGTTCCAGAATGCGGCCCTTGATATCCTTCAGGCCGAAGTGATCTTCGTCGAGCACCTGGCGCGCATGCGCGATCTCCAGCTTCTCGTCGCTGTACGTGTTCCAGGGCAGCTCCAGCACATATTCCAGATAGGTTCGGATGACGTGGTAATCCGGCGCGGCCGTGGGCAGCTTCTCCATACGCGAGAGCTCGCGCTCGGCTTCCTTGCGGACGTCGCCGGGCAGATCGGTTTTCGCCAGGCGCTCGCGGAGCTGCTCCACCTCGGCCTGCTCGCCGTCTTTTTCGCCCAGCTCGGACTGGATGGCTTTCAGTTGCTGGCGCAGCAGGTAGTCGCGCTGCTCCTTCGACATCTCCGTGCGCGCTTCCGTATTGATCTTGTGGCGCAGCTCGAGCACCTGGACCTCGTGGGTCAGGAACGTATGCATCAGGCGGAGCGCCTCGACGCGCGTGGGCGCTTCCAGCAGCGCCTGCTCCCTGGCGACATCCAGGCTGAACATGGAGGCCAGAAGGTAGGACAGACGCAGCGGATCGTCATTGGCGGCCAGCAGGCGGCCGAGTTCCTGCGGCGAATTCGGTTGCGCCAGCGTGATGGCTTTCGCTCCCAGCTCGGTCAGCGCGCCGTGCAGCGCCTCAACCTCTGCGCTCTTGTCTTCGGGGAGGGGCAGGGAATTGATTCGGGCGCGCAGGAATGGCTCGGTGGATTCGATGCGGATGAGGGCGACGCGCTCGGTGCCCAGCACCAGCAGCTCGACGGAATCGTCCTGGCGGTTGACCTTGCGAACGATTGCTTTGGTGCCGATGGGGTAGAGGTCGTCCTGGGTGGGTACTTCGACGCCGGCGTCCTTCTGCGTGAAGAGCACCAGCTCCTTTTCCTCGGTCTTGAGGGCCGCCTCGACGGCGGCGAGCGAGCTGGCCCGCCCAACGGAGAGAGGCATCAGGAGATGGGGGAACAGAACGGTGTTCTTCAACGGCAGGACCGGAAGGGTTTGGATGGGTTGGTTTTGGTCTGACACTTGGATGCGATGCCTCCTGATAATAAGACGCTCAGGTATCTGATGCGGTATCTGCTAATTCGATGCTAACAATATTGTCAAGCGGGCAGCGGGCGGGCGGCCGCTGATTTAGCCTAACTCATGTACCATCCACCGTTTACGTGGATGGTCTGGCCGGTAATGTAGGCGTTTTCGGCCAGCATGACCACTACGCCGGCCACCTCGTCGGCTTCGCCGAAGCGGCCGACGGGGATTCGGGCCGGGGTGGCATTGAGGTTGTTGCGGACCATGTCGGTTTCGATCAGCGCAGGTGAAATGGCGTTGGCGGTGATGCCTTCCTGAACGAGCAACGCGGCGTAAGAGTGGGTGAGGCCGAGCATGCCCGCCTTCGAGGCGGCGTAGTGCGGGCCGACGACACCGCCGACATGGGCCGCCACGGATGAGACGTTGACGATGCGGCCCCAGCGCCGGGCGCGCATTCCGGGCAGGACGGCCTGAGTCACCAGGAAGCAGGACTTGAGATTCACGGCGATCAGCTCATCCCAGTCGCGCTCGGTGATTTCGGCGAGCGGCTGGGCGCGAGCGATTCCGGCGTTGTTGACCAGAATGTCGATGCCGCCCAGGCGCTCCTTAACGGCGGCGACGAGGCGCGCGATGTCGGCGGCGGATGCGACATCGGCCTGAACCGTGGTAGCGCGGCGTCCGAGGGCGGCGATCTGCGACTCGACTTCGTGAGCGGCCTCGGCGCTGGCGCGATAGTTGATGGCAACATCCGCGCCGGCTTTTGCCAGAGCGAGTGCGACTGCGCGGCCAATTCCCCGGCTTGCGCCGGTCACCAGAGCGACCCGGCCGGTCAGCATGCCGACACACCCCAGGGCGGGCTGGGAGCCCGCCGCAGCCTGAGAGGCTGCCCCACAAGGAACATCAGATCGCCCAGCGCCAGAGGCTCGCGCCAACGGTGTAGCCGGCGCCCACGGCGGCGTAGAGAACCAGATCGCCCTTCTTCAGGCGCCCTTCCTCCATGGCGTCCTGGGTGGCCAGCGGCAGCGTCGCCGACGTCGTGTTGCCATACTTCTCGATGTCGATCATCACGCGGTCGCAGGGCATGCCGAGCTTTTCGGCGGTCACGGTGATGATGCGCCGGTTGGCCTGATGAGGAATCATGAGCGCGATGTCCGACACGCTGAGATTGTTGCGCTCCAGCAGCACGCGGCAGACTTCGGACATGCGGCGCACGGCGAACTTAAAAACCTGCTGGCCTTCCTGCTTGACGTAGTGCAGGCGCTTGTCCACGGTCTCGTGACTGGGCGGCATGCGGCTTCCTCCCGCGGGCATGTTCAGATACGGGCCGCCGGAGCCGTCCACTTCGCCCTCGAAATCGATAAAGCCGGGCTCGGCATCTTCGGCGCGCTCCACGACGAAAGCTCCCGCGCCATCGCCGAACAGGACGCACGTTGCGCGATCGGTGTAATCGATGATGCGCGACATGGTGTCGGAGCCGATCACCAGCACCTTCTTGTGCGCGCCGGCCCGGACCAGGTTCGCCGCGGTGTTCAGCGCATACAGAAAGCTGCAGCAGGCGGCGATCAGGTCGAATCCCCAGGCGCCCTTTGCGCCCAGCTTGTCCTGAACGATGCAGGCCGTCGAAGGGAACAGCATGTCAGGCGTCACCGTGGCGACGATAATCGCTTCGATCGCGGTGGCATCGATTCCTCGTCGCGCGAGCGCGATCTTCGCCGCCTCGATGGCCATGTCGGAGGTGGCAATTTCGGGGTCGGCAATGTGCCGCGTGTGGATACCGACGCGCGATAGAATCCACTCGTTCGAGGTATCCACCATCTTCTCCAGATCGAAATTGGTGAGCAGGCGCGGGGGCGTGTAGCAGCCCACCGCGCTGATCTTGACGTTATGCAATAGAAGTCCTCCAAAAGTTCCAGAATACCGGACTTTGGCCCACGGCGGGCGGAGCGCCGCCGGCCTGCCTGATGGCTCGCGGCGAAGGGAACGCCGCCGGTTACTTCATGACGTTGCCGCCGAACTGGAAGGCCGGCCCGATGCCGATGCGCACGGTGTTGCGGCTGTCCTTGAGCAGATCGGAGAACAGGTGATCGTGCACGAAGTCGGCCTGGATGCGCAGGGCGACGTGCTTTGTCAGGTTGAGATCGACGCCGCCGCCGAAGCCGTAAAAGACCACGTCGTCCGTCTTGACGCCCGATGGAACGAGCTGCTCCACGATGCCGGTGGCGACGGGGTCGGCGGGATTGACGTGCGGCGTGGCCGCTTCATGAATGTCGCCCAGGGCGGGACGGATGAAGAGAGTCCCGTGGGACCAGCCGTGATAAGAGAACTGCGGACCGCCCGCGAAGGTCTGGGTCACGGACGAAATCGGAACCGCGAGCGTGTACGTTGCGGGGATCACCCCTTCCTGGATAAGCTGCTGCAGCTCGCCGCCGAGTTGCTGCTGAAGCGCGGTCGTGAGCAGGTTGGGGGTAATGGTGGTGTTGCCGCTGGTGCGGCTGTAGTCGAAGCCAAGGGTGAGCCAGGGAACCAGCCGCACGCCGGCCTGAAACTGAAAGCCTTTCTCCGCCAGGCTGATTTTTGGACTGTTCAGATACGCGTAGCCGCCATACAAATCGAAACGGCCGACGTAGGTTTGCTGGCCAAAGGCCACAGTGGCCGGCAGCAGCAACGAAGCTGCCAGGACAAAAAAGGTCCGGAGAGAACGTGCCGACACGTATTGCATCAAGCCTCCTTATTTGTGGCTGCTAAAGGCGCATGTTTTCACACTGTCATCAATCTGTCAAGAACAAAAATGGCCGAGGGTGTTCCAAAACAGCCACCGCTCCCTCTGGTCGCGGCTCTCAGGAAAAGACGCGGCGGAGCTGCTCGGCGGCCCAGGCGACTTGCTCGCGCTCGATCACCAGCGGCGGAGCGATACGGATGACATGCTCGTGCGTTTCCTTGCACAAAAGCCCGAGAAACCGGAGACGCTCGCAGTAAGGCCGCGCGGGAACGTTGAGATCGATGGCGATTAACAGGCCGCGGCCGCGGACATCGCGAATATCGGGGTGTTCGATCGCGCGCAGCTCGGCCATGAAGTACTCACCGAGCTCGGCCGAGCGGGCGGGCAGATCCTCGTCCTGAATGACCCGCAACGCCTCCCGGGCGACGGCGCAGGCCAGAGGATTGCCGCCGTAAGTGCTGCCATGGCTGCCCGGACGGAACACGCCGAGGACCTCGCGGCTCGAGACCACCGCCGAAACCGGGTAAAACCCACCGGAGAGCGCCTTGCCCAGGACGAAGACATCGGGCTGCACGTTATCGTGGCGGCAGGCGAACATGCTGCCGGTTCGGCCCAGCGCGGTCTGGATTTCGTCGGCGATGAGCAGCACGCGGCGCTCGGCGCACAGATCGGCGGCGGCGCGCAGATACCCGTCGGGAGGAATCAGGATGCCGGCTTCGCACTGAATGGGCTCGACCAGGAACGCGCAGGTCCGCGGCGTGATGGCCGCTTCGAGGGCGGCGATATCGCCAAAGGGGATGGTCACGAATCCGGGCGTGAACGGACCGAAGCCGTCGCGATAATAGTCGTCCGAGGAGAACCCCGTGATGGTGGTGGTGCGCCCGTGGAAGTTGTTCCGGCAAACGACGATTTCGGCGCGATCCGGCTCGATGCCCTTATGCGTGTAGCCCCAGCGCCGCGCGGCTTTGATGGCGGTCTCGACGGCTTCCGCGCCGGTATTCATGGGCAGCACCGTTTCCATGCCGCACAGCTCGGCCAGCTCGCGGCAGAACAGCGGGAGCTGATGATTGCGGAAGGCGCGCGAGGTCAGCGTGAGGCGCTCGGCCTGCTCGCGCAGGGCGGCGAGAATGCGCGGATGACAGTGGCCCTGATTCAGGGCCGAGTAGGAGCTGAGGCAGTCGAGATAGCGGCGGCCCTCCGTGTCCCACACCCAGACGCCCTGGCCGCGTTCGATAACGACGTCGAGCGGATGGTAGTTGTGCGCGCCCCAGCGGTCTTCGGTGTCGATGAGGTCGCGCGCATGGAGCGCGCTCACGGGGCGGCCGCCCCGCCTTGTTGGGCAACAGACTGTTGGGAAACCGGAGGCGCAAGCTGCGCAGCGATGCGTGTGGCCTCCTCTACGGCCCGCGCCAGCACCGAGCGAATCTTGCCGTCCTCGAGCATGAGCAGGCCCCCGATGGTGCAGCCGGCGGGTGTGGTGACATCGTCGCGCAATGCGGCGGGATGGCGGCCGCTGGTCTGCACCATACGCGCGGCTCCCAGCGCCGTCTGGGCCACCAGCTTCAGAGCGAGCTGGCGCGGGAGGCCCACGCGAACGCCGGCGTCGGCCAGAGCTTCCATGATGAGGTACTGGTAGGCCGGCCCGCTGCCGCTGAGCGCGGTGATGGCGTTGAAATAGGACTCATCCACGGCGGCGCACTCGCCGACGGCTTGGAATACGCGCTGCGCGCGCGCCAGGTGCTCAGGCTGGGCGTAGCGGCCGGCGCAGATCACGCTCATGCCTTCGCCCACGATGCACGGCGTGTTGGGCATGGCCCGTACCCACGGATTAACGGCTCCCAGCATCGATTCCAGTTGCGAAGTGGCAGCGCCGGCCATGATGGAAATCAGCAGTGTGTCCGGGCGCAGGCTCGCGCCGTGCAGAGTGTGCAGCACTTTCGGCGCCTGGCCCGGTTTGACGCAAATCAGGATCATTCCCGCGCCGGGGACGCGATGCTGATAGCTCACTTCCACGGGAATTCCCAGTGCGGCAGCGGCTTTTTCACACGTGGTCTCGGTGCGCGCCGAGGCCCAGATCTGTTCGTGGGCGATGGCACCGCTTTCCATGAGTCCCTTGATCAGCGTGTGCCCCATCACGCCCGCGCCGATGACGCCGAGCGTCTGGCCGTGCTCTACCAGCGGGGGATGCGCCGTTGCGGGCCCGGTCTTCGAATGTTCCATTGCAGGCAACCATTACATCACGAGCCACTTGTGCCGGTGGCCGGCGGAGCGCAGGGGCACCCGCACTAAGGATTTGCCGCGAAAAGACGATGAGAGCTAAGAGCGCACAGCTCGGGGCGCCCCCATGGCGACGGGCAGAGCCTACCCCGCTGCGTTGTGCGCCATGTGATTGAAGAAGAGACGGGCAGGGCCCTTATGGAAGACGTGTATACCTCGACGCAACCGATTACCGAAACAGAGATTGCCGACGCCATCCGCGCCGCGGCCGGCGACGTTTTCTCGACCATGCTGGGGCTTGAGCTGATTGCCGGGGAGATGGAGATCGGCGAGGCGGCCGCCCGGAATCGCGCGAGTGTGGTGGCGTTGCTGGGATTCGCCGGAGAATGGGCGGGCTCGGGAACTCTGTATTGCGACGGACGGTTCGCCTGCCACATGGCCGCGCAACTGCTCATGGCCGAGTTTCACTCGGTGGACGACGAAGTGCTGGACGCGGTGGCCGAAGTGGCCAACATGATCGTCGGCAATGTGAAGACGGCGATGGAGCAGAAGCTGGGCTCCATGGGTCTCAGCACGCCCACCGTGATTTACGGCCGCAATTTCGAGACGCGCACGATCGGCACGAAGGAGTGGGTCACCGTGCCGTTCCAGTGCGGCGAATTCAGCATGGGCGTGCAGATTACCATCGCTCCGAACCCACGCAAAGACCGCCTGCCACAGAAACGCGTGACATTATCCACGAATCCCTGCCCCTATTGCGGGAACCACGCGGGATAAGGCAACATGGCGAGTCCCCGGCGGGCGCAGAACTTCACCGCAGATCGGCGTCTTTTGACACGGTACCTGGATCAGAATCACCCATAACACTCTCACTTCGCACTCATGTCTCAGGGTTTAGATATGGCGTCGGGACTGCTCTGAACTGATTGGCCGCGTTGTAAGCGGTCACGCGAAAAGGCGGCAACCCATGAGACGCTTAGTCGCTTTAGCGCTCGTATCCGGCGGTATTCTGCTGCAGGGGCAGTCAACTCAGCCACGGCCGATCGTTCAAATCCTGAACGCGGCATCGCACGCGCCGGGCATGCCTGGTGGCGGCGCGCTGGCCACGATTCTCGTGACATTGCCCTCGGCGAACTATGTTCAGGGATTGCAACCCGGCCTGTTCCTGCCCGACCCGCCGACTCCGTTTCCCCCGGAACTGGATGGAATCCTGGTGCTGGTGAACGGCGCAGTGGCGCCCGTCCAGCGCATCCAGGTTTTTGGCTTCGCTCAACCCGTCGTCTGGATCGACATCCAGGTCCCCATGGAGAGGAACGCAACGTTAGGGGATTTGAACATTGGTACCGGTAGTGTGTCTCCGCCAGGTACGCTCCTCATCATCAGCCTCGGAGTGATTGCCGGGCTCGGGGGGCCCGGTACGGGTGGATTTTTCAAGGATGCGAACGGGTACCTCAACGCCCAGCACGCCTCGGACGGAAGCTGGGTGACAGTGGACAACCCGGCCCACGCCGGCGAGCAGATCATAGCCCTGGCGGACGACTTCTTCTCCACCTGGCCGCCTCCTCCAATGGGGGTGCCGGTTCCGCAGCAGTCTGTGTATTCCGCTTTCCCACTGAGCAACCCGGACCTCGGGCCCGGCGCCGGAGTCGAGGAACTGGTCACGCCGTATCAGGCGCTTTATCTGCAGACGTACGTGCAGAGCCCGCCGTGCCCGGGCAATATTACGTTACCCTCGGTGTGCTTCTATTACTACACAACCACGCGGGCGGTCACCATCGATGCCGAAGGCCTGGCGCCCGGCATGGTCGGAATCGAAGCGATCACGTTCACCGTCCCCACTTACCAGCAGCCGGGAGACTGGGCGCTGTTCTTCAACACGGGATCGTGCCCGGATGGCCGAGGCGCACCGTGTCCGGGAGACCCTCCGGGCTCCTACTCGAGCCCTTACGCGCTGCTGCCGGTGAGATGAACTGAGATCAGTCCGGGTTACTCTCGCGGAGCGATGCCCAGGGCGCGCATTTTGCGATAAAGATTGCTGCGCTCCAGCCCCAGCAGCTCGGCCGTTCGCGAGACGTTGCCGCTGGTTTCGTCCAGCTTGCGCTGTATATATTCACGCTCGGCCGCTTCGCGCACCTGCTGGAGGCTGCCGAAGTGCTCGCCGGCACGGTCCGCCGAAGGCCGCCGGGCTGGATTCAGCGGGATGTGCCGCACGTCGATGCGCACCTGCGGATTCAGGATCACGATGCGCTCCGTGACGTTGCGCAGCTCGCGCACGTTGCCGGGCCAGTGGTATTCCTGCAGCATCTCCAGCGCCTGGGGGGTCAGCTCCTTCGGTTTGCGGGCATACGCCGTGGTGAATTCCTTCAGAAAATGGTCCGCTAACAAAGGAATATCTTCCCGGCGCTCGCGCAGCGGCGGCACATTAAACGGAATTACGTTCAGCCGGTAGAACAAATCCTCGCGGAAATTGCCGCGCTCGATCTCCTCGTCCAGATGCTTGTTGGTGGAGGCCACCACGCGCACGTCCACGGTGATGGAGTGCGCGGCGCCCACCGGCTCGAAGCGCTGCTCGTCGAGCGCGCGCAGCAGCTTCGATTGCATGCGCAAGCTCATGTCGCCCACTTCGTCGAGAAACAAGGTGCCGCCATCGGCTTTCTGCAGTTTGCCGGTTTTGTCGTCCTGTGCGCCGGGGAAGCTGCCCTTGCGATGCCCGAACAGCTCGCTTTCGATGAGGTCCTCGGGAATCGCCGCGCAGTTTACTTCGACAAACGGCTCCGCCGCGCGCGGACTGAGATCGTGAATGGCGTGCGCGACGAGCTCCTTACCCGTGCCGCTCTCGCCGTAGATCAGCACCCGGCCGTTGGTGCCGGCCATCAGCACAAGCTGTTGCCGGAGCGCCTTCATGGGGACGCTTTCACCGATGATCTCCAGCGGCTTGCGGCCGTTTTCCTTCAGCCTGCTCAACTCCAGTTCGAGACGGCGCTGCGACACGGCGTTCTTCACCACCACGGCGACCTTGTCGATGGTGAGCGGCTTCTCCAGGAAATCGAACGCGCCCAGGCGCGTGGCCCTCACGGCAGTTTCAATGGTGCCGTGGCCGGAGATGATCACTACCACCGGGCGGCTGTCGAAAGGAATCTCCTGAATGCGCGCGAGCGTCTCGAGGCCATCCATGCCGGTGAGCCAGATATCCAGCAGGACCACGTCGTACGGCTCGCGTTCCAGCTCGGCCAGCGCTTCTTCGCCGCGGCTGACCGCCTCCACCGGGTAGCCCTCGTCCTGCAGCACGCCGGTGAGCGACTGCCGGATGAGCGGTTCGTCGTCCACTATGAGAATACGCGCCGGTTTCACGCCCGGATCTCCGTCGGCGGCGCTTCCGCGGCGACCGCCGGCCGCACCGGAAGCTCGATGATGAAACGCGCGCCGGAGGGCTGATTATCCTCCACCCGGATGACCGCGTTGTGCTCGGTGAGGATGCGGTTGACGATGGCCAGGCCCAGTCCGGTGCCGCGGCCTTTGGTCGAGAAGTAGGGAAGAAACAAACGCTCGCGATCCTCGCGCGAGACGCCGCAGCCGGTATCGGAGATGGCCAGCTCCACGGTTTCGGCGTCGCTCACCGACGTGGCCACCAGCAGGTCCTTGATGGGAGAATCCTGCATGGCCTCCGCGGCGTTGTCCACCAGATTGACGATCACGCGCTTGAACTGCTCGGGGTCGACGTTGACCGGAGGGAGGTCCGGCGCCAGCCGCTCGCGCACGCGAATGCCCCGCAGGCGGTCCTGAAACACGGCCATGGCGTTGCCGACGATGGCGTTGAGATCGGAAGGAACCGGCTGCGCGGCGGGGAAACGGCTGAACTGCCAGAACTCGTCCACCAGCGTGCGCACCGACTCCACCTCGCGCAGGATGGTCTGCGAGCATTCCTCGAGGATGCGGCGGGCGTCCTCGGGCGCGCCGTTGCGGGCGAGCTGGCGGGCGATGCGATCGGCGGAAAGCGAGATGGGCGTGAGCGGGTTCTTGATCTCGTGAGCGATGCGCCGCGCCACTTCCTGCCAGGCCAGCGCCTTCTGCGCGCGCAGCATCTCCGAGGTGTCTTCCAGAACCAGCACGAAGGCGCCGCTGCGCCGCTCTTCCAGCGCCGCAACCGTGGCCGAAAGCTGCATGACGCGTCCTTCGGCCTTCAGCTCGAGCTGGCTGCCGGCAACGCCGGTTCGACGCGCCCGCTTCATCAGATAGCGGATCTCGGCGGCGTCCTCGGCCGAGAACAACTGGTTGATATGGGCGGCGCGGCTGATCTGTTCAGCCGGCAAAAGGCCCTTGAGCGCGCGGTTCACGCTCAGAATGCCGCCATCCGCCGAGAGCGAAATTACGCCCGTGGGGATGCTCTCGAGAATGGTCTCGGTGAAGCGGCGGCGGTTTTCCAGTTCCCCGCGGCTGGTCTCCAGCTCGGCGGTCATTTCGTTGAACGCCCTCACCAGCAGACCCAGTTCGTCGATGGCGCTGATGCGCACGCGGTGCGCCAGATTGCCGCTGCGCACCTCCGCAGCGGCGTGCAGCAGCGCGGTGATCGGAATGCTGATCAGGCGCGAAAGATACAGCGCCAGCCAGGTGGCGAAGAAGAGAATGAACAGCGTAATGAGGAACAGCAGGAGCACGTAAAAGCGGCGGGTCTGGCGGCGATCCTGGGCCAGGCGGGTGTATTCGGCGCGGTTACGTTCAATCTCGCGATACTCGACGGCCAGCACATCGGGCATGCGAGCGGAGATGGTAAGCCGGCCTTGGGAGGCGGGGGCGGAGGCGGTGAACAACAGCGTGTTTCCTCTGGGCGGCAGGGAAGGTCCCGGGCATACGGTCTCGATGGCGCCTCCGGGCCGCGTCAGATCCGCCTGATTGATACCGTGTTCGGCGCAGAAATGCAGCAGGCCCGCGGGGTCGGGCGCGAGCGAGGCCATCCAGTGCGCCTCGGCGTTCAGGCGATCCTGGGTCTCCTCCAGCAGCGAGCGCCGCACGTCCTCCAGGTTCTGCAGGACCTGCTCGGCGGGCCGGCTGAACCACTTGTCGAGATTCCGGTTGAGGACCTCAACGCTGAACAACACCAGAAACAGCACCGGCGTGATGCTAAGGGCCAGCGCGCCGGCCACCAGCTTCCAGCGGATGTGCGCGCCGGGGCTGCGCCGCTGCCGCTCGATATAAAGCTTCAGGGCGGTGCGAAACAGCAGGAATCCCAGCAGCACGGTGAGCAGGAAGACGAGCGTGGAAAGGCCCCAGAACACGTAGGTCTGTTCGGCTGTGGCGGGCGCGAGCGGTTCGAGGGTAAAGGAGCCCTGCCACACCACCAGCGCCAGCATGGCGGCGAAGAGCGCCACGCCCGAGCCGAGGAGGAGCTTCCTGCGCATCACCTGTTACGGATTATATGTGAGCGTCATTCACGCCCGGCCGGTCGCGCCATTCCCGACGGGGCAGGGCGGCGGCACCGCCACGACGCCGTTCTCGCTCACCGTGTAGCCGCGGGCGCGATCCTGCTCGATGTCGAAGCCGATGACCGAATTCTCCGCAATCAGCACGCCCGGCGGCACAATCGTGTTGCGGATGCGGCTGTAGCGGCCAATTTCGCAGTTGGACATCAGGATGGAGTTCTCGATCTCGCAGTAGCTGTTCACGCGCACGCCGGGAGAGAGCACGCTGTTCACCACGCGTCCGCCGGAAATGATGCAGCCCGCGGAAACGATGGAATCGAGCGCGACGCCCATGCGCCGGCCCTCGTGCGCGAACACGAACTTTGCGGGGGGCTGCTGCTGCAGGCGCGTGCGGATGGGCCAGTGTTTGTCGTAGAGGTTGAATTCGGGGCTGACCGAGACCAGATCCATGTTGGCCTCGTAGTAGGCGTCGAGAGTGCCCACGTCGCGCCAGTAACGGACGGTCTTGCGGTTCAGGTCGCGAAAATCGTAGGCCACGACGTTGGCGCGAGACAGCCATCGGGGCAGGATGTCGTGGCCGAAGTCGTGCGTGGAATTGGGGTCTTCGGCGTCCTCCAGCAGGGCTTCGCAAAGCAGCGGCGTGTTGAACACATAGATGCCCATCGAAGCGCTGACCATCTCCGGATTGAACATGGAGCGGGCGGGGTTCCCGTGCGCCGGCTTCTCCTCGAAGCCGATCGCGCGATGGCTGGCATCGATCTCGAGGATGCCGAAACGGCTGGCATGCTCCGGCGGCACCTGGATGGTGGCGATGGTGATGTCGGCGTGGCGGCGCTGATGCCAGCGCACCATGTCGTGGTAGTCCATCTTGTAGATCTGATCGCCGGCGAGAATGATGGTCATCTCCGCGTTCTCGCTGCGCACGCTCTCGATGTTCTGGTACACCGCATCGGCAGTGCCCAGATACCAGTCGGAATGGATGCGCTTCATGGGCGGGATCGCTTCGATGAACTCGTTTAGCTCCCCGCTGAAGATGTTCCAGCCCTCGCGGATGTGCCGGGCGAGCTCCAGCGACTTGTACTGGGTGAGAATGAAAATCCGCCGAATACCGGAGTTAATGCAGTTGGAAAGCGTGAAGTCGATGATGCGATACGCGCCGCCGAAGAGCACGGCTGGCTTGGCCGTGTTCAGCGTCAGCGGAGAGAGGCGTTCGCCGGCGCCTCCGGCCAGCAGGATGGCAAGCAGGTTGTTCATGTCGGGTCAGCGTTGGCGCAGCGCAGATTCACGTTGTGTTGTGCGGCGACCCTCGGCATTCGTATCATGGAAAGAGCCGACTTTGCCGCTCTCACAGCATGATAGCGTGTTTCATGAAAGTTTGTTCATGACGGAGGGCGGAAATCTGAGCGTAGAGGAGGTGAATCGAATTGGCTGAAGTCTATGTGCAGGAGGGCGAGACCTTAGAGAGCGCTCTCCGCCGATTCAAGCGCAAGGTCCAGCAGGAAGACATCATCAAGGAGATCAAGCGCCACTCCTACTACCTCAAGCCAGGCGAGAAGCGCCGCACCAAGGAAGCGCTCGCGCGCAAACGCAACCGCAAGAAGCGGAACAAGGAATCCGAGTGAAGGCAGGGCCGGTTCAGCCCGGCCCCCTTCGAGGAATTCTGCCACACCGCCAGTTGTAAATCTCCACGGAATCCAGGGCCATTGCGGTCCGAAATGTTGCGGAAGTGGGCAGGCTCTTATAAACTCCTGGTCATACCAGTGACCAGGCTTTCATCCGCCCTCTTATTCCTGGTATGCGCTGGAGCATTCGCGCAAACCACTGTCCCGGACAATTCAACCTGCGGCGCCTGCCACGACGACGAGCTGAAGAAGCTCACCGCCGGCACGCACGCCTCGGTGGCCTGCGCCACCTGCCATCCGCATCACGAGGATTTCCCGCATCCCGAAGGAATCCCCAAGCCGCAGTGCGGGCAATGTCACGAGAACGAGAGCCGTTCATTCAGCGCGAGCATCCACGGGCGTCAGCGAGCCAGGGGGAACGCCGCCGCGCCGGATTGCGCGGTGTGCCACGGCGCCGCCCATGAGACACAGCCTACCGGGACCGAAACGTTTCGAAAAGCCGTGCCCGATTTGTGCGGACGCTGCCACGGCGAAATCGAGAGCCAGTACGCGCAGAGCGTCCACGGCCAGGCGGTAGCCAGAGGAATCATCGCCGCGCCGGTGTGCACCTCGTGTCACGGCGAGCACCAGATTCAGCCGCCGCAGAATCCCGCATCCACCGTGAATGCGATGCACATCCCGGAGACCTGCGGCCGCTGTCACGGAGACGTGCAACTCACTCGCCGCTTCAACATGCCGCGCGACACGCTGGTCAGCTTCGAGAGCTCGTTCCATGGCCTGGCCCTCCAGGCCGGGCGCGAAACCGTGGCCAATTGCGCCAGTTGTCACGGCGTGCACAATATCCTGCCGCCCGAGGACCCGCGTTCCACCATCAATCCGAAGAACCTGCCGAAGACGTGCGGGAAGTGCCATGCCGGCGCGGGCCGCAGCGTCACCTTCAGCCGCGTCCACTGGGTGGCGGGCCAGCAGGAACCGAAGCCGGTGACGTGGGTGCGGGTCGGATACGCGATCATCATCCCGCTGGTGATCGGTCTGATGCTCCTGAACGTCGGCGGCGACTGGATCCGCAAAATGATCCTGCTGCGCTTCCGGCCGGGGCGTACTCCCGTGCTGCGTCCGCGTGAATCGCGATTCCGCATGCCCCGGACCGAACGGCTGCAACATGGGCTGCTCATGATCACGTTTACGGTGCTGGCATGGAGCGGCTTCGCGCTGGTCTATCCGGACGCGTGGTGGGCTCTGCCGTTATCCCGCTGGGAGACGACGTGGCCCGTGCGCGGCACCATCCATCGGATTGCCGCGGGCGCGTTCGTGGCGCTGTGTCTGGTTCACGTGTTCGAGCTGGTGATCAGCCGCGAATCGCGCCGCCGCTGGAAGACGGTGATTCCGCGCCATCGCGACATTCCCGAAGCCGTCGGAACCTTCGCCTATAACGTCGGTTTTCGCCGCACGCCGCCGATGATCTGGCCGCAATCGTGGATCGCCAAAACGGAGTACTGGGCGCTGGTGTGGGGCGCGTTCGTCATGTCGGTGACCGGGTCGCTGCTGTGGGCGAACACCTTCTTCCTGCACTGGCTGTCCAAGGAGTGGTTCGACGTGGCCACGGCCATTCATTTTTACGAAGCCCTGCTGGCCACGCTGGCCATCCTGGTGTGGCATTTCTACTACGTGATGTTCGACCCGGAGGTCTACCCGATGAATCCCTCCTGGCTGACCGGTTTCAGCATCCGCACGAGGAAGATCGGCCCGGGGCAGTAAAGAGCCATAATCGTGCTACGGCATACCTTCGCGTACGGGTCACTGACGAACAGTTGAAGTCGCTGCGAGGCTTGTCGCTCAGGAGCGGCCAGTCCGTTGCAGACCTCGTACGCACGAGTGTGGATCAATTCGTCCTGTCGGAAAGTCGGCGAAGCGAAGAACGCATCCGACGCGCGCTGGCAGCCGCCGGGGAGTTTTCTTCGGCAGGAGCCTCGGACGTGAGTGTTCGCCACGACCACTACCTCGCTGAGATTTACGCCGAGAAACTGAGCCGGAGCGCCAAACGGACCTGAGACGCTCGGCGGACATGGATCCCGAGAAGCACTGGCGCATCGGCAACGCGCACTATCTGAGGGGCACCGTACTTCGGCGGGAGCGCTGGGAAGCACCGAGCGAGCGCTGGGATCATGATCATTGTTCGTTCTGCTGGGCGGAGTTTTCCGAGTCGGAGGACCCCGAGGTTCAGCACGAGGGCTACACGACGACCGAGGCCCATCAGCACGGCGCTGGCTATCACTGGGTCTGCGAACAGTGCTTTGCCGATCTGAAGGACGAGATGCACTGGCAGCTTGCTGCCGAATAGGTAAGTCCGGAATTCAACGCCTGCTGTAAGCTCAGATATATCGTGCTACGATATTTCTGTGAGGGCCCGCACCGCTCCGCTCACCGCGCGCGAGTTTCAGGCGCTCGCCGAATTCCGCTTCCAGATCCGCCGATTCCTGCGATTCAGCGAGGATCAGGCGCGCGCCAACGGCATCGAGCCGCAACAGCACCAGCTTCTGCTGGCCATCAAGGGCCTGCCCGCCGATGAGAAGCCCACGGTCGGAGAGCTGGCCGCGCGCATGCTGATTCGTCATCACAGCGCTGTCGAGCTGGTGAACCGTCTGGCCGAGCGCGGCGCGGTGGAGCGAGTCCACGCGAAAGCGGACCATCGCGAAGTGCTGGTGAGGCTCACCAGGGAGGGGGACCATTTGTTGCACAGTCTGTCTGTAGCGCACCACGAGGAACTGCGAAGCGCCGGCCCGGAGCTGATGAAGACGCTGAGCAGGGTGCTGGGACGCGCATGAAACGATCCAGCCAGCTCGAAAAACTCAGCGATTTCACCACCACTCTTCGCGTGCTGCCGATCTCGCTTCTTGCCATGGTCATCGGCCTGGTGGGCGCATTCGTGGCGCTCGGCCTGCTCCGCTTGATTGGCCTGTTCACGAACCTCTTCTACTACCAGCGTGTCGGGAGCGCGCTGGTCTCGCCCGCGGGCAATCACCTCGGCTGGTGGGCTGTGTTGGTCCCCGTAGCCGGCGGGTTGGTGATCGGGTTCATGGCACGGTACGGATCGGAGCGCATCCGCGGCCACGGCATACCGGAGGCTCTGGAATCCATCCTGATCAACGGAAGCAAGGTGCAACCGCGCCTCGCGATTCTCAAGCCGCTGTCGGCGGCGCTGTCCATCGGCACCGGCGGTCCGTTCGGCGCGGAAGGCCCGATTATCATGACCGGCGGCGCGTTCGGGTCGATGATCGCCCAGTTCTTCCGCCTCACCAGCGCGGAGCGAAAAACGCTGCTGGTGGCGGGAGCCGCGGCGGGCATGTCGGCGACGTTTGCAGCGCCGCTGTCGGCCATTCTGCTGGCCGTCGAGCTGCTTCTTTTCGAATGGAAACCGCGCAGCCTGATCCCCGTGGCCCTGGCCAGCGCGACCGCGGGCGCCGCGCGGCGATACCTCATCGGTCTCGGTCCCCTGTTTCCGACGCCGCCACACCCGGTGTTTCTCGGCCCCGCTGGCCTGCTGGGCTGTGTGGTCTGCGGTCTGCTCGCCGGCGCGCTTTCGGCGCTGCTCACTGGCGCGGTCTATGCCGCCGAGGACGCCTTCCTGAAGCTGCCCATCCACTGGATGTGGTGGCCGGCCATTGGCGGCCTGGTGATCGGAGTGGGTGGCATGATCTTCCCGCAGGCCCTCGGCGTCGGCTACGACACCATCGGCTCACTTCTGCAAGGCAACGGCGCGATCGGCGTGCTGCTGGGGATTCTGCTGGTAAAGTCCACCATCTGGTCCGTGTCGCTCGGCTCCGGAACTTCCGGCGGCGTGCTGGCGCCGCTGTTGATGATGGGCGGCGCGCTGGGCGGTCTGGAAGCCTCGTTCCTTCCGGCGGCGGGCGCGGGATTCTGGCCGCTGGTCAGCATGGGCGCGATCCTCGGCGGCACCATGCGCTCGCCGTTCACGGGCATTGTATTCGCCGTGGAGCTGACCCACGACATCAACATGGTCCTGCCGATTCTGGTGGCTGCGGTCATCGCCCACGCCTTCACGGTGCTGGTGCTGAAGCGTTCCATCCTCACCGAAAAAGTCGCACGCCGCGGCTTTCACCTCAGCCGCGAGTACAGCATCGATCCGCTGGAAGTGCAGTTCGCGCGCGAAGTCATGCGTACCAGCGTCATCGCGTTACCGGAAGACGGAACGGTGGAACAGGCCCGCCGCATGGTGAAGGATGGGCATGGCACGCGCGGCCAGCATCTTTATCCGGTGATCGACGCGAATCGCCGCCTCAAGGGGGTGGTCACGCGCAACGACATGGCCGCTTTCCCGCGCACTGGCGCCCTGATGTCGCAGCTTGCCCGCCCGAAATCCGTGGTGGCCATCGCCGACGAGCCGCTGCGAACAGTGGTCCATCGCATGGCCGAAACCGGGTTCACGCGCATGCCCGTCGTGGACAGCGAGGAAGACCGTCGCGTCGTCGGGATGATCTCGCTCGAAGACCTGCTGCGCGCGCGGGCCCGCAATCTCACCGACGAGCGAAGCCGCGAGCGCGTCCTGCGCATCCGCCTGCCGTTTCGGGGGACGGCTACGGCCACTGTTGCGACTGAGAAGTCTACCGCCCCCTGAGCGACGACGTCTGCCGGGCCGGAACAGCGTCTCCCGGCGATGTACGACTGGTCGGCGATTGACTCTAAGCATCGAGATACCATCGCCGACTATCCCATTTGCTCACGCCTCCGTTCTCTCCTCCTCGTCGGATGGCGTGTACTTCCAATCAGCCCCCACAATTTCAAACGTTCGCTTGCAGCTTCTACAGGAGAATCTATAACCAACCTTGAGCTGTTTGGGCGGTACAAACGTCGCCGCGCCACAGTCGCACGTGAAGGGCGGCACCTCCTCGAAGAAAGTGAAGTTGCCGTTGGTCTTCTCGGCGCGGTAGGGCATGCCGCAGGTCAGGCACACGGCGCGTCGGCTGCTTTCTACGGATTTCTCCATCACCTTGACCGTGAGGCCACAACTGGAGCACGGGAAGTCGATGGTCATCGCCATCATCGCGCTGAAACTGCTACTGACCATCGGCTCCAGTTCTTTCACTGTTTTCTCCAAGAAGGGCCGCGGAGAGGACTTGGGCTTGTGGCCGGCAAAGGGCCAATCCGCATGAAGGTAAGACCCAAGCTTATGCCACGTATCCTTGATCCACCTGCCCTTTGGCCGCTGGTCCACTCCGATCGCCTTGAACGGGACTTCTGGCATTTTGCCCGGTTCTGTCTGCGGAGCGACAGCAAATGCGAATGTCGCCTCTGCGTCAGGCTCGATTGCTATCAGTGCGTCGAAGGCCTGCGGAGGCTGCCACTGATGGACCGAACCTTCAGGGAGGAGGTCTCCGTAGACTCGGAGCTTCTCATAAACGATAGCCTCGATACATCGGCGAAGTTCCAGCGCGGCATACCGTAATGAGTCATCGTCCTCCTTTGCAAGCAAGGTGGCTGCGGCCTCGTATGCACGGCGTTTCTCCGTTCCCGGATCTGCTTGAGAATTTGTTTTCATACAGCAATGCGACCGACCACATTATAAACTCGGTGAAGTGTTCACCAGGGCCCGAAAGTGTATCATTGACTCGACACCCGTTGAGCAGGGCTACACGCCCGCCTGAGAAGCCATCATGTCTGCCGGCGCGAAAATTCCCGACTGGGACTCGTACTACCTCGCGATTTGTCGCGTCGTGGCTACCAGGAGCAAAGATCCCGATACGCAGCTCGGATGTGTGATCGCAGGTCCCGCGCACGAGATCAGATCGACTGGGTACAACAGCTTTCCTCGAGGCCTTCAGGACGACATCGCGGAACGGCTCACTCGGCCTGAGAAATACCTTTGGATCGAACACGCGGAGCGCAACGCCATTTACAACGCTGCGCGTGCGGGTACTCCCCTGGAGCAGTGCACAGTTTATGTGGAACTCATGCCATGCATGGACTGTGCGCGCGCCATTGTTCAGGCGGGAATAAAGGAAGTCGTGGTGGATGCTCACCGGATGGCGAAATATTCCAGCGAGTTCTATGGCCGTCACTTCGAACTCTCCGAGGTGCTCCTGGCGGAAGCGAAGGTGCAAGTGAGATTCGCCTGCGCCGACCCCGCTGCGCCCACCGCTCCATAGAAAGCGGAACTGCCCGCGGCCTCTTTTCGTAGTACTCAGCAGATCTCGACTCGATCGACAGTTCGGCGGCGCACGCCGAATTGCGACGCGGCGACTTCTCCCACCGGCTGCTGGGTTTTGGGACCGCCGAGAGACGAACCGATGTCATTCAAAATTGCCGCGTGGACGCTGATTGTCGCAGCCTCCATTGGCGGCGTCCTGCTCCTCAACTACTGGGCCGCGTATCAGCCTCTGAGCACGCTGGTCTATTCGGGAATCGTGCTGGCGCTTGCCGGGCTGGTGAATCTGGTCATTCCTTTCCGGTTTCTGGGTGTGCGCAAACGTGTCGTTGGAGCCCTGCTCCTCGCCGGGGGTGCGCTCCTTACCTTTGCGGCTTTATACTGGCCAGCCGCGACGATCCATGTCGCGCAGCACCGGACCGGTCTCGACGACGTCCTGCCGGAATACCAGTTTTCCGAGCGGCACTCGGTCCGCGTTCACGCCGGGCGCGAGCAGGTGTTGCAGGCCGTTCGCGAATCAACCTGGGGCGACATGAAATCCCTGGTCACGCTCATGAAGATTCGCGGAGCGGTGTTGCGCGCCCCCGTTCGCGCCGCCGATTGGCAGGACCAGCGGATTCTCGACGCATTTTCGAAATCCGGGTATCTTTCCGGCGGCAGCGAGCATGAAATCGTGATGCTTGGGGTTGTGGATATGCGGAAAAAGAAGCTTCCCGAATTGCATAATTTGCAGGAGGCCGCCGCTTATCGGCAGCGGGGCGCCCTCAAGATTGGTTTTAACTTCAACGTCGAAGACGCCGGCGGCGGTTGGTCCACCGTGACCACGGAGACGCGTGTGCTGGCGCTGGACGAGACCAGTAGCGGCATGGCTCGCTACTGGAGATTGATCGTGCCGGGAAGTGGTCTGCTCCGGCTTCAGTGGCTCGACGGCGTCGGGAGAAGAGCCGAAAGCCACGCACGCTCCTGAATCCCCGTCGGCGTGCCCTGACGGTACTACTGAGCAGCCTGGTTCGCGAAGCGCTCCATCACCGCGCTGCGCAACAGCGGCGGCGGCAGCAGGCCCTGAGTCAATATGAAATCGTGGAACTGCTGCGCGCTGAAGCGGTCGCCCAGCTTCTTCTCCGTGTCTTTCCTCAGCTCCAGCAGCTTCGTGTAGCCGTAGAAGTACGATGTCGCCTGGCCGGGCGAGCGCAGCGTGTAGCGATCCACTTCCTCAGTCGCCATGGCGTCGGAAAACACGCCGTCCTCCATCAGTAGTCGTTTTGCCTCGGCCGGCGTGACCTTGCCCGCCTGCAGTTCGGGATCGAGAAACGCCCGCGCTGCGCGCAACAGCCGGTGCTGCAGGCAAATGAGCTGGCCGTCGGCGGGCATGTACGGATACATCATCCATTCCGAATAGAGGCCCCAGCCCTCGACATCCGTGCTGTTGAAGGCGAACACCGCACGCGCCGTGGAAACGCCGCTCTCGATCATGCGGCTGAACTGCAGTTCATGGCCGGGACGCGCTTCATGGGACGTCAGCGTCCACGATGCCGCCGCGAACGTGAAATCGTCGGTCCGTTCGCCCTTGGCCGCCGGGTTGATCAGCGGCAGCACGAACTCGCCGCTCTCGCCGGTGTTGCCGAGCAGCCGTGGCGGGCTCATGTGTGGCGCGGGTTGTTGGGCGGATTCCGCGGCCGACGCCAGACGCATGCGCGCGGGCCGGTCCGGCAGCGTCAGCAGGTTCTCGCGGCGGATGATCGCCTCGATTTGCGCGATGCGCTGACGATAATGGTCCAGAATCTGGTCGCCGGCGAGCTGGTCCTTCTTCAGCGCGCGAATCACATCGCGATAGTCCGCAGACGGCAACCCGCGTTCGGCCGCCACCTTTGCCGCCACCACTTTCATCTGCGCCTGAATGTCGGTGAACGCCGCATGGGCCATGGCGGTAAGCTGCTCCGGAGGAATGTCCACGCCGATCTGCTGAAGGGTCAGTGCGTACTCCTCGGGCGGCAGGCGAAAATCGGTGCGGGCCCGCGGCAGAATCTCCGCGCGGACAAAGTCATTGTAGGCGGCGATCTGCTTCTTCAGCGCCGCGTAGGCGTCCTGATAGCCGGTCAGCTTGTATTTCTCGAACAACTGTCCGATGCCGTCGATGAAATAGGCGGAATTATCGAGATCCTTTTCGACTTCCAGCCGCGGCGGCCCGAGCAGTCCCGGAGTGTTCAGCCGCTCGTGCGTCAGGCGCTCGGCGAGCACAGTGACCGGCGTGTAGCCCTCCTCCAGGCCCGCATAGCGGCGCAGCCGCACCACCGCCGCGGGCCTCCGCTCTGCCGCGACGCGATCCTCCAGCAGCGCGTGAATCCCGCCAAAGACAAGGCGGCCGACGTTCAGGTACGGCAAATGATACTTGCGGCTGAGTTCCAGTCCGCGGATCGTAAGCTGACTGGCCCGAATGGTGATCTCCAGATCTTCCCGTATGTGCGGGTCGGTTTCCGCCGCCAGCCGCTTGTTCAGTTCAGTCAGCACGGCCGTGTACGCCTCGATGCGGCGTTCGACGAAGCGCGGGCCGAGGTCGATCACCTTTTCGTCGTAGCCGCTCTGTCCCAGCGCAGCGGCGCTTTCCGGGGAAAAGCGTGCGCTGACGTCCAGCACGATCTGCGAATTCTGATTGCTCCGCGCAATCCAGTCGGGCGTCGCCGCGCCGGCGCAAACGAAAAGAAGCGGGGCCGCGAAAAAGACGAATCGAGTCATGCCTTACAGAGTCGCATATGATGGACGAAGAATGAGAACGCCACGTTTTGCGTACCTCGCCCTGATTCCTGTCATGTGCATCGCTCAGAACTCCGCCGGCCTCGATCGGATGATGTCCCGTTTCGCGCGCGTCGAGCTTCGTGTCGACACCGCGCAACTCACCCCCGGCGACCGTCAGGCGCTGGTGAAACTGATCGAAGCGTCGCGCGTCATCGACCACATCTTTCTCGGTCAGCTCTGGAGCGGCAACTTCGCGCTGCTCCAAAAACTCCGCCAGGATCGCACGCCGCTGGGCCAGGCCCGGCTGCGATACTTCCTGCTGAACAAGGGGCCCTGGTCCGATCTCGACGCGCACCAGGCGTTCCTGCCCGATGTTCCGGCGCGGAAACCGCTCGGCGCGAACTTCTACCCCGCGGACATGACTCGCGAAGAGGTCGAAGCGTGGATCAGGACGCTGAGCGACGCCGACCGCGCTCAGGCCGTGAGCTTCTTCACGGTGATTCGCCGCTCGCCGGACGGAAAGCTGCGCGCTGTCCCCTACAGCGACGAGTATCGCAGCGACCTCGAACGGGCCGCCGGCCTGCTCCGGGAAGCTGCCGCCCTCACCGGCAACGCCACCCTGAAGCGCTTCCTCACCACTCGCGCCGATGCGTTCCTCTCCAACGACTATTACGAGAGCGACTTGGCCTGGATGGATCTGGACGCGCCGCTCGACATCACCATCGGCCCATACGAGACCTACAACGACGAGCTGTTCGGCTACAAAGCCGCGTACGAAGCCTACGTCAACCTGCGCGACGAAGAGGAAACGCGCAAGCTGCAGTTCTTCGCCGGGCACCTGCAGGAAGTCGAGAACAACCTGCCCATCGATCCGAAATACCGCAATCCGAAGCTCGGCTCGGCCGCGCCCATCCGCGTGGTCAATGAGGTCTTCGCGGCAGGCGATGGCGATCATGGCGTGAAAACGGCCGCCTACAACCTGCCCAACGACGAGCGCGTGGTGGCGCAGAAGGGCTCCAAGCGAGTAATGCTGAAAAACGTACAGGAGGCCAAGTTCCACGCCACGCTGGAGCCCATTTCGAAGCTGGTGCTGCCCGCCTCCGCGCAAAAAGACCTCAGCTTCGATGCCTTCTTCACGCACATCCTGGCGCACGAGCTGAGCCATGGCATAGGACCGCACCAGATCGAGGTGCAGGGCCGCGCGACCAACGTGCGTCTCGAACTGAAGGAAGTCTACAGCGCCATCGAGGAAGCCAAGGCCGACGTCACCGGGCTGTTCATGCTCCGCTATATGTACGACCACAAACTGCTGCCCTCCGACGCCGCCACCCTGCGCCGCCTCTACACGACATTCCTCGCCTCGGCATTCCGCTCCATTCGCTTCGGCCTGAACGAAGCGCACGGCAAAGGCATGGCGATGCAGTTGAACTACCTGCTCGATAACGGCGGCTTCGTGGTGAATCCAGACGGGACGTTTTCAGTCGACGAAGCGCGCATCGGCAACGCCGTGAGCGATCTCGATCACGACATCCTCACCGTGGAAGCCACCGGCGATTATGCCGGCGCGAGGCGCATGCTGGAAACCTTCGGCGTGCTGCGTCCGTCCATCGCCCAGGCACTCGAAAAACTGAAAGCGATTCCGGTGGACATCGACCCGGTCTTTGTCACCGCGGATCGCCTCGCAAAACAGTAGCCCGCGGAGGCACTCATATGTTTCATACAAAACGCGGTGCATTTGTTCTGGCGCTGCCCTTCCTGTTCGCGCTTCTGGCGGCCGCCGATGAAGACAAGCCGCCCACCGTCGATGAAATCGTGGCAAAAAGCATCGAGGCGCGCGGCGGTATCGACAAAATCAAAGGCCTGCAATCGGTACGCATGACCGGCACCGCGCTGCTCAACGAACAGGTGGAGGCGCCGCTGCGGATTGTCAGCAAACGCCCCAACATGACGCGCTTCGAGATCGACGTGAATGGCGTCACCCTCGTGCAGGTCTTCGATGGGAAGCAATCCTGGTCCGTGAATCCGCTCAGCGGCAGCCTGAAGCCGCAGCTTGCGCCGGAATCCCAGAGCCGCGAAATGCGCGCCCACACCGACATGGACGGCCTGCTGGTGGATTGGAAGGCTAAGGGGCGCACCGTCGAGCTGGACGGCTCGGAAGACGTAGGCGGCTCGCCTGCCTGGAAGCTCAAGGTCACCGAGAAGGACGGCGGCATCGACTACGTTTATCTCGATAAGAAGACCTGGCTGATGGTGAAGAGCACCGGCAAACATCTGGGAGCCACCGTTCTGTTCGCCGATTATCGCTCGGTGGACGGGCTCGTCGTGCCTTTCAGTATCGATCAGAGTTCCGCGGGCGGCGCGGTGAAGATGACGTTGAGCAAGGTAGAGACGAACGTCCCCGTGGATGAAGCCGGGTTCCGTATGCCCGCCGCGCCGGCGAGCAAGCAGTAGCGAGCCGGCACAGGGCGGAGCCCCCCACAGTGCGAGCCGAGCAAAGCCGGCGGTCCGCTCCGTTGTGCCGGCGTTTACTGAAGCTCGCTTATTCCGCTTCCAGCACTTCTCTCACTTTGTCCAGCAGCGCGCCGAGCGTGAACGGCTTCTGCAGGAACGTCGATCCCTGCGCAAGGTGCGCCGCGTAGATCTGGGGGTCGTCGGTGTAGCCGGAAACGTACAGAACCTTCATACCCGGCCGAACCGCGGTGAGCTTCTCCACCATCTCGCGGCCGCCCATCTCCGGCATCACCACGTCGGTGATCACCAGACGAATCTTGCCTTTGAATTCCTGGCAGACCCGAATCGCGTCGTCCGCCCTGGCGGCATCCAGCACCCGATAGCCCTGGCGCTCCAGAATCTTGCGGACCAGGGCGCGAATGCCGGTCTCGTCTTCCACCACCAGTACGGTTTCAGGCTCGGGTTCCGGCTCCGGTTGGGGCTCCGGCTCGGGCGCTGGCGCGGCCGGCTCCGGGACCGGCGCGACTGGCTCCGCAACCGGCGCTTCGCCGAGCGGCAGCAGAATACCGATGGTCGTGCCCACGCCCGCCTCGTGCTCCACCTCGATCACGCCGCCCCACTGTTGCACCGCGGTCCAGGCCCGCGAGATGCCCTGAACCAGCTCCACCGGACTGTCCCTGGGCGGAAGAATGCCTTCAAACAGACTTTGCCAGGCCTCGGCGGCGCCTTCCTCGCCGGGAAACGTGATGCGAATTGCGCCGAAATCTCCGGACAATTCCGTGCCCAGCGCAATATCGCCGGCGCCTCCCCGAAGGTGATTCGCGAAGCGGACGAAAACCCGCACAATCTCCCCGAGCTGTTCGCGCCCAGCGAGCACCCAGACGGGTTGCTCCGCGGTCAGAGCGAGCTCGGCGCCCTGTGGGAATGCCGTGTTCATTGCCGTCACGATTTCCCGCAGCATTGCCGACGCGTCCAGAGATGCCGCCTCCTCGACCTTGCGCCGCGTGAAGGCCAGCAACTGATCGGCAATGTGCGACAGCCGTTCGCCGGCCTGGCGAACTTCAGCGAGATCCGCGTGCAGAGGGCTGGCTCCGCTGAGAGTGCTCAGGATTTCCTCGCTGTAGCCGTTCACGATCATGAGCAGATTGTTCATGTCATGCGCCAGCCGGCCGCACAGCTTGTTCAGCGCATCCGCGCGCGCGGCCTGCAGACGAAGTTCTTCCTCGCGCCGCCGGCTCGTAATATCGATGGCCAAACCCACCGCGTGGCGCGGCTGGCCCGCGGCGTCCATCAGCGGGCAGACGCTCTCGCGCAGCCACACCGTTCGTCCGTCGCCGCTCAGCGCGCGGAACTCAATGGTGACGGGCATACCCTGGCGCACTGCCGCCGAATATTCGTTGCGAACGCGCTCGCGGTCGGCGGGATGAATTCGGTCTTCGTGGAACGCCGGCGTTGCCGTTTCGTCCGCGCCCCAGCCGAGCATCCGCCTGCCCGCCTCATTCACGAACAGGACACGCATATCGGGCAGGGAAGCGGCCCACACGATCGCCGCGAGATTGTTCAGCAACTCCGCGGCGCCGGATTCCGGAATGGCCGCTTCCGTCGCGGGCTCCACGGACTCCGCAGCCTCGGGCTTCGGCGCTTCCACCGCCGCCTCGGGTGCGGGCTCGGGCGCAAGGGCTGCAGGCGCTGGTTCGGGAACCACGGATTCCAGCGCCGGCTTTGGCGCAATGGGTTCCGCTGGCGCGCCGGCGGCAACCGCCTCCTGGATCGTCAGCAGAGCTTCGCGTTCCTCGGTGTAATCCCAGCTTCGAATCGCCTGGATGGTGATCCGCAACTGGCCGCCACCCTGTTCGGAAGCGCGTGGAATGGTCAATTCCGCTTGCGGCGTATCGGTATCCAGCGCCTCCCGGACCTTGTCCAGTACCTCGCCGGGAAGCGGCACTTCCAGCTTGCCGCGCAACGCGTCGCCGCTTCGCGGATGAAAGATCCGCCGAACCGCGGTATTCGCGGATACGATGGAAAGGCCCGAGGAAAGAACCAGCAGTCCCACGGGTAGACCAGCCAGAATGTCCTGGTAGTAGCGCCTTTCCGCCTCCACCAGCGCGAGGAGGCGCGCTACTTCTTTCGGCTTCCATTGTTCAAGGTCGGAGCGGTCCATGGGTGTCCCGACCAAGTTTGTCGTCCGCCGTGTATGGCTCACAACGGTACTTGGGGTTTGTACCGTACCTGGTACCCCCATGTCAGTGGATTAACTGCTGTTTTTTCTACGGCTTGTGCTGAGCGGCAGCGGCCTGCTCCAGCCCCGGAAGCTGCTGCCGGAGAGTGCCGGCCTGCGCGCCGTTGGGCGCCAGTGCGAGGTAATCGTGAAAGCAGGCCACGGCTTCCGGCATCTGGCCCTTCGCCGCGAGAACGTACCCCAGCACGTAGTGAAGCCGCGGAAAATGGTTGCCCTGGTCCAGGCGAATGCCTTCGCGCGCGCTGCGCTCCGCCGCGTCCAGCTTGTTCAGCCGGATATTGGCCACAGCGTTGAGCAGGTACGCGCTCGGGTAGTCCACCGGATCCAGGCGGATCCATTCCGCCGTGTACTTCGCCGAATCGCCCCACCTTTCCGCGGCGTCGGCCAGCACGGAAAGCCGTTCATACGGCTGCAGCAATTTGCCGTCGGCATTGCTCGCCTTGGTGTACGCCTCAATGGCTCCGGCGCGATCGTGCAGTTCCTCACGCACCATGCCCAGGCCGATCCATGCGATGGCGTAATTCGGATATTCCGCCACCGCTCTCGAAAAATCGTCGCGCGCTTTGTCGAAATGCCGTTTCTCCGCTTCCTTTGTTCCGAGCTCGTAGAGCTTTGCCGCCTCTTTGGGAGCGGCCATGGTGGTGGCGCTCACGGTGAGCCCCGGCACGTTGCCCAGACGGTGAAGGGTCACGGTGCCCACGTTGCGGTTGACTGATTCTCCAACGGTGTCCAGATGCACGATGTCCGATTTGTACCCGGACATCTGCGCGCGCAGATCGCAACCGGTCAGAGAATTGGCCGATTCAAATTCGCCGGTCGGTACGCCCCCCGCCTGAATCTGAACCGCTGTCAAACCACGGCGATTGTTCCCGCTTACATCGAGGCTGGCGTCGGCCATCAGCGACTGGCCGCCACCCACCTGGAAGCTGAAGTTGCCCTTCCCGTCGGTCCACGCTTCGTCGCGGGTCATGCTGCCGCATAATCGCTGGATCAACACCGGGCTCGGCGGCGGCGTTCCGTCGTCGAGTTGCACGGTCCCCGAGACAAACGTGGCTTTAGCCATGTCTCGCGACGGCGCGATGGTCTGCGCCAACAGCGCCGGCGCCGCGGCGAGTATCGCCGCGAAAAAGTTAATTCCTCTGGCCACTGGTCGCCATCCGATCATATTCGGCAAGCTGCTGTCGGACCGCCTCGGCGTCGCGCGCATTGGGCGCGAGCTTCAGGTACGTCCGGAAGCATTCCGCCGACTCGACGAACTGGTGCTTGGCCCCCAGCAACAGGCCCAGAACGTAGCTCAGCCGGGGAACTCTTTGTTCTTTGTCGACGCGCAAGCCTTCGCGCGCCGCATGCTCCGCGTCCTCGGTCTGTCCCAGGCGCGCCTTGGCGATGGCGTTCAACAGCCACGCTCCGGGAAAGTCGTCGGGATCGAGCCGTAGCCAGGCATCGGAGTACTTCTCCTCGGCCGTCCAGTCCTGCTTCTGGTCGGCCCACAGGGTCAGCTTCTCCAGCGGTTTGACGTATTTCGGATCGGCCTGAGACGCGCGTTGCCAGGCATCCACGGCGTTGGTCGGGTCGCTGCGGCTGAGGTACGCATCGCCGAGCTGATACCAGGCCATGGCGTATTTCGGATAGATGTCCGTCGCTTTCCGGAACGAGGAGATCGCCGCGTCCCATTTCTTCACGTGCGCGGCTTCGAGGCCTTTCTCATAGGCCTTTTTCGCGTTCGCGGGCGCCCCGAGCGTCGTCGCGCTGATCGTGAGCACGCTCAATTTCGATACCGGATGCAGCACGATGGTCCCCAGGCCCACCGCATCGCCGCCCGTCACCTTCAGACTCACGCGATCCGTGCGATACCCCGACAACACGGCGGCGAGTTCGCAATCGCGCAGCTCGGCGGTCAGGGGGTTGGAAACATCCATCGAGTATCCGATCGGCTTCTGCACATCCGTGGGCCGTCCGGTTTCTTCCGCGGCGTCGCCCGACTCGGACTCGGAGTCTTTGCGCCCCACGCTGAACGAAAATCGCCCCTTTGTGTCCGTCCACCCCTCGTTGTGCGCCGCGCCGCTGCAGACGCGCTGGAGAAGAACCGCGTCGGGAGGCGGTGAGCCGTCTTCCATGGTCACCGTCCCGGAGAAATAGGCCACGCGTTCCTGGCCCCCCGTCATGGATGGCTGACCGTTTACTGCAACGCCGGGCACGGCGACAGCCGCGGCCAATAGCAACGTTCGGACTTCCATAGGGCGCCTCCAGGCGCGATTGGATCAATTATGCGCCATTTTCAGCTTGGCGAGATGTAAAAACTTAAACCAGTGGCCGCCGAGTGTACCCCCCGGAAGCCCCCATTACGTCGCGGCGAGCCTGCGCTCCACCAAGCCAAGCAATCCATCAGCCGCCAGCGCCAGCAGCGCCGCCGGGACCGCCCCGGCGAGGATCTGGGTGGTGTCCACCGAGGCAATGCCCTGAAAAATAAAGACTCCGAGCCCGCCCGCCCCAATGGCCGCGGCGATGGTGGCCGTCCCTATGGTGCTCACCGTAGCCACACGAATTCCGGCCAGAATGTTTCGTGCGGCCAGCGGCAGCTCCACCATGGTCAGAAGCTGCCAGCCGTTCATCCCCATGGCCACCGCCGATTCGCGAATGGCCCCGTCCACGCTCAGGATGCCCGCCAGAGTCCCGCGCAGCACGGGCAGCAGCGCATAGAGAACCAGCGCAACCGTCGCCGTCCGCGCGCCGATGCCGCCGATCAGCGGAATGGGAATCAGAAAGCCGAACAGCGCCAGACTGGGGATGGTCTGCACCACGTTGGCGAAGCCGGTCAGCCACGGACGGGCGCGGCTGCGATGGGCGATCCAGATTCCGGCGGGCAGCGCCAGGGCGACGGCGATGCCGACGGAAATCAGCACCAGCAGGACATGCTCCCCGGTGAGCTCGGCCATTTGTTGCGCGATGTCGGAGCGCATCATTATGGCAGCTCCCCGGCCGCGGCGAGGATCTCCCGCGCCGGCGCGTTGTCCGTTCGCCGGAATTCCTCAGGCCGGCAAACCACCGCCACGCGCCCCGAATCGACCAGCGCGATACGCGAGGCCAGGCGCAGAGCCTCGCGCACATCGTGCGTCACGAACAGCGCGGTCTTATGCACACTCCCGCGCAGTTCGAGAAACTGGCGCTGCATCTCCGCCCGCGTAATCGGATCCAGAGCGCCGAACGGCTCGTCGAACAACAGGATGGCCGGGTCCGCCGCCAAAGCCCGCGCAATCGCCACCCGCTGCCGCTGGCCTCCCGACAAATCGCGCGGATAGCGGCGCCCGTACTCGCCGGGGTCCAGTCCCACTTGCTCGAGGAGTTCCGCGGTGCGCTCGGCGATCCGCGCCGCCGGCCAGCCTTCGAGGCGCGGAACCAGTCCGACGTTCTGCTCCACGGTGAAGTGAGGAAACAGCCCGATCTCCTGGATCACGTATCCGCAGCAGCGCTTCAGGCGAATCGCATCCTGCGCGCCGGTGGCCACCCCGTTCACCAGCACCCGCCCCGAGGAGGGCTGGATCAGCCCGTTCACCATGCGCAGCGCCGTGCTTTTCCCGGCGCCGCTGCGGCCCAGCAACACCACCGTCTCGCCGGGTTCAACGCGCAGGCTGACATCGCGCAGAATCGTCGAGCCGCCGCGTACGTAGCTGACGCGATCGAATTCAATCGCCGCCGGAGCGCTCATTCAACCAGCCACAGCGCCTCGGCGAAAGGCCACTCGGCATCCACCCATTCGCCGCAAATGCCGTACCCGGCGGCGTCTGCCATCGCGTGAAGCTCCGGGATGGTGTGCTTGTGCGACGACTCCGTCCAGATGGTTTCACCCTCGCGAAACTCCGCCACGCAACCGGCCCCGGGGATCGCTACTTCCTGCTCCGCAAGCGAGCACAAGTGCATCTCGATGCGGCTCTCGCGGTGGTTCCAAAGCGCGAGATGCCCGAAACAGCGCGGCTCAAAGTTCGCGTCCAGCTCGCGGTTCATTCGCGCCAGCAGATTCAGGTTGAAGGCGGCCGTGACTCCCAGCGCGTCATCGTAAGCGCGCAGCAACACGTCGGCGGGTTTCACCAGGTCGGCGCCGAGCAGAAGGCCGTCTCCCGGCCGCAAACACCCGCGCACGTCCGCCAGGAAACGCCGCGCCTCCGCCCGCTCGAAGTTGCCGATGGTGCTTCCCAGAAACAGCACCAGCAGCATCTGGTCGGGACGTCGCCGCGCAGCGAGATGGCTGATGCCCTGCAGGTAGGTGCAATGGAGCGGGATCACTCTGGCGAGCGGCGCCAGTTCCCCGTTGCACGTCTCCAGCGCGCGCTGCGAAACGTCAATAGGGTAGTAGTCAAGCGACCTCTGCCTTGCGCGAAAGGCCTCCAGAATGCGCCGTGTTTTGCGTCCGCTGCCGCTGCCCAGCTCAGCCAGAACGACGTCACCGTGAAATTGCGCGGCGAGGTCGGGAGCGCATCGCGCGATCACCCGCTCATCGGCGCGCGTCAGCCCATATTCGGGCAACAGCGTGATCGCCTCGAACAACGCGCTGCCCATTTCGTCGTAAAAGAACCGCGCGGACAGCCACTTCTGTTCATGCTGCGTCAGGCCCTCGCGCACGTGGATCGCGAACTCCTGCGTCGGCGCCGGAGCGGGAGCGGTCATCCGTGGCTCACCAGCCGGAACGTGCCGTACACGTAGGCATAGCGATGGCGGAACCAGTTTCTGAATGAGCGGCGAAGCAGGCAGCGCGCCGTCTGCGGCGAACCGCCTTTCATCACGAAGTGGTCGTCGTCGAAAAACGCCGCCGAGTAACGCGGATAGAAGTCGAACGTGCGAAAGCCCGCAAACGGTGCGAACGGAGTCGATGTCCACTCCCAGCCGTTGCCCACAAGCTGTGATACCCCCCACGCGCTGTCGCCGGCCGGATGGGCGGTCACCGGCGCCGGGTCCCAGCGAGCGAAATCGAAATTGCCGCGCTCGGCGGACGGCGCGTCTTCTCCCCACGGATACGAACTCTCCGTCCCGTCCGGTGTGCCGTAGGCGGCACGGTGAAACTGCGCCTCGGTCGGAAGCCCCGCGCCCAGCCATTTCGCATACGCTTCGGCCTCTTCGTGGGTCGCGTAAACCGGCCAGTCGAACGGCAGCGGCATGAGTTCAAACATGCCCCGATAAAACCAGGCGCCATTCCGGTGCAGCCAGAAATACGGCGGTCTCGCTCCGGCCTCCACGAACCGCAGATACTCGCCGTTGGTTATCTTATATTGGCCGATCGAAAATGCGGGCACCGCGATGCGATGTTCTTCGAATTCGTTATCCCAGCCGAAGTGCTCGCGGCTCTGCCCCAGCGTCGCCTCGCCCGCGGTAATACGGATCATGGTCGGGCGCGCGGGTGCCCCGTCCCCGCCCATCGCCGGCTGCGGCTGAGGCCTTTTGCGCTCGCGGGGCATGTTGTGCAGCAGATACGCCAGCGTTTCGGCGTGCATCCACCGATGCTCGATGGCCACTCGCACAATCTGCTCCGGCGCATCGTCGAGCATTGCGTCCAGCTCCGCCCGCACCCGCTCGTTGTAACCGTGAACTTCCCCCAGCGAGGGCCAGTCCGCCGGTGTGTCGGCGGGCAGATTCCCTTCCGCCGGGTCGATGCCAAACTCGAATAACCGGTCAAACTCGGGATGAAACGAAGGCCTCCCCAGCGCGCGCCGGGCCACCATGTTCCAGTCGAACGCTTCCAGATGGCCGAGGTAGAAGATCATCCGATGCCGCTCGCCGATGGGCCGTTCATACCAGGCATCGGGGGTCAGAATGCGAAACAGAAAATCGGTCCGTGCCCGGGCTTCGCGAAGCTCGGTGGCGAGAGGAGCGGTTTCATGGATAGTCTGCCGAAACGCCGTGGTCGACATGGTCCTCCCGGTGGCACAGGCTTCAGCCTGTGAGCAGCCCTCCAGACATGCATTACAGGGTACCAGAGCTTTCAGGCAAAAATCGGCACAACGGAGCCGACCGCCCGGATTTTTCTCGAACCCCCAATTCCGGGCGGCTCCGCCCACCGCCGGCCGCCAGACCGCCGCCTCTGCTATCGTAGAATCTGTCTGGGGTCATGGCCTTTCAGATTCATCCCCTAAAAGAATTCCTGGTCCGCCCGGCACTGCCGCCCACGCTCAGCCGACTGACGGAACTGGCGTACAACGTCTTCTGGAGCTGGGATTTTACCGTTCGTTCGGTGTTTCGCCGCCTCGATCCGGTGGTCTGGAAGAGCTGCGGAAACAATCCCGTCCTCATGCTGGGCCGCCTGCCCCAGGCAACGCTGGAGCGCGCCGCGACCGATCCTCGCTTCGTCGCCCTCTACCGCCGCGCCTGCGACCGCCTGGACAACTACCTCCGCGACCGCGAGCCCGCCGACCGCGGCAAGCTCATCGCCTACTTCTCCATGGAGTACGGTCTGGTGGACTGCATGCCCATCTACTCCGGCGGCCTGGGCCTCCTCTCCGGCGATCACCTGAAAGCCTGCAGCGACGAGAGCATCCCCCTGATCGGCGTCGGTCTCCTCTATCAGAAGGGCTACCTGCAGCAATCCCTCAACCCCGACGGCTGGCAGCAGGAACGGAATCCGGTGAACGACTTTTATACGCTGCCCGTGCGCCCGCTGAAAACCGACGAGGGCGACGACCTGATGGTAACCGTGAAGCTGCCCACCGGCGAAGTGCAGATCAAGGTCTGGGCCATGAACATCGGGTATGTGAAGCTCTACCTGCTGGACACCAACATCCCCGAAAACACCCGCGGCGACCATCGCGACATCACCGACCAGCTTTACGGCGGCGATATCCACACCCGCATTCGCCAGGAGATCGTGCTGGCCATCGGCGGCCTGCGCGTCCTCGAGAAGCTCGGTCACGAGCCCACCGTCTTCCACATGAACGAGGGCCACTCCGCCTTCCTCGCTCTGGAGCGAATGCGTTTGGTCATGTCCCGCCACAACATGACCTTCGAGGAAGCGTTCAACGCCACGCGTCTGAACAACGTCTTTACGACGCACACCTCGGTGCCCGCCGGCATCGACCTGTTCGACGCGGGGCTGATGTACGAGTACTTCGAGCAGTACTGCCGGGAGAGTGGAATTCCTTTCGATCGCATCCTCGCCCTGGGCAGGCGCAACCCCGCCGACGCTCACGAGCCGTTTTCGATGGCCATTCTCGCGTTTCAGACATCGGCCTTTCGCAACGCCGTGAGCAGCCTGCACCGCCAGGTTTCGCAGGACATGTGGCAGGGACTCTGGCCGAAACTCCCGGTGTGGGAAATACCCATCACCTCCATCACCAACGGCGTTCACCTGCCCACCTGGCTGAACGGCGATCTCGCGCAGGTTTACGATCAGTACCTCCAGCCCGACTGGCGGGACCACTACAACGACCCGAAAATCTGGGATGCCGTGCAGGACATTCCCGCGCGCGATCTCTGGGACGCCCATCGCCGCCGCAAGCGCAACCTGCTGTCGTTTGTCCGCGAGCGGGTGGCCGCCAGCGCGATCGCGCGGAAAGCGCCGGCCTCCGAGCAGCGCCGTCTCGCCGACGTGCTGGACCCCGATGCCTTCACCATCGGTTTCGCGCGCCGCTTCGCCACCTACAAGCGGGCCACGCTGCTGTTTCGCGACGTCGCGCGTCTCAAGAAGATCCTCACCGACCGCGACCGGCCTGTCCAGATCGTCATCGCCGGCAAAGCCCACCCCAAAGACCAGCCCGGCAAGATGCTCATCCGCGAAATCGTGCAACTGGCCCGCGACCCCGACCTGCTTCGCCACATCGTGTTTCTGGAGGATTACGGCATTCAGGTGGCCCGCGAGCTGGTGCAGGGCGTGGACCTCTGGCTGAACAATCCGCGGCGCGGCGAAGAAGCCTGCGGCACCAGCGGCATGAAGGCCGGCATCAACGGCGTCCTGAATTTCAGCATTCTCGACGGCTGGTTCGACGAAGCCTTCGAGATCTCCGGCGGATGGGCCATCGGCGAGCGCGAGCCCTACGCCGAAGATCAGGATGAAATTCACTCCCGCGCGATCTATTCGACGCTGGAAAACGAGATTATTCCGCTTTATTACGACCGCAACGACGAGGGAATTCCCGCCGAATGGATCCGCCGCATGCGCCAGTCGCTGATGAACCTGAGCCCGCAGTTCAACAGCCAGCGCATGGTCTGCGAGTACATGTCGCAGTTATACGCTCCCGCGCACGACGCCTTCTCCGCCATCAGCGCCGGCGATTTCGAACCGGCTCGCGAGCGCGCGCGGTGGAACGAGCTGGTCAATCACGAATGGGACAGCGTGCGCTTCGTCGATGTCGGCCCCGGTCCGGAGAGTTCCGTGCTCACCGGCAAACCGATTCCCATGCGCGCCGTGGTGTCGCTGGGCGCGCTCTCTCCCCGCGACGTGCGCGTGGAAGCGGTGGTGGGCCGAGTGGGTGTGAATGGATCGCTCGAGGATACTCAGGTGATGACCCTCCCCGCGGTCGAACAGAACGGTGACGGCTGGATCTTCAGTTCGGAATTCGTCCCCCATCAAACGGGCCGCCTCGGTTACTCCGTCCGCGTCAGCCCGAATCACTATGACGACCCGCTGACTCGTCCCTGTCACGCATTGCTGAAGTGGGGCATCGACTAAACAACGGTGAGGGCGGGGCAGCCCCGCGGGCTGCGGCGGGCTCCCAGCCCGCCCTCCCGCACTGGCTCAGCCGCCTCCGCCGGAATGAAACCCAGCTCGAAATAGTACTCAGCGTGGTCATCGGCGCGCTGGTCGGTCTCGTCGTAGTTGCCTTCATCCTGCTCACCGGACGCCTCGCGGCGCGCATGTACCCGTCTGGCGGCTCCGGCATCCGGCGTATTCTGCTCCCCACGCTGGGCGCGCTCGGCACCGGCTGGCTCCTCTACCGCTATTTCCCCTTCGCCCGTGGCAGCGGCATTCCGCAAACCAAGTTCGCCCTCTTCATCAACGACGGTTTCATTCGCTTTCGCACGGTGGTTGGCAAGTTCTTCTGCTGCTCGGCATCCCTCGCCAGCGGCATCGCGCTCGGCCGCGAAGGACCCTCCGTGCAGATCGGCGCGGGCCTCGCCTCGGTAATCGCCCGCCGGCTCGGCCTTCCGAAGGAGCGCGTCAGGGCGCTGGTTCCCGTGGGCTGCTCCGCCGCGCTGGCCGCGGCTTTCAACACGCCTATTGCCGCCGTGTTGTTTTCGCTCGAAGAGATCATGGGCGACCTCAACGCCCCCGTGCTCGGCTCCGCGGTTCTCGCCTCGGCCACCTCCTGGATGGTTCTCCATCTCGTGCTCGGCGACGAACCGCTCTTCCACGTCCCCGCCTATCACCTGGTGCACTCCGCCGAGTTTGCGGTGTACGCGGCGCTGGGCGTGGTCGGCGGCCTGGGTTCGGTTTGCTTCACCAAACTCCTGCTCTGGATTCGCGCTCGTTTCGCGCTGTTTCCAAAAAACACCGCGTGGCTGCAGCCCGCTGCTGGCGGCCTCGGCGTCGGACTGATGGGCTTCTTCGTCCCTGGAGTCCTCGGCGTCGGCTATGACATTGTCGAGCGCGCGCTGAACGGAGGCATGCTCCTCCGAGTGCTCATTATCCTCGCCATCCTGAAAATCGTCGCCACGGCGCTCTGCTACGGATCCGGCAACGCCGGTGGTATCTTCGGCCCGGCGCTGTTCATCGGCGCGATGATCGGCGGCGCGGTAGGAACGGTTGCCCACACATGGTTTCCGGGCCTCACCGCCGGCCCCGGCGCATACGCGCTGGTGGGCATGGGCACGGCCTTTGCCGGCATTGTGCGCACGCCCATGACCTCGGTGATCATGATCTTCGAGATGACCCGCGACTACAGCATCATCGTGCCGCTCATGATCTCCAACCTCATCGCCTTCTTCATCTCCTGGAAATTCCAGCGCGACCCCATCTATGAGGCCCTCGCCCATCAGGACGGCGTGCACCTGCCCCAGGCCCGGACCCGCTCTGAGGCTGCCGGCATGCGCGTGGTCGAGGCCATGCGTCCGGCGCCCGAACCACTGTCCGCGGACATGGATGTATCGCTCGCCGCCCAGCGGCTGCGCGGGGAAGTCCTGGAGTCGTGGCCCGTGGCCGACGAAAGTGGCCTGCTCGGCATGATTCGCAGAGTGGAAGTAGAAGCTGCGGTCGCCTGGAGCGAGGGAACCGCCAGGTTGCGGGATCTCCTCGACGGGACCCTTACCAGCGGCGGCCTCCCGTCAAGCGAGTTTCCGCATGTCCACCTCGACCACAGTCTGAGTCTGGCCCTCGAGCGCATGGGCGCCGCCCACGTCGATGTGCTGCCCGTCGTCAACCGCGCCAATCTTCGCGAGCTGCTCGGCATCGTCACCCTGAACGACGTGCTGCGCGTCTACGGCGTCGAGAACAGCGCGGCGCCTGAGGACGAGCCATGAAATACTCCTTCCTCAGCACCTTCGTGCTCGTTTTCGGCGCGATCGCCGCGCTTTTCACGATCGACATGTTCCTGGCGAAGGTGGAACGGTCGGAAACCGCCGCCCAGGCCGCTCGGCTTTACACCGAAGGACAGCAACTTGCCGCGGCGGGCCGTTACAACGACGCCATCGCCGGCCTGCGTGAGGCGCTGGCCATCTCCCGCGACAACGCCGCCTATCAACTCGCTCTCGCCAACGCGCTCCTCAGCGCGGGCAAGCTGGACGATGCCGTCTCTCTGCTGCGCGATCTGCTCGAGCGCGACGCTACAAACGGTGAAGCGAACCTCCTGATGGCTCGTGCCCTCGCCCGGCAGCAACGGATCGCCGAAGCCGAGTCGTACTATCACATGGCCATTTACGGCCGCTGGCCCCAGGATGCCGATGCCAACCGGACCGGGGCGCGCTTCGAGCTGATCGATCTTCTGGTGAAGGTTGACGCAAAGCAGCAACTGCTCGCCGAGCTGCTTCCCTTGCAGGACCAGGCCCTCACCGATCCCCCAACCCGCGCCCGCATCGCGCGCCTGTTTCTGCTGGCCGGATCGCCCACCCGCGCCGCGGACATTTTTCGCCAGATCCTGCGTCATGAGCATCAGGACGCCGACGCGAACGCCGGTCTGGGCGAAGCCGAATTCGCCCGCGGCAATTACCGCACTGCGGAGAGGATTCTCGTGGCGGCCCTGCGTCTCAGGCCCGGCGACGCGCAGCTCCGAAAAGACCTGGAACTCTGTGACGACGTAGTCGGCCTCGATCCGACACCGCGAGGCCTCAGCCCTGCAGCGCGATTCACTCGCAGCAGGAAGATTCTGGAACTCACCATCGGCGCTGTGAAGCAATGCACGCCTTCGCCGACCTTGGAGGCGCTAACCAATCAGGCGACGGAAGCGCTCAAACGCCGTATCCCCGCTTCCCGGCAGGCCGATGCCGCCGAAACCGATCTGAATCTGGCCGAAAAACTCTGGCAGGCGCAAAAAACCTCCTGCGTCGAGCCCTCCCAGACGTCCAATGAGGTGCTATCCCTCGTGATGGAAAAGGTGTCACAATAGCGGGACTGCACACCTGGATCCACCCCGGCCTTGGTACCAGGGCCAAAAAACCAGTGGAATCCCGAACCCGTTCCGTGGTACATAGGAGTTTGGGCGCAAGCGGTCGTCCGAACCGAATGGAGGTACGGACGCGGGCCCCATCCTTCGTATTCATCCTGCATTGCTGAACCTCGGCCACGGGATGCCGGAGTTCATTACACGGCAGCTACATTACGTAAGCCCTCGTACCGCAGCATGCCCTTCTGAAGAGAGCGCACAGGCAGCGACGCGTGCCCTCCCGAGGACGATAGAAATGCACGCGTCTGGAGCACACAACATAGTATGGAAGCCGGAGAACGCAAGTACAGACAGCGGGGCTACATGGATAGTGATCGCCCTGCCAACGGCCAACCCCGTGACGAAAAACCCCGACCGGCCGGACCGAAACCCCCCATTGACGTAACCGGTCCGCGCCTCCCCCGGCTGCTGCAGACTGTTGCCGCCTCGCGCTGCTTCAACTGCTCCACCATGCTGCCGGCGGACATCGATTTTAAAGGAAACTGCCCGAAGTGCAACACACCCCTGCATTGCTGCAAGCAGTGCTCGCACTTCGATACGTCCACGCGGTTTCAGTGTACGAAGGCCATTCCGGTGCGCATCGCCGTGAAGGACCAGGCCAACGAGTGCGAGCTTTTCCGCCCGCGCGTCACCGTGGCCCGCGACGCCGCATCCGCCGGAGCCCAGAGCCCCATCATGGCCACCCGCGCCAGCGTACCCGCCCCGCGCAGCCCGCAGGACGCCCGAGCCGCTTTCGACAACCTGTTCAAGAAATAACTCTCGGATCTTCCTCGCCTCTACCGAGGAAGCGCGCAGGGAGCCGCAGCGATCCGTTGTGCGCGATTAGGAAAGGTTTAGCGCACAGGGAGCCGCAGCGATCCGTTGTGCGCGATTAGGAAAAGGATTAGCGCACAGGGAGCCGCAGCGATCCGTTGTGCGCGATTAGGACAAATGAATCGCAGACAATTTCTGGGTGCAGCCGCCTCCGCCGCACTTGCTGGAAACGCATCCCCCCGCCTCGCGTCTGAACCCGCCTCCGCGCTCCCGCCGTTCCCGCCCGGCTTTCGCTTCGGTGCCGCCACCTCGTGTGTGCAGATTGAAGGCGCGGCCCGCGAGGATGGCAAAGGCGAATCCATCTGGGATCGCTTCTCCACAAAGCCGGGCGCGGTGGCCGACGGCTCCACTCCCGCCGTCGCCTGCGACTCGTATCATCGCTGGCGGCAGGACCTGAGCTTCCTCGCGTCCCTCGGCCTTCGCTCATATCGCTTCTCCATTTCCTGGCCCCGCCTCATGCCCGCCGGCGCGGGCGCCATAAACGAGAAAGGTGTCGATCACTACAACCGCCTCATCGACGCGCTCCTCAAAATTAATGTTCAGCCGCTGGTCACCGCGTATCACTGGGACCTGCCACAGCCGCTTGAGGACGCGGGCGGCTGGCCCAATCGCGACACCGCCGCGCGTTTCGCAGACTATGTCCGGCTTCTCGCCCGCCGCTATGGCGACCGCGTGGAATGGTGGTGCCTGCTCAACGAACCGCAGGCCTTCACCGTTGCCGGCTACGGATGGGGCGTGCACGCTCCCGGGTACAAGGACCATGGATTGACGCTCCGCGCCATCCACACGTCGAACCTCGCGCAGGGCGCTGGATTCCGCGCGTTGAAGGCGGAACGGCCCGCGGCCAAAGCCGGCATCGCTCATGACATGGTCCTCTTCGATCCGGCAATTTCATCGGATGCCGCCGAACAGGCCTGCCGCCGCTTTCACGCCTTCCGCAATCTCTGGTTCCTCGATCCGGCTTTCACCGGCAAGTACCCCGACGCGTTCGTGGAGGGCGTGCCGTACGAAGCCATGGGCTGGAAACCCGGCGATGAGGATCGAATACGCGCGCCGCTGGACTTCTCCGGCATGAACTTTTACGGCGGCCGCTTGCTCGTCTCCGTCGGCGACGGGCCACCGCTGCTCAAAGGGCTGAACGCGCACCAGTCTGGTCACGACCCGGCATACGCCGGCGCAATGGAGCGCGCCTGCCTCTGGATGTGGAATCGCTATCGTCGCCCGGTGGTGATCACGGAAACCGGCTTTGATTCGCCCGACGCGCTCACTCCCGGCGGCGAAGTTCACGACGCTGCGCGAATTGCCTGGCTGCGCAACGCCTTCGCCGATATTCGGCGCGCCATGCTGCAGGGAGCGGAGATCAGCGGCGCGCACGTCTGGAGCCTGATCGACGACTGGGAGTGGCAGGACGGCTTCAAAGACCGCATCGGCCTCGCCTGGGTCGATTTCTCCGACCCCGTGGACCGCATCCCCAAAGACTCGGCGCACTGGTACGCCGGGCTGGCTCGCTCCCGTTGTCTGGACGCCCGACCGAATCAGGCCTCGCCCTCAAAGTCGTAGAGAGCGACCACCCGGCTCATCTCCAGTAACCGCGATGATAGTGGAAGTGGCCGTGATACGGATGCGCGTAGGGCGCCACCCACACGCGGCGCCCATGTGGAGGAAGACTCCACCTGCCAGGAACCCAGACATATCGTCCACCCACCCAGTCGTAATAACCGCCCACCCAGACGTATCCCGGTCCCGGCGCAACGCCAACAGGACCGACAACGTACCCGGCCGGTGGGGGCGGGTACGGCGTGCCGACTTCCACCCCGATGTCTACTCTTGCGGCCACCGTGACCGCCGTTGCAATCGCGAGGACCACCATCCCTAATGCTCGTTTGAAACGCATGATGTTTTAATCAATGCGGCGTCACCAGGCCGATGCGCCGCCGACCTCCCCTGTGTAGACCCGGCGGAGTGAGAATTGTGACAGCCAGACACGTCACTGACTCGCCGCCGGAAAGTACACCATCACGTAGAACTCCTTCGTGTCCTGATCCGTCCCCTCGAACCCATTGTCGAAGTTGAAGCTGTATTCCATCCCCGGCGGTCCCGGATTCACGTTCAGATCGCACGGCGACTGGCTGCTGCCCGTCTGGTCCCGTTCACACGCCCAGTAGAAGAACGGCTGCAGGTTTCGAAACGGGCCGTTGCGGCCTTCCCACAGCATCCTGCGGTCGCCCGGCTGCAGACCCAGATCCTGGAACAGCTTTTCCAGATCGCTGTCGTGCGGGAGCGCCCACTGGTTCGAGCCCGCGTAGTTGCTCGCGTTCATGGCCGCCAGCCATCCGCCGGCGCTATCTGCCATCGTGTACAACATCGCGCCATCCGAGTCCACCAGTGGCACCGTCAGCGCAGGGCCAGGCGGAGTGAGCGGCGAAGAGATCGTCGTCGTGCCTTCCAGGCCGAAGCTGAACAGAGCCGCCAGATTCGCGTCGAGCGGCCACGTGATGCCCGTGTTCGCGTCGTACACCGCTTTCCCCGCCGCGCTGCCGCTCGTGTACGGCGCCATGCCGGTCCCCCTCGGTGGCGTGCCGATTGGGTTCGCCGTCATCGGCAGCACGTGGAAGTAGTTGTACCTCGTAGTGTTGGAGCCGCTCAGGCCCGTATCGAAGGAAAACGTCACCTCTCCGCCGGAGTTCTGATCGAGCGTCCAGTACAGAGAAGGATGCAGATTGACGAACGGCGCCACCGCATTGCTGAAATAAGCCACCACGCTGTTCGGGAAGTTCTCGCCCAGCCCGACGTAATAGAGGTTCCCCAGCGCGCTGCCCGTGCACAACGCGCCGAATCCCCCGTTGTTGAACGAAGAACATGTGCTGTCGTCCAGCGGCGTGTCCGGAAGCTGCCAGTTATTATGCCCCAGATAGCCGCGGCCGCCGTCGTATGCGTTCAGCGCATTGACGAAGTTCAGCGCGGTCGCCCAGTTCATTGTTCCATTCGGATTGATCCCGCTGACGCCCAGCGTCGCTTGTAGCGCTGGATCGCCGGCCAGGTTGGCGTCCGCCAGCCAGCAAACGCCCTGATTGGAGTCGTACACGATCGCCCCGCGTTCGATAAGCGTCAATCCGTGCGTCGGCCCTCGCTCGGGGTGGGCCACCCGCAACGCCGGATCGCCCTCCGCCAACGCCGTTCCGCAAGGCCCGGACCCAATCCCCGGCCCCGCGGCGGTTTCGCTCGTCGCGGCCCCGGCCAAAGACGTTGCCGCCAATCCGAGCAAAGCGGCACAGCACGCCAGGTGTTTCGCCATCGTTTCTCTCCTTGCGCGCCGCGTCGCCGCGCCCGCTATACCATGGTTCTGGCGCGATAGCGCCGGTCATTCAGGTTACCCAAAATGAGCCGCTCCAAACAAGCGCCCGCCGCGACCACCCCCGCCACCAGCCGTCCCGACGTTCTTCCCGGCCTTGGTGTCCCCTGCGCCTTCCGGCCCGAGTTTCTCGATTTTCGGCGCGGCATCCACGTCGGCAACCTGACCGAACCCGAACGCATCACCCGCATCCTGAAGCTCGCCCTTGAAGCGCGCTACGGCCAGCCCTTTGTGACCGAGCGCTGGGGCCGTGGAGTCTACTGGCACTGGATCGGCTTCCTCCCGCGCGCCAATCGCGCCGCCAAGCCCATCTCTTCCCATGTCAGCTTCGGCTGCTCCAAGTTCTTCCTGTCGGTTGACACGGAAGATCGCGCGGCGAGGTTCGGCCTGCAGATCGAACGCGGCTTCGCGAAGGCGTCGCGGGAACACCGTCAATTCCTGCTCCGCGAGGATTGGGACTGGCACCGTCTTCTCGCCGCCCTCCAACCCCGAGGCGCGATGGCGCGCGAACTCAAGCGGCTGCTTGGCCGCGAAGGTTTCGAACTCCACGCCGGTTGCTGGGGCGGGGAAGCGAGCGCCTATTCGAAAGCGAATTACCCGGGTCCCGCGAAGCTGCGCCGCGTCCTCGAAGCCGCGCCGAAGAACGGCTGGGCCGGTTTCCAGCTCTTCTACCGCCTGAGCGAGACCGACGTGAAATCCGCCACCGGCCTCGATCTCGTCGAATCCATGCTGGCCGTCTATCGGGAACTCGTCCCCGCCATGAACCTCTGCATGCAGGTCGAACTTGCCGATCACGCAATGCCCGCGTCCGGTTACACTGGTTAACGCTCAGCAAATTCCGAGCCGCGCGCGTCAGCAAACGGTCTCGCCCGAATGGAGGCGTCTACCATGCTCAGATCTCTCGCTGTGGTGATTGGCAGCTACATCCTCTCCGTGCTGCTTGTGCTGACAACCGACCCGTTACTTTCGCGGATCTTCCCCGGCGACTTCGTCCCGGGCCGCGTCCCCTCCGGCAACGCCCTGATGGCCAGTACCGCCCTGTTCATTGTCGCGTCCATTCTGTGTGCCTGGCTCTGCGCGCGCTTCTCCGCTCGCCGTCCCGGGCTCCACGTGTTCTGGTTCTTCATCATCGGCGAACTGATGGGCATCGTCGCCGCCATTCCCAACTGGAGCAAGGGCTGGCCGCATTGGTATTGGCTCTCGTGGCTGCTCTCCTGGCCGGTGAGTTGCTACATCGGCCTGCTGCTTGGGCGGCGTCGCTCCGCGCAGGCTTCCGCTGCGGCCGCATAGCGATGTCAGGCCCTGACCGGTGCGTTCCTGTCCGCCATAATAGACGGAAGGAGGAACTGACCCTGAAACGTATTCTGACTGCAGCCGCAATTCTCCTGGCCCTTGCTGTTGGCGCTGTTGCCCAGGACGACTGGTATCGCCAGCGAGACGAGCGCTACCGCGGAGAGGACTGGCGTCCGCACATCTTCATGCACGTGAAGACGGACCTTGACCACGTCTGGAGCGCCCAATACGCCGCCGACCGCGAGCGCGTCCGGCTGGACAAGACCAAGGACGAGTTAGTCCAGATTCAGACCGACTACGATCACGGCCGCTGGGACAACGGTCTGATCAACGACGTGATCGATTCCATCCGCAAATCGGTCAACGATGAGCGCCTTTCCGAACGCGACCGCGGCGTGCTGGCCGACGATGTGAACCGCATCCACGACTTCCAGGCTCGGCACAACCACGGGCATTAGCCGGTTCCGGTGCCCTGCCCGCGCGAACGACTCCCAACGTACGATCCAGCGCTGAGCCGTTCGATGTCGCATGTGAGACCTCAAAAGAAACCTGCCATTAGAAAGACACCGCAGAGAGACACCGAGACACCGCCGGACCTTGCATTCGCGATGCCTTATCGGCTAACATACTACGCTAACTGGGAATCGATCCGGGCTGAAGCTGGAGCAGGGGACCTTCTGAGCCCGACCCATCCCAAAGGAGAACCCATGTCACGCGGGTGCACCACATCACTTTCGCCGGCGGCCGCTCCGTCGGCGATCACCTTCGCGATAATCGCAATGGCGCTGCTTTGCCCGGTGTTGCGGGCTCAGCCACAGCAAGTCTATATCAACACACCTGACGTTGTTCTCCCAACCGGGAACACGATACAGGTCAATGCTCTGAACACCGGCAATACCCTCATCTCCGGGCTTATGGCCGGAACCATCGACTCCACAGGCGCAGTCTCTTCCCTGGCGACGGTTCCTTCCGTCGGGCCCCAGGGGATCGTATCGGTCGATCTGGCAACCACCTCCGGGAAGGCGGTGACGCCAATCCTTCTTGACTACAAGAGGCAGTTCGCCAACCTTTTCGTGAGCTACACGAACATGGTTCAGCCTGCCAGCGGGCCGGCCACCGTCCAGCAGATCATCCCCTCCTCCTCTTCCTCGTGGTTTCAGGGAACTTACACGCCGCAATCCATGGGGGGCTCAATCAGGATCGGGGATTCGCCGCTGCCGCCTTCCGCCCGGGCCAGGCTTGGCAACACCTTTAATTCCGGACCGGTCCCGATTGTCGGAGGCCTGTATTTTCTCTCCGTGCATAACGAAAGCCAGGCCGACGCCGCCGTTACGTTGTCGGGCTGGGACGCGACAGGCGCGAACATCCTGAGTGATTCGGCTACGATTCCCGCCGGAGCTACCAGCCTGACGCCCGCTACCGTCCTGCCCGGGGTCTACTCTTTCCTGGTCTCCTCGAACCAAACGAGGATTTCTCCGAATCTCACGGTCTTTCAATCCACAACTTATTCGCAGCAGTTTTCCGCGGGGCAGTGGGGAGATGGCGAGATATCATTCTGGGGTTCCGATAATTCGCGCTGACCTGTATGATCCCCGATCGGGCCCCTCGGAGCGTTCCGCCCCCACGCAGCGGCGAGCGGCTCTCTGAGCCTCAGTGCCCGGGCGTCCCGACTGCTCTTGCGCCGCTCGCACTGCCCCACAGAATCGTAAAGTCCCCCGCTTCGTCCACCACGGCATAGTCGGGCGGAAGCCGGAACAGATCGGGATCAGGTTCGCCCCGAGTGATGTGAATCAGCGTGTGAACGAGTTCGCCCTTCACCGCATCGCTGCTCTTCTCGATAACGAACTCGCCCAGTTCGGGTGACCACCATTCCTCAAAAGTCCTCGGAACTGTCGGATTGTCCCCCGTTGAACCCGGACGCAGCGTGTGCCGCCGCCCTTCCACCAGCAGCCCCTCCATCGTCTGAGTCCCCAGGTCCTCCGGGCCGCCCACCAGGTCGCTTTCTGCCGGGATGTACGCAGGGCAAGGTGGATGCTGCGTTCTCCTCGCCGGCAGTTCCTGACGGTACACCGTCTTGTTCACCGCGTACACAACGTACTTAGCGTGAGCAACCGGGTCGCTGATCTCGATGGACAGCGGCCCGACCTGCGGCCCTCCCGGCTTCAGATAGATAGGGGACTCGGAACGGCTTCGGCCAGCGGAATCCCGGCAGCTCTTGAAGGGCGCGAACTCTTCCGTCTTCTGCGTTCCATCCGGCCGCGTGATTGTCCCCACGTTCCGCCATTCCCCGCAATACGGCGCGTCCACAACCGGCGGTGCGGAGTAGTCTTTCGCATGGAAATACAAGATTGCTCGCAATGGTTACAATGTTGCATACGCTCCATGCTGCTATCTCCAGCCTGCTGGGGTGTCCCGGAATATCCAAAGTTCAGCTTCATCCAGCGCGGGCGGCGTTTCGGTCATCCGGCTCCACTCGACATATTCGGTTCGGCGACTTACCTGAAACCTAACGCAATCCCTTCAACGAGTGAACTCGGCCTGTATGCGTCAGTTGACTGCAAGTCCTAATGCGAGTTTTCGCTGCGGCGCTCTGCAACCATAAGCCACGGCCTTTTTTTTCCTGCTTGGGACCGGATTCAGGAGGTAACTAATTGAGCGGAAGATATCGGTGTGCACGGCGCCAGTCGCGCACACGACAACTCGTGCGATCAGCTATTGATGAGAACGGAGATCTCGAACATGAAGCCTAATGAACCCAGCCGCACGGCCCTTATAATCGCTCGACAACGAGCTGCTCATCAGGTGCTCGATCACGGCTCAATCCTCCACGACCCATTTGCCATGAAGATTCTGCGTGAAGACGAAAAGGAAGTGCTTCAATTTGCGAACGGACACCCCTTGGCCAGCATCGGACGTCTGTTCACCACCGCGCGAAGCCGCATCGCGGAAGATGCCTTGTCAAGAGCTGTCGAAAGAGGGATTCGGCAGATCGTCATCCTTGGCGCCGGACTCGACACTTTCGCTCTCCGGAATCCCCATGGCGCACGACAGATCCGTATCTTTGAGGTGGACCACCCCGCGACGCAGGCATGGAAACGCCAGCGCCTGGCTGAAGCTCAAATCGCACTTCCGCCATGGCTTATTTTCGTGCCCGTCGATTTCGAGCCGGACGATGTGGGAGAGAAGCTCGTCGCCGCGGGCTTTCAGCAGAATTCGCCCGCGTTTTTCACTTGGCTCGGGGTTGTGCCATATCTGACACGGGACGCTATCGGCCGCACTCTGGACTACATGTCGTCAATCCAGAACTCGGAGGTGGTGTTCGACTACATGGAACCTCCCGAGGCATTCTCCGAAGAGCTAAGGCAATCAGAAACGGAGCGGACCGAACAGCTTAAGAAGATTGATGAACGTTCGGTCAGCCGTTTCGAGCCGGCCGGCATTGCAGCGATTCTCCGCTCGCACGGATTTTGTGCCATCGAAGACATCGATTTCCAGGAGATCGCGTCCAGGTTCGGCCGCGCCGTTCAAGGACTCGCACCCGGACACGCTGGTGTTCATGTCGTCCACGCTAAGCACTAATTGAACGCGGGCATCTATTGCTATTCAAAATAAATTGGAATACCGGGATCAGCTTCCGAGCTTGTCCTCGGAGTCAAAACGCGAAGCCAGCCACGGCGCGCTTTTTACGCCGGGGCTTTCCTTATGGATTTTCCCTCGGGATATCCTGTTCTGCCTATACAACGTAGTATCCTATCCCGCCCACGCCCTCCCTGCGCCCTGGCTGCCTACACCGTCAGAGAGGAATCTGACGAACGCACCGGAGAATATCGTGAGAATCAAGCGGGGGAAGATCGTGACCCATTACAGGAGCGGTCGCCTTAGCGGCCCTTCACGTGCCACTCTCGGCCACGTACAACGACGACTTGAGGATTCCCTCAGTGTCCGGTCGTCTCGACTGGCCTCGCGCCGCTCTCACTGCCCCACAGAATCGTGAAGTCCCCGGTCTCATCCACCACCGCATAGTCGGGCGGAAGCCGGAACAAATTCGGATCCGGTTCACCCCGCGTGACGTGAATCAACCTGTGAACGAGCTCGCCGGTCACCGCGTCGCTGGTCTTCTCCAGAACATAAACGCCCAGTTCGGGCGACCACCAGCTTTCAACGGTCTCCGTAACAGTTGTGTTGATCCCCCATGAACCTGGACGCAGCGTGTAACGCCGCCCTTCCACCAGCAGTCCTTCCATCGTCTGAGTCCCCAGGTTCTCCACGCCGCCCACCAAGTCCCTTCCTGCCGCGTAGGGCGCGGGGCATGGTGGATGCTGCGCTCTCCTCGTCGGCAGTTCCTGCCGGTACACCGTCCTGTTCACCGCGTATACAATGTACTTCGCGTGAGCAACCGGGTCGTCGATCTCGATGAACAGAGGCCCGACCTGCGGGCCTCCCGGCTGCAGATAGATCGGGTACTCGTGACGGGTCCGGCCCGCCGAATCCCGGCATGTCCTGGTGGGTGCGTACTCCAGAGTGTTCTGTGTCCCATCCGGTTGCGTCACCGTCCTCACGTTCTGCGTTTCGACGCAATACGGCGCGTCCATAACCGGAGGCCCGGAGTAATCTTTCGCATGGAAATACACCGTCCCAACCGGATACCAATTCTGGGCGCACAGGTTAATCGCCGCCAATGCCACGCATATCACCGCAAAAGTGCGAACATTCATAGGTCATCCTTCCGCACTTCATTTTATCCCGCGCGGCACGCTCTGAATCTCCGCGTACACGCACCGCTCAACCTCAAACACCGGCAGCTTCCGCCCGGTCGGCGCAACATACCTCTCCGCGAACTCCTGCGCGCCGGCCTGCTCCCGCTCCCTCCATTCGTACGCGCCCAGAAAATCGCCCACCGCCTCCGGCGCAAGTCCGAACCGCCACACCCCGCTCGCGACGAACCGCTTATGTAGTCCCTCCGCGCCGTAAAAGTTCACGCCATTCAGAAAATCCTTCCGCACGTACGTGAATACGAGGCGGCTCCCCGCGCCCGCCTTCGCCAGTATTGTCAGCGTCTTTCGAACGCCTTCCTCCGTCAGGTACTGGCTCACCGCCTCCCACACGAACATGGTGGCCGCTTCCATGCGGAATCCATTCGCCGCCAGCGCCGCTCCCGCGTCGTCGTTCTCGAAATCCACCGGAACCAGCGTGACGCGCTCCGGCGCCCGGCCCCACAGCGCGCGCATTCGTGCTCGCTTGCGCTCGATGTTCACGGGCAGATCCACCTCGTACGCCCGCACATTCATCGGCGCGGCCAGCCGGCACGCTCGCGTATCCAAACCCGCTCCCAGAACCACCACCGCATCGACGCCCGCCGCCACCGCATTTTCCACCTTTTCGTCGATATACCGTTTCCGGCATGCGATGCCCGCCCACACTCCCGGTGAACCGTTCTCCGACGCATGAATCAACCGCTCGCGCACAAATCGCCACCGGCACAACTTCACCATGGCCCGCGCCGCACCCGGCAGAAACCGTACGGCCAGCTCATCCTCGCACAGCCGTTGCCCCTCCGGCAGCCACTGCTCGCATGCCGCCACCACCATCGGCCCAAACGCCGTCTTCGCCGCGGTGGATCGTTTTCCCATGGGCCAGTTTATCCGATGAGAAACGCCGCCGCGCACGCCCGACCGGTGAGATGCTGGCTGTGCCCGCAAGGCTCTCCCACATCATTCGACTGGTTGTTCGCGAGTGCATCACGGCGGACAGTGCCGGAATCCTCGTGATCGGCTTCGGCGTCAACGGCTCGGTCTGCGCCGCTCGATTACCTCGCTAACCACGCCGCCGGTGTAGCCGCGCTGATGGCCGCGTGGATGAAACACGGAAACGCCGCCAGGCCGCTGGCTTACGCACGTGAGGATTCCACGCTCGCTGCAGCGGCCCTGCACGAGACTTTTCAAGTGCTGAAGGCGCTCGGCCACGGGACGGTGCCTGCCAGCCAGAGGTTCCTCGCCATCGCGCGGGTGTTCGTGCTGGCCTTCCTGCTGCGTCTGCTCGCGAACTCCAGGATGGGCCAGCTTATGGGGGCCTGGCACGCTCAGCAGGCGTCGGGCGAAATGCCGGCGCTTGCCGCCGATCTCCGCGCGGCCGTGATCCGTTCCGGCGTTCCCGGGCCGGCCCTCCGAAAAGTGCTGGATGTGGCTGACTGAGCCGGGACCAAAGGGAGCGATCAGTCGGCTAGCTTCCCTGATTCGCCGCGTTAGACATCACGCTGCCGACCAGCGAAAAAATGGTGCTGATGCTGACCGCTACGTTGGGCATGATTGCCCCGGCCGCGACGGCCACAAAGCCGGCCATCAGCGCGTACTCAATGAGATCCTGCCCGCGGCGATCCCGCCATAGCCGGACAAAGTGAAAAAGGGCGGCGTAGTTCATGACCCGTACATCGGGATAATCGGATACGAAGATTATGGAATCGCCCGCTGCCAGGTATATTTTCCGATCAATACTGCGGACCACCCTGGATGTTGTGCCCTTCCGGAGGCGGGTTTGTAACGCTTTGTAACGCCTTACCGAGCCGCTACCACAGGGAGCGGTCATTCCCTCAACCCCCGGCCCAACGCCCACAACGCCACACCGCAATCCAGGCATAACACCCACTCCCAGAAGGCCAAGCTGGTAAACAGCCGGTCATTATTGAAATCCATCGGGCCATAACAGAGGAAGATCGCGATCAACAGCGCTGCCAGCTGAAAAATGAGCAGAGTCGGCGCGGCCCGCGCCGCGAGCAGGTGGAACCAGGCCCCGGCGCAGATGCCGATGAAGGCGGCGGACGCTAACTGGACATGCAGAGGTGTGTATCCATGGGTGAATGGAGCGAGAATGCCGAGGCTGACCGCCGAGCTCAGCCCCACTGCGAACGCCATGGCGCCCGCCAGCGAGAGCTTAGGATGCTCCTTCCGCAAACAGCGGTAAAAGACAGCGGTCGCAGGCGCCAGCAGAAAGGCGGAGAGCGCCGTGCCCGCCGCCGCCACGCCGTAGCCATGCGGGTTTTCGTCGGGCGACTGCAGGTCGGAGAGGACTGCCGCCTTCGCATCGAACGGCTTGCCTCTGAAAAAGATCGTTCCTGAAACCAACATGCTCGCGAGAAAAACCAGATAGCTTGCGGGGAGCAGAGTGCGGCGCACCAGCCGCGGCGTGAGCCTGAGCATGCGTCTGCCATCGTAGCCTGAAACGCACTTCCATGGCCGCTTCGTTGAGCAGGGCAGGGAAAGTCAAGTGGCGGCTCGCGTTACCATGGCGAAATGCCTCCCGTTACCGAGGGAATCCTGGAGTCTTCACTGTACGTGGCCGACCCCGCCGCTTCGGTCGAGTTTTATAAGAAGATTTTCGGTTTTACCGTCATCGATTCCTCCGACCGCCTCTGCGCCATGAAAACAGGTGATCGCCAGGTATTGCTCCTGTTCAGGAAAGGCGGCTCGCGCGCGATCCCTTCGCCCACCGATGGTAACGGTGAGCTTCATCTCGCCTTCGCCATTCCCGCCACGGCGCTGGCAAGCTGGGAAACCTGGCTGGCGGAAAACGGGATCGCCGTGGAGGAGAAACGGTCGTGGGAGTTGGGCGGCCAGAGCCTGTATTTCCGGGATCCGGACCGGCATCTCATCGAGGTTGCCACCCCTGGCGTCTGGTCGATTTATTGATAGGGACCGTCAACCTCGCCGCGTTATCTCAATGGCGGCGACGTCGATCTTCTTCATCGTCATCATAGCCTCGAAGGCACGCTTTGCCTCACCGCCGCCGGCCGCAAGCGCATCGGTTAGCGCCCGCGGGGTGATCTGCCTTTTCCGTCGCGATTGGTGGTGGGGCAGCGCAAACTGACCCACCACCCTGTTATTGGTAGTGGGTCAGTTTGAAAATGACAGACCTTGACATCATATTGCGGACGCATTCATCCGGCCCGCGTGTGCTTAGGAGCTGCGTGTACGGTCAGGCCGTCCCTGGCCTTTCCCGGCCCCGCAAGGATCGTGCGATATCATCTAAAGCTGTTGAGGCCGCAGATGATATGAACATCGCAACGATGTATGAGGGCCTTGTTGGCTATGTCGTCATGGGGTTTTTGGATGAAGACGGATGGTCTCGTCAGCCTATTGGTACGTTTTTCCTCGTAAAGCAGGATCTGGGGCCGGGTGCTTCGGATGTATGGTACGCCGTAACGTGTCGCCACGTGATTGAAGAATTCAAGCGTAGCAATCTGCCACAGAAGACCATGTTTGTCCGGGCGAATGACGCTCAGGGGTTAGCTGTTGACTCACCCATCTCCGTGGATGAGTGGATATTTGGAGAAGGCGTCGATATTGCGGTTACAAAGTGGACACACCAACGGGTCGGTATGTCTTGGGCGTACCCGATTGAGCGGGGTCAGCCGTTTGGATTCTTTCATGGGCAGAATGTCTTCTTCATTGGCATGTTTTCGTTGGTTCCAGGCTTCATCTCGGTTCAGCCGGTGGTACGCACTGGGACGATTGCCAGATTCCTGACGCAGGTGCCGCTGTGTTTTGTGGAGGACCCAGAAGAGCGGATACCGTGCGGTGTTCATCTTGTGGAGATGCGCTCATGGGGTGGTGAAAGCGGCTCACCAGTATTCTTTTACGATGACCGCTTTGAACCTGAGACACCCTACGCCTTTGATCCGGGATACGGACCAGGGCATGAACATCGACCAGGACTCATGGGGGTACTGCATGGTCAGTTCGAAATAGAACAATCAGTCACAAGGGGTAAGAAACAGGTTGGGTCTACGCAACTCAATTCCGGCATTGGCGTGGTTATACCAATGGGCGACATCATAAGGACCCTGCGAATGCAGGTCTTCGTGGATGATCGTAGGCGCATGTACGAAGAACAGAAGCTGCGTTCCTCTGCTTCCCCAAGGCCAGACTAGCCGAGAAGCGCAATCAAATCTTCGATCTCCCAGAGCCGATCCGTGATGCCAGCGGCCATCGCGGGCGTGACTCGGAGGGTCTTATGAATCTTATGGAATTTCGTCAGGTGCCGTCAGTCCTCATCACCACAGGCGGCGCATCACTGGTTCGGCTTGGTAGAACTTTGCGGGAATGGTTTTCATTGGGTGGCCACAGGGTAGCGGAACGCCGTCAAACAGGCCCGATCTTAACAGGGCTACGGCTTCGCTGGCATTACCGTCTCCTGTATCTAGGAACATTGAAACAAGAGTTGTGCAATGTCTATCACCGCATGGAAATCTTAAGGAATAGACACCTTTGCCAGACTGGTACGACCCTTCTGTCTGTTTATGAACAGGGGCGACTGTCACCTCATCTCCGCCGCACTCTGACATGTGCCCGCATACGCGGCATCCAAAGGTTGCAGACCATTCTTCCGACGGCAACGCTGGTGGATCTTCACCTTGCGGTAGAACTGTTCCAGCCTCATCTGTTTGTGGAAGAGGAGAGTATGGAAGTTCAATCTCCCCCCAGCAGTGGTGACAATGAAGTATCGGGGCGAGGTAATAGAACCCGCGAGAATCGGCCCAGCGGCCCATTGAGGTTATCGGCCCGATCCCTTGGAGGCGGTCAGCTCTTTTTCTCCCATCGCTTTGCGGCGGCTTTCGCCGCGATTGCGGAGCGCTTCTTGGGCGTCAAGGCAGCAGCACGGGCCGCGCCACCCTTCAGGCCGCCCAGCCGCCCAAGAGCAACAGCGGCGGGGTTCTTGGGCTTCACCACGGGCGGGGATGTCTTTTCGGCTTCGCCGATGGATTCAAGAAAAACGCGATGCGCCAGTTCGTTGGGATCGCGAGGGCGAGTCTTTGAGCGCTCAGGCATGTTCAGTTCCAAGTATGGCAGGGACATACTGCGCGTCAAGGGGTCAGAATTTCAAACTGACCCACTACCCTGTTATTGGCGAGAATTACCTTGACTCATCAATATCGGTGGTGGGATCATGTTAGCCGCCGGTCTTCCCCAGACAGATGTCTTCAGATACCATGAGGCGGACCCAGGAGACGTTATGGAGTTTCGCCTGCTTTGGCAAGGGCCGCTAAGGTCAGAAGGTGGAAGCGATCTTGGGCCGACCGGGAGGGCCGCTGATAAGCAGGTACTACGAAAGCACTTCCATCGACAATTGCGTGAGTTGTGGAAACTTCACCCACACTTGCGCCGAATGACTGAGAGGGACTATGTAGTTCTAATGCCTGGCGTGGACCCCGTATGGGAAAGGACGATTGTTCCGGCACACGGTTCACTAACCAAGCATCCCACTGCCAAGCCATGGATAGAGCACATTGCTGATGATCATATGCGCCTGGGGACCCGGTTTGTCCCTCTCGTCAGCAAGATGGGGGGATTCACATGCTCGTTGGACATTCTCTTTCTCAGGAGAGACCAACCAGGCAGTCTCGTTATAAAGGGCGGTGATATAGACAACCGAATAAAAGTTCTTCTGGATGGGCTCCGTATGCCAGATACCCTGCCGGAGATGGGCGGAATACCACTGGAAGCCGAAGAGAATCCGTTCTTTTGCTTACTGGAGGACGATGCGCTGCTAACTCGCGTGGCGATTACCACGGATCTGTTGATCACTCCCCTTGCGACCCAGGAGAGCGTCCACGATGTGATGCTTGTTATTACCGCAACCGTGGTCAATCCTTCAGCGATTTTCGCAGGAGGGCGACTAATTTGAAAAGGAAGTATGATGAACATGGTGAAACAACCAACCGAGTACGACGCCTTCACGTCGCTGGTGGATCGTGTGGTAGCCGTTCCTCACGCCGTCATCAAGCAGCGCGTAGAAGAGCACCGCAAGCAGGCCGCGAACAATCCACGCAAACCGGGGCCGAAGCCGAAGCAGAAGGTCAGGCCCTCCGCTTAGGTCCTCGTTTCAGGGTGTTAGTTGCGACACGTCGGACCCACCTTGCCGGTGACTTCGGCAAAAGTCAGACGCTTTCCCACGATCCGCCCGGTCAGGGCATGGAAACGGTCACCGTCGTTCATGTCCTTCCGATGGTTGAATCGGAAAGCCTGTTCGTCCATGTACCGGAACAGGTGGAACGGTTCCACGCTGATGTAGGTTCCCCCAAGGCCGCGCTTCAGAAGGCTCCAGAAGTTCTCCAGACCGTTGGTGTGGACGTTCCCACGCGCGTAGGCTTCGGCGTGGTTGATGACGTTGTGGACGTACTCAGCGGACAGCCCGAAGTATTGCCGAGCCTCATCGGTGAACAGGTGAGCACCGGTCTCAACGTGCTCCCAGACGCGGGGCATGATATTGCCGTAGGTGGCGTCTTCACCGAGCACACCCAGCCGAACCTGCCCGTCACGCTGAAGGATACCGTGAACAGCAGTCTTGCCGACCGCGCCGCCGGTTTTACCCTTCATAACGCGTTCCTTCCGGTCCTTGTGCATGTTCCGAACCTTGCCCCCAATCCAGGTTTCGTCCATCTCAATCTCGCCACCGAGCTTTCCGCCGCGCCGTTCATCCTGCATGGCCAGCCGGATGCGCTGAAGCATGAACCACGCGGTCTTCTGGCTGACGCCGATGGCGCGGGCGATCTCGTAGCTACTGACGCCGTTCTTACAGTTGGCCAGTTGCCACATGGCCAGCAGCCACTTGTCGAGGCCGATAGCCGAGTCCTCGAAAATGGTCCCGACCTTGATGGAGAACTGAGCTTTGGGGTGGCGGGTCTTGCACTGCCAGAGGTTTCGCGACTCCAGAAACGCCACGTTCTTAGAGCCACAGGTGGGGCAGACAACCCCATCCTTCCAGCGTCGGGCGGCCAGATAGTTGATGCAGTTCTTTGGATCAGCGAAGTAGAGGATTGCTTCCTGAAGGGTCCTTGGTTCGGCTACCATGATGAGTCTAGTATAATTGAGGTTGCTTGATGAGTCAAGGTAATTATCGCCCTGTTATTTGACATAATATTCGTTATCGGAATAGACGGGGCGCTCCAGACACACGCTCCGAGCCCCCAGGCGACCTCTCGCTCTCTTTGGTTCTCCGATACCGACCTCACGCCCAAAACAAAAGCGCCGCGCCGGCACAAACGGCCGACACGGCGCCACCTCTTGACAGGTTGCCGGCGAACCGGACGGATCATGATCAGCGTGGCCCGCTGCCACACTGGTGAATGCAAACCGGACCGGCCGACACGCGATCCGTCGGCGAGTGGGGTTCCATGGCCACCTCCCCCGAGATCATCCACGGAACCACACCCGCCCGGGATCTGTTCTCCTTTTTAACAGTGCGCGGCCGCGACTACCAGCCCTGCGAAGGCGCGCGGCGCCGGTTTTCAACAACTGTTTTTCCATGCCTCTGTGTGGCTTGGCCGCCGTGAGCTGTGGGAAAACTGTGGATGACGGTGTATAAATCGGCGACGATCCGGAATGTGCGAACGGGAGGCCGGAAGGCTTTTTTGTGAGAGGTTTTGATGGCGAAGGCCACTACTGGGCATCACTCATGCAACCCGCAACTTGCTGTGTAAAATATGGAGAATTAGTGACTTAGCGCGGTTTTCATGAGTCGTTCCCTGCCCGGCCGGCAACAGAACGGATGAGATGCGCCATTCGCGGGCGACCGGGCTTTCCGTGGTAAACCAGACAACGAATTCCTATGAATCACTCAACTCTTCCCTGTTCGGATGATGGCGTCCGGCACGATTCCGCCGAGCGGTACGCCATGGGCGGAATGTCCCGCGCCGAAGCCGCGCGATACGAGGAGCACCTGCTTCTGTGTCCGCAATGCCAGGAGGCGCTCGCTCAGTTCGATGCCTTTCTCGCCGCCATGCGCGGCGCTGTCGACGGGTGCGAATCGGAATCAACCGGGCACGCCGCTTCGGCATCCTGCTGAGATCCGTTTTTTCTTCTTCGGCTCCGGCCCGTTGGGTGTAAAGTATCCCCAGAGATCACAACATCTGAGGTGTCTCCAATGTCCGCAGCCGTAAGTGTAGGCCACACCGTGCTGGAAAGAACCGAGTGGGACCTGGTAGTGGAACTCCTCGAACGGGAATGCCGCTGCCTGCCACTGGAAATCCATCACACCGCCACGAAGGAGTTCCGCCAGATTCTGCGCGATCGCCTGAAACGCGTGGAGAGCCTGCTGGAAAGGGTCAGGCCTCTGGCTTCCTGAGCGTTCATCCGGTTCTTTTTCGCAAACTCACCCAGAGCGGAAACGCACCGGGGTTCTCCAGCCAGGTGTTCATCCAGAGCGCCATTTCGTTCCTGAGCGTGGCCGATTCGGGGCGGCGCGCCGCCAGACGAGCGTGATCGCGTGCGGTAATCACCAGCGCGCGAATGGACCGCCTGCGTTCCGCGTCCGAGCCCTCATATTCCGTCCCCAGCGCGAGCAGTGTGCGTTCGAGTTCCTCGAACGTGCTCTGGCGTACGCCTTCGACAAACGGCGACAGCGGCTTTCCACACTCGCGCAGCGCACGGCGTAGCTGCGGGGCGTCGATGGGAGCCAGTTCTGCTAACATTGTGTGAAAATCGGTATCGCCAACCGAAATCAAACCGCTATGTTCAAGCCAGGTTACCACGCGGGCACGCCGGCTGTTCGAGCTCGGGGCCATTACCGCTTCCTTTGTAAGCGAGGGTACATAGTTTCGTTCGCCGCGGCGCTCTTCGCGGTGGCCTTGTTTGCCCAGGCCCCGCCGAGCCCCGACATTCTCATTCTGAACGACGGCGAGAAGCTGGTGGGCCACTTCGTGAAAGCCACGGGCGGGTCGTTGACGTTTAAGAGCGACGCATTGGGCGCGATCACCGTGGACTGGAGCAAGGTGAAAGAGCTGCAGAGCTCGCATCGGGTCGCCGTGATCCCTAAGAACGTCACACTGCGCCTGCCGCGAGACGCCGCCAAGGCTACCCGGGGGACGGTCTCGATGGCCGACCAGAAGCTACAGGTCTCGGGCGCGCAGGCCGCGCCGCTGGCCGACGTGGGCTACATCGTGGACGACAGCGAGTTCCAGAAAGCGGAGGAGCACAAAGACGGCCTGCTTCACGACTGGAAGGGCGCGGTGACCGGCGGGGCGGCGCTGGTGGAGGCGACCGAGGACAGCCGGACCTTCAACGCGGCGGTGAGCCTGATGCAGCAGGTGCCCGGTGAGGACTGGCTGGCGCCCCGCTACCGCACCACCGTGAACTTCAACGCGGTGTATGGAAAGCAAACGCAGCCGGGGGCGCCGGAGGTGACCACCTCGATTGAGCATTTCGATGCCGAACGCGATTACTACCTCAATCCGCGATGGTTCGGATTCGGGCAGGCCGCGCTCGATCATAATTTCGCCCAGGGTTTGCGTCTGGAGCAGAACTACGGCGGCGGTCTCGGCTGGATCGCGATGAAAAGTCCGAAAGAGGAACTGGATCTGAAGGCCAGCGCGAGTTATGTTCGCCAGGATCTGGCCGGCGTCCCCGACCTCAATCTGGCCGGCGCGACGTTCGGCGAGACCTTCAATCGAAAACTCGCGCACGGCATGCTCATCAACCAGGATCTCTCGCTGGTGGAGCCGGTAAACCACCCCTCGGCTTACACGGCCGCGGGGAGCCTGCGGTTCACCATGCCGGTATACAAACGGCTGAGCCTCACTGCAGGCACCGTGGACAACCTGCTGAACGACCCGCCGCCGGGCTTTAAGAAGAATTCGTTCCAGGTCACTACCGGCGTGAGCTGGATGCTGAAGTGAGCGGCGTCAGCGCTTCAGCAGCGCGTCGATTCCCGCCTGCGCGATGGCCTCGTCGATTTCCGAGCGCGCGCCGCTGGCGGCGATGCCGCCGATGGTATGGCCTTCGACGATGATCGGAAGCCCGCCCTGATTGGGAAAATACTCCGGAAAGGCCATGGCGGCGATGTTGCCTTTGGCCACCTCGTCCTGACCCGCTTTCGAGGGGCTGCTGTAATACGCCGAATGCCGGGCCTTCTTCTGGCAGAACTGAATGGTGTTGAACGAGGCGCCATCGCCCTTCTGCAGAAAGAGCAGGTTCAGGCTCTCGTCGACGATGCAGATGGTGACGTGCACGTCGCGCTTCTGCGCCTCCGCCTCGGCCGCCGCGACCATGGTCTTGATTGCCGCGACGTTGAGGTATTTCTTTGTGGGCAGGTCCGCTGCGGGAACGAGGGTCATAACAGTAAGGATAGCGGCGATGAGTCTGATCATGCGGACCCATGCTATCACCAGCGGGGCGGCGCAGGCGCGTCAGGAGCGAGTTTCCCAGGGATTAAGGACAGCAACTCCGAGATTCGCGTAGCCCCGTGCATCCCGGGTCGCCACAGTGAGTCCATGTTCTGCGGCCGTGGCTGCGATGAGCCCGTCGCCCATGCTGAGAGGCCGGCCCGCGAGCTGGCGCTGGCCGCTCAGGACACCCCGGCGTTCGGCGATGGTCTGAGTCACCGGCAGGATGCGGCCGCTGAACAACGGAATCAGATCGTTCTCCAGCCATCGCTCAAGCTCCGACCGTCGTTTGCCGGTCGGTAAGATGGCCAGTCCCCTCCGCATTCTCCGACGGTAATCACACTCAAAAAGAGTGTTGTGTCCTCCTGAGCGCGGACCCATGCCTCGACTTGCGGGTGAGGGCCGGAACGAATCAGCTCTGAGGGTATGTTCGTGTCGAGCAGGAACCCGCTCATAGGGTGATGTCACGACCCGAGGACGGATCGCAGCTGAAATCGAGATCGTCAGCCAGACCTCTTACGCGCGCGCAGACGTCGACCAACGTGCGATGAGCGTTCGGTTCCGCGGGTAGCGAACCAGCGTCCTTTTCGGCAAGCTCCAGCAGCCAGCGATCAACGGTCAGGCCACGAGCCTGGGCTTGTTCCTGGAATCGCGCTGCGCGGTCGTCCGGAATCTCGATGATGACGTTCATGCAATCCCTTCCCATCCTTAACAGTAGCGGACGCCGCACGACCTGTCACGGCCGTCGCTCATCGCTGCGACGTCGGGCTAGCTGCGCGGCTATTCTAAGTACATCCCAGTGAAAGGCCTCGGAACGCGCTTGGTGCACGCACGAGACGTTGATCTATAGGCGCGGGTTGCCCTCATCGTCGAACGGCCACCATGCGTCGTCGGACAGATGGAGATCCATGCCCTTCCTGGTGACGTAGAAGTATGTCTCGAACCACTCCTCAACCACATCGAGCGCCGGCATACCCGGAAGTTCCCTGGCCGGTTCCGTGCTGGACAACAAATAAGCCTGCGCCAGTCCGCTTTCGACGAGTTCGGTCAGCGCTCTGACAACGTGAGATCGGTCAACGACGAATCCGAGCTTGGCGCATTCTCTTGCGACGTTCGGAAGAATAATCTGATCGACATTCTCGTAATCGTCAGAGATTTCGTTCAAGACGAACCGCCGGACTAGTTCATTCCTGTCCATGGATTCACTCTTATGGTGGTCCTTACCGATGCTGCGCGCAAGTTCGACACCCACCGTTCGCCCGCTGTTATCCTGAAAGCATCCCACCACAATGAGCGCCATCACACCGGATCTGGTCGCCGCACACCAGCTCACCGACGCGGAGTATCGCAAGATCGTTTCCCTGCTCGGGCGCGAGCCGACCATCACCGAGCTGGGTATTTTCAGCGTGATGTGGAGCGAGCACTGTTCTTACAAGAGCTCGCGGCTGCACCTGAAGAAGCTGCCGACGAAGAGCAGGCTTGTGCTGCAGGGGCCCGGTGAAAACGCCGGCATCATCGACGTAGGCGATGGCTGGGCCATTGCCTTCAAGATCGAATCGCACAATCACCCGAGCTTCATCGAGCCCTTCCAGGGCGCGGCTACCGGCGTCGGCGGCATTCTGCGCGACATCTTCACGATGGGCGCGCGGCCCATCGCCGTCATGGACGCGCTGCGCTTCGGCACGCTCGACGTCCCGCGCAATCGCCGCATTCTCTCCGGAGTGGTCTCCGGCATCGCGCACTATGGCAACTGCTTCGGCGTGCCCACCGTGGGCGGCGAGACGGTCTTCGAACCCTGCTACAACGGCAACCCGCTGGTGAACGTCTTCGCCCTCGGTGTTTTTCGTCACGATGAGATCTTCTACGGGCGCGCCAGCGGCGTGGGCAACCCGGTGATCTACGTCGGCGCGAAGACCGGGCGCGACGGCATCCACGGCGCGTCGATGGCCTCGGCCGAGTTTACCGAAGAATCGCAGCAGAAGCGGCCGAACGTGCAGGTGGGCGATCCCTTCATGGAGAAACTGCTGCTCGAAGCCTGTCTCGAAGCCATGCACACCGGCGCCATCGTGGGCATTCAGGACATGGGCGCCGCGGGACTCACCTGCTCCACGTGCGAGATGGGCAGCCGCGCGAATACCGGTGTCGAGATCGACCTGCAGTATGTGCCGCAGCGCGAATCGGGCATGTCGCCCTACGACATCATGCTCTCGGAATCCCAGGAGCGCATGCTGCTGGTGGCCGACAAGGGTCGCGAAGCGGAAGTATTCGCGGTGTTCCGCAAGTGGGGACTGGACGCGGTGACCATTGGTCACGTGACCGCCGACGGCAAGTTGCGCGTGAAGGACCATGGCGAGGTTGTTGCGGAGATCCCCAATCGCGCGCTCGCCGACGAAGCGCCTCTCTATGACCGGCCGCACAATGTTCCGCCGTATCGTCCCGCGCCCATGGAAGGGCCGGCGCTGCCCACGGGCCGCGACCTGACCGCCGACCTCCTCGCGATCATCGGGTCACCCGATGTCTGCTCCAAGCGCTGGATCTGGGAACAGTACGACCACACCATCCGCACCAACACGCTGGCTGGCCCCGGCGCCGATGCGGCCATCGTGCGCATCAAGGAGGCGGGCGGGGACACCGGCATCGCCATCGCCATGTCGCTCGACGGGAACCAGCGCTACACGGCGCTTTCACCGCGCGAGGGGACGAAGCTGCTCGTCGCCGAGTGCTGCCGGAACCTGGCCACGGTCGGCGCAATGCCCGTGGCCGCCACCAACAATTTGAACTTCGGAAACCCCGAGCGGCCGGAGATCATGGCCCAGCTTGTCGAATGCATCGAAGGCATGGCCGAAGCGTGCCGCTTCTTCGAGACTCCCATCACCGGCGGCAATGTGAGCCTCTACAACGAGACGCTGGGCGAGGCCGTCTTCCCTTCTCCCGTGCTCGGAATCGTGGGTCTGCTGAAATCGGCCGCGCCCATCCCCAGCGCATTTCAGAACGAGGGACGAAATCTGGTGCTGCTGGGTGGCCTCGGCACGGCCACGCACCAACGGTTCGGCGGAACGCAGTACGCCAAGGTGATCATGAACGCGATGTGGGGCCTGCCGCCGGCGCTCGACATGGCATACGAGAAGCGCGTGCACGACGCGATGCGCCAGATTGCAGCCGAAGGTCTGGCCGAATCGGCGCACGATTTGAGCGATGGAGGCCTGGCAGCGGCGTTGGCGGAGGCCTCGTTCGGGCCGGGCGGGATCGGCGCGCGCGTCGATCTTCACTCCGATTGTTCGCCGCAGCTTCTGCTCTTCCACGAGGGCCCGTCGCGAATTCTGGTCTCTACCGCGAGCCCGGAGCGCGTGCGGCAAATCGCGGAAAAGCATGACGTCGAAGCGCCGGTGGTGGGTGTTACGATGAAAGAGGAGTTAGAGATCCGAAATAATTCTGAGGTTCTGGTCGGTTGCACTGTGGACCGCCTCAGAAGCCGGTTCGAAGACTCGCTGGCGGAAAAACTCAGCTCCTGAAAATGCCCACCTCCCCCCGAGGACGGTTTACTGATGTTCGATAAACTCCACGAGGAATGCGGCGTTTTCGCCATTTACGGGCATCCTGAAGCATCCAATCTGACCTATCTCGGGCTCTACGCCTTGCAGCACCGCGGCCAGGAAAGCGCGGGGATCGTGTCCAGTGACGGCCGCGAGCTGCACGCCTGGAAGGCCATGGGCCACGTGGCGGATATCTTCACGCCGGAGCGGCTCGCCGAGTTGCCGGGCAGCTCCTCCATCGGCCACACGCGCTACTCCACCACCGGCGACAGCATGCTGAGCAACGCGCAGCCGTACTGGGTGGCGTGCAACAAAGGCCGCGTCGCGGTGGCGCACAACGGGAACATCACGAACGCCACCGAACTGCGCGATGACCTTGAGGCGGACGGCTCGATTTTCCAGGGCACCAGCGACACCGAGGTGATTCTGCATCTGGTCGCCCGCTCGCGTGAGCGTACGCTGGCCGGAGCGTTGCGCGAGGCGCTGCTGCAACTGGAAGGCGCGTTCTCGCTGGTATTTCTGGCGCTGGATCGGGTCATCGTGGCGCGCGATCCGCACGGCTTTCGCCCGCTGGCCCTGGGGCAGATGGACGCCAGTGGCGGACGCAAAACCTACGTGTTCGCGTCAGAGACGTGCGCCTTCGATCTGATCGGCGCGGTTTATCTGAACGATATCGAGCCGGGAGAGATGGTCATTGTGGGGCCCGAGGGCATGACTCGGGAGCGTTATGCTCCCGCGGCGCCGCCGGCCCACTGCGTCTTCGAGCATGTCTACTTTTCACGGCCTGACTCGAAGGTCTTCGGACGTTGGGTGCAGGAATCGCGCGAAAACCTCGGCCGTCTCCTGGCGCGCGAACATCCCGCCGACGCGGACGTGGTGGTGCCCGTCCCCGATTCCGGCGTTCCGGCCGCCATCGGCTACGCTGCCGAAGCGAACATCCCATTTCGTCATGGCCTGATTCGTAATCACTATGTGGGTCGCACGTTCATCGAACCGTCCCAGGAAATCCGCGACTTTGGCGTCAAACTGAAGCTGAACCCGGTGCGCCATCTGCTCGAAGGGAAGCGCGTCGTCCTGGTGGACGATTCCATTGTCCGCGGCACCACCAGCCGCAAGCTGGTGCGCATGGTGCGCGGCGCCGGAGCCCGCGAAGTGCATATGCGGATTTCCTGCCCGCCGACGATCTCGCCGTGCTTTTATGGCGTGGACACGCCTTCGCGCAGCCAGCTCATCGCGGCGAACAACACCGTTGAGGAGATCCGTCGTTTCGTGGAGGCCGATTCCCTCGGCTACCTGTCCCTCGAAAGCCTGCGCAAAGCGGTGGACGACCGCGACGGCCGCTACTGCTACGCCTGCTATACCGGCGATTATCCCACGGAGCTGGTGCAAATCGAAGAGCTGATGGCGGCGAAACGAAATTGCTGATGTCCGGCCTGTCCGCCGGCACCGGGCTCATCGCCTCCTGGCGCAACACCGCGTTGCTTCTCGGACTTTTTTCCGCCGACTTCCTCCTGGCATTCTCTCTTCGAGGTAGACTCCCATACCTGGGACGGATTGGGCTGATGACCGCTTTGGAGTGGGCGTTTTTCCTGGTCACATGGTTGGGAATCCGCCAGCGGCGCGTCATCACCGCGGCCGGCGTTATCGGCGGACGCTGGCCGAATGCGCGGGCCGTAGCACGCGACATCGGGTATGCCGCCCTGTTGCTCGTTGGCACTCAGCTCGTAGCTGCGGCGTTGCACGGTTATCTTCACGCCGGGCGTGCTCCCGAGGCAATTCACCGGCTCATCCCTCACGGGAAGTGGGAGAGTATCGCGTTTCTTCTTCTCGCCACGACTGCCGGCTTCGTCGAAGAGTTTGTGTTTCGCGGCTATCTTCAGGCGCAGTTCAACGCGCTTACCCGAAACTTTCCAGGGGCCTCCGCGCTGCAAGTGGCAATCTTCGGGGCAATGCATATCAGTTTCGGTTGGAAGAGAGCTTTCGGCATCCCCGTCTGGAGTCTTGGATGGACGTACGTCGCTCGCGAATCGAAGAGCCTGCGTCCGCTGATGATTTGCCACGCCGGAATGGACTCGCTTCTCGCGCTGGTGCAGTTCCTGCCCGGCGGTTAGCCGTCCTGCGTTGCGACACCCACCTCAGCCACTCTCAGACGCACCAGCCACTCTCAGACGCAGGCGAAGACTTCCCGCTCAATTTCCGACGCTGCGGCCGGCCGGCCGAGCAGATGGCCCTGGAAGCAATCGCAGCCGGCGTCGCGCAGCAGTTCGAACTGGCGCACTGTCTCCACGCCCTCGGCGATCGCCTCGAGGCCGAGGCTGTGCGCGAGTGAGACCACGCTGCGGATCACCGTGAGAGTCGCGGAAGACTCCGGGAGGTCGCGCACAAACGACTGATCGATCTTCACCGTCGTCGCCGGAAGCAGCCGCAGGTAGTTAAGCGAGGAGTAACCGGCGCCGAAGTCGTCAATGGCCAGGCGCACGCCAATCCGGCGCAGCTCCGACATGCGGCGGATGGATTGCTCCACATCGCGCATGAGCACGCTCTCGGTGATTTCGAGCTCGAGCAGATCGGGGGCGAGGCCGCTGTGGTCCAGCGCATTCTGCACCACGCCGACGAACTCCGGTGAGGCGAACTGCACCGCCGACACATTCACCGCCAGGCGCACGCGATCGTTTCCGGGCCCATTCCAGGCTGCTGCGCGCATGCAGGAATGGTCGAGCACCCACGCGCCGATGGGCACGATGATGCCGGACACCTCAGCCACCCGAATGAAATCGCGGGGCGCGAGGGTCCCGCAGGCAAGCAATGCTTCGAGCGCGACGAGTTCGCCGCCGGCGCGCACCACGGGCTGATAGCGTACTTCCAGCTCGCTCCCGGCAAAGGCCTGGCGGAGCTGCTGTTCGATGTCGAAGTCCAGGGCGGGGTCGTGGCGGCGGCTGCCGCGGAACCGCGCTACCTGGTTCGCCCCGGCGGCGCGCGCGCGCCAGCGCGCTGTTTCAGCGTTTTGCAGGAGTGCGGCCGCATCCACGGTGTCGTCGGAGCACGATGCAATGCCTGCCGCGCAGGTGACGAACATCTCGCGGCCGGAGACCGTAAACGGCCCGGATAGCGCCGTGTGGAGCAGGCCCTCCAGCTCTGCCGCCCTCTGGCGCGCGGCAACGGCAAACTCGTCGCTGCCGATGCGCGCTACCATCCCCTGCTCGCCTACCACGGAGCGCAGGCGTTCGCCGGCATAGCGCAGAAGACGATCGCCTCCATCCTGACCCATGGCTTCGCTGACGTGATGGAAGCGGTCGAGATCCAGCGCGGCGACGGTGAGGTGTTCATTCCGGCGGCTCGCCGCCGCCAGCTCTGCCTCCAGCAGTTCGAGAAAACGGCGCCGGTTGAGCAACCCGGTTGTGGCGTCGTGATTCGCCTCGAAGGTCAGACGGCGTTCCAGACCACGCCGCTCCAGCACGATCCCCGCGAGTTTGGCGCAGGTGTTCAGCAGCGCGCCGGCCGCGCCGGGCAACGGCTCATGAGAATAAGCGTTGAACATCCCCAGCAAAACCCCTTGTGAGGAGACAATTGGCGTGGACGAGCTCTCCCGCAGGCCGATTTCGCGAAGCAGCGCGGGCGCGTGGTCGTCTCCGGCGGTTGCGGACTGCCCGCCAGGATTCAGAAGCCGTCCTGTGGTGGCGCGCGCATATGCCGCGGGAAGACCGGGCGCCGCCGCGCAGGCAAGAAGCCATCCTTCGAGCGCCAGCACCGATGTGCGAACGCCAGGAACCATCCCCTCCAGGTAGAGACAGATCTGTTCGAGCGCCTCATCCGGTTCCGCCGCGCTCGTCACCACAGTCAAAAGGTTGGCTAAATCGGGGTTCAAAACCGCTTGGTTCATCATGGGCTGCCAATGAAAACCGCACGAAGTAACTATTTGACTCGATTTGAGGCGAAAATGCGAGGGGAGCCGAAAGAGTTTGTACTACCCGAAGGATGAAATGGCACCAGCAGGGCTGGTAGTACGGGTAGTTACGTCCCGGCGACGACGGGAAACGCAACGAAGCGATAACCGACGCCGCGGACCGTAATCAGGTGGCGCGGGTGACGCGGATCGTCCTCGATGTACCGTCTCAGGCGCACGATGAAATTATCGATGGGTCGCGTGTCGGTGTCCTCGCGAAGTCCCCAGACCTCCTCGATCATCTTCTTTCGCGACACAGCCCTTCCCTCGTGCTGAATGAGGTAGCGCAGCAGATTGGCTTCCATCAGGGTCAGCGGAAACACCTGCTCGCCCACGTGCAGCTCATGCGCATCGAAATCCACCGACTTCTGTCCGAAGACAAACGATTCCGCTTCGGGCTGGACCTCGGGCTGCGCCACGGCCGGCGGAGGCGCGCTCTGCAGCCAGCGGCTGCGTCGCAACAAGCTGCGGATGCGGGCAATCAGAATGGACAGCTCGAAGGGCTTCGTCAGGTAGTCGTCGGCGCCGGCGGCGAACCCCTGCAGAACGTCGTCCGGATGGCCGCGCGCCGTCAGGATCAGCGTAGCAACGAACTGGCCGGCGCGGCGCAGATCGGACACCACTTCGAAACCGCTCATGCGCGGCAGCATCACATCGAGGATAATCAGGTCGAAGGCGGGCGCGCCGCCAAGCAGCAGCTCCAGCGCCGCTTCGCCGGTTTCCAGCACCTGGACCTCATAGCCCTCGTCCTCGAGATTGAAGCGCAGCCCTTCGGCGAGGTGCTGCTCGTCTTCGACCACCAGAATCCGGCTCATTTAGCGGCCGGAAGCTGCAGAACGAATGTGCTGCCGCGTCCGGGACCCTCGCTCTCGGCCCATGCCCGGCCGCCATGACGGCGGGCCACGGAACGGACGATGAAAAGCCCGAGCCCGGTGCCCTTGATCCGCGCCGCCAGCGGACCGGGCACCCGATAGAAGCGCTTAAAAATCTGCTGTAATTCGGCTTTGGGAATGCCCATTCCTTCGTCTTTCACGCGCACGGACGCAAAATGTTCATCGCTATTCTCCGGTACCACTGTCACTTTCACCGAGCTGCCGGAATATTTCACGGCGTTGTCGATGAGATTCGAAATCGCCGCGCCGATCTCCTCGGCATCCCCCATGACGGTGGTCTGAACCGGCGCTTCATATTGCAGGGACGCCTCCGTCCGGTTGTGGAGAGTACGGGCGCGCACGACGCATTCCTCGGTCAACAGATTGAGATTTACCGGCGCGAGATTCGGCTTGCGGCTGGCGCCCCCCACACGCCCCGTGCGCAGGATTTGCTCAATGGAAGCCAGCAGGCGCTCGCTGTCGGCGAGCATGATGCCGTAGAACTCTTTCCGCCGCGCCTCGTCAATGGCCCGTGTCTGCAGCGTTTCGAGGTAGAGCCGGATCGACGCCACCGGGGTTTTCAGCTCGTGGGTCACCGCGTTGATGAACGCGTTGTGCTGCTCATTGCGCCGGATCTCGCGCACCAGAAAAGTGGTGTTCACGACAATTCCAGCGATGATCAAGGCCAGCAGCAGGATGCCGAGGCCGAGCAGGATGCCGTGGCGCCAGTTCAGCAGCACCCAGCCGATGTACAGCAGCAGGATGACTACGATCAGGCCGACGCCATGCGCAATGAAGAACGCGATCGACTTTCGTCGGCCGGCGATGACCATGCTTCAAGAATAGCGGACCGAGCGCGCGGCGGGCGGTCTGAGAGGCCGCCGCACAGTCGAACCCGGGCTTGGTGGGGCAGGCACTCTGCCTGCGGCGGGCTCCCAGCCCGCCTGTTCGTGAGCGCTCGACGGGGCGGTCTGAGAGACCACCGCAGCCTCGACGACAAGCGAAGGAGCAGTGGTCACCTTATCCGGCGATAAGGCCGTCCTTGCGTCTTCGCCCCTGGTCAAGGCTGCCCCACGCCGGTTTTCATCATTTTTCGTGGGCCGCAGGCCCCTCGGGACAGGCCGGGAGCCTGCCCCACCAGAGTCTCAGGCTGCTTCGCGCTCTGGAACCGCGGCCGGAGGGAGCTTGGCCACGCGAATGGAGCGGGCGATTCCCAGCTTCCTGAGGACGGCGATCAGAATCCACGTCGGATCGAATTCATACCACGCCAGGCCATGCCGCGCCGACGTGGGGTGCGCATGATGATTGTTGTGCCAGCCTTCGCCGAAGGTGATCAGCGCCACCCACCAGTTGTTGCGCGAATCGTCGTGCGTCGGAAAGCGCCGATAACCCCACATGTGCGACGCCGAATTCACCAGCCACGTGCAGTGCAGCCCCAGAACGACGCGAAAGCAGATGCCCCACAACACCAGCGGCCATCCGCCAATCGCCGCCAGAACGGCGGTCAGCGCGACCGTCGGAACCCAGTGATAGTTGTTCAGCCACACATAGAAGCGGTGGCGAGCCAGATCGGGCGCATACTTCGATAGCAGACGCGTAGCGTTGTGGTTCACATCGCCGAACAGAAGCCACCCCATGTGCGACCAGAAAGCGCCGTCGTGGGGAGAATGAGGATCGCCTTCCTTGTCCGAGTTCTGATGATGAATGCGATGCGTCGCCACCCAGAAAATCGGCCCGCCTTCGAGGGTGAGCGCTCCGCAAACCGCGAACGAATACTCCATCCACAGCGGCACACGATAAGAGCGGTGCGTGTGCAGGCGATGGTAGCCCATGCTGATGCCCAATCCCCCGGTGATCCCCCAAAGCAGGACAGCCACGGCGAGGTAACGCCACTGGAACATAAAAAGCGCGGCCACTGCGCCGACGTGCAGCAGGACCATGACGAGCGTGGTGGACCAGTTCATTCCCTGGCGCGCGGGCATCACCAAAGGGGTGTTGCGGAAGGAGGTTTGCGGCATGTTACATTCGCAGGCTAGCAGTGATTGATCGTGCGTTTTGTAAGAGTTCTGTAAGGCCTGAGCGGCAGGCGCCACGTGGCCCCAGCACCGGGTCCACAACGGCGCCCGCTGGACTTTGTACCTGCGATAGTGCAAAAATTCAGAAATAACTGTAACCGGCGTGCCGGTCTCATCATCCACGAGAGGTAAGCTGGTGCAGTAGAATAAACGGATCGGTCCGCTGCCACTCACAGCGAATCGGTCTGTAAGGCTGCGGTTCACTCCGAATGAAGGACTACATCGCGCTCACCAAGCCGCGGATTACCTGGCTCATCCTCATGAGCACCGGTATCGGTTATTGGTTCGGCCTTGCGCATGGTATCCATTGGCTGACCCTGCTGCACGCGATTCTGGGAACGGGCCTGATGGCCTCCGGAACGGCGGCTCTGAATCAATGGTACGAACGCGAAGCGGATGCCAGGATGCGGCGCACGCAGATGCGTCCTCTGCCTTCCGGCCGGCTCGATCCGCGACATGCGTTGTGGTTCGGCATCGGCATCTCGGCCCTGGGTTTTGCGGATCTCTGGTTTGGGGCCAACCCCCTGGCCGGAATCCTGGGCGGCATCACACTGCTCACGTACCTGTTCTGGTACACGCCTCTTAAGCAGCGCTCGCCGCACTCCACGACGGTCGGCGCGATACCCGGCGCCATGCCGCCGCTCATCGGTTACGCGGCGGCGCACGGAAGCCTCACCCTGGAGTCCTGGCTCCTGTTCGGCATTCTCTTCCTCTGGCAGTTTCCGCATTTCTACTCGATCGCGTGGATGTATCGCGAGGACTACGAGCGCGCGGGGATTCGCATGTTGCCGGTGGTCGAGCCCGACGGCGAATCCACCGCCCGCCAGATGTTCTGGTATGCCGCGGCGTTGCTCGGCCTGAGCCTGATCCCCCGCTACACCGGCATGACCGGCAACCTGTATCTCTGGGGCGCGCTGCTGCTGGGTCTGGGTTACCTGTATTCGGCGCTCCGCGTGGTGCAGGAACGAACTCGCCTGCAGGCACGCCGGGTGTTGCTCGCATCCGTGCTCTACCTGCCTCTTCTCTACGGTCTGATGGTGATCGATCGCGTGGCATGAAACGGCTGCTGGTGGGCGCGCTGCTGGTGCTCGCCGCCTGTCACCGCGGCGGAGCGAATCTGGACGATTTCGGCGCCGTGCCGGCTTTCCAGCTCACCGACTCCGACGGCCGCGTCTTCGACAGCCGAACACTGGCCGGCAACATCTGGGTGGCGGATTTCTTTTTCACCAGTTGTGGCAGCATCTGTCCGATGATGACCGCGCACATGCACCATCTCCAGCAAGCCCTGGCCGACGTTCCGAATCTCCGGCTGGTCTCGTTCACCATCGATCCATGGCGGGACACGCCGCCGGCGCTGGCGAAATACGCGGCTCTTTACCACGCCACGCCGGGCCGTTGGCACTTCCTCACCGGCCCGCAGCCCACGCTCCAGCACCTCGACAAGGACGTGTTCAGGCTCGGGAACGTGGACGGCAGCCTGACCCACAGCCCGCGCTTCATCCTGATCGACGCCAATGGCCACATTCGCGGATACTATGACACCACCGAAGAAGGCAGCATTTCGAAGGTCATCTCCGACGTGCGAACATTGTCGGGAGAGCGATCCCTGTGAGCCTCGACGATCTGCCGCTGCTGAACGCAATCCTGAATGGAACCGCCGCGGTATTGCTCGTTTGCGCGTGGTTGCTGATTCGACGCCGGCGCATCGCGGCCCATCGCCGGGTGATGATTACCGCGTTCTGCGTCTCCGTCGCTTTTCTCATCTCTTACGTTGTTCATCATGCGCGCACCGGCATTAAGTACTATCAGGGAACTGGCGTTCTCCATTCCGTCTACGATTGGATTCTGGGCACCCATACGGTGCTGGCCGCGGCCGTTCCCGTTCTGGCGATCATCACCCTGTGGCGCGGTCTGCGCATGGACTACAAACGCCATCGGGCCATTGCCCGCTGGACGCTTCCCATCTGGCTCTACGTCAGCGTCACGGGAGTGGTGGTGTATGTGATGCTCTATCACACCTGAGCATCAATACTGTTCACGGTTCCCCGACACCGAAGAGACGCGGCTTGCGCCGCATGTCCCCCGCCCCGCAAAGTGAACAGTATTGCGCCGGAAGCACCCAGAATTCCACCGCGAAGCGCCGGGTGGAATCGATCCCAACCATCGCAGGTCTCGTCGCCATCGTTTTGAAGTAACGGTCCCCGTTACCTCCGGCCCATTCCACTGGACCTCCAAATCGGATAGAATTTGGTTTCATCATAGTTGTCCGGAGGTGGTGTGTGTCCCTTCGCATCGGCGGGTGCAATTCAGCGCGTCCCTTCTCCGCTACGCTGGCCGCGGTGTTGGCCGGCTCTCTCCTGGCACAGGCTCCGCCAGCGAGAACTGGCGCCGAGGCGGCCTCGCCCGACGTCGTAAAGCTCGACCTCGTCGTGCGCGACAGGCACGGGCGTCCCATACGGGATTTGCGTCCCGAAGACCTGCAAATCACCGACAATGGCGCCGCTGCAAAAGTCACGCAGCTCTCTCCCGCGCCCGGCGGGTCTCTGTATATCGCCCTGGTATTCGACGACCTCGACTCGGTTTCCGCGCGGCTGGCCCGCGATGCCGCTCTCGAAATGCTCAAGCAGAACCCGGCCGGCAGTCCTTCGTTTTCCGTCTGGCGGATCCATGATCGGCTCGATATGGTCCAGGGGTTCACGCCCGACCGTGAGGCTGCCCGCCGGGCGGTGGAAACAGTCACCACGGTGGCGCGCGGCAAGGGAGCCGAGCCCGCGTCTCGGCCGCCGAATGCGGGCGTCGCCGCGGAAATATCCAGCTCCTCGGAACGAATTGTTCGCGACGAGCATTTTCGCGCCTGTCCCTCGCGGTTGCTCGCCCTGACGCGCCATCTCGCCCAGTCGCCCGGCCGCAAGACCATCCTGTACTTCTCCGATGGCATCGACATCACCGGTACCACGCCCGAACAACTCGCTTCGATGATTGGCAGCGCCAACCGCGCGGGCGTCAGTATCTACGCCCTGGACGTCAGCGGGCTGACCCGCACGGCGCAGATCGCCGCCTTCGGCCCGGTGATGCCGGAAGCTCCGAAGAACACGATCCTGGCGGAGTCTGCCAGCGGCCCGCCGCTGGAGGACAAACGACCGCCGCTCCGCCGCCTCGCGGAATCCACCGGCGGGATGTACGTCGATCAGTGGGCCGATTTCCGGTCGCACATCGAGCGCATCTCCGAAGACATCTCCACTTACTACGAAGTCGCGTACCTCCCGTCCAATCTGGAGTACGACGGCAGTTTCCGGCCAGTCCTCATCCACGTGAATCGCCGCAACGCGTCGGTTCAGGCCCGTTCGGGCTATTTTGCCCTGCCCCCGAATGCGGGAATCGATGTGCGGCCTTTCGAAGTGGGCTTGTTGCGGGCGCTGAGCGGCCCGGAGCGCACGGAGACCCTTCCGTTTCGCGGCCAGGTACTGCGCTTCGGCTGGAAAGGCGACACGACGCAGGCCGAGTTGGTGGTGGAAGTACCGTTGAAAGACTTTTCCTGCGCGGAGGACCAGGACAACAGGATCTGCAAGTCGCACTTTTCAGTGCTCGCCCTGGTGAAAGACAAGCAGGGTAACGTGATCGAGAAGATGAGTCAGGACCGGCCCTCGCAGATGATGGCGTCCGGCGCCGCCGACGCGGCGGCGAATTATTACACGCTGCAGCGCCCCTTCGAAATCGCGCCCGGCGATTACAAGATCGACATTGCCGTGGCCGATCGCCTGGAGAAAAAAGTCAGCACGAAGACCGTCGTCTTCACCATTCCCCCGCGCCCCGATGGCGTCGCGCTCAGCGATTTATCGCTGGTCCGCCGGCTGGAGCCGGTGAATCTCGAAGGCGGCGACGGCGAGCCGCTCGATTATCAGCGGCGCCAGGTGATTCCCGATCTGACCGCCCAGTTCCAGCCGAGCGATCGCGACATACCGGTGTTCGTTCACCTGTATCCGGACCGCGCCAGCAACGACAAGCCGCAGCTTGAACTGGCCCTGATGCGCGACAAGGAAGTGGTGGCCAGAATGGATGGGCGTCTGCCCGAGGAAAAGGCGGGAGACGAAGTTCGTTTCCTCACCACCATGCGGAGCAGCGCGCTCGCGCCGGGCGGCTATCAGCTTGTCGCGAAAGCCACCCAGGCGGGTCGGACGTCGGAACAGATCGTGAGTTTCGAGGTGACCGGAAACGGCTCGGGCACGGTTCCGGCCAACGCCGGCAGCGTTTTTGAGAGCGGCCCCGAAGTTCTCCGCAACGCACAGAGGCCGAATAGCGCCGAGATCAAGCGCGTTCTCGACGGTGTGCGCCAGCGCGCGCTGGACTACAAGAACGACCTGACCAATTTCGCCTGCATTGAAGTGACTCGCCGCTCGATCGACCCCACCGGAACCGGCGCCTACAAACCGAAGGACTCCATTACCGAGGTGTTGCAGTACATGGACGGCGCCGAGAACACGCAGCTCCTCGAGGTGAACGGCAGTCCGGCCAAAGGCACCGACAACGTGGGCGCGCGCGTGTACGGAGAGTTTGGCGGGTTGTTCGATCTGGTGTTCTCCGAGCAGGCGGGGGCGCAAATCGAATGGCAGGATATCACCGACTGGCGGGGCACCCGGGTGCACGTGTTCCAGTATCGCGTCCCCGCATCGCGATCGCGTTACCGCGTGGTCCCGGTGAGCGGATTCAAGGGCATCCTGGCCGCCTACAAAGGGCTGGTATATATCGACGCGAACACGCTGGCGGTGAGACGCATCTCGGTGCAGGCGGAAGATCTTCCCAAAGACTTCCCCATCCATCGCTCGGAAATCACGGTGGACTATGACTGGGTGCGCATTGCCGGCCACGACTATCTGCTGCCGCAGACCACGACGTTGTATGTGGGATCGGGCAAGCATGCTCTGATGAAAACCGAGAAGGAATTCCGCGACTATCGCCGTTACGACGTTGGGGCGGACTGGCAGCCCTCGAAGCCGGCGGCGCCGCAGACTCCCTGATGTCACGCGACTCGCCAACGAGCCGGGGCATAGAGGATTCGTCCCGATGAAAACGTTGAAGGACAGCTCGCGAGGGTACTGGTGGCTGCTGTTAGCTGTCGGCCTCCTGCTGGCGCCGCCGCGGGGGTGCGCCGACACGAGGGCGCCTGTCCAGATTTATCACCCCGCCAGCATGGGCGAAGCGCTGGTGAGCAAGCGGGTGATATTCGGTCCCGTTTCCGGCAGTTGCTCCGAGGAATTCGCCAGCCTGCTGATTCGCGACCTTCGCGCGCACGGCATCACCGTATTCGATCGCGCGGGCGTCAGGGCGGTTCTGGAGGAGCACGATCTGCGGCTGGATTCGCTCACCGATCCATTTGCCGCGGCTGAGATCACCAAACTGCTGGGACCGGCCGTCATGTTTTCCGTGGATGTCTCCCTCTGCGAAACACGACAGCGCGAACCGATCGTCGAAGGCGGCGGCGTTCCCGCTTTTCACAAATCGCGCGTGGAAGGTCATTTCATCGCCACGATTCACGCCGTGGATCTCACCAATGGGCGGGACCTCGCTGAGAATACGATCCACGTGAATCCGCAAAAAGAGAATCAGGCCATGACCATGGTCCCCGAGTACCCGGGTCAGGGCGAGGTCAGGGACATGGCCCTCGAACAGGCTGCTGCCCGCGCGCAACGCATGTATCTGCCCTGGATCGAGACCTGGGAAGTCCCCTTCATGAGCGAGCGAAGCTGCGGTTTGCGGGAGGCTTGGGACCTTCTCAAAAAGCGCGATTACGAGGCAACCGTGAATCAGGCGCGCACCAGCGCCGCGTCCTGCGGCAAAGGGCACGCAGTCGCCGCCGACGCCTGGTACGATCTGGGCGTCTCCTACATGCTGGTCCAGAACTATGACGATGCGCTTTCCGCTTTCGAGGAAGCTCAGAAACTCCATCGCAGCCGGATGCTCACCGATGCGGTTGCCGGTTGCCGGCGCATCAGGGAGTTCACCGAGGTGATGGCGCCGCTCTGGCAGGATGCGGCCAATGACCGCCACCAGAGCGAGCTGGCCCAGACCGACATTCTTCTCACCAACGGGTTCATTATCGGCCTGGTACAGGGCAACGTGGCCGCGGGCGACATCATCCGCCTGATCGCGGCGCAGCCGGGGCATTTTTCGCTCGCTCCGGAGGACCTCGCGCGGCTCAGACAGGCCGCCGTTCCCGACGCCGTCATCGCCGCGATGAAGGAGAAGAAATAGCAACCCTCCAAAACGTGGGGCAGCCAACGGTCGCCTCGCGGTTCTTCGAATCGTCACGCGGATGAAATCTGTCTCAAACACTGGCTCAATATACTGAGCCATCGTGAAACACACACTATCTTTCTCGCTTCAGGTTCTCGCTGTAACACTCGCGTTATGCGTCCCGCTTAGCGCGCAGTTCCAGAACTCCGAGGTTCTCGGAACCATACACGACCCCTCGGGCCAGGTAGTCCCGAAAGCCACGGTCACGCTGACCAATCAGGAAACCGCCATTCAGGCCACCACCACCACGGACGGCAATGGCGATTACGACTTCTTCGATGTCAAGGTGGGCAAGTACACGATCGGCGTGGCTGCTTCGGGCTTCGCCAAAACCGAGGCGACCGACGTGCTTGTGGACGTCAACGCCCGCCAGCGTGTCGATTTGACGCTGCAGGTCGGCAGCGTCGCTCAGTCGGTGGATGTGACGGGCGCGGCATCGGCGCTGGAGACCGACACCAGCGAACACGGGCAGGTGATCAACTCACAGCAGGTGGTGGAGCTGCCGTTGAATGGCCGCAACTACGCCGATCTGGCGTTGCTTGCCACCAACACCGTGAAGTCGCCGATCGCGATTTCGTTCTCGCCGAGCGGCACGCCGCGCGAAGCCGCGTTCAACGTGAATGGCATGCGCAGCACGTACAACAACTTCCTGCTGGACGGCGTCGATAACAACGAGGACGGTACCAGCAACCAGGGTTACTCGGCTCAGGTGGTGCAGGCCTCGCCCGACGCCGTGAACGAATTCAAAGTGATCACCAACAACTACAGCGCCGAGTACGGACGCGTGGGTGGCGCGGTGGTGAGCGCGGCGCTGAAATCGGGGACCAACGAGTTCCACGGCAGCGGGTGGGAGTTCCTGCGGAATACCGACCTGAACGCCATCGGATACACGTTCAATCCCAATCCCGCCTTCTTCCAGAAGCCGACGCTGCAGCGCAATCAGTTCGGCGCCACCATAGGCGGACCGATCGTGAAAAACCGCCTGTTCTTCTTCGGCGATTACGAAGGCTACCGCCAGTTGCAGCGGTATCTCAACACCGATTCTCTGCCCACCGTGGCCGAGCAGCAGGGAATCCTGCCGGTAACGGTGGTCGATCCACTAACCGGGCGGGTTTTCCCGGCCAACACGCAGATCCCCGTCGCGCAGCTCAATCCCTTCGCCGCAGCGGCCCTGGCCGGTCTCCCGCCGATCCCGGCAAGCGCGACCAGCCCCGCCAACGACGACGTGGCACTGCTGCTCATTCGCGATTACAGCGACAAGTTCGACGCCAAGCTGGACGGCCAGATCAACGACAAGATGTCCGCGTTCCTCCGCTTCAGCCAGCGCAAAGATCTGCAGTATTACGAGCCCGACCTGACCGGGCCATCCGGCGGCGACGGTAACGGCTACATCCACATCATCGATCAGCAGGCCGCCCTCGGCTACACCTGGACGACGACGTCTTCCTCGATTCTGGATGCGCGGCTGAGCTGGACCCACGTGCTCGCCGGCAAAGAGCCCGCGTACGTCGGCGGCGAGACGCTCTCGCAGGAGGGCTTCGACTTTCCGGGGCTGCCCACCGCTTCATGGCTGACCGGCGGCTTCAACACGCAGACCGTGGGCGGGTTCAGCAACCCGACGTTCGGCCGGCAAACCAGCAACCCGCAATTCCAGAATCCGACGTCGTTCGGCCCCAAAGTGAATTACGCATGGACGGTCGGCCGGCACTCGTTGAAAGCCGGTTATGAGTTCCAGATGATCCGCACGGAAGTTCTGGACGTGAATCCGCTTTATGGCCAGGACAGCTACAGCGGTCAGTTCAGCAAACCCACGTGCGCCGAGCTGAACGAGCCTTCGGGCTGCAGCATCCCGTCCAGCTCCACCGCTTACGACCTGGCCGACTTCATTTTCGGTCTTCCCAGCAGCATCAACCTGGGCAATCCTCACATCTCGAACCTGCGCCAGCACGTGCATGGCTTATACTTCCAGGACGATTGGCGGGTGACGCCGAAACTAACTCTCAACCTGGGACTGCGCTGGGAGTTCGCCACGCCGCTGTGGGATCGTGATAATGGCTGGTCGAACTTCGACCCGGCCACCGCCACGATGATCCCAGCCTCCAACGGCAGCCTCTACGACCGCGCGCTGGTGAACCCTGATTATCACGACTGGGGTCCGCGAGTAGGCTTCGCCTGGAATCCGACTACGAACTGGGTGGTGCGCGGCGGCTACGGCATCAGCTACGACTTTTTCAACCGTCCCGGCAGCGCGATTGAAGGCATCAACGCTCCCAACGCCCTGTTTGGCGTTCTGACGCAGACCATTCCTGCCGGCGGCCCGGTGCCGGGAACCTTCCTGACCACGCTGAATAGCTTCTCGTCGGGCATCGCGAATCCGGCGAGCTTTAACCCGGCCAATTCCAACGTGGACTACATCCCCGCGAATTCGCCGTGGCCGATGATCCAGAACTGGTTTTTCTCCATTCAGCGGCAGCTCACCAGCAACAGCGTGGCCGAGGTCACCTACAACGGGAACCGCAGCCTCAACCTGCCCATCCTCGGCGATCTGAACGAAGAAGAGCCGAATGCCGCGGGCGTGCTGGTGAAACCCTACCCGAGCTTCGGACCCATCACCTGGGTGGATCCGGTCGGCGACAACCACTACAACGGCCTTTCGGCGCGATTCGAGCACCGTTTCGGCGAGGGGCTGTACTTCCTGAATTCGTTCACGTGGGGCAACGCGATGGGCGATTCCGAGCAGGCGCTGGAGTACTACTCCGGCTACGTGGAAGCCAATCCGCAGAACATCAACAACCTTGCGGCGGAAGTAGGTCCTTCGAGCTTTGACGTGAAGTTCAACAACGTCACCAGCGTCGTCTATGAGATTCCCTTCGGCAAAGGCCGCCAGTGGGGTACGGACTTGAATCCGTTCGTCAACGCCGTGCTGGGCGGCTGGGAGCTGAACAACATCAACACAGCGCGCACCGGCACGCCGCTCAACGTGTACTACAACGGCTCAACCGGGGCCCCGGTCAGCGCTCTTTCCAACGACTACCGCGGTGAGCCCTTCCTGAGACCCAATGTTTCCGGCGGGCCGATTCCGCAGAACACCGCACAGACCGTGAACACGTTCTTCGCCGGTTACACGTTCACCACTCCATCCGCCAGCGATCCCTTCGGCGACCTTGGCCGCAACGCGTTTCGCGCGCCCGGCCTGGTTCAGTGGGACATGGCCGCGGACAAGAACTTCCAGATCCGCGAATCCATGCATCTGCAGTTCCGCTCGGAGTTCTTCAACGTGATCAACAAGACGAACTTCGGCATCCCCAACACGAACACCGCTTCGTCGGCCTTCGGGACCATTCGCACCACGTATCCGGCGCGGCAGATTCAGTTCGCGCTGAAGCTGCTGTTCTAGGACCGCTCACTCCGGTCGCGGCTCGGCAAATCCTGCTGAGCCGCGCGCGCAGCAAGCAGTTCTCGCTATCCTGTAGTTCAGAGCTACATGAAGCGACTCAGTTTTGCGATTCGCAGCTTCTTTTCCATCCTTTTCGGCGGGAAGCTGCCCGATGACATCGCCAGATCCTACGGGTACGCTCGGCTGAAGGTTGCGCCTTCACCGAAATCGGCCGCGCAGATTCGCGCCGCGGATGGCGCGCTCCAGATTCTCGGCATTCTGCAACGCGATGCGCGCCTGCTCGATTTCCTGATGGAGGACATCGCCGGCTACTCGGACGATCAGGTGGGCGCCGCAGTGCGCAATCTTCACCAACAGGCGCGCAGCGCCCTCAATCGCCATCTGCAGCTCGCGCCGGTCATCGATGGCGTGGAGGGCACCTACGCGAGAGTCGACTCGCCCGAGCCGCACTCGGTGAAATTTCTCGGCAACGTGCCCGCTTCCGGCAAGGCCACGGGCGGCACCCTGCGCCACCGGGGCTGGCGCGCCACGCGCATCGATCTGCCCTCGCCCGGCGCCGGCCAGAAGGCCGACATCATCGCCCCCGCCGAAATCGAGATCGAGTAAGCGCCGATGAACGTCGGAATCGACCTCGGCACCACCAACTCGGCGCTCGCCTTCGTCGATCCGGTGGAGGCGGAAGCCGCCGATTTTCCGCCCATCCACGTTCTGCCCATCCCGCAGAACACCGCCTCGAACCACGTGGAATCGCTGCGCACGCTGCCGTCGTTCCTCTACATTGGCGACGACCATACCTACATCGGCACGTATGCGCGGGAACAGGGCGCGCTGGTGCCCACGCGGTCCGTGCACTCGGCGAAGTCCTGGCTGTCCAATCCCGACGTGGACCGCACCGCGAAGATTCTTCCCTGGGATGCGCAGGAAGGCGGGCGCGTGCTCTCGCCCGTCGACGTCTCCACGCAGATTCTGGCCGCCATTCGCGACGCCTGGGACTCGGCGCGCCCCGGGCAGCCGCTCGCCGCGCAGGACATCGTCCTCACCGTGCCCGCCTCCTTCGACGAAGAGGCGCGCGAGCTGACCGTGCAGGCGGCGCGCGACGCCGGGTTCGAGAAGCTCACGCTGATCGAGGAACCGGCCGCGGCATTCTACTCGTGGATCGCCAACCACCTGGCGCAGTCGGAAAAGAGCCTCACCGACGGCATGCTCGTGCTGGTGTGCGATGTCGGCGGCGGTACCAGCGACTTCACGCTGATTCGGGTCAATCGCCAGGGCGATCATGTCGAATTCACGCGCACCGCGGTGGGACAGCATCTGCTCCTCGGCGGGGACAACCTGGATCTGACGCTGGCGTGGCTGGTGGAGGCCAAGCTGAAAGCTCCGCTTTCCATTCGTCAGCGAAGCGCGCTGCGCCGGCAATGCGCCGCGGCAAAAGAACGGCTGCTGGCCGACGCGGATCGGAAGAGCGTGGAGATCACTGTCCTCGGTGCCGGGTCATCGCTCATTGGCGGCACACTCCGCACCGAAATCCTGCGCGAAGAAGCGCTGGAACTCACGCTCGACGGCTTCCTTCCCTTCTGCGAACTCTCCGACAAACCGAGAGAAGAGAAGCGCAGCCTGTTTCGCGAGCTGGGGCTGCCTTATGTATCCGATCCGGCCGTGACGCGCCACCTCGCGGCGTTTCTCAGCTCCAACGAGAACGCGCAGCCCGACGCCATCCTCTTCAACGGCGGTTTCTTCATCCCCGAGATCTGCCGTACGCGCGTGGCCGACGTGGTGGAGCGCTGGCACGGCAAGCGTCCGCTGGTTCTGGAGAATCAGGATCTGGATCTCGCCGTGGCCGTGGGCGCGTCGTATTATTCCTACGTTCGCTCCACCGGCGCGGGCCTGCTCGTTCGCGGCGGTCTGCCGAGAACGTACTACGTCGGCGTGGGCGATCAGGAACTGGTCTGCCTTGTGCCGCGTGGTTCCGAGGAAGGCCGCACCATCGAGCTGGAGGACGAAAGCCTCCACCTGGTGGCGAATAAGCCGGTCTCCTTCCGTATGTACAGCTCGCTCACCCGCACCGACGACGAAATCGGAAGCAGGCTGAACGCCGCCACGGTTTCCGACCTCCACCTGCACGCCCCCCTCAACGCCGTAATCCGCTTCGGCAAACAGGGCGAACGGCTAATCCCCGTGAAGCTGGGCGCGCGCCTCACCGAAGTCGGAACGCTGGAGGTCTGGGCCGATTCGAAAATCAGCGAACATCGCTGGCGTCTTCAGTTCGAGCTTCGCAAAGCCACCGCCGCGCGCGCCGCTACGAAGCCAGCCGCGGTGGTGAGCGAGGGAGCCGTGGCCCGTTCCCTCGAGCTGCTCGACGCCACGTTCAAAACCGGCTCCCTCGCCCCAACCGAACTGCCCGGCCGGCTTGAGCAAACGCTGGCGCTGGGCCGCGCATCCTGGCCGCTGTCCGCCATTCGCCAGCTCGCCGATCGCATGCTCGAGCTCGCCGACGCCCGGAAGAAATCCGCCGCCCACGAACTGCGCTGGCTGAATCTTTGCGGCCTCTGCCTCCGTCCCGGGTTTGGCTTCCCCGGCGACGAGTGGCGCATCGAACAGGCGCGCCGCATCTACGTTGCCGGCCCCACCTTCGCCAATCAGGTGCAGAACGAAATCGACTGGTGGATCTTCTGGGGCCGCGTCGCCGGCGGCCTCAACCGCAACCAACAAACCGACATTTTCCAGCGCCTCTCCCCTGCCCTGATGCCGCGCGGCCCGAAGAAACCGCGCCTCAATAACAGCCTGCTGCGCGAAATGTGGCGCGCGGCTTCCAGCCTCGAACTCCTTCCCCTCCAGACGAAGACCCAGCTCGGCGATGCGCTGCTCGCCATGGCGAAAAGAGGCGAGATGGGAGAGACTGCGCTGTGGTGTCTGGCGCGGCTGGGCGCGCGCCAGCTCTTCTACGGTCCCATCAACCAGGTTCTACCCGCCGCCGCCGCAACGCGCTGGGTGGAGGCGCTGGCGAAGATCCAGGGCTCGGCCGATGCGCTGGTCTCCATCGCCCGGCGGACCGGCGACTCCAGCCGCGATCTCGCGCCAGCCACCGTGGCGCTGGTTCGCCGCTCGGTGCCCGAAGATGTGATCCCCGTCCTCGAAGGCGAAGTGGAAGAGGACGCGGCGAAGATTTTCGGCGAAGAGCTGCCCTCGGGTCTCGTCCTGGCCGAGGCGTCCTGAAATGCGCCTCAGTGAAGACGCACTCATCGCTCGCATCGGCGCGCCCCGCCACGTACGGGATCTGATCCTCGGCATCGGCGACGACTGCGCCATCTACCGGCCCCGCCCCGGCGAAGATCTCCTTTTCACCACCGACTTTTTCACGGAAAACGTCCACTTCCGCCGCCGCGATCACGACGCCGCTTCCCTCGGGCGGCGTGCACTCGCCCGCTCCCTCAGCGACATCGCGGCGATGGGCGGCACGCCCCGCTTCTGCCTGGTATCCCTGACGCTGCCTCCATGGGCGGACGAGAAGTGGTTCAGCGGCTTTTATCGCGGCCTCAGGGCGCTGGCAGCGGCAACCGAAACCCTCCTGGCCGGCGGAGATCTCTCGCATGCCCCGCAGCTCGTCTGTGACGTCATGGTATGCGGCTCCGTGCCTCGGGGCAAGGCGCTTCGCCGCGATGGCGCGAGGCCCGGCGACGTCATTTACGTTTCCGGCCCGCTGGGCGGCTGGAGACATCGACGCGAGATCGTCCCGCAACTTGAGCTCGGCCGCCGCCTTATCGGCAGGGCGACTGCCTGCATGGATCTGAGCGACGGCCTCTCCACCGATCTGGATCGGCTTGCGCGCGCCTCCGGCGTGGCTGCAGTGCTCGACAGCGGGCTGCCCGTGCTCGAAGCGGCCACGCTCGACCAGGCCCTCCACGATGGCGAAGACTACGAGCTGCTCTACACTGCCCCGCCTCGAATTCGTGTGCCCGGCCACCGCATCGGGATCATCGTCCCTGTGCGCCGCGCACGCGTCACCTTCATGGGGCTGCCGCTTAAACCCGGTGGATACGATCACTTCCGCCGCTGATATGATGTACAGGATGAGGTGGTTATGAAGGGCGTCGTGCTGGCGGGCGGCACCGGAAGCCGGCTGTTTCCGCTCACCAAGATCACTAACAAGCATCTGCTTCCGGTCTACGACAAGCCGATGATCTATTACCCGATCCAGACGCTTGTGGACGCCGGAATCCGGGATATTCTGATCGTCACCGGCGGCCGCAATGCGGGCGATTTCCTGCGGCTGCTGGCAAACGGGAAGGAGTTCGGCCTCACCCATCTCGACTTCACCTACCAGGAAGGCGAGGGCGGAATCGCGGAAGCCCTGAACCTCGCCCGGCACTTTGCCGATGGCCACCGCATCTGCGTCATCCTCGGCGACAACATCATCGAGGGAAACATCGGCGACGCGGCAGAGGCCTTCCGCGAACAGCCGAAGGGCGCGCGCATTCTTCTGAAGGAGGTCCCCGATGCCGAGCGCTTCGGCGTCGCCGAGCTCCGCCGGGACCGCATCGTCGGCATCGAGGAGAAGCCCGCGAAACCGAAAAGCAACTACGCCGTCACCGGCATCTACATGTACGACGAGACGGTCTTCGACAAGATCCACACGCTGGTTCCATCCGGCCGCGGCGAGCTGGAAATCACCGACGTCAACAACGCCTACATCCGCGAGGGGAGCATGAGCTTTTCCTACCTGGGAGGCTGGTGGACCGACGCCGGCACCTTCGAATCGCTGCTGCGCGCAAGCAACCTGGTTTCCGAGCAAAGGAAAGCGGCATTCGAGCGGAACCTCGCGGCGGTGAGCGAATGAGCGCACAGGAGGCGGCGTCCGCATTGAGAGGCCCGGAACCGGACGACGCCGCGTCCGTTGTGCGCGGCGGTGAGCGAATGAGCGCACAGGAGGCGGAGGCGTCCGCATTGAGAGGCCCGGAACCGGACGACGCCGCGTCCGTTGTGCGCGGCGGTGAGCGAATGAGCGTGACTGTGACTGCCCGAGCCGAGATCGATTACACCTCCCTCTCCTGCTCTCCGGGCATCGGAAAGCTCATCACGAAGCCGGATTCCGCCGACCTTATCGAGGGCGTGCGCATCACTCCCGTCGCCGTATGGCCCGACGACCGCGGGTATTTCCTTGAAGTCGTCCGCATGGGCAAAGAACTCGTCGCCGACTTCCCCGCCGCCACTACACAGATCTCCGCGGCGCTCAGCTACCCGGGCACCATCAAGGCCTTCCATTTCCACAACCACCAGGCCGACTGCTGGACGCCCGTGCAGGGCATGTTTCAGGTGGCGCTCGTCGATCTCCGTAGCGGCTCACCCACGTGGGGCATTCGCAACACCATGTATGTCGGCGTGCTGCGGCCGTGGCAGATCCTGATCCCGCCCGGCGTCGCGCATGGGTACAAGGTGGTGGGCGCGGATCCCGCCATGCTCGTCTATCTCACCGACCGTTTCTACGATCCCGCGGACGAGGGCCGCATTCCTTACAACGATCCGCACATCCAGTACGACTGGGAAACGCAGCACAAATAGCATGCGCGTTACTATCGACCATTCGCTCGGCCAGGCGGAAGCAATGCGTCGCGTCGATCAGGGCACGACGCATCTGCTTGCCAGCGCGGGCGGGGCCGGTGTGGAGATTCGCAACCTGCACAAGAGCTGGGAGCACAACACGCTGACCTTTTCTTTCTCTGGGAAAATGGGCCCATTCACGGCGCCGATCCGCGGCACGACCGTCGTGAACGAGAGGGACCTGACCATCGACGTGGCCCTGGGCATTGTGGAGAAGTTCATGCCGGAGGACAAGATCCGCCGTGACATCGAAGCGGGCGCGCGCAAGATGCTGGAAGACAGCAGCGCGGCGTGACTGCTGCCCGTTGAGGAATTCGGTCCAGGATGAACGCGATTCCGGGACGATTCCAGGCAGCCCTCCGGGATGAACCCGAACAGCCTCTGGAACGACGGTAAACGCCAACTCCGGGTTCATGTCGAACAGCTTCACTGCTCCCCGGGACCGCGTTTGGCTCTTTACGACCCATCCTCGGTGGGCCTATTATCGGCGCAGGCGCGCGATTAAATCGGACTCATCGCCGGCCACCCACCTGATCCAGCGGCCTCTCGACCCGCTCCGAATGATGCCGTAGTCAATCGCTCCGGGGATTAGCATTCTTGCCCTTCCGGTAGCAAGATCCACTCTCCACAACGCTCCAGCAGTCACCGAGTAATCGCTCATGAAGTAGACACTCTTGCTGTCCAGCGAGACCTTCGGCGAGTCGAGCACATGCTTGAATTCGGGATCGGACGAGGGCCGCGCGTACAGGCGCTGAGGCTCGCTGCCCTCGGTTGTGGAAACCAGATTTCACTCTCTTTGATCACGCGGACGTGAGTGTCGGGCGTGAAGGTGTGAGCCTGCCGCGCAAACACTATGAATGCGCCATCAGGAGCCAGGTTCGCGTCGGCGTCCGTCCCCACATTCGTCTTCTGGTGGCGCAGACCTTGCGAATCGACGAATACCACGTTAACGTCAACAATTTCCACGCTTTGGGCAGGTAACACGGAAGGCACCAAAAGCGCAACCTGAAACAGCCTGCGCAGGCAACCGTCCATTCGTGCCACCGCTACACATTATCGGACATATAGCTTTTCGGAAATGAAGATTGACCAAACCCATCGAGCGTTCAGCTTCAGCGGGGCGCCCGGCCGTCGCAGGCAGCCCTCAGATCACGTCCGCGAACGTCTTCCTCAGCTTGTAGAACCACGCGTGGCCGGCAAAGAAGACCACCAGCGCCAGCAGGGATAGCTTCAGCAGCGGAACAATCGACGGCGCGTGCCCGGCCAGCAACACGTCGCGATATCCCTGCACCAGCACGAACATCGGGTTCCTGCGCAACACCGGCGCCGCCCACTTCGGCATCGATGCGACGGGATAACAAATCGGCGTCAGGAAGAACCAGAGGGTGAGCAGGAACCCATTGATCTGACCGAGGTCGCGCATGTACACCGCCAGCGCGGCGAGGAACCAGGCCAGTCCCAGGGTGAGCAGAATCTGCGGAATCAGCAGCACCGGCAGCCAGCAGGCCGTCAGCGGAACAGACCCGCGCAACGCAAACAGCACGACGGCAAAAACGCAGACGGCAAACGCTTCCGTCACCACACCCGAGATCACCGGGATTGCCGGCAGCGTCTCCAGCGGAAACACCAGCTTCTTTACCCAGTTCCGATGTTCGATGACGATGTACGGGGCGCGCCCCGCGGCCTCGCTGAAGGCCAGCCACGGAAGCATGCCCGCCAGAAAGTACAGCACATAGCCGGAACCTGTGGCATCCGCCCCAAAACGCGTCCGCAGCACCACGCCGAACACGAAGAAATACGTCAGCATCAGCAACAACGGGTTCAGCACGGTCCAGAGAACGTCGCCCACCGAGCCGCGATATCGCGCCAGGATATCGCGCCGCGCCATCGACCGCAGCAGCATCCGATTCCGCCACAGGCTCCCGACCGGCGCCGTGAAAATCTTCGGCAGCGCGCGCCGGAACCTCTGCCGGCGCAATTGCCGCAGCGTACAGATCTGCTCCGCGACCACCCGCACTTCGCCGGCATGCACCACCGCGTCCACCACTACGAACGGCGCGCCGCGCATGTACGCCCAGCCGGTCTGCGGGTTCACCGTGGACAGGTAGATGCGATACCCGCCCGGTTCCGGTGGAAACTCGATCTCGATCCGCGGTTCGCCGCCGGCGGGCTTCCACTCGCCCTCCTGGATGAATCGATTGGTCTCGGGATCGAAGAACTGCCAGGCAACGAACGGATCCGGGGCGGTCAGGACCGCGTCAATGGCAAGACGCAAACCGCTGCCCGCTATGCGCACCTCGCTCCACGCGGATTTCATTCGCCTCCACTGTACAGCCAGGCCGGATAGCGGTCCTTCACCGGCCCGGTTTTGCGGCCTAACGCGTAGATATCGTCGCCGCGCAGTTCCGCGGAAAGCCGATAACGCTCCAGCAGATGCTTCACCCAGCCCACCTCGGGTTTGGGCTCGCCGAGAAAAGGCCCGGTCGCGATCGTCTCGGTCTCGAAGCCGGCGTCGCGCAAAAGGAGTTTCACCTCCATGGGAGCGTACTCGCGGCTGTGACGCGCTTCGGCGCGGCCCTCGGCGTCCGGCCGGATGTATGCCTGGAAGAATCCCGGATGATAGCGCAGCAGGATGGCCGCCACCGCTCGAAACGAGACGATGTTCGGGGTGGTCAGCAATAGCCGGCCGCCCGGCTTCAAAACGCGGTTGATCTCCGCCAGCGCATGCATCGGGTCGGCCCGCAGGTGCTCGATCAGCTCGCAGCAAAGCACGGTCGTGAAGTGCTCATCGGGATAAGGGAAGGTGTCCGTCTCGGCGTCGAACAGATCCACGACGCACTCGAACTCCTCGCCATTGAGGGAGCGAACGCGCTTATGAGACTTCTCGCCGAGACGCCCGAAGTAACAGGCCCGCACCTCGCCGTAGCCGAGCTTGCTCTGCAGCGCCGGAGTAATCTGCAGGTACGATCCCATCTCCAGAATCCGATCCTCCGGCCCGCCGGGCGGCGTCAGCTCCAGCGTCCGCGTCAGCCTGTCGATGTGCGCCGCGGCGTAGTGGCTCCCGGGATCTTCCGCGGACGCCCAGCCGAGAACGTATTTCTGGTCAATGGGCGCTGTCCGCACGACCGCTTTCTCCGGTCGCGGCTCAGTTTTGGGGCCAGGGAGCGGTTGGCCTGTTTTGACGCTTTCCAGGAACTCCGCATACCGCCGGGCCACCAGAGGCCACGCGCACTCCCGCGCCACCCATTCGCGCGCCCGCTCGCCCATCGCCGTGGCCACCGTTGGGCGCGAAACCAGCAGGTTCAGGTACTCGAACAGAAAATCCTCTTCACTGGCGTTAATCGGAACTTTCAGGCACACCTGATCGGGAAGCTCCGAGAAATAGCCGGTGTCCGAAACCACGACCGGCTTGCCCATCCCCATGGCGCGCATCAGCGTGCCCGACGTCTCGCCCACGGTGGGATGGCGCAGATTGAGCACCACGTCGCAGGCCGACAGACAGCCGTTGAAATCCTCGATCCTGCTGTAGCCCAGCGCGCGCACGTGCGGCTGTAGACGAAGCGAGTCGATGAGCGATTCCAGCGGCACCTCCGGATGCACCTCGCCCACCAGAATCATCTTTGCGTCCGGAACCACCCGCACCAGCCGCTGCATGGCCCGCAGCGACTCGGCAATCCTCTTGTAGGGCTTCAGGTGCCCGAAAACGCCGATCAGTGGAACGGTTTCATCCAGGCCCAGGCGATGCCGATAACCCAGGCGATCCTGCCGTTCCGGCAGCCACGCGCCATGCGGGATCACGGCCACCGGTCCCGCGAACCCCGCCTTGCGCACTGCGCACTCGACGTACCGGCTGTGCACGATGACACCGCGAGCGCTTTCGAGTAACCCGCGAAGCATAGGCAGGCCCTCGTAGTCCGGCCCGCGTTGCCGGGTGCGCACATAGTGTTCCGCGTAAGCCAGCGCGTCCGGACCGCCGTCGTGCTCCACCTCGCGCAGATAGCCGTCCCAGTCGCCGCGGCGAATGGTGATTTCGGCAATCAGGTGGTGGAGGTTGGCCTCGTGCAGAACAACGACGCCCGGCCAGCGTTGCGCGGCTTCATAACAGAACGCGTGATCCGGATTGTTCCCAATCTGGTAAAGAACGGCGTCGTAAAGGCCGGCGTCAAACTCCGCGGGCGCTGCCGGGAAACGCGCGATCGTGGCAAGCCGCTCCAGCTCGCTCAGGAGCGCGGCGGAATAGTCGGCTATGCCGCTTCTGGCCGGCGGCAGTGGAGAAAAGAACGCGACCCGCATCGAGTCAGCGCCGGCCGGCCACGCGCTTCACTGCTTCTGCAGTTCCATGGAGAACGTGCCGTTTTGCAGCGGAACCCGGAACAGCACCGGAGTTCGCACCGCATCGCGCGCGAAGAACGCCGTGAAACCGACGTCCGACGCCGGCCCGTGCACCTGCACATCGACGCGATCGGCCGAGACCGCAGCCCCGCTCACCTGCACCGTTTCCTCACCCCGGTAATTCAGGTTGACCTGATAAGGCGCTCCGAAGTACACGGTCTGCTGCTCCGGCAGCCGGCCCTGGGCCAGTTCGCGCCGCATGTATGCCAGATAGGTCAGAGCGTCCTTGGCGCACGCGGCGGCGCCCACCCGATAGGTGCCCACGGGCACTCGGATCGGCGCCGCAGCCACGGACTCGCGGACAATCGTCCCATGCCGCTGGTCGAACTGCAGCGTCTCGTCGGCACGGCGCGTTCCATGACTCAGGACTTTATCGAAGCTGGTGGAGCAGAAGTTCGCGCCCGCCGTGGATTGGTAATGGTCCGCCACCTGGAAACCGGGAACGGACGCGTCGATCTTCAGGTCGCCTTCCACTCGGGCGGGCTCACCCGCCTTCGCCGGCGCGCTGCGGAAAGTGAGCGAAGCCTCGCCCAAACCCAGACCGCTGGGCCAGTTGATCACGTAGTGAAGCTGTTCCGCCGCGGGCGCCGGCGCGCTGGGCACGCTGGCCGGTGGAGTCGCGGCCATGGCGAAGGGAACGGCAACAAGAAGAGCGCACAGGACGCGGCGGCGTCCACCCTGAAGGCCCGACTGCGGACGCCGCCCGTGTCCGTTGTGCGCGGTTTCGTGAAGGTTCAAAAAAGTGTGCTTGAGGCAAATCATAGTGGGTTCACCGTCGCCGGCTTCGTGGCCACGCTCACCGGCTGCTCGCTGCCCACCACGGCGTGGTAGACGCGCAACGTTAGCTCCGCGGTCCGTTGCCAGCTGAACTGTGTCGCTCGCTGCTGGCCCAGACGCTCCATGCGGGCGCGTAGCTCATTGTCGATTACCAGATCCCGCAATGCGCGGGTGATTTGATCCGTATCGTGCGGATCGAAAAGAAGCGCGGCTGAATCGGCCACCTCCGGCATCGCCGAAGTCTCCGAGCAGGCCACTGCGCGGCCGCAGGCCATCGCTTCCAGAATGGGCAGGCCGAAGCCCTCATAGAAGGACGGAAATACGAAAACGTCGCAGCCGCCGTACAACTGCACCAGCTCATCGTCTTCGACAAAATCCGTGAAGTGGATGCGATCGGCCATGGCGGACTGGCGCGCCGCCTGATAGACCTTCGAGGCGAACCATGTCCGCTTCCCCGTCACCACCAGGTGATGCGGCAGGGAAGGATGTTCGCGCAGCAGAGCCTCGAACGCGCGGAACAATCCGATCTGATTCTTCCTCGGCTGAAGATCGCCCACCGTCAGCAGGTAGGGCGCGCAGAATCCGTACTTCTCACCCACCTTGCGCAGCGCCGCCGGCCGCGAGATCGGACGGAACGTGGAGGAAACCCCGTTGGGAACCACGTGCACCGCATCCTCGGCCAGTCCATAGGCGTCGATGATGCCGCGTTTGGAGAATTCGCTGGGCGTGAGCACCGCCGCCGCCTGTTCCACGGTGTTCCGCACCGTGAGTTTCAACTGAACGGCGCGCGCGCGCGTGAAATAGTGGGGGTGCGTGAGAAAGCTGACGTCGTGCACGCTCACCACCAGCGGCACTCTGGGGATCAGCGGCGCGGTGTACTGCACGTGCAGCAGGTCCGGCCGGTCCTCCAGCAACAACCGCGGCAAGTCGAATCCCAGCCGTGCAAACGGATTCGCCGAGACTTCGCGTACCGCGAAATCGTCGGGGATCTCGAAACGCGCGGAAGGCCGCGAAATGTACGCGACGAAGTCTGCTTCGTCACCGAGAATCGCAAATCCTTTCAGAAGATTGCGAATGTAGGTTTCGTTCCCGGTGAGGTGCTGTCCAATCGCGTGGGCATCAACCGAAAAGCGCATGCGCCAAGTCCCCAGTATATCGTTCACCAGCCGACAAAACTAGCATGGAGTATCGGCTTGCTCCAGAGCGTTCCAGGCGTTCTCCCATGTGTAGCGCTCTTCGTACATCCGCCGGCCGGCCGACCCGACCGACGCCGCCATCTGCTCGGAACCAAGCAGCCCGGCAATCGCTTCGCTCATCTCCTCCGGAGAATCGGCGATCAGCGCGTTTACCCCATGCTCCGCGCAGAGGCCCTCAACGCCGATGCCTGTCGATACCACCGGTGTGGCCGCCGCCCACGCTTCAATGACCTTGAATCTCGTGCCGCTCCCGGCCAGCACCGGAACCACCGCGACCCGCGCCCGAGCCAGCTCATCCATGGCGTTCTGCACCGGACCGGTCACTTCGACTCGTTTTTCATCCTTGATGTAGCGCCTGATTTCCCGAGGGTTCGTTCCTACTATACGCCAGACGAGTCCGGGCCGCCACTCGCGCAGCCGCGGCCAGACCTGGCGCGCGAACCACTTGATTGCCGTGACGTTCGGCGGATACTCCAGGTTCCCCGTGAAGATGATGGATTCGTCTTTGCCTCCCGCCGGCAGGTCGATCCAGGGAAGCGCGTTCGGATAAACCGCAATGCGCGCGTTCCCCGCCGCCTCTGAAATCTGACCGGCGTCAATCTTTGAGGGTACCAGAATCCTCGAAAACCCTGGAAGCAACTCCCGCTCCAGCTTTCGCGATGCCGCGGCAAAGCCGCGCAGCGCCGGCCGCAGGAATGGGCCCGCCGTGTGGGCCAGGCGTTCGTGCCAGACCGACTCCACGTTGTGCAGATCCAGCCAGACCTCGCGGCATCGCCGCCGCAGCAGGTCCCCGTAAGGCGCGCACCAGAAATGCTCGATCACGCCGAGGCTGTAGTGGCGATCGGCCAACAGCCGCGTCAGCTCGCCCTCGAATCCCGAAAAGCGATCCAGCAGCGGCGGGCGCGAGCGAAGATAGCGCGAGAGGTTTCGTGCGAATTTCGCCGGGAGCGTCCTGTCGTGGCGGGGCAACCGCACGGTCCGGACGTCCCGAACCAGGCCGCCGGGCAGCGCCGCGGCAGGATCGCGATTCGCTTCGGCGAACAGCACCAGATCCACTGTGAAGCGCTTCGCCAGGTATTCCAGCAGGGATGCGGTGCGCATCGCTCCGCCCCCCACCATCGGCCAGGGCGCTTCCGGTGAAATGAATAACAGTTCAGGTTTTCCGGTGGAAGCGCGCAATGGCTTCTCCATAGACCTCCCTGGTGAGACGAGCGGTGCGCTCCCAGGAGAACTGGCGCGCGCGCGCAAACCCGCGGCGGCGGAGATTCTCGCGCCGGGCGGCGTTGGTGAACATCGCCTTCATGGCGTCGGTCCAGGCGCGCACATCGCCGGCGTCGAGCAGCACGGCGGCGTCCCCGGCCACTTCCATAATTGCGGCATCCCGCGACGCGATCACCGGCGCGCCGCATTGCATGGCCTCCAGCACGGGCAGCCCGAAGCCTTCGTAGAACGACGGAAACAGAAGCGCCGTGGCGTTCGAGTACAAGCGAGCGAGCTCGGCGTCGTGGCGACTGTCCGCGACGATGAGCTCGACATCGTGCTCCTTCTGCAGCTCGCGGCAGGCGATCCCGGCGGTGTCGACGTTCTTGCGCGGGTTCCGTTTGCCGACGACGAGAAAGTACGGGCGTTGCGGCGGTTCGGGAGGTTGCGGTTGAAAGCAGGCGGCGGCGGCCAGCGGCGTCGCCACAATCTCCTCCGCCGCGATGCGAAACCGCTCCATGGCCGCGCGCCGGATCGCCTCGCTCGGCGTTACGATCATCGTGGCCATACGCATGCGCATTACGAGGGGTGCTCGCCGCCGTACCCGCACGCTGACCGGATTAGCTGAGCCGCGACCGTGAGGGAGCGGTTCCCAGGGCGACAGATCATGCACGGTCACAACTGAGGGCACGTTGCCAAAATAAGGCACCGCGAAATCCGTGCCATGAAACACGTCCGCCTTCAGGCGATTCAACTCCGCCCGTAACCCGGCCAGCCACCAGCGGCGCGCCAGCCCCGTGCGGGCCGTGGCGCTCATGTGCAGGTTCGCAGGCGTTCCCGCGGGCGCACTCACCCGCTCACCGCCGCGCGCAACGGACGCGGCGCCGTCCGGTTCCGGGCCTTCCAATGCGGGCGCCGCCGCCTCCTGCGCGCTCACCGGCCGATCGGAAACCAGCCAATACTCGTCCTCGGAAAAGCAGCACGCCAGCGCCCGGCTCAGCTCCCTGGTGTACCGCGCGATGCCGCCATGCGGTTCCACGAGCGGCGTGGCGTCCAGTGCCGCGATCACATGAAATACTCTTTGACCTTGTCGAACAGGCCCTTCTCGGCCGGCTCATTCTCGGCGGGAAGCGTCTCCCGCAATTGCTCGAACAGCTTCTTCTGTTCGCGCGTGAGCCGCGTGGGAACGCGCACCTCCACGATGATGACCAGGTCGCCTCGTCCGTGACCCTGCAATCGCGGCGCCCCCATGCCCTTCAACCGCACCCTGCTGCCGCTCTGCGCGCCCTCGGGAATCTTCACCGTCTGCAGCCCGTCGAAGGTCAGCAGATCGACATCGGTTCCCAGCGCCGCCTGGGCCACATTCACTGGAATGGTACACACCAGATCGTCTTCGCTGCGCTGGAAGATCGGATGCTCTTTCACGCGCACGAACACGTACAAATCGCCCTGCGGTCCGCCGTTGAGGCCGGGCTGCCCCTCTCCCGACAATCGCAGCCGCGTGTCGGTATCCACACCGGGCGGAATGTTTACCTTCAGCTTCTTTTCCGCGCGGACATAACCCTCGCCCCGGCACTGCGTGCACGGCCGGCGGATGATCTGCCCGCGGCCGTTGCACTGCCCGCACGTGCGCCGGATGGACAGGAAGCTCTGCTGGAATATCACTTCCCCGCGGCCGTGGCACATGGGGCACTGGACCATTCCATCCTGCCGTTCCGCGCCGGTCCCGCCGCATCGTCCGCAGGCTTCGGTGCGCGGCACCTGAATGTCCGCGCTCAGGCCGCGGATGGCGTCTTCCAGACTGATTTCCAGATCGTAGCGGAGGTCGTCGCCCTTCTGCGCTCGATTGCGCCGCCTCCCGCCGCCGAAAAGATCCCCAAATCCAAAGAAATCGCCGATAATATCGCTGAAATCGGCGAATTGCGACGGGTCGAAGCCGGCGCCGCCCGGGCCCTGCAGTCCCTGATGCCCGTAGCGGTCGTAAACCGCCCGCTTTTGCGGATCGCTCAGAACCCCGTAGGCTTCCGCGGCCTGTTTGAACCGCTCCTCCGCGCCGTTGTCGTCGGGATTGCGGTCGGGATGGTATTTCAGAGCGAGCTTGCGGTAGGCGCTCTTCAGCGTCTGCTCGTCGCAATCGCGCGAAACACCCAGAACCTCGTAGTAATCCTGCTTCACGATCGCTTGGTCACCGCGACTTTCACCAGGGCCGGGCGCAGCAGGCGGCCACGGAAGTTATATCCACGCTGGAACTCGCCAATCACCGTGTGATCGGGCGCTTCATCGGTTTCCACCATCTCGATCGCATGGTGCACATTTGGATCGAAAGGCTGTCCTTCCGCGACGATCGGCTCCAGTCCCAGTTTCGCCAGGGCAGCGGTCAGCCGCTGGTAAATCAGCTCCATTCCCCGCGCGTACTCTTTATCCGCCGATTCCACTTTCAGCGCCCGCTCCAGATCGTCCACAATCGGCAACAGTGTTCGCAGCGTGTCGGTGGCGGCATATTCGAGTACATCGGCCCGCTCCCGCTCCGCGCGGCGCCGGAAATTGTCGAATTCCGCCTGGCGTCGCAGCAGCCGGTCCTGCAGGTCTGCTCGCTCGGCCACCAACTGATCGCGCTCGCTGATGATCGCCCCCAGGGCCACGGCCGGATCGATGCTCTCCGCGGTGTCGACGCGCGGCTCGTCCTCGGTGGCGGCCGCGGGGGTTGCAGTCAGGGGTTTCGTCGGTTCCATCGCTTCCACTCCAGTGTACGATTTGCGGCGGACCGGTCAGGCGATGCAGCTCTGAAACGCCTGTCCCATGTGCAGAACGGCCGACATGGCCTTCTCGTAGTTCATGCGCATGGGACCCACCACGGCAATCCGTCCGGTGAGACCGCCCGGCAACGAGACGGCAATGCCCACCAGCGACAGCTCGCGCATGATGGGGTGCGCATCGCCCAGTCCCACCTGCACGCTCAGCTCGCCCAGCGGCTGCTCGAGGAACCGGTCCAGCAATTCCAGAATGCGTTTCTTCTCCTCCAGCGCGCGAAACAGATCCCGCATCTTCTCCCTGGTGAGATGAAGATCCAGGCCCAGCAGGTTGCCCGTGCCCTCCACGTGAATCTCCGGCGACAGCTCGAAATCCAGCAGCCCGCGCGCGCACAGCATGTTCAGCCGCTGCAGGACGGCATCGTACAGCGCGCTCTCGTGCGCCAGCCGAACCGTCAGCTCGCGCCGCAGATCAACGAGCGTCCACCCGCTGAAATTCCGGTTGACATAGTTGCGGATCGATTCCAGATGATCCTGGCGAAGTAGTTCGTCCACGGCGACCACCCGATGCCGCACCATGCGATCGCGCGTCACCACCACCATGAGCACCCGCCGGTCGGCCAGCGCGATCAGCTCAATCTGGTCCAGTTGCTGCGAAAGCGTCGGAATGGCCGCGGCAATCCCGATGCCGCGCGTCATCTCCATGAGCATGTGCGAGGAGCGCTCCACCCGTCCTTCAACGCTTCCCGCCAGTTCCAGTTCCGCCTGTAACCGGGTTAACTCCGCCGCCAGAACCCGCGCCCGCGCCAGCGTCTGCACGTAGCTGCGAAACGCCTTCTCGGTGGGGATGCGGCCCGCGGAAGTGTGCGGCTGCATCAGATAGCCCTCATCGTACAGGTCCGCCATGACGTTTCGTATCGTCGCCGGGCTCAGCCGGGACCCCAGGTGGCGCGATATCGTGCGCGAGGCCACCGGTTCCCCGGTCTCAATGTATTCCTGGACAATCAGGTAAAGAATGTCCAGACTCCTGGGTGTGCGAAGTGTCGGCCGGGCCATAGAGGTCCTTTGTTATTCATTCTAAAGCAGTTCAACACGAACGTCAAGTCGTGGCTGGCAGACTCGGCAAGAGAGTGCTAATAAAGGACGAGCCGGTCTCCCGGTTCGGGTACCACGGCGTCGAGCGCGCGGATTCGTTCACCCTGCTCGCGGCGGACTTTCCTCTGAATATGCACGAGAGCAAGCCGGCGGACATTCTGCTCGGCGGCCATGCCGATCACACCGGCGAAGTCCCCATGGATCGGCGACGGCTCGAACGAATACGCCTCGTGAACCAGCAGATCCGCGCCGGCGAAGAGCGCGCGGCTTTCGTCGGTGAACTGCCCGTCCCCGCTGTAGCAGAACTTCCCTGCTCCGGCTTCCACGCGGATCGCGAGGTTAGTCACCGAATGACGCGTCGGCGCGAAGGCGAACTCCACGCCCTCCCACTCCTGCGGCGCTCCCGGCGTTGCCTCGCGGTGCTCAATCGGATACTGGAATCGCGCCGCCAGCCCCGGATAACCGGAGTCCATCGACCCGCGAAGCTGCGCCAGTAACGTCGGCTGGCTCAGGATCACCAGCGGCTTCGTCCGCCCGTCCTCCCACATGCGGCCGAGCACGGCGGGCAACCCGAAACAATGGTCCGCGTGCGCATGGCTGATGTAGATGAGGTCGATCTCGTTCGGGTCAGCGACCGCATTCCACAGCGGCGCCGGCGCGCTGTAGCCGCAGTCGAGCAGAATCGTTTTCCCGTCCACTCGCACGAGCAAAGAAGTGTTCGTGTAGCGCTCGTCGAATGCCTCACCGCAGCCGAGGACCGCGACTTCGAAGCCCATCTTTCTACTGTCGCAGAGCGGGCGAAAACAGCTTGTGGAAGAACCCGTGGCACGCGTGCACGAATGCGGTGTTCGGGAAAAACATAAACGGGCACTCACCGGGCACCACGTGGATACCGTGTTCGTGGCAGTAGTCCACGGCGGGCTGGCTGACTGCACCTGCGCCGGCGGCCCGGTACATCCAAACCGACTCCACCCCGCATTCGGCGCAGTCGTGTACCACCGCATCCGTTTTCGTGGCGGGGGTCATGATCAGCACGGCTTCGGGCCGCGGTTCAATTTCGCGAACCGAGGCGAAGCAGCGCCGCCCATCGATTTCAGGCGTCCTGGGGTTCACGGGAATGACGTCGTACCCGCGAGCGAGGAATTCCTTAAAGAGCGCGCGGCTGGTGCTGACCGGTTCCGTCGAAACACCGACGACGGCGATCCGCTTCCGTCCGAGAAAATCCGTTATTTCCTCTCGAAGAGTCATGGCTGGATGAGTCCCGCAGCCGTTGTACCACAAAAGCCTGATATCTTGTGTTACGACGGTGAAAAACTCAGCTATCCTGCTCATCGATTCGCCGGACCGCAAGGGCCTCGTCGCGAAGATCTCCACTTTCCTCTACGACCACGGCGCGAACATCCTCCACGCCGACCAGCACCGCGACAACGAAGCCGGCCTCTTCTTCATGCGCATCGAATGGGACCTCGACAGCTTCGCGCTCGATGACGCCGCGTTCCGCGCCGCTTTCGAGCCCCTGGCGGCGGAGCTGAACCTTCGCTGGCGCGTCGAATACTCGCGCCGCCTTCCGCGCATGGCCATCTTTGTGTCGAAATACCTGCACTGCCTCGCCGATCTGCTGCACCGCCAGCAGTCGGGCGAACTGGCCTGCCGCGTTCCCGTTATCGTGAGCAATCACGACGATGCCCGCGCTCTGGCCGACTTCCACCGCATCCCCTTCCATCGCATCCCGGTGACGCAGGCCAACAAACGCGAGGCGGAAGCCGAACAACTCGCCCTGCTCGCGCAGCATGAGATCGATCTCATCGTCCTCGCGCGCTACATGCAGGTGCTCTCGCCGGAGTTCGTCGCCCGCTATCCCGGCCGCATCATCAACGTGCACCACTCCTTCCTGCCGGCCTTCAGCGGGGCAAAGCCGTATCAGGCGGCGTACCGCCGCGGCGTCAAGCTGATCGGCGCCACTGCGCACTATGTCTCGGAGATTCTCGACGACGGTCCCATCATCGAGCAGGATGTCACGCGGATCTCCCACCGCGACCAGCTTGACGATCTGGTTCAGAAGGGCCGCGACGTGGAGCGTCTGGTCCTCTCCCGCGCCGTCCGCTGGCACCTCGACCGCCGCATCCTGCTCTACGAGAACAAGACGGTGATCTTCGACTAAACTAAGCTGCAGACCCGAAAGTCCCGTGGTGGAGAACAGGCAGAGCAGACTCGGCGTTGGTCTGAAGATCGCTCTTTCCGCGGCCGTCTACGCCGCCCTCGCTGGAGCCGCCACACGCCGCTGGCCCGGCTTGTTTCTGCTGCATTCCGTGCCCTGGCCGGCGTTACTCATTGCCGGCTCGCTCCTGCTCCTGCTCGGGATCGCGTTGCTGGCGTCCGCAATCGTTTTCATGATGCGCGGGCACAGCCGCGATGAGCTGGTCACGTGGGGACCCTTCTCGCTCTGCCGCCACCCGTTGTACGCCGCGTGGATCGTGCTCATACTTCCCGGCCTGGCCCTGCTGACCAGATCCTGGCCGCTCCTGATCATGCCTCTGGTAGCGTACGCGGCGTTCAGGCTTGTGATCCGGGAAGAAGATGATTACCTCCGCCGTCGATATGGCGCCGCGTACCTCGAATACCGCGCCCGCGTGAATGAATTGCTGCCCATTCCCCGGCTCTGACCGGGTCTCGTGACCTCCGGCATCCGCCAATCGGAGAGACCTCTTGTCGATGGTGCTAGACTTCCCCCAATGGTCAGGCCACCGGATCGCGTCCTGCTGGGCTATCTGGCGCCGTACGATCCGCACGTCTCGAGGCTCGCGTTAGCGGTGCGCGAACTGGTGCTGGAAGAAGCCCCCGCTGCTATCGAATCGTTCTGCAAGGGCTACGCGGTGTCCATCGGGTTCTCTTTCACCGGGAAGCCGCTGAAGGATGGCTTCTGCCATATCGCCACCTACAGCACCCACGTGAACCTCGGTTTCAACCGCGGCGCTCTGCTCGCGGACCCGAACCGGTTGCTGGCCGGCAACGGCAAGCTCATCCGGCACGTCACCATCCGCAGCGCGGAAGACCTGAACCGCCCCTTCCTCCGCCGATTCCTTCAGGCGGCCATCGAGCAGGTGAGTGCAGTGCCGCCGGCCAAACCGTCGCATCGCCGGAAGCGATCACCCACCCGCTGACTGACGCCTCGTCGACTATTCGTGCCGCAGCGCCACCATCGGATCAACGCGTACCGCTCTCCGCGCGGGGATGAAACACGCTACGAGCGTCACCGCACACAGCAGCAGCACGACACTCACGAAGGTCAAAGCATCCGTGCTGGTTACCCCCAGCAGCAGGCTCTCCTCCAGAAACCGCGTGAGCCCAAAAGACGCCGCCAGCCCCAGCGCCACTCCGATCAGCGTCAGACCGAGACCGCGCGCCAGCACGATCCGCATCACATCTTCCTTCGTCGCGCCCAGCGCCATGCGGATGCCGATTTCACGCACGCGCTGCCGCGTCGTATACGCCGTCACGCCGTAAATCCCCACGGTCGCCAGAATCAGCGCCACCAAACCAAAGGCCCCCACAAATGTTCCGGCAATCCTCTGTTGGAAACTGGCAAGCTGCCACCGCGAATTCAGATCCGCCACGTCGTATGCCACCAGTTCCGGATTCAGCTCGTGAACTGCCTGCACGATGGCCGTGCCGGACTCCAGCGGATCTCCCGCCACCCGCGCGTTCACAACCATCGAAGCGCGATAGACCTGGTACAGCGGCAGATACAGGAATGGCCGCGGCTTCTTCAGGCCTGTCGCCTTCGTGTTCTCGGCCACCCCTGTCACGGTGAACCATTCGTGTGTCCGATCCGTGAACAGGCGCTTGCCAATAGCCTCCTGCCGCGGCCAGTACCGCTCGGCAAACGCGCGGCTCACAATCACTGCGCGCATGGCGCTCATCCGATCCCGCAGCGTGAAATCGCGCCCCTCCACAATCGGAATCTGCATGGTGCGGAAGTAGCCTGGCGTCACCGTGTTGTCGTTAATCTCCATCGATTCGTGCGCCTGCGGGACATATCCTTCCGGTTTCACGCTGGTCGAGCCAGTCGGGAATCCCACTGGCACGACGCTGGACAGCGCCACTGACTGAACGCCCGGCAGGGCCTCCAGTTTCGTCACCAGCTGCCGGTCGAACTCCGCTCCCGCCTCCGGCGAATACCCCGCCGTGAACAGATCGTACGAAGCGATCACTACGTTGTGCGGGTTGAAGCCCGGATTGATGAGCTGTGCCCTCACGAAGCTGCGAATGAACAAGCCCGCGCAGATGAGCAGCAGCAGCGACAGCGAGATCTGCGCCACCACCAGCCCGCTCGTCAGCCGCGCCTTGTGCACACCGCCGGAGATGCTGCCCGCGTCCTCTTTCAACACCCCTGCCGGGCCCTCGGCCGACGCGCGTACCGCCGGCAGGATGCCGAAAACGACGCCGGTGATCAGCGAAATTGCCAGCGTCGCCAGGAGCACGGTTCGGTCCACATGGATGGCCAGTCCCACCGGAAAATCGCCAGCGGGAATGAATCTCATCAGCGATCCCGAAGTCCACAGCGTGAGCACTGTGGCCACGCCGCCTCCCGCCAGCGCCAGAACCAGGCTCTCAATCAGCAACTGCCGCACCAGGCGCCAGCGGCTCGCCCCCAGCGACATGCGAATCGCCAGCTCGCGCCGCCGCGCTACCGACCGAACCAGCATCAGGTTCGCCACGTTCACACACGCCAGAAGAAGCACAAAGCCCGCGAGGGCCATCAGCATTGGCAGCAGCACCGAGAGGATCTGATTCATGCTGAATGGGCTGCGCCACAGCGGGTACACGGTCACCGTCTCGTGCCCCTTGTGTTCGTCGGGATAGTTCCGGATCTCCGGCTGCAGCCGCAGTGTCACGTCCTGCTGCGCCTGTTGCGGCGTCACGCCAGCCCTCAGCCTCCCGAATGCGCTCAGCCAGAAAAAGTGATGGTCGTGAATCAAGTCGCCCTGCTCGCTCACCTGCTGCACCATCATCATCGGTACCCAGAGGTCCGACCGCAATCCCGTCTGCGTTCCCTGAAACCCCTCCGGCGCCACGCCCACGATGGTGTAGGGATGGCCGTTGAGCTCAATCTTCCGATCCACGATCGCCGGATCGGCGCCGAATTGCATCTGCCACATCCGATAACTGATCACCGCCACCGGAGCGGCGCCGGGCTTTGCTTCCTCGCTGGCCAGGAAGCCGCGCCCCAGGACGGGCCGCACGCCCAGCACATTGAAGTAATTCGCGGACGCCACCATTCCCCAGACCCGCTGCGGCTTGCCCTTGCCGGTCAGGCTCATGGCCGTCATTCCGCTGGCCATGATTCCCGTGAAGCTGCGCTGGCCATCGCGCATCGCGACGATGTCCGGCCACGTGAACAGAAACGGGTTCTCCGCGGGCTTGCTGAGTGAGAGCGCGACAACTTCGTGCGGTTTGTCGAGCCCGGGAATGGGATTCAGCAGCGTGGCGTTGATCCAACTGAAGATCGTCGTGTTCGCGCCGATCCCCAGCGCCAGCGTCAGAATGGCCAGCGCCGCATAGCCCGGCGCCTTCGTAATCATCCGCAGGCTGAACCTTACGTCCTGTCCGAAAGAGGTCATCTCCTCACACCTCCAGCAATCGCTGCGGATAGAGCACTTTTCCGCCCATAGGAACAGGAAGTTTTTCAGCAAATCGCGGCCCAGCCCTGTCCGCTTGTGGGACAGGACATGCCATTAGTGGGGCGGCATTTCATCCTGCGAGTGTTGAGCAGCCCGACAGTCCGGGGTGGAACTGGTCGGCCGGACAATTCGGTGACGGACACCGAATTTGCCGCATGATAGATCACTGAAACAAGCCTCTGGTTGGCGCGGAATTTCGGTGCCCGTCACCGCATTGTCTGTCCACCGACTTCTGCCCGGACCGCCGGCCCAACTCACGCCCAGCGTCGGAACGCAACCACGGCGTTCAGCCCGCCGAACGCGAACGAATTGGAGATCGCGTACTCCACTTCGGCGGACCGCGCCGTGTTCGGAATTACGTCCAGATCGCAGGCGGGGTCGGGCGTTGTATAGTTGGCCGTTGGCGGCAGCAGGCCTTTCTCCAGCGCCAGGATTGTCGCCACCGCTTCAATGGCGCCCGCCGCGCCCAGCGCGTGCCCGTGCATCGATTTTGTCGAGCTCACCGCGAGCCGATTCGCATGCTCGCCGAATACGCTGCGAATCGCGGCCGTCTCGGTGGCATCGTTGGCCTGCGTTCCCGTGCCGTGCGCATTGATGTAGCCGACCTGCTCCACCGCGACCCCGCCATCGGCGAGCGCCGCCCGCATGGCCCGCGCCGCGCCATTCGACAAAGGCTGCGTGATGTGGTGCGCGTCGGCCGACATTCCGAATCCCACAATCTCCGCATGGATCTTCGCCCCGCGCGCCTGCGCCCGCTCCAGCGTCTCCAGCACCAGCGTCGCGCCGCCTTCGCCCAGAATCAGCCCGCGGCGATCCTTCGAGAATGGCCGGCACGTGTCCGGCGATACCACGCGCATCGCCTCCCACGACTTCAGAAACCCCATGCTGAAAATGGCCTCGCTCCCGCCGGTGAGTGCCGCATCCACATCGCCATCGCGCACCATGCGGAAAGCCTGGCCGATCGCGTGGTTCGACGACGAGCATGCCGTGGACACGGTCCACGCCGGTCCCACAATCCCGTACTCCACCGAAATCCGGCTGGCTCCCGCGTTGGCCATGACGCGCGGAATGGTCAGCGGATTCCCGCGCGGATTGTTGTTCCGATACAGGCTGACAAAGCCGTCGTCCTCGGTGCTCTGCCCGCCCACGCAGGAACCGGTGACAATGGCGGTGCGTTCGCGCAGTTCAGGAGTGAACTCGAGGCCGGCGTCGCTCACGGCTTCGCGCGTCGCCACCACCGCAAACTGAGTGAAGCGGTCCAGCAGATCGATATCCCGCGGCTCGAAGTGCCGCGACGCGTCGAACCCGCGCACTTCCGCGCCGTTCTGAAAACGCAGTTGCGTGCGATCGATCGATTCCAACGTCGCGATGCCCGAGCGGCCCGCGGAAAGACTCTGCCAGAGCTCGGCGGTGTTGTGACCCAGCGCCGAGACGACGCCCACGCCGGTCACGACCACACGATGCCGCATCTCAGCTCGCGGGAGCGGGCTCCGCGGCCGCTCCGGCCGCCCCGCCCTCCAGCAGCTTAGTCACTCCCTCCACCGCATCCCGGACCGATTTGATGGTCTGCACCGCCTCGTCGGGAACGTTGATGTTGAACTCGTTCTCGAGAGCGAAAAGAATGTTGATCCCGTCGAGTGAGTCGATGTTCAGCTCCGCGAACGTGCTCTCGAGTTTGACGGACTCCACCGGGATGTGCTGGGTATCAGCTATGACTTTAATGACTCTCTGGCTCAGGTGGTCGTCGGGCATAGGATTTCGTTCACCGTTTCGAAATGGAATCCCTGATCGCGCAGCATGGGAATCACCCGCGCCACGGCTTGCAGAGTGGTGTCGATCCTGGGCCGCTCCCGCAGGGTTCTTCCGTCATGCAAACAGAATATGGCGCCATTTGTCGCGCCGGCCATAAGCCTGCTCGCGACCGCTTCGGTTGGCCATTTCCAGTCTTTCCCAATAGTACTCCACAAGACACTCGTCAGTCTCAGCCGCTTCTGCGCGCCGCGCAGGCCGAACCAGCGAACGCCATAGGGCGGCCGGAAGTAGCGCGGCTCGCAGCCGGTTGCATCCGTGATGATCGTCTGCGCTTCGGCGATCTCGGCGTAGATGAACTCAGCCGAGCGCAGCGACAGGAGAGGATGGGTGACCGTGTGGTTGCCAATGCCATGCCCGCCCAGGGCCACCTGCCGCGCAACCTCGGGTAATCGGCGCACGTTCGCGCCGCATTGAAAAAAAGTAGCGCGCACGTCGTGCTTCGCCAGCAGGTCGAGGAGCGTTGGCGTGGATTCACTGGGCCCATCGTCGAATGTCAGCGCAATCGCCCGCCGCGTCCGTACTCCGCGACGATGCGACGGCGCAAGCCACGTGCAGGAGGGCGCCCGCACGGCCCAGGCCATCGCCGCCGCCGCGCCTGAAACAAGGCCCGCGGTGACCATCGCCGGTGTTACGAGCCCGGCCATTTCTCGCTCGAATCGGAATACATGCCGCGTACCCGGCCAGGCTCTTCGAATCCCCACGTGGACCATGGCCCTGGTACCCACGGATACCGATCGAGCACCCGCTCATCCACTTCCACACCGAGGCCAGGGCCAGTCGGGACGATCAGATCGCCCTGACTGATCTCCACCGGATCCTTGAGAATCTCCGCGGCCAGCGGAAAAGGATACATGCCCGCCCGCGACGGCGTCGAGTAGCACGGGTACTCCAGCCACTCCACAACCATGTCCGGCCAGCACACGCCGAGCTGCGCCGCGACGATCACCTCCAGCGCAGTGCCCCTGCTATGGAACGCGAACTTCAGTCCGGCGTGCGCCACCTCGGCCAGCAGCCGGCGAGCCGTCGGCAGGCCGCCCTGCGAGACGACGTCCATCTGCACGTAGTCGACGCTCTCGGTGAAGATCAGGTCCATGAAGCTGTGTTCGGTGGGTTCATGCTCGCCCGCGGCGATAGGAACGTAGTCGAGTTCCCTGAGACGGCGGTAGCCTTCATGATCTTCCGGCGGCAACGGCTCTTCCAGCCAGGCAATGTGATAGTCGGCGAGCTGCTCGGCGAGGCGATCGATCGTCGCACTGACGTAGTTACGGTCGCCCATGCGCCACCACGTGTGCGCGTCCACCATCAGATCGAAATCGGGCCCCACGGCGGCGCGCATCAGACGCACGGTCCGGAGATCGTCTTCCGGCCCGATGCCCGCGCGCATCTTGTACGCGCGAAACCCAAGCTGCGAAATGGCGTGCGCCTCTTCGGCGTAGCGCTCGGGAGGCATGTACATGCCCGCGCTGCCGTACAAACGGATGCGGTCGCGGATCCGGCCACCGATCAACTCCGAGATGGGCAGATCCTTCGCCTTCCCCACGGCGTCGAAGAGGGCGATCTCTACCGCGCAATACGCCTTGAGAAGGTTCCAATCGCGTCCGGGACCGTCCACGAAGTGCACTCGCAGGGCGTCGGGATCGGCCAGTCCGCGCCCCGCCAGAAACGGCGCCACCACTTTCTCGATCGCCTCCTTCGTTCTCCCGGTGGCCGGCCCCGGAGCATACCCGACGATTCCTTCACACGTTTCCACGCGGATGAGCATGGCATCGCGCTTCAGAATGCGCCGCTCGCCGCCGAAGTACGGGAGCACCAGCGGGTCGGGAAGTGGACAGGAAAGAAGAAAGCACTCGACTTTCCGGATGGTGAGCATACGCCGGCTGTATACAGCCTACCTCAGTCCCCGGACGGCGTCTGCACCCAGCCCTGCTCCCGCGCGCTGTGCTGCACACACTCCAGCAACTGCATGATGCGCAAACCGTCGGCAAACGTCGGATATTCGACCGGCGCCGACGGATCGGCCACCTTTCGGTAGAACCGCTTCAGCACCTGCTTATGCGTGTCCGGATACCCTTCGCCATGTCCGCCCGGATAATCGGCATAGCTCGCGGCGCCGGCTTCGAGGAGCGAAGGATCCTTCAGCAGGAGCCGGTTCGGACTGTTGCGTTCGCCCACCCACAGCTCATCGGGCCGCTCCTGGTCCCACGCCAGGCCTTTCTTCGTGCCGAAGATCTCAACCCGCAGATGATTCTTCCGTCCGGCCGAGACCTGGCTCACCGTGAACACGCCCCGCGCGCGGTCGCCCAGCCGCAGGAGCACCGCGCCGAAATCGTCCGTGTCCACCGCAATCGATTCATACTCGCCGCTCCCGCCCAACTTCCCGCCGAACGTTTCCACCGCCCCGCGCGGCATCTTCCGGGTCTGGTTGAATGTCGCCAGATCGGCGCACACCGCGGTGATGCTCAGCCCGGTGACGTGCTGGATCATGTCCATCCAGTGCGAGCCGATGTCGCCCATGGCGCGCAACGGTCCATTCATCTTCGCGTCGGCGCGCCAGTTCCAGTCGGTGTCGTACAGCAGCCAGTCCTGCGAATAGGTTCCCTGAACGATCAGAATTTCGCCCAGCTCGCCCGCGGCGATCATCTGCCGCGCCTGCTGCACCAGCGGATAGTAGCGCAGGTTGTGCTCGACGCAGTTCGCGCGGCCGCTTCGTTCGGCCGCCGCAACCAGATCGCGCGCTTGGGCGACGGAAATCGTCAGCGGTTTCTCGCACACCACGTGCTTCCCCGCCGCGAGCGCCGCGAGCGCCACTTCGCAATGCAGCGCGTTCGGTGTGAGCACGTGAACCGCGTCGATGCCCCGGTCCATCAGAATTGTCCGATAGTCGCCCGTGGCGCGGCCGATTCCGTGACGGTCGGCGAACTCGCGCGCCAGCGCCTCGCTGGAGCTGGCAACGGCCGCAATCTCCACGTTGCCGAGGCGGCGCAGCGCCTCGGCGTGCGTACGACCCATGAAGCCCGTGCCTATCAGGGCGGCTCTGATCCGCTGCATGACAATCTTCGCGCTCCTTTCGCGTCTCTGGGAACGACCAAACCTGGTAAACTGAGATTAGATTCTATCGAAATGCTCGTCCGCATTCGCCTCGGCCAGGGACGCAGGGTCAGGCAGGAAAAACGCGCGATCCGGCGTCTCGCCCTCGGCGCCGCGCTTCTGCTGCAGCCGCCGTTTCTCGCCTCCGCCGCGCTTGCCTTGTGGCGCTTCGGCAGCGATCTCGGATGGACCGGAGAGTTCGTAATCGCCAGCGGCCCACTTTCTCACTGGCAGACATGGATGGCCATTGCAGTCCTGTTTCAGGCTTGCGCGATTGCATTGAATCGTTACGGCAACGCCAGCCCGCTTCCGAAAGCGGAAGAGTCGGAACCGCGAAAAGTTCTGAAATCGGAATTCGATCGCGTCCTCTAAGGCGGCCGCCTCCCCCGTACCCAGGTTAGAAACTTTCCCTGAGACTATCGCATCTACTTAGCTGGTGGGAGCAATGTTGCCGCTGGTCGAAAACGTCGATGCCATCCAGACTCGTATAGCCGCAACGGTGACCGGGCGGCTGCATCTGGTCGCCGATCGCAGCGTCCGTTTCTGGCGAAGCGCCGCGGGTCCGGCGTCATTCCTCCTTCGCAATCTCGCGCTCGCCGCGGGAGTGCTCGGCCTGTGGCGTCTGGGCAGCGACCTCGGCTGGACGCGGGACTTCATCATCTCCGCGGGCTTCTGGTCGCACTGGCAGACCTGGCTCGCGCTGGCGGCGCTGCTCACCGCCTCCGCGAACTTCATTCTGCGCGCGGCGCGTCCGGCCGGCGCAAAATCGCGCTGAAAAACCGGGTTCCCGGCGGTTGTTCTGGTATTCTCTTTGTAAAGAGGGTCGCGAGTTCCCCATGGCCTATGGCAGCAAATTCCGTTCCGCGGGAACCCTGTATTTTCCCGGCTTTCCGAGCGGCGTCAAGTGGCTTCTTATCTCCAATGCGGCCATTTTCATAGTCGGGTTCTTCGCGCCCAAAATCGGTTTGGACATCCCGTGGGGCTACTTCAAGCTCTACCCCGTCGCCGTGGTGACCTTCCCTGCCCTGTGGCAGCTTGTCACGTATATGTTCCTCCATGGCGGTTTCGGCCATATCATCTGGAACATGCTTCCGTTGTGGATGTTCGGTGCCGACCTTGAACAGACATGGGGCACTCGGCGCTTTCTGAAGTTCTATTTGTTTTGCGGGGTCGGCGCGGGCGTTTGCGTGGTGATCCTGAACTACGCGCTTCTTCCGTTTGGTCACGGGGACATTGCCAGGCCTACCATCGGCTGCTCCGGCGCTATCTTCGGCATCCTGATGGCCTATGCGATGCTCTACCCCAACCGCACCATCCTGTTCAGCTTCCTGATTCCGATTCAGGTGAAGTGGTTCGTGCTGATCATCGGCATCATGACCTTCATGTCGTCATTCGACGCGAACTCCGGGGTAAGCAACTTCGCGCACCTCGGCGGTCTGTTATTTGGCTTTCTGTACGTCCGCTCCATCCGCCGGCGCCGCCAGCCGGCAGTCCGCATTACCGTCGGCGGTCCGTCGCTCGGCGACCGCTTTAAGCAGTGGAAGCTCCGCCGCGCTAAACGCAAGTTCGAGGTTTACATGAAGAAGCAGGGCCGCGATCCCTGGGTGAACTGACCGCTCCTTCCCGTCTGGCCGGGATCGCGTCTGGGAAACCCGTAGCGCCGTCGCTACGTCTTCATCTCTGATATAGTCTTTGGAGCTTATGAGAGTCCCCGGATTAGCCGTTGTTCTGGTCGCCGGCTGCGCGGCGATCTCCCTGGCTGCCATTGACCTTGCCCAGGAGGGGCCGCAGGGGCCTTCCTCCGACACGGTCGCCAAACCCCGCAAGCCCGCCGAGGAAACGCCGCCCGAGCAGCAGCCCATCCCCTCCGAGTACAAGAAGAAGAACGACTCCATTCCCGAAGCAACGTTCACCAGCAACGCCAACACGGTCTCGGTGGACGTCGCGGTGCTCACCAACAACGGCCGCTTCATCCCCAACATCCCCCAGGGCAACTTCCGCATCCTCGAGGACAACGTTCCCCAGAAGATCGAGTCGTTCACCAAGGGCGAAGCGCCCATGACCGTCTGTCTGCTGGTGGAGTTCTCCGGAAAATGGCAGTGGTATGGCGGCCAGACGTGGTATCAGACAATCGTCGCGTCATACGGCTTCGCCCAGACGCTCAAGAAGGACGACTACATTGCGGTCATCGCCTATGACATGAAGCCGGAGATCCTCTCCGACTTCACCACCGACCGCCAGAAGACCTACGAAGCCCTGCAGCGACTGCGCGTTCCCGGCATGAATGAATCGAATCTCTACGACGCGCTGGTGGACACCGAAGAGCGCATGGAGAACATCGAGGGCCGCAAGGCCATCGTGCTGCTCTCCAGCGGAGTGGACACCTTCAGCAAGCTTACACTCGACAAGGCGCGAAAGCGGATACAGGAGGCCGGCGTGCCGGTCTTCGCCATCAGCCTCATGCAGGCGCTGCGCATTATGGCCGAGGGGAGAATGTCGGGCCCTCAGGAGATGACCTTCCTCCAGGCCGACAACCAGATGAAGACGTTCGCCAAGGAGACCGGCGGCCAGTTCTTCGCCCCACGCTTCTATGGCGAATTCCCCGGCATCTACCAGGCGATTACCGAGGCGCTGCGCAACGAGTATACGCTGACTTACCATCCGACGAACCAGGCGAAGGACGGCACCTATCGCCGCATCAAAGTGGAGCTGGTGAACCCGGCCACCAACGAGCCTCTCCGCGTGATGGACGAGAAGTCGAAACCGATCAAGTATCAGGTCATCGCCCGTCAGGGCTACAAAGCCCCGCGCGAAGTCGAGTGATGTTGGTCTCGCTCTTTCCGGAACAGAAACAGCCAGCAATGTAAGCCCAGGTTCCCCCTCCGCTGTCAAGCGGTGGATTTGTCTGCGTTGCAATTCGATAGCGAAGCGTTGACACTTGGTTTGCGGCCTGTTAACTTCGTCATGTTCTTCGTCACATGATTGCAACTCGTGCGGACCAGTCCGGTGCGCGAATATTAATCGTCGATGACAATGAGCTGGGTCTGCTGGCACGACGGCAGGTGCTCGCCGAACTTGGCCACCATGTCACGGTGGTGTCCAGTGCGGAAGAGGCCATCAGGCGCTTCGCGGCCGAGCCCTTCGATCTGGTGGTCACCGACTACAAGATGCCGGAGATGAACGGCGTCGAGATGATCCGGCGTTTGCGCGCCCACAAGGCCGATGTGCCCGTCATCCTGCTTTCCGGTTTTACCCAGGCGCTGGGTCTGACCGAGGCTGACACCGGCGCCGATATCGTCCTCCAGAAGAGCGCGAATGAGGTCGTGCAGCTCATCCGCGCGGTCGGCCGCCTGCTCCGTACGCCCGCCCCGAAAAAGCGCGCGACACTGCAGCGCCGCAGCGCGACAGGCTGCAAGCGGGCCGGCTGAGGCCCGCGCCGAGTTCGACGTTTTCGATGCTATAGTGGCCCCGTGGAGTCATTAGCCGTCCCCCGTGTACTGTTCGATCACTACATTGCGGGCGCTCTCCACGGCGGGAAAACGGCTTTCCACGCCCTGGCTGAAATCGACCTGGAGCTGTCTCAGGTCCCTCACAGTGGCGCCGCCGTGGCTCTGGTCAACCGGAAACGGCGCTCTCTCTGCGAGCTCCTTGCAACGCGGTTCCCGGCCGTAGCGGCCCAGGCTCTGACGCTCAGGACTCTGAACCTGTTGCTCGCGCGATATCACTTCCGCGCCCGGAACGCATGGCTGGCCTCGCGGCCCTTCGGCCTGGTAGTGGATCCTTCCAACATGTGCCGGTTGGCCTGCCCGGGATGTGTTCACTCGGCCCGTTCGGAAGCGCTGCAGCTCTTTGACTGGCACAAGGGAACGCTCACGGAGGATCGGTTCTCCGCGCTGCTGCGGGCCTGCGCCCCCTGGGCGGTCGGCATCTACTTCTGCGATTACGGCGAGCCGCTGCTGAATCTGAACACGCCGAAGCTCATCCGCCAGGCCAAACAATACCTGCTCTCGACGGCCCTCTCAACCAGTCTTTCCGTGCGCCGATTCGACGCCGAAGCATACGTCGAATCGGGCCTGGACTTCATGGTGCTGTCGATCGACGGCGCCACCCAGCCTGTTTACGAACGCTTCCGGCGCAACGGAAATCTGGAGCTGGTGCTCGAGAATGTTCGCCGGCTGGTGAGCGCAAAGCGGAAGCTCGGAAAGCGTACGCCCGTATTATCCTGGAATTTCCTCGCATTTGAGCATAATGTGCATGAAATTCCCGAGGCCAGGCGAATGGCCCGCCGGCTGGGCGTCAATCAGTTTCGGGTGGTGAACCCTTTTGCAGTGAGCTGGGACGAGCCGGACATCCAGCCCGCACGGATAGCTGGGCGGGTGCACCGCTTCGACTGGCAGTCCATCACCAACATGCCCGGGAACTGGAATCCGTTTCCGGAAGAAATGCAGGCGGAGGCCATCGGGCAGGCGTTCGAGAAGGGCTGGGCCGCCGGCGCGGCGAGTGAATCGCCCGGCATTCCCGGCCACACCTGCCACTGGCTCTACAAGAACATGGTGATGGACGCCACCGGACGCGTCCTGCCCTGCTGCGGCGCGCCCCGGCCGGATACGAATCTCGTCTTCGGGCAGTTCAGCGGCAACGGCGCCGACCCGTTCAACTCGGAGCGCTACGTGCAGGCGCGGTTATTCTTCAGAGGCGCGATGCCGCCGGCCGACTCCCCGCCGCATTGTGTCGACTGCGACTGGGATCAAACCGTGGTGAACATCGGCGGCCCGGAGATCCGCCGCTATTTTCGCGCCGCCGATCCGGCCTTCTTCAACCGCAAAAGCGTGCGCCTGCTATCGGACTGGTAGACGCTGGATGTGCGCGGCCGACCTTGGCCGCACCGGCGGGACCGGGTCATCATGACAGCAATCGAAGTGATGCTATGATAGCAGCGTGAGGACGACCGTCACTCTCGATCCTGATGTCGACCGATTGATCCGCGGCGCTATGCGGGAGCGCGGGGTTTCGTTCAAGGCAGCACTTAACGAGGCTGCACGCAAAGGGCTGACGGGCGAGAAGCGCACCAGGGCAAGACGCTTCGTACAGACGACCTTCCACCTCGGGCAGGCGCAGGATCTCCGTTGGGATAAGGCGCTCGCCATTGCGGAAACAATGGAAGACGAGGAGCTGACCCGCAAGCTGGCGCTCAACAAGTGATCCTCGTCGACGCCAATCTTCTCGTCTACGCGGTCAACGCGGATTCCGCATCGCATCGAAAGGCCAAAGTCTGGATCGAGTCCGCGATTTCCGGACCCGAGACGGTCGGCCTTTCCTGGAATGTCCTTCTCGCATTTCTCCGGCTCACCACCCGATCCGCCGTGATGCGCCATCCGCTCTCATCGAAGGAGGCGTTCAACGTAATGGACGCCTGGCTGAATCAGCCCTCGGTGAGCGTTGTTCAGGCCGGCCCGCGACACCTGCGCATCCTGCGAGATCTCCTGCTGCCTTTGGGAACGGCCGGCAATCTCACTTCGGACGCTCATCTCGCTGCTCTGGCCATCGAGCACGGCGCGGAGCTGTGCTCCTCCGATACCGACTTCGCTCGCTTCCACGGGCTGAAGTGGCGCAACCCGCTGGGCTGATGCGCGTGCGGCCTCGCCGGGTGAATGCTCAATCAGTGAGCACCCACTCTTGCAATGCAACAGGCGAGGGCAGGACTTCCGGGGTGCACGCCTGGACCGCTGCTCTCGGGTGGGAACTGGCCCGGTGCATCACTTCGTAGAAGAGAAAAGACGTTACCTTGGGGGGAGTCAACTTCGTGACCGCCGAAAAAAATGGCGGGCCCTTGCAAGCCCGCCTTGTTGACCGCGCCTGAACTATAGCTCTGCTTACTCCGCCAGGTTTTCTTCCGGCCCTTCCTCGCTCAGGCCGTTCGTGGCGTACAATCGCGCGTCCTCTTCGAAGCCGGGCATCGGTTCCGCCAGCGCCGCTTCGGTTTCGGCGATCGCCTCTTCCTCCACGTCCTCGCCCGCGATCTTCACGTGCCGGTAGTACTCCATGCCCGTGCCCGCCGGAATCAGCCGGCCCATGATCACGTTCTCCTTGAGCCCGCGCAGGTTGTCGACGGCGCCGTTGATGGCCGCCTCGGTGAGCACGCGCGTGGTCTCCTGGAAAGACGCGGCCGAGATGAACGACTCGGTGGAAAGCGACGCCTTGGTGATGCCCAGCAGCATCGGCTTGCCCGTAGCCGGCCGCCCGCCCGCTTCCACCACCCGGGCATTCTCCTCCCGGAACTTGAACCGGTCCACCACTTGCTGGGGCAGGAACTCGGTGTCGCCGAAGTCGTCCCCAACGGTCACCCAGCGCATCATCTGGCGGACGATCACTTCCAGGTGCTTGTCGTTGATGTTGACGCCCTGCAGACGGTACACTTCCTGAATCTCGTTCACCAGGTACTTCTGCAGTTCCTTTTCACCGAGCACGGCCAGAATGTCGTGCGGGTTGCGCGGGCCGTCCATCAGCGGGTCGCCGGCGTGCACGCGCTCGCCTTCCTGCACGTTGATGTGAATGCCGCGCGGAATCGCATAGTCTTTCTGCTCGCCGTCGTCGCCGACGATGTACACCTTGCGGTGCCCCTTGGCGATTTCGCCGAACTTGATGGCGCCGTTGATCTCCGCGATGACCGCCGTCTCGCGCGGCTTGCGCGCTTCGAACAGCTCCACCACGCGCGGCAGACCGCCGGTGATGTCCTTGGTCTTCGTGGTGGCGCGCGGAATCTTCGCGATCACGTCACCGGCGTGGATCTCATCGCCGTCCTGTACCATCAGGTGCGCGTGCGTCGGCATCAGATACCGCCGTTCGTCGGCGCGGCTGCCGCCCTGCGGGCGGATCACCACCGTTGGAACGCGCTTCTCGTCGGGCGATTCCGTCACCACCCACTGCGACATGCCGGTGATTTCGTCCACCTGCTCGATGATGGTGATGCCTTCGTGCAGGTCCCGGAAATGCACCGTGCCGCTGACTTCGGTGAGAATCGAGAACGTGTAGGGATCCCACTCCAGCAGAATCTCGTTCGTCTTTACCGGCTCGCCGTCGCCACGCAGAATGCGCGCGCCGTACACCACCGGGTAACGCTCCTTCTCGCGGCCTTTGTCGTCCACGATCGCCAGGATGCTGTTGCGGTTCATGGCGATCAGCTCGCCTTTGGCGTTGCGGACGGTCTGCACGCTGAGGAACTTCACGAAGCCGTCGGATTTCGCGTCCTGCTTCGATTGTTCGCTGGAACCGGTGGCCGTGCCGCCCACGTGGAACGTACGCATGGTGAGCTGCGTTCCCGGCTCGCCGATGGACTGCGCCGAGATGATGCCCACCGCTTCGCCGCGCTCCACCAGCCGTCCGGTAGCCAGGTTGCGGCCGTAGCAGAGGACGCAAACGCCGCGGCGGGATTCGCAGGTCAGGACGGAGCGAATCCGGACGCGCTCGATGCCGGCCGCCTGAATGGCCGCGGCCAGCTCCTCGGTGATTTCCTGATTGGCGTCGAGGATGATGTTGCCATCGTAGTCGAGCACCTGCTCCAGCGCCACGCGGCCCACAATGCGGTCGCGCAACGGCTCGATGATTTCACCCGACTCGATGATGGGCTCGACGTAGATGCCGTCGATGGTGCCGCAGTCCAGCTCGCTGACGATCACGTCCTGGGCCACGTCGCAGAGGCGGCGCGTCAGGTATCCCGAGTCCGCCGTTTTCAGCGCCGTGTCGGCCAGTCCCTTGCGCGCGCCGTGCGTGGAGATGAAGTACTGCAGCACGTTGAGGCCTTCGCGGAAGTTCGCCGTGATGGGCGTCTCGATGATCTCGCCCGAGGGCTTGGCCATCAGGCCGCGCATGCCGGAAAGCTGGCGGATCTGCTGTTTGGAACCGCGCGCGCCGGAGTCGGCCATGATGTAAATCGGGTTGAGGTAGCGGCCGGAGCGGTCGTCCTCTTCCATCGACTTGAACATCTCTTCGGACACGCGCTCGGTCACCTTCGACCAGATTTCGATGATCTTGTTGTAGCGCTCGCCCTGGGTGATGGCGCCTTCCTGATACTGGCTCTGAACCTCGATGACCGCCTTCTCGGCCTCGCGCACCAGCACGGCCTTCTGGCCGGGCACCACCATGTCGTCGATGCCGATGGAAATGCCCGCGCGCGTCGCGTACAGGAAGCCAAGGTTCTTCACTTTGTCCAGCATGTTCACGGTGATGGCCAGCCCGTGGCGCAGGTAACAATACTGCACCAGTTGCGCCAGCCCCTTCTTCTTGAGCAGACCGTTGATGAACGGCATCTCTTCGGGCAGCACGTCGTTGAAGATCACCCGCCCGACCGTCGTTTCCATGTACTGCTTGACAAACTCGATCGGCTCCGTGTGCATGACGTTCTGGTTGTCGAAGGCCTTCACCAGGTCGATCACCCGGCCGGTGAAACGCAGCTTGATGGGCGTGAGCGTTTCCACTTCGCCCATTTCGAGCGCGATGAGAACGTCGTCGGCGGACGCGAAAGTCCGGCCTTCACCCTTGGTGCCCGGACGCGCCTTGGTCAGATAGTAAAGCCCCAGCACCATGTCCTGCGTGGGCACTGCGATGGGCGCGCCGTGCGCGGGCGAAAGAATGTTGTTCGCCGAAAGCATCAGCGTGTTCGCTTCAATCTGCGCTTCGGGCGACAGCGGAATGTGCACGGCCATCTGGTCGCCGTCGAAGTCCGCGTTGAACGCCGTGCAGGTGAGCGGGTGCAGCTTGATGGCTTTTCCTTCCACCAGCACCGGCTCGAATGCCTGAATGCCGAGGCGGTGCAGCGTGGGCGCGCGGTTCAGCAGGATGGGGTGATCGCGGATAACTTCTTCGAGAATGTCCCACACCACCGGGTCCTGCTGCTCCACCAGTTCCTTCGCCTGCTTGATGGTGGTGCAGTGGCCGCGCTGCTCGAGGCGATGATAGATGAACGGCTTGAACAGCTCCAGCGCCATCTTCTTCGGCAGACCGCACTGGTTCAGCTTCAGTTCGGGACCGACCACGATCACCGAGCGCCCGGAGTAGTCCACGCGCTTGCCCAGCAGATTCTGGCGGAAGCGGCCCTGCTTGCCTTTCAGCGTGTCGGAGAGCGACTTCAGCGGGCGGTTGTTTGCGCCGCGCAGCACACGCCCGCGGCGGCCGTTGTCGAACAGCGCGTCCACGGCTTCCTGCAGCATGCGCTTCTCGTTGCGCACGATCACGTCCGGCGCGTGCAGCTCCATGAGCTTTTTCAGACGGTTGTTCCGGTTGATCACGCGGCGGTAGAGATCGTTGAGGTCGGAGGTGGCGAAGCGGCCGCCATCCAGCGGAACCAGCGGGCGCAGCTCCGGCGGGATGACCGGAATCACGTCCAGAATCATCCACTCCGGCTTGTTGCCCGACTTGCGGAACGATTCGGTAACCCTCAGACGCTTGGCGTACTTCAGCTTCTTCTGCTGCGACGCCTCGGTCTTCATGCGCTCGCGGATCTCGAGGCTGAGCGCTTCGACGTCGATCTTCTTCAGCAGCTCCTTGATGCCTTCCGCGCCCATCATGGCGACGAACTTGCCGGGGAATTCCTGGTCGAGCTGGCGCTTGCGCTCGTCGCTGATCACTTCGCCCTTGCCGATGCCCGCCACTTCGCCAGGATCGACCACGACGAAGGCTTCGAAATAGAGGACGCGCTCCAGCTCGCGCAGCGTAATGTCCAGCAGATAGCCGATGCGGCTGGGCAGGCCCTTGAAGAACCATACGTGCGAGCAGGGGCTGGCCAGCTCGATGTGCCCCAGACGCTCGCGGCGCACGCGCGACAGCGTCACTTCCACGCCGCACTTGTCGCAGATCACGCCGCGGTGCTTCATCCGCTTGTATTTGCCGCAAAGGCATTCCCAGTCGGCGATGGGGCCGAAGATGCGGGCGCAGAACAGCCCGTCGCGCTCCGGCTTGAACGTGCGGTAGTTGATGGTCTCCGGCTTGGTTACCTCGCCATGAGACCAGCTCCGGATTTTCTCCGGGGAGGCCAGACTGATGCGGATGGAGTCGAAATCCGCAATCAGATTCGCACGGTCATATGGGGAAGATCGATACATTGTTTGCCTCTCTTGTTGTTTCCACCAAAACTCAGTTTCAGCCGCGGATGTATCAGCGGCCGGATTCCATCGCCCGGTCGACTCGAGCGATGCTGCAGTCAAGTTGACGGACCAGCCATTTGAACATCCAGGAATTGATGGCGATGCTCGTCGCGAATATCAGCGACTGTGCCGCCAGGATTGTCCAAAGTTGCCGGGGCGTCATCGGGGCTCCTAATCCGCGGCCAGCGCCGTGTCGGGAACCTCCCGCGGCTTCTTCATCAGTTCCACGTCGAGACAGAGCGACTGCAGCTCGCGGATAAGCACGTTGAACGATTCGGGCACGCCCGGTTCGGCCGCCGCTTCGCCCTTCACAATCGCTTCATAGATCTTGGCGCGTCCGTAGACGTCGTCGGATTTCGCCGTCAGCAGCTCCTGCAGCACGTAAGCCGCGCCGTATGCTTCCAGCGCCCACACTTCCATTTCGCCGAACCTCTGTCCGCCGAACTGCGCCTTGCCGCCCAGCGGCTGCTGGGTGATCAGCGAATAAGGGCCGATGGAGCGCGCGTGAATCTTGTCGTCCACCAAGTGCGACAGCTTCAGCATGTAGATGTAGCCCACCGTCACCGGCTGCTCGAACGGCGCGCCGGACAGGCCGTCGTAAAGCTGGATCTTGCCGGAGGTCGGCAGCGCGGCCTCGGTGAGCCGCGCCTTGATGTCTTTCTCGGTCGCGCCGTCGAACACCGGCGTCGCAAAACTCACGCCCAGCGCCTTCGCGGCCCAGCCGAGGTGCGTTTCCAGAATCTGCCCCACGTTCATGCGCGAAGGAACGCCCAGCGGGTTGAGCACAATCTCCACCGGGGTGCCGTCGGGCAAATACGGCATATCCTCTTCCGGAACGATGCGCGCGATCACGCCCTTGTTGCCGTGCCGGCCGGCCATCTTGTCGCCCACCGACAGCTTGCGCTTCATCGCGATGTAGCACTTCACCAACTTGATCACGCCCGGCGGCAGTTCGTCGCCCTTGCGCAGCTTGGCGATTTTCTCTTCGGTGATCTTCTCCAGCACGGCGATCTGCCGCGAGGTCATCTCTTCGATCTCGTCGATCTGCTCGTTCAGGCGCGGATCCTTGTTGGGAATGCGCATGCGCTTCAGGTCGCGCGAGCGCAGCTTCTCCAGCAGGTCGCGGGTGATGATCGCGCCCTTGCTGAGCAACTTCTTGTTGGTCTTTTCGTCGTGCAGGTCGGCCTGCACTTCCTTGCCGCCGACCAGGTGCTCCAGCCGCTTGGAGCGCTCGTCGTTGAGAATGCGCTTTTCGTCTTCGAGGTTGCGGTGCAGCCGCTCGATCTGCGATTCCAGAATCTGCTTGGAACGCTCGTCCAGTTCCGCGCCCTTGCGCGAGAAGACCTTGGCGTCCACTACCACGCCCTCGATTCCCGGCGGGCAGTAGAGCGAAGCGTCCTTCACGTCGCCCGCCTTTTCGCCGAAGATGGCGCGCAACAGCTTCTCTTCCGGCGTGAGCTGGGTTTCGCCCTTGGGCGTCACCTTGCCCACCAGAATATCGCCGGGCTTCACGTTCGCGCCGACGCGAATAATGCCGCTTTCATCGAGGTTCCGCAGGAACGATTCGGCGATATTCGGGATATCGCGGGTAATTTCCTCGGGTCCCAGCTTGGTGTCGCGAGCCTCGATCTCGAACTCTTCGATGTGAATGGAAGTGTAGTAGTCTTCCTTCACCAGCTTCTCGCTCACCACGATGGCGTCTTCGAAGTTGTACCCGCGCCAGGGCATGAAGGCCACCAGCACGTTGCGGCCGAGCGCCAGTTCGCCGCGTTCGGTGCAGGGGCCGTCGGCCAGCACGTCGCCCTTGCGCACCCGCTGGCCCACCAGCACGATCGGTTTCTGGTTGATGCAGGTGTTCTGGTTGGAGCGCTTGAACTTGGTGAGCTGGTAAATATCGGCGCCCACCTCGCGCGACATCTGGCCTTCCTGTCCGGCGCCTTCCACGCGCACGATGATGCGCTCGGAATCCACCGAATCCACCATGCCGGAGCGCTTGCAGATGACCACCGCGCCGGAATCGCGCGCGGTCACCTGCTCCATGCCGGTCCCCACGAACGGCGCCTCGGCGCGCAACAGCGGAACCGCCTGGCGCTGCATGTTCGAACCCATCAGCGCGCGGTTGGCGTCGTCGTTTTCGAGGAACGGGATCAGACTCGCCGCCACCGACACCAGTTGTTTCGGGCTCACGTCCATGTACTCCACCTCGCCGCGGTGAATCAGCACGAAGTTGCCCTGTTTGCGGGCGTTCACCAGATCGGTGACGATGGCGCCGTTCTCGTCGAGCTGCACGTTGGCCTGAGCGATGATGTACTTGTCCTCTTCCCAGGCCGACAGATAATCGCAGTGGGCTTCGATCTCGAGGCCTTGTTTGTTCTTCGCCTTCGCGTCGCGGTTGGCCTTGTCGGCCTCGGCGCGCGTCAGCACGTCGCCCACCTTGAAATTCAGGTCGCCGGGGTTGAGCACACGGATCTCATCCACTACCACGCCGTTCACCACGCGGCGGTACGGGCTTTCGATGAACCCGTACTCGTTGATGCGCGCAAAACACGACAGCGACGAAATGAGGCCGATGTTCGGGCCTTCCGGCGTCTCGATGGGGCAGATGCGGCCGTAATGCGTGGGATGCACGTCGCGCACTTCAAATCCGGCGCGCTCGCGCGAAAGACCGCCCGGCCCCAGAGCCGACAAGCGCCGCTTGTGCGTGATCTCCGACAGCGGATTGGTCTGATCCATGAACTGCGAGAGCTGGCTGGAGCCGAAGAATTCGCGGATGGCGGCCATCACCGGTTTGGCGTTCACCAGGTCGTGCGGCATGGCCGTGGACATTTCCTGGTAGACCGACATCTTTTCCTTAATGGCGCGCTCCATGCGCACCAGACCAATGCGGAACTGGTTCTCCAGCAGCTCGCCCACGGCGCGCACGCGGCGATTGCCGAGGTGGTCGATGTCGTCCACCGCGCCCAGGCCGCGGCGCAGCTTCAGCAGGTACTTGATCGTGTCGATGAAGTCCTTCTGATCGAGCGTGCGCTTGTCCAGCGGCGATTCGTCGATCTTGTCGTACAGCTTGATGTTGAACTTCATCCGGCCCACGCGCGAGAAGTCGTACTTGCGCGGATCGAAGAACATGCCCTGGAAGAGCTGGGTGGCGGTGTCCACCGTGGGCGGATCGCCCGGGCGCAGCTTGCGGTAGATTTCGAGCAACGCGTCGGCCTGGCTGCGCACGGAATCCTTCTTCAGCGTGGTGGAAATGACGTTGCCGACCTCGTCGCGCTCGGGGAAGAACACCTCGAAGCTGGGAATCTCCGCGTCGATCAGCTTGCCGACGCTGGTCAGCTCCTGGTTCGCTTCCACCAGCACTTCGCCGGTGGACATGTCCACCACGTCGGCCGCGACAAATGCGCCCTGCAGGTCGGCCGTGCCGTCGATCTCCACCTGGGAGATCTTTTCCTGCAGCATCTTCTCGTACAGCGACCGCGTGATCTTGCGGCCTTGCGGGACCACCGTCTCGCCGTTCTTCGCCACGATGGCTTTGGTGAGCTTCAGGCCCAGCAGGCTCTCGGTCACCTTCCAGAACAGCTTCTTGTCCTTGATGGTGATGTCGCTGACTGTGTAGAACGCGCGGATGATCTCGGAATCGGTCTTCAGCCCCAGCGCGCGCAGGAACACCGTTCCGTAGAACTTTCGCTTGCGGTCGATGCGCACGTAAAGCAGGTTCTTGTTGTCGTACTCGAACTCCACCCAGCTCCCGCGATAGGGAATGATCTTGCCGAGGAAGTAGCCCTGCGCCGCCACACGCTCGAAGAACACGCCCGGCGAGCGATGCAACTGCGATACGATGACCCGCTCCGTCCCGTTGATGATGAACGTGCCGTTGTCGGTCATCAGCGGGATTTCGCCGAAGAAGACTTCCTGCTCCTTGATGTCGCGAATGGTTTTGACGCCGGTTTCCGGATCTTTGTCGAACACCGTCAGGCGGATCGTGACCTTCAGCGGCGCCGCGTAGGTCATGCCGCGCTCTTCGCACTCGGCCACGTCGTACTTGAGCTGCAGGCTCACCGGATCGCCGCAGCGATTGCAGAAGGTGACGATGTTCTTGTTGAACGTGCCGCATTTGTGGCAAAGCACGTCGCCGGCATGGAACGGATCGGTGCGAATAGTCGCGCCGCAGGCGGGATTGCGGCAGGTGGAGCGCAGGTGATGCAGGCCCTTCAGGTTGCCGCACTTGCACTCCCAGTTGCCGATGGCGTAATCGACAAACTCGAGCTGGCTCAGCCCGCGAAAATCGGAGATCGGGAACACCGAGTTGAACACGCTCTGCAGGCCCGTGTCCTCCCGCTCGCCGGGAAGCAGGTCCATCTGCAGAAAACGTTCGTAGGACTTCTTCTGAACCTCAATGAGATTCGGAATGGGGATCGAAGTCCGGATGCGTGAAAAATCGACTCGCGTGCGGGTTGCCTGATTCATTCTCGACTCCTGCGCCGCAATGGCGCGTACCAGTAAACTCCATCGTTCGTTCAACCATCACTGCCTGGCCGGACTGGACGAGGCCTGCAGCGTGTCCCTGGCGGGAAATGGCGAAACGACGTGAGAGAGGGAAGTAGGACGCTTGCCCGGGCGGATCCACAAAGATACACGTATCGTGTCATCAAGATCGGCTAAGTGAAACCATGTGCCGACTCCTCCGAGCCGCACGGATACGCAGGATCCACGATTCACGAGCAAAAGAGTCCGGGTCTTAAATCTCCGGCAAGAACAGTACCAATCGTAACAGACAGCGGATCGGCACGTCAAATGCAAGCAAATGGGAATCGCCGGACGGCGGCTGGCAAAGGTCCCGGAGATTCCCCTCGCCGCAACCGCCATTCGGCTAAAAGTTGCCTGCCCACAACGACTTGCAGTCGTTTTACACAATGACTTGCAGTCGAATGCGGGAGGAAGCCGCGTCTACTTCACTTCGACGGTGGCGCCGGCATCCACAAACTTCTTGCGGATGGCCTCGGCCTCTTCCTTATTAACACCTTCCTTGATGGGCTTGGGCGCGCCGTCCACCAGATCCTTGGCTTCCTTCAGGCCAAGGCTGGTAACCTCGCGGACCGCCTTGATGACGTTGATCTTGTTCGCGCCGGCCGCGGTCAGGATCACATTGAACTCGGTCTTCTCTTCCGCCGCCGGAGCAGCCGCTGCCGCCCCGCCACCAGCCGGAGCAGCCGCCACGGCAGCCGCAGCCGCCGAGACGCCCAGCTTCTCCTCCAGCAACTTGACCAGCTGCGCCGCCTCGAGCAGCGTCAGCCCCTGAATCTGTTCTGCAATCGCGTTGATATCCGCCATTTCCTTGTCCACTCCCTCGTTATTCGGAGAACTTCTTTTCCTTCACGCCCTGGTCGACCACCACGGCGAGGTTTCTGCCCACACCGCTGATCGCCGTCACCAGGCGCTGCGCCGATGCGTTGATCAGGAACAAAATCTTTGCGTACAACTCGTCCTTCGAAGGCAGCGTGGAGAGGTCCACGACGCCGTTCATATCCACCACGCGCCCCTGCACCAGACCGGCCCGGAACGTAAACGACGGCGTGCTCTTCGCGTAGGCGGTAATCGCTTTCGCCAGCGCCACCGGGTCCTGCTCGGTCCACGCCATCGAGGTCATGCCCTTCAGGTCCTTCATCAGACCCGCGGCGGGCGTGCCCTCGGCCGCTTTTTCGGCCAGGTTGTTCTTCACTACGCGATACCTGCCGCCAGCGCCGCGAATCGCCTTGCGCAATTCGAAATCCTGCTGGACGGTCATCTTCTCGTAGCCGGTGAGAAAGATGCTGCTCTGCGCCTTTTCGAATTCGGCGCGCAACCGAGCGAGGTCTTTGTCCTTGTCTTCCCGTTTCTTCATGAAGAATCCTGTCTTCCGCGAAAGCCGGCGCTACACCTGCCGGAGATTGAAAACACTCACGTCCAGCGGAATCCCCGGCCCCATGGTGGAGCAGATGGTCACGCTCCTGACGTACTTGCCTTTGGCCACTGCCGGTTTCGCCTTCACCACCGCCTGGATGAGCGTGTTGGCGTTTTCAAAAAGCTTGTCGGTATTGAAGCTGGTCTTGCCCACGGGCGCGTGAATCACGCCTGTCTTGTCCACGCGAAACTCCACCTTGCCGGCCTTGATCTCCTTTACCGCGCTGGTGACGTCCTGCGTAACAGTTCCGGTCTTAGGATTGGGCATCAGCCCGCGCGGTCCCAGAATCTTGCCCAGCTTGCCCACCGAGCGCATCATGTCCGGGGTTGCCACCACGGCATCGTAATCCACCCAACCTTCCGTTTGGATGCGCTGGACAATCTCTTCCCCGCCCACGATGTCGGCGCCGGCGGCTTCGGCCTCCCGCTGCTTGTCGCCCGAAGCTATGACGAGGACCTTCTTCGACTTCCCCAGCCCGTTGGGCAGGACCAGGGTGCCGCGCACCTGCTGATCGGCGTGTTTGGGATCGACGCCAAGGCGCATGTGAACTTCCACCGTCTCGTCGAACTTGGCGAACTTGATCTTCTGAACGAGGGGAACGGCTTCCTGCAGCGAGTACGGGCGCTGTTCAACCTGTTTGGCGGCGGCGAGAAACTTCTTTCCTGATTTCGGCATGTCTCCTCATTGGTGCAGACGGCCGGGGCCTCAATCCCAACCAAAGGAAAAGACCCCTGCCTCCCACTGAGAGCGGTTACTGCGTAAGACGCAACTAAAAGGTTAGCACAAACGGCAACGCGGTTGTAAAGCCGCCCCTACCAGGGGATTAAGATATCGAGGATATGCACGACGAACTCTACCGCGAAACCGCGATTCAGGGAAGGCCCAATGCAGCAAGCCAGCGACGGCCAGCAGAACAAGGACCCCAATGACCGTGTCCATATTTCGGGCAACGCAGATTGTGAGACCGATGTTCCCGGACCTTCAGATCACGGCCCGGACCGACCCGGCGTTATCAAATCCCCTCACGCCGCGTCCTGAACAACCACCAGGAACTGTGTGCCAAATACTTCGAGCGCCCGCTGGATCTTCTCCGCTTTTGTCGCATGATCCGGGTTCAGCATTCGTCGCACCACGGTTTCGCGCACTCCCAAACGTCGTGCAAGTTCGCTGTTGCCGACCCCGCCCTCCTGCATCGCCCAGTGCAGCGCCAGCTTGGGAGCAATCCACAGTGGAACGGGAATCGAGCGCTGGCCCGCCGTCGGACGCGACGGCCGAGGAATTTCCTCTTTGTGCGCCAGCCGCGACGCCAGCGCGCTGCCGAGACAATCCTGCGCCTCCACCGAGGCCTCCGTGAGATCCCGGCCGTCCGTCATCGCTTCAGGGAGATCGGGAAACCGAACAACCGGTCGCCCGTCCTCATCGGGTCGGAATGTCGCGGGGTAGCTGATCTTCACCATCAGTTCACAGATCCTCCGGGTCAATGCCAGGCTGTCTGCAAATTTCGTGCAGCAGCCCTTTACCGAGATCCTTCTTCCGATCCTTCAAAGTCGCGAACGCCGCGCCGTAGCAGATGCGTCCGTGGCTGCCATCGCCGTGTTGGGCGTCAAACCTCACGTCGGCGCCGGTTCGTTTCGCGAGCCTCCCCAGGCGGCGGAGGAACTCGCTGCCGGTGACCGCGTCGAGTATCGCACGGATGTGTACGCGGTCCAGGAGTTGGCAGAACCCATCCCCTCTCCTCACTGCCCCCGGCGTTGCGCCCCCGCTCTCATACCGTTGAGCATCGCGCGCAGCCGGGCCTCGGCCTCCCCGTCGTGCCCTCAACCGCCACGCCAGCGCCTTGCGTGCGGACTGAACGGCCTCCGCCGAGCGCCCCGCAGCATCCTGCCCGCCTCTTCGATTCGGCCCGCCACTTCCGCGACAAAGTCAGCGAGACGGAGCGGGCTCTCGCCTTCGTGGCGATAGCGCGTTGGGCACAGCGAGGACAGTGATCGATTGTGCGGGAAAGGTTGCCGTGAGAGTACTGGCCGCCCTGACCGACACCGGCGGAGTGACGGCAAGATCGGGCTGCGCCACAATAGCGGCCAGATTCGCGTTGCTGTAAAGAAAAACCTTCGCGGGGCCCTTCGGCCTCAGGTCCGGGACCGAGATGGTACTGGTCAGATCTCCATACGTCTTGTTGATGACCACCACCGTCACTGCGTTGTCCGAGCTGCGGAGCGCTCCGTAAACCGAGAGCATGCCTTGGTCGGCGCTGGTCGAGGCCAATGCAATATCGCCGAACATCGAGTTCTTTCCGTCGTAGTTGCGGTAGACCTCGAACGCCATCAGCGCGGGGAGTTGCTCCTGCACCGCCGTCTGCGCGTCGTAGGTATTCCACCAGAGAGTCGCCATATCGAGGCCGTAGCTGCCGAAGATTCCCAAAAGGTCGGCCTGCGCCAGCGCTCCGTTGATGGAGCCGGTTCCGCCCCAGTTGTATTCGGTGATCGCTACCTGTGTGCCGGGATAATCCTGTGCAATCCAGGACTGAGCCAGCGGAATCAGTTGCGGCGAAACCGGCGGCGCGGAGCTGGTGCGGTTGTTGGGATCGGTAAAATTCGGATCGGTGTAAGTCGGGTCCCAGAAGATACGCGTGGAGTTCAGGCGCGACTCCTGCACGGAAGTATCTCCCGCGGGACTGAATGCGAGATTATCCGGGTTATAGAAGTGCAAATCCAGATAATCCAGCAGGCGAACGCCGTTAAGCGCTTCATAAGCCGCGAAGTGTTGAAGATAATACTCGACGAGCGGCACGTCGCCGTGGGCCAGCCGGTCAACCGGGTTTCCATTGGCGCAATGGCAGGGAGCGGTGGCCCACCCGGTCTCTATGTCTAATTTGGAGTAAAAGAAACAGATCCAGCAGGACAGCACCGGCCCGCTGACCTCGGCTGTCGGATCGTTATCTTTAATGGTCTGCGCGTAGGTGAGGCCGTCGTTGGTCAATTCATCGTACGTGTTGGGCAATGGATGGACATCGGCCTGGGTGCCATCCCACCACTCCGGCTCGTTATCCAGTTCGTAGATGGCAACGCCGCCGCTGGCCGCCTTGCCGAATTTGCCCACAAGGAACTGCACCCATCCGGCGTCGAAGGTCTGATCGATGGGCAAGCTGGTGTCGTTTGGATCGTTGACCACGCGGGAGCCATTGAGAAGAACGCCGTTGCCGCAGTCCGGCCGGTTGGGATCGGACCCTTGCTGCGCCCCATATTTGGCCACCGAGAAGCTGCATGCGGTGCTGCGCTGGGTGGTCCAGCCGATGAGCGGAACCGTAACCATGGTCCTGGTCCCGTTGGATTCATCCATGGCTATCTGCGTGTTTAAGGTGCTTGTATCCGGGTAGCCGGAGGAAGAGCCGGGCGTGTTCTCGAAGTACCAGTCGGCGGCGCTGTTGAACGCGTCGAGCAGATAGTTGTACCGGGTGGTCTGGTCTCCGCCCCAGCGTTCCACCGGCAGATTGGCGGCCTGCTCGATGGATGGGGTGAGCGCGAGGAACCAGTCGTTCATGCCATAGATATAGGGATTGATGCGATGGGTCCGCCCCTCTGCGTCCACGGTCAGCGCCGGCCCCTCCGCTGCGGGCGGCGGTACGAGGGTGACCGTGGCACTGCCGCTCTGAGTAGGGTCCTGGGTGCTGGTGGCCGTCACCGTGACCGTTGCCGGCGCGGGGTAGGGTGTGATGTAGAGGCCCGTCGAGCTGAGCGTGCCTGGGCTCAGAGTGCTGCCCGAGGGCGCGAGCAACGACCATGTCACGCCGCTGCTGTAACTGCCGGTTCCAGATACCTGAGCCGCAAACTGAACCTGGGTTCCGATGATTGCAGTGGCCGGATTGGGCGTCACCGTCACCGAGGTGATTGCAGACGCGCCGGCGCCGGATGGAGTTGCTCCGGCATTTCCGGCCGCGCAAATCGTCATCAGCAGACAAAAACCGGCGCGCGTCCAAACGGCCACGTTCCGGCCGCTGATCGCCATGCGAGGTCTCTTTTTCGCCCCAATCATACGATTACCGCAGGAACCGCCTGCACGACGGGATCGCAGCGGATAGTGCGTCGACGGCCCCTGCGATTATTGAACCATTACCGCTGACGCCCACCCTCGAAGGCAGCCATTGCACACCCCTCACTGCCCCCGCGTTGCACCACTGCCTTGATACTGTTCCAGCATGGCGCGCAGCCGTGCCTCGGCTTTTCCGTCGTGCTCCTGAGCGGCCAGCGCCAGCGCGTTGCGCACGGACTGAACGGCCTCCGCCGCACGCCCCGCCTTCTCATATGCCTCCGCCAGCGCGGCCAGACATCGCCAGTCCCGGCTTTCACTCAGCGCCACGGCCTTCTCCAGCGCGGCCACCGCTCCCGCCGAATCCCCGCGCCCGTTCAGCAGCACGCCGAGACTGAAGTTGTACTCCACCGAACTCGGCGCGATCATCACCGCCTGCTGCATCTGCGCGATCGCTTCGTCCAGGCGCCCCAGCTTCGCCAGCACCGCCGCGAGCTTGCTGTGCCCCTCGGCAAGATCCGGCGCCATGGTTACGGCCTTGCGCAGATGTTCGTAGGCAGCCTGCGTCTCCCCCTTCTCGAGCAACACCGCGCCCAGATTCGCTTCCGCGTCGGCATTGGAAGGATCGATCGCCAGCGATTTCCGAAAACTCGCCACCGCTCCGTTCACATCTCCCGTATTGGCCTGCGCCACGGCCAGCTCGGCAAGCCACTTCGGCTGATGCGCGTCCAGCTCACAAGCCTTGCGGTACTCGACCACCGCCTCGGGTTCCTGATCGGTCCCGGTCAGCGCGAGCGCCAGGAAGAAATGCGCGCGGGCATCGTCGGGATTGAGCTGCAGCGCCTCGCGCCACTCCGGAATCGCCGCGGCCAGCTCGTTCTTCTGCATCAGATCGAACGCTTCGTTGAACAGCCGGTACGCCGCGGTGGCCTGCGGGTCGATTTTCTCGATGCTCTCCGGCGGCGCGTTCACGAACTCGGGAATGTTCACCGCGCGGTTGGCTGCGGTGGCATTATCAACCATGATCGCCGGGGTATCGTTGCCATCGGCGTCGATATGCGTCAGCATCAGCCGCGTGTAGGGCGAGCGCGCTTTCGAGGAGAATGCCAGCCACCGCCCGTTCGGCGAAAACGAGTGCCACGAGTTCATCAGCGACGTGTTGCATTTCATCAGCCGGGGCTTGCCGCCCGCGAACGGGATCATGTACAGCTTGCTGTCCGGGCGCATCAGCAGCCCGTTGTGGCACTGCACGAAGACAATCCATCGGCCGTCCGGCGACACCTTCGGAAAGTTGTTGCTCATGCCGTTGGCCGACGCCCCGGGAATCGGCTCCGCCTTGCCTCCCCGGCCTTCGTTGAATGGAATCCGGTAGAGATCGTACTGAATCTGCGTCTCGCGCGGATCGTTCGCGTACTCGGGCTTCGGCGCGCCCGCTGGATACGGCTCGCGGGCTGAGGCGCGGCTGAAGATCAGATACTTCCCGTCGGGCGACCAGAACGCGCTGGTCTGTACAAATCGCGGGTCGTCGGCGCCGGGCAGGTGGCGCAGCTTCCCTTCCTTCCGGTCGTACCACGCAAGAATGCCGCGCGTCGGATAAAAAACCTGGCTGAAGCGGAGATCCTTATAATTGGTGCTGAACAGCCGATCCGACAAGCCCGGCGCGAAAGTAGCATGCTGGCCCTGGTTCGCGTTGCCCGCGCCCGGCGTTCCGATCGACGTGATCACGTAGCGCCCGTCGGGCGAAACCTGCGACATGAATCCGAAGCGCTTCACCGCCGGCTCGGAACTCCCGGCATTCTCCTGAAAAGAGCTCCAGCGAATCACGTCCTGATTGCGGATGGCCATGCTCCGGGCCACCGGAATCAGCGCGTACAGCCCCTTGTCGTTCTGCGGCCCGTCCACGTCGAGCCCCAGCGTTTTGCCGTCGCGTGAGAACGAGTGGCAGTTGGCGCAGGTGTAAACGTTCTCCATCACCACCCGGCTCCGCGGCTCCGCGATGTTCCGTACGCGCCATTTGATCAGCGGCAGCGCCGAGGTCGGCAGCGGCTGGATAGAACCTTTTTCCGCCACCGCGGCCATTAGCGGCACGTCGCGATAAAACAGCGGGGCGCCGACCGGATCGGCCGATGTCGAGATGGTCACGCGTCCGCTCGACACCGCGGATTGCGCGTCGCCCTCCGCAAAGCCGGTGATGGCCACGGTCGCCGGCGATTTCACCGACCGCCGCTTGATTTCCGCCCAGGTGGCTTCGTCGGGACGCCACGTGCGCGTCGCCCGTTGTTCCGGCGTGGGATCGAGAAGCTCGTTGCCGGCGCCCACAGTCGGATCGATTTCGCCCGTCTGCAGCGCTGCGCCCGCCGCCTCGATGCGTATCCTGTCCGGCTGGTCGGCAAAGGAGACTTCAACCACCCAGTGTGCGGCTTCCCCGCTTCCGTCCCGCCAGAGAAATGTCGGTGGCGTGATTTCAGGAGGAAACACCGAACCGTCGAGCGGATAATCGACGATGATTCTCGTGGAATGGCCGGCGGACTGCGCGCCGCAAAGCAGCAGCAGAAAACAAACGGACCCGATACCGGCGATCAGGGTACTGGCGGAAGGTAACCTCATCAAGCCCTCCCCGATGGTTCTATGAATGAATGTGCAAAGTCCAGCCTCGCGCAGGCGCCGGACCGTGACAGGCGGGCGTCGGAGTCACCGGCTCACAGCGGAGCGGGACCGGGAACGCGAGCGAAGTAAAAGACCCTGCACCCATCATACGGGAATTGCGCCGCCCGCGGAGCGCCGATGGAGTTTCTATTGAAGGGCGCCGGGGCTCGCCAGCGACCCACTTCCCGCGCCGCTCACCAGGCTGCTGCCCGGGCTGCTCCCCACCACCGTGCCGAAGGCGTAGCCATTGAGGTTGTTGCTATAGGAATAGAGCGTGTTCAGCGCCACCGAGCAAGACGAAAACTGCAGAACGGCGTATCCAAAAGCCGCCATCCCCGTTCCGTTGAAGATGCTCCGGTCTTCTCGAAGCAGCATCGCCTCGGCCCCCTGGAAGCCGGTTCCATTAAAGTGCGCCGAGGAAGCCGTCACGACCGCACTTACCCCAAACGCGCCCGTGAAAGTGTTGTGATCCAGGCTCGTGTTGCGCACGTACGCATACGCGGATCCAAGCTCTAGACCGTTTTGATTATCGGTGAATCGCGAATCGTAAATCGCCACGTGGCTGGTTGAATCCACCTCGACCCCATACTGCGCGAAGTTCTCCGCGGTGATGTTGTACAGGCGCAGGAATCCAGCTTGCAGCACCTGGACGCCATCGATGCCGGTGCCCAGCCCGTGCAGCGCCAACCCACGAATCGTCACATTCGCTGGCGTATTAATCGTCAGCGCATTCCCCGACGTCGCGGTGATGGAGGCATCAATCCCGATGGCGGAAATGGTCACCGGCTGCACTATCGTGGCCGGCCCGTAGTCGCCCGAGTTCAGCAGGATGATTTCCCCGCCCCCGTTCGTCATCGCCAGCGCCCCCATCAGCGTCCGGCACGCCGCGGTCACCGCGCAGTTGTTTGCATCGCTGCCAACCGCCGACACAAAACTTCGGTTGTTCACACCAGTGGGACCCCCGACGGGCACAAACTTCGCCGTGACCGTCGTATTGGCGGTGATGATTAGGCAATTCGAACCGTCCAGTGCTGTGCCGCTCCATGTCCAAAAGAGATAACCGGTATTCGGCGTCGCGGTCAGACAAACCACGCTCCCGGCGGCGTACTCGCCGTTGATTGGTGGGATGTTCGCACCGACTGCGCCGCCAGCCGCTGGCGATGCATTCAGCGTCAGGGTGTACGCTACCGGTGTTGTTACAGCGGAATCCAGAAAACGCGGAATGTCCAGGGAACCCTGCGGTGACTCCCAAATGCCGAAGTTGCCCGGAGAATCCAGCGGCGCATTCGGCACCGGGGCGAAACTCACCCTTCCCTGGATTCCCGACGCGTCCACGCCCTGCTGCGCGGCGATGGTGAGCGGAATATTCGCGTTTTCCTGGATGTTTGGATTATCGGCTACCACTTCGTAAACCGCGAGGGCGGTAGTCGGTGGGTTCGCGCCTGTGGTATCCACGATAATCTTATCCGCCGGTGGGTTGGCATAAAACGCCGGGTTGAATGTCCATCCCGGCGCCACATCGATGCGATAGAGCTGAAGATTAGGTGAATTGCTGTCTCCGTTCACCACTCCCGGCGCCGTGATTGTCACGCCGGGCGGAATGTTCCACAACGACACCATCAGCCACGTGCCGTGGGTCGCCTGGCCGATGCCCGAGCCGGCAAACGACGATGCCGGCACGATCAGCCCGGACTCGGTATAGTAGATGTTCAAACTTGGCACATTCTGCGTCTCCAGCGTCCCGCCTACCATGCTCCTGAGCGCGTTAAGGTTCACACCGATCAGGTCGTTGCTGGTCATTACTGCAGTCTCAAACGACGACGCGTACCCTTCCTGCGCGGGACATGTCACTGTACCGGACGACCATGCGCATGAGCTGGCTTTGAGGCCCGTAAAGACCGTTGCGAGCGGCGTACTCGATTGGGCCAGTGCGATGCCGGAAGTGCTCGGGAAGCTGATCGTGCCGTAAACCTCCGCCGGGCCCGATGTCAGCCGCAATTGCGTTATGTCGCCGCGGAGGTTGGTTACCCGGATGATGCGGGTGTTACTCGCACCCGGAGGATCGAACGGCACCCCCAGAAAGTCGATGCTTGCATAGCCGGTGACCGGATCCACGGTAGACAGGCCCTGGAACGTGTTGTACTGATTCAGATAGGTTGAGACGCCGTCGCCGGTCCCCGTAACTTCGCACTGGCCGACCCCTGCCACCGCGCCGCCCGCAGCGAGACAACCGATCTGTTGTGTTGGCGCACCCGGCAGTGGAGTCGCGTCCGCTGGGATTGGGTTCGCGGGGAACGGCTCATCGATCAGCAGAGTGGCCTCGGAAGTGACCACCGGTGCCTGGCTGCCCGCCGGCAATACCGTGCCCATGGTCCTGCTGGTGATGGGAACAGACAACGCAACGTGGACATTGGTCAGCGGCACCGGCTGTCCGGACGGCGTTGGCGTGCCACCCGTGCATGTCAGAACAACGTCCCCGACCAGCTCGGTGACGCCTTCGGCCCGAACGACCTTGTTCGTCCAGAAATTCAACGTGCAGCTCGCGGGCGCGCTGTTCCCCGCCCCGGCCGGAACGGCCACAAACATCACACCGGCCACGCACAACAAAACACGATTGCGAATGATCATGGGAATTCACCGTTGCCTCGGCCGTAACAGGCGGGAGCCCGCGCGCGATGACAACGCACACGAATCAGGAAGAGACGATTTCGGCTACAACTATATCACCGAAAAATGCCGGTCGTTTGACAGGAATCAGCCCTATTTCAGCACCGTCGGGCTCGCCAGCGACCCATTTCCCGCCCCGCTGACCAGGCTGCTACCCGGGTTTGTCCCCGCCAGCGTGCCGCCCGAACCGGCGCTGTAGGAATAAAGCGAGTTCAGCGCCACCGAACACGACGCGAAACGCCCCACTGCGCTGGCGCCAGCCGCGGAAATGCCGGAGCCATTCGAGACGGCCCGATTCCCGCGCAGCACCAGCGTCCCTCCGCTCGTATCGAACCCGGCGCCGTTGAAGTGGGCCGATGCATCTGCCGCGGCGGCCACTCCCTGGGGCGCGTACACACCGGCATTGCTGTTGTGATCGAAGCTGGTATGGTGCACATACGCATTCGCCGAGCTGTTCTCCACGGCCAGCCCGTTCTGATTGTCGGTGAATCGCGAATCGTAGATCGCGAGGTCGCCCGCCGACGCCATCTCCACGCCGTCGTTCGCGAAGCCCTCCGCGGTGACGCCATACAAGCGCAGGACTCCCACCTGTTGCACCAGCACGCCGTCGTTCCCGGTGCCCTGGCCGTGCAGCTCGAGCCCGCGGATGGTCACATTGCCCGGCGTGTTAATCGTGATCGCGTTGCCCGAGCTCACCGTGATGGAAGCCGTCACACCAACTGCGGATATCGTCACCGGCTCCGTAATCGTGACCGGGCTGTAGGAACCCGAAGCGGTCACGACGACTTCGCCCCCCGCATTGGTGGCCGCGACCGCCCGCGCAAGGCTTCGGCACGGCGTGGACACTCCGCAGTTGTTGCCGTCGCTTCCCTGACTTGAAACAAAGCCGCGACTTACGTCCGTCTGCGCCGCGCCCTGGCTCACTGTTATCGTCTGGCCGCCGATCGTCAGGTGGCCCGTGCGAAAAGCGCCGGTGCTGTTTGCGGAAATCGTATAGCCGGTGGCCCCGTTCCCGCTCCCCGATCCGCCTCCATTGACGCCCACAAACGCCGCGTCGCTGTAGCTGCTCCACAGGCATCCCGCCGATGTCGTCAGATTAACCGACCCGCTCGCGCCACCCGGTGGCGCGGCAATCGATTTCTGATCGAGCGCATACGCGCAGTTCAGCAGTCCGAACACGCCCACCGTGCCGGCCTCCCCCGCATAAACCTTGCCATTGGCAATCAGCGGCGTGATGAACTTGTTCCCGTTGCCGAACTGATCGCGCCCCCCCGCGGCCTGATTGCTGTTGTACAGCTCCGTGCTCAAATCGTCGGCGCGGTAGGCGTGCAACACCGCGGGGCTGGTGTTCTCCAGGGCCCACACAATTCCATTACTCGATCCATTCGCCGAAATGCTGGGAGTCGCTCCCGGATATCCGAACGATTCGCTGGTTGTGTCCGGGCTTGCGCTGAACGATCCGTTCGCGAACGGGAAAGCCTGGATGTGATTCCCCACCGAACCGTAATAAACGCTGCCGTTGAACCACGCCGGCGCCGACCAGATTCCGCCCGGCAACGCCCCGGGCAGGTCCTGATAGATCTGCGTGTTGCTGGACGCGTTGAACTTCCCCATGTTGCTGGTGTCCACCACGTACATGTGCCCGTCCTTGCCCGCGCCCACGGCAAGACTCCGCGTGTTGAGCTGGCTGTCCTGCAAGGGCGGCAGCAGCATGGCGCCCCCGGAGCCGAGGTCCACGTCCCCGTTGTCCTCGCTGACGTCGTTGTCCATGGCGAAATAATCGGCCACCGATAATACCCCGCCGGCCGTCGAGATCTTCATGAAGGCGTTGCCATAATCGCCGTACTCGGGGAAGCCCTGCATGTTCAGCGTTGTGTCGAAGCTCCCGTTCGCCATCAGCAAATAGACGTACCCGCTGGCGTCCGCCGCCGGGCCCGCGCCGCTGCCCCAGATGGCTCCTTCGGCGCCGTTTGGCGTGAGATTGATGACGCTGACCTGCTGAAGACTGAGATGGTCGTAACCAATTACCCAGCCGGTGTACGGCTGGATGTCGCAGTGCGAAGCCCATGAGGTGTACACCGTCCCGTTCAGCAACAGCAGTGCCGCGCGCTCCTTGTATGCCTTCGGCTCGAAGATCACATTTCCGCCGCTGCTGTTGTCGCCGGTGCCCGGATAGCTTGCCTGAATCGTCACCGGCCCGCCGAACAACTCGGCTTTCGTCACCAGATCGAGCGCGTGCAGGCGCTGGATGTAGTCGCCCTGCGAGTCCTTCGACATGGCCACCACGTACACCACGCCGTTCGGCCCCGCTGTTGGGACGATTACGGGTGTCGAGGTCACGCCGATCTGCGGGTAGACCTGTCCGCATCCATAAACCGGTTCGGAGGTCGTTTCGCCCGGCAGCAGCATCGTTGCCTGCCAAAGCTGCGCACCGGTATCGGCATCGAAGGCGTACACCGAATCGTTTTCGGTGGCGACGATGAGAACGTTGTGTACGGTTCCCGAGAAATTCACTGCCGGGACATAGAGCGGTTCCGCGTCTACATTCCCATCCACGGTGAGCGTGAACAGTCGTCCGAACGTCGTCGAGTTGACGTTGGCGGGTTGAAGAAGCGTTTCGTCGAGTATCTGCCCGCTCCGCGCATTGTCGTTGTGCCACGTGAGCACCGCCGGTTGCGCGCACAACTCGGCCACCCCGGCAAACCAGAAAACAGTTGACAGAAAAAATCGCGGCACCGCAGCTCCGAATGCGTTTCTCCCATCGTCGGCCAGGTCGGCGGGCAATAGCAAGTAAAGATTTCTCCTGGTTTTTGTCGCGGGACGCCGGGGACATCCCGATCGCTGCGATACCGCCGGGCCTCGCGATAATATTCCTTGACACGCATATGCTCGTTGGGGTATATCAAGAGTGTGGAGTCTGTATTCCAAGTCATTGCCGAGCCGAACCGCCGCGCGATATTGAGCCTGCTGGCCACGTCCGAACAGTCGGTGGGACAGATCGAGCGTCGGCTTCATATGCCGCAGCCGACCGTGTCAAAGCACCTGCGCGTGCTGCGCGACGCCGGTTTCGTGGAGTCCACGGTGGACGCACAGCGTCGTCTCTACCGGCTGAAACCGGAACCGCTTCGGGAGATCGATGCCTGGCTGGAGCAGTTCCGCCGGTTCTGGTCCGCTCACATTGATGCACTCGAACGCCACCTCGACCGCATGGATCGGATCAAAGCTAACGAAAAGCAAGACAAGGGGAAGCCGCGGCCCAAATCGCGGATGTGACAAAAAGGAGAACCGAAATGAGAATCAAAGTGACCACCCTGTACGTCGACGACCAGGACAAGGCCCTGCGTTTCTATACGGAGGTACTGGGCTTTGCCAAAAAAACCGATTTCAGTCAGGGCCCGTACCGCTGGCTGACCGTGGCCTCGCCGGAGGAGCCCGACGGCATTGAGCTGCAACTGGCGCTGAACAACAACCCCGCGGCCAAAGCGTATCAGGAGGCCATCTTTCAACAGGGCCAGCCTGCGGTCATGTTCTTCACCGACGACATCAAGGGCGACTACGAGCGGATCAAGACTCGCGGCGCCGAGTTCACCATGCCGCCCACCGACGTAACCGCCTCGATCATTGCCATGCTGAAGGACACCTGCGGCAACCTCATTCAGCTTACCCAGTTGGCGCGCTATTCACGCTAAGGAGAAAAAGGTGCTTGATCGCGAACAATACATACCGGGACCCGCCACCGGGGCGCAGGTCCGAAAGGGCGGAGAGAAGTGGACGCTGATCCTGGTCAGGGAACTGCGCCACTCGCCGGAAAAAGTCTGGCAGGCCCTGACCGACCCGGTGCATCTGCTCGAGTGGGCCCCCTTTGTAGCCGATGGGAACCTGGGCACGGTTGGAAGCACGGTGATTCTAACCTGGGTGGGAACGGGCGCGTCGATAGAGACAAAAGTGACCCGAGCCGACATCCCCAGGCTGCTTGAATACGGCGATATCCGCTGGGAGCTCGAGGCCTCAGGTGGCGGCACGCGCCTCACGCTCTGGCACGACATCGATCGCCGCTACGTCTCGTGGGGCGCCGCGGGCTGGCACATTTGCTTCGATGTTCTGGATCGCCTTCTGAACGGGACTCCCATCGGCCGCATTGCCGGTGGCGACGCGATGAAAATAGCCGCGTGGAAGCGGCTGACCGGCGAGTACGCCAAGCAGTTCACCGCCGAAACACCCGGCGCCTGATTCACGACGAATCGGAAAAGCAACAGGCAAGCCAATACATCACGGGAGGAGTTGAAAACATGACCAGGGGTACTTTTGTCGTTTTCGCAGCGCTTGTGGCAGCCACCTTGATGCCGTCCGCCTTTGCCGCTGGCGGCAAGGAAAACACGAACGACGTGAAAAACACCATCGACAAACTGATGATGTTCAGCCTCGCCGTCGGCGACATGCCGAAGGCAAAAGCATTTTACGTGGAAAAGCTCGGCTTGAAGGTCGCATCGGACCACCGGATAAATGACGACCACTGGTGGGTAGCGCTTACCTTCCCCGAAGGCGGAGGCTCGATTATCCTCACCACCGCGCATGAAAACATGAAGCCCGGCACGATGAAGCTGTATTTCGCGACTTCAGATATTGCCGCGGCCCACGCGCAGCTCAGCGCACGGGGCGCCACGGTCAACGAGGTTAAAGACGACCTCTTCGGCCCAGGGTCGGGCGTAAAGTGGTTCAGTCTTGAGGACCCCGATGGCAACCAGGTCCTTCTGGTACAGGCAACGAGGTAAGGCAAGCCGCGACGCTTCGGCCGCTGAATCGAGAGGAGAACACCATGGAATCGACACTGCATCAGCCGGCCCTCGTGGCCGCCAGGACCACCACAAAAGCCGGCACCATCATCTATTGGATCGCCACGGCGCTCTTCTGTCTGGAGATGGGCTTCACCGCATGGTACATGCTGTTCCGCCTGCCGGAGGGGGCGCAGGTGATCACTCGCCTCGGCTTCCCCAGCTACTTCAGAATCGAGCTCGCGTGTGCCAAGCTCATCGGCGCGGTGGTGCTGCTTGCGCCGGTCCCGGCGCGGCTCAGGGAGTGGGCCTACGCCGGCTTTGCCATCAACCTAGCCTCGGCTCTCATCGCTCATCTCTCCATGGGCGATGGCCCGGACGCGTTGGCCCCGTCGACGCTCACCAGCGTGCTCTGGGCGCTCTCGTACTTCTTCTGGCGCCGCCGCCAGGCCACGCCGGCGATTTCAGACACTACCCGATAGTTGGTCACCGCCATCTCTGTGGGATAATCGGTCGCGATGGAAGACTCGGCGCCTCCTGGAGGAGTGCTTGGTCCGTACGCGGCGGCACTGAAAGCGGCACTCCTGCAGCCCTTTGTCCGGCTGGATTTTGTGACGCTCTGGGTGCGGGATCAGGAGCGGAGCCGGCGGTTTTTCGTCGAAAAGCTGAACTTCGAGGAAACCGTGAACGTGCCAGCTCCCGATGGGGGCCGCTGGATCGTCGTCGCTCCGTCGGCAGTCGGCTGGCTCCCCGGACCGGCGGGCGCGAGCCTGCCCGGTATCGCCCTGGTTGTTCCACCCGAAGGATCGGCGGAGCGCCAACGCATCGGCCAAAACACCGGATTCGCCCTTCTGACCGAGGACGTGCACGGCCTGTTCGAAGAATGGTCGAGACGCGGAGTCCATTTCCCGCTACCACCAATGGAACCTCCCTGGGGAAGCGGGCAGACCAGGTACGCGGTCTTTGAAGATTTGGACCACAACAGTTTCTCTCTGGTGGAGTTCGATGAGGCGACGCGCGCGCTTGAAGCCGAGCGCGGCGCCCAGGCCGCAAGATTGGAAGCGGAGCGCCGGGCCGCGCACGAGCTGGCAATCGCCAAACAAGTGCAGACGCGTTTGTTTCCGCAACGCCAGCCGCCGATTCCAACGCTCGCTTATGCCGGTGTTTGCCATCCCGCCCGGATCGTCGGCGGAGACTATTACGACTTTCTCGATCTCGGCGGCGGGAGGCTCGGACTGGTATTGGCGGACATAGCGGGTAAAGGCATCGGAGCCGCTCTGCTCATGGCGAATCTCCAGGCGGCTCTGCGCAGCCACCGCGCTTCCGCCTGGGAACAGCCCGAACAACTTCTTCGGTCGGTGAACCGGTTGCTCTGTGAAAACACCAACGACAAGGACTACGCTACCCTCTTCTTCGCCGGATACGACGATGGCACGCGCAGGCTGCGCTACTCGAATTGCGGCCATCCGCCGGCGCTGCTCTTACACGAAGACGGCAGTCTGGAACGGCTCGGGGCAACCTGCACCGTGGTCGGCTTGTTCGAGAAATGGGACTGCGCGATGGAGGAACGCGAACTGGCCGCCGGCGACACTCTGCTACTCTACACCGATGGTGTTACGGAAGCTGTGAATAGTGAGGGAGAGGAATTTGGCGAAGAGCGACTGCTCGAAGCCGCCCGGCGACATCATGAGCTATCGCCCCCGGAACTGCTGGCAGCGATCGCGGACGAGGCTCGAGGATTCAGTCCTCACGAACAGGCCGATGACATCACGCTAATGATCGCCAAATGTAGATGAAGCCGCATGTGAAAGAAACCGTTCCGGCGGAATCCGCCTCTGCGTTAATCGATGCCAGGATCAGGGAACTCGGAGACTGGCGCGGGAGGATGCTCGCGAAAGTGCGCGCGATCATACACGAGGCGGACCCCGAAATCGTCGAAGAGGTGAAGTGGATGGGGACTCCCGTCTGGTCGCACGGCGGCATCGTCTGCACGGGAGAGACGTACAAGGACCACCTCAAGATGACATTTGCCCGGGGAGCGAGTTTGCCGGACCCTTCGCGTCTCTTCAACTCCAGCCTCGACGGGAATGTCCGCCGCGCCATTGACATCCACGAAGGCGACAAGGTCAATAAGGCGGCCCTGAAGGACCTCATCCGCGACGCCGTCACGTTCAATCTCGCCCGGAGGAGCAAGCCGAAGCCGCGGCGAGCGAGCAGCAAGCGCGCCGGCTAGCACACCGCTCTTACCTCCCATCGAAACCCTGCAGCATCCACAGGCTGTTCGCCGATTTCAGGATCGAAAACGCGAAGCTCTTCCCGTCGGGCGCCAGCGTGAAGCGAATCGCCGGGCTCAGGTTCGACCGCGGCCGCAGACTGCCGTCCAGTTGCCTGATGTCGTGCAGTTTCGCCGTGGCCATGTCCAGTGAAAAAAGATACCAGTCCGTGCCCTGACTGCGAATGCCATAAGCGGTCCGGCCGTCTTTCGAAAAGCCCAGATTGGGAGTGTCCGCGTTGGCCAGGTCGCGACGCCGTGCTCCGTCCGGCGAAATCAGACGCCACATCTGGTCGCGGCCGCAATAGGCGATCCACTGCCCATCCGGCGACCACGACGGAACCCGCGACGTCACTCCGGAAGCCGCCAGCGTTCGCGCGCGCGCGCCACCCGAGGTCCGCACCATGCCGAGACCGACCGACCCATCGGGCTGAACCTGCAGAAAAACGAATTGCGACCCGTCCGGCGACCAGTCGCCCGTAAACTGCGTGCCCGGCTCGGAAGCATCCAGCAACGGCACCGGTGCTCCGCCCGCTACCGACGCCTCCCACAAGCGGCACTTCCCGTCCCTGGAGACAACGTCAAAGATCACCCGCGATCCATCCGGCGAGAGCGCAGCCCCGAAGATCCACTTTGGTGGATCGGAAGGAAAACTCGCCCGCGTCACCAGCGGCCGGTCGGGCGCATCCGCCGTGTGCAGCCACAGGTCTTCCGGTCCAAGCCGGTCGGAAGCGTAGACCAGCGCATTCGCTTTGGCCGCCCATGCCGGCATGCTCTCCGAGCGCGGCGTCACAATCAAACCCTGCGTCGATCCGTCCGTGACCGACATGGAGAGAATGTCGTAGTCTCGCCTCTCCTCGGCAAACAGAATGGACCTGCCGTCCGGTGAAACCGAGGGCGTGGAGTCGTCGCCGGTTCCCTGCGTCAGTTGCTGCAGACGGTCCGACCTGGTATCCGCAAGGAACAGGTGCGCGTTCTCCGACGCGACAATGCGCCGGTTGTCAGGCATCCAGTCAAAAACAGGCGTGCCCGCATCATGGGGGAGTTTTCGCAGCACCTCGCGCGGAGTCCCCGAACCTGGCGGCCACGGAAGCAGCCATGATTGTTCCACTCCGTCATCGCCCGCGCGAATCACCAGCAGGCGCCTGCCGTCCGGAGAGAATCGCATCTGCGGACCGTTGAATATGGCGTGCGACGCCAGATGCGAGGACGGATAGCGCCGCAGCGGCGATCCGATCGGTTGCGAAATGTACAGATCGATCAGGCCGTCGCTGCCTTTGCCCAGCACCACCGCGGCCTTCGCATCCGGCGACACCGCCACAGCCCAGTCTTCGATGTCGGGAATCGTCCAGAGCAGGTCCGGTTCGCCCCCCACCGTGCCGATGGACAACATCTTGTCGGGCACCGGCCCTGACTCCTGCTGGAGATAAATGATATGCGACGAGTCGGGCGTCCAGCCGAGCGCTTCAACACTCCGCGTGTCGTGCGTCAACTGCCGGGGAGTGGGCGAATCCAGCGTGCGCAGGAACAGATCGCGATCGTCTCCCACCTGGCCCGTATATGCCGCCATTTGTCCGTCGGGCGACCAGAGCGGGTCCGTGGCATTTACCGCGAACGGCGTGTACTTGTAGTTCGCGAGTTCGACACCGGTCGGATGCAGCAGCCACGCCCCTGCCCCGCCCGCGACAAGCCCGGCCGCGAGCGCGATCGGCCACGACCATCGCCATCCGCCGCGCCGGTCTGCGGTAACGGCGGCCGCGGCAACTTCCGCCGAAACGGCCTGTGTGGAGCTGGTGAAGGCTTCGGAGAAATGGTCCCGCAGCGTGCGCAGTTGCTGAAACAGGTCACGCGACGAATCGTAACGCAGCGCCGGGTCTTTTTCGAGACACCGCTCCACCATCCACTTGAGCGGCGCCGGAATCCGGCCTTCCAGCGGCTCCGGCTCGTCGCGCACGATCGCCGCCATCGTTTCCACCGCGGAATCGCGCGCGAATGGCTGCCGCCCGCTTAGCATCTCGTAGACGATGAGCCCGAACGAGAACTGGTCCGAGCGGTAGTCTGCTTCCCGCCCTCGCGCCTGTTCCGGACTCATGTACGCCGCGGTTCCCAGCACCACGCCGGGATTGGTAATGTACTCCGTCTCGCCGCCGCCGGAATCGCTCTTCGCGCTCGCCGGACCCGCCTGCCGCGCCAGCCCGAAGTCCAGAATCTTCACCCGGCCGTCGCGGGTCACCATCACGTTCTCTGGTTTGAGGTCCCGGTGGACGATGCCCGCGGCGTGCGCGGCCGCCATGCCATCGGCGATCTGCGTGGCCAGATCCACCGCCCGGCGCACCGGCATCGGCCCGCGCGCGATCAGCGCCCGCAACGGCTCGCCGTCCACCAGCTCGCTCACCGTGTACGCCACGCCGTCCGCGCTGCCCACTTCGAACAGCGCCACGATGTTGGGATGGTTCAGCGCGGCCACCGTTCGCGCCTCCCTCTCGAATCGCGCGCGCCGGTCGGAGTCCCCGGCGACTTCGGCGAGCAGAATCTTCACCGCCACCTCGCGGTTCAGCCGCCTGTCCCGCGCCCGATACACTTCGCCCATCCCGCCCGCACCGAGCGGCGCGAGGATCTCATACGGCCCGAGGTGGTCCGGCATGGACGATGGCATCCCTGTCATTCTCGGGCGGCGTTCCGAGGATGTCAACCTGCACCACTCATCGGCACTCCCGGTGCGTGTCAGGCCGGCGCGTCTGTCGTCCGCGGCTTATTTCGGGTGCGGAACGATGTCCTGAAGGATGTACTCGTCACCGCGGATGAGGAAGTAGAACCGCCAATCCCTTGTCACGCGAGCCTGCCACTGCCCCGCCCCCTCGTCGTACTTCTTGGCCCGAAGCGATGGGTGACCCAGCGACTGCAGTAGAAACAGCGACTGTTTGTGAAAACTCTCTGGATCCCCTCCGGCGCTTTGGCGTACGCACGCGCGAAGTGCGGGGTCCAGCGAAGCCTCATCTTGCCCGGCGTCCGGGCTTCCTGGCTGACAGCCGCGCCGCTTCCTTGTGCAATGCCGCGACGAACTCGCCGTGATCGGAGTATGCTTTGGAAACCCGGCCGGCTTTCATCTCGGCAAGCGACATGGCCAGTCGTGCGTCGATGATGCGGCGCTGCCGTGGAGTATACTCGTCGTCCGCCGTCGGGAACTTCGAGAGGTCGACGGGCGCCTCCGGCGTGATGATGATCTTTCCGCGCTGGAACGCAAAGCTCACTACATCACCCTTGGCAAGGCCAGCCTTGCGGCGAACGCTCGTCGGGATCGTCACCTGACCTCTGTGCTGTATCCGCGCGGTTGTTCCCATGGGTAATCGGGCCTTGCGATCTCTGCCCGTAGAATATCAGACTGGTTTGCATCAGCCCGGCCCTGCCCTAAGAATGTCCTCGATTTCCTTCCAGAACTTCTGAAATGAACGCGACCGGCGCCGTGCGAGGCTCATGTCGAAAATGGCGGCGATCGCCGGCTGGTCAACCGTCTCCGAGTATTTCCGGTTCGGTGCCATCTGCCGCCTCAGCCACTCCTTTGCGCCGCCGACGTCCTCCGCTGAGGGATGGTCCGCGATGGTCTCCGGGAGGCCGCAGTGTCCGCGCAGAGACGAAGCAGAGGCAAGGAACCACGCTTCGAACTCGTGATGCGCCAGCACGATGTGCACAGGAACATCCGGCCTCGCCTCTGTGGCGCGCATGAGCAGCTCGCCCCCAACTTCTTTGGACAGGCTCCCTCGCTGTCGATCAGCACAAGGATGCACTTATGCCGGGCGCCGGAGTACTCATTCAGTCTCAGTATAGGCGTTGCGCAAAATACAAAAAGCCGCCCAGCGGTCTCCCGCGGAGCGGCTTCTCTTCCTCTGATTGGCGCGGCTTGATCTGCACTAATCGCCGAAGCTGCCGACTTCTTCCCCTACTTCTTCCACCTTCTTCACGGATACAGAGCCGTTCGCCCCCGCCGCCGCGATCTGCACCAGCGCCTCTTCCGGCTTCACCGGCTTCTCGCCCAGGATGTGCTCGCGGTACAGCTTCGCCATGCGCTCGTCCTCGACCTGCTTCAGCCGCTCGTCGCGCTGCCGCTTCTTCTCTTCGCGCGCCGTCTTGGCGATGCCCTTCTCGTCCAGATCGTGCTGCAGCCCATGATTCACGTCATCGGCGCGCAGCACCATCGAGTGCTCCGCGGCCGTCAGGTTCACGCTCTTGCCGCCGGCGAAGATCTCGTGCCGCCCGTGCTCGTCGTACCACTTCGTGAGCGTCGCGGTCATGTGCATCTTCTCGATGATGTTCCGCCAGCCCACGCCCGTGTTGTACGCGCAGAACGAAATCTCGCCGTCCTGCGTCGCGTACGGAATAATGCACTGCTCGGTGCGCCGGAAATCGTAGTTGAACAGATCCTGGAACCACATTCCCGCGATGAACAGGAAGTTCCAGCGGTCCGCGCGCCGCTGCTGAATGTCCTTCATGGTCCGGTCGCCGGTCACCTTGCCGTAGCCGCCCTTCTGCGCATGCCTCGACATGCCGAAGCACTTGTCGAACTTGGCCACCAGGTCGGTCAGCTTGAAGTGCGTGGGCGCCTGGAACGGCTTGTAGTTGCGCAGCAGCGCCAGCGATACGCCCAGAATCGACATATTCCTGCTGCGCGCGCCGTCGTTGATCTTGGCGATGTCCCGGGCCAGCCGGTCGGCGTTCAGGAACTTGGTCACCGGCACGGCTTCCTTCGTTTCCTTGTCGCACATCACCGCCATGCCGATCCCGCAGTTCGGATGACAGCCGCAGCTCAACTGGCCCCAGTCCGCCGCCGGCCCGTGAATCAGATCCGCGAAATCGGAGAACGTGCTCATGAAGGAAATCGGGAACCAGTCGCGAACCGGTTCGCCCAGGCCCACCTGGTTCTTCACGTCGTGCGCCAGGTGCGACAGCGTGTAGCGCTGCGCCTGCCTTCGCTCGTCCGTAATCGCTTCGTCGCGCCCCGTGAACGAAACCGGCTGGAATGAGAGGAACGGAATCTTCTTCGGGTTGTCCAGCGCGAACCGCACCACCGCGCCCACCTGCTCGTTGTTCACGCCGTTGACGATGGTGATCACCGGAACGATGTCCACGCCGTTCGACCACAGATTCTCGATCGCCCGCATCTTCACGTCGAACAGATTGCCCACCGCGCGATGCGAATTCGCCGCGTTGCCGATCCCGTCAAACTGCAGATAGGCGTAGCGCAGGCCCGCCTCGGCCGCCTGCCGGCAGAACTCCGGGCTCTTGGCAAACTCGATACCGTTGGTGGCCGCCTGCACGCTGTGATAGCCCACCTTCCGCGAATACCGCACCGCATCCAGGAAGTACGGCGACAGCGTCGGCTCGCCGCCCGAGAACTGCACCGACATCTGCCGGTGCGGCTTGATCTTCTGCGCGTTGTCCAGCAGCGTCTTGATGTCTTCCCAGGCCAGCTCGTGCACGAAGCCCACCTGGTTGGCGTCCATGAAACACGGATCGCACATCATGTTGCAGCGGTTCGTCAGGTCGATGGTCAGCACCGACCCGCGCCCGTGCGTGATCGTGCTCGTCCCATGCTTGTGCAGACCCTGATCGTTGTGCGCGCGAATGTCCCGGCCCGGGAACACCTGCTCCAGATGCTTGAAGAACGCCGGGTCCATCGACATCACGTCCTCGAAGTGCCCGTGTTTCGGGCAGTCCTTGGTCATGATGATCTTGCCGTCGCGCTCGACGATCGTCGCCTTGATCTCGCCCACCTTCTCGTTGCGCAGGATATCCACCGGCAGCTCGCCGTTGAGAATCTTCTCGCGGATCTCCGGCACGCACTTCGGACAGAGAGAATCGGTCTCCCGCGGCCACCCTAGTGTGGGCTTGTATTTTTCCCAGCTCTTCAGCAGCGGCTTGTCCGACCACTTCGGCGTGAAGGACGGGTTCGGCCTTATGCGGTTCACCCGGTCGTAGACCGCCCACCCGGCGGCCGCGGCCATCGTCACTACCTTCTCGGCATATTTGATTGGCTTCGGCATATCTAAGGCCTGCTGATCTCCTTTGAATTAGGGCGACTGCGGGGGCACAACGGCTCCCGGAGCCGAACTGCCATTGTTTTGTAGTTTAGGACAGGCCGCTCCGCCCGCCCTACGGCAAAACGTCAAATGGCGTATTCTCATCATCGTATGGGGAATATCGGGGGTGAGCGGATTGCTCTTGCCACAGCCCGCCCAGCGGCGGCAAACTGTTGTAAGGAATCATCCTATGAAACGTTATCTGGCACTCCTCACCCTCCTCGCCGCTGCCCTGCCCTTCGCCGCCTGCGGGGGCCGGCACAACCCCAATGAGAAGTACTTCCTGGTCACCGCCAATTCGAAGCTAACCTATTGGCAGACAGCGGCCTCCGGTCTCACCCGCGCCGGCACCCAGATGGGCGTGCAAACCGAAATGGTGGGACCCGAGAACTACGACCCGCCAGCCGAAGCCCAGGCCTTCCGCGACGCGCTCGCGAAGAAGCCCTCCGGCATCCTCGTGTCTCCGGCCGATCCCGCCCTTCTCGGTCCTGAAATCGACAAGGCCATCGCCCAGGGCATCCCCGTCATCACCATGGACTCCGACGCCCCCTCCAGCAAGCGTCTGTCGTTCATCGGAACCAATAACTACGACGCCGGCCAGATCGGTGGACGCGTAGCCGCGAAGGCGCTCGGCGGCAAGGGCAGCGTGCTGGTTTTCACCATGCCCAGCCAGCACAATCTCGCCGAGCGGCTCCACGCATACAAGGAAGCCTTCGCCGACTATCCCGGCATTCACATCGCCGAAATCGTGGACATGAAAGGCGACCCCAGCATTGCCTTCGACAAGGTTATGAACATGACCCGCGACGGCAAATCGAAAGTCGACGGCTGGATTTGCCTGGAAGCGGCGGCGTGCAAGGAAGTGGCCGACGTGCTCAACCGCAACAAAGTAACTGGCAACATTGTCGTGGCCATGGACACCGATCAGGACACGCTCGATTGGATCCGCAAAGGGTCCATCGTCGCCACCATCGCCCAAAAGCCCTTCACTATGGCCTTCTACGGCGTGAAGATGCTGGACGATCTGCACCACTATCCCCCGGCATCGCTCGATCGCGTCTGGGCCCGCGATACATTCTCGCCCGTTCCTGTTTTCGTCGATACCGGCACCACGCTCATCGACAAGAACAACCTCGACGCCTTCGTCCAGGCCCAGGCCTCGAACAAGTAATGTGGGTCGGGTTTTCAGCCTGTGGGGCGGCCTCTCAGGCTGCGGCGGGCTCCCAGCCCGCCCTGACGGTGCGAGCATTGGCCCTCCGCTGCGGCTTCGAGCTGGCCGGCGTCGTACCTGTCGGCCCCTCGCCCGACTATCCTTATTACGCTTCCTGGATTGGTCGCGGCCTCGCTGGTGCCATGCGCTATCTCACCGATCACCGCGCCGGCGCCCGCTCCGATCCGCGCAATCTCCTCCCGTCGGCCCGCTCGGTCATTTGCGTCGCCAGGCTCTACAACACCCCGATGCCTTACTCCACCGAGTTCTCGAGCGAAGACCTCGGCTGGATCTCTCGCTACGCCTGGGGCGACGATTATCACGACCTCCTCCGTCGCGGCCTGGAACAGCTTGCCTCGCTCCTCGGCCCCGATCACGAATACCGCGTCTGCGTCGACACCGCCCCGCTGCTCGAACGCTCCTGGGCGCGCGCCGCCGGCCTCGGCTGGATCGGCAAAAACACCTGCCTCATCAACCAGCAGATCGGCTCCTGGCTCTTCCTCGGCGAGCTACTCACCTCGCTCGAGATTGAGATTGCGACCGGCGCCGGCCCGCTCCCCGACCGCTGCGGTACCTGCACCCGCTGCATCGACGCCTGCCCTACTCAGGCGCTCACGCCGTACGAGCTCGACGCCACCCGCTGCATCTCGTACTTCACCATCGAGCTTCGCGGCCCCATCCCCGCAGACTTCCACTCCGCGATGGGCGCGCACATCTTCGGCTGCGACATCTGCCAGGATGTCTGCCCCTGGAACCGGCGCGCACCCGTCACCGAAGAGCCCGCCTTCGCCCCGCGCCACTTCGCCCCGCCGCTCGAGCGGATGGCCACCCTGACAGAGGAACAATTCCGTGAAATGTTCCGCGGCACGCCAGTCACCCGCGCCCGCTACGCCGGCTTCCAGCGCAACGTGGCCATCGCGCTGGCGAATTGTGGGGCAGGCTCTCAGCCTGCGGCGGCCTCGTAGGCCGCCCGGCGCCGGCGAGATCTCATTGCCAGCCGTCTTTCAGATGGCACACCGCGTCTCAACTGGCAATGTCAAACCGTGCAAAGGCGATCCTGACGTTGGGGACGTTCCTTGGCCTTCTTGCCGGACTTGCGTGGATGATCGCCGCAGTGGCGGGTTATCATTTCGGCCAGACGTTGCTCGCGGTGGTAGGCGTCTATGTTGCGGTTCTGCTGCTGTTCGCCTGCTTCCGTCGGATCGCATGGAAGAAATAGATATAAGGTTCAGGGGCTGCGAGGACACGTCGTCCCGATCAACAGCCCGAATCCAAACCCGGCCGCGCGTTAAGCGAACCACGCGCTCGACACTTCCTCACAGCGTGCCCTTACCTCCCCACCTTCAACTCCGCGAAGTGCGCGATCGTCCCCGGCCCCAGCCACAGCGCCACCTGCCCCTCCACTGGCTTCTGCTTCAGGTCGTTCACGATCAGCGTGGGCTGGTCCGCGCCGTTCACGTACAGCCGCGCCTTCGATCCCGCAACCTGAATCTTCACCCGCGTCCACTCGCCTGGCACGAGATCCACGTACGATTCATACTCGCCAGGATGCTCGCTTCGCAGCTTATTCCACGGAAATCCCGGAACCGAAATGTACTGCGCCGAATGATTCCGCTGTAGCTGATCCTCCGACCGCCCATTCTTCGGCCGGAGATAAATGCACTCGTACTGCGACCCGCCGCCCACCACACGAAACGCCACCCCGACGAACCCGCGAAGATTCACAGGCGCATCGGGCGCAGTGTCTCCCGTCAGCGCAACCTCAATCGTCCCGTCCTCAAACGCGCTCCCGCGCACAATCGCGATAGGGCTGACCTCATCGCCCTGATCCCCAGCGGCATCCGTGACTCTCACCGCCGCCCGCCCCCGCCACGTCACTGCCTCGGCTTTCACGCTGTGCAACTCCAGCCGATCCACGCTCAGCGACTGCGCCAGCGCCGGCAACGCGCCCAGCGCAACAAGAACAACCAAACGCACTCGATTCCTCCTCTCGGAGCCCGTCTGGTGCAATCCGCCCGCCATCGCAACCCCATCGATCCTCGGGAACCGCCTCGGGCTTCCCGTCCGCGCATGGGACTCAGCCCCCCAGCACCGAACACGCCCACGTAATAGCCCGCGCACCCCTACGCCAGCAAATAATAGATGTCTGTCCGCAGTTTCGCCGGGTCGTCGCTCCAGTGCCCGTACACTTCCCATGATGGTCCCGCAAGCTGCCGCTCGTTCTCGCGCACCCACTGATGAATCGCTTCATGCGCGGGCTTCATTTGCGCGTAAGGGCCCCAGTAAACCGTTGTCGCCACCGTGCCTCCCGGAGTCGACGCGTTTCCACCCTCCTCAACCTGAACGCCGCACGCGATCTCGAACTCTCCCGCGCACGACCCCGGATACAACACCACGTTCAGCCCGCCCTTGCCCTTGAACCCTGCGTAGAATTCATCGAACAACGCGCGGATCCTCGCTGGCAGCGTCGCCATGATCGTCTTCCCGCGCACCACCGCCAGCGGCTGCTCCGCCACCTGCTTGACTTCCACTTCGTACGGCATCGTCCGATTCTAACCGACATATGGGGCAAAACATTCCTGGCCCGCCGCCCTGCGGCCAGGCAACAATAGGTCTGATGCGCCTCATCCTTTTCCTCTGCTCCGCCATCGCCATCCTCGCCGCCCAGCCCTCCGTCTGGCAGCCATCCCCCGGCCACACGCAACTCCCCATCTGGCCGGGCCCCCCACCCGATGCCCGGTTCGGCCCGCCGGCCAACACTGAAGCGGCGAAGCCGGACGAAATCGACAACGTCTCACGCCCCACCATGACCGTCTATTCGCCAACCGGCCACACCACCGGTGCGGCAGTCATCGTGTTCCCCGGCGGCGGCTATCAGATGCTGGCTATCGATCTTGAAGGCACCGAGGTCTGCGACTGGCTCACGCCCCGCGGCATCACCTGCGTGCTCCTGAAGTACCGCGTTCCAAACACCGGCCCGCACCACGATGATCGATGTCGGTGCCAGTTGAATCCCAAAGCCCCCATGGCGCTCCAGGACGCGCAAAGGACGCTTGGCCTGCTCCGCCTCCACGCCGCCGAGTACCACATCGATCCCCACAAAATCGGCGTGCTCGGATTCTCCGCCGGCGGGCATCTCTCGGCCGACATCAGCACTCACTTCGACAAGCGCGCCTACACGCCCATCGACGCCGCCGACAAGCAAAGCTGCCGACCGGATTTCGCCGTGCTGCTTTATCCGGGCCACCTCTGGATCGACGACAGAAGATTCGAGCTGAACCCGAACGTCCCGGTCACCCACAACACGCCGCCCACGTTTATCGTGCAGGCCGAAAACGATCCCGTCGACAGCGTCAACAACTCGCTCGTCTACTACATCGCGCTGAAAAACGCCGGCGTCCCCGCCGAGATGCACCTCTACGCGCAGGGCGGCCACGCCTTCGGCCTCCGCCACACACAACTCCCCATCACCGCCTGGCCCCAGCTTGTCGAAACCTGGCTGCGGACGATTGGGATGACCTCGCAGTAGGCGCCTCCAGCCGCGTCCGCCGGTTCATCGGCTCATCGTGCGCATCGCTTGATTTGACCGTCCTCACCCATCTGTCGAAAACTGGTCGAAAACTGGTCTTGACTTTGGGTCCACTTTGGTGTACGCCTCCTACGATGACTCGTCGAGCGAACGTCCCAACCCGCCGCGTGCTGCAGATTGCCCTGCTAACGGGCATCCTGAGTGTCCCGGCCCTGTCGAATGTCATCTTCGACAACATTGAGGGTCCGTGCAACTGTTCCCTGGATGGCCCTGGTCTCGTGGGCGCGGAGTTCACTCCTTCCGCCACTTATCGCCTCACGGACGTGGCAGCGTTCATGGCAAATTACACCGGCAGTTCGTCCGTGATCGACTTCTTCATTTATTCCAACGGTGCTGGCGTGCCGGTAACTGAGCTTACGGCGCTAACCGGGACCATTGCGTACCCCCTCCAGGCGCAGGTCGATTCCGGCGCCCCAAGTGTGCCGCTTACGTTAGTTGGTGGTACGAGCTATTGGTTCGTGATTGACCTTACCAGCAGTGATCTGGGCTGGGAAGTGGGGTCCACCGAGCCGCCCTATGCGTATAACATTGGCGCTGGCTGGGTTGCGAATGGGCCCCAAGCTTTGGCGTTCGAGGTTGACGGGACGCCGGCGGGGATTCCGGAGCCCGGAGCACTCGGGCTCGCGGGGTCTGGGATCGTTTTGGCGATCCTTGCTCGTCGGCGACGCGTGGTCTGAGGGGCGCGCGGGCCGCCTGCAATCCAGGCATCGCCGCACGGGACACTCTTGAGTGGGCCGCCAGCCCTGCCAGGCAGCGTACTCGCGCATGGTGCGCATCTGCATCGGCAGTGTCTGCCGATTCGTTGGTGGAGACCCGGGCGTAAAGGCCGGCCCTAGGACATTTTCGCCGGCTTGCGTCCCCGGTATCGCAGTTCGCCTCTGACGGCTCTGTCGCCACCGCTCAAAACGCGTTTGCAGTTCCGCGACGCTCACGCTGAGCGCCGAAATCCTGCGGCTCATCGTCGCTCCTCCCTGCCGATCTGCCCGGCCGAAGAACGACCTTATCAATTACGTGCCGTGGATGTCATGCATGCTTGCCGAAACCTCACGTTCCTCCAACCCGCCCCACTGGTCATATCCGCCCGCTCACAAGTGGTCATTGCAAACCACCGCTGCGGCCCCTAACATTGCCTGATCCCGGAATGCACCCCAACGACCTTGGACGTCGCGTATTTGGACTCGGCGCCATCGCCTTCGGTATCCTCACCGTCGCCTGGCGCGACTTCAACGGCTGGCAGCAGATTGACCCCCTCGGCCATGTTCCGCATCGCGACGTCCTCGCCTTTATTTCCGCGGCCATCCAGCTCTTTGGCGGCCTCGCCATTCAGTGGTCCAGGACCGAGCGCCTCGGCGCAATCACCCTCACCGCAATCTACTCCCTCTTTGCTCTGCTCTGGCTACCGCGCATCGCCGCTCAGCCCCTCGTCTACGATCCCTGGGGCAATCTGTTCGAGCAGTCGTCGCTGGTCGCCGGCGCACTCATCGTCTCTTCCACCACCGGTCGCGGCGCCGCCGGGCAACCACCCTTAGCGGCCCGCGCCGGCTACTTTCTGTTCGGAGTCTGTACGATTTCCTTCACGCTCGAGCAGGTGTCCATTCTCTCCGCCACCGCCAGCTTCGTTCCGAAGTGGATCCCGCCGGGACAAATGTTCTGGGCAGTCGCCACCACCGTCTTCTTCGCCCTCGCCGCCATCGCCCTGCTTTCCGGATTCCAGGCCCTTCTCGCCGCCCGCCTCACCACCGCCATGATCGTCGGCTTCCAGTTCCTCGTCTGGCTCCCCAGGCCCTTCAGCGATCCTCACCAGCTAATGAACTGGTTCGGCAACGCCCAGAACCTCGCCATCGCCGGCTCGGCCTGGATCGTTGCCGATTACCTCTCCCGCCGCCGCGCCCCAACCCCAACACCCGCCTCCGCCCATTAGCGGCCCCTCTCCCCTCCCTGCGATCCTGTAGTGATGCCGGCCAATCGCCTCGCCCACGAGAAAAGCCCCTACCTCCTCCAGCACGCCAACAATCCCGTCGACTGGTTCCCCTGGGGCCCCGAGGCTTTCGACAAGGCCCGCCGCGAGGACAAGCCCATCTTCCTCTCCATCGGCTATTCCACCTGCCACTGGTGCCACGTCATGGAGCACGAGTCCTTCGAAAACGAAGACATCGCCGCCATCCTCAACCGCGCCTTCGTCGCCATCAAGGTCGATCGCGAAGAGCGCCCCGACGTCGACCGCATCTACATGACCTTCGTCCAGGCCACCACCGGCAGCGGCGGCTGGCCCATGTCCGTCTTTCTCACGCCCGATCTCCGGCCCTTCTTCGGCGGCACCTATTTTCCGCCCGACAATCGCTACGGCCGCCCCGGCTTCGGCGCGCTCCTCGCTCACATCGCCCAGGTCTGGATGAGCGATCGCGCGCGCGTGGAAGATTCCGGCCGCGACATCCTCGAACAACTCCAGCGCGTCACCGCCATCGCCCCCGCCGCCGGAACCATCGAAGACAAGACTCTGCTCGACCCCTGCTTCTACGCCCTCCGCCGATCCTGGGATTCAACGTACGGCGGCTTCGGCAACGCGCCGAAATTCCCCCGTCCCGTCGTCCTCAACTTCCTGCTGCGCTATGCCGCAACAACCGGCAACGAAGAGGCTCGCGACATCGCCCTGCACACCCTCCGCGCCATGGCCGCCGGCGGCATGCACGATCAGATCGGCGGCGGCTTCCATCGCTACTCGGTGGATGAGCGCTGGTTCGTCTCGCACTTCGAGAAGATGCTCTACGATCAGGCGCAGCTCGCCGTCTCGTATCTGGAGGCCTTCCAGATCACCCGCGACGAATCCTACGCCACCGTCGCTCGCGGCATCTTCGCTTATGTCCTGCGCGACATGACCGCCCCCCAGGGCGCGTTCTATTCCGCCGAAGACGCCGATAGCCCGGTCCCCGAGAATCCCTCGCACAAAGGCGAGGGTGCGTTCTATCTCTGGCGCTGGGACGAAGTTCCCGAAGACGCCCGCGTCTGCTTCGGCGTCGAGCCGAACGGCAATGTCCGCAACGACCCGCAGGGCGAGTTCACGGGAAAGAACATCCTTTATCGCGCCGGTGACGTCGAGGAGCCGTGCGCGGCCGACGCCTGCGCCCGCATGCTCGAAATCCGGTCGCGGCGCCCGCGCCCGCATCGCGACGACAAGATTCTCACCGCCTGGAACGGCCTCATGATCTCCGCGTTCGCGCGCGGTGCGCAGGTTCTCGACGAGCCGGCGTGTGCCGACGCCGCCCGCCGCGCAGCGGATTTCTTCATCTCGCGCATGTGGGACGGCTCCACGCTTCTGCGCCGGTATCGCGACGGCGAAGCCGCCATCCCCGGCTTTCTCGACGACTATGCCTTCCTCGCCCAGGCGCTCCTGGATCTCTACGAGACCGGTTTCGACCCCGCCCACCTCGACCTGGCCGTTCGCCTCACCGAGCGCACGCTCGAACTCTTCGAGGACCGCGAAGCCGGCGCATTCTTCGGCACCGCCGAAGGCGATCCCGAGCTCCCGCTGCGCATCAAAGATGAATATGATGGCGCCGAGCCCGCCGGCAATTCAATCGCGATTCTGAATCTCCTCCGCCTCGCCCGCATGACTCGTCGCGACGATTTCGCGCAGGCCGCCGACCGCGCTCTCCACGCCCTCGCCTCGCGCATCTCTTCTCAGCCCGTCGCCGTACCGCAACTACTGGTCGCGCTGATGTTCCGCCAGTCCCCGCCGCTCGAAATCGTCCTCGAAGGAGCTCGCCATGAGGTCCAGCCATTCCTGCGCCATCTCCGCGACCGCTTCCTCCCCAGCGCCGTGGTCCTGCTGCGCGCGCCCAAAGACCCCGCCCAGCCCGCCACCGCTTCTGTTTGCCACAACTTCGTCTGCGATCTCCCCACCACCGACCCCGACAAATTCGCCGAAGCCCTCGGGGACGGACTAACTGCCTTCCGATAAAACCCCTGACCGTCCACGCAGAAGTCCGTCCCCGCTCGTGGTCTTGGGCTCTCCCTGGAACGGCGCTATCGATCGCTGACCCGCCCCTCCTGAATCAACGGTTCGAAACGCGCGTCCAGATTCCGATAAGCAGCATCCGAACGGAGATTCGCGAAGACCTCGTCGGTACGGTAGCCGAGGAAAGCGTCGCCAGGCTCGGTAGACGCGGTCTCCAGCCAGGCGATGGCCTGCGCATTGCGTCCCAGCAACGCGCACGTTTGCGCAAGAAAATACGCCGGAACCTGTCGCTTGCGGTAGAAGGCTGTCTCGGTTTCCAGCGTGCTTTCGAGCATCCTCTCACCTCCGCCCTTCGCGTAGCCCTTCATGGCCGCCGCCGCCACCGCCTGGGCCACGCGGTCGCCGGACAGCGCGGCGTATCGGCTGAATTCATCAAGGTACTCGGAATAGCGTCCCTCACTCACGTAGATTCGAGCGAGATACCGATAGCTTGATTGCTGCGCTGGATCGGCCTTCTGAAGCTGCGTGAGCAACGCTACCGCATCGTCCCGATGGCCGAAGCTAAAAAGCAGGAGTCCTTTATCCGCGAGTATCGATGTGGAGGCAGGCTCCAGTTTCTGCGCCAGATCGATGTGTTGCAGCGCTTCCTGTCGGCGAGCGCGGGTGCCGAGAAACGTCGCGTACCAGTGGTGTGCCAGGCCCGAATTCGGGTCGAGTGCGAGCGATCGGCGAAACTCCCGATCCGCCGCCGCGGCGTTCCAGTTCCACCAGAAAGAGATGAACGCCAGCGAGCAGTGCGCTTCCGCGGAGGACTCGTCCAGCTCGAGCGCCTTCTGCGCGGCAGCGCGCGCCCGGGGGTAGGCTTCCGCGTCGGGCATGGCCGAGAACTCCCGCAGCAGGAGATAACACTTGGCGAGGCCGACATATGCAGGGGCGTACTGCGGGTCCCGGACCATGGCCTGAGTAAACAGATCCACGGCCTGATTCAGGCTCTGCGGAGTTCGTTTCTGCCAATAATAAGCGCCGCGAAGGCAGAGTTCTTCGGCCTCGGGGGAAGGCCTGTGCCCGCCGCTGATGAGCTTCGCGTGGCTGCGCAGGAACAGAAAAGCGGCAAGCGCCCCTCCGCATGCGAAAGCGGCGAGGAGCACCGGCCACCATCGCGACGCCCTTCTTTTCTGCTCCGGAGGGACAGATACCGAGTGAAACTCCGGAACGTAGCCGCCCACCGGCAGTTCGATTCGCAGGTTCGACCCGGCTCCTTCGGAGCTGTAGTACCGGGTGAGGCGTTTGCGAAGACGACCGGCCTCCTGACGGACGATGGGGTCAAGCCGGGGATCCCAGGAGGCGGTGCGCTCGAAGACCTCAACTCCGATCACGCTTTCCTTGAGCAGGCTGGATTCACCGCGCAGCGCGGTTTCCACCACATGACGCAGGAATCTGCCGGGGCGCTCGACATTCGCGAACGCCGCGCTGGAGAGAATCCGGTCGAGCTCTGCCACGACCGCCGCGCGAGGGATTGCACCCGACTCGCCGGGAGCCTCCGTTCGTAGCTTGGCTGACATCGCAGTACGAAACACAAGCGTACCGGCTCCCCTGCGCTTTTGCAATATCCGGGTTTCACGTGGTCTTGCTACGGTAGCACTACCTTCCGCTACTGATTGATGCCGGGCGATCGGCCTTACCATTGTGCCGACCCGTACGCGAGATGTGGCCTCGCACGACGTGTGTCTGAACCCAGGAGGCGACCTGGCCCTCCGGCAATAGTCTGGTTCGAACCAGTTTCGGGAGTGAGGACGACAACCATGAAACGTCTTTGCAAAATCAGTTTGTTTCCCGCCGCGATGGGGCTGGCAGCGCTGTTTGCCTGCAGCCCCCTGGCCCACGCCGGGCCGCTGACCGCGAGTGCACCGGCCTCTCCGTCCAGCGTGCTGCCGCAGTTTGCCTTCGGCGGAGGCTGGTATTCGGCGCTCTATTTCACCAACTGCACCGCGACGCCGGCCTCCTTCACCGTGAGCTTTATCGGCGACACGGGCGCGCCGCTCACTGTGCCGTCTCTCAACGGCTCCTCGACACAGGTGAAGCTCGCCGCCTACGGCACGGCCGTGATCGAAGCGCCGAACGTGGGGAGTCTGGTTCAGGGGTACGCGGCCTTCACGCTTCCGGCTGGGGTCTTTGGCTATGGCGTTTTTCGACAGAGCGTGCCCGGACAGCTCGATCAGGAAGCCGTGGTGCCGCTGTCGGATGCAACGGCTATTTCCAACACCCTCATCTGGGACGAGACCAACCTGATCACTGCCGTGGCCATCGTCAACCCGAGCGCGACCGCGAATACCGTTCAGGTGACGCTCTGGGACGAGAACGGCAACACCATCGGAACATCCTCGGTCGCCCTGCCCGCGTATAACAAGACCGCCCTGACGCTGCGCAGTCTCCCCGGCCTCGGCGGCATGGTGGGCAAACGGGGATCGGCGCAGTTCAGCGTCTCCAGCGGCAACGTGGCCGTGCTCGGGCTGCGTTTCGACGAGCTGGCCTTCACCTCCATCCCCACCGCCACGGTCGCGGCTGCGGCGCTGTCCAGGCCGAGCGTGCTTCCCCAGTTCGCCTTCGGAGGCGGCTGGTATTCGGCGCTCTACTTCACCAACATGACCGGTTCGCCGGCTTCGTTTTCCGTGAACTTCACCAGTGATGCGGGCACTCCGCTGACCGTGCCGTCGGTGGGCGGATCGACGACACAGGTGAATCTGCCGGCCAACGGCTCGGCCGTGATCGAAGCTCCCAACGAGGGCAGTCTGGTGCAGGGCTATGTCACGTTCACCCTGCCGCCCGGAGTATTCGGTTACGGCGTCTTCCGGCAGAGCGTTCCCGGACAGCTCGATCAGGAGGCGGTGGCGCCCTTGTCGAGCGTGCAGGGCGCCTCCACCACGCTGACCTGGGACGAAACGAATCTGATCACCGCGGTGGCCATGGTCAACCCGAGTTCGACGGCGGCCACGGGCACGGTAACGCTCCTCGACGAGAACGGCAATAAGGTGGGGACGTCGCCCATCAGCCTGCCGGCGAACGCCAAGACGGCGGCTGCTTTAAGCAGCCTTCCCGGACTGGCGGGAATGGTGGGGAAACGGGGCTCGGCGCAGTTCAGCGTGACGGCAGGGAACATCGCCGTGCTCGGGCTGCGCTTCGACCAACTCGCTTTCACCTCGATTCCCACGACGGGACCCCAGCCGTCCACATCCGTAAGTGCCATTGCCGAACGGGCCCTGACGCAGGCCGGACTGGGAGTCGGTCTCGCCTCCACGGTGCTGGAGAGTCAGTTGCAGATTCTGCTGGCCATCCTCGAAGAGAAGGGTTCCTGCACGACTCTCCCGGGCGGCGGCAGCGTGGGAACCGACTACACTTTCACCACCGCAACCGTGTACTACGACTCCTTCTGCACACACCCATACATCGTGGCCAATCCAATAACGACCACAACCGGAAACAACGCTATCACCATTACGGAGACGGCGACCTACCATGGGGCCAACGGTGCAGTCATCGGATCGCTGCCCCTCCAGGAGACCGCCGTGATCGCGACGGATTCCGAAACCGTGCACGGCACGGGCCTGTTCACGCCCGCGGGCGGCTCACAGACCCCCGTACAACTGGGATTATATTGCACATTCAATCCGAGCATGCAGGAGCCGTGCGGTGGTGGAGTCGTTCAGGACTTTCCGGATCTCGGGATTGCAATTGGCGTGGTACCAACCCTCACGCTGGATATGAGCGGGCAAAGCCTCAACTCCCCTGTCACGTTCACCGGTGGCGGATCCCCCGTCACCGGCCCGCTGGGATCGCTCACGTTGACCAACCCCCAACCCACCTCGCTGGGAATCCAGGGCGGTACAATCTTCAGCTCCCTCGGCATCACCGGGGGCGCGGCGGGGTTGGATCTGTTTCCGCCTACGCCCACCGGCTGGACCGTTACGGATTCCGAACACGATGAGCAACTGCAGATTGCCGTTGTACAGGGTGAGACGTCGCGCAGCCTGACGCTGACGATTACCCGGGTGAGCACGGGTGAAACGCTGGCAACGGGCGTACTCGATCAGTCCGGCTCAGGCACGATTGCGTATTCCGACGGCACGACTCCCGCGATCACCAACTGGACGCTGGCCGATTAAGGTGGAACCGGGGACGGACTAACTGGCTTCCGGCTGATGCCGCTGACCGTCCACACGGAAGTCCGTCCCCGTTAGTTTCCCGAGTCTCCGCATTCCCTCGCGGCCTCGCGCTCAGCGGGATGCCCGGTCCGGCGCCAGGGAGCGGAGTTGCCGTCGAGACGGCCCTCCCACGAACCCTCGGAGCTATTCAGCCCTCATGCACTGCACCGGGTCCACCGCCGACACCCGCCTCGCCGGAAGATAAGTCGCCGCGAGCGTGGCAACCAACAGCGCGACAGGCACAGCCGCAAAGGTGATCGGGTCCAGCGGAGCCACGCCGAACAGCAGCGAACTCATCACGCGCGTCAGGACCGCCGCGGCGCCCACGCCGATCGCGATGCCCATGGCGCAAAGACCGAGCCCGTAGCGGACAAACATTTGCCGGACGTCCGCGGGCCGGGCGCCGAGGGCAATGCGGATGCCGATCTCGCGCGTTCGCTGCGATACGGCGTAGGCGATCACGCCGTAGATTCCGATCAACCCCAGCAGCAGCGCCATCGCGCCGGCAATCGCCAGCATGACCAGAGTGAACGACGTGCGCGCCATGGAACGGTCCACCGTCTCGCGCATCGTTTCCGGATTCGCCACGGCCAGCGCCGCGTTTACCGACCACACGGCCTGGCGAATTTCACTTAAGAGCGGCCCCGTTCCCGCGCGATCAGTCCGCACCGTAAACGCCACCGCCCTGGTCGTTACCCTGACCGGCGCATACTGCAGTTGCCCGAAAACCGGCCAGTAAACCACCGTCGGCGCCGGTTCCTGTGGGCCAAGGTGCCGCACGTCCTCCACCACGCCCACAACCTCGCGCCAGGCGTCGGCATCGTTGGCGCGGACGCGCTTGCCGACCGCGGCCTGAGCGGAACCCCAAAGCTCGCGAGCCAGGTTCTCTGAAACCAGCACGAAATTGCGGCCGCCGTAGATGTCCGTCCAGGTGAGGTCGCGTCCGGCTTTCAGCTTCGTGCCCAGCGAGCCGAACCACCCGGCCGACACGTTCAGGTAGAAGCGCATGGGCGGACGAGATCCCTGCGCATAGCTCTGGCCTTCCCTGAGGATTCCGTCCCAGTTGGGAGGCGCGCCATCCATCGGCAGCGCGCTCGCAAACCCAACGGAGGTCACTCCCGGGATCGCCGCTACCTTCTCGGCGATGGCCTGCTCCATTCGTATTGCTTCTTCCTCGTCAGGGACCAGCGTTTGCGGCACAACCACTCGAAACGTCTGCACGCTATTGGGCTGTTCGAAACCTGGGCGAACGCTGCGCATGGCCTGAAAGGTTCGAATCATCAGACCCGAACAGATCAGGAGCACCAGCGCAAGCGATACCTGTACCACCACCAGCGTGTTTCGCGCGCGATGGCGATCCCGGCCATGGCTCATCGTGCGCGTGCTGTCCCGGACGGAGAGGGAAACGTCCGGCCCCGCGTAGCGCAACGCAGGAATGAGCCCGAAGAACAGACCGGATACCAGCGACACGATCGCGGTGAAAGCCAGAGCGTGGGAGTCCAGCCCGATCTCGCTCAGGCGCGGAAGGTTGGAAGGTCCATTGCGCGCCAGCAACCGCAGTCCTCCGTATGCAATGGCCAGACCCAGCGCTCCGCCGGCGGCGGCCAGCAGAAGGCTCTCAATCAGAAGCTGGCGGACAATCCGGGCCCAACCCGCCCCCAGCGCTGCTCGTACCGCAAGCTCCGATTGCCGGGCATCCACGCGCACCAGCAGAAGATTCGCGACGTTGGCGCAGGCGATCAACATGACCACGGCCAGCGTCCCCATCACCACCCACAGCACGCTTCGCACGTTGCCCACTACGCTGTCGCGCAAGGGGCGGATGTTCGGGGCGATCCGCCAGGAATTCAGGAAGAGCCGCTCCACAAAGACGGCGTCGTACTTATTGCCCCCGGGAGTGGAAGCCCAGGAGCGCACCCAGATCGGAAGCAGCCGCGCAATGTCCGCGTTGGCCCGTTTGATCGAAATGCCCGGCTTCAGCCGCGCGATCGATGTCAGGTAAAACCCCGCCAAACTTGCCCGCTTGCGGTCCAGTTGCAAAGGAAGGATGAGATCGGCGGGCGTGTCGGCGATGCGGAAGCTGGCCGGCATGACGCCGACGATCTCGCGAGGAACCGCGTCCACCAGGATTTTTTGGCCGATCGCCGATCGATCTCCGCCAAATCGCCGCTGCCAATAGCCCTCGCTCAGCAGCACCGTTCCGTTCGCGCCGGGGACCTGATCGGCTGCTGTAAACGGCCGTCCCATCTCCGGCTGCACGGCGAGCGCCTGGAGTAATCCATCGCTGATGATGTTCGCTAATACCTGTTCGGGCTCGCCCCGCCCGGTGACTGTGACCGGGCGCGAAATCCAGACGCCCATGGACTGAAACGAGCGGTTTTGTTCCGCGTAAGTGAAATACATCGAGGGCGAGAGTCCCAGGCCGCGGCTGCCGATGAGGCCGCCGGCGCCGGGGGCCACCTGCGCCAGATCCACAACTTCCTCGGCGTGAGGAAATGAGAGCGGCTTCAAGAGGACGCTGTTGACGACGCTGAACACCGCCGTGTTCGCGCCGATTCCCAGCGCCAGCGTTAAAACGGCAATGGCGGTAAACGACGGCTGGTTACGCAACCCGCGCAGCGCATAGCGCACGTCGCCCAGAACCGAATCGAGCCACTGGATGCCATTCATGCGATAAATCTCCTCCCGTCGCGCCGTCAGATTGCCTGCCTGTCTCAGTGCCGCCGCGCGAGCCTCCCGCGGCGTCAGGCCCCGCGCCAGGAAGGAATCGGTCAGTATCTGAACGTGCGATTCCATTTCCTCGCGCCATTCCCCATCCAGACGATCGCGCCGCAGCAGGTTTCGCCACATCATGATTACGACGTCCGCATGACCATCTGAATCGACCGGACCATCCTGTTAAACGCGCTCGACTCGGCCTCCAGCCGTTTCTTCCCCGCGGCGGTCAGCCGGTAGAAACGTGCTTTCCGGTTGTTCTCCGTCACTCCCCATTCGGCTTTCACCCACCCTTTAGTCAACATCCGATTCAACGCCGGGTAGAGCGAGCCGTCCTCGATTTCGAGACCGCCTTTGGACCAGTCGTGAATGTGCTTCGCGATGGCGTAGCCGTGCAACGGGCCCTGGCTGAGGGTCCCGAGGATCATCATGTATAACGTCCCCGGCAGGAGATCCGGGTTTGAGGAGTTGTCGCCGACCAAGTAGAGAATACCTTTCTGAACTAGATATAGTCCAGAAAAGGGATGAAAGTCAATGCCTCCCTGTGGGGCGGCCTCTCAGGCCGCGGCGGGCTCCCAGCCCGCCTCTGTGCTTCCGGGCCGCGCAGCCCTTCTGCTCCACGGACCGCGACGCCATGCGGCCATTGCTCCGTGCGCTCCGCGAACGCTTTCTGCTCAGCGCAGGTCGTGCTGGCCTCGGCTGTTGCGGCGAGTGTGCACGCCGCCGGGCGCCCAGCGCGAGAGAGCTACCGGGAAGTGAGGCGCGATTCGTCCGAGCCGCCCGCGATTCGCCCCCAATACGCCGCTGCGCTCGCGCACGGTACAATCGTCGACGCACGATGCCTTTAGCTCCCGCAACCCGGCTGGGGCCCTATGAGATCGTTGCGCTCATCGGGGCCGGCGGCATGGGGGAAGTCTACAGCGCCCGCGACACACGCCTCCACCGCCTCGTGGCCATCAAAGTCTCGCAGGCGGAATTCTCCGAGCGGTTCGAGCGCGAGGCGCGCGCCGTCGCCGCCCTGAACCATCCCAGCATCTGCCAGCTCTACGACGTCGGGCCGAACTATCTGGTCATGGAGTTCATCGAGGGCTCGCCCGTCGGGCCGGTGGACAATGCTCGCAAACTGCTCGACATGGCTGTGCAGGTGGCCGACGGGATGGCGGCGGCTCACGCGGCCGGCATCGTGCACCGCGATCTCAAGCCCGACAATATCCTGGTGACGCGCGAGGGGCGCGTGAAGATCCTCGACTTCGGGCTCGCTAAAACGCCCGTGTCCGCGCCGCGTGAAGCGAATGCCGCCACTCAGTCCCTGAGCATCACCGACCCGGGCACGAGGGTGGGTACGATCGGCTACATGTCGCCGGAACAGGCGCGCGGGGAACCGAATCTCACCTTTCAGTCGGACCAATTCTCGTTCGGTCTGGTGTTGTACCAGATGGCCTCGGGCAAGCGGGCCTTCGCGCGCCCCAGCGCGGCGGAGACCATGACGGCCATTATCCGCGAAGAGGCGGAGCCCCTGCCCCCCAGCGTGCCTTTGCCGCTGCGCTGGGTGGTGGAGCGGCTGCTCTCAAAAGACCCTGCTGAGCGCTACGACTCGACGCGCGACCTGTATCGCGAGCTGAAGCAGATTCGCGAGCGTCTCTCGCAAAGCGCCAGTGGAGTTGCGCCGGCGCTCGACGCGGAGAGCAAGCGGCCGAGGCGTTTTCTGCTCCCTGTGGGTGCCCTCGCATGTCTGGCCGCCGGATTCGTCCTTGCGCTGCTGTTCGCACCAATGTCCGGTCCGGATCTGTCGCGGTACAGGTTCACGCGAGTCGCTCCGGGGGAAACCGAGGAGCGCGCCCCGGCCTGGTCGCCGGATGGAAGAAGCATCGTTTATTCGGCCAGGGTGCATGGCGTACGGCAAATCTTCGAGCGCGGCGTCGCGTCGCACGAGGCCGCCCAGCTCACCAGATCGGGTAAGGATTGTAACTACCCGGCCTGGTCTCCCGACGGTGAATCCATCTATTACCTCGCGGATCGCAGCCTGTGGACCATTCCCGCCTCGGGGGGCGCCGCGCAGGTGGTTGTGCAGGACATCGATGCAGCCGCCATTCACCCCGATGGCAAAACCCTAGCGTTTGCGCGCGACGGCAAGCTGTGGCTTACCCCTCTTCACGGGGGACTGGCGAAGGAATTCTGGCCGGGTCCGCTGGCGCCCACCGTGCCCTCCTCAACAAGCATGTGCTTCTCGCCCGGAGGCTCCTGGCTCGCTTTTGACAACGGGACCGTTTGGCTTTTTCCCTGGCCCTCGGGGAAGCCCCGAAAGCTCTACACCGGAATGGAAAACGGAAGTTTTGGAGGTGTCGTGGGCCTCAGCTGGTTTCCGGACGGCCGCAGTCTGCTGGTGGCCCGCAATAGCGCTACCGACTCATTGATCCGGCTGACTGTCCCGGATGGCAGCCGGCAAACCATCTATTCCGCCGGTTTCACGATCGCGGGCCCGTCGGTGTCGCCCGATGGCGGCAAGATCGCCTATTCGGCCGCGGAGTACGAATGGAACGTCGTCGAAATCGGGCTCACCGACGGTGCCGTGCACGTGCTGGTCGAGAACGGAGGAGCCAACGTTTCGCCGGACTGGGCGCCGTCGGGCACGCATTTTTTGTACTCGGGAAACGGCGCGGTGATGGACCGGGAGGTCTCCGGTGGTGAGTTCTCGCGCCGTCTGATCGACACCAGCTACGACTCTGGAGCGGCTCGCTGGTCGCCGGACGGGGCGCGGTTTGTGTTTGTGGATAATGGCGCGACCAACAGGTTGATGCTGGCGAACGCGGCTGGCGGCCATGCCACCCTGCTGGACCAGGCCGACGAGATCCAGGGAGCGGCCTGGTCTCCTGATGGGCAGTGGATCTCATATTGTCGCCAGAACGAAGGCCAGTTGAAGCTGGCGAAGGTTCGATCTGTGCCTGGCGCCGGCCCCGTGATTCTGGCCGACGCGGGGGTCAGAACGACGCAATGGTCGCCGGCGGGTGACTGGATCCTGTTCAGCGCGGGGGGCGGTCTCGACCTGATCTCCCCCGACGGCAAATCCCGCCGGAAGCTGTCCTCCCGCCAGTTCACGGCTTACAACTTCTCGAGAAGTGGCGGCGCGGTTTACGGCATCTTCCACAACACCACGGAACCAAACCACGAGTGGCAGCTTTACGAAGTGAACGTAACGAGCGCGGCGGAAAAGCTTGTGACGGCCGTGGATCTCCCGCCTTCAACCGCCAGGCTGAGTGCGTTCAGCATCCATCCGGACGGTAAACGAGCTCTCACCTCGATCGCGAATTTTCCTTATCAAATCTGGACGCTCGAGGGTTTCGAGCAGCCGCGGGCGAAGAACTGGTTCACGCGCCTGGTGGGGCTGACTCCCAAAACAGAATGAGCGGCGTGCTACCGGCTCTGCCCTTCTGCTTCACGAACCTCGCGGCCTGCTCCGGCTGCGCCTCCACCGGGCGACCTCCGGCATGATCGCGCCAAATACAGAGGGCGTCGCGCGCGTCGTGCGGGATTCCAACAAAGTGGCTCGCTCCGCTCGGTCTTCAGCCCGGCCGGCCCGCTTCGCGGCCCGTGATGCGTGAGGTCCGCATTTCCGGATGGCCCGGTGGACGAGTTGAAGCTCCATCCGCGCGCTTTGATCGCGGCCGAGGTGCCGCCGTCTACTTGGCCTCGGGGACGCCGATGAGCGCGTGCTCGTAGCTGTAAGTTGCTCCCGCCGGGGTTCTTGTGATAGTGATCCTGCCGGATATCATCCGCAGGCGGCCGGCCTGATCGGCAGTGAGCGTGGTCGCCTTGCCCGGATCGAGAATCGCGACTTTTTCCTCCGGCGAGTTGAGCAGGATGCTGGTATTCTGCCGAACATCGACGCGGGTTTGCCCCGCGCGAAGGACCACGCTGAACCGTTCCTTGCCGGTGTTGGTCATGTTCAGCCGCATGTGCGCACCGTTGTCGATGCCTTCGAGCACCAGCGAGAGCTTGCCGTCGTCCAGGGCCTGGAAGATGGTGGGTTTGTCGGCGGCGTACGTGAAGCCCATCAGGGCCGCCGCGAGCAGGAAGAACCGCATGTCGAGAGCCTTTCTTGAGCCGGGGCTTCCATTACCGGTTTTCCCCGAAAAGCTGAGTATCCGTAAACCTGAAACCCCTCGGTCTGCCACCAACTCGGCAACACTGACGGCAGGACGCCGGCGCCATGCACGAAGGCGGGAACCGTCGCCACGGCGGGTTATGCAGCAAGGGCCACCGACATCATATCTAACCCGGTGGCAGCTTCGCGCTGTGGTGTCGGCCTGTTTTCTCGAGTCCGCTCAGGTTCGGCTGGCGAATGAAAGCAACCTTAATTAAGGCAGGAGCGCGCCTCTCAGCCCGTCCCTACTTCACGAACCGCGCCGCCAGTTCCGGTTGCGCGTCCACCGCTGCGCGCCAGCAGTCCCGCGCCTCCGCCTCCCGTCCCAGCGAGCTCAGCGAATTGCCCAGGTTCAGCAGCGCTTCGCCGAATCCGGGCCGCGCCTCCACCGCCCTTCGCAGCAGCTTCGCCGCGTCCTCGTGCCGTCCTTCCCGCTGCAGCAGCAGGCCTACGTTGTAGCAGAGCTCCGGCGCCCGTTCGTTCAGCTCGCTGAGTTTGTTCACCGCCTCCATCGCCCGCGCGCAGTCGCCTTCCTCCACCATGGCCGAGCCGAATGCGCTGAGCGCCGCCGCCGACCGCGGATTGTGTTCCAGCGCCTTCTCGAAAGCCGCGCGTGCCCCTGCATGATCGCCCCCGCGCCACCGCGCGATCCCCAGATTCAGCCAGGCGTCCGGCCACTTCTCGCGCCGGCCCACGCAAACCTCGAACGCCTCGGCCGCGCCCTTCGCATTGGCGGTGTGCAGACGCAGACAGCCCAGCCGGAAACTCGCGTCTTCCCACTCCGGCTTTAGCGCCACCAGCCGGGTCAGCCGCTGCTCGGCCGAGACGGCGTCCCCCTCGCGCTCGTGCACCGCCGCCAGATTCCACAAAGCGGCGGCCATCGTCGGATCGATCTCCAGAGCGCGGTTGTACTCGTCCCGCGCCGTGCCGAACTCCGCCCGCTCCTGCAATATGAGCCCGAGGTTCGCGTGCGCCTGCGGCGCGTCCGGTTGGCTGCGGATCGCTTCGCTGTAAGCGTGCACCGCTTCGTCGGGACGGTTCAGCTTATGGTAGGCGAAGCCCAGATTGTACCAGGGCTCCCAGCTCCCCGGCGCCACTTTCACCAGTTGCGACAGGTGCTTGACCGCCGTCTTGTAGTCGCCGCGCGCCAGCGCCAGCGTCGCCAGACCCTCCAGCGCGGGGCGCGCCTGCTCGCGAATGCGCAGCAGCCTTTCGCAATAATCGCGCAGTTTGTCGTCGTCGCTGCGAGCGGCCGCCAGAGCGATCAGATTCGCCAGCAGCTCGGGGTTTTTCGGATTCGCCGCCAGCACGTCGCGATACAGTTCATGAGCTTCCTCGAGCCGATTCAGCTTCTGCAGCGCCACCGCCTTCCCGAACACCGCCTTCACCTGCGTGGGGTCCATTCCCAGAACCGATTCAAACGCCGCCAGCGCCTCCTGGCTCCGCCCCAGGTGGAGCAGCGAGACGCCGAGTCCCAGCGCGCAATCGATGCGCCCAGGCGTCACCTGCAGGGCTTCCGTGAAACGCGTCACCGCTTCCTCGAAACGCTGCAGGCGATAACAACAGAGCGCGATGTTGTAGGCCGCGGCGCGATGCCCCGGATCCAGGTGCAGCAGCTCGCCGTAGCTGTTCCTGGCCGATTCCCAGCGCGCCAGCTCGAATTCGAGCTGCCCTCGCGCCCACCACAGATCCGCCGTCTTCTCGCCCCCTTCGATGGCTTTGCGCACTTCCTCCAGAGCCGCGTCCGCCTGGTTCTCGCTGGCCAGCGCGAGCGCGCGCTTCAGCGCCGCGGAATCGGCGCTGCGCTTTTCCAGTCCCGCGTCCAGCGCGTCATTGCGCATCAGCGCATCGACAAGTTGATCGTCTACCACCCACAACCAGCGGTCATTCATTTCCGGCATTCTGCAAACTCCAGGTCGTGTGCCGCGGATTATCGATGTTCGTCACCCGCTCGCCGGCGAGGTAACCGCCGGCCAGCCCCAGCACGCCCACGACTACGCTAAGTTTGAACCACCGCGAAAGGCCGGACTTCGGCTTTCCGGCCGAAGCGAAGCTCGGAACCGGCAGATCCATGCAAGCCTCGTCCGGCGGCGCTTCCGTCACCGTTGGCGCGCTCTTCGCGGTTTGTGCGCTCTTCGCGGTTTGTGCGCCCGTCACCGTTGGCGCGCCCGTCGCGGTTTGTGCGCCCGTCGCGATTTGTGCGCCCGTCTGTGCCTTGCTCTTCTCCAGCAGCGCGGCGCCCGGACCGGGTTCGCGTCCGAAACCCATTCGCGGCCGCAGCGGCAGCATGTTCCACGCCGGAATCTGTGGCGTTGCCGTCACCAGCGAGATCGCCTGGAAACTCTGCATCAGGCGCGCCTTTCCAGGGACCGCCGGACGTATGGAGACTTCGAGAAAAGGCAGTACCGCCCGCGGCGCCATCGCTTCAACGCGGGATGCGACCGCTTCAACGCGGGATGACGCGGGTTTCGGCTCGGCCTGCGCTTCCGCCCGCGGACCTGGCGTTACGGCTGGCGGCGCACCCCGAGGTCCGGCCGGCGGCGCGCCCGCGGGAGATTCGGCGAATCCCGGAGCCGGCGGAGCCTCCGCCTTGCCGGAGCGCGAGGCTTCCACCGCGCGAGCCGGCGGGGCTTCCTTCGATGGGGCGGGCGGCGCCACTCGCGCCGGCGCCGGTTCCGCATCGTCGTTGCCGCCAAACAATGCCCGCAGAACGTCCTCGTTGATCACCGCTTCGGCCCTCGCCGGCGCAATGCCCCCCAGCACCTCCGGTGGCTTCGCTTCGGTGACTTCCGCCGCTTCCGCCTCGCTCGCGGCGGCCGCTGCCATTTCCGGTTCCGCGGCTTCCCCGGCGCTCACCACGACAGGCTCCGGTTCCGGCGCCTCCTCGCTGACGTAAGCCGGCGTGACCCCGGTCTCGTCGGCTGCCTCTTCCGGCGGCGCCGGCGGCGCAACACCCGCTCCTTCCGGATCGAACTCCAGACCGCTGGCCCACCCCGGGTCCAGACTCGCGGGAATCTCACAGGAGTAGTGGAAAACCGCGGCTGGTTCGCACCGCAGCTCCGGTTCGCTGAGCGCAACGTCGAAGGGCTCGGCCTGCGTCGAGCCGCTTGTCTCCGGTGAAGCGGCGCCGGCGGGATGCAGCAGGCACTCCGGCAGAGCGATCGCCGGCGCGGCGCCATCCGTCGCCGTGGGGGAAAACCCCGCGAAGGCTGCGACAGACGTGCCGTTGCTTCCCAATCGCGGCCGCCGATCGATAATCACCGCGCCTTCCAGCAGCTCCGGTTCGCCGCGAATGCCCGCGAACGGGAATACGGGCAGGGCCAGGCTGCCAGGGTACAGCGGCGGGAATCCGGACGGTGCGGGCGGCGAGGCCTGGGCGGCGCCATGAACCGCGCCTCGCGAAACCACCAACCCGGCGAAAGGCAGTGCGAGCTCAGCCTGCGATTCGATCGCCACGGCGGGAAACTCGACAGCGCGCGCTACGGGTGCGCATGCATCCGCGGCGGGCGCGGACAACGGAGCGCTCCGTGCACTTACTTGCTGGCGGAAATAACCGCCTCGGGCCGTAGGCTCCGCGAACGCGGATTTCTCGGGCGGGCTCGCCGCCGGCTCGCCCAGCGGGCGTCGCGGCGCCTGCTCCTCCTGGCGGGACTGCGCTTCCATCAGCCGGTTCAGCGCAAGTCGATTGTACTCTTCGTGATACTTCTGCTTGTGGGCGTCCGAGCAGAACTCACCTCCCCCGGTGAGCTTCTTGAAGAGCGCCAGTTGCTTGCCGCAATACAGGCACCGCATACACCCTTCCATCGGCGGATTGGGCCAATCGGAGAAGATGTCCCGGTGAGGTTTTCCTCAGGTAAATCTCCTGGGGCCGACGCCCCTGGTCATGCCTGCGGACAGAATTCAGCCTTACGCTCCCGCGGGGCCGCAGCCAGCGAACTCCCCCACCGGCAAGTGATTGAGAATGAGCCAAGCCCGGCGGCCCTTCCTGCGTGGCCGCCCTTCCAACTCGGGTTTTTCGCCTGGCCGGCAAAAGGACTTCGGCGGGCTTCTGCTCCTAAAGTTATGCCCTTACCCGCCCGATGATAAGGGTGTTCGGATACTGCCCGCCCGCGAGGCAGCGAACAGGAGCACTGGCCACAATGGCAAAGCACGACGCTTTGAAGAATCATCTTGACAACCTGCGAAACTCCATCCCCGAGCTGAAGGGCGTTCTGCTCGCTTCGGTGGAGGGCCTGCCCGTGGCTCACGCATTGTCCAACGGTATGGATCCCAACCGCCTTGCCGCCATGGCCGCCGCCGCGTCGAGCCTCGGTCGGCGCATCAGCGAGAGCATGGCCACCGGAACACTGAGCGAGGTGGCGATCAAGGGCGAAGAGGGCATGCTGTTTGTCTATACAGCAGGTCCCAAAGCGGTGCTGGCGGTGGTTGGTCCGTCTCCCTCGAACGCCGGACTGATTCATCTCGAAGCGCGCAACACCGCAAAAGACATCGCCGAACTGTTCTGATCGCGTAGCCAGGAGAGTGATCGCGCAGAGCCCGTTTGCGGCCGCCCCAACCCGCGCGGCGCGCCCGCTTCACCCCTTCGACTGCTCCTTCCCCAGAGCGTCGGCATTGGCATCCTCTGCCCACGGAAAACCCGACGTCGGCTCAAACTGCCGACGTTTCATCCGATGAGCTTCAGGGGGACTGCGCCCCGAGACTCCCCCTTCCTATGAACCACCCGCGCGCCAGTCGCATATCGTCGCTCCCGGCCCTGACCGCCGCGAGGGCCGCCGGACCTCCGGCCGCCACCAGGTCATGTCCGAGATGAATCCACTCGATGGCGCAAAACGCGGCTGTGGCCATCAGCCGTCCGGCCGCGACCAGGTCATGTCCGAGATGAATCCACCGGGCGGCCCGGCCAGCATCTTCGCTCGCCGTGCCCTCCTCACCACCACTGCCGTGGCCTTGTCCGGAGCGCTCCTTGGCCTGCTGGCTGCCGCCAAAGGAACAACTTCTCCGCCGGAAACGGCGCTCATCGTTTCCTGCGCGCTGTTTGCCTCGGCGGCCCTCGTCATCCTGCTGTTCCTCGGCCCCGCCGCGGCGCAGTTCGTGGCCGCCGTCTCCACCCTCTACTACACGTTCTACCTGTCGAGCGGCGCAGCCCTGGCCCTCTACGTGGGGAACCAGCACGCGCACGTTTTTGTTTATCTGGTTTTGTTCTTCCCGCTGCTGGTCTTCAACAGACTCGTCAACGCGCCGCTGGCCGGGCGGATTTTTGTTTGGCTGCTGCGGCTGGCGCCGCTCATACTCCTGTCCTGCCTCTTCCCCCGAATCGTCGAGGTCTTCAACACGGAGTGGGTTCTTACCCTCGCCGGCTACGCACTCGGCTACACGTTGTACGCGCTGGCGTTCGGCGTTGTCACCCAGTATCGCGAGAAGTATCTGGTTGAGCGCACCCACGCCGCGTCCCTGCGGGAGCTGTTGCGAGCCAATGCCGAGTTGCTCGAAGCAAGGAACAAAGCGGAGGCGGCGAATCTGGCCAAAAGCGAATTCCTCGCCAACGTGAGTCACGAAATCAGGACGCCCATGAACGGCATCGTGGGCATGACCGAGCTGGCGCTCGATACGCCCCTGTCCCCGGACCAGCGCGATCTTCTCCTCACCGTGAAAGGCTCCGCCGACTCGCTGCTGACCATCATCGACGACATTCTGGATTTCTCGAAAATCGAGGCCGGAAAGCTGCGGCTGGACCCGGTGCGCTTCCCTCTGCGCGAATATCTGGAAGACATCGTGAAAGCCATGTCCGTGCGCGCTCATGAAAAAGATCTCGATTTCACGCTCGACATCGCGCCCGAGGTCCCCGATGTCGTGGTGGCCGACGCATTCCGCCTCCGTCAGATCCTGGTCAACCTGGTCGGCAACGCCATCAAATTCACCTCTCGGGGCCAGGTGGCGGTCGTCGTCCGCCTCGACGCGCGCAGGGGCCCCTGGCTGCGGCTGCTTTTCGTCGTCCGCGACACGGGAATCGGCATCGCCCCGGAAAAGCAGGCGGTCATCTTCGAGCCGTTTTCGCAGGCCGATGGCTCCACCACAAGGGAGTACGGCGGCACTGGCCTCGGGCTCACCATCTCCACCCGGCTGGTCGCTGCCATGCAGGGTCGCCTCTGGGTCGAGAGTGCGCTCGGACGAGGGAGTTCCTTCCATTTCACAATCTGCGTGAAGCCAGCGCCCCCGCCGCGCGACATCTCGACGGAGTCGCACCCGCGCGACGTGCCGCCAACATCCCACACGCCGACCTCCCCCATGCGCATTCTCCTTGCCGAAGACAATCCCGTCAACCGCCTCCTCGCGCTTCGCATCCTCGAGAAGGAACGACATCGCGTCGTGTTGGCGTCGAACGGACGGGAGGCTCTTGCGGAGTGGTCCCGCCAGCCCTTCGATCTGATCCTGATGGATCTGCAGATGCCGGTGATGGACGGCTTTGCCGCCACTCGGGAAATCCGCCGCGCGGAACGCCAGTCGGGAGCGCGCATACCGATCGTCGCGATCACCGCTCATGCCATGACCGGCGATCGCGAGCGCTGCCTCAACGCCGGCATGGACGATTTCCTCTCCAAGCCGTTTCGCGCGGCCGACCTCGCCGGGATGGTCCGTCGCCACGCCACTGCGGCGGGTATGCGCGAGTAGCAATCCCGCGAAGCCGCTCCGTCCGCCCCCGCCCCGCGCGCCGCCACAATCATCCGCCCACGGCCCCGGACGATATGCTGGTTCCAGCATGAACGCCGAAGCCTGGCAGTCGCTGCTCGACGTCTCCGGCACAATCCTGCAGCACCGCGATCTGCAGCCGTTGTTCCGCAGTCTCGCCTCGCAGCTTCGTTCGGTACTCCCCTTCGATTTCATGTCCCTGGTCCTCCACGACACCGAAACGAACCGGATGCATCTCCATGTGCTGGCCGCCGAAGCGCGCGCGGACGTGCCGCGCGTCGACCTGCCCGTGGAGCAATCGCCCGCTGGCTGGGTGCTCCTGAATCAGCAGCCCCTCATCATCGACGACGTCTCCCAGGAAACCCGCTGGCCCGCGGTCATGGAGATCCTGCGCGCCAACGGCGTCGCCACCAGCTTCTTCGTCCCGCTGACCACCGCTCACCGGCGGCTCGGCGCGCTGAGCTTCGGCTATCTGCGTCCGCACCAGGTCGGTGCGTCGGAACTGGAGTTCATGGGCCGCGTCGCCGCTCAGGTTGCGGTCGCCGTGGACAATTCGTTGAACGCGCAGGCCGCGCACGAATATGAGCAGCAGCTCGCGCGCGAACGCGATCGCCTGCGCGCGCTGCTCGACATCACCAACGCGATGGTTTCTCAGCTTGCGCTCGGCGAGCTTTTCTCCAACATCACCGCTTGCCTGCGCAACGTCGTTCCGCACGAATATTCCAGTCTCGCGCTGCACGAACCGGGCGCCGACTATCTGGTTATTCACGCTTTGGAATCGTTCGTGGGCGACAGCAAACTCGAGCAGGACATGCGCGTTCCGTTTGCAGGATCGCCCTCGGGCGCGGCGTTCCTCAGCCACCAGCCGATTCGCTTCGCCGCGGGCACGTATTCGTCGGAAGTGACGCGTTTTCTTGAGGCTGAGGGCCTGCGCTCGGGCGTCTGCATTCCCCTGATGACGCGCAATCGCGTGCTCGGCACGGTGAATCTGGCGAGCGTCCGCGACGACGCCTTTGCCCAGGAAGACGTGGATTACCTGGTTCAGGTGGCCACCCAGGCCGCGATCGCGATCGAGAACGCCCAGGCTTTCAGAGAGATAGAGCGATTGAAGGACAAGCTCGCCGAAGAGAAGCTGTATCTCGAGGACGAGATTCGCAGCGAGCGGAATTTCGGTGACGTGATCGGCGACAGCCCGGCGTTTCGCAAAGCTCTGCGCCAGGTGGAGACCGTCGCGCCGACCGACGCGACCGTGCTGATTCTTGGGGAAACCGGTACAGGGAAAGAACTTATCGCGCGGTCGGTGCACGAGCTCAGCGCCCGAAAGAACCGCACTTTCGCGCGGCTGAACTGCGCGGCGATTCCCACCGGTTTGCTCGAAAGCGAGCTGTTTGGCCATGAAAAAGGAGCATTTACGGGGGCGATCGCGCAGCGAATCGGCCGTTTCGAGCTGGCCGACGGCGGAACTTTGTTTCTCGACGAGGTCGGCGACATCCCTCTGGATCTGCAGCCTAAGTTATTGAGGGCCTTGCAGGAACAGGAGTTCGAACGGCTGGGCTCGACGCGTACGATCAAGGTAGATGTGCGGGTGATTGCGGCAACCAACCGCGATTTGTGGCGGATGGTGAGCGAGCAACAGTTCCGTGCGGATTTGTATTACAGGCTCAATGTTTTCCCGCTGCCGGTGCCGCCGCTGCGGGAGCGCGTTTCGGATATTCCAATGCTCGTCCGCTATTTCGCGCAGAAGTTCGCGCGGCGCATGAATAAACATATAGAAACGATTCCATCAGCGACACTTGCCGCGCTGGCCGAGTATCCCTGGCCGGGCAATGTTCGGGAGCTCGAAAACCTGATTGAGCGTGCTGTGATCCTTTCGGCAGGCTCGGCACTGGAGATTCCGCTCACCGAACTGAGCGTAAGACCACCGGGAAAATCGCCGGCGACGCTGGAGACCACGGAACGCCAACATATCGTTCGGGTTCTGGAGGAGACGGGCTGGAAGATCGCCGGCAAGGACGGCGCGGCGGCGCGGCTGGGGCTCAAACGGAGTACGCTTCAGTCGAAGATGAAGCGGCTGGGCATCACAAGAGTGCCGAAATAGCGGCACCACCGCCGAAATGTCGGCACCTTCTCGTCGGCATAGAACCACAACTCTCTGACAAGAAAGCAGCGTGTTCGGACCGCGCCGTGCCCTTTCCTAGGGCGTGCTCAGAATCACAACCATCCGAACCGGAGAAGGAATCACGATTCGGCTGGAAGGCAGGCTGGTCGGTCCGTGGGTGGACGAGTTCGTTCGCGTGCTGCTCGAGTGCGGCAAGGCGACGATCACGGTTGACCTGAGCGACACGACATTCGCGGATGGGCGAGGGAGACAGGTGCTGGCCGAGGCCAGGGCGCGCGGCGCTCATTTCATAACGGCGGGACCGCTGATGGAGGCATTGGTTGAACATGGCGACTGAGACGATGGACTTCGCGGAAGTTGAGAAGGGGGTGAAGCCTACGGCCGTCGCGCCGCCGACGCCGCAGGGGAATCCGCGCGCGAAGTGGATCTTCTTCGGCGCGCTCGCGGTGCTGATCGTCGCGGGCGTGTGGTACTGGCTGGCGACGGCGGGCCGCGTGTCCACCGACGACGCGCAGGTGGACGGGCACATCGCTCCGGTGGCGTCGAAGATCTACGGGAACGTCGCCGAGGTTCTAGTGGACGACAACCAAGAGGTGCGCAAGGGCGACGTGCTGGTGCGCGTCGACGCGCGCGATTACCAGGCAAGGGTGGACGTGGCGCGGGCGGCGGTGAAGTACGCGGAGAGCCAATCGAGCGGCGCGGACATCACGGTGCCGCTGACGCGGGATGTGACGACGACGTCGGTTGAGCAGGCGGATGCGCAACTGCAATCGGCCGAGGCCGACCTGACGCGGGCGAAGAGCGAGTATCAGCGTGCGTCGGGAGCGGACATCGCGTTTGCGCAAGCAAATGTGGAAACAGGCCAGGCGACGTGGGATCGTGCGAAGGCGGATCTGGAACGCATGCGTCCGCTGGCGGAGCGCGCGGAGATATCGAAGCTGCAGTTCGATTCCTATGTGGCGGCGGCGCGGGTGGCGGAGAGCCAGCTTTCAGCGGCGAAAGAGAAACTGAGCGCCGCGAACGAGGACGCACAGACGAAGAAGGCCGCGCTCGAGGCGGCGCAGGCGAGGATCGCGCAGGCGAAGGCCACAGTGGATCAGGCGCACGCGAATCAGCAACAGACGCGGGTGCAATCGGCGCGGGCGGCATCGGCCAGCGCGGCGGTGATGCAGGCGCGCGCGGATCTGCAGACCGCGGAACTGCAGCTCAGCTACACCACGATCACGGCGCCGGTGGAGGGAAGGGTGACGCGGAAATCGGTTGAGCCGGGACAGATTCTGCAGCCGGGCCAGAGCCTGATGACCATCGTGCCGCTGAACAACATCTGGGTGACGGCGAATTTCAAGGAGACGCAGCTTCGCAACGTGCGGCCGGGCCAGAAGGCGGAAGTGAGCGTGGACATGAGCGGGCGGAAGTTCGCCGGCCATGTGGATTCGATCGCCGCGTCGACGGGAGCGCGGATGAGCCTGCTGCCCCCGGAGAACGCCACTGGGAATTTCGTGAAGGTGGTCCAGCGCATTCCGGTGAAGATCGTGCTCGATCCCCTGCCCCCGGACGCGATTCTGCGGCCGGGCATGAACGTGGACGCGACGATTCTGACGCGGTAATCGGCCATGGCGACTCTCTCCATCGGCGGGCTGCCTACGGCAGAATCGCTCAAGGATCATCCGCTGCAGCCGTGGATCATCGCGGGCACGGTGATGCTGGCCACGTTCATGGAGGTACTGGACACCAGCGTGGCCAACGTCGCGCTGCCGCACATGGCCGGCAATCTGGGCGCGACCAGCGACGAAGCGACATGGGTGCTGACGGCGTATTTAGTCGCAAATGCGATCATTTTGCCGATGAGCGGCTGGTTCTCGATGATTTTCGGCCGCAAGCGGTTCTACATGACGTGCGTGTTTCTGTTCACGCTGAGCTCGGCGCTGTGCGGGCTGGCTCCGAGCCTGTTCATGCTGATTCTGTTCCGGGTGATGCAGGGGGTGGGCGGCGGAGCCCTGCAGCCGGTGTCGCAGGCGATTCTGAGGGAGACGTTTCCGCGCGAAAAACAGGGCATGGCGATGGCGGTGTTCGGGATCGGCGTGGTGTTCGCGCCGGTGATCGGGCCGACGCTGGGCGGGTGGATTACGGACAACTGGTCGTGGCGGTGGATTTTCTACATCAACGTTCCGGTGGGCGTGCTGTCGCTGCTGCTGACGCAGATGCTGGTGCACGATCCGCCGTGGCTGAAGCGGCGCACGCTGAAGGAGGGGCACATCGATTTCATGGGCCTCGGGCTGCTGACGCTGGGGCTGGGCGCGCTGGAGATCATGCTGGACGAGGGGCAGCGCAACGACTGGTTTGGGTCGCACATGATCGTCTCGGCGGCGGCGATCGCGGCGGTGTGCCTGACGGCGGTGGTGTTCTGGGAGCTGCGGCACGAGCATCCGGTGGTGGATTTTCGTCTGCTGAAGGACCGCGATTTTGCGATTTCGTCGTTTTCCATGTATGCGCTCGGCTTCGTGCTGTACGGGAGCACGGTGCTGCTGCCGCTGTTCATGCAGGAGCTGCTGGGCTACTCGGCGACGGACAGCGGGCTGGCGCTTTCGCCGGGCGGCCTGGTGGTGATGGCGTGCATGCCCGCGGTGGGGATGCTGGTGTCGCGCGTGCAGCCGCGGTGGCTGGTGGCGTTCGGGCTGGCGATGTCCGCGGTGGGGCTGTGGCAGATGAGCGGGTTCACACTGGGCGTGGATTTCCGGCACATCCTGGGGGCGCGCTGTGTGCAGAGCGTGGGGATGGCGTTTCTTTTTGTGCCGATAAATACGATGGCGTTTTACTATATTTCGCGCGAGAAACTGAATTATGCAACGGGGATTATGAACCTGGCGCGGAATATCGGCGGGAGCTGCGGAATTGCGTTCTCAGTGACCATGCTGGCGCGGCGGGCGCAATATCATCAGAGCGTGCTGGTGGGACATGTGACGGCGCTGGACCTGGGGTTCCGGCAGGCGCTGCAGGGGACGGCGCAGATGCTGCACCAGTACGGGTGGTCGATGGCGGACGCGACCGAGCGGGCGCAGGCGATGATGTATGGGCTGGTGCAGCAGCAGTCGGCGGCGCTGGCGTTTGTGGACACGTTCTGGGTGCTGGCGCTGATTTTTGTGGGGCTGATCCCGTTCATGTTTTTGATGCGGGGGGTGAGGAGGTAGGGCGACGAAGAAGTTGCCAAAAGGAGCCGAGGGCTGGTGGGTCTCGTACTCAGACTGCTTAGTCGGCGGGTGAGCGCTGTTTGTTGCGCCGGGGCCTTGGGGCAACCGGATCTCCACCTCGGGATTCGTCGAACCCCAGGGATGCCTGCCGATGGAGCAGTTCCTCTCTAGCTATTAGCTGACGCGCTCGGTCGGCTAGGTTTGCGAGCTCTTCTAACGTTCGCTTTAGTTCTCGGCTCCGCTCCGCCGCGACGAGCTCACCGCGTTCCAAATCGCGAGCAGGGGCTCCGGCGTCTGCGGCCAGCCGCAGTTGGCAGGCCGCGCCGGGCAGGATCTCAACGGACAACGCCTTGGGAGCCATCTTTGGCAACTCCACATAAGTCTGCGACCCCGAGAACGTAGTTGCCAGCCAAGAATACTCGGGCCACGAGAGATCCGCTCCCGAGCTTCCACACCAGTCGAATCTGCCTCTGATTACACGCTCTATTCCCTTTGCGGCGCGTGACCAGCCATCATCCCACGAACGGGGCCCAGCGAGACCGGCCATTAGACCAAACCATGTGAACGTATGAGGCCACCGGCGCGGCAACCGACTGAGGAGAAATGCATGGGAGCTCCCGCGCCCGACCAAGAAGGCCGCGGCGGCGATCATCGCACTGGCCAATTCTGTCGGAGTTCTTTCGCCAACTTCATCCATAACCTGAGCGGTTAGGCGATGAAACGCTACGACGCGAGTCTCGACGGAGTCGCTTTGGAAGTCACTTGGTGCGTTGAGGAGGATTTCCGGGTGCAGCCTCACGCTGGGTGCTCCATTCATGCGGCGTGTGGCCTCCCGCGCGACGATTTCGGCGGCTTCCGGCACTGCCAGCGTCTCCGCTCCATAAGGCATCGCAAGATTCCACACGGGTCTAAGGGCCGCAATTGCCACTTGTCGACGGGCGAACCTTTGATCCTTCTCTAGGACCACCAAGCGCTCAAGGCAAATCTCGAGAGCCTCACCGGGGTGAAGGATCGCCGTTCGTGCGATCGCCGTCGAAAAGCACGATGCGCTCCAAGAGAGCGGGACGGCCGGCAGGTCAACATCGCTCTCTCCTTGGGCTAGCAATTCACCGAGGACGACGCATGCCCAACGATCCTCACGTATGGCGGCACGGCGCCACGGGCGCTCTTCTCCGAACCTCTGCAGATCCGAGCGCAGGACGACGCGCGCAAACTGGCTGAGCGGAAATGTCGCGGGCGCGTAGGTTCTCAACCATGAAAGTGTCTCCGCGGCTGCTCGATCATCGAGGATGATCACGGTGGGTGGGGAGTACGGTCCGCCCCTTTCTCCTTCGGGATACCCAAGAGCTATCCCGCGCCCGTGTTCAAGGGCGTGCTCCAGGGGTGAGTCTCGAACGCCGCTTCCCGGACTCCCCAACAGAGCGCTAGGGAGCGCGCTTCGCTCAAATGATCGCCAGCGTGTGTCGTCGGTTCTCATGATTGCTTCGGAAACAGGTCGCCCAGGTCTATGTGGCTCGGCCGCGAGAAGGCGTTTTCGAGCGGGTTGTTCGTTTCCCCCGTCCGGTACGCGTGCAGTGCCGTCTTGGCGCGCGTGACGGCCGTAAACCCGAGCTGTCGCCGATTCATTGGAAACTTTCGCAGTTCTTCTGCCGCGAAGAGATGAACCGCCCTGAACTCCGTTCCTTTGGCGGAGTGGATCGTTAGCACATGGATACGGCGTCGGCCTCCAAACGAGGCGCCGGCATCTACTCCGTGGACACAGACCGTGTCCGCGATGTCAGTCGCGTCGAACCGTTGCCTGAGCTCCGCGAGCGTCTCCTTCTTCCCGCAGAATACTCCAATCATCTCATCCTTGAATGCGTCAAGCTGCACCGTGATGAGATCAAGCATCTCCTGGAACTGTTCATTCCGGTCCGCGCACGCGTGCATCTCGGCGCTCGATTCGCCCTCTGCCTTGGGATTGTAGTTGCAGGTCGCTTCGAGGCTCGGTTGTCCATCTTCCGGCGGAATGAGCCGGTCTGCGACGCGCGCGATCTTCTGCCCGATGCGGTAGTGAGTCTTGAGTGTGTGTTTCTTGAGCCCCAAGCGGTCCGCGGCGGTCATGCCATCTTTGTTGTAGATCCCTTGGCGCGGGTCACCGCAAATGCATACGTTGTCGCTTAAGCAGAGCAGGCCCTCGAGTTCGCCCACTGAGAGGTCCTGTGCCTCGTCAACGAAAATAGCGCTGTAGAGCTTCCTAGAAGGCGCCTTACGGTTGGCTTTCTTCACGGCCGCCGCAAGCTTAATACGTGTCTCGTCGTCAAAGTCGTTGTTCTTTACGGGAACCGCTCCGGAGCCAAGATGCTGCGCGACGTGCTCCACGGCCCAAGAGTGGAACGTCCGAACCTGCGACGGCGAAACGAGATCTTTGAGAGCGGCACCGCTTCGGATGAAATCCGCGAGCACGTTCGTGTAGGTTACAATGAGGACGTTTCTTTCGCCGCTTCCCGCGGCGAACTGCGCGCGGAGCAACAAGAGGTTCGTTTTGCCCGAGCCGGGAGGCCCGTCGAGCAGGAACCGCCCCTGCGGCGGCAACTGAATGAACGTCCTTTGAGCATCGTCAAGGTCTTCGGGGTTGCGCCACCATGTCGAGTTCACGTTACGCCACCTCTACCTGCCCCCTGTTACCTGCAACAGCTGTCGTCCCCGCGATGTCCGCAAGGCTGTTGCTTTCTATAAGATCGAGTCCTTCGGCGACCGCTTCGGCGACGGCGCATGTGGTTGCATACACGGCTTGGTCCTCAGCCTGGCGTATCGCCACCTCGCAGACTGGAACGCTGCCGAGGGAGATCGTGGCCGTGCGGGCGTAGATCTCGGACTGCCAATGGATGTGTAGGCGAGTGGTGATCTTCGCTCGTTCCGAGCACGTGAACTCGAACCTGAAGGTACGTTCGGCTCCTGGCACGGGGGCTGTGACGATGAGGGGAAGCCGTCGGCCGCATGTTTCGATCAACTGAAGTTTCACTGCCTCAACGAAGCTCTTCTCGAAAGCCGTCCTGTCGTAACGAAGCCGGGATTCCAAGGTGGCCTCCGAGGCGTCGAGTGCGCCTGCGCCCCGCCGCTCCAGCCTGGCGTGGAGTCGCGTCAATCGGTCCGGAGATCCCTCCATCTCGAAGTCGTTCCAGCTCACGATCTGGAGGCGCGTTTCGAGATCCTTCACGAGACAGCGCGCTGATAGAGCCTTAAGGCAAGCGAGGCGGCCGGGATTCTGGTCGGCGAAAGAGGGAGTCTTCGTGAGTACGGCACGTGCGACAAGCCAACGGTTCCCGAGACTCACCTCATCCTGAAACAGGGCCGATTTCATGATGAGGTCGTGTAGGACAGCCCCGACCTGGTAAAGATTGAGGCCTTTCCATAGACGGGGCGTCTGCTCGTCCAGCCGAAAGAGATATTCGGGGGAGCTGTATTGTGCAGTCGCGACAAACGGGCGAAGGTGGGGCCGGTCGGTCGCGGAGGCTTCGTCGGAGTCATCGGCATCGAAGAGGCGCACGACGCCAAGATCGAGAACTTTAAGTGCCTTGAAGTCCGGTGAGATGTGGATGTTTTCGGGTTTAATGTCTCTGTGGACGATGTTGCGCGACTCCAGGAACCTGACGACGGTGACCAATTGGAATATCAAGGAGGCCACTTCGCTGTCTGGGACGCACGATAGGCTCTCGGCAAGTTGCGGCCACGGACAAAAGTCCATCTCTACAAATGCGGTACCGAAGGCCTCCTCGATGCTGTAAAGGGCAACTAGGTACGGGCAACTGTGCCCGATCAATTCTCGCTGGAGGTTGAGCCGCTTTCTTTCGGTTGGGCCGGCGTCCCCCTCCAAAAACCGTGGGGCGAACACTTTGAAGGCACGGATCCCGTTTGGAGTTTCAACGGTGAAAACGGCGGCAGAACCGCCAGACTTTATGAAAACGGGAGGGCTCCCGATACCCAAGCTCTGTAGCCGCGATTTCAGGCGAACGGTCAGGTCGCCGACCACGGATTCGTCGAGCGCCGGCACTGTATTGTCCTTATTTTGAACGATAGTAACAGATTTTGAACCGCAATGACAGCCTGTTGGCTAGTGTCTGCGCAGACTTCGGTGAGGTTTCGGGCTCGGAGGTTCCCCGGAAAAGCAAAGGCCGCAGAGAATCGCTCCTCTGCGGCCCTTGAGCCGACAGCACGCTGCCGGCGGGTTAAACTCCTTTATACCGCAGACAAGAAGCTGGTTCAACAGTTGGTGGCACACTGCGGGGAGAAATCTCTGGTGGGCTGCAGGGGTCCGCGAACATCAGGACATCGTCGCCTGCGAGCGCGATCGCAGAAAGTGCAGAGCATCCCGTTCATGTTTTTGATGAAGCTGAGGGGGTAGAGGGGCGGATCTCGGACTCGATCCTTGCCAGCGATTATGATTTCAGAAGGGGAGGACGGGCGGCGACCAATTTGAGACGTCGCCCGCACAAGGAGCACACCAACATGAAGCCGAAGAACACGATCTGTCTCTGGTTCGACAAGGACGCGCATGAGGCGGCGCGCTTTTACTCCGCCACTTTTCCGGACAGTAAAGTAACCGCAGTTCACAAGGCTCCCGGTGATTATCCGGGCGGCAGGAAGGGCGACGTGCTGACGGTGCAGTTCACCGTCGTGGGCATTCCCTGTCTCGGTCTCAACGGCGGCCCGGCGTTCAGGCACAGCGAGGCCTTTTCCTTCCAGATCGCGACGGAGAATCAGGAAGAGACGGACCGTTACTGGAACGCGATCGTGGGCAATGGCGGCACGGAAAGCCAGTGTGGCTGGTGCAAGGACCGCTGGGGCCTCTCCTGGCAGATCACCCCGCGCGCACTGATGGATGCGCTGGCGGCTGGTGGCGGTGAAGCAAAGCGCGCCTTCGAGGCGATGATGACGATGAAGAAGATCGACATCGCCGCGATTGAGGCAGCGCGGCGAGGCTGATCACCAGGGGGGACGGGAAGCTCACTTGGCGCGTTTCGGCAGCCATTCTTGCGGGGTATGAATCCGTTGTCACGCGACCGAAGCTCTCAGGCGTGCCGCGGGAGGTTATATCGGCGTTCCCGCGACGGGCCGTTGGCGCGGAAGTGGTCAGGCCGGCCGTGGTTCTCGCGGTGTCGCCGCACGCGGACGCCAATCGTTTCCTCGTCAGGCAGTGGAGGAGTTGCGGACTGGCCACAAGCGTTCCGGCCCTCAAAGAGTGGTTCGCGATAGTTCCCAAATGAGGTACAACCGTACCCGCTGTGGGAGCGACCGCCCGGAACATCGGAGCGGCTCTTTTCGGCGCAACGCGCCAGGCTGTCCTCCGCCTTCTTTTTGTCCACCCGGAGCAGCGATTCTACCAAAGACAGATCATTCGACTTGTTGGTCTCGGCTTCGGCACTGCGCAGCGCGAACTTGAACAACTGGTGTCCGCCGGCATAATCACCCGCACCGTGGAGGGCCGACAGACGTATTTCCAGGCGAACCGGGATTGCCCGATCTTTGAGGAACTACGCGGTCTTGTCCGCAAGACCTTTGGCGTAGCCGACGTTCTGCGCAACGGCCTCGCGGTACTGCGAGACCGGGTTCAACTCGCCTTCATATATGGCTCAATTGCGACGGCCACCGAGAAGGCGGACAGCGACATCGACATCATGATTGTTGGAGGCGAGGTCTCCCTGCACGATGTCGTTGCCGCACTGGCTGGCGCCCAGAATGAGCTTCGGCGGGAGGTGGATCCGTTATAGACTTCGCGTCGATGCCTGATCCTGACCACGTTTACCGTTCTCTCTGCGACGTAGAGGATTCTCCAGGAGCCGACTCGCGCCGACCGCATCTCGTGTCCAACCAGACCCTTCGAGCGTCTCGCATCGAGAGGACTTTCGGACGGGAAAGCCAGCGCGTCGTCTACCCTTTTCCCGATCTGGCGATCAAGGTTCGATAGTCCCTCGCCGCGGCCGTCGAGAAGACGACCGGGAAACTCACCGGGTTTCCTCGCGCAGGCGCTCCCAGGGAATCGACTCGCCGCGTTGCTCCTGGTCTATGGCTTCTTCCCGATCCACCGCTGTCTGTCAGGGCGAGTAGTTCAGCGTGGTCGGCGAAGCCCTCGGAGGCATTGCGAAGGGGATGATTGTCGGGTAACGGCGTCCGCTCAATGACCTCCCGCAACCGCTCCGCGGCCTGGAGCGCGTCGCGCGAGATCTTCTTCAACTCACTGCGGTCGAGACCGTTCTCAACCTGCTGCGATTCGGCTGTCAGGATACGCGTCTCGGTCTCCAGCCTCTCCAGATCGGCGGGAGCGGATGCCTGGGCCATGCCGGCGGCGGCAAGGATGTCCTCCGCAAGTGACATGACGCGAACGCATCTTGCGCTCCAGCGATGGTAAGGAACGGACACCTGGGTGGCCATGCGATCATCTGCCTCCGTGCCCATTACGCCACGCGGGCAGTGGGTCAGTTTGCTACCTGACCGCGATCTCCTGCTGGAGCGGTACGTTCGCCGACGAGTCGCCCACGAACACTCTGAACTTCCCCGGATCGACCTTCCAGTCCTTCGTTCCGACGTCCCAGTACGCGAATGCGCGCCGGTCAAACGGAATCGACAGGTGGCGCGACTCTCCGGGCTTCAGCTCCACGCGCGCGAAGCCTTTCAGCTCTTTCACCGGCCGCGGAACCGTGGCCGACGGGTCGCCGACGTAAACCTGGGCGACTTCAGCACCGGCCCGCTTCCCCGTGTTCTTCACGTCGAAGCTCACCGTGCGCGGCTCGCCCTCGCTCACGCGGAGGTTGCTGAAGGCGAAGGTGGTGTAAGAGAGGCCGAAGCCGAAGGGAAACAGCGGCCTGGTCACATTGTCCTGTGCGCTCTTGTCATAGTAACGATAGCCGACGAAGATCCCCTCGTTGTAGTGGATATCCTTCGTCCCCGGCACTTCGTAGTAGTTCTTATATGTTGGGTTGTCCTCGATGTGCCGCTCGTAGCTGATGGGCAGCTTGCCGCCCGGGTTCACCTCGCCCAGGAGTAACTGCGCCACCGCGCGGCCGCCCTCCGAACCCGGATACCAGATTTGCAGGAACGCCGGCGTCCGGTCGAGCCATGCGTTCGTGTCCACGCCGCCGCCCGAAGTCATCACCAACACGGTGCGCGGGTTTGCATCGAGCACCGCTTTGATGAGGTCATCCTGACCGGCCGGAAGCTGCCAGGTTCTGTCCCGCCCTTCGGATTCGCTCTCGGGCGAGAACCCAACGCACAGGACAACCGCGTCCGCTTTCTTCGCCACTTCCACGGCCTCGGGTTCCAGCATATCCGCCATTGTTGTCGCGGCGAACCCAAGCGTCATGCGCTCGCTCGAGGGATTGTACTCCAGACGAATGTCGATGGGCCGGCCCGCCGGGAAATCTGAGTCGTAAACGCGGGGCACCTGTCCTTCTGACGTCTTTTGTTCAAGAACCAGCTCATTATTCAAGTATAACTTGTAATGATCGCGCCCCGTTCCGGCGATCAGAAAACGCTGCTTCCCCGGCTTCGGCGGCACGTAGCTTCCCGTCCATCGATAGCCCTTGATCCGCGGAGGAGCGCCGCGGCGAAACGTACCCGGCGTGTAGCCGCTAATGCGGTCCACCGTGGAGGTCGCCTCGAGTGAGCCGCTGAAATCCTCCGTGAGGAACTCCTCCTGCTTCAGCGAGAACGGCTGGCGAGCGCGGAAGACGTCTTCCAGCGGCTTCAGTCCGGCGCTGTACTGCACGGCGATCTTCCCCGCCAGCGCGTCGCTCAGGCCGGTCATGATGCTGACCGGGGCAAACGCCGTTACGTTCGCACTTCCCCCGGCGGTGACCACCGCCGGCCAGGCATTCGGCCCGATGACGGCAATGGACTTCAGTTTGTTCGCGTCGAGCGGAAGGAGATTCCCCTGGTTCTTCAGCAACACGGCGCTCTTCTCGGCTGATTCGAGCGAGATGACCCGGCTGCGCTGGTCGTATCGCGGGATGGTGGATTCATCCCCGGCGCGATCGGGATCGAGCAGTCCGAATTGCAGCGCGACGCGGAAGATGCGCCGCAGCTTGTCGTCGATGGCGGCTTCCGCCAACTTCCCCGCCCGGACGGCCGGCAGCAGCGTGTCGCGGTTCATGAATTTGCCGCTGGGCATTTCCAGATCGAGGCCGTTGCCGGCCGCGGCGACGCCGTCGTAGGTGGCCGACCAGTCCGACATGAGGATGCCGCGGAAGCCCCATTCCTTCTTCAGCACTTCGTTATTCAGGAAGCCGTTCTGGGTGGCGTGCTCGCCGTCGATGAGGTTGTAGGAATCCATGACGGCGCCCACGTGCCCCTCCTTCACCGCCGCTTCAAACGCCGGCAGGTAGATCTCGCGGAGCGTTCGCTCGTCCACGATGGAGTTCGAATTGTGGCGGTCGAACTCCGAGTTGTTGCAGGCGAAGTGCTTCACCGTGGCGACGACGCCCTGGGATTGAACGCCGCGGATGTAAGCCGTTGCGATGCGCCCGGCAAGATATGGGTCTTCGCCGAGGTATTCGAAGTTCCGGCCGTTCATGGGCGCGCGATAGATGTTGACGCCCGGCGCGAGCAGGAAGCCGACGCCCCGCGAGCGCGCATCCCGTCCCAGGCCCGTGCCCACGCGTTCCGCCAGCTCCGTGTCCCAGGAGGCGGCGAGCCCGATGCCGGCGGCATAGCCAGTGGCAGGTCCCCACGTGCGCACGCCCATGGGGCCGTCGGACATCTTAATGCGCGGGAGGTCGATGGCCGGCTGCGCCTTGATGAACATGTTGTCTTCGCCGCCAAGCAGGTCGATCTTCTGCTCGAGGGTGAGCTTCGCGATCATGGCATCCACGCGCTTTTCGATGCCCGGGTCGTCCTGAGCAACGGCTTCGGGAACCAGAGCCATGGCAACCGGCAGAAGCAGAACGAGCGAGGCAAGAGGACCGCGGAGTGTCGCAATCATGGCAATGTTGTGAAGTCTACCAGACGGGCCGCGCGAGGATTTATTAACGCCGAGGCCGGTTCTCAGATTCCGTCCAGGGGCACACTGAGCGAGCCGATGAGACCGGACCCCGCGTCGCGTACGACGATCCGCAGCGTGGCGGCTTTCGGCGCCAGCGTGACCGTCTTGTGCACGGGCAGCCCCTCGGCCGTGAATTTCCGGTAGGTATCGGCGAGGAGTTTCAGCTCGATGGTGTCGTGCGCATCGGCTGAGCCTTCGATCATACGCCCGCGAGCATCGAGCTGAACTGCCAGCATGTCGATACGGCCGGTGTACCGTTCGCCGTCCTGCTTCAGAATCACGCCATCCGGCTGAATGGTTGTTGTCAGATCCACGGTACGGTCGCCGCCCGCCGGCGCAGCGGAAGAAGCTACTGGAGCGACGTGGACGGTGAACCCGAGCTCGGTGGCGTCGAGCGGGCTGAAAGCGGCGTCGTGCAGTTGCAGCAGCCGCTGTGCATCGTCCTGCGGCGCGAGCGGAGCGTCGAGGTAGCCGCTGCGGTAATGCAGCGCCACGCGATGGCGCGACGTCTCGATTTTGATCTTGTGGAACTCGCGGTCGCCCTTCGTGTCGGTCGGATAGAAACCGATGGTATAGGTGAGAGCGGAGTCGCCCACGGCCTCATGAATTGCCCGCGCGAGGTCGTTGGTGTTGTAGTAAGCATGGCCGCCGGTGCGCTGGGCGATTTCATCCATCGTGGCGTGGGCGGCGATTTCTCTGCGGCCGGCGCCTCCGTTTGGGCGCGGCGCCGGGTTGGAGAGCGGGCGGCCTGACGTGGGCGGCGGCGCGGCGGATGGGGGCCGGCCGGGATTGCGGGCGCTGGCGTCGAAGGCGTGCGGGGTGGTGAGGCCGCGGGCGTCAATCGGGTAGACGGAAATGTTGGCCTGGCTGAGCGCCCGCACCGTGGCGTCCACTTCTTCCGTGTAGTTTTCGGCCATTTCCTGCGCATTTTCGTAACCGAAGATCATGGGGAACGCGCCCGACACCCAGATCAGGTTCTTGCGTCCCGGCACGCGCTCCAGATGGCTGGCGATGAACTTGAAGACCGCCAGTGTACCCATCACGCGGTTGCGCGTGAAGAACTCGCGCTCCTCGAGCGAACCGCCGCGGCCCATGAACGCCGCGTCAAACTGCGCCTGCTCGCGGTCCAGAGCGTCGGGAGCCTCCAATTTGCTGATGGAGACGAGGCGATCCTGCGCGTCGGCAAGTTTCTTCTGGAAGGCGGACATGTCCTCGGTGTAATCGTGCAGCACGCGCAGATGGCCGCCGAAGACGTAGACGCCAATGCGGTCCGTGGGTGGGATCTCCGCGAGGTACTTGATCACCTGCTGACGTGCAAACATGCGATCCACGAGGCGAGTGTTTACCAGATCGAGCAGCACGATGGTGGTGCCGGTGACGGTTTGTCCACGCGCGGTCAGAACGTTGGTGAAGGTGTTGGGCGGCAACGGCGCAGGCGTCGCTTGTGCGACACCGGTGGATTCCGCCGAGAAGAAGCTGATCTTCTGCGGATGTCCGTCCACCAGCACCTTGAAGTCGGTGGCTTGCAGGCCCGCCGCCGGCGCGCCATTTTCTTTGGCAATCACACTGACCTGCACCAGACGAGTGGTGGCGGTGATGATGGGCGGCGCGGGCTGTCCGGTGGCGGGTGAGGTTTGCGGCTGGCGAGGAGTGGCCAGGCCGGCAAGCGCGAAGACGAGGACGATGCCGGGCAAATGGATGGCGCGGATCATGACCTATCTATTTTGTCAAAGAAGCCCAACGGGGGACGATCAAGGGGTAGTGTCTGAAATCTGCGTTGAACCGAGAACAGCGAACGGTTGCATCTCTGCTGCTGGCGGGTCACTAAAACGACCGATGCTCACATTGAGCCAACTACCAGCGCAGCATCCCATTGGCCCACCACCAGATCAAGAACGCGCCACCGAGATATTGCACAACAAGCGATGTCCAATAGGTAACCGGCTCTGTGGCGCGATACGCTCTGCCACCTTTGCTGTACGCTGTCCCGGTGAAAGTTCCAATCACTGCGAGCACCAACATAAGTAGCCCAAAGAGCAAGACTCCAAGCGGCCACGGTTTGTTCCACCCTTCGGGAGCCATACCAGCCCATGCTCTCAGGCTCGCCGGTTGGGGCGCAAGGGCGAAAAGCGAAGACGCTTAAAGAGGGCCTGCCAGTCTTCACCCCATGCTCAAGTTGGAAGAACTGAGGAACGAAGCGGCGGACGAGGCGGAATAGCCATCAACGCACTTTTCAGACACTACCGATCCAAGGGCTATCAGCCAAAAGCGAATTCGAACGGCGCGATAGAATGGCGGAGGTTATGCGGCATCCCGCCCGTTTGTCTCTGCTGGCAGTTTCAGGCCTTGCGCTGTTCTCAGGGAACCCGGCACGCGCACAACACGATCCCGCCGTTAAGGAAGAAGGCGCCATCAAAAATCAGTTGCGCCGATTGCGACAGTTGCCCGATTCGCAACGAAGCGCCGTCACTGCCGACCTGGCCCTGCGCATCCGCCGCCTGCCGAAGGACGAGGCAAAACTGCGTTTGGCCGAAGGGCTGGCCTCGCTTGCCACCGAGGGCGATCCGGGCCGGCAGACCCTGCAGGAAGTTGCCAACACCCTGGCGGAGGCGCTTGCGGAACAGCCTCAACCGGACGTCAATTCTGGTCCGGCCGGTGCCTATCTCGAACTGGCCCAACTCGCGATCTATGAAGGCGTGGATGTTTCGCTGGACGCGAAACCGCTGCGGGAGGCTCGCCGGAAGCTGGAAGACGAAGATCGGCAGCGCGCGGCGGCGGAGCTGAATCTCAGCGACGTCAACGGGAAGCCCTGGAGTCTCGCGGGCCTGCGCGGGCGCGTGGTGCTTCTGAATTTCTGGGCCACGTGGTGCCCGCCGTGCAGGAAGGAACTGCCCACCCTTGGTGAGCTGTACTCTCAATACGCAAGGCAGGGGCTTGTCGTCCTGGGCGTCTCCGAGGAGGACGCGGATAAACTGCTGCCCTTCGTTCGCGAGCAGCGAGTGCCCTACCCGATTCTGCTCGATCCCGGCGGAAAAGTGAACACCCGGTTCTTCGTCGACGGAATTCCGAAGACATTTGTCTACGACCGTGACGGCAAGTTGGTGGCGACGGCCATCGACATGCGGACGCGAGGTCAGTTTCTGGCCATGCTGGCAAAGGCCGGGCTCGCCGAGTCGGGCCAACACTGATGAATGTGCCCCACACCGGCAGAAGCTGAACGCGCCGCGATTATCCACCGGAAGGCTTCATTTTTCCGCCCGACTTCTCTGCCGCGACTTTCCTTTGGCGCGACGATGACCCCGGCGCCCGCGAGTGGCGTATCGAAGTGCGGTTCGCCGACGGCTCCGCGCCCCGCTTTGCGATATGCTTCTGAATTGGACCGCGCTGGTGCCGGCACATGTTGCGCTGATGGTGTATCGATTCCCATCAAGTCGCGGGGCCCTCACGTACGGTCATTCTGCGCACAGCGACAGTTACGACCGTCGTGACCCGTGGTCGCTGGTTTCCTTTCGCGCTGGAATCCGCGAGCATACTGCACTGGCAGGCTGTGGCTGCGGCCAATCTGCCAGGTACGTTGGTGGAAGTGCTGATTTCGGCCCCGTTAACGTGGCCGGCGACATGGCACCCAGAAGCCTTGTCGCTGAACGCGTGGCGTACGCTGAGTTTTCCGTTCTTTTGTCTTCCGGCGTGGTGGCTTGTCGGGCGTGGTCTGGACGGGTTGGTGGCGCGGCGCCATCTCCTCTGGGCGACGCTCCTCGCTGGTTCCCTTTTCTGTATCCTGTTTCTGTTCTTGTTCTTCGGTCTTCGATTTGAGACGTCGGAATTCGAGCGTGGGGAAATGGTGTACCCGTTACAGGCGCTCTTGTGGTGGGGGCTGGGTTTTGGAGTGCTGCCGCTCACCTGGATTCGACAGGGACTCGCGAATCGGCACCGCAACCAAACCCGTTCCCAGCCTTCTGCTGAAAATGCCCCAACTTCGCCCCTCGGGGATGCGCCGCTTCCCCGCCCTGCGGACGAGAATCAACAAGTTACGCCAGGCCCTCCAAATGCAACTGGGTCTTATCAGCCAATGGGGTCAAAGCAGATTCGATGGGTCGTGGGGGGGAGTGTGCTGCTTGCCGCGGCCGTTCTGGTCGCGCGGCTGACGGCCGAGCGTCCTGCCGGACTGGTCATCGATTATCCGCTGGAAGGCTCGATCTTTCCGCCCGACTTCTCTGCCCCGACTTTCCTTTGGCGCGACGATGATCCCGGCGCCCGCGAGTGGCGCATCGAGGTCCGGTTCGCCGACGGCTCCGCGCCTGTCCGCATCGCGTCGCCGGGTCCGCTCATGCGCGTGGGTGAGATCGATCCGCGCGCCGTCGCCGATACCAACAAGCTGCCCGAACTGACGCCGCAACAGGCTGCCTCACACACATGGAAGCCCGAGCCGGCGCTCTGGGAGGCCATCAAAAAGCACTCGGCCGCCGGCGCGACCGTCACCATCTCCGGCCCGTCGTCGCATGCCGGCGTCGGCATCCGCGTCTCGAAGGACCCGGTGGGCGCGCCCATCTTCTATCGCGACGTCCCTCTGATGCCGTCGGAGACCGAGAAAGGCGTAATCAAGCCGCTGGCCGCGACCGCAGTGCCGTTGATCGCCTGGCGGCTGCGCAATCCCGCCGACACCGGCAGCCGTCTGCTGCTCACCGGCATGCGCACGTGCGCCAACTGTCACTCGTTTTCCGCGGACGGCAAAACGCTGGGCATGGATCTGGACGGCCCAGCCAACGACAAGGGGCTCTACGCGCTGGCGGACGTAAAGCCGCGGATGTCCATACGCACCGCGGACATGATCTCGTGGAAGCCGAAGTATGAGGAGGAGACCGCAAAAGATCGGGTGGGGTTCATGTCGCAGGTCTCGCCCGACGGCCGCTACGTGCTCACGCGTCTGAGCGGGCCGAAGGCGACACTGAGCACCACGTACTATGTGATGAACTTCAAGGACTACCGCTTCCTGCAGGTGTTCTATCCGACGCGCGGCATCATGGTATCGTACAACCGGGCCACCCGCGAGGTGCAACCGCTGCGGGGCGCCGATGATCCCCGCTACGCGCAGGCCGATGGCGTGTGGAGTCCCGACGGCAGGTACGTGGTGTTCGCGCGCGGACCCGAAAAAGACCCGTATCCGGAGGGCTGGAAGCCGGCGCTGTTCGCCAACGACCCCAACGAAATCCAGATTCAGTACGACCTGTATCGCGTGCCCTTCAACAGGGGCCGCGGCGGCGTGGCGGAACGAATTGTGGGGGCCTCGGAGAACGGCATGAGCAATACCTTCCCGAAGGTCTCGCCCGATGGTAAGTGGATCGTTTTCGTGCAGTGCCGGAACGGCCAGCTCATGCGGCCCGACAGCCAGCTCTACATCCTGCCGGCGGGCGGCGGTACGGCGCGCAGGATGCGCTGCAACACGTCGCTGATGAACTCCTGGCACAGCTTCTCGCCGAACGGGCGCTGGCTGGTGTTCTCGTCCAAGAGCCGGTCGCCGTACACACAGATGTACCTCACGCATATCGACGAACGCGGCAATGACAGTCCGGCGATTCTGGTGGAGAACGCGACGGCGGCGAATCGCGCGGTGAACATCCCCGAGTTCGTGAACATCCCGCCGGACGGACTGATGAAGATCGATGTGCCGGCGGTGGATTTCTATACACAGTTCGACGTCGCGTTTAAGCTGTCGCAGGAGCACAATTACGAAGCGGCCATCCCGGAGTGGAACAAGGCGCTGGAGCTCGATCCGGAGGACGCACGCTCCCACGTGAATCTGGGCATCGCGCTGGCCGAGACCGGCCATGCGGACGCCGCGCTGGTGCACTACCGCAGGGCCGCGGAGATCGAGCCGGGAAATGCGGTGGTGATTGGCCGGCTTGCCGCCTTCCTGTTTCGCATGGGGAAAACCGATGAGGCGATCCCGTGGTTTGAGAAGACGCTGCGGCTGAATCCCCGGGATGTGGCAATGGAGATGAACCTGGCAATGGCGCTGGCGAGCACCGGGAAGGTGGACGAAGCGATCGGGCATCTCGAAAAGGCGGCCCTGCTGGCGCCGGGAGACGCGGGCATTCAAACCAATCTTGGCGCCGCACTGGCGATGCGCGGGCGCACCGGCGAAGCCATCCCGCATCTGGCGAAGGCGCTGGAGGCGGATCCCGGTTCGGCCGAGGCGCATTATCACATGGGTGTCGCGCTGGCGCAGCAGGGCAAGCCGGCGGACGCCGTGGCCGAGTGGCGGAAATCGCTGGCCATTCAGCCAGACAACGTGCTGGCGCTGAACCGGCTCGCCCAGGTGCTGGCGACCAGCGCCGACTCCTCGCTGCGGGATGGGGCGGAGGCGGTGCGCCTTGCCGAGCACGCGGCCGGCCTGACGGAGTCACCGGATCCAGCGCTCCTCGACACGCTGGCGGCCGCTTACGCCGAGGCCGGCGACTTCCCTCTGGCCGTCGATACGGCTCGCCGGGCGCTGCAACTTGCCGCGGACCGTCGCGAGGATCGCCTGGCCGAAGGGGTGCGCGCGCGGCTCGCGCTCTACGAAGCGGGCAAGCCGTTCCGGCTGAACTAACGCCAATGCTGTTCACTTTGGGTGCGACGGACGAAGTCCAAAGTGAACGTGGCGACGGCACGCCGGCTTCGGGCATCCTATAACCATGCCCGATCGAGTGGAGAAAACCGACGCCGAGTGGCGCGCTGAGCTTTCGCCGGAAGAGTACGCGGTCGCGCGGAAGAAGGGCACCGAGCCCGCGTTCACCGGTCGTTACTGGGACAATCACGAGCCCGGCTTGTACCGGTGCGTATGCTGCGGCACGCCCCTGTTCCGGTCCGATGCCAAGTATGAATCGGGTACCGGATGGCCGAGCTTCAGCGCCCCCGTCGCCGGCGAAAACGTCAAAACCGAGCGGGACCGCAGTCTGTTCATGGAACGGACCGAAGTCCTCTGCGCCGCTTGCGACGCGCATCTCGGCCACGTGTTCCCGGATGGTCCCAAACCCACCGGCCTGCGCTATTGCATGAATTCCGCCGCGTTGAAATTCGAGAAGGACCATGAATAACCGGCGCCCTGGCGGCAAGCGAACAGGACGCGGCGGCGGGCGGCATGAATGACGCGGAACGGGCGCTGGCGCGTCCGTTGTGAGCTTTAACACGTAACGATACAATGGCAGCGCATGGTGGACATGCTTTCCACGCTGGTGGGGCTGTTGCCGAAGCTCACCGTAACCTCGGTGGTGGATATCCTCGCCGTTGCCTTCCTTCTTTATCAGTTCATTCTGATTGTGCGCGGCCGGCGCAGCGCCCCGGTGCTGGTCGGCGTGGCCATTCTGGTGGTTGTTTATCTGATCGCGGTGGCGCTTCGGCTGGATCTGCTGCGGACGCTGCTGGCGGCCCTTGCGCCCTACACGATTTTCGCCCTCATTGTGATGTTCCAGTCCGAACTGCGGCGGCTGCTGGCGCGGCTGGGACGACGGCGCGCGTTCGCCGCCAGTCCTTTGGAAAGGCGCGAACTGAACGACGACATTGTTCTCGCGGTAGCGCAGCTCGCGCAGCAGAAGATAGGCGGGTTGATCGTAATCGAGCGCAATATCGGCCTGCGGACGTTCATCGAGAGTGGCGTCGCCATCGATGCGCGGCTGTCGCGGGACCTCATCGTGTGCATCTTCCACCCCGGAGGGCTCCTGCACGATGGCGCCATCATCATCCAGGGGGACCGAATCGCCGCGGCGGCGTGTTTCCTGCCGCTGACTACGAATCCGGCGTTGTCCGCGCAACTGGGCACGCGCCATCGCGCGGCCATCGGAATCACTGAAGAGGCCGACTGCCTGTCGATCGTCGTTTCCGAGGGCGGACCGATCTCGCTGGCAGCCTACGGTGAGATCGAACAGGATGTGAAGCCGGAGCGGGTGCGCGAGGTGCTCAACAGCCGCCACCCGTCGCGCGAATTGCGAATCTCCGACGTGGCCACTCGGGCAGGCCGCCAGGAGACGGCGGAGGCTCCATGAAACGGCTGTTCACCGAGAACGTCGGCTGGAAGCTGCTGGCACTGGGATTGTCGTTCGCCCTGTGGGTGGTCCTCGGCCACGATCAGGAAACTGCCGCGTCTGTTTCGGCGCAGGTGCGGTACAGGGACCTGGCCGACGGTCTGGAGATCAGCTCGGGCATTCCGGAGACGGTCACGCTCGAGCTGCGCGGCCCATCGCGGCGTCTGCAGCACGAGAATCTCGCCGCAGTCGCCGTTTTTCTGGACTTTTCGCACGTTCCGGGGCCCGGCGAGCGCACGTTCGACATTACCGCCGGCAACACCAACCTGCCGCTCGGCGTGAGCTTCTCCCGCGCGATTCCGGCGCAGGTCCGTCTGCGGTTTGAACGTCTGGTTGCCCGCGAGATTCCGATCGAGGCGCGGTACACGGGCGCGCTGCCGCCCGGCTATCGGCTTGAGCGCACCGAATTCCAGCCGCCCAACCTGAGTGTGAGGGGGCCGGAAAGCCACGTGGCGCTGGTCACCAGCGTGCAGACCGATCCGATCGACCTGACCGGCATCGTCGGCCAGCGCGGTGGACAGGTGCACGTCTTTATCGGCGATCCCCAGGTGGAGCCGCAAGGCTCCGGCCGAGTGAACTACAAAATGACCGTACAAAAAACCATATCAAAGGAAATCAAACAGTAAATGGCCCGTGTTTTGTTCGGGACCGATGGTATTCGCGGCGTCGCCGGCGAAAATCCCCTCGATGAAAAGACGGTTTATGCAACCGGGGTGGCCCTGGGTGAGTGGGTGACCGCATCCGGCCGCGAGCGCAGCGTGCTTATCGGGATGGATACACGCGAATCCGGCCCCTGGATCGCGTCGCTGATCGCAGGCGGGCTGGCGCGACACTCGGTTCGCGTGGAGTTCGCCGGCGTCACCACCACGCCGGGCGTCGCGTATCTGGCGAAGACCGGACCGTTCGCCGCGGGCGTCATGATTTCGGCGTCGCACAACCCGTATCGCGACAACGGCATCAAGGTGCTGGGCCATTCGGGATTCAAGCTGCCCGATGAAGTGGAAGAGCAGATCGAAGCGGGGGTTTTTCGGGCGCTCGCCGGGGGTTCGGCCCCCCTCTCCGCGGAGTTGACGGCCGATCCGGAGCTCGATCACGCTTACTCGGATCATCTCGCTTCCATCGTGCCCGGCGGTCTGGCGGGATTCGAAATCGTCGTCGATTGCGCCAACGGCGGGGCGTCTTTTCTCGCGCCGCAACTGCTCGAGCGGCTGGGTGCGCGCGTGCACGCGGTCGGCGTTTCGCCCGATGGACGCAACATCAACCTGAACTGCGGGTCGCTGCATCTGGAGGCGCTTCGACAGACTGTGCTCGAACGGGGCGCTCAACTCGGAGTGGCCTTCGACGGCGATGCGGACCGCGCGCTTTTCGTTGCACGCTCCGGCAAAATCATCGACGGCGATGCAGTGCTGTTGATGAACGGACGCGACCTCCACCGTGCCGGCCGGCTGTCCGTCGTCGTGGCCACGGTGATGTCGAACCTCGGGCTGGAAAAGGCGCTGGCGGCCGATGGGATCGCGCTGTTGCGTACGCCGGTTGGCGACAAATATGTCCTCGAGAAGATGATCGAGTGCGGGGCGATTCTGGGCGGCGAGCAATCGGGTCACGTGATTTTCCTCGACTACGCCACCACCGGCGACGGCATTCTGACCGCTCTGCGCGTGATGGACGTGATGCGCCGATCCGAAAAGAACCTCGACGAACTCACCAGCGATCTGCAGGTGCTTCCGCAGCTTCTGGTGAACATTCGCGTGCGGGAGAAGAAACCGCTGGAGCAGCTTGCGCTGGTGCAGGCGGCGATCGCGGATGTCGAGAATGAGTTCGCCGGCTGGGGACGCGTCAACGTGCGTTTCTCGGGAACCGAGCCGCTGGCGCGGGTCATGGTGGAAGGTCCCGACATGGAGCGCGTGAAAGCGGCGGCGGAGCGCATCGCCTCCGAGATTCGCAGCGCGCTTGGTTCGGAGTGAGCGCTTTCCCGCCCCGCGCTCTGGTTACCGGCGGCAGCGGTTTCCTGGGCGGGCGGCTGGCGCAGTTGCTGGCGGCGCGCGACGTTACCGTGCGTGCGCTGGTTCGTGACGGCAGCGACACGCGGCACCTCGGCGATTCGCGGATTGAGCTGGTTCGCGGAAGCCTGACGGATGGCGAGTCGCTTGCGGCCGCCGTTCGCGGCGTCACGCACGTCTATCACTGCGCGGCCTGCTCCACAGACTGGGCCCCATGGCGCGTCTACTACGACGCCAACGTCGCGGGCGTGAGGAATCTGCTGGAGGCGGCAGCGCGGGAGCCGGGGCTGGAAAGATTTCTCCACGTGAGCACCACGGATGTGTACGGGTACCCGCGCGTTCCGTGCAGCGAATCGGGACCGCTGGTGGACGTCGGTCTGCCCTACAATCGGACGAAGCTGCTGGGCGAGAACCTGGTTCGCGACGCTTCCCTGCCCTGGACAATCCTGCGGCCGGCTACGATCCATGGCCCGCGCGGCAAGGCCTTCGCCATCGACATCGCCGCGCTTCTGCGTCAGGGCCTGATGGCCGTGATCGATGGCGGACGAGCGCCAGGTGGCTTCAGCTACGTCGATAATGTGGCCGAGGCGATCATCGCGGCGGGGGCTTCACCCAATACCGTGGGCCGCGTGTACAACATAGCGGATGGCAGCGGCGCGACATGGCGTACGTATGTCGATGCGCTGGCGGACGGTCTCGGTCTCCGTCGGCCCTGGCTGAGCATGCCGTCTTCCGCCGCTTTCGAGCTGGCCCGCGCCATGGAAGCGGCACACCGCTTCCTGCGCCTACCGGGGCGGCCGCTACTCACTCGTCATGCTGTGTACCTGCTCGCGCGCGATCAGGAATTCCCGACCGAGGCCGCGCGGCGCGACTTCGGATTTCAGCCCGCGGTGTCGTTTGAAGAAGGTGTCGAGCGCACCGTGGCATGGCTGCGGGAGTAATATGGTCGCGTGCTCGAATTCATCCTGCTCATGGCGACTCTGCTTGCTTCCGCCGCCGCGCCTGCGCCCCGCACCATGCGTGTCGACTACTATCACACGGGCACCGCCACCGAGGAGGTCTTTTCGCTCGATGCGGTGAAGATCGAGGGTGAATGGCCCGGCCGGCTTGATCGTCTTATCGACGACACGAATCTCGGCAAGTACTTCTTCGAGGTCCACGATCAGAAGACCGGCCGGCTATTGTATTCGCGCGGCTTCGCCAGCATCTATGGCGAGTGGGAAGAAACCGACGAGGCGAAGGCGATGCGCCGGACGTTTTCCGAATCGGTGCGGTTCCCCGCCCCCGGCGCGCCCGTGCAACTGGTGCTGAAGAAGCGCGACGCACAGAACGCGTTTCGCGAGATTTGGTCGGTGGCAATCGATCCGGCCAGCCAGGCGGTGGACCGCAGCGCCGCGCCGATGGGCGTGAATGTCTGGGCGGTGATGAAGAACGGGCCGCCCGCGGACAAGGTCGATCTGCTTCTGCTGGGCGATGGCTACACCAAAGCCGAAATGGACAAGTGGCACGCGGACGCGCGCCGGCTGACGGAGATCCTCTTTGCGCAACCGCCCTTCCGCGAACATCGCAGCGCTTTCAACGTATGGGCCATCGACACACCCGCCGATGAGAGCGGCGTGTCCATTCCGTCCGACGGCGTGTGGCGGAAATCGCCGCTGGGCGCGACGTACGACGCTTTCGGATCCGAGCGCTACGTGCTCACGTTCGACAACAAACGTCTGCGCGACATCGCCGCAGCCGCGCCGTACGAGTTCATCGAGATCGTGGTCAACGACCGCAAGTACGGCGGCGGGGGGATCTTCAACCTCTACGCCACGGTGGCGGCCGACAATTCGTCCACGCCTTACGTCTTCGTCCACGAGTTCGGCCATCACTTTGCCGGGCTCGCCGATGAATACTACACCTCCGATGTCGCCTACAACAAGGACGAGGCGCACCCGGAGCCATGGGAGCCAAACGCCACGGTGGATCCGCAGGCCGCCAAGTGGAAGGACCTGATCGAGCCGGGAACGCCGCTGCCGACGCCGTGGGCGAAGGACGAGTTCGAGTCGATCGAGAAGCGCATCCAGGCGAAGCGCCACGAGATTCGCGCGCAGCACCGGCCGGAAAGCGAGATGGAGGCGCTGTTCGCGTCCGAGTTGGCGGAGATCGCGCCGCTGCTCGCGCGCCCGCCATACGGCAACAAAGTCGGGGCATTCGAGGGCGCCGATTACCAGGCGCACGGCTACTACCGGCCCGAGTCGGACTGCATGATGTTTACGCGAAACACGAAGCGCGGATTCTGCGCGGTCTGCCGGCGGGCGATCGAGCGGATCATTGACATGTACGCGCGGTAGGCGGGCAAAGTGCCCGCCGCAGGCAGGGTGCCTGCCCCACTCCACTCAGTCGTAGTCGAACGGCCGTTTCGGCGGAGGCGCGTCGGGTTTGTCCTTCGCCTGCTTCAGCAGCTCGTCGAATTTGCGCGAGAGCACCTGCTGATGGCTCTTGTGCTCGGCGAAGGACTTATCGAACACTTCGGCGCGCCGCGCTTCCTCGCCCTTCAGGCGCTGCACCGCCGCGGCGATATCCTCCACCTCGCGAGGTTTCTCGGTCGCCTCATAACTGATAACGGCCTTCAGTTCGGGGTCGATCTTCAGCGTGGCCTCGCAACAGGGGCACTTCACCTCAATGAGCGCGGCTTTCTGCCTGGGCATACCGGAATCTTACCGCACGGATATAATCGAATGCATATGAACAGGGCCTTAATCGCCGCGGGGCTTGCCTGCCTTTTCCTGCTGGCCGCGTGTCACAGGAACATCCAGACCACTGACGCCGTACAACAGGGCATCATGAAGTACCTCTCCACACGGCAGGGTTTGAGCGCCATGGACGTGAGCGTCGTTTCGGTTTCCTTCCGCGAAAACGAGGCCGACGCCACGGTGCACTTCCAGGCCAAGGGCTCCAACAACCCGGCGAGCGGCATCGACATGAAATACGTTCTCGAGCGACACGGGAACGAGTGGGTGGTGAAGGGCCGCAGCGGGATGGGGCAGGGCGCGAATCCGCACGGCGGCGGCATGGGAACGAATCCGCACGGTAGTACGGGCATGCCCGCGCTGCCGCCCGGCCATCCGGCGATCCCCCCACAACAGTAGCCCGGTCGGGTATGATACGTCCCATAAGCAGGCAACACACATGAAGCGGGTTGCGGTGCTGGGGGGCGGTCCGGCGGGAGCCTTCGCGGCCGAACGGCTGGCGCGGGCCGGTGTCGATACCGTCATCTTCGACGAGAAGCTGGCATGGGAGAAACCGTGCGGAGGCGGGCTCACTTACAAAGCCTGGCACCAGTACCCGTTCCTCATCGAAAACGACACGCCGAAGAAGTTCATCTCACACACGAACATTGCCGCGCACAAAGCCGGTCTTGCCACGCTCGAGCTGAAGCAGCCGCTGCTCATCTACTCGCGGTTCGACCTCAATGGAATGCTGCTGAAGCGCGCCGAAAACGCCGGTGCGCAGATCGAAAAGGAGCGGGTGCTCGCGCTCGACCGTCGCGAGAACGGCTGGCAGGTTCGCACGCGGTGCGGGAGTCTGGACGCAGACTACTGCGTGATCGCCACCGGCGCCCGCAATCCGCTGCGCGGCGTGGGAACCGAATGGGGACCCGGCGATACGGCCACGGCGCTCGGCTACTATGTCCCCGGCGAACAGGAACAGATCGATATCCAGTTCCTGCCCAGGCTCGAAGGATACATCTGGGTGTTTCCGCGATGCGGGCATCTCTCGGTGGGGATCTGCGGCAAGAACCATCCCGCCCCGACGATGCGCCTCTGGCTCGAGCGATACATGCAGGAACACTCGATATCGCTAACTGGTGCAAGGTTTTATGCGCACGTGCTGCCGTCGCTGGGCCGTTCGGCGTGGCAACGGAATCGGATCGCCGGCGAGGGGTGGATGGCGGTCGGCGACGCCGCCGGAATGGTGGACCCGATTACCGGCGAGGGACTGTACTATGCGATGCGCTCCGGCGATCTGGCGAGCCAGGTCATCCTGGACGAATCGTATGCTCCCGAGGCCAAAGCGCAGGCGTATCGCCGCACTCTTCGCGACGATTTCATGGCCGACCTCGAATTCGCCGCGCTGCTGGCCGGGCGCGTCTATCACGAACGGTTCCTGTTCGGCAGCGTACCCGCGCGGATGGTGCAGTTCACACGCCACAGCCAGCGCTTCTGCGGGCTGATGCAGGATCTGTTCGCGGGCACGCAATCGTACCTCGGGTTGAAGAACCGCCTGCTGCGCGGCCTGCGGGGCACCATGGGCGAGTCCATCATGGGGTTCTTTCTGCACCGGCTCATTCCCGAGAATCAGGCCGGATGAAGCGCACGAATTCGGAGGCGTTGTTCGAGCGGGCGAAGCGCGTGATTCCGGGCGGCGTCAACTCACCCGTGCGCGCATACCGCAGCGTGGGCGGCGCTCCGCCGTTCATCGTTCGCGGCGAAGGGTCGCACATCTTCGACGCCGATGGCAATGAGTACATCGACTACGTAGGCTCCTGGGGCCCGCTCATCCTCGGCCATCGCCCGAAGTGCGTCGTGGAGGCCGTGGAGCGCGTGCTCGAAAACGGCACCACGTTCGGAGCTCCCACCGAAGGCGAGGTCGAGCTGGCCGAGCTGATCTGCCAGTGCGTTCCTTCCATGGAGATGGTGCGGCTGGTCAGCTCGGGAACCGAAGCCACCATGAGCGCGCTGCGCGTGGCCCGCGGCTTCACCCGCCGCGACCTCACCATCAAGTTCGAAGGCTGCTATCACGGCCACGTCGATTCGCTGCTGGTGAAGGCCGGTTCGGGCATGGCCACGCTGGGGATTGCCGACACGCAGGGCGTCCCGCGAGCGTTTGCCGAAACCACCATTGCCCTGCCCTTCAACTCGATAGCGGCGGTTGAGAAAGCATTCCATGAACGTGGCGATCAGATCGCCGCAGTGATTGTGGAACCCGTGGTGGGTAACATGGGCTGTGTCCCGCCGGTGCCCGGTTTTCTGGAGGCGCTGCGCGAGCTGACCGCCCGCTATGGCGCCGTGCTGATCTTTGATGAGGTGATGACGGGTTTCCGTCTGGCGCTGGGCGGAGCGCAGGAACGGTTCGGCATCCGCCCGGACATGACCACGCTCGGCAAGATCGTCGGCGGGGGTTTCCCGCTCGCGGCGTATGGTGGGCGAGCCGACATCATGAGCCGCGTGGCCCCGGTCGGGCCCATCTACCAGGCGGGTACGCTGTCGGGCAATCCGGTAGCGGTGGCGGCCGGGCTGGCGACGGTTCGGCAGTTGCGAGAGCATCCGGAAATCTACGCGATGCTGGAAGCGCGCACGGCGCGGCTGACGGCAAGTCCGCCTGCCGGAACGAGCGCGAACCGCGTCGGCTCAATGTTCACATTGTTCTTTACAACAGAGCGCGTAACTGATTGGCGGTCAGCTAGTAAGTGTGACACCGCCCGGTTCGGCCGGTTCTTCCACTGGATGCTGGATCACGGCGTTTACCTGGCCCCCTCGCAGTTCGAGGCGGGCTTTGTTTCGGTTGCTCACGGTGAAGCCGACATCGACGAGACCGTCAGTGCCGGGCGTGCCTTTCGCCCGTGATTTCGGCCGCCATTCCAGCCGCTCGCGGAATCCAGCGTCGAGTCCGAAGGAGACCACCAACGCCGAGGTCGGGCACGCGCTGACGCAGGTCTGGCAGAGGATGCATTCGGTGGAGAGGACACGGCTCCCCGCCTGCACGTAGTCGGGAATGCGAATGTCCATGGGGCACACTCTCACGCACGCTCCGCAGTCGTTGCAGCGCTCTTTCGCGCCGCTGACCTTGAGCAGGGCAAACCGCGAACCGAGCTTCATCAGCACCGGGACTGGGCAAAGGTACTTGCAGAAGGCGCGGTTGTCCCTGAGCAGCCAGGCCAGCGAAATCGCCGCGGCGTAGTAGAGCAGGTTGCCGACGAGCAGCCACCAGACCGGCGTCAGGCCCCAGGGCCGGTACTTGAGGAAAAAAACAAGGCCAGCCACCACGCCCAGGCTCAGGGCGAAGTGCACCAAGCGCAGCCACTTCCAGGGTCCCGCAATCCACCCTTTGCTCCGGTTCCACGGCAGGAGATCGATTACCATGGCCGTCCAGCATGCCCATCCGCAGAAGCCGCGGCCAAAGACGAGCGGCCCGAACAGCTTGGCGATCGAGTAGTGAACAATCGCGCCGCTGAAGATGCCCGTGCACACGTAGAAGAAAAGCCCTTCGAGCTGCATGTTCTGGTAAACGAAGAACCCCAGAAAGCCGACCATGTACACGCCCACCAGGAACTGCGCCAGCCTTCGGCCGATGGGTTTCTTCCGGCGCGGGAGCAGCGTGTAGAACGCGATGCCTGTGCCCAGCGATGCGCCGATATAGCCGAGGTCGAAGAGAAAGAAGATCATCCCGGTCCTGCGCCACAGCACAATCGCCACCGTCCAGAAGATCAGGATGATGGTGGCGGGGAAGCACAGGGCTCGCAGCCGGCTATGCTCGCGGCGCTCCGTCGCCTCCCGCCGGGGTGATGCTTTCTCGCTCATGACCCTACAATAGGCCGGCGCCGGTGCCCGAGCTCACGATTCCAGATGGCCCGTACAGGAACCGGATGAAAGGTCCTGAAGCCGGGATAAAGCGCGCCGCACACGCCTGATGCCCGTCGCGGCCGCCCGCGAATTCGAGTAAGCTTGCAGCAGGATGCTCGACCGCAACGTGGAATTCATCGACGTTCTCGAAGTTCACGACATGTTCGCGCTGCGTCTCGCGACCTCGACGCTGGACGACGCCGGTATCAGCTACCAGATTGGCGGCGAACAGCCGCGCTACCGCATTGGACCAACCGGCGACGCTGAACTCGACGATATGCCCTTGTGCAAATTCGACTCGGTAATTCAGGTGGCGCGCGAGGACGAGAAGGAGGCTCGCGAGCTGCTGGCTATCATCGAGAACCCCGAGCCCGTCCCGCCGGACGAGTGATACGCTCGATGCAGTGCCCCCGGTTCGGATCGCTGTAATCGGCGCCGGCTCGTTTGGCCGGAATCATCTGCGCGTGCTGCGCAACTCACCTAACGCTCAACTGGCAGCCGTCGTGGACACGAATCCCGACCGCGCCGCTATCGCCTCGGCCGAGTTCGGATGCCCGGCCGTTTCGTCGCTGGACGAGCTGAGAGGTGTGGTGGACGCCGCCGTTGTCGCCGTGCCCACCATCGCGCATGCCGATGTCGGATGCCAGCTCCTCGAAAGCGGCATCGACGTACTCGTCGAAAAACCCATCGCCGCCGACGCGGCCTCGGCCCGGCGGCTGGTGGACACCGCTAACCGCCGTGGGCGCATCCTGCAGGTGGGCCATCTGGAGCGCTTCAATCCCGCCGTCATGGCTTTGCGGCGGATTCGAACCACGCCGTTGTTCTTCGAGATCCACCGCATGAGCGTGTTCACGCCGCGCAGCCTAGACGTGGACGTGGTGCTGGACCTCATGATCCACGACGTGGATATCGTGCTCAGCCTGGTGGGCTGCCGGCCGGAGGAGATCCGCGCCGCCGGGCTGCCGGTTCTCACCGGCAAAGCCGACATCGCCAACGTGCGCATGGCCTTCCCCACCGGCTGCATCGCCAACCTCACCGCCAGCCGCGTTTCCACCGAGCGGGTCCGCAAGCTGCGCGTGTTCCAGCCCAGCCAGTACATCTCGCTCGACTATCAGCGCCAGGATCTGCTCACGTTTACGGTGGAAGACGGCGAGCCGGGCGCAGCGACCAAGGAGATCCGCTGTGAGGCCGTGCCGGTGGAGAAATCGGAACCTCTGAAGCTGGAACTGGAGGCCTTTCTCGCCAGTGTGGCCGCTCGAACGCCGCCCCAGGTTACGGGTGAGGAGGGCCTGGCAGCGCTGGAGGCCGCGCTCGAGATCCTTGCTAAGATCGAAGAACATACCGCCCGCATCACGGCGCAATTGGCTACGTAGCCTGTTCGCCTGGCGTTACGTCTCTTCCTGCAGTGCCTGTGATCGAGAAACAGAGCGAAGCCGAACTCAACCTGCTGCTGGACTGGTCTGCCGAACGCAGTCCGCGACGGTGGCTGCGGGACGGCATCGGCTCCCTTCTGGTGCATGTGGCGATTGTGGCGCTGGTGTTGTGGATCAGCAGCCTCCCATCCGGTCCGCCGCCGGAAGAGAACAACGCCGCGGAGTTGCAACAGGCGACGCACCTGGTCGCGCCCCCATTGCGCCTCACCCAGCAGGAGCCGACGCGCGGCGAAGTGGCCAAACAGCTCAATCTCGAACAACTCGAGGCCATGTCGCACCCGCATCCGCTGGTAGCGCCGGCACGACAGTTTCAGCCTCCACCGCTGCCCGCGGCAGCCCCGCCCGCGCCCGCTGCTCCGCCCGCGCCGCCAAAAATCGAATCGCCGGTCAAAGGCCCGCAGTTGCCGCCGCCCGGCGTGAACACTCCCGCGCCGCCTCCGCGCATCCAGCAGGAAGAGCCGAAACTGGCCCTGCAGACTCCGGGCGCTCCAGTCGCCACCAACAAGAATCGGATTGATTTCGGCGCGATGCCCATTCGTCCGCTGAGCGCGGACCAGGCTCTTCACAACGCGGCGCGCGACAATGGCGCGGGCGTGACCGTGCAGGACCCGGAGGAGTACGCGCCCGTTCGTCCCGACGCGTTCGGCCGCGTGCCGTCGCCCTACAAGCAACTGGTCACGCCGCAACTGCTCAGCGATCCCCACGGCATCAACTTCCGGCCATATCTGATTCAGGTGCTGCTGGCGGTGAAGAAGAACTGGCTGGCGGTGATGCCGGAAAGCGCGCGCATGGGCCGGCGCGGCTACGTGACCATTCAGTTCATCATCGACCGCGACGGCGGCGTGCCCAAGCTGGTGATTGCCTCGGGGTCCGGAACGGAGGCCTTCGACCGCGCGGCCGTCGCCGGAGTGAGCGCGTCGAACCCGTTCCCGCCGCTGCCCTCCGAGTATCCGGGCAACGACATCCGCGTGCAGCTCTCGTTCGCTTACAACGAGCCGCGCCGGTAGGAGCTGATTGGATTCATCCGGCTCCACAGAGCAACTTCCCGGATGAGGACTTCGGGAGTGGGGCAACCAGTGCGTTTCAACGCGTCGTGAATCTGTCGTCGAGGTCGTTTCGCGGAGCGAACGGGTCGGTTGTCACGCGAGTTGTGCTCCTTCGGCCGCCTCCCTGCCGCGAGACAGTTACTCCAAGCAACCACTCCAACTGCTCCTCCGAAACGCGAAGAGAATCCATTCCGTGTTGATTATGTTCTAATGGATACGGTTTCGAACGATCAGATCTTTGTGAGGACAGCCAATGGCGTCACGAAAGAAAGTTGCGCCGACAACCGTACATGCGGAGTCCGTCGAAGCACAACGATCTCCTACCCAAAACCCGCTTGTGTTCATTAGCCACGACAGCCGAGACGCAGACCTAGCAGAAGCGTTCGGCAACCTCCTCACCGACGCCAGTGGGGGAATACTGAAATCCTTCCGGTCCTCGGATAAGAAAGGAACGGCGGGAATCGAATACGGTGTGGAGTGGTACCGCGCAATTATGCAGAAGCTGGATGATGCCACTGACGTCGTGGCTCTACTGACAGCTCGCAGTATCAACCGTCCTTGGATCTTGTACGAAACGGGAGTCGCCAAGGGGAAGCTTTCGGCCGACCAGCGCGTCTTCGGACTCGCACTCGGCGTCACGCTGGAGGAGGCTGCCACGGGCCCCTTCGCGCAATTCCAAAACTCGCCTGATGAGGAGGACGCCATTACGGGACTCGTGCTCCAGCTGATTCGCCGCCATCCGCAAGCCGACCCAAGAGAAGAAGCGGTTCGCCGACAGGTCAAAGCATTTCGCGACTCTATTTCCAACATGCTCAAGGACCGCAAGAAGGAAACATCCCCAGCACCGAAGCCCGAAGACACGTCGGTCGCAAAGTTCTTCGAGGAGATTAAGGTGCTCGTCCGTGATGTTCCAGAACGGGTCGCGTTGGAAGTTAATCAGGGTTCTCGTGGAATCCGCGGCAAGAGGCGTTTTCGTTTCCATCCAGGAATGCTAGAGGAGTTCTTGTACCATCCCGCCATGCGTGAGTCCGAGAACCCAGCGCTACCATTGTTGATCGCTTTTAGTGTATTTCGAGAGGACCTTCCGTGGTTGTACGAACTGGCTGTGCAGTTGAGTCGAGCTCTCGAACAGGGGGATTCACGGTCGATCCAGGCAGCGCGCAGGAACATCGTCCAGATGGTTGAGATGCTTCACCACACCCCAATTGGGGAAATGCTGGGCATGCGCGACGACGAGTCGATGATGATGCTGCACAGCTTGACGCACCTAGTGGACCGGTATCTCCACGACCTCCCTATTCGGCGCCGCAGCACAACGGCGGTGCAGAACCCTACAGCGAAGTCTGCCCGAGCTAAACCAAAGGGACACGAATAATGCCGCCGGTTCGACGCCGGTGTTCCTGTCAAAGGGCCGTCCCCACCAGATCCTTATCACGCTCTAGCCAATGAGCAGTGAGTCCTCCGAGTGTCTGCGACTCCAGTGTGACGGAACGTCGCCGACTCATTGATACGCCCCAGCGAAGTTCCGGGGAGTATCGCAGGGAGTTCGGACTCTCCGGGCGCGTCCGCCGGTCGTTTGCGCGGAGCCGAATGTCGGTCACTGCAACTGTCGGGCGATCGTTTACCTCGCATTATTCCAGGTCCAGAATCACCTTCCCCGACTGCCCCTCGCGCATCACTGCGAAACCCTGCTCGAAATCGGCGAAGGGCAGCTTGTGCGTGATCACCGGCCGAATATCCAGACCCGATTGCAGCATCACCGTCATCTTGTACCAGGTCTCGTACATCTCGCGGCCGTAGATTCCCTTGATAGTCAGCATGCCGAAGATCACCGTGCGCCAGTCGATCACCATCTGCTCGGAGGGGATGCCCAGCAGGGCGATGCGGCCGCCGTGGCTCATGTTGGCCACCATGTCCGCGAAAGCCTGCGAGTTGCCGGACATTTCCAGGCCCACGTCGAAGCCTTCCTTCATGCCGAGTTCGCGCTGAACGTCGGCGAGAGTCTTCTGGCGAACGTCCACCACCGCGGTCGCGCCCATCTTCTTTGCCAGTTCGAGCCGATACGGGTTCAGGTCGGTGATCACGACGAAGCGCGCGCCGGCGAATCGCGCCACGGCCGCGGCCATCAGACCAATGGGCCCCGCCCCGGTGATCAGCACATCCTCTCCCAGCACCGGGAAGGTGAGCGCCGTGTGCACCGCGTTGCCGAAGGGGTCGAAGATGGAGGCGATGTCCGGATCGACGTGCTGCCAGTGCACCCAGATGTTGCTCATGGGCAGCGCGATGTACTCGGCGAAGCAGCCGGGGCGGTTGACGCCGACGCCGCTGGTGTGCGCGCACAACTGCCGCCGGCCGGCGAGACAATTGCGGCAGCGCCCGCAGACCACGTGTCCCTCGCCGCTGACAATCTGGCCGGGGAAGAAATCGGAGACGTTGGAGCCGACCTCCACGATTTCGCCGACGAACTCGTGTCCGACGACCATGGGCACGGGGATGGTGCGCTGCGCCCAGTCGTCCCAGTTGTAGATGTGAACGTCCGTGCCGCAGATGGAGGCGCGCTTCACGCGAATGAGCACGTCGTTGATGCCGATGCGCGGCTCGGGAACGTCTTCCATCCACAGACCCGGTTCGGCGCGCTGCTTGACGAGGGCTTTCATTTGTCACCAGTGTACGCCGTGGCCGGTGCGGGGCGGGCTCTCATTCGGCCCGGCCCCTGCGATCATAGAGTCTATGGACAAAGACAACGACGGGCCGGTCCCGTCTGCAGCCGAGCCCGCGAAGAGCTGGCTGGGGTCGATGGAGGGAACGGGCCGGATCCTCGGCGACATCGTGAAGCCGGCAACGGAAGAGTGCGAGTGGGACGCGTTGCGAGACTGAACTCCATGGGCCGAATCTGCACGCGCGATGAGATACTGCGTCTTCGCGACGGATGGCGCGCGCAGGGGAAAACCGTGGTGTTCACCAACGGCTGCTACGACATTCTGCATCCCGGCCACATCCGGTTGCTGGAGGAAGCACGGTCGCTGGGCGATGTCCTCGTCGTCGCGCTGAATACCGATGCGAGCACCCGCTGCGCCAAGGGGCCGTCGCGGCCGATCAATTCAGAAACCGATCGCGCCGAGCTCGTGGCCGCGCTCGCGGCGGTGGACGCCGTCACGCTCTTCGATGAGGAAACCCCGCGGGAGCTGATCGCCGCGCTGCTGCCCGACGTGCTGGTGAAAGGCGCGGACTGGTCCCACTTCGTGGCCGGGCGCGAGGAAGTGGAGGCCGCCGGCGGCCGGGTGATGACATTGCCGCTGGCTCCTGGCTACTCCAGCTCGGCCATCATCGACAAGATCCTCGGAACGCCGTGACGCATCCCGCAGTTCGAGATTTGCTCCAGAGCCTGGGACGCCACGCCGCTTTCCAGGAAGCCCTCGGCGAATTGCTGCGCGATCCGGCGGCGCAGATTTCGCTGGCCGGACTGACGCCCACCGCAAAAGCACTGTATCTCGTGCTCCTCTGGCAGGCCACCGAGCGTCCGCTCATCGTCGTCACCGACGGAAATGCCTCCGCGGAAACTCTGGCCGAGCTTACCGGAACGTTTTTCGACCTGCTGGTTACGGCCCGCGAGACGCCTGCGCCGCAGTTGCTCCCGGCGCTCGACGTCCTGCCGCATCAGCGCCTCTCGCCGCACACAGAGATCGCCGAGAAGCGAGCCATCGGGCTCTGGCAGCTCGCCTCGGGCCGCAGCACCATTACGGTCACGCCCGTCGCCTCGGCCCTGCTGAAAACGGAAACCGCCGACTTCTACCGGCAGCTCACGCTGACCATCCGCGTTGGCGACGAAGTGCCGCTGGAGGATCTGCTCGCGCATCTGGAAAGCATCGGCTACGAAAAGCGGGAGCCGGTGGAAATGGTGGGCGAGTACTCGCTGCGCGGCGGGATTCTGGACATCTTCCCGGCCGAAGCGGAAAACCCGGTGCGCATCGAATTGTTCGGCGACCTCATCGAATCCATCCGGCGCTTCGATGTCGAAACGCAGCGCTCCATCCTGCGCACCAACGAAGTGACGGTATTGCCGCTCATCGAATACCCACGATCGGCAAAGCTGTTTCACGACCTGGCCGAGGTGGTGGAAACGCCGAGCCCGGGCGACGCATTCGCCGGGTGGGAATTCGCGGTCCCGCTGGTGCACCCGCGCGACGCTTCCCTGCTCTCGCTGGCGCGCCATCCCGTAGTCGCACTGGACGAGCCCGAGCAAATCGCCGCGGCGGCGGATCGCTTGTGGTCGCGCCTGGACGCTCCCGATCGAGCCGTATTCGTCCGGCCGGATCGCCTGTTCTTCACGTGGGACGAGTTCCGCCCTCGCGTCGCGCACTCCGCCCGCGTGAGTCTGCGCCAGCTCGATCTGGCCGGCCCCGGCGACACCACGCATCACATCGCCACGCGTCCGCCGATGACCTTCCAGGGCAACGTCCCGGTGGCCATCGCCGAAGCGCGCACGCTGGTGGAGCAAGGCAACCGGGTGGTGTTCTTTGCGCCTACCGCGGGTGAACTGGAGCGCCTGGCGGACATCTTCAAGGAATATTCGGTGCCTTACCAGCTCGCCATCGAGCCCGGCGCGGCCGGTCATGGCTATCTCGCTGAACACTCCTACATGGCCGGCTCGGTGGCCAGCACGTTCCTGGTGAAGGGCGCGGTGCGGCACGGGTCGGTCTTCGTGGATCAGCGCGTCGCCGTGTTCGGCTCCGAGGATCTGTTCGGCGCGTCCGATCTGATCGCCCGGCAGGGGCCATCGAAAGCGAACCTCGCCGCGTTCACCGCCGACATCTCCGATTTGAAGCCCGGCGACTATGTGGTGCACGCCACGCACGGTGTCGGCCGGTTCCTGGGCACGCGCGAGATTGTTCAGGGCGAGCAGAAGGGCGACTTCATGCTGCTCGAATACGCCGCCGAAGCGAAGCTCTACGTGCCGCTCACGCGCATGGACCTGGTGCACAAATACCGGGGCGCCGGCGAGGGCTCGGCCCCTCCGCTCGACCGGCTCGGTGGCGTGACATGGTCGCGAACGAAATCGCGCGTGAAGGCGAAAATGCGCGACATGGCCGACGAGCTGCTCAAGCTTTACGCCGAGCGCCGGCTGGCCGCGGGTTTCGCGTTCTCGGCCGATTCCAACTGGCAGCGCGAGTTCGAGGACTCCTTCGAGTTCAGCGAAACGAAAGACCAGCTCTCCGTGGTCAAACAGATCAAGCGCGACATGGAAGCACCCACGCCCATGGATCGCCTGCTCTGCGGCGACGTTGGGTTCGGCAAGACCGAAGTGGCCATGCGCGCCGCGTTCAAGGCGCTCGGCGATGGCAAGCAGGTAGCCGTGCTCGCTCCCACCACGGTGCTAGCGTTTCAGCACTACGAAACGTTCCGCAGACGCTTCGCCCAGTTCCCCGTGCGCATCGACATGCTCTCGCGCTTCGTGCCACCGAAAGAGCTGAAGCAATCTCTGGCCGACGTCGCCGCGGGCAAGGTGGATGTGGTGGTGGGCACGCACCGGCTGCTCTCGCAGGACGTGGAGTTTCGCGACCTCGGGCTGCTGATTGTCGATGAGGAGCAGCGCTTCGGCGTGCGGCACAAGGAGCGGCTCAAGCAGCTTCGCAAGAACGTGGATGTGCTCACCATGAGCGCCACGCCCATCCCGCGCACGCTGCACATGTCGCTTCTGGGCATCCGCGACATGTCCGTCATCGAGACGCCGCCTAAGGATCGCCTGGCGATTCACACCGTGGTGGCGCACTTCGACGCCGAGCTGATCAGGACCGCCATCGAGCAGGAGCTGAGCCGCGGCGGCCAGGTGTACTTCGTGCACAATCGCGTAGACAGCATCTTCGAACGCGCGGCCATGATCCAGGAGCTCGTGCCCGACTCCCGCATCGGCGTCGGCCACGGACAGATGGGCGAAGCGGATCTGGAGAAGGTGCTGCTGCGCTTCATGCGCCACGAAAACGACGTGTTCGTGTGCACCACCATCATCGAGAACGGCATCGACGTGCCGCTGGCGAATACCATGATCATCGAGAACGCGGAGCGCTACGGCCTGTCCGAGCTGTATCAGCTTCGTGGCCGGGTGGGGCGTTCGAATCGGCGCGCGTATGCGTATCTATTGGTTCCGCAGGACACCGAGCTCAGCGAAGTCGCGCGCAAGCGGCTGGCTGCTCTCAAGGAATTCAGCGACCTGGGCGCCGGGTTCCGCATCGCCGCGCTCGATCTGGAACTGCGCGGCGCCGGTAATATTCTCGGCGGCGAGCAGCACGGCCACATCGAGTCGGTCGGCTTCGACATGTACGTGCGTCTGCTGGAGGAAACGGTGAGCGAGCTGAAGGGCGAGGTGGTGCCGCTGGAAGTGCACTCCTCGCTGAATCTCGGTCTCGATATTCGCATTCCACCTGAGTACATCGCCGAGGAGCATCAGCGCCTGCGCGCGTACAAGAAGATCGCCGATGTGCGCAGCGCGGAGGACGCCGAAGGGGTACGCGCGGAACTGGAGGATCGCTACGGCCCCCCGCCGGAAGCGGTACTCAGCCTGCTGCGGTTCTCATTGGTGAAAAGCGCGGCCGAGCGGCTGGGTATCGAAGCGGTGGACCGCCGCCAGGGCGCGCTCAACGTGAAATTCCACAAGGAGACGCGCATCGACCCAATGCGTCTGATGGACATCGTGCGCCACACGAAAGACGCGCAGTTCACGCCCGCGGGAGTGTTGCGATTGCCGCTCGACGGCGTCGCCGCGCCGGCAGCGGTGCTGGAGTTTCTGGAGCAACGCCTGGCGCAGCTTGCGCCGGGGTGAGTGGATTGGCGGTCAGACAGAAGCTTGTGCGGACAGCCCCGCGGTCGCTCTACGCGGCTCATCAAAGAGCACCCGCGAGAGCTCGGAAATCTCAATGCGCGCGTGGGTGGCGTTCTTCATTCAAACCGCGCGAAATCCATCTCTCTCTTTGCCATCTCGGGGTCTTCGAGCAACCGGGAAATTGGCCATTGACGACCTCGAACAATCAAGAAAATAGTAGTCGGTTGGGTCAAATGTCTTTTGATCATAGAGCACCCAGATGACACCCCCGTGGGGCTGCGCCCAGATCTTTTCCGAGATCGGGTAGGGAGCCCCAGTCGGGCTTCCCGACCTTGTCTTCATTTGCAGATACCACGTGATCTCGTCCAAAGAGAGCACGAGATCAACCCCAAAGTTGTCCACCTCAGTTTTAAGGATGTTGAGCAGGCGCGGCGGCTTGAGTTTCACCAGATGCTTCGCAAGCTCGAACAGGAATCGATGCTCTAAGAGGTTCTCAAAAAAGCGAGAGTTCTGGCTGATGAAATCCGAGTCGGGCATGCCAAAACTCTACTTCACACGACACGCGTATGGATCACGCGGACACCAGTGAACCCACCAGCCATTGCCTTCACTATTCGCCTTTCGCGAACACCTCCACCCACTGCCCGCGCGAGGACCAGCGCATTACCCGCTCGAGCCCGAGTACACTTCGCACCTCATCCGGACTCATCTCCGGTTCGTATTCGTAGTAGCGCCGCAGAAACGCCTGTACCGCGTCGAAGCGCAGCACGCCCCACTGCGGCTCCCACGTTCGCGAATACAGCATCAGAACCTCGGGATGCACCGGCGCCAGCGCGCGCAGTGTGGATTCATGCAGGTCCGAAGTCTCCACTGCCTGCATCGGATGGCCGACATAACCGAACTCGGGCCGGCGTAACGCAGACGTCAGCGGCCACGCAGTGTAGACCTTCGCGGCGGGATAGTGGCTCTCAACGAAATGCGCCGCCTCCTCGTGAAGCCGGACGAAATCCACCATCGCGAGATTGTTCTCATAGGGGAAAGGAAATGGCGGATTCACGAACATTCCGGCCACCAGCCCGGAAGTCATCGCGATGATGGCGGTGATACGCCAGCGCATCGACAGCGCAGTCAGCGCCGCAGCCACAGCGCAATAAAGCAGCGGCAGCACGGGAACCAGATACCGTTCCAGCGCGGCGCCGCCCAACAGGCTCACCAGAAGGATGTGCCCCGCGGCGAACAGACTCACGATAGCCCACGCACGGCTTCGAAAGATCCGCTTGCGCCTGAGAGCCACAATGATCGCCACCGCGCCAATCCAACGAAAATCCGCAATGAACAGGAAGTAGAAACGCCGCAGCAATGCCAGCGACGCACGCACCGGATTCAGTGCGTAGCCGACGTTATAGTGCGTGAAACCGGGGTCCCCGAAAATGTATCCGGTCGTCGAACGCAGATAGAGCAACCACGCCCCGAGCGCAATGAATGCAGGCAGAAACATCGCCGCCGTGGCCCGCCGTCGTTGCCGCGCCCGGTCCGCCATGAACAACAGTGGCAGAATCACGCCCGTTTCCTTTGTCAGCACCAGGGCCACGCAGACGGCAGCGCACACGGCGTAGCGTCTTTGCAGGTAGAACAGCAAAGCAGCCACCGTGAACACCATGGCCGGCATGTCGAGCTGCGCCATCATGGCCTGCGTGTAGAACAACGGGTCGGCCACCAGAAACAGAACCGCGATAAACGCGGGCGCACCGGTCGCGCCCCGGCACAGCTCGATTCCCAGCAGGAACGTGAACAACACGCCGAGACTCGCCAGCGCCAGCATGGCCAGCCGCGTCGCCGGAATCGAATAGCCGCAGACGCGCCACACCGCGGCCAGATACGCCATCACACCCGGTGGATGCACGTTGGGCACAGTGGATCGCGGCACCCATGCGCCATCGCGAAGGATGTCCAGCGCGGCCGCGACGAACTGCCCGTGCTCGTCCCAGAAATACGGCAGCGTAACCAGCGACGCATGGCTCGCGAGCACGATGGTCGCGAACATCAGGAAGAAATACGCGTATACCAGCGGGCGGACGCGTCTCCGCGATTCGGCCGCGGCGGTCATCTACTGAATTTGCGTGCCGGACTGCTGCGGTTCCAGATGAATCTCGCCGAACGCAGACTCGTACTGCGACAGGTTCTGCTTCAACAGATTGCTCAGCGCCTTCGCCTGCTGCGGGCTCAGGTACACGCCCTGGAAGTTGTGGATGGAGACGTGGTCGGGCGCCGTCTGACTGACCGTGCCGAACAGGAGAAAGAAGTCCCACAGATTCACGCGCACCTGCACGCTGTTCGCGTAGCTCTCGCGATAGTCGGGCGTGTTGATGAGCTGAATCCGCGTGGGCGGCGGCTGGACGGAACTCATAGACCTATCCTGTCACAGCCGCGCCCCCGAAAATGGACGACCGCTCTCAGGCGCTGGCGACGCTTTCGGCCTTCCGGCTCAGATCTTCGGCGAGGATGATGGCCTCGGCCAGCTCACGCATCGGACGGCGCAATCGCCGGCTCTCATTCCGCAGGCGCAGATAAGCCTCTTCCTCGGTGAGGCTGTGCCGCGATTGCAGCAGGCCTTTGGCGCGCTCCACCAGCTTGCGCGTTTCCAGTTGCCGCTTCATGTCCTCGGTTTCCTCGCGCAGGCGGGCGTTCTGCTCGGACAGCAGCGAGTTGGCCACGGCCACGCCCATCTGCTCGCCGATGAAGGTGAGCAGCGCGACTTCATCCGCCGTGTAGTCGTGCGCCTCGCGATGGTGAACGTTGATCACGCCCACCACGTCTCCGCCGGTGACCAGCGGCACCGAGAGCATCGCCTGGTAGGTGTCCTCCACCAGACCCTTGAAGTACTTGAACCGGTTATCGGAAGGAGCGTTCGACGACAGGGCCACCACCGATTTGTGTTCGGCCACCCAGCCGGCAATTCCCTCCCCTACCCTCATCCGCAGATTACCGAGATCGGCGGCGTGCGGAACCTGTGAAGCCCGCAGTACTACCTCGGCCGTTTCCTTCTCCAGCAGGTAAATAAGACACGCATCACAGTCTGTAACGTGCGACGTGAGTCCAACGATCTCGCCCAGCATTTCGTCCAGGGACCGCTGCGAACTCACAATGTTACTGATGCGATGCAGCAGTGCGACCTGGGTGGAAGGGGGCTGGCTAGCGCACATGGTTGCCATAATTCAGGCTAGCCGCGCTAGTGGTTGGGGTCCAATCGGAAATTTTGATTGAAGCCATATTCCGCCACCACCCGCTGGTGGATTTAACAATGTCGCAATGCAATTGGCACCACGTTTGCGCAACAATGGCAGGAGACTCGCAACTCACTCAATGCCTGACGCGAATATGCACGTATACGCCAGCGCCGGCGAAGCCGCTCGAGCCTGCGGCCAGCGCGCCGCGGAACTGCTGGCAAAACGTCTGGCGGAGGCGGATTACGCGACTCTGGCGGTTTCCGGCGGAAGCACGCCGAAACTGATGTTCCCCGTACTTGCCGCGAGCGCCGTCGAGTGGAAGCGGGTGCACCTGTTTCAGGTGGATGAACGCCTTGTGCCCCCGGAAGACGCGCAGAGCAACTATCGCCTGATTCAGGCTGAGCTGATCACTCCCGCGGGGATCCCTTCGGAAAACGTGCACCGCATTCGCGGCGAGATGTGGTCGGACGCCGCCGCGGAACGCTATGTCGAGGAGATACAGCATTTTTTCCGAATCGCTCCGGGCGTGTCGCCTGTTTTCGACGTGGTGCACCGCGGCATGGGAGCGGAGGGGCATACGGCCAGTCTCTTCCCCGGCCAGCCGCTGATTGGCGATACGACGCGGATCGCAGCGGCAGTGTCGGTACCCGTTGCGCCTCTGGAGCGCGTGACGCTCCTGCCCGGTCCGCTGATGGCCGCGCGCCACACGCTGGTGCTGGTTTCCGGCTCCGACAAGGCGAAGGCGCTTCAGCGGGTCCTGACTCGCAAGTACGAGCCCTTCCACGTGCCCGCCCAGATCGGTACGTTCGAGAATCCACGGGCTGAGTGGTACGTCGATTCGGCCGCGGCTGCGCTGATTCGGAAAGCATGAAAACCGCGCTGGTCTTCTCCGCCGGCGGAATGTTCGGCGCCTGGGAAGTGGGAGTCTGGCGGGAACTGGAAGGCGTCGTCAATCCCGATATCGTGGTCGGAGCTTCCATTGGCGCGCTGAACGGATGGATGGTGGCGAGCGGCTGCCCGGCCGAGGAACTGGAGCGGCGGTGGATGGACCTGCGGATCATGTCGCGCCTCCGCATCAGGGCTCCGCGGCGACCGTTGGAGGGCTGGCTGGATTCCCGTCCACTGGAGGCGATGATTCGCGAGATACATTCGCAGTACACGCCCCGCGTCGAATTTGGCGTACTGGTAACAGACACGCTGCGTCTGCGCCCCCGGCTGGTTCGCTGTCCGGACGTCACGTGGGAACACCTCGCGGCGTCGGTGGCGATCGTCGGCGTGTTCCGGCAACATCGCATCGGCGGCCGCGTTTATTCTGACGGCGGTCTGCTGGGGGCGCTCCCGCGCTGGGCGGCCGCGGAGATGGGCGCCGAACGCATCGTCGCCGTCAACTGCCTGCCTAAGCTACCGTCCGCGCTGATGACCGCCGGCCTGTTCGCCTTGCAGAAGCTTGCGGCTTATCGGCCGCCGGAAATCCCCGAGAGCGTTGAGGTCGGAGAAATCCGGCCGGCCGGTCCTCTGGGAAAAATCCGCGAGTCCATGGTGTGGAGCGAGGCGAACACCCGCCGGTGGATCGAACTGGGCCGAGCCGATGCGCGCGCCTGGAGGGATCGCAATCGCCTCGAAACATGACTGGCCGCGATTGTTTTCGCTGTACAATGGTCGCAAAGCCCATGTCCACCTTTCATATTCATCGTCTCCGCGAAGACCGGCGGCAACAGTTCCGCTCGACGCCGCACAGCAGCGGCGTTACGGCGATTCGGCCGAAGGACTACGAGAAAGAAACTGAGGTCATTGAGGCGGCTTCGGCCTATTCTCTCTGGGCGACGCTGCGGAATTCAGAGAGGCCCCTGAAGGTGGGGGACGTGATCGAGGACGATAAGGGCGTGCTGTCCATCTGCAAGTACACCGGTTTCGACGAGGCCCGCTGGGCGGCGCCGGAAACAGTGGCTGCCGCGGCTGCGGTGGACGCGGGTTCCCCGGCTCCGGCCGCCAGTAACTGTTAGAATTGGATTACCGTATGTTGTGTGATCCGACCCGACGGGAACGGATCAATTCCTTCGCGCTGGTCAGCTACGTCCCCGGACCGCCTGGGGCTTTCCTCGATGATCTGCGGCAGGAACTTGTTCCCGGCTGTTTTCTGCGCGCCCACATCAGCATCCTTCCTCCCCGCCCTTTGCAGGTTCCCTCGGAAGACGCGTGGCGGCAAATCTGCGCGCTGGCGCCGATGTTTCCGCCCTTTGACCTCGGACTCAGCGATGTTCGTGTGTTCCCCGCCTCGGACGTGCTCTACCTTGCGGTGGGACCGGACACCGACCGGCTCACGGAGATGCACGCCGTGCTCAACGCCGACGGTCTGGAATACGCGGAACCTTTTGAGTTTGTGCCGCATATCACCCTGGCGCAGGACCTGAAGCCGGAAGACGTCCCTGGCGTGAAGCAGATCGCGGAGAAACGATGGGCGGAGTATCGGGGTCAGCGGAGCTTCCGGGTGGAGACGATCACCTTCGTGCAGAATACGGAGGGAAACAACTGGATCGACCTCGGTGAATACCGGCTGGGCAGTGGCGACGTCAAGCTTCTGGAGCCAATGCCGCTGGCCTGAATTGAAATACCGCTTCCTCTGGTCGCGGCTCGGCTGGTCGCGGCTCAGGTCTTGTCGAACATCTCCAACTGCTCTTTCGAGACCGGGCGTTCCCGCCGGCCCTTCAGCGGACTGCCCACCACCCCCAGCACCTGGATGCTGGCCACCGCCGTGCGCGGCACAAACACCTTCTGATTCTGATAACCGGGATCGGGCGGGATGAAGGTGAATCCCTGCGACTCCATCTGCAGCAGGTTGTTGGACATCACCCCGTCCATGATCTCGCCGTCGCGAAACCGCAGGCGCAGCCACAGGCCGGTGGTCTTCGGCCGGCTGGAAAACGTGCGCAACTCGCGGCGCGGTTCGCCCTGATCGAAATCGCGGACGAAGCAGATGAAGCGGATCTCGTCGTAGGGAATCACCGCGACCGAGCCGCTCGCGCTGAGCAGTTCCACGCCCTGCGGCTGCAGCCACGATTGGGGACTTACAAAGCCGGCCAGCGTTTCGCGATCAAAACGCAGAACCAGCACTTTCTTGTTGGTGGACGCCGGCAATCGCCAGTTCCTTCACCACTCCACTTCCAAACAATTTCGAGAATATTGTAACATTGGTTCGAATGCCGGACATCGCGTCTGTGGCGGCTGGAGCCCGCACGTTCCTCGATCACTGCCGGATCGAAAAGGGCCTGGCGATGAACAGCACTGCCGCTTATCGGCGCGATCTGGCGAGGTTTGCCGCCTTCTGCGGCCCCGATTCTCCGCCGCCCGGTGCGGAAAGGGTTCGGACGTATGTCGATTCGCTCTACGCCGCGGGGCTCGCCGCACGATCCATTGCGCGGCACATTACCACGCTTCGCAACTTCTATGCTTTCCTGTTGCAGAGCGGCACAATCCACCAGGACCCGCTGATCGCCCTGGTTCCGCCCAAACAATGGCATAGTTTGCCCAAGTATTTGAATAAAGAGGATTTGCAGGCTATACTGGAGGCGCCGGACCGGGCCACTCCCCTGGGCCAGAGAGATGGGGCCATGCTGGAGCTGCTGTATGCCGCGGGTCTCCGCGTGTCGGAGTTGTGTCAGGCCCGGCTGTCGGACGTGGAACTCAACCTTGGTTTCATAAGAGTTACGGGTAAAGGCAACAAACAACGGCTTGTTCCCATGGGCGAGCCGGCGGCGCGGGCGATCCGGGCGTGGCTCGAAAGTGGGCGCCCGCGGTTGCTCAGGCGAAGAGCGAGCCCTTTTCTTTTTGTGACCGCGCGGGGTACCTGCATGACCCGCCAGTGCTTCTGGAAGTTGTTGGGAGACTATGGCCGCCGGGCCGGGATCCAGCGGCCGCTGACGCCGCATGTAATCCGGCACACGTTCGCCACCCATCTGCTGGAGGGTGGCGCGGATCTGCGCAGCGTTCAGGTGATGCTCGGCCATGCCGACATCTCCACGACGCAGATTTACACGCATGTCGCCCGATCGAGACTTCGGAGCACCATTGACGAGCACCACCCCCGTGCCTAGGCACCACGACGGGGAAAGGACGGCAAGGCAGATATGAGCGATTACATGTTCATGCTCGAGAACCACTTGAGCGCCGGCCAGTTCCGCATGATCGGCGACGTCCAGGCGGCCGCCACAGAGGCGAACATGAGCCTGTTTCTCACTGGTGGCGCGTTGCGCGACATGCTTGGGGGGTTCCCCATTCGCACCATCGACTTCACGGTGGAGGGCAGCGCGGCGAAGCTGGCGCGCAGCATCGCGTCGAAGACCAAAGCGAAGATCGTCGAAGCCGACGAGCATCGCAAGCTCGTGCGGCTGCGGTTCCCCGACGATGTGACCACCACCATCTCCACCGCGCGCATAGAGAAGTGGCCCAAGCCCGGCGGGAAACCGCAGGTGCAGCCGGCCACCATCCACGAGGATCTGCGCTGCCGCGATTTCACCATCAACGCCATCGCTCTTTCTCTCTCGCGAGCCTCGCGGGGGCTGCTGGTGGATCCCAACAACGGCATCGGCGACCTGGAACGCAAGGAGCTGCGCGCGGTCTCGAACTATGCCCTGTACGACGATCCGGTGCGCATGCTGCGCATGCTTCGCCTGCGCGCCCGGATGGGTTTCACCGTGGACGAGCGCACCTGGAATCAGTATCTGAACGTTCGCGAAGCGGGGCTGGAGTCGAAGATCGGACCCGAGGCTCTGCTGGAGGAGCTTCATCACATTGCCGAAGAGGCCGATCCGGGGCCGGTGCTGGCGGCTCTGGACGAACAGAAGCTGCTGTCGCTGTTTCTGCCCGCTCTGACCGGGGCAAAACTCAACCTCGCCGGATTTCAGAAGCTGCAGAAGGCAAAACAGATGATTCCGTTCGGCGCCGACCTGAAGCTGGAGAACTTCGGGCTGTTCATGCACGTGCTGACCGAGAAACTCACGGCGAAGGAAAAGGCCGCACTGATCGGGAACCTGCACATGCCGAAGGCGGACGTGAGCCGATGGCAAAAGCTGGAGGCGCGCACAAAGAAACTCGAACACGCCGCGAAGTCGGCCCGTTTGCAGAAACCTTCGCAGATCTACCATGCCCTGGTGGAGGCGCCGGGCGATGAGTTGCTGTTTGTGCTGACTCACTCCGCGCTCCGGCTGGTGCAGGATCGTATTCGTAACTACCTTCAGAAGTATCTTCCCGCCGCCATGGAGGTGTCCGACAAAGACGTCGAGGCCGCGGCCGGCGGCGCTGCGCCCGGGTCGCCGAAGTTTCGCAAGGTTCGCGACCAGCTCATCACGACGAAACTCGACTCGCGGCCCAAGAAGGTTCCGCCTCCGGAGGAGCCTCCCGCGCCTCCCATCATGGCGGGCACCAGCGGCGCTTTCGCGCGCAGGCAACCGGGATTGTAGTTCCGTGTCAGGTTCTCGCGGACTGGCGTCATTTGACACGGGGCCGGGTCTGGATTTCCCATAACGGGTTTCGATCTGCACTCTTATTCCGGGACTTAGCGATTTGGCTCCATGAATGCTCTGAGCCCCGCTGTACCGAACGACAATGAGCATAACGCACCCTGCTCGGTTCGGAATCGTTGCATTCCTGTCAGTGGCGTGTCTGACCGCGGCGCCCAGACTCCGCCTCACCACCTACTACTACGGCGACTCCAGTTTACTGACCACTTACGCCTACGTCGAACTTGGGCAGCAGCTTCAGCCCGCGTGGATCGCCGACGTCAGCAACATCGGCGATGGACAACTCAACCTCGCCATCACATCGTCAGCGCCGTGGGTTTCCGGGACCTGGGTGCCCGACGGAGGCGGCGCCTGCCGTGGCGCATCTCCCTGCATTGTCGCGACGTTTGACACGGCCAGCCTGGCGGCAGGCCTCCACACGGCTGTCCTGACCGTCTCCGATCCCAATGCTCTCGACACGCCGCAGACAATCCCGATTACGTTGTGGGTCGGCCCTACCGTTCCCGATCAGGTCAACCTTTACGCCCTGTTGGGGCAGAGCGCCGCCGCGAGTTTCCCGGTTGATGCCGATGTCTTCACCGCGCAGTGCAATGCGGACGTAGGTTGGCTCGGATGCGACGTTTATTACGTTGGCCCCCCGCTGATATCCGGATGGACGTGGCTCGACGTGGGCACAAGCCCCGACCTGGACGCGGGGCACCACCAGGGGACCCTCACGCTGAGCAACTTCCTCTACTCGGACGACAACAAGACGGTTAACGTGGATTTTGACGTCACCAACGGTCCGATCGCCGACGTCTTCGCAGTCTACCCGGGTTTTCTCGGGCCGCCGCTGACGTTTACCGCGTCGTTGCCGACCGGACGCAACGCCGCGCAAACGCAGTTCTACCGGGTCCAGAACGACGGACCCGGCCTTCTTGTCATCTCCAGCATCGATATCAGCCCAGGAGCGGCCGCGTGGCTGAGCGCAACTCCGATCACGGTGCCGGGAACGGCTAACGGACTCGGGATCGGCGCTGGCGTGGCCATCACAGCGAATCCACAATTGCTCCCCGCGGGCATCTACAACGGAACGGTGACGGTGAACTCGAACGCGGCTAACTCGCCCGTCATTCCCGTGGAACTGGATGTCATGGCCCAGGGGACGCCGCCGGCGGTCATCTGGCCGCAGATCTTGGACATTGCGGATTACAACACGGTGGTGGGAGCGATCAATCCCGGCGCAACACTCGCGCCAGGTGAGATCGTGGCGCTGTTCGGCGTAGGCCTGCTGGAGGGCGACCCAGTCACGTTCAGCACTCCTCCGCTTCCCACGCAGGCGGGAAGCGGCAACACGCAGGTGCTGGTGAATGGGAGGCCGGCACCCATTTTTTACGCCAGCTACAGTCAGATCAACTTTCAGATTCCATTCGAAGCGTCCACCACCCAGGATGCGCAAATCCAGGTGGTGCGAAACGGAATGACCAGCCCTACCGTGACCGTGCCCATGGCACAGGACGCACCGCAGATTCTCCAGTTCAACTGCCCGTTTGCGAACGACTGCTACTATCAGAACTACGCCATCGGGACAAACGCCGCCGACGGCAGCTTTCCGTTGCCGGCAAGCGCCCCGTTTCCGAATTCCCATCCCGCGAAAGCGGGCGACGTCATTACATTTCTGGGGATCGGCTTCGGACAGACCACGAATCCGCTGACCACGGGTGCCGCAGCGCCTTCCAGCCCGTCACCGACCACCGATCCGAGCTATCAGTTGTGTTTTGGGTATCAGCCCGGCGACACCTCGCAGGATGGGGTGTGTGCGATCACCATTTACTCCGGTGCGGTGCCCGGCGCGGTGGGCCTGTATGAGCTCAAGGTGACCATGCCGCAGATCCCTAACCCCGGCGACGCGGTTGACTTCTACATCACCAACGGCACGTACCACAGTGACCCGGCCTTCATGGCCGTGCAGCAATCAAGTGCCGACTCCGGCGCTCACCCGCTGCTCAGCTTGAGCATGAACACGCCGGCCAGAATCAGTCCGACGCCGAGGAACTTGTACTTTGTCAGTGGCTCGCTGAAGAAGAGCTTTGCCCAGATCAGCGTCCAGAGGTAGCCGAGCGAGACCAGCGGATAGAGGATGGTCAGCTCCCCTTTCGTCGTGGCCAGCACGAAGAACACCGACGACAACCCATATAAAACGACGCCCGCGGCAAGACGCCAGTTGGTGATCACGGAATGGAAGCTGCGCGAGAGGCGGCCCGCTCCCGCTTTCAGCAGCACCGCGCCGAAAGAGCCGATGAAGGACCCCACCACCACCAGCGCCATGGAGGACACCGGCGTGGTCACGATTTCGCCTTCCGGCCGAGCACGCCTACGCCGACGACAATCAAACCAATGCCCGATAACTTCAGCGCACTGAGCGATTCGCGGAAAATGAAGAACGACAGCACGGAGACCCACACGTAGGTGAGCGCGATCACCGGATACAGCATGGAGAGTTCGCCATCGCGCAACGCGAGCACCATGAGCACCGCGCTGACGCCATAGAGCGCGTAGCCGGCGAACAGATATGGATTGGTGAACATTCCCTCCGCCGCGTGAATCAATCCGGGGTTCGCCACCTGGTGAGCCAGTTGCGTCGCGCCCGTCTTGATCAGAATCTGCGAAAACGCTCCGATCACCGTGCAGAAGAACACAAGGAGCAGCGCTCTGCGGCGCTGGGCCGCGTTTGTTGCGGCGGTGTCGGCAACGATGGTCGCGGTGCTCAATCAGCCTCCATTCTGGCCATGATAACAGCCATACGCGGTTTCTCGTACACTGAGGCTTGACGATGCCGTTCGGACGTCTGAAAACGCTGGAGAGAATCGCGGAATCGGGGCTGGTGGCCGTGGTGCGCGCGAGCTCGCCGGACGAAGCCGCGCGGATTGCCGAGGCCTGCGCGGCTGGCGGCGTGGGAGCCATCGAGATCACCTTCACGGTGCCGGGAGCGGTGAGGGTGATCGAGAGGCTGGCCGGCGGCGAGTCGGCGCCTTTGCTCATTGGCGCGGGTACGGTCCTGGATGCGGAGACGGCACGGATCGCCATCCTCGCAGGTGCGCAGTTTGTGGTCAGTCCGTCTCTGGATGCGGCGACGGGCCAGCTCTGCAATCGCTACGCGATTCCGTGGATTCCCGGCGCGCAGACGGTGAGCGAGATCGTCAAAGCGATGGAGCTCGCCGCGGATCTGGTCAAAGTGTTTCCGGGCGAGACGCTGGGACCGGAGTTTATTCGGGCAGTGAAAGGGCCGCTCCCACAGGCCTCATTGATGCCCACTGGCGGCGTTGACCTCGACAATGTCGCCGAGTGGATTCGCGCCGGTGCAGTCGCCGTGGGCGTTGGCGCCAACCTGACCCGCGGCGCAAGAACCGGCGACTTCGCATCCATCACCCAGCTGGCGCGGCAATTCATGGAGCGAATCAGGCAGGCGCGTGGCTGACAAAACCGTCACCTTCGGGGAAATCATGTTGCGTCTGGCGCCGCCCGGACAGGAGCGCTTCCTGCAGAGCCCGCGGTTCGAGGCGACGTTTGGCGGCGGCGAAGCCAATGTCGCCGTGGCTTTGGCTACGTGGGGCGTTCCGGCCGACTTTGTCACCGTGCTCCCCGGGGAGAACCCCATCGCCGACGCGGCGGTGAGTGAGCTGCGCCGCTTCGGCGTGGGCACGTCAAACATCGTGCGCGGCAAAGGGCGGCTGGGGGTTTACTTCCTCGAAACGGGGGCGAACCAGCGGCCCTCAAAGGTGGTCTACGATCGCGCGGGCAGCGCCATTGCTCAGGCCAGGCCGGGCGACATCAACTGGGACAACGTCCTTGAGGGCGCCGCATGGTTCCACGTCACCGGCATCACGCCGGCCATCAGCGCCTCCGCCGCCGATCTCGCGCTGGAAGCCGTCGAGAGGTGCCAGTCGGCGGGAATCACCGTTTCCTGCGACCTCAATTTCCGGAAGAATCTCTGGCAGTGGGGCAAGGCCGCGCGCGAGGTAATGCGGCCGCTGGTCGCGCACGTGGCTATCGTCATCGGGAACGAGGAGGATGTCCAGAAGTCGCTGGGCATCGAATCGAAAGCCGATGTCCGGTCGGGGAAGCTCGACGTTCGCCAGTATGAGGAACTCACCGCCCGGGCGCTGGGGGAGTTTCCCAACCTGCAGGTTATCGCCATCACGCTGCGGGAATCGCACAGCGCTTCGCATAACGGGTGGGCGGCGTGTCTGCGGGATCGCAGCGAGTTTCTGGTCAGCCGGTCTTACGAAATCGCGCACATCGTCGATCGCGTCGGCAGCGGCGACAGCTTCGCGGCGGGCCTCATTTACGGACTGCGGAAGCTGCCCACAAGGCGCGATGCCCTCGAGTTCGCCGTCGCGGCGAGCTGCCTGAAGCACTCCATTCCGGGCGACTTCCATCGGGTGAGCGTCGAGGAGGTGGAGGCGCTGGTCAGGGAAGGAGGGTCGGGCAGGGTGCAGAGATAAGAATTCGGTGGCGGGCGCCGAAATTCCGCGGCAAGCGAGGCCTTGTTTTCCGCGCTTTTCGATGCGGCAAATTCCGTGCCCGTCACCGAATTGCATGAGCGGACTAACGGCGGACGATCACCTCGCGCTGATTATCGCGCGTGAGGAAAAACTTCACCGAGGAGAAATTCTGAAACAAACGCTCGATGGCGCGGTTGTTGAAGAACTGCGCGGGCCGGGTTTCACCGCGCGGCGCAAGTTGCAGCGTCATCGAGTTCTGAATCCGGTAGGAATTCACCGGGATTTCCCTGGCCTTCTCGTCCGCGGAAAAGAAAGAAAGCAGATAAGCGCCGGGCCGCAGAATGCGGTGCAGCCGATCCGCGGTGAGTTGCAGCAACGGCGGCGCCAGGAACTGCAGCGTGTCCCAGACCAGCGCGCCGTCGAAAGTGTCGTCGGGGAAATCGAGGCTCTGCTTCAGAAAGAACTCGGCGCGCTCCGCCTCGCTCTGGCGCGTCAGGAAGTCCGTGCCGGAACCGAACGCGGCAGTCAGGGTGTGCAAGACATCGTCGGAGTAAAGTCGATGCCCCAGAGTGGTGATGAAGGTGATATTGGACTGGCTGGCGCCCGCCAGATCGAGGACCGACAGCCCGCTGCGGCCGCGGATGGAAGAAAAGAACTGTTCCAGCCCGCTGCTGTTGCGGGTCAGCGGCTGCGTACGTGGTGTAGTCCCGAGCATAGCGGGGCGGGAAGGGCCCGTCCCACCCAATTCTAGCGCTTGACTTCCGCCGCGGGCGCTGGATTCCCGGATCCGGCAGTGGCCATGGCGGGCACGGCCTGCACGGGAGCCGGCCTGGGAACGGACGCCGCCGGCTTAGGTTCGGGGCGAACGATGTCGGTGGTGCCTTTGAAGTAGGCGCCGTCCTCGATCACGATGCGCGCCGTCTTGATGTCGCCCACCAGCTTGGCGTCCTTGCGGATCTCGATCTTGTCGGCCACATCGACGTTTCCGTAGACGTTGCCGAGCACGATAATCTCTCGAGCCTTGATATCGGCCCGCACCTTGCCGTGAGGCCCGATGGTGAGCCGGTGCTCCTGCAGCTCGACGGTTCCTTCCACCTCGCCGTCGATGGTCAGGTCTTCGCGGCTGACGATCTGTCCTTTGATCATGACGGACTTGCCAATCACCGCCGCACTGCGAAAATCAGCCTCGGGATGGCGCATGGGAGAGGCGGACATAGGAATGGACTCCTTCTGAATGACGGGGTTCGCCGCGGCGGATGGCGCTGCCGAAGCCGCTGGCTTAACAGGGTATTCTTCTTCTTTTCGTTTGTTCCACATCGGATGGAAACCGCTCCTTCCGTAAGGACTCGAACTATAGTACTACGAGACGGCGTCTTGTCTACGGGCTTACGGTCGCGGAAAAGTCCCGGCCACCTGGACTTCAGTACCGTGGGGGAATGATCCTGACTATTGCACTTCCGGCATGCCAAACCTCTGCTGACCGCGAAATATGGCGGCGAACTCGCGCAGAATCTCAGCGTGGATGTGGCCGTTGTCCGCCAGCATGGTCGGTCCGCGCAGGTCCACCGGCTCGCCGTACATGTCGGATGTGCTCCCGCCGGCCTCGCGCACGATGAGCACTCCGGCGGCCATGTCCCAGGGACTCAGGCCGAACTCCCAGAAGCCATCCAGACGGCCGCAGGCCACGTACGCGAGGTCGAGCGCGGCCGAGCCGGCGCGGCGCACGCCGTGGGTCATCATGGCCATCTGATAGAAGAAGTGCACGTTGACGTTCTGGTGGCGCCTGCGGCTGGGGAACCCGGTGGCCAGCAGCGAGCTGTCGAGCACCGGCGTCTTCGAGACGGTGATGCGCACGCCGTTCAGGTACGCCCCCGCGCCACGTTCGGCGGAGAACATCTCGTTGTGGAGCGGATCGAAAATCGCGCCGGCGATCAGCTCGCCGTGGTGTTCCAGCGCGAGCGTGGCGTTGAACATCGGGAAGCCGTGCGCGAAGTTGGTGGTGCCGTCCAGCGGATCGACATACCAGCGGTACTCGGCTCCCGAGGCGTCGTGGCCGAACCCTTCCTCGGCGACGACGGCATGCGTCGGAAAGCGTTCACGCAGGCGGGCAACAATCAGCCGCTCGGAGGCACGATCCGCTTCGGTGACGATATCGAACTCGCCCTTCAACTCCACGCGCACGCGCTGCTCGAAGTAATCCGCCAGCAGCGCGCCGGCTTCGCGAGCGATTCCCTGAGCCGCTTCCGCGAATGAGGGCATGGGCGCGGACTACTCGTCAACCTCGTAGAGGTACTTGATGTCGTGCTTGTACAGGAACAGATTCGGCGCGCCGTGGCGGGTGAGTCGAATGAACGCGTGATCGTAGAACTCGACGACGCCGGTGACTTCTTCGTTGTTGCTGAGGCGAACGCGCACCGCAATCCCCTGTTCGCACAGGCGCCGGAGGTAGCTGGCTTCCTCGAAAGTCTGCTCGGGTGCGCGGGGCCTGGACTTACTTCCTTTTGAGGCCATTCTGATCGGGTTCGGTAACCCCATAATAGCCGCTGCGCGTGATGGCCCGCAATCCGGGGCGCGCCAGCTTTACCTGAGTGGTGTGGAAGCGGTTGCTGGAAGGCGGGACATCGTGAGGGTAATAGCCGACAAGGTACTGCGTACGCAGCTCGCGAATCAGATCCCGGAATGCGCCGTCCAGCCCGGCGCTGCTGGTTGGCAGGAAAATGCGGCCGCCGGTCCGCTCGGCGATGGTGGTGAGCGCGTGTTCGCCGCCGATGTTGCGCCCGGCATCGTTGGTGATCGGCACGATGACCACCGGATAGACGGAAACCTCGGCCAGTTGCGCGGCCTCGAGAGCCTGATGGAAATCCTTGGCGCTGGTGGTGTCGTCGCCGTCGGTCACCAGCACTATGATGTGCCTCCCGTCGCGGATTTCGAGGTCGTTCGAAGCGAGATAGATCGCATCGTACATTGACGTGCCGGCGTCCCAGTGCAGACCCTGCAGCTCACGCTCCAGGCGCGTCAGACGGCGGGTGAAGCTGCTGAGCAGCGTAACTTCCCAGTTGAATGTGTAAAGCGCCGCGGTGTCGTTCGGATTGCCTTCGTTGAGCAGGGCGCTGGCAAAGTGCAGAACGGCGTCCTGCTCCTGCTTCAGATCGATACCCGTGGAGCCGCTGGTGTCGAGAAGAATGGAAACCGAGAGCGGGCGTTCGGTTTGCCGCTCGAATACCGCGACGCTCTGTTTTACGCCGTTGTCGTCGATCTCGAAATCCTCGCGCTGGAGGTTCGTCACCAGGCCTCCGTTGGCGTCCTTGACCGTCACCAGCAGCCGCACCAGGTTGACTTCGGACCGGAAGATCGGGGGACTCTGATCCTCAGCCGACAGCGGAAGCGCGAGCGACGCGGCGGCAATCAGCGCTGCAGCAGAGATTCGTCCCACGCGCCTTCCACCCACACCTCGCCGTCGGCGAAGTGCTCTTTCTTCCAGATGGGGACAATGCGTTTCAGCCGGTTGATGCCTTCCAGCGCCGCTTCGAAAGCCGGCTTGCGGTGCGGCGCGGCGACGATCACGGCCACGCTGGTCTCGCCGATCTGCATGCGCCCCAGGCGGTGGACCATGGCGATGCGTCCCACCGCGTGTGTGCGGACGATTTCGCGGCCAATCTCCGCCATCGTTCGAATTGCCAGCGGCTCGTAGCACTCGTACTCGAGAAACCGCGTCGGCCGGCCTTTCGTGTTGTTGCGAACCACGCCCTCGAAGTTCACCAGTGCCCCGTCCTCGCCGCGCAGCGCCAGTCGCGCCAGTTCGGCCGTGTCGATCGACTGGCGAGTCAGCGCGAAGAAATTCCCCTCCGGCTCGTCCATGATCTGCTGAACATACTTCCCAAGTTCGCCCGTACCTCCACTCACTGGCGGCAGGAATGCGATTTCGTCCCCTTCCGTGGCCGTGTCGGTCCACTTCGCGAACTGCCGATTGCGCGCCGGCACCACGCCCGGCCGGGTCCGAGCCAGCGCCGGCGCACGGCCCACACAGCGATCGAAGACCGCCGCGAGAGTCTCCCCCTCGGCTAAATCCATCTGTTCCTGGGGCTTGCCGGCGATGTCCTTCAACATGCCGAAGTAAAGCACCGTCACGCGCACGCGTTCATACTAACAGACTGGTCTCGCCGCGCCTGGGTTTCCGCGGAGTGAGAAATGGTTACAATCGGCGCATGGTTTCTCGACGGGAATTGCTCGCCGGTGCGCTGGCCGCTGGATCGGCCGGACTTCTACCGGCGATCCCTCTGGACCGCATCCGGCTGGGTGTCACAACGGACGAGATCGACGAAGACCCCATGGTGGCGTCCGACTTTCTGGCGCGATTCGGACTCCATGCCGCCGAGGTGCGCTCGCTCTGGGGCAAGTACAACACGTCGCAGCCATCGGGCAAGATCGCCGAGGCGAGGCGGATCTTCGACGCTCACCAGGTCCGCGTAACCGTGGTGGACACAGCGTTCTTCCGCGAGCAGATCCCGGCCGACGCAAAAGCGCTCGACGGCGAATGGGTTTTGCTCGACGCCGCGATGGATCGTGCAGACGCCCTGGGCACGAAAGTCCTGCGCATTTTCTCGTTTCTGCGCGCCGGTGTGGACGAGTCTCGCGTTTATGACCTGCTCAGCCAGGCTGCCCGGCGAGCCGGCGTGCGTGGATTCCGGCTCGCGGTGGAAAACCTGGACGGCCGCACCGTGGCCACCGGCGGCGACGCGGCACGGATGCTGAAGGCGGTCCCCGAGCCGAATCTCGGTCTCACGTGGGATCCCAATAACGCAGGAATGGCCGGCGAGAAGGCGTTCCCCGACGGCTATCGACAGCTCGATCCGGCGCGCATTCTTCACGTTCACCTGCGCGACTACCGGCACACGCCCGAGGGCAAAGTCGAGTGGACCGCCGTCGGCGCGGGCGAATTCGACAACCTCGGCCAGATCCGCGAGCTGCTGAAAGACGGCTACAACGGCGCCTTCACGCTGGAGACCCACTGGCGCGACCCGCGAGGCAAAGCCTATTCAACCGAGACCTCGCTGAAGGCGCTGCTGAGAGTGGTGGAGCAGGTGTGAGCGCGACTTATGGGTTCAAACACGGATGTCCGTGGCCTCCTCGGCGGCGGCTTCTCCCGTCAGAGTGCGCGCGAACTCCGCACTCCATTCGTGGGCGACGGTTTCCCATGCAAACTCCCGCCGGGCCGCGGCCGCCATCCGAGCACGCAATGGATCCAGCTTTGCCGAGTCCTGGAGGAGGGAGATCAGCAGCGCTTCCCATTCGTCGTAGACGCGGGGCGGGAGACGGCGGCCGGGATAGTCGTTGGCGCTGGTGGAAGTCTTCGCTCCGAACTGCACAGTCTCACCCACCGCGCCCGAAGGAATCACCACCGGCACTGCGCCGGCCGCCTGAGCCTTCATCGCGGTGATGCAGCTTGTCTCGGTGGACGCCGTCGGGTAGGCCCAGATTCCCGCGGACAGAAGCTGACGCGCGACATCAAGATGGCCGATTCGACCCAGGTGTTCCGCGTTCGCCCGGCGCAGGGCCGCCTCGATGGAACGGCGATAGCGCCAGTATGCGACCGGGTTCAGCTTTCGCCAGGTTTTCCATTGCCCCCGGATCAGCTCGAAGGAACGCGCCCGCGCGGCTTCGAACCCGTAGAACACCGTCAGGTGAGCTTCCGGGACCGCTGCCTTCACCCGCGGCCACGCCTCCAGCAACGGCAACAGACCGCGGTCGTAACTCGACGCATAGACGACTTTGTACGGTTGGCGTTCCACCGGCTCATCGAAATGCTCAGGGTGGATGCCGTTGCGGCTGCGGAAGAACTTCTCGTCCGGGAGCGCGCGGTAGTGCTGCCGGTGAAAGCGGCTCAGCACGACGATCTTCCGAAAGCAATGCGCGGCGGCGGCGACTGAGCCGGGGTCGATTGCTTCCGACAACCACAGCCAGGCGGGAACACCGGCCGGAAGGGAACGCGCCAGCCACGGCCAGCGCCACACCACTACCAGGTCGGCGGACGGCTTGCGGTCGAAGGCCCGGTAATCTTCGTAGACAACGCCGTCGTACTCCCCGGCCGCGGACGCGCACGAGTTGTAGACCCTGACGTTGTGTCCGAGCCGTTGCAGCGCCGCCGCCATGGCGATGAGCGCTTCCTGGCTTCCGCCGATTCCGGTGCGCACGGAGAGCGGCGACCAGGGCTCCTGAGAGCGCCCGCAGAAGAAGGCAATACGATAGCCGGTCACGAAAGCAGGGGCCCCAGCAATCGTTGTCCCCATCGCAGCGCCCGCACATACAAGGCGTGCGGTAACAGCAGCCTGCATGCGATGGCCCCGCCGATAAGCCAGGTTCGGGAATCGGCCAGCAGCCAGAGCGGCGCCCAGCAGAAGGCTGTGGCCAAAAGCCGCGCGGCGCTTCCGGCCTCCCCCGCCTCGCGCGCCAGCCGTGCATAGTAGCGGTACCTGCCCGCGCGGCTTCGGTTCTCTTCCCGCGCCACCTCGAGCGGGGCCACTCGCCGCAGCTTTTCCAGAACCTGCAGGTAGGGAGCTTCCATCCGCCGCCATCTGCTGGAAATCTGGCCCTCCCGCCGCCGGTAGAAGGTAAGCACTTCCGGAATAGCCACTACGTTGCCGGGTCGAAGGCTGGCCACGCGCAGCCAGACGTCGATGTCAACGCATGCCGCCAGCGCGGGGTCGAACCAGCCCGCGCGATCCAACGCTTCGCGCCGCAGCAGCAGGCAGGAACCGTTGCCGATCTCGTTCACGCGCAACAACTGCGCGAGCGAGACCTGCCCGGCGCGCGATGAGCTCTTGAACGCCAGGGAGCGGCCCTCCTGGTCCACAACCAGAGAGTGGCCGAAGGTCATGTCCACGTCGGAGTGGCTTTCGAGGTAAGCGGCCTGCCGTTCCAGATTCGCGGGCGCCCAGCGATCATCCGCGTCCAGGAGAGCGACGAGATCGCCGGAGGCCACTCGCAGGCCGGCGTTGCGGGCGGCAGCGGAGCCTCCGTGACTCTCGCGAATTACCCTCAGGCGCGGATCGTCGAGATCGCCCAGCACGTCCGCCGTGCCGTCGGTGGAACCGTCATCGATAACGATCACCTCAATGTCCCGCCGCGTCTGCGCCAGTGCCGAGTCAACCGCCTCCCGGACGAAGCGGGCCACATTGTATGCGGGGATGATGACGCTAATCATGTAAGCGGTTCCAATTGTAAGTCCCACCGTTCGAGGAACGGCCTGCGCGCCTCATTGCCGTGGCCCCATCGGTCGAGATTGGCGTCCGCGCGGACAGCCCCCACACTTCACTCCGTCAGCTCTGACGTCATCACTGCTCCGCCCAGTTCGGGCAGCACGGACTGCACCTTCACCGGTTTCCGCGCCTTCACGTCGATCCACAAGGTTGTCAATCCGGCGCTGCCGTCGGCGGGCTTCGTCTCCACCTTCAGGCGGATTCCGTCGGTCTCCAGAACCGCCAGGCGCATCAGCTTCGGCTTCTCCTGCTGGACGTCGAACGTCCGATAAACGGTGGTGTAGCCATCGGCCAATGGCAGACAAGCGATGACGAGGCCCGAACCGGGGCCATCGGCGAAGACGGGCCCGCCGGCCTTGCTCGCATCGCTGAAATCCACGTCGACGTCCATCTCGCCGGAGTGCACACTGCGCTTCCGCAGCACCAGTGTCTTCCTGTCGAGCGTAGCCGTGTCCACCGACTCGAACATGGGTGAGCTGATGGACTCGGTCACGATATACGCATCCTCCGACTCCTTCACTTCGACGCGTGAATCGAGCCCCATCCGCTGTCCGCCGACCTCGATCGTCGATTTGTAGCGATACGTGCCCGGCCGCAGCGACACCACCACCGCCGGCACGCCCACCGACGCCGGATCGATTCTCGGCGCCAGCATCACCGTCGCCGGATCAACCACCAACTCGCCCAGCCTCGTCACGACGTCCGGCGTTCCGCCCTCCTGAGACCGTCCGCTCAGATGCTTTGCCAGGAACTTCTCGGCGGCCATCATCATCGCCATATTGTTCACCGGCCGCGCGAAGCCATGCCCCTCATCGGGCGCGAGAACGTACTCCACCGGAAAGCCGCGATCGCGCAGCGCCACCACGATCTGCTCCGATTCAGCCTTGTTTACGCGCGGATCATTGGCGCCCTGCACCACCATCAGCGGCGTATGAATGTGGTCCGCGGAAAACAGTGGCGATTCCTGTTCCAGTAGTTCCCTGCCGTCGGGCGTGCGCGGATCGGCCATGCGCCGGTACATCATGATGCGCCCGGCTTCCCAGTACGGCGGGATCGATTCGAGCAACGTCAACAGATTCGACGGTCCAACGATGGACACCGCCGCCGCGTAGAGATCGGGAGTGAACGCCACACCGGCCAGGGTTGCATAGCCGCCGTAAGAGCCGCCGAGGATGCCCACGCGAGCCGGATCCGCGATGCCGCGCTCCACCAGGTGCTTCACTCCCCAGGTGAGATCGTCCTGCATCTTCCGGCCCCACTGGCCGTTGCTGGCGTCGAGGAATCGCTTGCCGTAACCCGTGGACCCGCGATAATTCGGCTGCAGCACGGCGTAGCCGCGATTGGCCAGGAACTGCGCCATCGTGTCGTAGCCCCAGTCGTCGCGCACCCATGGACCGCCGTGCGGAGCGACCACCAGCGGCAGATTCTTCGGCTCGGCGCCGCGCGGAATGGTGAGGTAAGCAGGAATCTCAAGGCCGTCCGACGACTTGTATGAGATCGCCTCCATGCTCGCCAGCGCTTCACGCGGCAGCCGCTCGCGGACGCGGTACTGCAGCGTCAGCTCCTTCGTGTCGCAGTTGAACAGCCAGACCTCGCCGGGCTCGGTGTCGCTCCAGGCGCGGACCAGCCAGACGCGTTCATCGCGCGTGTGCGAGGTGCGGTTGATTTCCTTACCCGGCAGCCGTGAGCGAATCAGCTCGATGTCGGCGGCGATGCCCGGATCCTTCCAGTAGGTGCGGGGCTTCTCGTAAGTGTAGTGCGTGCCGATCAGCTCATCGGTCACTTCGGAAAAGATCGCGCCATCGATATCGACTCGGCCTTCGGGATCGGTCTCCACCAGCTCTTCGGCCCCGGTCTCGACATCCATCAGCGCCAGACGCGTCAGATCCCCTTCGCCGCGATTCGTGATGAAGTAGGCGCGCCGGCCGTCCTTATGGAAGTAGACGAAAGAGCACTCCTCGAAGACGTTGCATGAATAGATCTTCGCGAACCCGCCGGCGTCGACGCGCAGCACTTCGGTGTCGCCGTTTTCGGCGGAGCGCGTCGCCAGCCGCAGTTCGCCGGGAATGTCGAAAACCCAGCCGGAGACGCGATCCGTGTTGGTCCGCACCAGCGTGCGCTCGCCCGTGGAGATGCGCACGCGGTAGAGGTCGTGCCAGGACTTGTCCCGGTCATTGAGGCCCACGTAGAAAATGTCCGGCTGGGTCTTCGGCACGGCGTAAATCAGAGCGCGCACGCCTTCGGCTTCGGTCAGATTGCGTGCCGCGGGCTCGATCTCGCCGGGATCCACGGCATAGACGTTGTAGTTTTCGTCGCCCTCGCGGTCCTGCACGAAGAGCACGTACTTCGCATCTTCCGTCCAGAAGTAGCCGGGAATCGGGCGCTTCCTGTCGCGCGTGATCGGCCGCGCAGCGTCAAACGGCTCTTCGGTACGCTTCACCCAGACGTTGCGCACGCCATCGAGCGGCTTCTGGAAGGCGATGTATTTGCCGTCGGGAGAGATCTGCGCGCCGGAAATTTCCGGGTCGCCAAAGAACAGTTCGCGGTCGAGGAGGGGAGCGGTCATCCTCCCTACAGGCTACATGGCGGGCTTTGCCGACATGGCCTGTTCGGACCGATTGTTGATTTCGTCGGCGACCTGGTGCGGCCGGTCAATAGGCCTCATGGTGAGCCGGCTGGAGCCGCCCGCAGTTTCCATGGAGACGCTGCCCACGCCGAACAGGCGGTCGATCAGGCTCTGGTCCACGCGCACGTCCTGGACCTTGGCGAGCGGGATGGTGCGTGTCGATTTGCCCAGCAGGCCTTCTTCGTAGACGAGCCGTTCGGCGCCAATGGTCAGCTTGCGGGCCATGCGGTGAAGATGACGCGAGAACACCCATAACAGCAGAACGGCCAGCACCAGCGGCACCCAGAGGGGCCATTTGGGTTCGTAGTAATACCGCGCCACGAATGCGGCGAGAATGAGCACGATCACCGCGATGTAGGCGGCGTTGATGAACTTGAGCGTAGGGCGCACCACCACGTCTGACATGGATTCGATCTCCGTGGAGGTATTTTACGTCAACGGTGGGGGGGCGCTGTCGGATGCCACTGTTACCCTGAGGCCAGGAGCCGTAGCAATGGAAGTACAGCTAACCCCGGATCAAAAGGCACTTGCCCGCCGTGTAGTTGAAGCCGGACGCCTGCGTAGCGAGGAAGGGGCCGTACAGGAAGCCCTTTCGCTGTGGGAAGAGCGCGAACGCCGACGCGTGGAGTTCCTGGCTTCGCTTGATCGTTCCCGCACTTCCCTTGCCCGCGGGGAGGGTCGCGAGATCACGCAGGAATCCATGCGGGAACTTGTCGCCGAAGTGAGGGAGCGAGGCCGCGCCCGCCTTATCGCTCAACTCGCGAACGCGCCCCGCAGCAAAACGGCTTGACTCCCTCCCGACCGCGGCAGGCGTATCGTAGTACCAACCACCGCGCGATTTCACAGTCCCAGCTCGCTGTGTGAGCCGAGGCGCACAAGCTCAAGACTGCTGCCGTCGGGCTTGCGATAGATCAGGATGAGTTCCGGCCGGATGTGGCAGTCGCGGTGATCGCTCCATTCACCCGACAGCGGGTGATCGAAATTCCGCCGCGGGAGAGCCGTGTCGGCGGCGAGCAGGTTGACTACTTCCATCAGCAGTGCGTCCAGCCTCCTGCCGTGCGGGCCGAGCTTTTCTCGCCTGTAGTCGCGCTGAAAGCGGGTGGTGTATCTAACGTCCCGCATTCAGGCTTCGCAACAGCTTCTCCGGCTTACCGACCTTGACCAATTCACCGCGGCGCGCCGCTTTCATGGCCGCAATGGTTTCGGCGTTGGGATTGAGCGGCTCGAATGGCAACGCTTTTTCCGCCGCCACGCGCACCAGCAGCAGGCGAAAGGCGTCGGACACGGTGAGTCCGACCTTTTTCAGTGCTGCCGCAGCCTGCTTCCGAGTGCGGTCGTCGATGCGGGCGCGAACTACGGAATTCTGAGCCATGACGTCGGTCTCCTGCTGAGCTACATTGTAGCCCAGATCATGAACGTCCGCGTTTCGAAGGCCCCGCCGTCAGCTCGGCCTGCTTCTTCTTCGGCACTTTCGCGAAGATCAGCTCGTGCGCGCGCTTCAGCAGCCGCTGCAGCTCCGCGGCCGACAGCGCGTCGAACGTCTCCAGCGCCACCCACTGCGCGCGGGCCAGGTAGGGCGCGGGGATGATGCCCGGAATCTCGATAAGCGCCGCGAACTCCTCAGGCGCGGTCTTGAACGAGAGCCACACGCCATCCCGCGGCTCCAGCGAGGCCACGGCGAACATCTTCCCACCCACCTTGAACACCAATGCGTCGCCCCACTGCACGATTTCCGTCGTGTGCGGCAACGCCAGACAGAACCTCCGGGCCCAGGCCACATTCATTGTCAGCTCTCAATCCCCATCTGCGTCAGCCGGTAGCGCAGCGCGTTCCGGGTCAGCCCGAGCATTCGCGCGGCCTGGCTCTTGTTGTTGTTGGCGCGTTTCAACGCATCGCGAATGATGGCCTTTTCGTATTCGTCGAGCGTCATGCCTTCGGGAATTCCGTACTCGGAACCGGCCGACGGCCGATGCGCGCGCGGCGCCGAATCGAGACGAATATCGGCGGCCGTCAGCTCCGGGCCCGATGCCAGCACGAGGCTACGCTCGATGACGTTCTCCAGCTCGCGCACGTTGCCGGGCCAGTGATACTGCATCAGCTTCTGAATGGCCTCTTCCGAAATTGCGTGAGCTACGCTGCCGACGTCCTTCCAAAGCTTCTGCACGAAATGCTCCGCCAGAAACGGGATATCCTCCCGCCGTTCGCGGAGCGGCGGAATGCTGATGGGCATCACGTTCAGCCGATAATACAAATCTTCGCGAAATGTTCCCTGCTCCAGCGCTTCGCGCAGATCCACGTTGGTAGCCGCCAGCACGCGTACGTCGATATGGCGCACTTTGTTGCTGCCCAGCCGCTCGAACTCGCGCTCCTGCAGAATACGCAGCAGCTTCACCTGGATGGCCGGCGGCACGTCGCCGATCTCGTCCAGAAACACGGTGCCCGTGTCGGCCTGCTCGAACTTGCCCGGCTTGGTCACATTCGCCCCGGTGAACGCGCCTTTTTCGTAGCCGAACAGCTCGCTCTCCATCAGGTTTTCGGGCAGGGCCGTACAGTTGATCTTGACGAAGGGCCGGTCGCGCCGCGGCGAATGGTGATGGATGGCGCGAGCGATCATGTCCTTACCCACGCCGCTCTCACCGGCCAGCAGGACGGTGGCCCGGCTGGGGGCGACGCGCTCCAGCGTCGCGAAGATCTCGCGCATCACCGGGCTGCGGCCAACGATGTTGTCGAACTGATAGCGCTGGCCGAGTTCTTCGCGCAGTTGCCGGTTCTCGTCGCGCAGCTTGCGCAGCTCCAGCGCCTTGCCCACCACCGCCATCAGATGGTCGAGCGAGAACGGCTTGGGCAGAAAATCCACCGCCCCGGCCTTCATCGCCTCCACGGCCGTCTCGATGGACCCGAACGCGGTCATCACCACGATGGGCGTCTGCATTCCGCGCTCGCGCAGGCTGGAGAGAAGCTGCAGGCCATCCATGCCGGGCAACCGGAGGTCGGTGATAATCAGGTCGGCGTTGTCCGCCAGGCGAATGCCCGCTTCGGCCGAGCCCGCCTGGTCCACTTCGAAGCCCGCCGTTTTCAACTGCAGCTCCATCACGCGGCGGAGCTTGTCTTCATCCTCAATGATCAGTATGCGAGCGCTCAACGCTCACCTCCGGGGCGGCCGTGGCGTGCGCCGCTGCGACATGCGCCATTCCAGGGTACGGCAACGACACGCGAAACACGCTGCCCGAGCCAGCTTCGCTTTCCACCGCGATGCGGCCGCCGTGCTCGTCCACGATTCGCGAAACAATGGCCAGACCGAGTCCCACGCCCTGGCTCTTGGTGGTGAAGAACGGATTGAAGATGCTCTCCATGTTCTTCGGGTCGATGCCGGAGCCGCGGTCGATAATGGACACCTCTACGGTGTCGTCTTCGAGGCGCGTTTTGACAGTGACACTCGATCGCGGCGGACTGGCCTGCACGGCGTTCACCAGCAGATTATAGAAGACCCGCTCCATCAGGTCCGCGTCAAACGGGAAAAGGCCCACGTCGGGCGAGTAGTTGCGGTAGATGGAGACCTGGCCAGGATAGTTGCGCTCCACGTCGGTCACGGCGCGGTCGATCACCTGGGTGATGTCCCCACGCTGCGGCCGCACCGCCAGCGGCCGGGCGAAATCGAGGAAGCGCGTGACCAGCGTGTTGGTGCGGTCCACCTCGCTGGAGATAAATTCGGCCATCTCCTTCGCGATGGCGCCCTCCGAGCCAACGCTGCGCGTCAGCATTTCCGCCGAGGTTTTGATGGTGCCTAATGGATTGCGCAGCTCGTGGGCGAGTCCCGCCGACATCTGGCCGATGGCCGCCAGCCTTTCGGTGCGTCGCACCGCCGCCTCCGCTTCGAGCAATTGACGATTCGCCTCGGCGAGCTGGTCGGCCGCGGCCTGCGCTCGGCGAGCTTCCGCGCGGCTGGCTTCGGCGAGCTGATTCGCAAGGAAACCAAGGAAAGCCACGGTGAGGACACGGAAGATCAGCTCACGCACTTCCTCCGGCGGAATATATTGCCGTTCCCAATTGATCAGGGCAAGGAAGGAAAGGTATCCGCCACAAGCCAGCGCCGTGGCCGCCAGAGTACCCAGCAGGGAAAAAGCTGGAGCAGCCGTGATGAGGGGAACCAACAACATCCAGTAATAACTGCTCGCGATGCCGTTCGTGTAGTAGATAAGAAGAAAGCATAGCGCCAGCGTGATGCCGAACGATGCCACGTGGCCTCGTGTGGAATGAAACGATTCCTGCTTGCTGGCGACCATCTGAAAAATGCCGATTGCCAGCACCAGCGCGATCGTCGTGGGTGTGTGCGAAGGCCCCAGTACGGCCACCAGGCCCGAGAAAAGCAACCAGGCCACGGGCATGGTACTTCCCGCGAGCAGTCGCCGCCAGTCCATGACATAAGTGTGCCAGAATAGGAACACACCCCAGTGGTCCGTCCCATGAACAATCCCAGTCTTCCAGGTACGTCCGAAGAAGGGCAGATTGCGCCTTCCGAGGAAGCCTCTTTCGCGGCGATGCTGTCGCAGTTCGAAAACGAGCACGGCCGGAACGGCCACCAGCAGGGTCTCGAGGGGCGCGTGGTCTCCATCACCGCCGACCACGTGTTCGTCGATATCGGACGCAAGATGGAAGGCGTGCTGCCGGTCGAGAAATTTCGCGATTCGCAGGGCGACATCACGGTCAAACGCGGCGACACGCTGCTGGTGAATATCACCGGGCGCGATGAGGAAGGCAACTATCTTCTTTCCACCATCAGGGTCGAACGCCCGCGCGACTGGAGTGGCTTCGAGAGCGCCTTCGCCGAGGGACGGCGCATTGCCGGCACGGTGACCGAAGTGGTCAAAGGCGGCCTGCGCGTGGATGTGGGCATCCCCGCGTTCATGCCCGCCTCGCGCAGCGGCGTTCGCGAAATGGCCGACATGGAGAAGCTGATCGGCCAGGAAATTCAGTGCCGCATTATCAAGCTGGACACGGCCAGCGAGGATGTCGTGGTGGACCGCCGCGCCGTGCTCGAAGAAGACGAGGCGCTGGCCAAACAGAAGGCATTCGCCGACCTGCGCGAAGGCGCGGTGGTCAATGGCGTCGTGCGCACGGTAACGGATTTCGGCGCCTTCGTGGACATCGGTGGCATGGATGGTCTGTTGCATGTGACGGATATCGCCTGGACGCGCGTCGCGAAACCGGCGGACGTGCTGAAGGCCGGCGACGAAGTGCGGGTGCAGATCCTGAAGGTCAACCCGGAGACGCGCAAGGTGTCTCTGGGGATGAAGCAGCTCACCGCGGATCCGTGGACCCTGGCCGTTGAAACGTACAAAAGCGGCGACCGCGTTCGCGGTACGGTCTCGCGCGTGGCCGATTTCGGGGCGTTCGTGGAGCTGATGCCCGGCGTGGAAGGGCTGATTCACGTCTCCGAGCTGTCGTGGTCGAAGAACGTGAAGAAGCCGTCGGACATCGTGAAGCCTGGAGAAGCGGTCGAGGTTGTTGTGCTCGGCGTGAACGCCGCCGAACACCGCATCTCACTGGGACTCAAGCAGGCGCTCGGCGATCCCTGGGAAGACGCCAACACCCGTTTCGCGCCGGGAACGGTGGTGGAAGCGCCGGTCATCAGCCTCGCCGCTTTCGGCGCCTTCGTCGACCTTGGCGACGGCATCGAGGGTATGATCCATGTCGGCGACATCAGCCGCGAAAAGCGTCTGAATCATCCGAAGGAGGCGCTCAGCGTCGGCCAGACGGTGAAAGCGGCCGTCCTTGAGCTGGATAAAGCCAAAAGGCGCATCCGGCTGGGCATGAAACAACTGGAACCTACCAGCGCCGACCACTATATCGCCGAGCATCGCGTTGACGAGGTGGTGAGTGGCCGCGTCGTGGACGTCCGCAATGGACGCGCGCGCGTCGAACTGGGCGAAGGCGTCCACGGAGATTGCTCGAGCGAGGAACCGAACAGGAAACAGGACGCCGAGCAATCCACGGCCGCCGCCGACATCGGGTCTCTTTCCGCCATGCTGAGCGCGCGCTGGAAAGGCGGTGGTTCCGCGCCGTCCGAGTCGGGTCTGCGCGTGGGCCAGATTCGCAGCTTCCGCATCACGCAGATGGACGCGGCAGCGCGGAAGATCGATCTCGCGCTGGCGGAATAGCCGGGCTTACATCCCCGTCACGCTGTAGCCGAGCGCGCTGGCGATCACACTGAGGCCGGTAGTGACGTTGATATTCGTCGTGGGCACCGCCGACGAGCCATTGTTCGTCGCGGTCGCCTGAAGGTGACCCGGACCGATCACGTCAACGCTGGTTACTACCACGTTGCTGGTTCCGAAACCGACATAGGTTTCGCCGCTGATGAAGCTGGTATTCGTGCCGACGACGTCCACCGTCATCGAGCCGCCGGCGGGGATCGAGCCGGAGGTCACCGACAGCGCGGGCGCCGCCGATCCGGGATAGGTGTAGGTGACCACGCCGGAATCGCCGGTCAGGAACAGAGAACTCTGCCCGTCGGGATCCAGCGCCACGACGTGCGTAACGAATCCGGGCTGGGCCGGAGGCGGCGAAACAACGAGCTGCTGCGAGCTGACCACGTTGAGGAGTGCCGCTTGCACGCCGTCGAACATGACGCGGGTATCGCCGTAGAGATTCGTTCCGTTTACCGTAAGCGTGCCATCGCCGACCGGCTGAACAGAGGTGATCAGCGGCGGGAAGCTGTCGACCGCTCGCACGGCGCTCGGCAGGACATAGACGTTATCGGGGCTGCTGATGAGCAGATGCCGGGCGCCCGGCGGCCCTGGGAACGGCACCGGAAACGCCGCGACCACGTTCATGTAGACTGCCGGAGTTCCGTTCGAAACATACACTCCCAGCGTATCCGGCAGGATTTGCAGTAGGTCGCCGAGACCGTCAAAGCTGATTCCCGGGATGAGATTGTTGTTCGAGTCGATGATACCGCTCGGAAGCGCGCCGTTGTTTGGGTTGTAGAGGACCAGCGTTTGTGGCGCGCCGTACGTGAAGATCGGTGGCGAGAAGATGCCGACAGTGGTGTTGCCAGGGAGGAAGCCGTAGGAACGCACTGGGCTCACGCTCAACGAGCTGCGCGGCGCAACCTGAAAGTTGATTCCGGCTTGCGTTGCTCCTGCGTCCATCGGAAAGGACTTGGCCAGATGCCAGCTGTTTGTTCCGGGGTAGAACGTGGTCTCAAAATAGCAATTCGTGCCGCCGTCGCAGTTGGGCGGAATTGGGGTCTTGCCATCGGAGGCAAAAGGGTATACAAGACCTAGCCTGGTACTGTAGCCGACCTCCCCGGGGGCAGGCAGGGACTGCGTGTACACAAAGTACAGACCGGCCGGAATGCCGTCAATTTCGTATGTTCCATCCTGGTGAGTCAGCGCCTCCACCGGATCACCCTCGGCGGGTATCGCCACGACCGGCGCCAGATCCACCGGCGTTCCGTCCGTGAAGGTGACCTTACCGGAAATGCTGGCCATGGTGGCGAGGGGCTGCGTTACTGGATAGAGCGACGTGACGCCGGCGATGTCGTCTGCCGCCAGCGGTCTCGATTTGCTGGAGGCGCTGGTGTCCATGGTGGACATCACCGAAGACACTGTTGTGTGTTGCAGACCCAGGTTATGCCCAAATTCGTGGACGGCCGTGGCGAAGAACAGCTCGCTCCAGGAGGCCAGAGTGTTTCCGGTAATGCCGTGCGGGAGTTTCGGAAAGAGGAGCTTGGAGAGCTGGATGGGCATGAACGTGGCGCCTGGGGCGGGAACCGCCGCATACGTGGGGATCGAGTAGGCCAGAAGTCCGGGTGGGAAGCAGCCGTCGCAGAAATCCACGTTGATCCCGACATTGTCGTCGGGGCTGTTATCGGCGCTGGTGACGCCGGTGCCGTTGGAATGAAACAGCCCCCCGTAGCCGATCTGAAGGGCCGATCCAGGCACGGCGTTCCACACCGCCGCGGCAGCGCGCAGTTCGCTGATCACGGGCAGATAGCCGTCGCCTGGAAGCATGTCCGCAGTATCCAGAGACGAATCGGCGACGTAGAAGTACACCGTGTTGTTGGCGAGCTTGGTGAGATCCCATTTCGCCGGCAGCGGATTCCCGTTGGCGTCGTAAGTGAGGTAGAAGTTGTAAGCCGAAGCGCTCGCGGCCAGCAGCACGGCCGTCGCAAACACGGAAATCCTGGCAAATGCCTTCTTCATCGGCCCTCCGCTATGACTCGCTGGACATACTTGCGCATCTCCGCAAGGTTCATCCGCACCGGGTCCGGGCCCACGCCCGCCCCGGAACCATCCACCATATGCCCAGTGGTGGCGCTCTGTACGGCTTCACCGCTCTGCGCGTCCACGGCAAATAAACCCTGGGATAGCCCGAGAATGAGATTGGTTCCCAGAGAGCTGTGCCAGAGGAACAGAACATACTCCTGACCGTTCGCAAGCTCCGGCGCGCCTTCCACGACTTCCCGGAGCCCGTTCAGCACGCCCCCCTGCACGGCCATATCGACCACCGCTCCCCCCGAACCTTTCCAGCGGTCTTCCACCAGCACCGCGTAATGCGTGCAGAACATCGGCCCGCATCTTTCGGTCTTGCCGCGCTGCACATGGCCGCGGACAATCTCCGTGGACTGTAGCGCCATGTCTTTGAGGGTGAGGTGTTGCAGGGTAGTAGCTCGCGCGGTTGCACACACTACTGCCGCGACGATCAGGATCTGCAAACTTCGCATGATGCCCGCAGGAGCCTGAGCAACTTCGCTGCCGCGCAACAGACTTCGATAAACCAATCGCTTACGGATGTGTTTCGGCACTCCGTTGTATCTCCCGGACACACCAGCAGCGGCACCGCGTCTCGATCCGAAATTAACCCACAATGGAGCGGACCGCCCGGCTTTCCCTGAAACACCGTGGGTGGCTACGCCCTGTGCCTGCTCGCTAGCGTTCATCCCTCACAATGAGCAACGGAACCCTCAGTTTGTGACGTACCGCGTTAATTGTAGTCCCGAAAATGATGTCCTTCAAGCCTTTGTGGCCGTGGGCACCCATCACGATCAGATCCGGCTGAAGCTCCCGTGCAAAGCGCACGATCTCGGTTCGGGGGCTGCGCGAGTGACGGACCACCCGCTCCACGGGCACGTCGGCATCGGTGATGGTGCCGGCGATCTCGTCCAGATAGCGGCTGCCCTCTTCCACTTCCGCGGTGGATGCTTCCTGGCCGTAAATCTGGCTGGTCACGCCTTCTTCCACGTGCAGCAGATACAGCCGGCCGCCCCGCGCCCGAGCCATGGCCAGCGCGTGTGCGATGGCCGCGCGGTCAAGCCGGGAATGGTCGAGAGGCACCAGAATCTTCGTGTATTCCGGCGAAGGCAGGTGCCGAGCCACTCCCTGGGGAACCGCGAAGGCAGCGCGGCCCCGGCGGCGCAGCTCCGCCGGAAGCCAGGGCTCCAGAATCACCCAGGCCAGAAGGAGCGAGACGCCGAGCATGACCGGTCCCAGCAGGAGTTCCACCAGCGTGCGATGGCCGCCGCTCAGCCACTCCTCGAAGGTCTGCTCGGCCAGCCACGCGTTAAGCACAATGATCAGCGCCGCCGTGGCCCATGCCAGCACCTTCACCCACACGGGATTCGCGAACGGTCCCATCTTCTGGCGATCACTGGTGAAATGCAGCAGGGGCACGATGGCGAAGGGCAACTGAAGGCTGAGAATCACCTGGCTGAGGATCATGAGCTGATAGGTGCCCTGTTCCCCGGCCGTGTAGATCACCAGGGTCGCCGGAATAATGGCAAGCATACGGGTAATCAGCCGGCGCAGCCAGGGGCGCATGCGGAAGTTCAGAAAACCCTCCATCACCACCTGGCCGGCCATGGTGCCCGTCAAGGTCGACGACTGGCCGGAGCACAACAGCGCGAACGCAAACAGCACGCTGGCCCCGGCGGTCCCCAGCAGCGGCGTCAGCAGTTCGTATGCCTGCTTGATCTCGGTGACGACGCGGTGATGGGTGAAGAAGACCGCCGCGGCCATGGCCAGAATGGCGATGTTCACGAACATGGCGCCGTTGAGGGCCATCACCGAGTCGATCAGGTTGAAGCGGCAGGCGGTGAGCTTGTCCTGGGTGGTCCGCCCGATGCGCCGGGTTTGCACCAGCGCCGAGTGCAGGTAGAGATTGTGAGGCATCACCGTCGCGCCAAGGATGGCGATGGCGATATAGAGCGTTTGCCCGTTGATCCGCGGGACGAGGCCGCTGGCCAGTTCCCCGAACGCCGGCCTGGCCCACAGAATCTCGACAAAAAAACAGCCGGCGATCATCACGATCAGGGCGAGGATGATCGCTTCCGCCCAGCGCATGCCGCGGTTGGTGAACCAGAGCACCAGCAGCGTGTCGAACGCGGTGAGCGCGACGCCGATCAGAAGGGGAATGTGGAAGAGGAGCTGAAGGCCGATGGCCGCTCCCAGGACTTCCGCCAGATCGCAGGCGGCGATCGCAATCTCGCAGAAAACCCACAATGTGAGCGAGATGGGCCGGGGATACATTTCCCGGCAGGCCTGCGCCAGGTCCCGTTGCCAGACGATGCCAAGGCGCGCGCTGAGCGTCTGCAGCAGGATGGCCATGAGGTTCGAGGCAACCAGAACCCACAGCAGCCGGTATCCGAATCTCGCCCCGCCTTCCAGATCGGTGGCCCAGTTGCCAGGGTCCATGTAGCCGACGCTGACCAGATATGCCGGCCCCGCGAAAGCAAAAGCACGCCGCCAGAAAGACAGGTGACCGGTACTGATGGAAGAGTGCAGGTCGGCGAGAGAGCTCGGCCTGGACGCACTGATACCGGCGGTTTCCATGGGTGTCTTAAGTTATCCGTAGTTTAGCAGGATGCTGAAAAAGCCCTCCACAGACTGAAGTCCGTGCCACCATTGGCCCACAAGTTCTTGATTCGAGGTGGCGCAGGCTTCAGCCTGTGAGATCTGAAGTGAATCAGACGGGCTTTTTCAGCATCCCGCCGCATTTTTCAGCGGGAAGCGGCCCAGCGCCACCACGTGGCCGAAAAGCACCATGGGCTCGGCATGGGGGTGCGCGGTAAGTGCCTGATTTCCTGAAGAATTCTTCATGGCAACCCCCGTGCACATCAGCGGGTGCCAATGGAACGGCACGGCATGAAAACAATCCTGTTGGGCGTCTTCGTCCTGTCCACCCTGACCGGGGTTGCCCGAGCGGACGACAGCGACGATCCCACGCGCGGCGTTGCCCGCATCAGCGTTCTTCAGGGAGACGTTCAGGTCCGGCGCGGCGATACGGGCGAGGTGAGCGCGGCTGCGGTGAATGCGCCGCTGATGTCCCAGGACGCGATTCGCACGGGTCCCGCCTCGCGCGCCGAAATCCAGCTCGATTTCGCTCATTTTGTCCGCGTGGCGCCTGGCTCCGAGGTGCATTTCGCCGATGTCGAGCAGGGCAGGTTCCAGGTACAGGTGGCGTCGGGCACGGTTACGCTGACCGTCATGGCCGACAGCCAGGTGCAGGCGGAAGTGGACACTCCGAGCGTGGGGCTTCATCCCAACGGACAAGGCGCGTATCGCATTACCGTCCAGGAGAACGGCGCTTCCCTGATCACCGTGCGCGCCGGCCAGGCGGAGATCTTCACGCCGAAGGGCAGCGAGACGCTGAACGAAGGCCAGACGATGACCGTTCGCGGTCCCGCTTCCGATCCGGAGTTTCGTGTCACCCAGGCGATTCCCTTCGACGACTGGGACCGCTGGAATCAGGATCAGGATCAGCGTATTGAACACGCACAAGCGGCCGAGCGCCAGTACGTGAGCCCGGAGGTCTCCGGCACCGAGTCGATGGATGGCTACGGCCAGTGGCAAGAGAATCCCGATTACGGCTACGTGTGGGTACCCACGGTAGCGCCGGGCTGGGCGCCGTATCGATACGGCCGCTGGGTCTGGGAAGACTGGTACGGCTGGACGTGGGTGAGCTACGATCCCTGGGGCTGGGCGCCATATCACTGGGGCTCGTGGTTCTGGTGGAACGGCGGCTGGTGCTGGTATCCCGGCGCCTATCGTCCCTGGCGGCCTGCGCTGGTGGCGTTCTTCGGATTCGGCCCGCGCGTGGGATTTGGCTTCGGATTCGGCAACATCGGGTGGGTGCCGCTGGGCCCGCATGAGGCCTTTTACCCGTGGTATGGCCGCGGTTTCTATGGCCGGCCCGGCGGGATGACCGTCGTCAACAACATCAATATTGTCGGCGCGTACCGCAATGCGCGCGTGCTGAACGGCGTCACCGCCGTTGGCGCAGGTGAATTTGGACGGCGCGGCGTTAGCGGCAGCAGCATGCGCGTTACCGCGGGCGATCTGCGCGGCGCGGGCGTGGTGCACGGACAGGTTCCGATCGCGCCGGCGCGGGAAAGCCTGAGGTTTTCCGACCGCGCGGCGGCCGGAGGCTTCTCGCAGACTCGGGGCCAGTTCTTCAGCCACATGCAGACGGCTCAAGTGAATCGCGTTTCCTTCGCGCAGCAGCAGCGCGGGATGCAACAGACCATCCAGCGCAATTTCAGCCGCCCGTCGGAGAGCTTTGGCAGGCCCGCCGGTGGAGGCGTGCAGGCCGCCGCTGGTGCGAATACGGGAGGATGGCGGCGCGAAAGCGAAGCTCCGGCCCAGTCGCTGCGACCATCGGCGCCGGCGAGCCGGCCCGCTGCGCCGGCCGACAACTGGCATCGCTTTGCAACACCGCCGCCGGGTGGTGCAACGAACTCCGGCCAGGCAGTGCATATCGCGCCCAGGATCGTGTATGAGCGTCCGCCTTCGGGAAACGGCGCTTACGCGCCGGCGTATCGCCCAGCCGCGCCTGCTCCTTCCTACCGCGGCGGCGGTAGCAGTGCTCCAGCGCATCCCGCCAGCAGCGCTCCCCACAGCTCCGGCGGTGGCGGTGGTCACAGCAGCGGAGGTGGCGGCGGCCATGCCGGTGGCACACACCGCTGATCGCGTACAACGTTTTTGACAAGGCTGAGTCTTCTTCCCTCAGGCCCGGCTGGCGAGTGATCGCCCCCGGGCCTTTTTTCATTCGGGACGCAGCAGAACTTTAATTGTTCCCTTTTGCGCCGCGCGCGCGAACGCTTCCGGGGCCCGGCTGAGCGGATATTCGGCCGAGATCATGTCATCCACTCGTACTTTCCCGGAACGCAGCAATTTCAGCGCGGGTTCGAAGCGGCCGCAGCGCGAGCCCACCAGCGTGATCTCATTCACGATCAGCGGCGCGGTGTCAATGGCGACGAGACCGTGGACCGTGGACTTCATGACGACGGTTCCGCGAGGCCGGGTCATGGCGGCAGCGTATTTCAGGCCTTCCGGCGAACCGGTGGCATCCACGGTCCAGTCATATGCGGCAACGGGCATTTGTTTGCGCACCAGTTCCGCCGTCGCACCCGCGGCAAATGAAATACGCAGTTTATCGGGATGCCGGCCGAAATGGTGTACGCGCGCGCCGTGCGCGGTGAGAGCCTGCGCGATCAGCAAGCCAAGCTTGCCGTCTCCCAGAACCGCCACTTCCCCGCCCCGCGGGATCTTCACCTGATCGAGGATCTCGCAGGCCGCGGCGAGCGGTTCGGTGAAGACTGCGCGTTCGGTGGACAGATCGGCCGGCACGACATGAAGGTTGCGTTCGGGCAGAGTGAGAAACCCGCGGAAAGCTCCCGGATGTTTCACGATTCCGAGCACAATGCGTCGCGGGCAATGACGGCCGAGTCCGCGCACGCACCAATCGCACTTGCCACAGGCAAGATTGATCTCGCCGACAACGCGTTTGCCGACGAGCGAGCGCGTATCCGCATCCACAACTTCGCCCACGAACTCGTGTCCGGGAACGCCGCGAAATCCGTAATAGCCGCGCTGCAATTCAAGATCGGTGTTGCAGATGCCGCCGAGCAGAAGACGAAGCAGCGCGAAGCCCTCGGGCCGTTTCGGGCGCGGCGCGCCCCGAACGGAGACCACGCCCCCGTCGAGATGAACAGACTGCATGAGTTTCATTGTTCAATATAGGTGTGAATCGCAGACAGGGAAAGTGGGCGCTGGTTACAGGCGCCAGCGCGGGCATCGGGCTGGCGTTCGCGGAAAAGCTTGCCGCGGAAGGGATGAACCTGGTGCTGACGGCGAGGCGCGCGGAGCGACTGGAGCAGATTGCGACGCGGCTGCGCGAGAGCCGGGATATTTCCATCGAGATTTGCGCAACCGACCTCAGCCATGAGCAGGGGCCGGCGGCAGTATTCCAGTTCACCGAATCCAAAGGAATCGCCGTGGACCTGCTGGTGAACAACGCCGGTGTCGGCGGCTACGGTGAGTTTCGCACCAGCGACCTGCGCCGCCAGCTCGACATGGTTCGATTGAACTGCGCCGCGGTGGTGCACCTTACGCACCTGTATCTGCCCGGCATGGTGGCGCGGAACAGGGGTGAGATCATCATCACCGCATCCACGGCGAGCTTTCAGCCGACTCCCTATATTGACGTCTACGGCGCAAGCAAGGCCTTCGATCTCCACTTCGCGGAAGGTCTCGCGGCGGAAGTGGCGCGTCACGGCATTCGCGTATGCGCGCTTTGCCCGGGGCCAACCGAGTCGGAGTTTCACGAAATCGCCGGCGTCCCCGAAGAAGGCCACCGCAACCGCGTGCCGGCCGCGCCCGTGGTAGACGTCGGGCTGCGCGCCCTCGATGCCGGAAAAACTTTCGTGATTCCTGGCGCGAAGAATCGCTGGCAGATCTATCTGCAACGCTTCGTCTCGCGCGGTTTCGTCACGCGCGCCGCCGAACGTGTGCTGCGCCCACCACACCTGCGCGGCCAGTGACACAGCGCATCGCCGGCATCGGTAAACGAAGTGTAAACGTTTCCCTCGCCGGCTAACCCGTGAAAAGCCGCACGCGTCCGTAGGGTGTCTCGCTGTTTTGCGACACCGGCGCGCCTGAACACTGTGCCGTTCCTGATTCGAAAGCGACTCGCCAGCGGCCTGCCCTTTGCGCTGAGCTTCTGTCTGTTCGTCGCCGCGCTGCGCGCCGATTCGATCACCTGCGCGACGTGTCACGTGGAAGAGGGCCGCGCGCAGCCAGAGACCGCCATGGCCCATGCCATGGAACTTCCCCCGCATCAGACCATCCTGAGGGACCACCCGTTCCTGCGATTTCAGAAAGCGGGATACACGTGGATCATCGAGCGTCATGGCGACCAGAGCACCTACCGCGTGAGCGACGGCGCAAACGAGATCGCCGTGCCCATCCGCTACGCGTTCGGGGCGCACTCGGCGACCTTCGTTCTCGATTACCAGGGCGCGTTGTATGAGAGCCGGGTTAGCTATTACCAAACCATCAACGGCCTGGAAATCACTCCCGGCGACGATGTGGTTGTGCCACGCACCCTGGTGGAAGCGCTGGGACGCAGGATGCCCAATGAAGAGATCGTGGTCTGCTTCAACTGCCACGGCTTCGCGCCCGTTTTCGAGGGTCGGGTGGATTTGCCCTCGCTGACTCCCGGTGTGCAGTGCGATCACTGCCACGCGGACGCGCAAACGCACATGCGCAACATCGTGCGCGGAATCACCACGTCGATCCCCGAGCCTTTGGAACACAAATCCGCCGAGGACACGTCCGATTTCTGCGGTTCATGCCATCGCTCATGGCAACAGGGCATGCAGATGGCCCTGACAAGTAAAGGCTTCTGGGGGCCGGCCAATGTCCGTTTTCATCCGTACCGGCTGGCCAACAGCAGATGCTTCGATGGCACGGACAATCGCATCCGCTGCACCGCCTGCCACAACCCGCACCAGCCGCTGGTTCGCGATGCCGCAAGCTACGACAGAAACTGTCTCGCGTGCCACGGACCAAACGGGTCCAGCGCGGCCGCCCCGGGACGAGAAGTCCCGCGCTCGTGCCCGGTGTCGACAAAAGGCTGCGTCTCCTGCCACATGCTCCGAGTGAAAATGCCGGACAGCCCGCTGGTGTTCACGGATCACCAGATTCGCATTGCCAAACGCGGCGATCCCTATCCGAACTGAGTTCCCAGCCGAGCGAAGCGGACAGCTCCAGCGTGGCGCCGGCCGCATCGCGGACGGTGAGCGTGCCTTCCGCCAACCGGACATCCGCGATTCTGGCGAAACCCGGCGGCGTGCGCGTCCAGAACAGGAGGAATTGGCTCGTAATAGTGGACTTCGCCGGAAGCCAGCGATACGTCGGTGTGTCGAACAGCGAGTGCATGTCGACGGCCTCGCGGCGGGGCACATCGAACGGCATGGTGGAAAACTCAAGCCCGCGCGCAAGCTGATCGTCGGCCGGATAATACTCCCAGTTCTGCACCCAGGGAAACTCGTTGCGCCGAAACACGTAGCCCAGCAAAAGCCGCCGCGCGGGATGCAGGAAGGTGATGTACGCAAGGGGCCTCGCCGCGTCCATCAGACACGTTGTGTGGTCGCCCGACGGTTCCGTGCCCGCGGCGCGCAGATCAACAGGACGCCCATCGACGCCCGGCGCCATTGGCCACGCGAACTCTTCGAAACTCGCCAGGCGATGCGGAAGATCGGCCTGCGGTCCCCACGCTCTCGTCTTCGCGCGGGCCGCCGGCATATCAACCACAGTTGCGCGACGCTCGAGGAACGGCCAGCCGATGGTGGCGTGCTCAGCCCAGTGCACCGGCCGGTCGAAAGCCATCCGGTTTTCCAGTTCACTCGAAACGTAGAGGACATTTTCGCCATCCACAAGACGGAACGAGCGGGTGAAAGACTCCTGTACGAGGGGAAGCGTCGCCGTAAGTTGGAGTCTGCTGCGCGTGCTCTCGATGACTTCATACTGCCGCCGGTGGGCTTCGCCGTGCATCGGCAAGCCCGCTTGCCGCTCCTCGGGCGAAGGCATCCCGAAGCCGTCCACACACACGAAATGCCCAAAGCCAGGACCATTGCCGAACGGATGGGGCCGGCCCGCCGCGATCCGCCGCGGATTCCACAGCGGGTTGAGTCTCGGTTCATCGTCGGCGAGGACGAGGCTCACCAGCGACGTGCCGACGAGAAGAATCGTCGCCTCAATCACGCCGTTGGAAAGAACGATGGCCGGGAAATCGTCGTACGTCACGTCCATGCTGTCGTCGATTGCCTGCTAGCATACAGCAGATGACCAGGCGCAGACGAGGCTGGCTGATCGGCGCCGTACTGCTCGCGGTGGTGGTGGCGACCTTCGTGACCTTATATGTGATGGCGCGCCGGCTCGCCGCCAACTTCGAGCCCATGGTTCGCTATCAGGCAGTGGAGTACCTGCGGACGCGATTCCATTGCGACGTGCGACTGAAGACTCTGCATGTGCACCTGCCGAAGCTGTCCACGCTGGCTCTGCTGTTCCGCCATGAAAAGGGGGCGCGTATTCGTGTCGACGGCGAAGGGCTTTCCATGCGTCTGGCCACCGCCCCAGCCGATGCGCCTCCGCTGTTCACCATGCGGCGCTTCGGATTCGCGTTCGATCTGAACGCCCTGCGCGCAGCGCAAAAGACAGTGGACAGCGTGACCATCGACGGTCTGGAGATCGATGTCCCGCCCCGGCAGAATCGCCCGTCTCTCCGGAGCAGCGGCGTTCCGCCAGGGCAACCCGCCGCCAACCCGAACGTAATCATCAAAGACGTGAAGATCCTCAACGCCTCGCTGGTACTGCTTCCGCGCGACACCACCCGGAAGCCGATGCAGTTCCAGATAGCCGACCTGCGGCTGACTTCCGTGGGCGTCGACTCGCCCATGCGCTATGACGCCACGCTGGCCATTCCCAAACCGCCTGGTCAAGTCCGCAGCCAGGGCACCTTCGGGCCGTGGGAAGCGGACGATCCCGGCTCGACACAGCTTGCCGGCAAGTACACGTTCAGCAACGCCGACCTGGGCATCTTCAACGGCATCGCCGGCATTCTCAATTCGACAGGCCGCTTCGACGGAACGCTCGGCGCGGTGCACGCCACAGGCGAAGCCAGAGTGCCGGATTTCCGCCTGAAGATGACCGGTCATGCGGTGTCTCTCTGGACACGCTTCGACTGCCTGGTGGACGGCACCAACGGCAACACGGTCCTCCAGCCGGTCCATGCGCGGCTGGGATCAACCGCATTCACCACCACCGGCGCGGTCATCAAGCACGAAGACCAGCCCAATCGCAGCATCGATCTGAAGGTGAATATGCCGGATGGCGACATACGCGATCTGCTGCGCCTGGCCACCAAACAGCCGCCGTTCATGGAGGGCCGGCTCAATCTCAACAGCACCGTTTCCATCCCTCCGCTCACCGCGAAAGTGAAGCAGAAACTCGTGCTCGACGGCACTTTTGAACTCAGCGACGCGCACTTCCTCGGGTCGCACATTCAACAGCAGCTCGACCAGCTCAGCCGGCGGGGACAGGGCCAGCCCACCAACCAGTCCATCGGCGACGTTCTCTCCAACATGGGCGGGTCGTTCCGGCTGGACAATCAGGTGATGACGCTTCGGGCGCTGTCGTTCGCCGTGCCCGGCGCCGACGTGGATCTCACGGGCGCCTACGACATGGATCGCGACAGCATCGATTTCCACGGCGCTCTGAAGCTTCGCGCGAAGGTCTCCGAGACCATGACCGGCTGGAAACGATGGGCTCTGAAGCCCGTGGACCCGTTCTTCGCGAAGAACGGGGCTGGCACGTACCTGCGCATCAGGGTGGACGGAAGCTCGAAACAGCCCCATTTCGGTCTGGATCGCTGACATAAAACACATTCGATACAAGTGTTTTGCGGAACTCCGGCGGGCTTTTTGCGTCTAACCAGACAGGAGGGCAACGCGATGAGCAACACCAAACAGCGGTTGGAGCTTTCGGAAGCCATCCTCGCCCTGATCGAGCAGAAGCGCGCCGAGACCGGCGACGAATCGCTCGGCGCGGCTATCGAACGTTTCGTGGTAGACAGCCAGTTCGAGGAAGTGGAAGGGGAGATCCTCGACAATCCCGGGGCCATCGAGCCCTGGCTGCTTCGCCGGCGTCGCGGCGAAGTATAGGCGCGCGTAACCACGAGCCCACCGGCTCAAGCCGGCGCCACCCCCGCGCGTGTCATCCTCGAAGTAAATGGAAATCAATGAGACGACGTTCCGGGCCCGCTATGCGGAGACGGATCAGATGGGCGTGGTGTACTACGCCAACTACTTCGTTTGGATGGAGCTGGGACGTGTGGAGTACTGCCGATCGATCGGTGTGCGCTACCGCGACATGGAGGAGCAGGACGGCGTTCTGCTGGCGGTCGTCGACGCACAATGCCGCTATCGCCGCCCGGCCCGCTACGACGATGAAGTGACGGTCCGCACCTGGGTCTCCACCTCCACGCGGAAAGCGGTCGAGTTCTCCTACGAGATGTACGTCCGCGAAGAAATGATTGCGTCGGGCCGGACGAAGCACCTGTTCCTGGGCCGCGACTTCCGGCCGGTTTCCCTGCCCGTGAAATATCACGCGATGTTCGGCGTACGCGCGCGAGCGTGACTGGTACCCCCAGTACCGGCATTCGCGAACGCTGTGCTCAGCGAAACAAAATCTCCTTCCGATTCAGCGCTCGTCACGGAACCGCAACAAATCCGTAACAACTCTATTGACCTGGTCCCGCCGATACGGTATAAAGTTGAACGTTACTCCCCCCGGATTGCGAATGAAACGGTGCTGCCCCCACAATCCTGGCACTGTGAGGAAGGAATCATACATTGTCTGTCGCCCAAGTTGCCGCCGCGAACCCAACGTTCTTTCGCGAGGAAGCCGCCCGTACCGGCGCCGGCCAGATTCTGCTCGAACTGACTCACGATCTTCGCCAACCGCTGAGCGCTATTGAAGCCATCACCTACTATCTGGAGATGACCATCCCAGGGGAGTTGGCGGAAGCGCGCAATCTGTTGGGGCGCATACAGAAGTTGCTGGAAAACGCGGATGAGATTCTGGCGCGGGCCGAAGGAAGCCAGCGGGCGCATTAGCTTCCGGTCCGATTCGTTTCGCCGAGCCGGCTCTCGAGTAATTCCAGCCTTTTTGCGAGCGCCTCCAGCGTGCGCTTTTGCATGGGCAGGCGCGCCATGAGGGCAAGCTGCTCCAGATATTCCTTGAGCGGGCGCGCGGGCGTGCCCCAAACCACCTGTCCGCTGCGGACGATCTTCGAAGTCAGCACTCCGGAGCCGGAGCCCAGCACCGCGCGCGATTCGATGCGCGCCTTGTCGCCAATGCCCACCTGGCCGCCGATCACCGCATAGTCCTCCACCACCACCGCTCCGGAGAGACCGGTCTGAGCGGCGATCACGACATGATTCCCCACCCGGCAGTTGTGCGCGATGTGCACCATGTTGTCCAGCTTCACGCCATCGCCCAGCGAGGTGACGCCCAGCGCGGCGCGGTCGATGGTGCAGTTGGCGCCGATTTCGACGTCGTTGCCGATCGCGACGCGGCCGATCTGCGGGAACTTCTCCCAGCACTCGCCGGCCATGGCGAAGCCGAAACCGTCGGCGCCGATCACCGCACCGGAGTGGATGATGGCCCGGTCGCCGATGGTCACGCCGGCGTAGATGGAGACGTTCGCATGAAGGTGGCAGCCGCGTCCCAGACGAACCCGCGGTCCGATCGATGTGCCCGCCTCGATCACCGAGCCGGAGCCGACCTCCGCAGCTTCTCCAATCACCGCGAAGGGCGCGATGGAGACGTTGTCGCCCAGTACCGCATTCGCGGCTATCACGGCGGTGGGGTGAATCCCGGGCGCGGGCGGTTCGGGTGGATGCAGGCGGGCAACCGCGCGCGCGAAGGCGGTTCGCGGATCGGCGACGCGGATCAGCGTGCGGCCGGAGGGGAACTCATTGGGAACGAGCAAACAGCCGGCCGCGGAATTGGCGGCAGCGGCCGCGGCTTTTCGATTTCCCACAAAGGCAACCTCATCTTCCCGCGCGGCCTCGAGCGCGGCGGCTCCGCGAATCTCGCGATCGACATCGCCCTCGCACGCGCCACCCACCAGCTTCGCGATCTCGGAAACACGCATCGTCACCTCACGCCTCCGGCTTTGTACCACGTATGATACAAGCTTATGGCGATCGATCCGTCCGCGACGGTAGCGCCCACCGCGCGCGTGCACAACGAGGCCATCGTCGGACCACAGTGTGCGATCGGCGAGTATTGCGTTGTCGAGCAGGATGTGCGGATGGGCGCGTGCTGCCGGCTGGAACCGTATGTTTACGTGAAGCGCTGGACCACGCTCGGCGAGGGCAACGAGATCTCCGCCGGCACCGTGCTGGGAACCGACCCGCTGGACAAAGCTTTCACCGGCGCGCGCAGCTATCTGCGCATCGGCAATGGCAACAAGGTTCGCGAGCACTACACCATCTCGCGCGGCACGCTGCCGGAGAGCGTCACCGAAATCGGCGACGAGAACTACATCATGACCTCCGGCCACATTGCGCACAACTGCCGCATTGGCAATCGCACGGTGATCGCGAGTTGCGCGCTGGTGTCCGGCTACGTGGACGTGGGGGACCAGGCGTTCATTTCCGGCGGCGTGGCCATCCACCAGTTCTCGAAGATCGGCCGCCTCGCCATGATCGGCGGCATGACCCGCGTCAACAAAGACGCCCCGCCGTACTTCCGCTATGTTGGGCCGTGGGTGACGCCCAGCGGCCTGAATCTGGTGGGCCTGACGCGCGCCGGCTTCACGGCCGAGGAGATCGCGGCGCTGAAATGCGCCTATCGCCTGCTGTATCGCCGCGGTCTCAAACTCGCCGATGCCCTGGCGCGCATCGAAGCGGAAGTGCCCGGCGAACACGCACGGCATCTGGTGGAGTTCATTCGCGGCAGTAAGCGCGGGATCTGCCGCGAGCACAACGGCGGCGATGACGACTCACATTCCGGAAGTGAGGTTGAGGGGTGAACGGCCGCGTTCGGGGGACCCCGAGGCGTGTCTTCTTCTCCGCCGGGCCGCCTGCCAGCGACGACCCTGCAGCAGGAAAAGGCAGAGCACAAGAACAACGATAACCGTCGTTCGGCCCGCGCCTTCGTGGGTAGCGATCTTCACAAATCGCGGGGCCAGCCAGGCCACCCCGAGGAACAGCAGCGCGACGCAGGCCAGCGCGACGATAGCTCCAGCGGCGATGGAAAGCCAGCGCGGCATCTCCTCGATCATACATCTCGCCTGGTATCCTGTAACTTGCCAATCGCGATCTTCGGAGGGACTTTCGATCCGATTCACAACGCCCATCTCACCGTGGCGCAGGAAGCGGCCGACGCTTTTGCCTTGCATCGCGTGCTCTTCGTTCCGGCCGGCTGCCCGCCCCACAAATCGGAGAGCACCGGGGCTTCCTGGCTCGACCGCTTTCGCATGGTGGAGCTGGCCTGCGCGGAGGCCGCCGATGGGCGTTTTGAGCCGTCACGCCTCGAGGAAGGCGATCAAAAAAGCTATTCGATTCTGACCATCCAGAAGGTGCTCGCCGAGCGGCCCGACAGGCTGTATCTCATCCTCGGCGCCGACGCCTTCGCGGAGATCGGGTCGTGGCACCGCTGGCGCGATGTCGTGTCGGCGACGGAGTTCATCGTGGTCACCCGGCCGGGCCATTCCTGGGCTGCTCCCGAGGGCGCGCGCGTACATCGGCTGGATACTCTGGCGCTGCCCGTGTCTTCTTCGGAAATCCGCCGCCGCCTGGCGCTGGGCGAGATGCCCGACGACCTGCCGCAGGCAGTCGGACAGTACATCGCGCAGCACCGGCTCTACGACTGGCCGCGGTAGCGCCTACACCGGCTCAGTCAGGTCGTGGATCATGGCCCCGTCGGCGCTATATTCCTCGGCCATCCACTTGAAAACGACGGTGTCGCGCCGACGCGCCATGGCCGGATTCAGTTCGAACGTGATGGTCGCTCCCTGCTCGAATGGAACTTGTGCGCTGGAGCCGATCGGGCACGCAGTGAATCCGGGCTTCGTGATTGTTCTGTGATAGAGCCGTACCACCCTGCGCTTATTATCGCCCGCGGAGAATCGCCACCCGGGGAGAGATTCACCGTCGGCCGGGGGACGAACGGCGGCGTGGGCGAACCTCAATCCCGATCTGCGCGAACGCGGTGTTGAAATCCGCGGTATCGGCGGGTGTGAACTGCACCGAGAGCTTGTGCCTGCCCACGGGCAGCACGGTGCCCGCGGGCGGTGTATAGGTGAATGTTCCCGCCACCGAGGTTGCGGAAGGGGGAAGGCCGGCCATGAACGTGGCCACCGCATTCAGTTGCCCTGAGCCCAGCGCCGTGCCGAAGACGATCTCGCTGGGTCTCCATTCAATCGTGGGCGTTGCTTTGGTGACCGTGAGCGTCACGGGTGTCGTCGAACTGCTCGAGTTGTAGCTCTTGTCGCCGGAATACGCGGCGGTGAACTGATAAACGCCGACGCCCTTGCAGTTCGTCTGCAGAGAGAAGCACCAGAGCAGCTCTGTTTCGCCTCCGCTGTTTAGATTCAGCGCTCCCGAAAAAGGCTGCCCGTTTGCCGAGATGGTCACCGTGCCGGACGGAAAGGCGTTCGCCCCGGAAGTCCCGCCGATTTGGGCGTCGATCACCGCAGCGGAGCCGAACGGCAATGTGGCGGTGGTCGGAAAAGGAGAAGCCAGGAATATCGGCGGAGGGAACTGCGTAACCGGTTCGACGCCGAGCGTTACGGTACTGTTCTCCGGGCTCACGGTGGCCGGAATCGAATTCGACACGCTGCTCGCGAAGGTCCCGTCGCCCGAATAAACCGCAAAGAGATTATAGGTCCCGCCAGGCAGGTTGTGAGTGAATGAATTCAACGTGCCGTTCGTCAAAGCAGCCACATCTTCGGTCAGGCCGCCGATACTGCTTTCAAAGACCACTGCTCCGGTGGGCGTGCCAGCCCCGGATTGTGGCGCTACGGATACGTCAACCGTGACGTTCTGTCCATGCTTGATATTGATGCTCGGTCCGGTACCAGCCGAGAACGTGGTTGTGGTCGCGCGCCGCCCGGAAACGAATGTGCCCCAGCCATCCGCCAGGACGCTGGCGTTCACCGAGCCCAGCCGCTCGCCAGATCGTAGCCGACGCCGGCTGTGTACCCCGTCAGTCCAGGCACGCTGTTGTTTCCCACCGTGATGTCGTTGAAGGGGCACTGGGAGCTCGGAGGCACGGCCGGATTCGTGCGGCTGCTGGAATTGCAGTTCGCGAAACTCTCGGTCGCCGCGATCGCATACAGCGCGTAGTTCGCCAATCCCTGGCGGCCGCCCATCTTCTGATCGATGATGGCCATAATCCCGGCAAACGAAGGTACCCCGAACGAGACTCCCGCAGCGCCCTGAAGCGTGGGTGAGCTGGTGTTCTGACAGCTTCCGTTGAAACAGAATTCATAGTTGTCGTGACTCGCCGCGCTCAGGGAGATATCGGGGACGTCGCGCACTCCATCCTGCGGAATGCCCGGAATCGCAAGCATCTGCCAGGGCGGCTTGGAATAAAGAACGCTCGCGCCGCCACCGCCGGCCCCAAGATCCGTCGTTCCGGGACAAGGCGAGTTCGGCACGGTGCCGTTGCAGCTCTCATTCCAGACCATTTCCGGGATGTAGCCGCGCACGGACGTGTAGTCCGGCCCGTTGGTGGCATTCCAGAAGACGGAATTGCTCCCGGCGGCCGACTCGTCGAACTCCGATCCGCCAACGGATGTGTTCCACGGCGTCGAACCAAGACCATTGATCGCGAGGCCGTGCGTGGCCAGCGAATCCGGTGGGTCATTGCTGTCGCACTGTGCCGCCCCGGTGTCGCCCGTGCTGACGACGGCGCTGATCCCCTGCGCCGAAGCCTGTGCCCAGAGCAGCAGGATGAAGGCGTTTTGAGCAGCCGTGTAATCCTGCTCGCACTTGGCAAAGCTCATGCTGAGCACCGAGTCCTGATTCTGCTCAACCGCGTACAGGGCCGAGAGCCGAACCCCATCGGTGGTCAGTGTTGAGCCGGAAATGATCACGTCGATGATTGCCCCCGGCGCTACCCCCCCGGCCTGCTGCGGGTCCCACTCGGCTTCGAAGTAGTCGCTTGCATCAGTGCCCACTGGGAAGCCCGGGTCGGGGCCGCTGAAAATCACGTTGGGCTGGGTCGGGGGCAGGCCAAAGACGATGCGGTAATTCGCGTAGTCCGACGGATTGAAATCGCTTCTCTCAATCAGTCCGATCCGCTGCCCGCTCCCATTAAACCCCGCTTTGTACAGCGGCGCGAGATCGTAGATGGACGCGAAATCGCCCGGAGTCACGCCGTTTTGTCCTGAAGAGACGTAACTCGGCTTTGCCAGCGGCTCGCTGAAGAAATTGTCCAGCGAGACGACGCCTTTCACCGCCGGAGCGAGCGCGGCGGGAATGCTGATGGCACGCGCGTTGGCGATGTGATCCTCGCCGCGTACGGCGAAATGCCGCATTTCGGTTTGGAACGCCTCTTCCACCTGGCGCACCGTTCCCGAGAACAGGATCACCCGGCCTCCGCGCGCCACGGAATCGATGCGGAATCCGCGAGCGCCCAACCACTCGCGAACCGCGCGAATGTCCTCGGGATTCGCGCCAAAGCGTGCACCGAACTCGTCCGGCGTGAGCCAGTGGTGGAAATCCGGCGACCCCGGCGTATGCAGGCGGTCGATGGTCGCGCGCATCTCGGCGTCGGCCTCCGGGCCGGCATCGAGCAGAAGGATCATGCGATCCATGGCGAGATCCGAGGTAACGCGCTCGCCGGCGAACTCGGGTCGCGCCAGCGGATGAACGGAATCGGCAAGAACAACCCTGACGGAATCGTCAACCGACCCGGTGACCCGGGCGGCCGTTTGCGCGTTCGCTGGCGGAGAGCAGAGAAGAATCGCCGGTGCAAGCAGCGCAAAGCGTGCAATCAGACGGCAACGTTGAGCAATAGCGACTGCGTCCTGTGGAGTCATGGCCTCCGCCCTCCAGCGCGAAAGTCTCAACCCGCGAAAAGCTGCCAGGTTCACGCAGTATACAACAGTCGGCGCCTTCCCGCGCACCGCGCTGATATGATGCGCGCATGGACCTATTCAGAAAAGTCTCCATGGGCGTAATTCTCTGCACCGGCCTGGCAGCGGCTACGATTTCCGCTGCGGATAAGCCGGAACCCGCGCCGCGTTTCACGGCCAAAACCACAAATGGCGAGACCTTTAGCAACGATTCGGTAAAGGGCAAGGTCGTGCTTCTGCAATTCTGGGCCACGTGGTGCCAATATTGCCGCAAGGAACAGGCGATCGTGGATTTGCTCGAGGCGGAGTTCAGGGACAAGGGCCTGATTGTGCTCGCCATTGATGTTGGCAAGTCCAAAAAGACGGTGAAGAAATATCTCGCCGCAAATCCTCGCGAGTGCCGCATCGTTTACAACGACGACACGAACCTGGCGGCCATGTATGCCGCCAGCTCGTACCCGATCTACGTGGTGATCGACCGCGACGGCAACATCGCCGGCATCCAGCGGGGGGCGGGCGGTGAAGGCGCTCTGCGGTATCTGCTGCGCAAGGGCGGTCTGGATTCCGAGTAGACCGCTTTGGCCGCGCGACCTACGGCGGCGGCAGTCCGCCCCACGAGGTGTAATTGAGCCATGGCGCCTGAACCAGCAGCTTCGCTATCTCGGGATCGGGGAAACGGCGCAACCACGCCTGTGCCCAGCCGATGTCCCCGGCCTGGATGCCCGGCGTGGTGATCTGCGCGATTCCGGTTTGTTTCCGGAAGAACGAGGGATCCTGCAGGCCCTGAATGCACACCGCCACTAAACGCCGGATGGCGTAATCGTGCTCGGCGTAGAGATCGAGCCCGTTCGCCTCTCCGAAATCCGCCAGCAGCACCAGCGGCGCTAACGCGTAGAGGTGATAGTGAAGCGCCCTCTGGCCGCGCGCCATCTCCAGCGGCAGCGTCCCGTCGTCGCGAATCTGGCTCACCCCGTGCTTGTACGCGTTCATGCCCCACTGGAAGAGCTGTCGATCGTTGGCGGCAATTCCCGCGGCGGCGATGGCGAAGCCGGCCCAGTAGCGATGGTTGTTGTCGGCATCGTTCGGTCTCTTCGCGGATCTCATTTTTTCCTCATAGTAGCCGCGATTGTCTTCCGCCAGTTTCACCAGCCAGCGGAGGATCGCCTTCTCGTCGTCGGCCGACGCAACGCCGCTGCCGCGCACTTTCAGCCATGCCACGGCCCACGACCCCAGATTCCAGCCCTGCACATAGAACGCCTGGTTCCCGCCCATTTGTCCGGTCAGCGTTTTCCGCTGGGCCGCGCTCGCCAGCAGCGCCACCGTGCAGGACGCCGCAGCGCGGCTGCCTTTTGTCTGCCACGTGTCGGCGGCTTTCACGACGGTGACCGAGAAGTTGTCGATACCGGCCACGGAATCCTCGTACCTCTTCTTCGGGATCGGATCGATCACCGAATACTTTGCGTCGATGTAGTAGGAGTTGGTGGCGAAATCGTGCGGCAGTTTCGGCGCGGGTGGACAGGTCCAGGGCGCCTCGGCAGGCGCGACCGGGTGCGCGTCCCATGGCGATTTGAGAGGAGCCTGAGCGGCGCAGCGCGTGGCGACTACGCCGATGGCCAGAATCGAAAGCGTCCATTTCTTCACCCCTCCAGGATAAGAGCTGGGCGAGAGGGGTGTCTACTCCGCCGGACCGCCAATGCTCGAAACCGCAAGGACGTCGACGGGTCTCTTCACCGGCGCCAGCTCCAGACCAGGCTGATGAGCAAGGTCGAATGCGGCGTCAGATCCGGACGGCTTTGTGAAAGCCGAATAGCTGTACGTTCCAGTGATCCCGGTTTCAGCGAACAGGAGCGCGCCGAGCTGGCTTCCGGTGCGCTGGCAAGATCGTCCATGGCAGAAGACCGGCAAGGAATCCAGGCCTTCGGAGGATGGGGGCAGGTCAGCTTCAGTGGACATGCCACAAGCGAGGATGGGATTATGCGTAGGTGACGATTGAACGAAGACAGCTATCCGATCAGGTGGTGCTTGTTGTTTCTGGCCGCATGGACGCTGAGAACGCGCCTCAGTTTGAACAAGCGTGCAACGCCTGCATTGCTGAAGGACTGACCACCCTGGTGGTTGATTCAGACCAGTTGGCATATGTCAGCAGCATGGGGCTGCGGTCTTTTATCTCTGTCGCCAAGACGCTGCAAAGCAAAGGCGGAGCACTTCGCATCTGCCGACTGCAGGGTCTGGTCAAACAGGTCTTCGAGATTACGGGACTCATCCGGAGCTTCCCGGTTTACGAGTCGCTCGAGTCAGCGCTCGGCGGAGGCAAAGAGTAGGCGTGCCCGGCGAGACTCCTTCCCTGGAGTTGGAAGCGAGGACCACATCTCTCCACCAGGTCATGGACTTCGTCCGAAAGGGCGCACTGGAGGCGAGCTTGCCGGAGGTGCGCGTCGGCGAACTCGATCTTCTGATCGAGGAGATTTTTGTGAATGTGTGTCGCTATGCTTATCCGGACGGCGCGCCGGGAATGGTGACTGTTAAGTACTCGGTGCCCGTGCCAGGCGAGTTGAAGGTTGAAGTCGCCGATCAGGGGGTTGAATTCAATCCGCTGGCGGCCGAACCCGCGAACACGACCCTCGACCTGGAACATCGCCCCATAGGAGGCCTGGGCATCTTTCTGGTAAAGACGCTCGCTCCGTCCCTGACCTATCGCCGGGAACATGGTTGGAACCGCTTGACGTTCGGTATTTCGGGCGGTTCGTGATCCAATGCATCGATGCGGATAGACGAAGTGCTGCGGGTAATTCTGGCCTTGCTGCCGGTGCTGCTGTTTCTGGCCGGGTTACGTGTGCTGGACAGCTATAAGTTGGTCCCCCTGCGGATAGTCGGCGGCGCACTCGCGGCTGGTGCGGTAGCGGCCGCCATCTGCTACGGAATCAACACGGTCGTTTTTCAACATATCCAACGGCCGGATTTGTACCCCCGCTTTGGCGCGCCGGTGGTGGAAGAGCTGGCCAAGTCGGCTTTCTGGATTTTTCTGATTGCGACGGCGCGGGTAGCCTTCATGGTGGACTCGGCTATTTGCGGCTTCGCCGTAGGCGCTGGATTTGCGCTGGTCGAGAATATTTCGTACTTGCAGGTGCTGGACGAGCGGAGTCCCGGCCTCTGGTTGCTGCGCGGTTTCGGCACGGCCGTGATGCATGGCGGCGCCGCGGCGATTGGAGCATTCGTATCGGTATATCTGTCCGAGAGCCGGCAATGGCGCGGCGTGCGTCAGTTCGCGCCCGGACTGGCGGCGGCGATCACGCTGCATTCCCTGTTCAACCAGGGAATGCTCTCTCCGGTTGGCTCCACGGTGGCCGTGGTGGCGGGACTTCCGGTGATTTTCGTGGTTGTCTTCTACATCAGCGAACGATCCCTGCGCCGCTGGATGACCGGCAAACTCGACCAGGATATCGACATACTTGCCATGATCGCCAGGGGCGAATTCAGGAAGACGCCGCAGGGCGCTTATCTGATGTCCCTGAACGATGCCTTCCCTCCGGAAGTGCGCGGCGATATGCTCACCCTGCTGCATCTGACGATCGAGCTCAGCGCGCGCGCCAAGGGCGATCTCATGCTCCGCGAAGCCGGCCTGGAAGTTCCCCCGGACCCCGATTTGGAGAGTCGCTTCAAGGAGTTAAGGTATCTGGAGAGAAGCATCGGACCCACCGGAATGTTGGCCGTCCGCCCCCTGCTTGCGCAAACCCCACGCGACTTGTGGGAGATGCATCATCTTGCGCGCTAGTGTCAATACTGTTCATTTAGCGCTTCTTCCGCAATGGGACGCGCGGCGTAAGCCGCGTTTTCCCCCGCCACCGGAGAGACGCTGCTGACGCCGCGTGTCCCTCGCCCGCAAAGCGAACAGTATTGGCGCTGGTGTCACTGAATCGCAACAGATGATCGCTATACTCTGTTCGAAGTCGCACATGGATGAAACCCCACAAGGTGAAGTGACTGTGCTACTTGACGCCTGGCGCAACGGCGATCCGGAAGCGCTCAACAAGGTTATGCCGCTGGTGTATGCCGAACTGTATCGCATTGCACGCCGCGCCTGGAGCCAGCAGCCGCACAACAACACTCTCCAACCCACGGCGCTGATCAACGAGGTTTATCTGAAGCTTGCCAGTGCCGGAAACACTTCGTTCAAGGACCGCTGTCATTTCTTTGCGGTCGCCTGCACCGCGATGCGCCAGATCCTGGTCAACCACGCAAAAAGCCGCGTTGCCGGCAAACGCGGCGGCGGACGGGTCCATGTCTCGCTGGACGAGGTTCAGCCGGTCCATCAGGAGGCTGCGGAGATTGTCGCGCTGCACCAGGCGCTGGAAGCTCTGCAGGCCATCGACCCGCGCAAAAGCAAAGTGGTGGAGCTGCGCTACTTCGGGGGCCTGAGCATCGAGGAAACGGCTGAAGCACTGGGGATTTCCGTCAGGACTGTCAATCGCGACTGGAGGTTGGCGAGGAGTTGGTTGATCCGCGAGATGAGCCGCCAACCGACATGACCCTTCAGCCTTCATGGGAAGACATCGAGCGCCTTTACCACGAGGCGCTGGAGTTGCCGGCCAGTGAACGCAAGGCTTTGCTGGCTCGCGTCGACCCGGCGCTCCGGGGAGAAGTCGAATCCCTGTTGGAAGCCGATTCCAGCGCCTCGCTTCTGACGCCGCCCACCCTCGTCGCGGCCGATCTGCTGGAGGATCAGCCCGGGGGGCTCGCGGCGGGCCAGCGCGTGGCGGACTACGAAGTCGAATCGCTGATCAGCATCGGCGGGATGGGCGAGGTCTATCTGGCTCGCGACCCGGCCGGACGCCCAGTCGCGCTAAAGATTCTGCGCCGTCATCTGATCGTGAGTGTGCAGGCCGTGGACCGCTTCGAGACGGAAGCGCGGGCTGCCTCTGCGTTACGCCATCCCAATATCGTCACCGTCTACGAATTCGGAAGATCGGCGGCGGGATTGTTCATTGCGATGGAATGGCTCGACGGTTCGACATTTCGCGCCATCATGGATGCCGGCGAAGTGAAAATCGCGCAGGCGATCGATTGCGGCCGGCAAGCCGCGGAAGCTTTGGCTGCGGCGCACCGGGCAGGAATCCTGCATCGCGATGTCAAGCCAGAGAACATTATGCTCGTCAGGGATGGCACTGTGAAGATTCTGGATTTCGGTCTCGCGCGTCATAACGGGCGGGTGGGACTGGAGCCGAGCTCGATGGGCGCCTCGGGAACAATATCGGGCACTCTTTCCGGAACATTGCTATACATGCCGCCGGAGATTCTTCGAGGGGAGACTGCCACGAGCGCGTCCGACGTGTTTTCGCTGGGGGCTTTCCTGTATGAGCTGGTCGCAGGGCGTCATCCCTTTGCAGGGGAAACGCCGCTCGATGTGTTCGAGGCGATCGAATGCCGGCCGGTGGCGCCGATTAGTTCGGTGCGGAGCTATATTCCGCCGCGGGTCGATCGCCTGATCCTGCAGATGCTCGACCGGCAACCGGATGGCAGGCCCTCCGCCGAGGAAGTGTGTGCGGTGCTTCGAACTGCATGACGTCGGCAGGAAAAGCATGACCGGCCAGCTTCCGCCGGCCGGTCACATTCGGACTTCGACGAAAGTCGGGCGTCAGTTCATAGCCGAGCCCGCCGGGCGCGCGGCAAGGTGCCGGAGATCGACCTGGACGAGCAGATTCGGCGACGGTACCGTCTTGTTTATGTACTGCACGTGATCCTGGCACTTCGGATCGGTGTGCGTCCAATTTCCATCGACATAACTGCCATCGCAGAACTGAGAATGCTCCTTGTCGATCACCTTCTGCTCGATGGCCGGGCGGGAGGTGCTGACTTCGAAAAGGGATTCGGCCTGTTCACGGTTCAGCTTCTCGACCGGCCCGACAGCACCCACGTCCTCCGGGCGGAAGTATACGGAGAATTCATCGCGGCCCAGAACGGTTTCGCCTGACGAGATCACGGGGCCGTTGTAGGAGTACCTCGCCTCGAGTCCTTTGACGCGCTCCACGACGGTCACGGTCTGGCAATAGGCGCTATCTGATTCGCGGAACTGCCGCTCCTTGCAAATCTCGGGGTTGGTAGTGGTCTTCGTCCTGGAAGCCAGCTCGACCACTCTGAGCTTTTCGAAGCGGATTGTCGACGGGTCCACGGTAGCCGGGATGTATGCCACGTTGGTAAAGGGATCGTGTTGATCCAGTTGGGTGTTTGCCGGCGCCCCAATCGTACCCTGGACATTCCTGGTTGAGGTTGACGAATTCGTTCTGATGATGAACACCAGCCCGATCACGACGACGACTGCAGCGCACACGAAAAGCACAATCCTGTTCTTGTTCAAGGGGGTTCTCCTCTCCTTCATGTCATACTAACAACACCGCGGCGCCAGTTGTGCCATCGGCTTGGGATTTTTTTTGTCCGGCGGACCTTGTAAGGGCCGCCGATCACGTGTTACATGCAGGTTGCGAGCGAGCGCTGCCTGAGAACATTCCCCCCTGATCCTCTTGCGCCCTTGCGATGGCAGAGGAACCGTTCGCGTGAAACTGGCCGTCGAGCCGAAGAACAGCTACACGAGCCATTGTCGGCCCCGACACGCTTCGACGTCGGGCGGCCGATCTTCAGCGCTCGATGGCACCACGATCTGGATGGGCGGGCACGACTGCGGCGGCAGATGTGCAGGTGCTGGCCGGCCGCGATTACAGTCCGTTGCGGATGATCGCTCCGCCTTTCATCACGAAGGCAACCCGCTCCAGCTCGGTGATGTCCTGAAGAGGATCGCCAGAGGTGGCGATGAGGTCCGCGAATTTGCCGCGCTCGATGGCGCCCACGCGATCCTGCCAGCCGATCAGCTCGGCGGCGTTCAAGGTCGCGGCGCGAACGATGCCGATCGGCTGCAGGCCGAGCTCGCGCAGCGCCCCAAACATGATGGCCGTGGCCTCGCCGCGGGTCTTGCCGGGATAAAGGAACCACATGTCCGAACCGGCGGCATAGCGCACGCCGCTTGCCACGATCCGGCGCACGCGCGCGGGTGCTTTGACCGCCTCCTCTTTCTCCCATGCGGCGATCTCGCTATCCTCCCGCGGCGAGAGGACGGCGCTCCTTGTCGCCCAGGCGCGGAGCCGGCCGCCGTAGAAAGCCTCGGTGATATCGAAGAAAATGCCCTTGTCGCGCATGGCGCGAAGCTGTTCGTCGGTGATGTCGTTGCCGTGCTCGATGGAATCGACGCCGGCATCGAGCGAGGTCTGAATCCCGGTCGCCGTCGTGGCGTGGACGGTGACTTTCATTTTCGAGCGGTGCGCTTCTTCCACGATCGCTTTCATCTCGTCCGCGGTCAGATACCGGCCGCCGGGGTCGGCTACGATCTTGATGAAATCGGCGCCGTACAGGAGATTCTCGCGAACGGCGCGGCGGGCCTCGTCGGGGCTGCTTACCTGCAGGAATTCCTGTTCGATGATGGGCTCGGCAACAGCGGGATTCAGGCGAAGCGCCTGTCCGCCGGCCGGCGTGAGCTTGCGGCAGGAGGCCTGGATTCGCGGCCCCGGGACCCAGCCGCGGTCGATGGCATCGCGGAGGGCGGCGTCTCCGTCAATGCCGGAATGGCCGACCACGCGAACCGTGGTGAACCCGCTCTCCAGGTCCTCGCGTGCCATCTTCGCTCCGAGGAGCACGCGCCTGGAGGCGCTCATGCCGGCGACGGTGGCCAGCAGGCTGTCCTCGTCCGTGTTGATCGCGTCGAGCAGGTGGGCGTGGCAGTCGATAAGCCCGGGCAGAACGGTGGCCCGGCTGAGGTCGATCAGCTTCACCCCCGCCGGCGCATGCGCCTGAACCTGCGAGAACGGCCCTACCTCCTGGATCCTGTCGTTCTCGATGAGCACGCCCTGGTCGGCAAGGTACTTTCCCCCGCGCACATCGAGCAGCTTTCCGGCTCTGAGGAGAACGGCGCTGGTCTGCTGGGCTACGGCGAGAGAGCCCGTCAACGCGATCAGGAGAGCGATGCGATGCGATCGTGTCATGGCACGACCATAGTACAGGAGGCGCGACGACAAGCTGTCGCGCAAAGTCCCGGCCCGCGGAGTGGATGCCCTGGACCTACCGCGGGACCCCGGCACGAGTCGCCGGGAGCCACGGCAGGTTGCGCCGCCGATCTTCGCCCAGCGGCGGAGTCGCAGAATCAGTTCCGACGTTGCTCCCTGCTACGTCCAGTAGCTACGGTCCAGACTGCGGTATTGCACTGCTTCAGCCAGGTGCCGCGCGCTCACCGTTTCGGCGCCGGCAAGGTCGGCAAGGGTACGCGCGACTTTCAGGATGCGGTCGTGCGCGCGGGCGCTGAGGCCCATCTTGCGCACCGCCAGCTCGAGCGTGCGCTCGCCGGCGTCGTCGAGCGCGCACAGAGTTCGCAGTTGATTGTGCGGGATGTGCGCGTTGTAGAATCCCCGGCGTTGTTGCCGCTCCCGCGCCGCGCTCACGCGTTCTCGCATCTCCGCGGAATTGGCGCCGCGATCGCGCCCGCGCAGTTCCTTGTACGGCACCGCGGGGACTTCGATGTGCAGGTCGATGCGGTCCAGCAGCGGTCCGCTCACGCGCCCGAGATAACGCTGGATGATCGCGCCCGTGCAGCGGCACTCGCGCGTCGTGTCGCCGTGGAAACCGCACGGACACGGGTTCATGGCCGCCACCAGGATGAAGCTCGACGGGAACGACAGCGTCATGCTGCTGCGTGCCAGCGTCACTGAGCCCTCCTCCAGCGGCTGCCGCAACTGCTCCAGCACATTGCGCGGAAACTCGGGCAGCTCGTCAAGAAACAGCACGCCGTGATGCGCGAGGCTCACTTCGCCCGGCCTTGGCATGCCCGATCCTCCGCCAATCAGCCCGGCGTCGGACACGGTGTGATGCGGTGCGCGAAACGGTCTCTGCGCCAGCAAACCGATGCCGCCCGGAAGGACGCCGGCCACGCTGTGGACCTGTGTGGTCTCCAGCGCTTCCCGAAACGTGAGCGGAGGGAGAATCCCCGCGAACCGCCGCGCCAGCATGGTCTTGCCGGAGCCTGGCGGGCCCACCATCAGAACGTTGTGCGCGCCCGCGGCAGCCACCTCCAGGGCGCGCTTCGCGGTGGTCTGACCGCGCACATCCTGAAAATCGGGAAGCGACGTTTCGGTGCGAATGGGCGCGGAAGCCGGAGACACAGTCGGCTCGAAGCGGCCCGGCTCATTGAGGAACGTCACGACTTCGGCAAGATGGCGGAATCCGTATACGCGCACCCCATCGGCGACCGCGGCCTCGGCGGCATTGTCCACCGGCACCAGCAGATTGGCGATGCCCTGGCTGCGCGCGCACACGGCCATCGACAGCGCGCCGCGAATGGCCCGAATCGACCCGTCCAGCGAAAGTTCGCCGACGAACAGGTTCTGGTCCGCGCGGGCCACCACACCCATTGCGCCCAGAATCCCCATGGCCATGGGCAGGTCGAATCCGGCGCCTTCCTTGCGCACGTTGGCCGGAGCGAGGTTGATGGTCACCGATTTGTTCGGATAGCCGAAGCCGGAATTGAGCAGCGCGGACTTGATCCGTTCGCGGCTCTCGCGCACCGCCGTGTCGGGCATGCCGACGGTGACGAAATCACGCGCCGACCCCGCCGGATACATGTCCACTTCGACATCGATCAGGTGCGCTTCAATGCCGAAAACTGCGGCGCTGCGCGTGCGGAAGAGGGCCATGGCGGGCAGGCGGATCCCGGCGCGAAGGCGCTCCGCCGGTAGCGTCCCGTATCGTAGTGCCCGACCCGACGATTTACTCTACGGAAAACTTCTGCTGCGTTTCGACCGTCTGATTGCCCAGCTTGTCCCTCACCGTGAGAACAATGGTGTGCTCGCCTTTCGCGATGTCGGCGGGAAGGGTCAGACTGAGGGCGGCGGGCGCGTAGCGCTGCGGATAGAAGGAGTGATCCTTCAGCGTGGCGGCATCGGGGTTGCTGAAGCCGGGCTTGCCGTCGGGCCGAACCACCGTCAGTCCATAGCTGACGTCGAAGGTGTTGCCTTCTCCGAGCTTGAACCCCACGATGTCGAAGCGCGCCCACACATTCTCGCCTGGCCGGTAGGCTGGGGTTTCCATCGGCTGCGGATCGTCCTCGGCGCGGTAGAAGTGGAAACTCCGCACGGCCAGCTTGTCGATTGGACCAGTGTTGTGGCCGCGCACACGAAACTGCAGATCGACGTTCGCGCCGGCCGACGCCGGCTCGTCTTTCACATTGATCAGCAGGTGATAGACGCCCGAAGGCGCGTAGGATGGAATCTCGAAGTTCTGCCGGACTTTGGGCAGCCAGTCCTTGTCTTCCGGCGAAACGTCGGTGTCCACTTTTCCGCTGCCTGGTTCGACCAGGGGAATGCCCGAGGGATCGAGGCACTTCCAGTCCCAGACGAGCTGGATGTGATCCTTCTCGGATTTCTGATAGCCGGCAATTTCGAAGGTGAAGAAGGCGAGCTCGCCGGCGCCATATCCCATGTCCGAGGGCATGCGCGGACCGTCTTCGTACTGCTGGAACGCGGTATTGACAATGCCCAGAGGCTGTTTCGGGCCTTTCGCCGCAAACGCGGGCAGGATGGCTGCGGAGAGAGCCAGCGCGACCAGCCATGGATGTCGCGGACGCATCTGCCTACATTCTAGAAGAGCGCGCGGGAGGGGTGTCCGTTCCGAGAGCCCGGAACCGGGCGCCGGCCGCTCCTGTTGTGCAGGGTTTCGTGCGGGGTTTCGGCTAGAAAAACTTCTCGATGGCTTCGTATTCCGCTTCGAAATCCCGAAGGATGGATTCGGCCGAATCGCCCGCCATCTGAAAGAAGTGTTCCTGGGAGACGGCGTCGAAATCGGCGGCTTTGGGCTGGATGCAATTTCCGAGGAAGTTGACGTAATTGTCGGCCGCAAAGACCACGCGACTGAGTTCCGCCGCGCCATTGCCCGCGCCAAGGGTGGGATCGTCGTCCGGGCGGTGGTGGTAGTGCACTGCTACCTGAATCGGCATGGGCAGATGCCAGGCCGCCAGCGCCGTCGCTGAAATCTCCGCGTGATCGAACCCGAGCACTTCGCGTTCGCACTCGCACAAGGTGCCTTCGTTGGCGGCGTAGAGCCGGGCGATTTCGGCGTGCTCGCTGGTGAGAGCCACGGCGATCAGAAGGCGGCCCAGATCGTGCAACAGGCCGGAGATGAAAGCCCCTTCGGGATAACTGACGCCAATCTCCTGGGCCAGACGATCGCTCAGGACGGCCGCGGCGACCGAGTGCATGTTGAAGTTTTTCATCGACCAGCCGCCAGGGGTTTTCACCCTAGCCCACATCCGGGCGATGGACATGCCGAGCACCGTGTTGCGCAGCTTGTTCACGCCCAGCAGAGGGACCGCGTGCCGAACCGAATTGATGGTGCCGCGCCGTCCGTACAGCGCCGAGTTGACCACACGCAGGATGTTGCCCGCGAGCACCGTATCTTTTTCAATGAGATCCGAGAGCGACGCGAAGGAAACCTCCTCGTTGGCGAGGCTGGCCATAACCCTGTTGAGCGTGGGCGCAAACGGTGGAAGCTGCCCCAGACTCCGCAGAATCTGTTCCTTGCACGCTTCCTGTCGGAGCACAGATGTCACTGCACTCCTTATCGGCGGAAAGGCGCGTGGAGTGAAGCCAGGTGGTAAACTAATATCGTCGTTTCCTGCCACTGTCGGGGCGTGGCTCAGCCTGGCTAGAGCGCCTGGTTCGGGACCAGGAGGTCGGTGGTTCGAATCCACTCGCCCCGACCAATTCAATCAATCAGTTACACGCGTTCACATCGTTCTGACGGTCAGTCTGGTAGCCACGCTGGTAGCCACGCCAAAAATCTCGTCCATCTTGGCCGCCGCATCGCGCTTCATCTCATCGAGCACGTGACCGTAGATTCGCATGGTGGTGTTGAGGTCGGAGTGACCGAGAATTTCCATCACCGTCTTCGGGTGCACGCCGCGCGCAAACAGGATCGTGGCCGCGCTGTGCCGGAGGTCGTGAAACCGGAGCTTCGGAAGATCGGACACGTTCATTATCCGGTACCAGTCGCGCAACAGGTTCCGGCGCTCGATTGGCGTGCCGATGCGCGTCGTGAAAACGTACCCGGTTTCCTTCCACCGATCCCCTGCCCATTCGCGTTCCTGTTCCTGTAGCGCCTGGTGTTTCCTCAGCGAAGCGAGTATGACCGCGGGAAGCGCGATTGTGCGATTGCTCACCTCGCGCTTCGTCTTGCCCTTCGTGAGCTTTCCCTCGACTCGCTTGAGCGCACCCGTGATGTTCAGCCTGCCTCCGTCGAAATCGATATCCGCCCATTTCAAACCCAACACCTCACCCTGGCGTGGCCCAAGGCACAGCGCAATCGAGAACAACGCTTCAAGCCGGTGGCCGTTGACCAGTTCAAGGAACTTCCGCGCCTGGTCGATGTCGAGAACCTGAAGCTCGGTTCTCTCCGGGTCCGGTGGCTTCGCTTTGCGTGCGGGGTTCTTTTCGATCAGCTCCCAGTCGTTCACGGCAACGTTGAGCGCGGCGCGGAGCACGTCGCGAATGTGCTTCACGGTTTTCGGCGCGAGGCCGGCCGCGTGCTTCTCGTTCAGGAAGCGTTGGATTTGTTGCGTGGTGAGCTTCGCTAACAGAGTCCTGCCCAGCGCGGGCGCGATGTGCTGGTCAACCAGCGCAGTGTACGTCTTGTACGTCTTGTAACTGTTACCGGGCTTCACCACGTCCGTTAGCCACCGCTGCAGGTGAGTCTTGAGCGTGGTTCGCTCCGGCATGATGTTCACGCCCTGTTGCTGATCGCGCAGGGCCTTCTTCATCTGATCGGCCACGTCGGTTCGCGTGGAGCCGGAGAGAACCTTCCTCACGCGGGTGACCTTGCCGCTTTTGTTTCGCCGGTATCCGAGGGAGATTGCGCCGCGCCATCGGCCATCCGCGTCCAGGTAAATCGAACCCTCACCGCTTCCGCGTCTTGCCATTTCCCGATCCTTTCTTCAGCCATCCCGCTATCGTTTTCCTGTCCCCGCCCAACCGCTCCGCGATTTCGTTAACGCTCCTGCCTTCGCCTGCCAGGCGGCGCGCTTCCTGCTTCGCTTTCTCCCTTGCTCTCCACTCCTGCATGCTTCTGGCATGGCTGCAATGTTTGTGCGTCGTCTTGTGCCTGTAGTTCTCCGAGACATCCATTCGCCTGTTGCAAATCGCACAACGCGTCACGCGCGTGTTACCCATGGCGTACCGTCGGGTCTGAAGCCAGATTGCCGAAATGAGATTGCAGGGCCGATCAAAAGGCATCAGGCGCCCTTTGTCGTCTACATGAAGCTGCGCGGTAACCGGAAAACGCAGCAAGTTTCGACTGACGCACCGAGCTACAAAACGGCGGGCGCACTCGACAATGTCCGCAGAGGACTGGCGTCGTCCTACCGTCGGTCTGTCAAGACCGCTCTTGTCCCTCCAGTACGCAGTCCTGCCGGGTTCCCTGGACAGGTTGAGCAATCGCTGCTTTGCCCGAGCCCCCCCGTCCGGAGCTTCCAGCATCCTGAGTTGCTCAAGAACATCGAGCACCGCAACCACGGCGTTGACTTGTCCGTACCACTCGGAGAGCGGCTCGCCCGGTGCGTAGGGTGTATAGAGATATTCATCCACGCCGTGCCAGTCTCGCAGCCCGAGCCATCCATGGCTACCAGCGAAGGCCGCAACGCGGTCCCACATGCTTGCCGAGGTAAGGTTGATCTTCCCGTCAGGTCCGGGCATAAACTCGTCGCTGAGTTCAGCGAACCTCAGGAACAGTTCCGGCTCGATCAGGGGCTCATACCGCTCCAGCGCCCCTGGAGCCTCCATCAGGAATGGCTGCCTGTCATTCGGAGCCAGGTCGATCATCTCGACACGATACGGCGAAGTGCCGGGCATGCCCCGGTACCACACGAACCCTGCCTCTGCGACTGGTTCTGGTTCAGCCTTCATGCGGATGCCCTGTAGATGCGTGTGAGATGTGTGTTTGCTTTGACACGCATATCCTACCTGTAGTGTAATTTAGGTGGGAGCCAAGATGCAAGTGGAGAACAACACGAATATCACCAATCCCGAGCAGGTTGCGCGGGGGTACAAACTGCTTCGAGTGCCACGCGCGGCAAGCCTTTGCGACGTTAGTACCTCGCAGATGTATAACCTGATAAGTCGCGGCGAGGTAAAGTGCGTCCGACTCGGCCGATCCATACGAGTGCCTGAGCACGAGCTGGCGCGCCTTGCTGCGGGCGGTACCGAGGCCGCATGACGGCCCGCGCGCGCGTCGGCACGCCGAAGTGGATTTCCGACCTGGAGATCTGGCTAAAGCGCCTGATGTTCCTGAGCGTGGCGGAGAGGGTGACCCCGGAGTTTCGCCAGGATCTGGTGGATGCTGCGGTGGCGGACGACCGGACGCGCTTCGAAGCCTGGCGGGCAAAGTTCAACGTCACGGATGAATGGCTCGCAGACACAGGCTGGAGAACTTATCAGGTACTGCGCAGCGATCCGGGGAATCGGGAATGGTGTCCGCCGCCGCGTGGCGGCATCGTTTGCCACTTTGTCCCGTTCACCATCATCCCGCACCCGCTGGAAACTGAGACCGAGTTTCGGGACCGTGCGGCGACGGCTTTTCAGAAGTATGTCGGAGAGCATCGACTGATTTACGGATTCGGTGCGAGGGAACTTTCCGATCAGGGCGTTCAGGACCTCGCAAGATACCAGGCCAACGAACTCCGCGCCCCCACGCCGGATCAGCGGCAGCGAATTCGCAGGGCCGCGCAATCGATTGGCCTGACCTTACGTCCGCGCAACCCACGGGGACCGGACGCACATGCGCGCACGCCTAAAGTGCGTTAACTGACGTGACAAGAGACCGCCCGTAGATTTTGTAGTTTCGTTGCCTTCCCCGCTTGGCGCATTATCTTCTTGGATCGCGGTAGCGTTCAAAATCGGGAGCCGGGTGCGGCGGTAGCGCCTCGGTTTCACCGAAACACCAAGCCAATTTCCTGTGTAGTCTCCGGGAAGCGAAACGGCCAAAGTGAGTTGTGTGCAAAGTCGAAAACCAACAGACCGGCAACTGGGCAGGATCGTGGCCTGGTCCGGCCGCGGCGGCCGCATTCGTTGCGGCGACTACTGCTACCTGCTATTTGGCCACCAGGACATCATTCCCGCTGATTTAAAGGAAATGCGGGTGGGCCGCATTGTGAGCTTTGAAGGCGTCGTTGCTGGCGGACAGCAACGGGCCGTGTGCGTGGAGGTAGTTGAATGACCGAGGAACAGATGACCGTCGAAGGTGCAAAGCCTCAAATCGAAACGCAGCTTCGCGAGTTGGAGCAGGCCAAGCACGACGCCGATGAGCAAGTTGATTCGTCCCTCGCCACGTGGGAGGCCGCACAGACGCGACAGCGGGCAGTTATCAGACTGCACCAGAGCGCAAACTCACGGCTCAAGTCGCTCTCTGCCGATGTGCGCGAGATGGACCAGCAGGCCATGCTGGCGATTGTCGAGGACGGGAACGCGGATTTTGCGAGACTCGCCGGAGCTGACGCGGCGCTGCGGGAGATTTCCAACATTAACAGGTTTCTGGACCAATTGGCGAAACTTATCACCGACGCTGGCAGAGCGGTGGTGGAGACCGAAGCCGAGTATGAGGACCGCTTGGCCGATCAGGCCGAAAGCCTGGTGGCGCTGCGCACTTTCAAGTTGAACGTGATGGCTGCGCCAATGGTCGGGGCGGAAGGTTCCATCGAGTTGTCCGGGGGCGCAACCGGCGAATTGAGGCGGATCGCGGCGCTGCATCGAATGGCGGCCCAGGGTCTTCGCGAAAAGAAATAGGAGAAAAAAGAAATGCTACTCAACGGATGGGTGATACCAGATCAGCAGTTGCGCAACGAATATTCCATCAAGCTCGTTTCCGCAATGAAAGGGTTTGCAGAGAGAGCTGTCTCGCCCGGTGATGCGGTCTGGCTGGCTTCGCTGCCGCCCGCGGATTATCAACTAAAGGCCGCACTGAGCCCGGAGTCAGCCGGCCCGCCGCCGAGGACGCATGTCTGCGTGGCGACTGCAGAAACCGCCTGCGACAGGCTTGCACAGGGCACTCATCGCTTGGCGACTGCGGCGGAGATCCAGCAATTTCATACGGAAGATAAAGGCCGTGCGGAACTTTGTGCGGCCATGACGATGGCCAGCCGCAACGCGCAGAGCCAGGTTTTGTCGGCTGCATTCGTGTCCGCCAGCCAGGAATTGGGACCGACTTTGAGCCGCAAAAAGGACAAATGACATGGCGACTATCAACAGCTTGTACGCACCGCAAACGGCGACCTCGACTGGTCCGCTCGCGCCAGTCGATATTTCCGGCTTCGTGAACGATTGGACTTTGATTTGCGAGGCCGTCGCGGTTTCCCCCGGCCAGGCCACGGTTAATTTTGAGGAAAGTCTTGACGGTTTCGAGAGTTTCCGCACGCTCTGGTGTGTGTCGTGGGACGGCCCGCTCGGTCCCAATGCGGGAGACTATTCCGCCGGGGCATTCGATCCGGCCACAAATCGGCAGAGTTTGCGCTGTTATGAAGCTATCGGAAGCGGCCCAAACTCCACCAGCTACATGGGCTGCGCAGGCGGGGAAATTCGCGCAAACATCGTCCAGTTATCCGCCGGAACCACGCTGACGTTCAGCGCGTGGCTGGAGTTGTAAACATGCCCCCACTTCGACACACCGGGCCGTACTACAACCGCGAGGCTGCGCCCGTTCCGGCGGAGGCGCCCGTAGCAGACCCAGCGCCGCCCGCTCCGACTATAGAACAGATACGTAAGGGTATCGCAGAATTAGAGGCGGAAATCGCCGAAGGCAGGAGACAAATGTCAGACTTTACCGTAACACCCGAGGAAAAAGCGTTTCTGGAGAAGCGCCGGGCGGAGTCATCGAAGGGCAATCATCCGTCCGATCCCGCGAGTATTGACGCCGTGATCGAGCGGGTGGAAAAACTGTCCTGTGAAGAATTATCCCGACTCGATCCGGCGGAAAGGCAAGACATGGTGAGGCGGCTTTCGGCGGCGCTCGCGACGACGAATCGTTAAGAGATTCCAGCCATGGGAAAAGGGGAGCTACGGCGACTCCGGTTCCCCTTAACTCCGGGGGGCGGCGTTTTTAATCGGGCTCCGCTCCCCGCTTTTTTCCATGCCATGAAAATGAAATGGCCCGCAAGCGTGTTCCGGGGCGGAGCGCTCACGGGCCGGTGAAGGTCGTTCGAATGGTCACTCCCATTATACATCAAAGTACTTTACACGGACAAGATACTCCGCTGGATCTTGTCGTGTTGCGTCACTATCCGGCGTTATTGCCGGGGGTGCGCGCGATGCTCGCCGTGTTTTGCAGCATGGCTCTGGCGGAGCGCACGAGACCGTTATCGGTGATCTTCGAAAGTGGAAGCGGCAACGGCAAGACTGCTGTAGTTCAAATGGCCTTCCCGGAACCCGGCTGCGATCCTTGCGGCGGTCTCAACACTTACGTCTACCGCTCCGACAAGTTCACTCCGAAAGCGTTCGTCTCCCACGCCGCAAACGTGAAGCGGAACGAACTGGAGAAAGTGGACATGCTCCCCCGCCTGCGCAGCAAGGTTTTGCTCACGAAAGAACTGGCCCCCATCTTTCGCGGTCGTGAGGAAGAACTGAAGGAAACATTCAGTACGCTGATCGCGGTGCTCGATGGAAAAGGGTACACCTCCGATTCGGGAACGCACGGGCGGCGGGGATACTCCGAGTCCATCCTGTTCAACTGGATCGGTGCCACAACCCCGTTGCCTCCGGCGACACATCGACTGATGTCCCAGCTCGGGACGCGTCTGCTGTTCTTCGAACTGCCCACCGTCGCCTTCTCGGACGCCGAGCTACTGGCTTACGCCGCGCGGGATACCGCTGATGTTGCGGAGAAGGAATGCCAGCACGCGGTTAATGAATTTCTGACGACGTTCTTCGCGGCGCATCCCGTCGGCAGCGTTTCCCCGGCGTCCGTCGCGATTCCTGAGATCGAATTGAGAGCGCTCGTCCGCTGGGCGCGCCTGTTAGTCGCGGGCCGGGCCGAAGTTCTGTTTGAACGAGACGGAACGAACTGGGTACCTGTGGCAGCGATGCCGCCGGAAGGTCCGCACAAGGTCATTAACTATCTCAAAGATTTGGCCCGCGGAAACGCGCTGGCGCATGGGCGGAGCGAAGTCAATGCCGCCGATGTCGATCTCGTGGGGGAAGTATCGATCAGCTCGATCCCCGGCACGTTTCGGCCCGTCGTGCGCGAGCTTCGACGGAATGCGCCCGTGGACACTCAGGACGTAATGCGCCTCTGCCGGGTGAGCGCACCGACGGCGCGGAATTACCTGGACGAACTCCGCCTGCTCGGGATTGTCAAGGTGGTGCCCGGTACTCAGAAAAGCGTCACCACGGCCACGCTTGCGCGCGATTTTCGATGGGTCGGACCTTGAAATCTAAGTGGGGGGTGTGACGTGGGAGAGGGGAGAGGGTCTGCACACAGGGGGCAGATAGATTTCAACGGGAGATCAAACCATGCGACAACTCGAAATCAGGTTGGCGCGCAACAACACGACGCGAATTGTCGAGGCGGGCGCATCCGTGCCGGCGCTTCCTGCGAACTTCGCCGGGACCGAAAAGGAATTCGAGCGCCTCGGCCTCGTGCCCAGCATCGCGCTGGGCGGACAGCACGTCCGACTGGCCCTGTTCCGGCCCGGCGCTGACGGGCGCTGGTTTGCGGTTGCTATCGAGACGATGGACTGCCTTGAGCTTTTCTGGTCCGCCGAACCAGCCGCGGCGATGGCATTCGTGCGCGAGTACGCGCCGGTGGTTTGCGCAGGCGAGCTGTCCGCAATCGCGAATCTGGTTGACGACATCGCGCAGGGAATCGAGGCGAGAAACGAAGGATGCCGGAATCGGGCGCACCGATTCCGCGCCGCGTCCGAGCGACGGAAGACGCAGCCGACAGCGGCTTGAAAGGAACGAGAATGCCAGACGAATTTGACGATGACGAGTATTCGTATCACCCACGGATCGAACCGGAAGTAATCGTGATCGAGCCCGGCGAAGGTTCTCAGGACGCGGAAGAAATCGCGCGGTTGCGCGGCGCACGCAGGTATGTCGTTCGCATGCGCGGAGACGAAGCGCCCGATGACTAAGCCCGTTCGCCGAACGCGGCGGAGTCGCGGGCCGGTTGCGAGCACTGCGGAAATGTTACGTCCTAAGCCAGTGCCCCCGCCACGTTTTGCGAAGCAGGACCGGAGCGCTGCCCGGCCAATCAAACATTCCTGAGCCAGGCAGGTAACCATGTTCGATTTTGAGAATTCCTGGCTCCGGGTTCGCGAGCGCAGCTCGTTCAAGCCGCTGATCGTCCGTGGCGGGTTCGATGATCCGATCCGTGTCGAGGCGATTCGCGAAATTCTCGCGCGGCGTGGCTGGATTCTGCGCTCGACGTGGCCCGCTCCGCGACCAGGCGGCCCTCGACGAGTCGTGCTGGGGCTAAGTCGAACTCAGCGGGTCGCTTCGCATGGCACGTCGGATTTGTTTTGAGGCATCGTTGGTTCGCCTCTCTCGCTCTCCCCTCGACAGACGATGGGAGCGGTGGACGCCTTGCTCCCGCATTGACCGCGGGGGAGAGATGGCCCGTTCAATCCGGTTGCCAAACCGTCGAACGGACTGTTTTGTCTACGCAGCAACCTGCGTAGATAAGCAGACTGATTTCAGGATGTTCTTTACCGCCTGGGAGCGCCACACGCCGCCCTGTTTTGAGTCGATCCCGGCGGCGTTGAAATGGTCTGCGATGCGCTGGTAGGATACGCCGTCCTCGCGCATCCGGGCCGCCAGAGCGATTGCTGACCTCTCCCGAGGGTTTGGCACCAGCCGGGTGTCGATGAGCTTGCCGCGTGCGTCTCTGGCGGCGCTGGCCAGGTCGTAGCCGTATGGCGTGTGGTTGTAGGCCTGGTGGTTGTCGCGACGATGCCGAAGCGCCTGGGTTGTACGCTCGGCTATCATCCCCCGCTCGAACTCCGCGAAGCCCGCCAGCATGGTGAGCATCATCTTACCCATCGGCGAGCTTGTATTCACCGACGTGCCGCCCATGTCGATCAGGTGCAGGCTGACGCCCAGGGCCTGCCAGGATTCGCACTGAACGAGCGCATCGGCGGCGTTGCGGAACAGCCTGTCGAGTTTCAGGGCCACCACGTGACGCGCACCGGCGGCGATCAGGGAAGCAACCCGCCTCCCCTGTGGCCGTTCGGATAGCCGCGTCTTGCCGGAGATGTCGGATTCCACCAGCACGGCGTCCAGCGCAAGGCCGTGAAGCCGGCAGTAGTCTGCGATGCGCTCCCTTTGAATCTCCAGTGAGCAATCCTGCTGGTCGGTGGAGACGCGGCAATAGCCGATGGCGTGCTTGCTCTGTGGTGCGCTCATGCATTTTATTGTCTTGCGTACTTCACGCGAAAGCCAGTGAAATCGCAGTTAAATCCATCTGGCGTGCGAAATGCTGCGAACACGTTTACTCAAACTCGAAACGGTGTCGTCGTCTGTGTCCCATTGTTCTGGTCGAACCCGATTTCATTCGTGTCTGCAAAACAGGAAGGAAACAAAATGGAGCTGATAAAGGCAAATGTATGGCAGAAAGGCGGACCCAGTCCCAATCCCTGCGGGCGGCCGCGAAAGGGAAGAACCATATCCGACCTGCTGGCGTTGCGGCTCGACAAACAGGCACGCGAGCGCTTCGTAACCGGACTTCTGGAGATGACAACAGACAGGTACGATCCCGCTATCAGGATCGCGGCGAGCAAGCTTATCCTCGGCTACTCGGATGGCCTGCCGATCGCGCGAAAGGAAGTGGACGGTGAAATTCGGGAGGTGCGGGTGACCTATGTCAACACTGAGTCTGGAATTACCGGCGCCCCACGCGGCGCAGTTGAGAATTGCAAAACAATTGAAGCGCCACAGTGTCCTGGCCCTGGGCCGGAGATGGGGTAAATCCTGGTTCGCCACCGACCGATTGGTTAATGTCGCGCTTCAGGGGAAGCCGGTGGGATGGTTCGGACCCAACTTCAGAATGTTGGGCGACGAGTACCGGCTGCTGGAAAAGATCCTCGCGCCGGTGATCGTGGGGCAGAACAAATTCGAGCGCCTGTTCACGCTGGCCGGAGGCGGAAGCATTGAGATGTGGAGCTGTGATTCGCCGGATGCGGGACGCGGGCGAAAGTACGCGGCCATTGCCGTCGATGAATGCGCGCTGATTCCGGGGCTGCTCCGGTTGTGGCAGGAAAACTTAAGGCCAACCCTATCCGACCTGCGGGGCACCAGCCTGTGGCTGTCCACGCCGAAGGGAATAAACAACGATTTCTACCGGCTCTTTCAACGCGGGATGGAAGGCGACGAAGACTGGGCGAGCTTTCAGGGCGCGACGGCGGAAAACCCGTTCATTCCGAAAGACGACCTGGTCGCGGCGAAGCGGGACATGTCGCCGCTGGCTTACGCGCAGGAATACGATGCAAAATTCCTGGCGATGTCCGGGAGCGTCTTCGGCGACGTGGCCGCCGCGATATGTCCGGTTCCCGAGCACCTCAGAACGCCGCCGCCTGCATCGGCCTCGTGGTTCAGCACGTTTGGCCCGCCGCGATACTGCATCGGTTGCGACTGGGCGGGTTCGGGACGCGGGGGCGATTACACGGCATTCGTCACGGTGTGCAGGAGCGGCGAGATAAGTTACGTTGTCGATGTCGTTCGACTGCGGGGAGTCTCCTTCCAGCAGCAGCAGGGGAAGCTGTGGCAGCTCTGGAAGAAATACGGAGAGTGCGGGATTCTGGCGGAACAAAACAGTTTGGGCCAGGTGATCCTGGAAAATCTGCGACGCTCCGGTATTTCGGTGAGGGGCTGGCAGATGACGAATGCAACGAAAGCGAAGCTGGTGGATTTCACGTCGCTGAGCATAGACAGGGGAACGCTGAAGCTCCCGGACGATTCGCCTGAACTGGTAGCCGAGCTGCTTTCCTACGCGGCCGTTCCGCTGGCGAACGGGATGACGCGGTTTTCGGCTCCCCAGGGCGAGCATGACGATCTGTGCGTGGCCATGATGCTGGGCCTCTGGGGCGTGAATCACTTCGGCGCTATGAACACTCCCCAGGGGCTGGAGGCCGCGCGCGAACTCGCGGCGAACATCCTGGGCGGCCGGTACACCGGATTCTAGGGCCGAACTGTATCGTCTGGAACCGTTTGCCAGGTAGAGAACCGACGGTCCAGACGCTGCGTGAAGATTCGAAGGAGTTCGTGCTCATCAAACTCTGCGTCCGGAAGAAGTTCCTGAACCGCTTCCGTCAGAGCGTGACGGAATTCGGTTGGATGACGCTCGATGATTCTCGTTAGCCTCACTTGAGCCATAGAGGTTTATGCTCTTGGTGTCCTTCTTGTGCGTGTCCCACTCCGGCGCTCTTGTGAACGTAGTTTGAGGTCACTCTGCTGAAGCACCTTCCTTCCTGTGCGCTCGTTGGACTCTATTAAGGATTCAATCTGTTCTCGAAGCTTGTCGCTGATGCCTGGTTCGTTCAGCGATTCTCTAAGGCGTTCGACACGCTGGGCGGCACTCTCATACATCTGCGTGAAGGTTGTGATTGGATTTGCGCTCGTTTCCTTCGCGGCGGGTTGTGCTGGCGCAGGTGTCGTTTCTTCTGGTTTTCTCTTCGTTGCCATTGTCGGCCACCCCTCGGACTTATTGACCCCTGTTCTCGTCGGCCTTTCGCAGGCCTGACTTTATCACACAAAGAGATTAGACGCTATGACTCCCTCTGAGGTGCAGGGGTTACGCTTCTTGCGGTATGCCTTTTCCCACGCTTTCCTGATAAACTTTCTGGCGACGGAACTCGACGCCGCGGCGAAATGCCCTTGAATTCAGCTTGCGCTGCAAGTTAGACGGCGCGGCGGAGGCTGTCGCGCAGTTCAATACTTCCAGGCATGATCGCTTCGCACACCTCATCGCGGTCGATGGTCTCGAACTCCAGAAGCGCCCAGGCGACGGCCTCGATGAACTGCGTCCGTCTGTTCACGAGATCCCTGGCCCTGAAATTCAGGTAGCGCAGGAAGGCGTTCTCGGTTTCGCCGGGGCTCACGAGGTACCCGGACAAATGGACGACCGCGTGATAGTCGTGCTCGTAACCCCATCGTGGCTTTCGCCCCAGAAAGAGGGCCTGAGCGTGGCGCCCGGCGAACAGCGAAATGATTCTCTTCTCGCCATATAACCCTTGCCGGTCGGAATTGTCGCAGTCCGGCTGAAACCAGCGTGGGGTCTTCGAAAGAACGTGCCCGAGGGAATCTTCATCGGATTTGATCGTCGCGTGCCTGAACGGAATATGCAGGAAGAACATAGCCACGGCGTGGCCGGCCTCGTGCCAGGCAACCTCCTGAAGCCTCCGGAAGGCTTTTGCCGACATTCTTTCGAGGGCATTCTTCTCGACTGCTTCGTTGCTGATCTGTCGTGTACGCATGATTCCTGTCGCCTCCAATCCTACGCTTCCCCGGCGCGCCGGGCACTTCTCTCCTCGACTGTCGATGGTAGCCACGCTGGTAGCCACGGGGATAGAATCCTATGGAAACTGTGGACAATCCGACACTTTTCCCGCCCGTAACTCATTGATAGATATACACGGTAGTACTCTGTGTACGGCCTAAATCCCATTTCGGGACCAGGAGGTCGGTGGTTCGAATCCACTCGCCCCGACCAATTCCTTCAAGGCGTCGCCGTGTGGGCTCTGCGGGCGCTTGTCGCGGCTGTCTTCGGTGATGCCGGGAAAACGCGCATGCGCGCCCGAGACCACTGGGATCACTGGTTCTCGAGCAGTATCGGCCTGGCGCCAATATGTATTGGCGCGCCCGCGGTGGCCGGCGTACTCTGGCCGGTTAGATCGCGGAACCTGATGTATCCGGCCGGAACGATGTAGGTGGACGTCGTGCAGACGCCGGCGCTGCAGGTTTGCGACGCGTCCCACACGGCGGTCGCGCGATAGCCCGGCGCCCTTGTCAGCGTGCAGGTCCACACCGCGCCATTCTGAGAGCAGGGGCCTGCGGACGTGGAGCCCACGATCCAGTTATAGACCTGCTGGTAAGCCACCCCGGCCGGATGAATCCCGGAAGGGCTCCAAAGTGTGCCCGCGGACGTGTTGTCCCACGCGTACCACCAGAAACGCGAGATTCCCGCTCCCTGCTTGAGCAGGTAGAAGCGGGCCAGGAAAGCCGCCTGCCCATCCGGATCGGGGAGATTGACGTTGCGCCCCCAACTTCCCTCGGTGTCCCAGACGGGTTTGGAGCTGACGCCGCTTTCCGCCGCCGCCATCCGGATGCCTGAGATATTGCTCAAAACGCTTTCCGGCGGTTGTCCTTCGCTGACATAACCGTGCAACGCGAGCACGTCCACCGCTGATGCGCCGCCCAAGTTCAGGAACTGCCACATGAACGTATAATCGCCGGTAACCGGGGCTGGACTCACGATCAGAGCCGCGGGGTCGATGCTCTTGATAATCCTGCCTGCGTCGCTGGCCATTCTGGCAAGCTGGGCGACGGTGCCTTTCCACTGCGTGTGATCGCTTGGCTCGTTCCAGACCTCCCAATACCTGATCCTGCCCGCGGCGTGCGTTGCCACCGCGGTTACGAAATCCTCCCAATGCTGGTCCGAACCCGAGCCGTCGGCGTTCAGGTCCACGGGGGGCTGGCAGAATCCCGGCCCGTTCTGCCGATACTTGCAACTCGTGTCGCCCTTGACCGTCGCCGCCCACTCCGGCGTCCCTGCCAGCGTGAAGAGAATGTCGGTGGCGTTGTTTGCCGCCGCCATCGCAAGCACCTCGTCCAGTTGCGAAAAATCGAAGACACCGGGCGCTTTGTTCATCTCCATCCACTGCGTTCCGGTATCCCACATCCGGAGCGTGCCGAACGGAACCGCGGGCCACGGGTCCTTGCCGGTGAAAGTATTCACCGACACATGCATTCCAAAGAGTGTGGAAGGAACGCTCCCGGGCGTAACCTGAGCCTCGACAGGAAGCGAGACGGAATTGGAGAGGGCGCCGCCGGGGTTCTGGACCGAGATCAGGGCGCTCCCGGGCGACACGATCAGGTTGGCCGCCACCGTCGCCCGCAGTTGTGTCGAGCTGACAGAAGTGGTGGGCAGCTCCGTTTCCGCGGATCCGTTGGTCCAGCGGACTGTGGCTCCGGCGCCGAAACCGGCCCCGCCGACCGCCAGGCTGAAAGCCGCGCCGCCGGCCGTCACCGCATTCGGGTTGAGGCCGCCCGAATTGCGGATTGCGGGCTTGACCGGCACCTTCTGTGCGCCCAGCGGAACCGCCAGAATGAGCGCGCCAGTCAGCCAGAGACACGTCCGCACAGACGTCATGTACTGCTCCTCACCTCTTATCGGTTGCACACACAGGGAAGTGGAGGGCAACTTACCCCAGCGGGCTCACGAGAGTCTTAGCACGCTACGCCAACCTAGTGTATCAGCCGCCCTCTCGCTCTCTCGCTGGTTTTTGCGGGTCCGCGCGAAAAATGGGAACGCTCGCGATTTGGCGGGGAGTGGCCCGGGCTGGCAACCCATTCGCCGCCCCATGGCCACGGACGAAAAGCTCACTGGTTCTCGAGCAGTATCGGCTTTGCGCCAATGCGTATCGGAGAGCCCGGAGTGACCGCCCCGGTCTGGCCGGCAAGATCGCGGTACCCGACGAATCCGGGCGGAACGATGTAGCGGGACGTTGTACACTCGCCGGCGCTGCAAGTCTGCGACGCGTCCCAGACGGCGATCGCGCGATAGTTCGGCTCCCGGGTGAGCCCGCAGCTCCACACCGAGTCCTCCCGCGAGCAAGGGCCCCCGGACCTGGCGCCCACCAGCCAGTGATAAACCTGCTCATAAGCCACCCCGGCCGGACGAATCCCGGAGGCGTCCCAGAGCGTACCCCAGAGCGGTTCGTTCCACGAATACCACCAGAAACGCGCGATTCCAGCGCTCTGTTGCACCAGGTAGAAGCGGGCCAGGAACGCCGCCTGTTCATCCGGGTCGGGGACATTGACATTGCGTCCCCAACTGCCCTCGGTATCCCAGATGGGCCTGGAGCTGATGCCGCTCTCCGCCGCCGCCTCCCGGATGGCGGAAATCTTGTTTAACACGCGTTCCGGAGGTTGTCCGTTGCCGCCATAGCCGTGAAACGTGATCACGTCCACCGCCGAGGCGCCGCCCGCCTTCAGGAACTTCGACATAAACGAATAGGCGTCGGAGACGGGCGTTGGAGTGGTGATCAGAGCGCCGGGGTCGATGTCCTTGATAATCGTGCTGGCGTCCCTCGTCATTCTGGCAAGCTGAGCGAAGGTGCCCTTCCACTGGCGAGGATCGCTCGGTTCGTTCCACACTTCCCAATACTTAATTCTGCCCGCGGCGTGTTTTGCGACCGCCGCCACGAACTCCTTCCAATGGCGGTCCGGCCCCGAACCGTCGGGATTAAGGTCTTCGGGAGGCTGGCAAAACCCCGGCCCATTCGCCGGATACCGGCAACTCGTATCGCCCCTGACCGTTGCAGCCCAGTCCGGCGTTCCTGCCAGCGTGAAGAGAATGTCGGTCACGTTGTGGGCGGCGGCCATCGACAGCACCTTGTCCAGTTGCGAAAAATCGAAGAGGCCAGGCGCTCTGTTCATCTGCATCCACTGCGTTCGGGTATCCCACATCCGCAGCGTGCCGAATGGGACTGCCGGCCAGGGGTTCCTGCCGGAGTAGGTATCTGCATGCATGTGCATGCCAAAGAACGTGGGCGGAATACTCCCCGGGGCAACTCCTGCATTCCTGGGATACGTGACCGAATTCAAGGTAATGCGTGCTGGGTTCCGCATCGAAATCAGGTTGGCTGCCACGGCCGCCGATCGTGTTGGGCTGACCGCGCCGCCGACGGTAACCGCGCTCGGCCCGAGAGACACGGGCTCCTGAGCTCCCCTCGGTGCGGCCAGAATCAATGTACTGGCAAGCCAAAGACAGGTCCGGACACACTTCACACCAAATGCTCCTCGTCCTGGTCGCCGGCTGTTCGCGAACAGGAAGGCAACCTCCGGGTACACCCCGGAGAATCACTGTTGAAGGTCCCGGGATCAAGTGTAGCAGGATACTGAAAAAGGCCCACGTAGCTCCCATTCGGACCACAGACTCAAGTCTGTGCCACCTGTTATCAGTGACCCGGCAGCACGTGGTGGCACAGGCTTCAGCCTGTGAAGGCCTTTTCAGCAACCTGCCGCAATTGCCTGGCGCTGCCAGCGGGCCCTTGAACGCCCAAGATCAGATGTTGGCGTCAGTTCGGGATGTCGGGCAGGCTGGCGAACCGCACACCAGCGGGTAACAGGCTCCGAGCGCTCGCGATCGGATTGCCGTAAGTCCGCCAGCGCAAGTGGCGGCCCGAGGTCAGGAAGTTGTCAATGCGCGGTAAGCGTCCACGGCGCACCTTGCGGCAGCAGGCCAGGTGAAAACCTCTTTCACCCGCTGTTTCGCCGCCATTCCCAGGGCGGTGCGCCGGGGCTCGTCGAGGATCAGCGACCGGACCGCACGAGCGACCGCGGGGCTGTCGCCGGGGGGGACGAGTATGCCGGTGTCCGGCGTCACCTGCAAGGGGATGCCGCCCACCCTCGTGGCCACCACTGGCTTGCCGGCGGCCATCGCTTCGAGCACCACCAGGGGAAGCGTGTCGGCGCGCGTAGGGTACACGAAGACGTCGCACACGTTATACAGGGCCCGCAAGTGCTCGGCCGTCAATCTGTCCGTGAACGTTATACGCGTTGCCACGGATGAATCGAGGCGCGAATCGCGAAGGAGGCGTTCCCTTTGGCCGGGCTTGAGACTCCCGCCGACAACTGCGCGAAAGGGAACTCCCAGTTCGCCAAGGCTGCCCAGGAATACGTCGACGCCTTTATACAGGTGCAGGCTCCCCATGAAGAAGAGCACGGGGGGACCGCTCGCCGCCAAACCGAACCGCTCCCTCGTTTCGGCAAGTTCGCCGGCGCCGGGCTGATCGAGAAAGAAATCATCAACTCCATTGCGCACAACCAGGGTCCTCGCCACGGGCACGGGTATATCGCGAAGAAGATCGGCATCGTATTCCGAGAGACAGAACACTCGGTCCGCATCGCGCAGAAGTGCCCGGTACGGCCGGGACATGGCGATGTGCACCAGTACCGTTTTCAGGAGACCGAAACGGTTTATGGCGGCATAGTCGGAGAGTTCGACCAGACCGTGCGTGCTTACAACGAAGGGTACGTTGGCGCGCCGGCAGGCCCGGGCCACTCTGCGGGCCTCCCAGCCGGGCACCATGTTGTGAATGTGGACAAGGTCATACTTCTCTCTGGCGATCAACTCCGGTATCTCCGACCGGTAGAAGGGGATCCTGACAAATCCCGGAAGGGCCGCGGGCAGTCCGTCCAAAAAGCTCCTGCAGGGAAAGTGGAGCTCGCGTGCGGCCTGGTGGCGGATGACCTCGCGTGACGACCACATGATTGCCAGGTCGACGTTCACGCCCGGAATCTCGCCAACCGCCAGGGCCAGGCTCCGCGCGGCGTTGGTCGCTCCGTTGATGAGTCTGAGAGGATGTCCTATTACCGCGAAGAGGACTCGCAGATCAGTTGGCAATTCCCGCCTCTTCATCGGCGCCGGGCGCGCAGGGAGGCGCCAGGCACGCGGGTGGAAAGTCACGCGCGCGCCATGTCTGCCGCAGCGTGCGCCGCAGGTCCCACACGGGGCTCCATTGGTAGACGCGTCTTACTTCCTCGATCGACGCGCACGCATATGGCCGGTCGCACACTCTCAGCTTACCGGGATCGCAGGTCGCCGAAAGCGTCTCTCCCGAGACAGCACCGAACTCATCGACCAGTTGTTGGACGGAGTATGCGTTGCCGGTGCCGACGTTCACACAGTCGCACGCGCCGGCGGTCTGCCGCGTCAGAGCGATGGTGGCAAATGCGGCTGCCGCGTCGTACACGCAGATGTAATCGCGCTTGCTGGCCAGATTCCCCAGGCTCAGTTCCCGGTTGCCCGCGACGATCTGCGCGAGTATCGTGGGCACGACGTGGGGATTGGTCTCGCCGGGCCCGACCACGTTGAACAGCCTCACGATGGTCGAACCGAGGGCGCGCTCCTGAGTGAAGCGCCGCACGTAGTTTTCCCCGTGGAGCTTGCTCAATCCATACACGTCCATGGGCGCCAGGAGACTCTCCGCCTCGCGGTGAGGAGATTCCTCGGCGCCGTAAACCGCCGCCGATGAAGCAAAAACGAAACGCGTTCCCTCGCCGCAGCAATGCAGCACGGAGACCGTGCCGGCCTCATTGACCGAAACCGCTTCGGCGGGGAACGCTTCGCATTCGGGGATGTAGTGAATCGCGGCAAGGTGGACCACAATGTCTGGCCGGGTTGCTTTCCACGCGAGTCGGAGTTGTGTTGTGTCCCTGACGTCGTGTTCGAACAGCCGGAAGCGCCCGCGTTCATCGTCGCTGAATCGGTCCCGGCCCGAGCGGAGGTTATCCACCACGGTGACCTCGTGTTCCGCGTACAGGGCGCGGACCAGGGCCCGGCCGACAAAACCGTTACCGCCTGTTATGAGTATTCGCATGAGCTGGGCGATGTGGCAATGTTACACCACCCGAACCGCCGGAGCGGTTCTGTCCGCGATTCCCAAACGGCGTCGATTGGCGTTCCTCGCCAGCCAGCGCATTCCGGTCTTATTCCTTCGAGAACATGTTCGTATTATCTGAGATCTTTTAATTGAATTGCTTTAATCGCAATAATTGCAGAGAGACGTTCCATGCGAATTTCGAGCCGAGCACGAGATATCTGTACCAGAGCCGGCGAGGCTCGCTTACCAGCCGGTAGAACCACTCCAGACCGTTCTCCCGCATCCACGGCGGGGCCTGCCTGACGGTTCCCGCGAGAAAGTCGAAGGCAGCGCCCACACCGACCATGACGGGCACGGGCAATTGCCGGTGCGAGTGCATCCATCTTTCCTGCGTTGGGGTGCTGAGCCCCACCCAGATAACATCCGGCCGGAGTCTCTCCACCACGGCAGCGAGGGCCCGCTCCTCCGTGTCGTTCAAGGGTCGAAAAGGAGGACAGTAGACGCCCGCAACCTGTGTATTGAGGCTCTCCCGCAACCGGCGGGCAAGCGATTCCGCCACCCCGGGAGCACCTCCATACAGAAAATGCGTATAGCGGTTTCCGGTCTCGCGGAGAAACGTCTCCATCAGTTCGGGGCCATAAACCCGGCGGTCCAAACGCAAACCCTGGCGGCGGCCAACCCAGACCAGCGACATCCCATCCGGAACGACAATGTCGGCGTCCTCGAGGACGCGCTTGAATTCCGGGCTCCGCCGCGATTCCATGACCCCGTGCATCCCGGTCACGGCGATGAACCTGGCGCTCCTGCGCTCGCGAATCCACTCTTCCATGATGGACACGACCGCGGGGATCTGGACGGCGTCCACGCGAACGCCGAGGACATGGAAGCTATTCATTATCTAATTCGGGGACGTTCACGCTAATCCCCAATTACCCGGCGGGGCTTTCGGCGGCGATTCCGAAATCCGTAATTGGGGACTGCGGCGAACGTCCCCGAATCGCCTCTGGCGCACGGCTCCGCTGGGCCACATAAGCCAGTCTCTCGCTGATGGTGATCAGAGCCAGCATGGTTACGAACGGGCCTTCCGCTCGTCCGCCGAAAACGGCGTTAGACATGCCAGCTACCAGCACATTGAGAAGCATTGCGCCGCCACCGATGGCCACGGTCCGAAGAGATGCGGGACAACCCGACAGCCGGACGACTCTTGCCAGACGCGCAATGATCGCGCACTGGATCGCCAGGACAAGCGCCAGCCCGAGGAGCCCGTTGTTGAACAGCGCTTCCAGAAAACCGTTGTGCAGGTTCGCGGGATCCCAGATGACACCGCCCACCTGCACGGAAACGAAACGCGACGACGCATATCCATACCCGGTCAGCGGCCGGTTCACGATCAGGGGGAACGCCAGGTCCCACAACCCGGTCCGCCCGGTAAGAGTAGAGGCCTCCCCGGATGCCAGGTAGTTTCGCAGGTAAGAGGATACGGGCGTGACGCTGATGACCATGGCGCCCAGCACAGCAAGGCCCGCAAAAACGCCGACCGCCGCGCCCACTCGACGCTGGACCGCGAAGAACAACACTGCCGAAAGGACGCCTCCCAAAATGGCGGTCTTCCCGCCCGCCAGGAACATGACCCCCGCCCCGGCCACTCCAAGGACGCCCACCCACCTGGCGCGAAGAAGGGGCCCGGCGGCGAGGGCGGTCAGTAAAAGAGTCGCGGCCATGCCGGAAAGTCCGGTGGGAGAGATGCTGGTGCCAAGCCTTCCGTCCTCGAAGATCGGGCCGGGATAGAACAGCGCTCTCAGCGGCGGCACGATGGTCACGAATGCCAGGCCCCAGAGCGTGACCTTGAGGAACGACTTCAGATCCTCCTCCTCGCGAATCCGGCTGGCGCACATGGTGAGCAGCAGTATCGTCAGCGCCAGTTTGAAGGACCATGCGGCGGTGAAGACCGGCCGGATCGCCCAGGCGCAGGATGCCAGGCAAAGCGCGCCATACAGGGCGAGCCAGCGATAAGGGCCGCGCAGCAGAAGTTTCAGATAGCCGGAATCGCGGAACGTCAGCACCAAAGCGGCGGCGAACACCATCACCCAGATGGAAGCTTCGGCATACGCCTCCGGCGCGAAATGACCGGCCATGGTGGTCTCCGTTTCGGCGCGGTGCACAAAAAACTCCTCGGAACTCATTAGCACCCACCAAAGCGCGAAGGTCAGGTTTCGCGGTCTCTCGCCGGAACGGCTCAGAGCGGCGACGACACACAGCAGCAGGACAAACAGGTTGCCAATGATGGCCACCGGCAGCATGTCGGTGGAGAGCATCCAGGCCGGGGCCAAAAAGGCGGCTGCCAGCGAACAGACAAAGAGACAAGCGAAGCCCGCGGGCGCCGCAAGTTCAAACGTGGCGCCTGCGCGCCGGCCGCTGCCGAGTCCTCCAAACATCATCGAACCGCCATGTCCCCCGCCGCCTTCTCCGCCAGAGGATAGTCGAGGCGCCGAAGGATGTCCTCGCTCCAGCTTTCGATGACGCGGGCATGCTCAGGGCCCAGACTCTTCCGCCAGCCACCGGCCTGACCCGAGCGGACGAATTCGCCTCTCTTCGAGGCGGCCTGGGGTTCCTTCAATTCCTTCGCCCGCATGCGGTCTATGGTGTTGTCGAGAACAGCGGCGCGAATGGCCTCCGGCTGGGCATGCACGCCCAGAAACTCCAGGATGGCGCGGACCGCCGCCTCGGTGTCTTTGCGCAGGTCCTCAAAGCGGACGATGCGGATCCGCTCATTGGCGCGGCTGGCGTCCAGCCAGCTTGCCGCGTGGTCCCGCCACGAGCCGTATCGGCTCAGCTCGCCGCGGACGAACAAGTTGACGTAAGAATCCAGGCGGTCGGTCATCTGGCCGAGAGCCTTTTGGTAGGCGAATTCCGAGAGCAGAACGTCGCGAGGATCCCGGACCAGATAGACCGCCCGTTTATACTCAGGGCGAAACGCCTCGTGCGTCTGGATCACCCGCCCCCCATCCGCCAGGCGATAAGCGCGCTCGTGAAACCCGACTCGCGGAATCTGCTCATTCACTTTCTGGAAGGAAGAAGGCAGGCCGGTGAGCACTTCCTGAAGCACGAACCTCAGCCACGTGCTTCCCGACCGCGGGTAGGACGCGATGAAGACATCGGAGGGCGCGATATCCCTGTGCCGGTACCTGGTCACCAGAACGCGCAGTTTCGTTTTCGAAAGCGCGAAGCGAAGTTTTCGACCAGCCGTCATGTAAGCCCCTCAGCCGTCCGCTCACCGCACCGGCGAATCAGTCCCCCGCACTCGCGGCGCCGCGTGCTGGGCGCCGAGTTTGAAATTCCGGTACCACGTCAGCCACCTCAAAGGCAGCAGACAATAGACAACAAGCACGAAAGCGTCCCGTGCGCGAAAGAACCTCCAGGAAGCGCGGTCTCGGGCTCGCTCCAGGATTCCCGGCGTGGCGCCATCGCTACCCTGGGCCGGGCGGAACCATGGCCAGGCCGGCCCGTACCGTTCGCTCCACAGGTTGCTGTAGCGGTCGATCCTGGCCTGGAGGTCCGGGCTCAGGAGGGCCTCGTCCGGTTCGGACGAGAAGCGGATCTCCTCCCTCCGAACGGGGGCATGATGCTCGCCCTCGGGAAGAGCGCCGCGGTCGGCGCCTTCCAGAGAAGTCATGGCCGGATCGAAGGAGGTCCCCAGAAAGGTACAGATCGTTCGCATGGTCTCTTCGGAATTCGACACGAGCTGGTCGTAAGTCAGACGATGCACCGGCAAGCCGTTCCGCGAGAGCCATTCGAAGTCCTGCTGGAGCGCTTCGCAATTGAACAAAGCCCGGGTGAGTATTCCACGTTTGGAGAACCACGCATTTCTGCTCCGGCCGGCGCGGATGATACTACGGCACACGCTCGCCGGGTCGCGCGCCAGGATGAGGAATCTCGCGTCCGGGAACAACCTGGCGAGCCGCCTGGCACGACCGGGAAAAGCGGGAGATTTTTCACCCCAGATACGGGCGCCCTTCCGGCGCGCATAATCCTTGTAAGCGGCTTCCACTGCCGGCCGGAGACTCGAAATGCCTGCGAGCCGCCCCTGCGCGTCCCTGAGATCGTGCCGCCGGAGCGAGGAGTTCCAGAAATCCCAGCGAGCAGGCCAGTCGCGCCGCGGAATAACGAACAGCGGCCGGAACAACGGGAGGTCGCCTTCCCACAGGAGAGCAATTTCCGGATTCTGGTTTAGCAAAGCGTGCAACAGCGAGGTTCCGGAACGCCAAACCCCGATGACGAATAACGGCCCGCTCCAGATTTTCGATTCGCGATTCGTTTCTGTCACTGTATCCGGACCTCGGTCCGCGCGGCGATCCGGACGGGAAAACGGGATCTTCGAGATCCGGCCCCAGTCCTGCCGGCCTTGTGCCACAGCACGCCTGGCAATGCGTCAGAGAGTTACCGCGGTCCCAGCATAGCACTGCTGTCCGGAATGCAGCGGCGCGAGCCGTTGCGCGGGTACCGCCATCAGGCGCCCGCCACCCCTCGTCAGGGACAGCTCGAAAATCTGAAAGACACAATTCTGGTGCGCCAGTTCCCCTGCCCGCTGGCGCTCAGGTACTGATTGGTATACCAAAACGTGCAGTCGTCAAACGGATCGACGGACATGGAGGTGTAGTAACCCCACTTGGGGTCGTTGGGCGGCAGATTTGAGCCGTGGCCTTGCTGAACGCTGACTTCCTCGTCCATGGTTCCCGCGGAATCCGTGGCCAGCCTTCCCGTGATTCGGATTGCCGGGAACACCGTTGTGCCCGAGACGCTGTAGCCGAGCGCCATGTTGCCGGCCCTGTCCATGGCCATGCTCCCCTCCCACCGGTTCTGCGGAAAGCGAGACACCCCAGCGAAGCTCTCTGTGTCCCTTGCCCTTGTATATTCGTCCGCGATGTCCGGCGGATACGTCCCCCACTGAAAAACATCCAGCGTGCCCTGAGACGGCCGTAGCTCGTACCAGCGGATTGCCGTGGCGCCGCCCCAGCCAACCGTATGATTGACCACCAACGACTCGTGCCCACCGTAGTTCCGGTATGCCAGCCGGTACATCAGCCGGTCGAAAGTCGGATCCAGCCTCTGCTTTGTGTTGGGCTGAGAAATGCAATACAACCCAACCGAACAAGCCGGGGCGAACGGGGCGACCTGAATCGGGAACGGTCCCGAGAATGTGGAGTTGGACGGAACATTGAAATCCACGTGGAATGTCCACAGATTCAAGGCGTTCCCGTCGAGGTCCAGCATGTAGTTCACGCTGCCCGCCGGCGGCGGGTTCGTTCCGTCCAGATCCGCGGGCAACAGGCTGTGGTACGTTGGCCCCGAGGTGGGAAAGCATATCGGCGGCCTCATGAGATTGCCGGTGAGCATGTTCGTCCGGTCCAGCGCGCAAGCCGTGGCCTCCAGAAACGCGAACTGGTTATTCTGGTCGAGATCGTCGTAAGTCAGATAATAGGCGTCCGGCCAGACTCCGAGTTTCGGATAATCGGGGAATTTGACGATGTTTGGAATCGTATATTGGTAATATTGGCCCGTGGCGTCGGGGGTCTGAGACACGGCGATGCACATGGTGTAAGGACCGCCGGTCGGGCCGGCATGGTTCAGCAGAACCCAGCGATTCGCCAGCTTGTCATATTGGACAATGGAATCGCCCTGCGTGGACGTCTGGCAATCGCCGACACCGCCACTGCCATGCTCTTTCCAAAACACGCTTTCCACCACCGGACCGTAGGTCAGCTGCCCAGTGCTCTTGTCGAATACGGCAATGAACGGGTTCGCTCTTTGCACGTACTGAGTTTCCCCAACTGCGCCGTTCACGTCGGGATAGAGGAACGGTTGAGCGGACGACGCGTCGATGCCCTCGAAATTGAGCAAAACCTGAAGCGGAGCCTGCCGGTACCGCACAAGATCCGGTGAGTCCACCGGCGCGGCGATTTCGGCGGAATGCATCGCTTCCGGATGGATTGTGGACAAGGGCGGTGAGAGGTCCCGATGAATCTCCGGGCTCGCTTCGTTCTGTGCCGGCGCCCGCACGGCAACCAGCCAGGCAGTGGAGAGAACAAACCGCATCAGAATTCTCATCCCTTATCTCCCGTCTCGTCGCCGATGGCGCGGGCGGCGGTTCTCATCATTATCCAGAGAAGCAGCAGGGCCGTCGCATCCGACACATTCATGCCCCATATGGCTCCCGACAATCCGTACATTCGCACAGCCGGCAGCCCGATGGCCAGCGAAGCGGCGGCGGCAGCGCCGTACGCCTGGAAGATCAGGCGCGGCCGCTCCATCGCGCGCAGCACCGTCGCGTAGCCGAACGTCCCCCCCCACAGGATGGATCCGATGGCCACCAGCGGAAGCAGTTGAGCGACGCCAAGGTATTTCCCCCGGTAGAGCAGTTGAAAAATCGAACTCCTTAACAACAGCACAGACGCCCAGTACGCGGTACACCCGCCCATCGTCGCGACGGTCAGCAGGCGGGTCAACCTGGCGAGTTTCCGTCGTCTTCCCTCTCCCCGCAGCCGGGCGGCATACGGGAGCAGCAGCATCGTAAATGCCGCCTGCACCTGGGTGAGCGGCGCGGCGAGATTCATCAGAGCCTTCAGTTCCCCCGCGCTGGCCAGGCCGGAGAGCTTTCCGAGCACCGGGAAGAAAACATACGCGGGCACCCAGGAAGCGATGGAGCCTCCCAGCGCCCAGCGCCCATATTGCCAGTGTCGCGCCCACGTCGCCCGCATGGTCGGGCCGGGCAGGCCTGGATCGAGCGACGGGATCAGCCACGCCAGCAGCGCGCACCCGGTTAGCAGGGCGGCCGCCCCGATAACCAGAAAAGCGGCCAGAGGCGAGAGCCGGTTGGCGCGATATGCCAGCCAGAAACCCGCGATCATCAACACGCAGTACAGCACCGCTCCGGCGGCAGCCGAGCCCGGCGAAGTGATCAGGTAGCAGCCCCGGCGCGCCAGCCAAAACAACAGAATGCAGGGCGCGGCGAAACTCATTCCGGCGAGCGCTCCGGGCAGACCGCCCGTGTCCTGACGCAACTCGGCCACGCCCGCCATGGCTCCCAGAATGAGCAGCACGGCCGCGGAAATCGCGGCGTGGATCCACAGCAGGGATCGCAGATACGATTTGAGCTCGGCGCGATAAGCGCCGCCTCCAAATACCGACATGGGCTCCAGCAGCAGGCATTGGTACAGCATGGAGAGCAAAAGAAACAGGGCGAAAACCAGGGCGAACGCCCCGTACTGGTCCGCTTCCAGCCACCGTGCCAGCAGGATGCTGACGGCGAAATTCGAAGACGATACGAGACCCTGGTCGGCGACGGCGAACCCGCCTCTCCGGACCCAGATCCCAACCTTACCGGCCAGAGCCACCCGGGCCAGCCTGACTATTGTCGCGGGACGGGAGGCTAGCCGACAAGCACCGCTCCCAGCAGGGCGAGGTTCACGGCGGCCAGCGTCTGTTTGACGCGAATCGCCTCCTCCCGGCGCGTCGAGTTCGCCTTGACAATCAGCACCGCGCCATCCGCGGCGGGCGCGAACTGCGCGGCGCCGGGATAGTCCTGCCCTCGCCCGCCGTTAATCAACACGAAATCGAATTCGCCTCGCAACTCCTCCATTCGCGATCGAAACGCGTCCGAGTAGCACAAGACCGCCGGCTCCGGTAACGGACTCCCACACGGCATGGCCCACAAGCGCTCGCCGCGAACCGGCTTCGCGAAGTCCTTCAGGTGTCCCGCCTCCACCAGCAGATCGCTCAGGCCGGGGCTCCTGCCAATTCCGAAGTACACGTGCACCGACGGCGCCGCGAAATTGGCATCCACTACGCAGATCGGACGTGTGGTCAGGCCGGCGAGAGCCTCGGCCGTTCCCGCGCACACCCAGCCACAGGATTCATCTTCTTCCGCGCTGCAAAAGACGATCGACCGTGGGGCGTCCGACACCGCGAAGAGCTGGTGAGCCAGGCGCAGCAGTTCGCCGCGGGGCAAGCCGCTGGTTCTCTGTCCGCTTCCGGCGGAATCCGCGACCGGCATTGCCTCGCCGCCCTCCGATCGTCTGGCGGCTTCCACGGCTGTGTTCAGTTCCATGCTCATGACGCGGTTCTCTTCGACTACTCGATCCTCCGCCGGTATGCCGGTCCTTCTATCGCCTGCCGGCTGCCGGCCGGAACGACCACTGGTTTTGAAATGGCGGCAAGCACGGGCACGTCCAGAAACTGTTCGATTTCGTCGCGAGTGCGAAAAGTCGGGTCCAGGAAGTCCGCCGCGAATCCGGCGCCCAGGCTGAACATGAGACAAATGAGGCCGCCAATGGCAATGGTGACGATGGGGGACCGCGTCGGCAGCTCCGCCGGAACGGGCGTCTCCGCCAACGCGACGTTGGAAATTCGCTTGTTGTCCAATTCGTCGGAAATTCGCGCTTCTTCCCGCTTCTGCAGGTAGAGCAGGTAATTCTGTTCCTCCGTTTTCAGTTGCCGGGCCAGGTCCTGCTGCACATATCCGTTGCTGTCCAGCGCCACCGCTCTGCCCTGGAACAAGGCTTCGGAACGCGCGGTTTCCCCGGCCTGTGCCTCCAGACCGGCGAGTTCGGTCTCTACTTTGGCGAGCTCGCCGGACACCCAGACATAGGTCGGATTCTGATCCGAGGCGTCGTCGGTCAGAGGTCTCCTGGCCTCGGCGTCAATGGCCGCCCGCGTTTGCGCGATCTGCTCGTCGATCTCGCGCAGTGGCAGATAGCTGGAATCGAATCTCCCGGCCAGCTCGGTGCGCTTCAGGTTGAGGGTCAGCAACGTCGATTTCAATTGCTCCTGGAGTTGCGGGTTGTCGGAGGTCCTTACCTGCGTCTGGATCCGTTGTGGCGTGGACGCCAGCTCCCGCTCCAGCGTTGCGATGCGGTCCTTCGCGCTGCCTATCGCGGCGCGCAGTTGCTCGGCGGTCACGCGGAGATCGGCCAGCTTCTGCAAAACCAGGTCGCGTTCGAGCTGTGGAGCGGAGCTGCCTTCACGGCGTCCGAACTCGGCCAGGCGGCCTTCCGCGTCGCCCAGAGACTGCCGGTACTGTTCGGCGGCCTTCGCGAAGAAATTGTAGGCGCCCTCCGACTTATGCACGGCAACGTGTTTCGCCAGGTATAAGTCCGCCAGGGTTCGCAGCACCTTCGCGGAAAGCTGGGCGCTCCTGGACGAGTAACTCACTTCAATCAGGTCCGACTTCCTCAGCGGCTCAACCTTGAGATCCGATTTGAGCCTCCTCACCGCGCGCGCCCGCCGTTGCGCCGGCGTGCCCTGCCACATCCGCACCAGCGGACTCCACCATGCCGTCCCCGGCGCGTCCAGCTTGCAGGCGTCCACCACTTGTTCGAGCAGGTCGCGGCTGGCGATCAGCGCTACCTCGGAGTTGATGTCCTCCTCCGCTACGTCGCCGGCGGGCAGAATCCGGGCGATATTCGGTTCGGCGGTCACAATCGGATCCACGCGCTGACGCCTCACCAGAACCTCGAAGGACGATTCGTACTTGTTCCCGATCAGAAGCGTTACCAGTACGAAGCCGGTAAAGGTGGTGAGGAAGCAGGCAACGATCAGCCACCGCCGCCGAGCGAGGATTGCGAACAACTGCCGGGCGGATGGACGAACCGCGGCGCTGGCCGAATAGAACTCGCGGCTGGGCGGCTGCCACGGAGCGACTGCCTGCCCGTTGCCTCGGGATGACGCGTTCAGACCTTTGGGCTCCAGGATGATTCTCCTCTTCCGTCCTTACAGATTATTGAGATACAGCCCTAACCCGGAGGACGGAATCCATGGCTGGATCTTCGCAATTCTGCTCTTGGGGACGAACACCATGTCGCCGGTCTGCAGGTGAAGATCCTCGTCCAGCTTGCCCGTCCGCAACATTTCTTTCATGTTGACGACCTTCACTTCCACCCGGTCGTCCGGAGCCCTGCGCAGCAACAGCACCTGCGAATGCTTGGCGGCGTCGTCCAGCCCGCCCGCGATGGCCACCGCCTGAGTCAGCGTAACATCGCCTCGAAGATCGTATTTGCCGGGCTTCATCACCTTGCCAAGGGCCACGAAGTACGGCTTCTGAAAGTCCTTGATGGAAACTGTGATCACCGGATCCCGAAGGGTGCCCGCGTACGCCTTCCTGAGCGCCTCCACCAGTTGCGGAGAGGTCAGCCCCTGGACATGGAGATCTCCAGCCGTTTTCACGGAAATGAACCCGTCCGGCTGCACGGTTACCGTCTGGTTGTACTCCGGCACGAGCGGAAAATCCAACTCCAGGATGTCGCCGCAGCCGATCCGGTAACGCGGATTCCTGTCCGCAAACGCTGCGGCAGCCGAGCCCGCGCTCTGGCCCGACTGCGCGGAGGTTGTCGCCGGAGCGATACAGAGGACTAAAGCAGCCGCTGCGAGGCTGTTTGGAATCAGGGTTCTGAGAGTCATGGCTTGGCTGCCGCCTCCGTTCACGGAGCGTGATGCCGGAATTCTATTTATACTATGACGCGTTCTCCGCCTCTCTCGCATCATGGACACGCGGCGCCAGCCGCGTTTGTGTTGGTCCCGAAAGGAACGCGGCTGTCGCCGCGTGTCCGCAGCGTGCCGGTGTCAGGAAGCGCCGGTGTCCTTATCCCGCAGAATCCGGCAGATCCTTTCGGCGGCCAGTTCGGCGGTGTCGGACGGGGCCGCGTCGAGATCCACGAACCGGTCCGCGGCGACCAGCGCCTGCGCGCGCTCCCGCTCCACGTAGTACAGAGTGTCGGCGGCGCAAATCGCGATCAGGCCGGCCGCAACGAGATTCTGGGCCAGTTCCAACAGAACGCTCCCGTCCGTGTGCGCGGCAATCACATGCGTGATGTACCCGCGGTCGAACAGCCTGCGTTCGATGGCCTGCGCGAGCTCCGCTCCTCCATTGATCCAAATCAGCGCGGGAGCGTGACCGATTCGGGACTGCCGCCGGCTAACGGAAATCGTCTCCGCGTCCGACTGATGCGGACCCGATGCATCCGCCGCGACTCTGGGGTCGCGCCCGGTGATCATACCCGCCGCCACGGTCTCATTCGAGATCGGATCGATCAGGATGAAGCTGCCCGTGGTGCGATTGCGCCGGTAAGGGTCCACGAACATGGGCGAATGCGTATCGATGACCACCGCTCCAATCTCGTTCAGGTGCAGCTCGGAGGCGGCGTGCCGCTCCATGGTGTTGACATTGACGCGATAGCGGATCGAACGAACCTGAGCCTTTACGTGCCGGGCGGTGTGCTTGATTATGTATTGGCGGCGTAAATCGAGGGGCTTATTCCCCATCCAGACCAGCCGCGCGTCGATACAACGGGTGACCTGCGGCGGGTGAGACGGTTCCACCAGCATATCGCCCCTGCTGATATCGATCTCGTCCTCCAGACAAACCGTTACCGACATGGGCGGGAATGCTCGCTGCAGGTCGCCATCATAGGTCGTAATCGATTTGACATGCGATCTCCGGCCCGACGGCAGAACCATCACCGGGTCGCCGGCTCGCAGAACTCCCGAAGCCATCTGCCCCGCGTACCCGCGGAAATCCGCGGTCGGCCGCAGCACCATTTGCACGGGAAAGCGCAGCTCGGTGAGGTTCCGGTCGCTGGCGATGTGAACTCGTTCCAGGTAGTGAAGAAGGCTGGAGCCGTCGAACCAGGGCATGCGGTCGCTCTTCACGACGATGTTGTCCCCGTGAAGAGCGCTGACGGGGATGAAATAGAGATCCGTCACCTGAAGCAGCGCCGCGAATTGCCGGAACTCTTCGGCAATCTCCTCGAATACGTTCTCGCGATAATCGACGAGGTCCATCTTATTTACGGCGATTACCATGTGATGGATTCCGAGGAGCGATGCGATAAAAGCATGGCGGCGCGACTGCGCCAGCACGCCGTTCCGCGCGTCCACCAGAATCACGGCGAGGTCGGCGGTGGACGCGCCGGTGGCCATGTTGCGCGTGTACTGCTCGTGCCCGGGCGTGTCAGCGATGATGAACTTACGTTTCGCCGTGGAGAAATGCCGGTACGCTACGTCGATGGTGATGCCCTGTTCGCGTTCCGCGCGCAAGCCATCGGTGAGCAGGGCGAAGTCGATCGCCGCCGTGGTCTTGTCGAGGGTCGCCTTCCGCACGGAGGCGACCTGGTCCTCGTACACTCCTTTGGAATCGAAAAGGAGCCGTCCGATCAGTGTGGATTTGCCGTCGTCCACGCTGCCCGCTGTCGTAAACCGCAGCAGGTCCTTCTCTTCGCTTTTGCGAAGGAAACTTTCGATGTCCCCGATGTGCGGCGCCTCAATCGTCGCGCCCACCTAGAAGTACCCTTCCATCTTTTTGATCTCCATCGAGCCTTCCTGGTCGAAATCGATGACGCGATTCTCACGCTCGGAGCGGCGAAACAATATCATCTCTTCAATGATCTTCGGGAGCGTATCGGCATCGGAGCGGATGGCGCCCGTGCAGGGGCTGCAGCCAAGCGAGCGCATCCTGCACATCACCTTCTCTTTGTGCTCACCGGGAAGCAGCGGTACGTCCAGCTCCACCGGGATGAGGGTCCCTCTTCGATTCACCATCTCGCGCTCTTTCGCGAAGTACAACGGCACGATTGGAATGCTCTCGAGGTGGATGTATTGCCACACATCCAGCTCGGTCCAATTCGAGAGGGGAAATACCCGTATGCTTTCGCCGCTATTCAACCGGGAATTAAAGAGGTTCCATAACTCCGGCCGCTGGTTCTTCGGATCCCACTGTCCGTGAGCGTCCCGGAAAGAATAGACTCGCTCCTTGGCGCGCGACTTCTCCTCGTCGCGCCTTGCCCCGCCGATGGCCGCGTCGAATCCGCCGGCCGCCAGAGCGTCCAGCAAAGCCTGAGTCTTGAGCAGCCCGCAACACTTTTGAGTTCCCAGAACGAACGGGTTAGCGCCTGCCTCGATGGCCGCCCGATTCGTATGCACGATGAGCCGGGCCCCGATTTCGGCGCAGAACCTGTCACGGAACTCGATCATCTCCCTGAATTTGTAGGTTGTGTCGATGTGCAGCAGGGGGAACGGTATGCGCCCGGGATAGAAGGCCTTCTGCGCGAGCCGAATCATTACCGAGGAATCTTTGCCGATCGAGTAGAGGATCACGGGCCGTTGAAACTCGGCGGCGACCTCGCGAAAAATATGGATGCTCTCCGCTTCCAGCGTTCGCAGATGAGTTAATGTGAAGCTGTTCATCAGAGTGTCAGTGGCCGCCTGCGACCCAGCTCAGGCTGAAGCTTGCTCGATGCAAGCCAGCAACCGCCGCGCAAGCGTTTGCGCATTCGGCTCATCGATGATGCTGCCGTGATCGCCGGCCACTTCGAGTACGTCCACGCCGCGCTTCGCAATCTTATCCCAGCCGCCTTCCTGCTCTTCCGCGCCGCGCAGTGACTTCATGGCCGGCCGAAACAGCGTAATTCTCCCCGGATACGCCGCGGGAACGTAGGCTTCCTCGGCCTCGTGACAGCACTGGCGCACCAGTTTCAAAGCCGCCGGAAACGCCACGCCATTTACGGTTCGTCTGATCTTCTTTCTTGTCTTACGCGCGAGAAATTCGAACTGCTCGGCCAGGGATAGCCCCAGGAATCGCGAGAGCAACTCGCCTTTGGAAACCTGCGTTTCCGCAAACGTATCGAGCAGCGCCAGCAGGCGGACTTCCTGCCCGGCCTCGGTCAAACGGCGGGCAAGTTCCAGCGCTACCAGGCCCCCAAAGGAATATCCAGCCAAATAGTACGGGCCTTCGCGCTGCGCGGCGCGAATATCCTCGAGATAGCGCTGGGCCATGTCCTCTACGCGTCTCAGCGGGGCGTGTTTCCCGTCCAGTCCTTGCGCCTGCAGCGCATAAACAGGCTGGTTGGGCGCCATGTATTGCGCCAGCGCACGAAAACGCAGCACGTGCCCGCCGACACCGTGAACCAAAAACAGTGGAGTCCGCTCTCCCAGTGGCTGAATGGGGACCAGAGAAGAGACCGGCGGAGTCCAACCTTCCATGCGGACGAGTTTCGCCAACTGCTCCACCGTGGGCGCCTGCAGCAGAGTCGCCAAAGGCAGGTCTTTGTGAAACGCGAGTTGGATACGATTCATCAGGCGGATGGCCAGCAGGGAATGGCCCCCCCATTCGAAGAAGTTATCCGTGATCCCGATGGCGCGGGTCCCCAGAGTCTCGCGCCAGATTCTCAGCAGCGTCTCCTCGACCCGATCGAGCGCTCGCCCGGGCTCGCCCGCGGAGGCATCGAGTTCCATTTGCGCCAAGGTGCGCCGGTCCACCTTGCCGTTCGGCAACATCGGCATGGAAGGCACCAGGACGAACGCCGCGGGAATCATATACTCGGGCAACTTTGCTTTCAGAAAATCGCGCAGCTCGGTTGGGGGCGCAACTGAGCCATTCCTGGGCCGGACAAACGCCACCAGCCGCTGAGTCGCATCTCCCTGGACCACTACCGCGGATTCGCGCACTCCCGGATGCGTTTCCAGCGTCTTCTCGATTTCTTCCACCTCAATCCGAAAGCCGCGAACCTTCACCTGAAGGTCAATGCGCCCGCGGAATTCGAGATTGCCGTCCTCGCGGTAGCGCGCCAGGTCGCCCGTCCTGTACAGAACGGCTCCCGGTTCGGCCGAAAACGGATCACGAATAAACTTCTTCGCGGTCTCCTCGGGACGGTTGAGGTAGCCGCGCGCCAGGCCCGCTCCGCCGATATAGAGTTCGCCGGTCTCGCCGGCGGGAACCGGTTGGAGCTGAGAATCCAGCAAATGGACAACCGTGTTGGCGACAGGCCGGCCGATAGGCAGTTCGCCGACCTCCTCGCCCTCCTCCGGTTCCCAGGTGGTGGCCACGACGCTGGCCTCGCTGGGACCGTAGGAATTGATCCAGCGCACGGGCCGCGCGGTCAGCTTGGCCCACAACTTGAAGGCACTCAGGGACGCCGTCTCCCCGCCCACGCAAACCTGGCGAACACTGGACGGCAAGGTCATCTTCAGATCCGCCGCGCCGTAAACCAGTTCGTGCCAGAACGCGGTGGGCAGCTCGAGCACGGAAATCCGCCGCCGTTCGATGAACCTCAGAAAATGGTCCACGCTGGGCGGCGCGTCGTCGTCCCGGATAACCAGGGTGGCGCCCGCGGCCCACGTCGGAAAAATCTCTTCGATGGCTATGTCGAAACTGAGCGACGAGAATTGAAGAACGCGATCGGCGGGAACGATCCGGTAGAGCGGGACGGCCTCAACAATGTAACTCACGAGGGCGCGATGGCTTAGCAAGACTCCTCGAGGACTTCCGCTGGAACCCGACGTGTACACCACATACGCCAGGTTCGCCGGAGACGCGCCGTCTGCGCAGTCGGGCGATGCGTCGGCTCGGCTTTCCAGCCACTCCGGAGCCAGACAGACTGCCTGGGCGTGCGATTGTGCGAAGGCTCTTTCGAGCTCCGGCTGGGTGATCAGGATGCGTGCCTGCGCATCCTGCTGCATATATGACAGCCGTTCCGCGGGATAGCCCGGGTCGAGAGGCATGCAGGCGCCGCCCGCTTTCAGAACAGCCAGCAGGGCGATCGGGAACTCCAGGGATCTCTTCAGTCCGATGCCGACGATCGCCTCGGGCCCGACACCGCGACTCCTGAGAAGTTGCGCCAGTTGATTGGCCTTTGCGTTCAGTTCCGCGTAGGTCAGCCCGACGCCGCGGTGCTCCACGGCGGTTGCGTCCGGCGACCGCCGCGCCTGCTCCTCCACCAGGTGGTGGATGCAGCGCTCATAACGCGGATGCGGCGCCGAAGTCGCTCGCGCTGAAACGGGCGCGTGCGAAGCGAGGCCGTTGGGCGGCATCGCTTCGGGCTGCTGGCCGGTATTCATCACGTCGGTTGATCGTTGCGCACTCATGTCAGCCGCGACTGGTCCCCAGCCCGGAACCCTTCAGAACCGCCGGAATGGTCTTCAACAGGATCCAGAAGTCCAGACCCAGAGACCACGTGTCGATGTACCGAAGGTCCAGTTGCATCCACTGATCGAATGGTATCGAATTTCTGCCTTCCACTTGCCAGAGACAAGTGATGCCGGGCCGAACGCTGAGGCGCCGGCGATAGGTATCCTCCACGAACCCGGCGTAGTCGCGCACCGGAAGCGGCCTCGGCCCCACCAGACTCATGTCCCCTTTCAGGACGTTGATCAATTGTGGGAGTTCATCGAGGCTGGTCATTCGCAGGAACCTCCCCACCGGGGTAACGCGAGGATCGTTCTCCATCTTGAACACCGGCCCGCTCACTTCGTTGAGCGCCTCGATCTCACTAAGCCGTGCCTCGGCGTCAACCACCATGGTGCGGAACTTGTACATCCGGAACCGGCGCTTTTGCAGACCCACTCGCTCCTGAAGAAACAGAACCGGCCCCTTCGAGGTCAGTTTGACCGCCACCGCCGTCGCCAGCAGCACGGGGAGAAGAACAACCAGCGCGATCGACGAGAGAATGATGTCCAGCCCTCGCTTGATCGTCCCCTCCAGGCTGCCGGGCAAATGGCGGCCGACGCTCCCGATCAGGAGTTCGCCTTCCAGCTCTTCCGCGTGAGTGCGCTCGAACTTCCTTTCGGAGGCCAGACGCCGCACCGCCACGCCCTGCTCTTCGCAGGTGAGCTGGATCTCGGGAATCTCGCTGGAGTAGGCGCCGCTGGGCAGGCAGATCATCACTTCGTCGATCACATGGTGCCGAAGGTACTGGCGCAGGTCTTTCAGCCCGCAGACCACGTGATATCCCGTCCTCAGGAATTCCTCCACCCCGCTCCAGCTCTCGTCCGCGAAACCCACGATCTTATAGCCATAATCCGGCTTCTGCTCGATCTTTCGCGCCAATTCGATGGCCCGCCGATTCGTACCGACAAAGAGCAGGTAACGCAGGTTGCGCCCGTGCCGCCGGACCCAGGCGAGCAGGTAGCGAAGCACAAACCGGCTGGCAATGATGGTGACCGTGCTGGCAACGAAGAAATATGCCATCCAGCGCCACGACGGCATAGGGATGGCGAAGACCGCCTTCGCCAGGACGGGAACCAGCGTCCCCAGGCTGGTCGCCTTGAGGATGTCGAAGATCTCCCTGCGAAGGGTCGAAATACGCCGGGATCGGTATAAGCCGATGTAGGTGAACTCAGCGTGCCAGAAGTAGATCAGCAGCGCGAAAAGCAGGAAACTCCCGACCTGCACGGGCATGGACAGGATCTGCAGGAACTGAGCCGCGGGGACCCGTTTCGATACCAGGACGGCCAGGGCATAAACGAATACCATCACCCCGAGGTCGAACAGGCGAAACAGGGTAATGAGCAGGTGCCTGCGAGCGGGGTGCATGGTCTTACGTTGGCGAGTTAGTCGCTACGCTGTGTTGCGGGATCGTGAAAATCAACGCTGACATTTCGAGTATCGCGCCGCGGGGGCCAGGCTTCGGTCTACGGACGAGGGAAACGGCCGCCAGCCACTCACCAGCAGGGTCGGCGACATAAGACGGGTCCTCCGGGCGGCTTGGGAGGATCGGGCCGACGGCGGAGCCAGGCGCACCAGACTACAGCCCTCCGTGCAGAACCGCACTGTGTTCGATGCCCGGCCGAAAAGGCTCCCACATTGGCATACACGCCGCATTGATCGCGGATTCCCTCGATTCAGCGACCGGGCGCCGTCTCGCCGGTCCAATCGGGCGAATCCAGGAACGATCGATCTCCACGGAGACGGATCGCTGGAGAAGCGCGATGGAAACCACCACCCGGAATTCGTTTCTTATCTGCACCAGCAGTCCCTCGATGCCGCTCAACGAACCGTGTTCAATGCGCACGCGCTGGCCCTCCCGCAGGAACGGCCACGGCAGCGAAGGAAGTCCGGAGCGCACGACGGCCTGAACCGCCGCGATCTCCCGTTCCGGAATGGGGATGAAAACATTGCCGAACCCCACGACATTGACCACGCCCGGCGTTAACAGCACGGAAAGCCGATGGTCCACATCGATGCGGCTGAACACGTACCCACGAAAAAGTGGGAGATCGACATCCTTGATGCGGTCGGAACGGTAGCTGCGCTTGCAGTAGACGGGGACGCAGGATTCGTACCCTTTCCCGCGAAGCGATCCGCAGACCGCTCGCTCGAAATTCGAGCGCACACGAACGGCGTACCAGGGGAGTTCCTGCTTAATCGATTCGGGCTTAGCCGGCGTGCCCTCCATATGAGCGCCTCCGAACATCGCCACCTCCGAACATCACACCTCCGCTCATCCGATACCCTCGCATCTATTTGGTCCTCGTGCGATTCAGGAGCCGCCGAGGTAAGCTACCGCCCCTTCGCGCACATCGTATCTCAGAGCGCGCAAGCCAATATACCATATTTCAACTGTGTTCACAGGCGCCTCCGATTCACTTCCCCGCTGGCGGAAAACCCCGGCTTTTGCAGATCTATCTGCGCAAGATGTTGACTCTGTTGGGCCGTGCACCTGATGGGTGGACGATACCCTCGGTGAAGCGACTGGCGGAGGCTCGGACAGCCGAAAAGACATACCAGTGGACAGAGGAAGAGGAAAGGGTCAGAGTTTCACGATCAGTCGAGCTTCGCCAGGCGGGGCAGTTGAGAATCAGGAGAGCATTACCTGTCGGGGGGGGTAGCGCAGCCTGTTAGCGCACCTGCCCTGGGCGCAGGGAGAATCGACCGGCAGCTTCGGCGGGCGTGATCGCGGCAACCGGCGCTGAGATTCAGGCGGACTCTACCCTCGCGCGTAGCGCCCCATGTATTGAGCCTTCGCGAGTACCCGCCCCTTCGGCGCCTGCTCGAACTCCGGGCGCCTCGCACCGGCCGGCAGACCCAAGAACGGACGATCCACGGCGTAGAGCGTGAAGTAGTAACGATGGGCGCCGTGTCCCTTCGGCGGACACGGGCCTCCGTATCCCGGCCTTCCGAAATCGTTCTTCCCGCTTGCGCCGAGCAGGCCCGGCCGGAAACCCTCCGCCAGGGAGTGTACGTTGCTCCGAACGTCCCAGAGCAACCAGTGATTCCACGTGCCACCCGGTGCGTCGGGGTCGTCCATGATGAGAGCAAAGCTGTTGGTCCCCTTCGGTTCATCCGACCACTCCAATGCCGGGGAAGAGTCCTCGCCATCGCAGGCGTTGCGCTTCGGTATGAACGCGCCGTCGTCAAAGCCTTTCACTCTGAGGCTGAGTGCCATTGTGTGAAGTTCCTTCTTACCAATCTATGCTCGATCACCACACACCGGGTATTGCGGTCCGGCATCCCGGACATGTGCCTCTTTCGCCAACGCGCGATTCCATGACGCGGAAACCTTTCCGCCGAATGAGGAGCGTGCCGCAATTCGGACAGAAGGTGTCCTCGCCAGCCTCGACCGCGCCCGGCAGATTTCCCGCATAAACGAAATGCAGGCCGGCATTCCGGCCGATTTCGAATGCGCGCAGCAGAGTGGACGCCGGAGTGTCCTGGTGGGACGACATCCTGTAATCGGAGTGGAAAGCGGTCACGTGCCACGGAATGTCCGGCGAAACCCCGGCAATGAACCGCGCGATGGACTCGAGTTCGGCAGCGGAATCGTTGAATCCGGGCACCACCAGGGTCACGATCTCCAGCCAGAAGCCCATCTCGTGAATTCGCGCGATCGCCTCGAGGATGGGCCCGAGGCGGCCGCCCAGCTCGTGATAGCGCCGGTCGCTGAAGCTCTTCAGGTCCACCTTGAAAAGATCGAGCCAGGGGCGCAGATACCGCAGGACTTCCGGCGTGGCGTTGCCGTTTGAAACGAAGCCGGTCAGCAGGCCCGCCTTGTGCGCCAGGCGTAACACCTCCACGGCCCATTCGGCGGTGATCAGGGGTTCGTTGTAGGTACTCACCACCGCATCGGCGCCGGCGCGAATGGCCGCATCGACAATCGTCCGCGCATCGATTGTGGTGAACTCAAGCGAAGAGCGCGCGTCGCGCAGCGCCTGGGAACTCAGCCAGTTCTGGCAGTAACCGCAGTGCAGATCGCATCCCAGCATTCCGAAACTGAGCGCGCGGCAGCCGGGGCGAACGTGGAAGAACGGTTTCTTCTCGATGGGATCGCACTGCAGGGTGTTCACATAGCCGTGCGGCGCGTACAGCTTCCCGGCGCGGTTGAAGCGAACCTTGCAGACGCCGGCGAATCCCGCGGGAACGGGACAGCGATGCCCGCACGCCAGGCAGCGGACGCGATTGCCGTCGATTGTCTCGTACAGCTCCGCCTCTCGCGTATGCTCCGCCAGTTGCTCGGCGAGCGTGGCCACGGCGTCTGCTTCCCGAATCCAGTGTAAGACGATATATACTCGGGCTGGGAAGCGCACGGCGATGCGGAAACTCGTCAGGCCGCGGCTCATTTCGCAGATCGTCTTTCTGGTTCTTTTCTTCTGGCTGCTGGTGCGCACCGATGGCAACGGCAACGTCCTGCGCTGGCCGGTTCGGATCTTCCTCGAAGCGGATCCCTTCGTCGCGATCTCCAATGCGCTGGCCACGCACGCGCTCTACCGCGGACTCCTGTGGAGTCTGGTGATCCTCATTCCGACGCTTTTCCTGGGCCGTTTCTTTTGTGGCTGGATCTGCCCGCTGGGCACGTTGAACCACTTCTTCAGCGATGTCCGCTCGGGCTGGAAGCGGGGCCGCGCGCGGATCGACCGGAACCGCTATCGGCCGTGGCAGACTTTCAAGTATTACCTGCTGATCGCGCTGCTGGCGGCGGCGGTGTTCGGCGGCGGGATTGGCGGAATCGTGGACCCCATCTCGCTCACCGTGCGCTCGCTCGGGATGTCGATTCTGCCCGCGGCGAATTACGCGGTCAACTCGGTGCTCGCACGGATGGGCGCGAGTCCGGTGTGGGCGGTGCGCATGCTCGGAAGCGGCCTGCATCTGCTGCTGAGCCAGCTCGTGCTCAGCTTTCGCCAACCACATTTTCGCCAGGCGTTTCTGCTGGGCCTGCTGTTCCTCGCGATCCTCGCCCTCAACCTGCGCATCACCCGGTTCTGGTGCCGCGCGTTGTGCCCGCTGGGTGCGTTGCTGGGCGCGTGCTCCCGCTGGTCAGTTGTCGGGCTGGAGAAGCGCGACGTCGATTGCCGCGACTGTAACCGCTGTCTGCTGCACTGTCAGGGCGGTGACGACCCGATCCCCGGCGCGCGCTGGCGCAAGGCCGAATGCCATCTGTGCATGAACTGTGTCGCCGATTGTCCCGAGGCCGGCCTGCAATTCCGCTTCTTTCCGCAGAGGGCGGGCACCGTGGAAGGGCCCAATCTGGGGCGGCGGCAGGCGCTGACTGGGCTGGCTGCGGGCGTGGCCGTTCTCCCGCTTCTGCGCAGCGGGACAGCGCTGCGCGCCGAGCACAACGCGCGGCTGATTCGTCCGCCGGGGTCGCGCGCGGAGACGGACTTTCTGGCCCGCTGCATCCGCTGCGGCGAGTGCATGAAGGTTTGTCCGAATAACGCGCTTCACCCGGCGCTGGCCGAAGCCGGAGTGGAGGGCCTGTGGACACCCGTGGTGGTGCCGCGCATCGGCTACTGCGAGCCGACGTGCACTCTCTGCGGCGAGGTGTGCCCTACCGGCGCGATTGGCGCATTCACGGAACGCGAGAAAGCCTGGGTCGGCGGCGGCGATTCCAGACCCATCCGCATCGGCACCGCCTTCTATGATCGCGGCCGCTGCCTCCCCTGGGCCATGGCCACCGAGTGCATCGTCTGCGAGGAGTGGTGCCCCACGTCTCCCAAGGCGATTTACCTGGTGGCGGCGGAGGTGAGCGACGGCGCCGGCGCGAAGCAGCAGGTCCGGCAGCCGTGGGTGGACCCGGAGCGCTGCGTCGGTTGCGGCGCGTGCGCGTATGCGTGCCCCGTGCAGGATCGCCCGGCGGTGTATGTCGGCAGCATCGGAGAGAGCCGCTCGAAGGACAACCAGTTTCTGCTGGGCCGCCATAAGCGCGCGAGCGCGATCGCCCTTCCAGGATCGGGCGAAATCGCCGGGTGGACCGAGACGCGAGCCGTGCGTACGTTCGCGGCCGAAAACCTCTGGCAGTACGTGGACGGCGATGCCGATCGTTATGTCGCCGCTGGCGTGCGCCAGACGCTGACGGCTGATTACCGGTATCGCGATGGGATGGATGCTACCGTCGATGTTCACGTCATGAGCGGTCCCGACGGCGCCCGCCGCATCATGGAATCGGAGCCGGCGGCCGGCAGCCACGGCATCGCGCTGGGCGATGCCTGCCGCGTGTACGGTCAGACGCTGACCTTCCGCAGGGGCGCGTGTTTCGTGCGCGTCACCGCGTTCGAGGACACCCCGCAAACCGAGCAGGCGCTGGTCGGGTTGGCGCGTGGAGTGGAGCAGAGACTCCGCTAAGAGCTGCTACACTAAGAACGGAAAGTCAGCTCGGCTGACTTTCAGAACTATGCCAGACATCTTAGTAAGACTCCAGCGCAAAGGCCAGATGGTCATCCCGCGCTCGTTGCGGGAGGAAGCTGGCGTTACCGAAGGCACGCTCATGAAGGTGTCGATTATCGAAGGACGCCGCATTCTCCTGACGCCGCAGCTTACCGTGGATCGCGCCGTGGTCGCCGCTCGCGAGAAGGATCGCAGGCAGGCCCTCCGCGAACTCGCCCAGGTGGTGGCCGAGATCCGCCAGGAGGCAAAAGAGAAGGGTCTCGACACCATGTCCAAAAGGGAGATCAATCGGGCTGTGGCCGCCGCGAGACGCGACCTGGCGAAGGCCACTAAACCACCGGCGCGATGATCCGGATCGTGCTGGACACAAGCGTTCTGGTGTCCGCCGTCATCTCCCCTGCCGGGCCCAACGCGCAGGTTTTCGACCTTATCACCGCCGGGCAAATCCGGCCGTATCTGACCGATGCCTTACTGGAGGAATACGCTCGCGTGTTCGAGTACGAACGCCTTCGGCGCCTCGACAGGAGGCGTGCGGCTCGGCTCCGCGGCCTGCTGGAACGCGCTGGCGTGAAAGTGAGGTCCGGAGGCCGCCTGAGGATCTCGCTGCATGACGAGGACAACCGCATCTACGAGTGTGCGGTCGCAGCCCGAGCCGACTTCATCGTCACCGAAAACACCCGGCACTTCCCAAAGCCCCACAAGACCACGAAGATCGTCACTGCTCGCGCGCTTTTGAAGCTTCGAACCCCTCACTAAGCCACCTCCGCCCCCCCGGTGCTATAACAGAATCGGACGAGCAGAGTCCGCAAGGTGAGGTTCACCCTCAACCGCCGGGACTTGCTGAAAGCCAGTCTTGGCGCGTTCTGGGCCGGTCCCGTCGAGGGCAGGTCCAGAGTGGTCATCTCCCGCGATTCGGCATTGCGCGCGGCCGGCGCGACGCCCGATGAGAAGCGTGTCCTGAACCTGCTCGACCGCGCCCTTCAGGCTTGCTTCGATTCCGATACACCCGTGGACGCCTGGAAGCAGGTGGTCCGTCCCGGTGAAACGGTCGGTCTCAAGGTGAACGGCCTCGCCGGGCGCGGCACCGCTTCCACCAGCGTGCGCCTTGTCGAGGCGGTATGCGAGCGCCTGCAGCAGGCGGGCGTCCCCGCAAAGCAGATCGTCGTCTGGGACCGCCTGACGTCCGATCTCGAGAGCGCCGGTTTCCACGATGGGTCCCTCGGCGCCCGCGTGCGCTGCATTGGCAACGACGAAGCCGGCTATGAGGACGAGCTCGCCGTCTTCGGCAGGGCGGGCAGCCTGATGAGCCGAACGCTGACCCGAACCTGCGACGCCGTGATCAACCTGCCGGTTCTCAAGGACCATGGCATCGCCGGCGTGACCATGGCGCTCAAGAACCTCTTCGGCGCCATTCACAACCCGAACAAGTACCACGGCAACGTGGGCGACCCGTACGTCGCCGACGTGTACATGCTTCCGCCCATTCGCCAGAAGGTCCGGCTGACCATCTGCGACGCAATGACCGCGCAGTACGAAGGGGGGCCGTCGTACATGCCGCAATGGAGCTGGCCATTCAACGGCCTGTTGGTCTCGCGCGATCCCGTGGCGCTCGATTACATCGGCTGGCAGATCATCGAGAAGAAGCGCGCCGAAAAGGGCCTTCCCTCGCTGCGCGCGCTGCAACGCGAACCCACCTGGATCGCCACCGCCGCCGATGCGCGTCACCGCCTGGGCGCCAACGATCCGAAACGGATCGACCGCGTGGAGGTGTGACGTGGACCGCCGCGAGTTCCTGCAGAGCGCCGCTCTTCCCTCTCTGGCCGTCCTCGCCGCCGGACGAGCTGCCGCGGCCGCCGACAGCGACGCGCCCTTCACCGTGGAAGCTCGCCACTATGAGAAGCTGGCGAACCGGAAGATCCGCTGCAAGCTGTGCCCGCGCGAATGCGTGATTGACGATCGCGAGCGCGGCTACTGCGGCGTGCGCGAGAATCGGGGCGGCGCTTACTACACGCTGGTGCACTCGCGCATCTGCGCCGCGCACATCGATCCGATGGAGAAGAAGCCGTTCTTTCACTTCGCGCCGGGAACGCTGGCCTTCTCGGTGGCGACGGCGGGATGCAACGTCAACTGCCGCATGTGTCAGAACTGGGACATCTCCCAGGTGCGTCCCGAGCAGGTGCGGGCCACGCGCATCTCCCCTCGGGATCTGGCGCAACTGGCCCGCCAATACCGCTGTCCCTCCATTGCTTACACCTACAGCGAGCCGGTCGTTTTCTATGAGTACGTGATCGACGCGGCCCGGGCGGCCCGCGCGGTGGGCGTCAAAAACGTCGTGGTCACCGGTGGCTTCATTCAGGAGGATCCGCTGCGCGAACTGTGCGGCTACGTGGACGCGGTGAAGGTGGATCTGAAGGGCATCACCGAGAAATTCTACAAAGATGTCGTCAACGGCGAGCTGAAGCCCGTCCTGAACGCGCTGGTCACGCTTCGCAGGCAGAAGATGTGGACGGAGATCGTGTACCTGGTGATTCCCACGCTGAACGACAGCGACCAGGAATTCCGCGATCTCGCCCGCTGGGTAAGGTCGGAGCTGGGTACGGACGTCCCTCTGCACTTCTCGCGTTTTCATCCCGAATATCTGTTGAAGAACCTCCCGGTCACTCCGCTGGCCACGCTGGAGCGCGCCAAGGCGGCCGCCGACGCCGAGGGTCTTCACTACGTCTACCTTGGCAACGTGCCCGGCCATCCCGCGGAGAGCACGTATTGCCCGAAATGCAGGCGCGTGGTGGTGGAACGCGCGGGCCTGACGGTGCAGTCGATTCATCTGCGCAAGGGCAAGTGCCAGTATTGCGGGCAGTCGATCCCAGGAATTTGGGAGGTGTAAGTGCCATGCGCATTCTCGCGTATGTTGCCGCAGTTCTGGTGGTGTGTATGTTGATGCCCGTTGGGAAACAATCAGCGCCGGTCACGAGTCAGAAGGTGCGGCCCACCGCGGTAGCCGGAGCGTTCTATCCGGCGGACCCCGCCGAGCTGAGTGCGATGGTGGATCGGTTCGTAGCTCAGGCGAAAGTGCCCACCATACCGGATGTCGTCGCCATTGTCGCGCCTCACGCCGGCTACCAATACTCGGGCGCTGTGGCGGGACATTCCTACGCCCTGCTGCGAGGCCGAAAGCCAGCGCGCGTGGTGGTGATCGCTCCCACGCATTATGAGGCCTTCAGCTTCACGTCGGTCTACGACGGCGATGCTTATGCGACGCCGCTCGGCCAGGTGCCGGTGGATCGGGAATTCGCCGCCCGTCTGGTGAAGATGGACCCCTCCATTCAGTTTTCCTCTCTCGGGCATACGCCAGACGCGGACAAACGCGAGCATGCCGTGGAGGTGCAGCTCCCGTTTCTGCAACGCGTGCTGGGCAGCGAGTTTCGTGTGGTGCCCATCGTGATGGGAGATCAGAGCTGGGAAAACTGCCGGGCGCTCGGGGTGGCTCTGGCCAAACTGATTCAGGGGAGCGACACGCTCATCGTGGCCAGTTCCGACCTGTCCCACTACCATCCCTACGACGATGCAGTGCGCATCGATCACAAGACCCTGCAGGGGATTGAGGAGTGGGATTACCTCAGCATGTCGATGAACTTCGACCAGAGAAACTGGGAGGCCTGCGGCGGCGGGCCCATTATCGCCGCTATGATTGCCGCCGAGCGGCTGGGCGCCACCGAGGCACAGATACTGAAATACGCGAACACCGGCGACGTCACCGGCGATCGCAGCCGCGTCGTCGGTTACGGCGCGGTCGCCTTCAGCAAGGGGCCGGCGCCGGCCGAAGCCCGGGAAATCGCATTCGCCCTGAGCCAGGAAGAGAAGGACGAGCTGCTGCAGATCGCAAAGAAGTCGGTGGAAACGGCTGTCCGGGAACAGAAGGCCTACGACGCCCCGGCGCCGAAGCTGGCCGCCCTGAACAGCGACCGCGGCGCGTTCGTCACTCTCACCAAACACGGCGATCTGCGCGGTTGCATCGGCTATGTAACCCCGCTTAAGCCGCTGTATCTTGCCGTGCGCGACGCGGCGGCCATGGCCGCTCTGCGGGACCCGCGATTCGATCCGGTCAGCACGCCGGAGCTTGGCGACCTCGAATACGAAATCTCGGTGCTCTCGCCCCTGCGTCACGTGCAGGACATCAACCAGATTCGGGTGGGCCTGCATGGCCTGGTGATCCGCAAGGGCGAGACGCAGGGGCTCCTGCTTCCGCAGGTGGCCACGGAATACAACTGGGACCGCCTCACTTTCGTACGGCAAGCCTGCCGGAAAGCGGGCCTGCCCGCGGAAGCGTGGCGCGACAGCGATACGGACATATTCGTTTTCACCGCCGTGGTGTTCAGGCCGGTCCGGACAACCGCGCTGCGCGAGATGTGGGATTACGCATGGATGCCGCAGCCGCCAGCGCAGGCGCCACGTTCACCAGCGCCATTAGCAACGACGTTCTGAGAAACCCATACACGGGTATCAGGTACGCGCTGAACACGACGGCGCCGATGCAGGACCCCGCCAGATCGAGCCCGTACAGCGAGCCGATGCCACGGCCGCGCGCCAGAGGCTGCGCGAAATAGACGCGGCTGGCGACTGCAAACTGAAACCCGCCGGGCAGACCGCACAGGACAGCGAGCGCGGGAAACAGCACCTGACTCACCAGCACCAGATGGGCTGGCTGCGTCAGCCGTGCTACCGCCATCAACAGCGCGTACAGCAGCAGCGGGCACAACGCTGCCACGCCCTGCAGGATCGCGAGCAGCCGCATCTCGTTCGGGCGCGCCCGGCGGACGCCCCACCATGCGCCGCCGGCCAGTCCGGCCATGAAACCCGCGATTACAATGGCGAGCTGATGATAGACGTATCCGTAGACCGCCTGGAATGCGAGCAGCAACAGAATCTCCAGGCCGATCATGGTGAGCCCCATGGCCGCGACACAGAAACCCGCGCTGATGCGCGCGCGATCGGCCCTGAACCAGGCAAATAATGTCGCCACAAACAACAGCACCGCCACCAGACCGGCGAGCGCGCCGAAGGGCACCCGCGCCAGCGTTTGAAACAACGGCCGATAGATGCCATGGAATCGCGTGCTCCACAGCGCTACATCGAAGTAATAGGCGATCGGCGCGAAATCCCGATTGATGGGCGTGTCCGGCCGGGGGCGGATGTCCGATTCGAACTGGGCCACGCGCTCCGGCGACATGCGGAACGGAAGGTAGAACTCGGATACATAGCTCGTGCGCAGATGTCTGGAACGCAACCGTGCGAGCAGCACCGCGGGATCGGTGGTGAGGATGCCCGGCCGGTCGGTGGCGCAGAAGTGCACCGTGTCGCCGGGAATGATCGCCACCTCGGGGAACGCTTCACGCAGTGTTCTGTAGATGCAGCGCAGAAACTCGGCTGCGGGCGGGCTGATGTAGTTCTCGGACGCGGTTGCCCGCAGCGAAAGAATCCCGCCCGGATTCAGCGCACGCCGCGCTTCGCGGAAGAATTCGAGCGTGTAGAAGCGATTGAGCTGGGCCGTCTCCGGGTCCGGCAGGTTGACGACGATGACGTCGAATGTCCTGCTGGCGCCCTTTAGAAAGAGGCGGCCGTCGCTGGCGTGCACGTGTACGCGCGGGTCGGTGCGCGCCGGCGCCCATTCCCGCGGGAACCAGATCGCAGCCATCTCCAGAATCGCCGGGTCCAGTTCTGCATAATCGAGGCGCTCGAGGCTGCGATGCTGGAGTGCCTGGGCCAGACTTCCGTTGACGCCGCCGCCGATGAGCAGCAGATTGCGGGGCGCGGGATGTTCGAGCAGGGCGAAGTGAACGGCCTCCTCGGCTGCCGCGGGGTCGGGGGCGGTGGCGAGGACCAGGCCGTTCTCGTAGAGCGTGGCGCTCTCCTCCGTCTTCGCGATTACGAGGTTGCCATAGATGGAATCCCGCGCCGCCGCGACGTCAAAGCCGCGCCAGAGCAGTGCGCGCGACCAGTGCTCCAGCGGACGCGCCGCCAGCACAAACGAGGCCGTCAGCATGGCCACCAGCCCGGCACGCAGCATCGGACGAACAGCAGGGCCCAGCAGAGCGGCAAGAAGAAGATTCAGGAGGGCGAGGAGCGCCGCGATCTCGAATGGGCTCAGATAGCGAATCAGGATCGCTCCGGCCAGGAGCCCTCCCACGCCCGACCCCGCGGCCTCCAGCAGGTACGCAGTACTGGTAGCCCTCCACAGACTGAAGTCTGTGCCACGACCAGGTAGCACAGGCTTTAGCCTGTGACAAAGCCGGCTTCCCGCGGCGAACAGCCACCCCGCGACGATGCAGAAGAAACTCAGAGCAAAAAAGGAGGTGACGAGCATTGGCCCCGGCCCGAGAATCTCTCCCGGAAGAGCATGAAATGCGGCCCTGCTGGCGCGAATGGCCATGATCGCGGCCGGAAATGCGGCGGCAATCGCACACTCCAGCGCAGCCACCAGCGTGCGCGGCGCTACGCGGCTGCCCACGCGCCCCATGAAGCCGCTGCCAATCGCCGTCCACAGCAGCCAGGTGCACAGCATCAGCCCCAGCGTGATCTCGTTGCCGTAGAAGACAACGATCAGCTCGCGCATGAGGACAATCTGCGCAATGACCGCCGTGAATCCGATCAGGATCAGGACCGCGCGCAGTATCCAGGTGTCCGTTGCGCCGCCTTGTTGCACCACACCAACAGAAGTAGACTGAAACTGGTCTGAAGTAAAGGGTGAACTGATGGTCTCCGATCCCGCCGATCACGGCCGCCGCGACGCCCTGGTGAGGCTGGCGGGACTCACCGGATTGAGCGCTGCGAGCGTGGGCCTGGGTTTCTGGCTTCACGACCGCGGCCGCCAGGGGCAGGAACCTCCCGCCGCCAGCGGCCGGCGCAACCGCATCGTACCGGCCGATCCCCGCCTGCCCGAGGTGGCCATCGTCCGCGGCAACGATCCTCGCGCGCTGGTTCGAACGGCGGTACGGCAGCTCGGGGGCATGGAGCGGTTCATCGCGCGCGGCGAGGTGGTGGTCATCAAGCCGAACATGTCGTGGGACCGCACGCCGGAACAGGCTGCCAACACGAATCCCGACGTAGTGGGCGAAGTGGTCCGGTTATGCCGTGAGGCGGGCGCCGGCGAAGTCATCGTGACCGATGTGAGCATCAATGAGCCGCGCCGGTGTTTCGAACGCAGCGGTATCGCCGTCGCGGCGCGGGCGGCGGGAGCACAAGTGGTGCTGCCCGAGGAGCGGCGGTTCCGCGAGGTGGATCTGCGCGGGGCCGTTCTGGGTCCGTGGCCGGTGTTGGACCCGTTTCTTGTGGCGGACAAGGTCATCAATATCCCCGTCGCCAAGCACCACAGCCTCACCGGCGCAACGCTGGGCATGAAGAACTGGTACGGCATCCTCGGCGGCCCGCGACACCGGCTTCACCAGCGCATTCATGAAAGCCTCGTGGATCTGGCGGATTTCATGCGGCCCGCACTCACCATCGTCGATGGGTGGCGCGTTCTTCTGCGCAACGGGCCGGGTGGCGGCAGTCTCGCCGATGTGGTTGACGGAAAGACGCTCATCGCCGGAACGGACCCGGTCGCGGTGGACGCATATGCGGCGAAAAACTGGTGGGGGCTGGACTCCGCCCGGATGCACTATCTTGAACTCGCCGCCGCCCGCGGGCTCGGCGCATGGGATCTGACAAGCGTCAGGACCAGCGTCGTCACCCTCTAGTTTTCGGAGAACGCGACGCGCGGTGGTGGCGTGGTACCGTGATCGGATGGCTGTCACGAGCGCTGGGAAAAAGAGCCGCTGGGTGAGGCTGGCTTTCACTGCGGCGGTAATTTGCCTGGCCGTCAGTCTGCCCGTGAGAGCCGCCGGCTGCCTCGATCAGGAACACGCAGACGCGGTTCGGAAAAGAATCGACAATTCCGTGGAGCACCCGCGGCGCATCGCCGTTGAGACGTGCGACGGCCGCCGGCTGCAGGGTTCCGTGAGCGAAGCCGGTACGGACACCTTCGTGCTCACCAACGACGGCAGATCCACCACTGTGACCTTCGCGGACGTCAGGCGGGTGATTGTACGGAGGCGCACGCCGCGGACTGTGACCGCACTGATCGTCGCGGCGGTCGTAGCCGGCTCGCTCCTGGCGGCTGTGTACCTGCTTGGGGGACTTCGCGGCTGAGCCGGTGCATTCCGGCAGGACGGGCAGCGTCGTTGTGTCCTGCGGGATCAGCTCGCCATCGGCAACGGTCAGCAGAGCGTGAAATGAACTCTCCGGACCGGCCGGAACGTCGCTCATCAGAACGAAGGCCAGCTTCGCGTTCCGCGGCACTGCGTCTTGAATGGTGAGGCGGATGCCCGCCGACTCGGAAGTGGCGCGGACGCCCCGACTGATCAGTGTGACTTTCGATTCGGTCAGACCGTGCCGTCGGCGACGCCGGCCAGCGTTTCTCCACGCCGGGCTGGCGGCCGCTGTTTCAGCTCCACCAGGACGCGGCCTCCGCGGCCAACCGCCGCTGCAGCGACACGGGGCTCGGCGGCGCCTTCATTCCACGCCGGCGCTTCGGCAACGGCGCCATGCGCCTCGAACGTGTCCCTGATGATGCCGGCGATGGTGTCGATCGCGCGAGAGCGTCGCGCGCTCGCACAGGCGAGCTCGGGTGCACTGGTGTCCGCGGTGAGAATCCGATAGGCAGCCATGTACGCGGCTCTCTCGATCTCTTTTGTGCCCATGGAACCCCCCGTCAGCCTGCTCACTGTTGTGCTCGTATCTGAGACCGCGATTCGCTCCTAAGGTCTCCTCCAATGTGGACAAAGCGCCGCCGAAAACGTTTCAGACGAAGCCGAGCGTGTCGGCGGTGTTGTGAAGCGTACCCGTCCACGCATGGACGAATCCTAAGGAAGGGCTTCAGACCGAAACCGCGATCATGCTGAAAATGCACGACAAACTCCTTGCGATGGCGTCGGGTGCCCGGCCCGGAGCGCGCGCTGAGCGAGGCGTCCGCCCCTTCCGCTCAACCCCGCTTTCCCCGGCCGGCTCCGGAAAAGCCGGGGCGCGGAAGTCTCGGGGAGCTTGACAACCTTATGAAGCTGCCGTATGATCGGAAATCGTCATCGAATGTCAAAGACGAAATCAGATTATATGCAGAGCGTCGTCGATCGGGATCTCTATTCAGGTCTGATGCGGCTTCATATCCTGCATCATGCGGTGGAGGGGCCGATATTTGGTCTGGGCATGCTGGAGGAGCTCGGCCACCACGGCTATCGCATCAGCCCGGGGACGCTTTATCCTTTGCTTCACGGTCTTGAGACGAAGGGATATCTTCGCGCGACCGAGCGGCGTGACGGAAAGTCGCTGCGCAAGGTCTACCGGGCCACGCCTCTCGGGCGCAAAGCCCTTGCCGGCGCGAAAGTCAAAGTCCGCGAGCTGATTGGCGAGCTGTTCCAGGGGAAATAGCGATGATGTCCAATCTTCGCCGGCGCCTCTTCGGACAGGGCGCGTGTATCCTCGGCACAGTGGCCGCCGCCATTTCGGCCTGCGCCCAGCGTTCACCGCCGCCAGCCGGGCTCACGGTTGCTCAGGTCGTGGATGCCGCGTTGCACAACTATCCCTCCGTCCGCGTGACCCAGGAACAAATGAACGCGGCGGCTGCGGGGATTCGGCTGGCCCAGACGGCGTACCTGCCGCGCATCGATAGCATGGCGCGGGTGAATCGCGCCGTGCGGAATACTTTTTATGGGTTGTTGCCGCCGCAGGGGGTCATACCGGGCGTGGATGGCGTCAAAGCGAACAACCTTGGCACGGTGTGGGACAGCGGCGTGCCGCCGCGGAGAGCACATATGAGCGCACGAAGACAGCCGCCGAAACCCCCGGAGCGGTCGCCGGCAATGGACTGATCCTGGCGCAGAAGCAGACCGAGGCGGCGCAGGCGCTGCTGAAATCGCGCCAGCAGGCAAGCAAAACCGCGGAGGCGGCGGTCGCCGCACTGAATGATCTGCAGGGGTACCTCGGGATGACCGCGCCATTCAACGGCGTTGTGACGGATCGCCCGGTTCCTCCGGGCGCTTCGTCGGCCCGGGAAACGATGTCGTGCTGCTGGTCATTCAGCATCTTCGTGATTCGCGACCGCGGCGACCGGGCCGAATGGGTGGATGTGAAGAAGGGCGCGACGGACGGCGATCTGGCGGAAGTCGTCGGGAACCTTAAGCCCGGGCGACGAAGTCGTGAGGCGCGCCACGACGAGCTGCGAGAAGGCTCTCGGATTCGATGAGCGATGTGGCCTTCAGGCCCGCGTCGGCCTCTCCCGGCGGCATCCTCATGCCAGAGATAAGATGAATAGGCTGTGACGAAACGACATGACGTGATCCTCGCGTGGGTGGTGATGCTGGCTGTCCCACTTATCGCCGCCGACCAGGTTCAGACCGACGCAGGAATCGTGGAAGGCGCCGCCAGCGCCGACGGAAAGATCCGCGAGTTCAAGGGCATTCCCTATGCGGCGCCGCCCGTGGGCGCGTTGCGCTGGAAGCCGCCGCAGCCGCTGGCCAGCTGGACGGGCGTCCGCAAGGCCGTGGAGTTCGCGCCGCGATGCATGCAGGGCCATATCTACGACGACATGGTGTTCCGCGACAAGGGGCCGAGCGAGGATTGTCTGTACCTCAATGTGTGGACGCCAGCGACATCCGCGGCCGATCGCCTGCCCGTGATGGTATGGATTCATGGCGGCGGCTTCGTGGCAGGCGCCTCGTCCGAACCGCGGCAGGATGGCGAGAATCTCGCGCGCAAGGGCGTGGTGGTGGTGAGCATGAACTACCGCCTCGGTGCGTTCGGCTTTCTGGCTCATCCCGATCTCACCGGGGAATCGGCGCACAACGCCTCCGGCAACTATGGCCTGCTCGATCAGGTGGCCGCGCTGCAGTGGGTGCGCCGCAACATCGAAGCATTCGGCGGCGACCGGAACATGGTCACGGTTTTCGGCGAATCGGCCGGTTCGATGTCGGTGAGCGCGCTGCTGGCGAGTCCCCTGACCGACGGGCTCATGGAGCGGGCCATCGGCGAAAGCGGCGCGTTTTTTGGCGCGCGAACCTCGGCTCATCAGCGAATCGCGGCGGAACTTACGGGTAGCGAGTTTGCGAAAGAGTTGCACGCGAGCTCGATTGCCGACCTGCGGGCGAAATCCGCGGACGAGGTTCTCGAAGCTTCCATGAAGCCGCAGCCTCACCGCTTTGGCCCCGATGTGGATGGCTACTTCCTGCCGGAGCCGGTTTCAGCCGAGTACCAGGACGGCATGGAGAGTCATGTTCCGTTGCTGGCCGGCTGGAATGCCGATGAGGGCAGCTATCAGGAGATCTTCGGGAAGGAAAAGCCCACGGCGAAGAATTACGTCAAGGCAGTTAAGAAGGAATTCATCTCCGGGGCCGATCAGATCCTTAAGCTCTACCCGGCCTCGAACGACGAGGAAGCAAAGCGTTCTGCCGCGGACCTGGCCGGCGACCGCTTCATCGCTTACGGCACCTGGAAGTGGATCGAGATGCACGTGGCGACGAGCCAATCGCCGGTGTATCGCTATGAGTTCGATCAGGCGCCTCCGCGCGCGGCGGGAGAAACCGGCGAATCGCGAGGGGCGTATCATTCGGCCGAAATCGAGTATGTGTTCGGGAATCTGGCTTCGAAGAATCTGCCGTGGACCCCGGACGACAGGAAGCTCTCGGAGCTGATGTCCACTTACTGGACAAACTTCGCGAAGACGGGCGATCCCAATGGTACGGGTCTGCCGAAGTGGCCCGCATACGACGCGGCAAGCCACCAGGCGATGCACCTGAGCGCGAATCCGGCCCCTGCGCCCGACGCGCATCGCGAACGGTATCAGTTTCTCGACACGCTGCCCGCCGTGCGATAGGGGATCGTTGCCCCGAGAATCATCGACCGGCGCCGAAGGGCTGCCAACCCGAGACTATTAGTCGCCCTCGCGGTTCGCGGTTCGGTAGAGCCAGGGACACACAGGCGTTTTACGTTCCGCCATGCGAGTACACCGGTGGCTCGTTGAAAAAGGCCAGACCCGACGCACTTATGACCTCAACTTTGTTCGGCTGTCCACTTCGCGAAACTCCGTCGGGATCGTGAAGCGCGATCGCAGCGAATTCCCAGCCGGCATCGGCCTTAAACAGCAGGTAAGTGACGCCCGCCTGATCTAACTCCTGTCCGTTGGCCTTGTGCCGGCGCGCGACATCACGCGCCAGTGCGGCCGTTCTGCTCGGGAGATTCATCTGTTGCAGGTCCAGTTCGCTCCCGCCGAATCCTCGCGATCGAAGAGCCTCCATTGCCGGCCGGGACATGCCAGGATGTCTTGTGGTAGGGGCGGCTGGACTCGAACCAGCGGCAACCGGCTTAGAAGGCCGGTGCTCTATCCACCTGAGCTACGCCCCCGCGCTCTTATTCTAAACCGGCTGTTACCCTGAGAGCGTGGAACCGACCGGGGTGATCGTGGTGGACAAGGCGGCGGGGTGCACGTCGCACGACGTGGTCAACCGTGTACGCCGCATCGCCGGCACGCGACGCGTCGGACACCTTGGCACACTCGACCCGCTGGCCACCGGGGTGCTCCCGCTGGTGGTGGGCAGGGCCACGCGGCTCGCTCAGTTCTTCACGGCCGGCGCCAAGCGGTACGACGCCTGGATTCGCTTCGGGCAGAGCACCGATTCGTACGACCGCGATGGAGCGCCGACCAGCGAGGTAGTGACGCCGTCGTTCGCACGCGAAGAGCTGGAGCGCGCGCTCGATGCGTTTCGGGGCACATTTCCACAGACGCCGCCGCCGGTCTCGGCGAAGAAAGTGGCCGGAGTGCCGGCTTACAAGCTGGCTCGTAACAAGGTGGAGGTGGAGCTCGCGCCGGTTGAGGTGACGGTGAATGCCCTAGATCTTGCCGCGTTCGACCCTCCGCTGGCGCGTCTGCTGATCTGCTGCTCGGCGGGCACGTACGTTCGCGGCATCGCGCATGAGCTGGGGCGCAGGTTCGGCTGTGGAGCGTATCTCGATTCGCTGCGCCGCACGGCTTCCGGAGAGTTCACCGAGGATGAGGCGCGCACCATTGAGGAGTTGGCCACGCTGGCGGAAGAAGGCCGGCTGACGGACGCGCTCATCGCGGGATCGGCGCTGCTGCCGCAGTTCCCGAGCGAGCCGGTGGATGCTCTGACCGCCGGACAGATTCGCCAGGGCCGGGATTTTCGCGTGTCGCCCTTCCGCGTACGGCCGGACGCAAAGTATGTCAAAGCGCTGGCGCCCGACGGGGAACTGGTGGCCATCGGCGAGGCGAGGCTGCCCCACCTGTACCATCCGATTCTGGTCCTCTAATTTGGTGACGTACACATTTCCGAATTTCGCGCTACTCTGAGGGCAATGGCGTTCGACGGGCTGCGAGTCATTTCATTCGAAAGCCGGCGGGCCAATGAAATCGCCGAGCTCATCCGCCGAAACGGCGGCGAGCCTTTTGTCGCGCCTGCGGTCCGCGAAGTGCCGCTGGAAGGAAACGACGAAGCTTTCGCTTTCGGCGAGCGCCTGCTGCGCGGCGATTTCGACATGATGATCTTCCTCACCGGCGTGGGGACGCGGCTGCTGCGCCAGACGCTGGCCACCCGCTGGGCCGACGACACCTTCGCCGACGCTCTGCGCATGATGACGGTGGTCGCGCGCGGTCCCAAGCCGGCGGCGGCGCTGCGCGACATGAATGTACCCGTCACGGTCGCGGTTCCGGAGCCCAACACGTGGCGCGAAGTACTGGCCGCCACCGAGGGACGGCCGGAGCGCCGGATCGCCGTGCAGGAGTACGGCAAACCCAACACCACCCTGCTCGACCGGCTGCGCGATCGCGGCGCCGAGGTCACGACCGTGCGCGTCTATCAGTGGGCGCTGCCCGAAGACACGGCGCCGCTGCGAGAGGCGATTCGCCGCATCGGCTCGGGAGCCGGCGGCGCGGTGCTCTTCACCACGTCGGTTCAGGTGGTCCACCTTTTCCGGATCGCTGAAGAAGAAGGCGTCGAGGCCGCACTACGGGCTGGGCTGGAGCGCATGGTAGTCGCGTCGATCGGCCCCACCACCAGCGAGGCGCTCGAAGACTACGGCATTTCGCCCGACATCGAACCAACACACCCGAAAATGGGAATTCTTGTCAAAGAGACGGCCGAACAGTGGCGGGCGCATGCCTGAAGACGAGAATCCGTTCCGGCAGTTCGGGCGATTCATGGGCCTGGCTTTTCTGCTGCCGTGCTGCGCCGTGGTGGGTTACGCGATCGGCCACTACCTCGACAAAGCCTTCGGGACCTCATGGCTGACGCTGGTGTTCCTGCTGCTGGGCATCGCCGCGGGCTTTGTCGAGCTGTTTCGTGAAATGAATGCCGCCAGCAAGTGACGTGGATGTCTACCGGCGCATGGTGCGCCGTATTGCCTGGCTCGTCGTAGCCATCGGGCTTGCGGGAGCGGCGACCGCCGCGGTCCTGAGAGGGATCGCGTTTGGAGCCGCGTTTCTGCTGGGGGCCGCGTTGTCGGGCGCAAGCCTCTGGCGCTGGAAGAAGATCAGCGACGCCATTGGAGGAACTTCGGGACGGCGCTCGCCGCTCGGCTGGATCCTTCAGCTCTTTCTGGTTATTGCGGCAGCCTTTGTTATAATCGTCTACTTAAGAGTCACTGCGGTGGCTGTTGTCCTGGGCCTGCTGGTTTCCACGGCGGCCATCATCGTTGCCATCCTTCTCGAACTCGTATGGAACACCAACTCTGGCTGACCGGGCTCCTGAATCGCCTCATTCCGGGTCCGGCCGATGCTCTCTTCAACGTGCTTCGTATCCCGCACGATCACGCGTACCCCTGGACCAACTGGTTTTCCATGGAGATTCTGGTGGCCGCGATCATCGTCGTGGTGTTCGGGCTGTTGCGGACGCGGCTCTCCGTTGAGAATCCCGGCGGGTTGCAGCACGTTTTCGAGCTGGTGTTCGAGTTTGTGCGCGGCACGGCGCGCGACACGATCGCGCACGGCGCGGACCGCTATGTGGGGTTCCTGGGCACGCTTTTCATCTTCATCCTGTTCATGAACCTGATCGGGATCGTTCCCGGTTTCGAATCGCCGACGATGAGTCCGATGGTACCGTTTGGCCTGGCCGTCTGCGCTTTTCTCTACTACAACTGGTCCGGCCTGCGGGCGCAGGGTGTTCTCGGGTATCTGAAGAGTTTTGTCGGGCCGGTCTGGTGGCTGTTCTTTCTGATGATCCCCATTGAAATCATCAGCCACCTCGCGCGGCCGCTCTCGCTCACCGTACGCTTGTTCGCAAACATGTTCGCCGGCGAGAAGGTGACCTTCACGTTTCTCACGCTGACTTACTTCATTGCCCCGACGATCTTCATGGGGCTGCACGTCTTTGTAGCGTTATTGCAGGCTTATATTTTCATGTTGCTGACCACCATTTATGTGAGCATGGCGGTGGCGCACGAGCACTAGGCATCTTTCGTTCCGGGCGTGAGCCGACCGTCCCCCAGGGCGGAAAGGGAACCACCTCCCCGGAACAGATTCATCAAGGAGCACACAGAATGAAACGCAAAGCAATTCTGCTGGGACTGGGCCTGCTGGCCGCGGCCAGCCCGATCTTCGCGCAAACGCCGGCAGCCGGCGCAAGCGGTGGAACCGATCTCCGCCTTCCGGCGGCCTATCTCGCGATGGGCATCGCGTCCGGCCTTTGCGGCATCGGACAGGGTAAACTGGGCGCGTCCTGCGCCGAGGCGATGGCCCGGAATCCAGGAGCGCAGGCGGGCATTCGCCTGGCGCTGTTCCTCGGTCTGGCGCTGATCGAGTCGCTGGCGCTGTATACCTTCGTCATCACCTTCGTGGCGAAGTAAGAAAATCGAACTTATCAGCCGCGGGGTGGCCGGCGCTGCCCCGCTTCGCACTGCAGATGAAACTACACGGCATTTTCCCGCCTCTTACCACTCCTTTCAATCACAACGGCGACATCTGGAAAATCAAGGTCGAGCACAACATCTCCCGACTGAATCGCATCGGCCTGGCCGGATACGTCGTGACCGGCTCGACGGGCGAGAGCAAAATGCTGACCACCGAGGAGAAGGAGCGGCTCTGGGAATGGGTGGCCGAATTCGCCGCGCCGGAGAAGATCCTGATCGCGGGCACCGGTATGGAGAGCGTGCGCGAAACCGTGGCGCTCACCAATCGCGCGGCGGAGATCGGCTACAAAGCCGCGTTGGTACTGACGCCGCATTACTACAAGAACATGCTGTCGTCGCCCGACGCGCAGAAGCTTTACTTCCGCGCGGTCGCCGACCAGGCGCATGTCCCGGTGCTGATTTACAACTGGCCGCAGATGACCGGCGTCGATATCAGCGCCGAGGCGGTGGCCGAGCTGTCGCATCACCCGAACATCGCCGGCATCAAGGAGAGCAGCGGCAATCTGCCGAAAGTGGTGCAGATGTTGAATGAAGTGAAAAACGGCTTCAACGTGCTGGTTGGGTCGGCGCCCACGCTGGCTTCCAATCTGCAGGCAGGCGCGGTGGGCGGGATTCTGGCTTTCGCCAATGCCGCGCCCTATGCCTGCGTGTCCATATGGGAGGCGCATCGCACGCGCGAACATGATGCCGCGCTGGAGTGGCAGAGACGCATCGCCCGGCCTGCCACCCTGGTCACGGTGAAGCACGGCATCCCCGGTCTGAAGTACGCGATGGACCTCGAAGGATACTACGGCGGTCCTCCGCGCCTTCCGCTCACGCCGCCATGTCCCGAGGCGCGAAAAGAGATCGAGGAAGCCTTCGCCGGCCTGCGCGGCTGAGCGGGCTCAGCGAACCATCGGGCAATCGCCTGTATGGTGATCCTCAATCTGAAACCGCAGAAAATCGTGGACGGCTTCGAGCGCCGGTTCGTTGTCGGCGGTAATCAGCAGTTTCGCGCCACGCGAAGTCTCCTGGAAGTCCCAGTGAAGTTGATCTTTCAGCTTCGACATGGCCGCGGTTCCGGGCACGTCCATTCGTGCGTGCACCAGCATGGGGACGTTGAAATCGCCCGCCGCGAACATCCGGGCGACGTGCTCGAGATGGGTCCGAATCCGATCGCGGCTTTCGACGTCTCTGATGTCGTTGGCGCGAATCTCGATGATCCCGCCGTCCTCATTGAGCTGGAAATGATGGGTCGTTTTCTCATGCGAGAACCCCATTTCGTGGTCCCCTCGCATGTTCAGCGCGGAGTGTGAATCCTGCTGGGCGAAGACCGGAGGCAAGGCCAGGAGCAGGCAGCACACGAATATTCTTTTCATGCCGTCGTTGGACGGATGAACGGAGAATTCGTCACGTGCTGGCGCGGCTCAGGCGGCCGCGTTAGCGGTGCGATCAGCCTGCGCCGGCTCTTCCTTGTAGAAGTACGCCCCGGCCAGAATCGCGATCGCCGTCTCCGGGATTCCCAGCAACGATGAGTTGAGCGCCAGACTCTTCGGCACCACGTGCATGACCACGGGCGCCACCATTTGCAGCGGCCAGCCGAGCAGCCACACTACTGCCGCGGAGAGCAGCGCGGTCTTTGGGCCCGGGCCGAACCGCGGGCGAATCGCCGCGTACAACCAGATCGCGATGAAGCCCACAGCCAGGCACCAGAGGTTGAACGCGATGTAGCCGCGCGTGCTGACCTGCCCCACGTGAAGCGCGGTCTGATTATCCGCCCAGGGCTTTGCGAGCAGAATGCCGTTGACCACGTATTCGAGAATGTCGAGGATAACGGCCGCGACGATGCCAGCGAGGATCAGGCGGCCGCTGTTGATTTTGTGCATATGCACCTCCAACGGGGAGAATGCCGGTAATTCTATCTCTTATTGGGTTTGGATACAAACGCGTCCACAGCCCACGGCGCCCCCGCAGTGAAAGCAGAGCCGGGCCTGTGTGAAGGACCGTACAAAACCTCGCCCGCTAAGTTACACTGTCCCAATGGACGAACTGGAGATTTCCGTCGCGGCCGGACAACACGGCGCGCGTGTACTGCAACTCCGAGGTCCGCTCACCCTTCGCACAATCTTCGATTTTCAGACGCTGGCACGCGAGCAGAGCGACTCGCCGCTGATCATCGACCTTACCGCCGTGCCCTATATGGACTCGGCTGGGCTGGGAGCCATCCTGGGTCTGCTTGCCTCCGCCCAACGGAAACAGCTCGGCTTTGCCGTGGCCGGTGCGTCGGATCGAATTCGCACGCTTTTTCAGGTCACGCACGTGGAGGACGTGCTCCCGCAGTTCGCTACGCTGGCTGAGGCGGAAGCGTCGCTGGCGAAGGCCGCGAGCGCGTAGGTGCTCAGCCGGTACGCCAGTCGCGCGACCGGTCTATTACGGCTGCAGAAGAGTCAGGCACGGTTCCAGGCGGCTTTCCCCGCCGTCGTTTACGGCAAAGGCGGGATGCTGCCGATTCCACAGCGACGCCCCCGCGTACTGGCCGTCGCGCCGAAGCGCGTAGAATTTGATGTCGAACTGGAGCAGGCGAGCGCGGTCGTCTTTGAAATTGTGAGCGATGCGCTTCAGCACGTCGAGGCAGGCCTCGGCCGGCGTCATGCCGTGGCGCATGTTCTCCACGATGGTGTGGGCGCCGCAGACCCGGATGTTCTCCTCGCCGCGGCCGGTGGAGCCGGCGCCGCCCACCTCCTGATCCACGTAAAGACCCGCGCCGATGATGGGCGAATCGCCTACGCGGCCGGGGATCTTCCACGCGAGGCCGCTGGTGGTGGTGACGCCAGACATTTCGGCCTTCGCGTTCAGCGCGAGGCAATTGATGGTGCCGTTAGGCGGGAAGAGCGCGACACGTTCGGCCCAGGCGAGAGTCTTATCGTCGACACCGGGGAAGGCTTCTTTCAGCCACGCCGACGGCTTCCCCGCCTCGAGTTCGCTGGACCAGTTGCTGTGACCCTCGGGATCTCGAAGAGATTTTTTCCAGACCATCCAGGCCAGTCGGGCATCCTCGGTGAGGAGATCGAACTGCGGAAATCCGATCTCCTTCGCGAAGCGCGTCGCCCCGTCGCCGACCAGCATGACGTGGTCGGTTTCCTGCATTACGGCTTTCGCGACTTTGGAAGGCGTTTTGACATTGCGAATAGAGGCGACCGAGCCGCAGCGCCGCGTGGGGCCGTGCATCACTGAGGCATCGAGCTCGACGACGCCCTCTTCGTTGGGCAGGCCGCCGTAGCCGACCGAATGATCGTTGGGGTCCTCTTCGTTGATGTTCACGCCGGCGATCGCCGCATCCAGCGTGTCCGCTCCGGATTTCAGCATCTCCATGGCGCGGGCGCAGGCCCGCAGCCCGTTCTGACTCGATATCACGATGTTTCGAGGCGCGGCTGTGGCGCTTTGCCGAGCCATGGCGACGCCCACGCTGGTGAGCGCGGCGGTATTGCGGATGAGATCCCTTCTGGTAAGCATGTTGTCCTCGTGAGCAAATTGGTGACGTACACCGAATTCCCGCCCCGTCGCCAATTTGCCCGTGTTCGATAAACTATCTGTTTCCATGGTTGAGCATATCTCTCCGGCGCGCTCGCTGAGCGGCACAGTGGTTTTGCCGGGCGACAAATCCATATCGCATCGCTACGGGATGCTGGCTTCGCTGGCCGAAGGCACGTCGAAGATTCGCAACTATTCCGCGGGAGCGGACTGTCAGTCCACGCTGCGGTGTATGCGCGCGCTGGGTATCACGATCGAGACCGATGGGGATCTGACATCGATTCATGGCAAGGGACTCGACGGGCTGAGCGCTCCGGCCGATATGCTCGATGCGGGCAACTCCGGGTCGACTATCCGCATGTTGTCCGGCATTCTGGCGGCGCAGCGTTTCGTGAGCCGGATCGGCGGGGACGAATCGTTATCCAAACGACCGATGCAGCGCATCATGGCTCCGCTGGGCGAGATGGGGGCCAGCATTGAAGCGCGAGACGGCAAATACCCGCCGCTGAACATTACGGGGCGGCCGCTGCGGGCCATCGAGTACACGCTGCCGGTGGCCAGCGCGCAGGTGAAATCGTGTGTGTTGCTGGCGGGTTTGTTCGCAGAGGGGAAGACGAGCGTTGTCGAACACGTGCGGACGCGGGATCACACAGAGGTGGCGCTGAAGGAGTTTGGGGCCGACGTTAGCGTGAACAGCAGTCTCGCGATCATTGGCGCCTTCGAGCGGCGCATGAGCATCATACGTGTTCAGGGCCGTCCGCACCTGAGGCCGCTGGAGCTCTACGTGCCCGGCGATCTCTCGTCGGCTGCTTTCTTCCTCGTCGCTTCCCAAATAGTGGGCGAATCGGATCTGGTGATTCAGGGCGTGGGGCTGAATCCCACTCGCTCCTCCCTGCTCGACTTACTGGTCGGCATGGGCGTCCAGATTCAGGTGCTGGATGTGCAGCAGACCAACGGTGAACTGGTCGGCAACCTCCGCGTGCGGAAGTCGCGCGTGCGCGGCGGGCGCGTCGAGGGAGCATTGACGGCCGCGCTCATCGACGAGCTTCCGGTGCTGGCCGTGTTGGGAGCGGCCAGCGAGGAAGGCCTGGTCGTGCGCGATGCGGCCGAGCTGCGCGTGAAAGAGACGGATCGCATCGCCACACTCGAAGAGAACTTCCGGCGCATGGGCCTGCGCATTGAGACGCGCCCGGATGGTTTCGACGTGCCCGGACGGCAGCAGTTCCATGCGGCCGAACTGGACTCCTTCGGGGACCATCGCATCGCCATGGCCTTTGCTGTCGCCGCGCTGGCCGCCGACGGCCCCTGCACAATTACTGGCGCCGCCGCGGCCTCCGTGTCTTTCCCCGGATTTTTCGATACACTACAACGGATCGCAGCGTCAACAGCAGGATGAATACCATAACCGGCGCAGGCAACAGCGAGGACCTGACGATCGAAGGTCTGGTTCACGACCTCGACAACGTGTTTCACGCCATTCTGGAAGCGGCCGATCTGCTGGAGGGCGATCCGCGCTGGCAAAAGCTGGCCGGTACGCTCGAGCGAAATGTGGACCGGGGCCGCCGCATTGTGGGCAGCATCATGGAAACCAGCCGCTCTCAGGCGGAACTCGGTCCCGTGGTGGAAAGCGCGATTGCCTTCGCGCGCGACTATCTGGACTGCGTGCACGCACCGAATGTGGAGTTCGGCTCCACCGTTCCGCCGAATCTGCCGGTCGCCGGTAATGCCGCGGCCTGGGAACGCGTGCTGGTGAATCTGCTGTTGAACGCCGCGCAGGCGGGCGCCCACCATGTGGAGATCAGCGCTGGGCCCGGCGAAATCTCCATTCGCGACGATGGCGCCGGCATCTCCGAACACCTTCTGCCGCGGATCTTCGAGCCGCACGTGTCCACCCGGTCGGCGATGCACGGTCTTGGGCTTTCCATCGTCCGCTCCATTGTGGAGCGCAACGGCGGCACCGTGACCGCCGGCAACCGCGCTTCCGGGGGCGCGGAATTCCTGATTCGCATGGAAGCGAAAGCGGGCACGGTGGGCGCTGTTTAGGCCCAATACTGTTCACTTTGCGGGGCGAGGGACGCCCTCGAAAGACCATGGACGCGCGGCGCCAGCCGCGCCTACCCCGGGGTCTTTCATCCGGTTCGGTGGCCGAAACGGCCACGTCTAACACGCGGCGAGAGCCGCGTCTCTTCGGTACCGGCAAACGACGCGGCTGGCGCCGCGTGTTCCATTAGCGCAGGCTTCGCAGAAACTCCGCGGCCACATCGTGCACGGGCCGGTGATCGCCATCCACTTCGTAATTCAGCTTCTGGATCTCTTTCCCGTCGATCTTCCCCGAAAGCTCAGCCAGAGCCGCCTCCAGCCCCGGATGTTCCTGTAATGCCGCAAAGCGCACCACGATGCTGGCCTGGTAGGGCGGGAAGGCTTTACGGTCGTCCTCGAGTACCTTCACATCCAGAGCGGAGAGCATTCCGTCGGTGGTGTTCGCGGCGACCATGTTGACCTGCCCTTGCTCGAGCGCCCGGTAAAGAAGTCCGAGATCCATGGTTTTCGGGAAACTGGTCCAGTGCAATTGCGGATAGGTGGCCATGAGCGCTTCGTAGCCGTCGGCGCGAGTGAGGAATTCATAGCCAACGGCGAGCGTCCACGGATCGCGCCGCCGTTCTGCGTCACTGAGAGTGACGTAATGCCCATTGCGCGCATCGGAGCCGCGGACGACCATGGCAAACGAATCGTCGAAGCCGAGAGGATCGCACCATTTGAGCGCGTAGTTGGCGGCGTATTCGGTACGCACGCGCTCGAGGACGATGGCGGCATCCGGGATGGGTGGGTGCTTCAGAATGGCGGCGAAGGCGGTGCCGGTATATTCGGGATACACGTCCACTTCTCTTGCGAGCAGCGCCTGGTGCGCCAGCAGAGAACCGCCCAGATTGAACCGGCGGATTACCTTCTGGTGCAGTCGATTCTCGATTTGCTGGGCGATGATCTCGCCGAGTACAAGTTGCTCGGTGAAGTTCTTGGAGCCGACGACGATGGCGCGCGCGTGGGCACAGCCGGACGTTGGCATCAGAACGCACGCCAGCAGCGCGACGGTTCCGGAACAAGCGCACAAGACACGGCGTCCACTCTGAAAACCCGGAACCGGATGCCGGCTGCGTCCGTTGTGCGCGGCTCCGAGTAAAGTCCTCAAGGACAGAGAATACCACCCGCCGCTCCGATGCAATGAACGAACTTTAATCAACGTTACAGTCGCGGTTCATCCAGTTCGCGTATCATGCGGATGTGCGGATGGGTTGGGCGGGAGTTGTGATGGCGCTTGTGGCGGTGGCGTGGACGCCGGTGGCACGGCCGCAGGAAGCCTCGCCTGCGCAACAGGCGCCTGCGCAGGAAGCGGAAACGCAGACAGAGACGTTCAGCGGGACGGTGACCGATCTGAAGTCCGACCGGGTCACGGTGCGCCGCAGCATTGCGGGATCCACCGCGGAGAGCAAGGTCTTCCTGATCCAGTCCGACACGCGCGTGGAGGGCAAGCTGCGCCTGAAAGCGCGCGTCACGGTCGGATTCGTCGCCAACGAGAATGGCGAAGCGGTCGCGAGACTGATCGTGGTGCGCCAGGCTCCGCCCAAACAACACTGAGCATCAGGATTGTTTCGGACGTTTCCGGGCTACCCAGCCTTCCTTGTTGACCTGGTGACCGCGTCCGACTGCCAGCGCGCCCTCGGGAACCGGTTTGGTGATCACGGAACCCGCGCCGATGTAACTGCCCTTGCCGACGTGCAGCGGTGCAACCAAAGTGGCATTGCTGCCCACGAATGCGTCGTCGCCGATCTCGGTGCGGTGCTTCGTCACGCCATCGTAGTTACAGGTGATGGCGCCAGCGCCGATGTTCGATCTTTCCCCGATATCCGCGTCGCCGAGATACGCGAGATGGTTCGCTTTGGCGCCGGCGCCGAGGCGGGTTTTCTTCAGCTCGACGAAGTTGCCGACGTGCGCGCCCTCGCCTACCTCATTTTCCATGCGCAGCCGTGAGAACGGGCCAACGCGCGCATCGCGGCGCACATGGGACGAGCCGATCAGAGTGTAGGGAGCGACGTGCACGCGGTCTTCGATGAGCGAAGACTCGATCACGCAGCCGGGGCCGATTCGACAATCCCCGCCGATTTCGCTGTGGCCGAGAATGTGCGTAAACGCGCCAATGATGCTGTCCGCGCCGATCGCCACCGGCATGTCGATGGTCACCGTCTCGGGCTTCTCGATGGTAACGCCGGTCAGCATCAGCTCACGGACCTTGCGCGCGCGGAAGATGCCGTCCACTTCGGCCAGCTCGACGCGCGTGTTGATGCCCAGCAACTCGCTGGCATCGGCGCTCTCCATGGCCGCCACGGTATGGCCGGCGCGGTTGAGAATCTCCACCATGTCGGTGAGATAGTATTCGCCGGCTGGATTGGCCGTGCCGATCTCGCCGATGTGCTTCCACAGGAGATCGGAACGGAAGCAGTACATCCCAGGGTTGATGAGATCGACGGCCAGTTGTTCGGGCGCCGCCGCCTTCTGTTCGACGATCGCCTTCACGTTCCCTCGTTCGTCGAGGATGATGCGGCCGTAGCCGGTGGGATCGGCCAGGCGCGTGGTAATCAGGGTCGCCGCGGCGCCATTCTTTTCGTGCACCGCGATCAGACGCCGCAGCGTCGCCTCCGAGAGCAGCGGGCAATCGCCATAGAGCACCACCAGCAACCCGGCGTGTTCCACCGCGTCGCGGCAGGCCATTACCGCGTGTCCGGTGCCGCGCTGTTCCTTCTGCAACACGAATCGAACGTCGCGGTCCGCCAGCGCGGATTTCACCTCCTCCGCCTGATGCCCGACGACGACGACAACGTTCTCTTCGCCGGTCAGGTGCGCCGCGGTATTGACTACGTGCTCCACCAGCGGCATCCCGCCGGCACGGTGCAGTACTTTGGCGCGCTTCGATTTCATGCGCGTGCCTTCTCCGGCAGCCAGCACAATCACACTGATCATGTCGTTTCCTTCCCCGCGCGGCCGCGCCGCGCCAGGTCGATGGCAATGGCCGCGGCCGCTCTGGAATCGTGCCGGATCTTCTCGCCTTCCTCGAGCAGGTTCGCGCCCAGCACCTCAACGCCGAGTTCGCGGATGCAATCCAGGTCGTTCACCACCGGGTGGGCGCGCTGGGCCGCGTATCTCTTCTTCATCGCTTCGCTGATTTCCGCGGTATTGATCACGGCGACATCAGTGACCCGCGCGCCGGCGTGCTCGTCAATGGCGCGCAGATGCTCGGCCGCGGTGAGGCCGCTGGTCTCCCCCGGCTGCGACATCAGGTTCACATAGGTTGCCTTGATTGCGGGAGACCGCCGGATGGCCTCGGCAATGCCCTCCACCAGCAGATTCGGCACGATGCTGGTGAACAGCGACCCCGGCCCCAGCGTGATCAGGTCGGCGTTGGCGATGGCCTCCAGCGTCGCCGGCAGCGGCTCGCAAACTTCCGGATTCAGGCGAATGCGCCGGATGCGCGAACGGCTGCGGCTGATGCGCGTCTCCCCGCGGACAAGGGCGCCGGATTCGAGCTCGGCCACCAGCGTTACGTTCTCCGCCGTGGCCGGATAAATTCTGCCGCGGCTGGCCAGAATCTCCGACGACGTGCGAACCGCCAGGGCGAAATCGCCGGTGATATGGGTGAGGGCCATGAGGAACAGATTGCCGAAGCTGTGGCCCTTCAGTCCGCGTCCGGCCCGAAACCGGTACTGGAACAAACGTGAAAGCAGCGCTTCGTCTTCCGAGAGCGCCACCATGCAGCTCCGGATGTCACCCGGCGGGAGAACGTCGAAATCGCGGCGCAGACGGCCGGAGCTGCCGCCATCGTCGGTAACGGTGACGACCGCCGTCAGATCGGCAACTCGACTCTCCCCCGCCCACGCCTTCAGGCCGTGAAGCAGGGCGGACAGGCCCGTGCCGCCGCCGATCGAAACAATGCGCAAAGGTTCCAAAACACAGGATCTCAAATCGGACGGCACACCAACACTCTGCTTTCCGGCGGGCACGGAAACCGCGACAGGAATTGGGCGGTCAGGCGGCGGGTTCTTCGTCCTCGTTAACGGGCACGGTTTCCAGGTCCTCGGCTTCGAAAACCTGGTCGCAGTCGAGGCAGCGGACGTACTCGACTCCGTCGCGTCGCGCCAGCATCTCGGTCCGGCTGTGGGTGCAGAACATACGAAATACCCCTATTCTATGCATGTCCGGGGTAGTGTCAAGTGCTACCTTTACTGAAGCGCGCACAACCGACGATGCCGCCCGCTTCCTGGAGACAATTCGGTGACGGGCGCCGAATTTGCCGCATCGGAAAGCGTTGCAAAGAAGGCTCTGGCTGCCGCGGAATTTCGGTGCCTGTCACCGAATTGTCTGCCCACCCGCTTCCACCCCGGACTGCTGGCGATGCGATTCAGCGAGGGCGCTCGGTAACCGTGACGTCGCGCTGCAGACGAAAGCTGATACGGGTTTCCGTCGGTAGCTTTGCCGTTCTGCCATGGGTCAGGACTGCGCCTCCGGCTCCGGCTGCCCCTCCCGCCATGGCCCCAATGCCTGCGCCTTTGCCGCCGCCCGCGACAGCGCCAATGACCGCGCCCAGTATCGCGCCGCCCCCCACCTTTGCGGCGTCTTCTCCCCCCGACGTTTCGGCTTTCCTGTCGAACGTGGCCGTCTCAAGCGGCACGCGCTGGCCATCGGAAGTGTGAACGCCGGTCAGTTGCAGTGCCAGATGAGCGGCGCCGTTCCCCCGCCCCCCGCGGACAACATCGACGATCCGACCCTCGGCTCGCGCTCCGCGCTCGGCGATCACGAACCCGTCCGCGGCGAGCGGGGCATCGAGCGTGGCAAAGAAGGCATCGCCTTTTTCGTTCTTATCCGTGGAGAGGGCCTCCGAGAGGCGCACATTGATGATCAGCCCCTGCTTCAGCGTGACCCGGTTCACCGGCGGTGGGGCGGGCTCCGGCGCGGGCGCTTCTGCCGTGGCTTCTGGCGGTTGGGGTGCCATCGGCTCCGCAGCAGGGGGCGCCGTTGCTGGCGCCGCAGCTTCCTGCGATGGGTCGGACCTTACCGATGCCGGCAGGTTGTCCGCCGGTGGCGTGGCCTGCGCGATCTCGGCAGGATGCGCGGGAGGCATGGGTGACGGCTTGCGCGGACGGACCGCCGGTGCCGGTTTGGAGGCGGGAGCCGGAGGCGCTTCGCTGATCGCGGGCGGCGGCTCGGCAGCGGGCTGGGGATGTTGCGAGACGGCCGGCTGGGGCTCCACAGCCGGAGCGGACACCGCAGCAACTGCAGCGGGCGCCGGACGCGGCCGCGCGGGCGGTCTCAGCGCCACGTAGACTACGCCGGTGGCCAGCACTGCGCCCGCAACGAAGGCCATCGCGATCTTCGAATTGACGATCATCTCTCATTCAGTTAAACGCGGTGCGCACCCACGAAGTTTCGGTCGCAACGCCTTGCTAAAATTACCTTAATGCCGCAGTTTCCCGCCGGTTTTGCGATTGGTTCGGTGCCCATCGCGCCGGCCACCGTGCTGGCGCCGATGGCCGGCGTCACCGATACCGTGTTCCGGCGCCTGATTCGCGCGCAGGGGGGTTGCGGCCTCCTGATGACCGAGTTCACCAGCTCCCATGGCGTGGTGAACATGGTGCGGGCGCGCAAGCGGACCCGCGCATTCCGTTATCTTTTTTTCGAGCCGGAAGAGCATCCCATCGCCGCCCAGCTTTTCGGCTCCGATCCCGAAGTGATGGCCAATGCCGCGCGCGTCTGTGAAGACCTGGGCTTCGACATCGTCGACATCAACTTCGGCTGTCCGGTCAACAAAGTGGTGAAGTGCAATGGCGGCTCGGGGCTGCTGCGCGATCTGCCGCTGGTGGAGGAGATCCTGACGCGCGTCCGCGCGGCCATTTCCATTCCCCTCACCATGAAGTTCCGCTCGGGCTGGAACGACCACGAGCTGGTCCACGTGCGCATGGCGCAACTGGCGGAGAAGTGCGGTTTGAGCGCCGTCGCGTTGCACCCGCGGACGCGTGAGCAGGGCTACAACGGCAAGGCGGATTGGACTCGCATCGCCGAGGTGAAGGCCGCCGTGCGCATTCCGGTGATCGGCAATGGCGATATCGCGACCCCCGAAGACGCGGTGCGAATGGCCGCGGAGACCGGGTGCGATGCGGTCATGGTGGGGCGCACGGCGTCGTCGAATCCCTGGATTTTCCGGCAGATTCGCCAGTATCTGGAGACCGGCGCTTACTTCCAGCCCGCGGAGCGCGAGCGTTACCGGCTGATGCGGACTTACTACGGAATGCTGCGCGATCGCGAGGAGCCCGACGCCGTGGGTAAGATGAAGCAGTTCGCCACTTACTTCACACACGGCGTGCGCAACGGATCGAAGCTGCGCGCGGAAATCTACAGACTGCATGAAGCCTCGGCAATTCTCGATCTGGTCGACCGATTCTTCGAGCGAGAGCTCGACGCCGTCCCCGCCTGACGACGGCTCCATGAAGAAGGTCAGGCTCATAACGGATGGCGCGTGCATCGGAAATCCTGGTCCGGGCGGCTGGGCCTGCATTCTTCGCTATGGCGATCGCAAGAAGGAAATGTGGGGTTCCGAGCCGCACACCACGAACAACCGCATGGAGCTGCGGGCCGCCGTGGAGGGATTGCGCGCGCTGAAGGAGGGCTGCGCAGTGGAAGTAGTGACCGACTCGCAGTATCTGCGCAACGGCATTACCGAGTGGATTCACGGCTGGAAAATGAACGGCTGGCGGACAAAATCGAAATCACCCGTGGTGAATCAGGACTTGTGGAAAGCGCTCGACGAGGAGAACCAGCGGCACCGCACGCAATGGTCGTGGACGAAGGGGCACGCATCGCACGCCGACAACAATCGTTGTGACGAGCTGGCCACCGCGGCCGCGAGGGAACAGTCCTTCAGCGGGTAGGGTGCAGCGCTATTGCAGCGTCGTCGGTGTCGCCTCCCAGCCCAATGCCGGGCCGCTCACGAGGCTGGTCCCCGGGCTTGTCCCATCCGGCACGTCGCCGCCGGCATTCGGGAATTTGTAGGAAGACTGAGTGTTGAGTGCCACCGAGCACGACGCATACTGCACAGAGTATACGCCTATCCCAATCCCGTATCCGTTGAAGACGGAGCGATCTGCCGCAAGCACCATTACTCCGGAGACGTATGCGTCGAAGCCGGTTCCGTTGAAGTGGGCCGACGCGTCCGTCACCACCGCTGCTCCCGGTGCTCCGTCGAAGAGGTAGACGCCGGCGCTGTAGTTATGATCGAAGCTCGTCTTGTGCACGTACACTTTCGCAAGCGGGCTGAAGACTGCGAGGCCGCTCCCGTTGTCGGTGAATCGCGAGTCGTATAAGGCCAGATCCCCCGACGCGTCCATCTCCACGCCGGCGTTCGCGAAGCTCTCGGCGGTCACGTCGTACAGGCGCAGAATCCCCACGTGCTGCACGAGAACGCCGTCGTTACCGGTGCCCAGCCCGTGGAGATTCAGCCCGCGAATCGTCACATTGCCAGGCGTGTTAATGGTTAGCGCGTTCCCCGACGTTGCCGTGATGGATGCGTCGATCCCGGTGGCGGAGATGGTCACCGGCTGCGCTATCGTGGCCGGCCCATAGTCGCCCGAATTCAACAGGATGATCTCGCCTCCGCCATTCGTCATGGCCAGCGCGTCCATCAACGTCCGGCAAGCCGAGCTCACGCCGCAGTTGTTGGCGTCGTTGCCTTGCGCGGACACGAAACTCCGGTTGTTCACCCCACTTGGCCCCGCTACTGGCACAAACTTCGCCGTGACCGTCGTATTCGCGGTAATGTTCAGGCAATTGGAACCATCCAGAGTCGCTCCGCTCCACGTCCAGAAGACGTATCCGGAATTCGGGTTCGCCGTGAGGCAAACGAAGGTTCCGGCGGCGTACTGGCCGTTGATCGGCGGGATGTTCGCGCTGGCCGTGCCGCCGGCCGACGGTGATGCATTCAGCGTCAGCGTGTAGGCTACTGGTGGTGGGACGGTGGAATAAAGAAAACGCGGGATGTCCAGAGACCCCTGCGGTGACATCCAGGCGCTGATGCTGCCCGCAAACTCCAGTGGCGCGTTCGGCACCGGGGCGAAAGTCACCGTGCCCTGAACAACCGACGCATCCACTCCCTGCTGCGCGGCAACGCTGAGCGGAATATTCGCGGTTTCCTGCAGGTTGGGATTATCGGCCACCACTTCATAAACCGCGAGCGCGGTGGTTGGAGGATTGCTGCCGGTGGTATCCACTATCATCTTGTCCGCAGGCGGGCTGGCATAGAACGCCGGATTGAATGTCCAGCCCGGGGCCACGTCGATGCGGTAGAGCTGCAGATTCGGCGAGTTGCTGTCTCCGTTCACCACCCCGGGCGCCGTGATCTGCACACCTGAGGGAATATTCGAGAGCGACACGACGAGCCAGGTGCCGTGCGTAGCCTGGCCGATGCCTGAGCCGGTAAACGACGATGCGGGCACGATCAGGCCGGATTCCGTGTGGTAGGTGACCACGTTCGGGACATTCTGCGTCTCCAGCGTTCCACCGGCCATACTTCTCACACTGTTGAGAAGGCTGCCGCTCAGGTCGCTGCTGCTGATCACCGCCGTCTTGAACGAAGACGCGTACCCCTCCGCAGCGGTGCACGTCAGTGTTCCGGATGAAAAGGCGCACGGGCTGGTCTGAAGGCCCGGAAAGACCGGTGCAAGCTGAATGTCGGACCGCACCGGTGTGATGCCTGGATTGATCGGGAAGCTGATGGTGCCGAAAACGGTGATGTATGGATTCCCTTTTGGCAGTTGCGACATATCGCCGCGGAGGTTCGTAATGCTGATGATTCGCGGGTTGCTTGCGCTCGGTGCGTCGAAGGGAACCCCAATGAAGTCGATGGATGCCAGCCCGCTAATCGGGTCCACCGTGGACAATCCCTGGAACGTGTTGTACTGGTTCAGGTACGTCGAGACGCCATCGCCGGTCCCCAGAATCTCGCACTGGCCGACGCCACCAACGACGCCACCATCCGCGAGACAACTGATCTGCTTCAGCGGGCTAAAGGAAATCGGTGTGGCGTTCGCGGGGACCGGATTCGCCGGGAACGGCTCATCAATCAGCAGCGTGGCCTCGGAAGTCAGCACTGGTGTCTGGCTGCCTGCTGGAAGCACCGTGCCCATCGTCCTGCTGGTGATGGGCACCTGCAACGTAATGTGAATGTTCATCAGCGGTACGGGCTGGCCGGACGGCGTCGGCGTACCGCCGGTACATGTCAGGAGAATATCCCCGACCTGCTCGGTTACCCCCTCGGCCCGTACATCGCGGTTTGTGGCGGCGTTCGCGACGCAGTTCGTCCCGGCTCCCGCCCGAACCGCTGCTAACACCACCACCCCAGCAGCGCACAACAAGAAACCATTGCGAATCATCATGAAACCCCACGCGGACCCAGCCACAGAGGGCGGGAATTCACTCGCAATGAAGACGCACGCGAGCGGTTTTGTAAGGAATTTCCGCTACAACTATATCAACGAATACTGGCTGCGCGCGCGATCAGTCGCTCAGCGATCAGTCGTTCAGCGCCTGAGCGGCGATTCGCCGAATCGTCGGCACGTCGATGATCCGCACATCATCGGCTGGGTCTTCCACGGACCACGCGAGCGCGGCGGTCATCTGTGCCAGCGTGACCAGCCCAAGCCGCTTCGCTCCATCGCGCGTGGCTGGAATCCACTCTCCCAGCTTGTAAAACGGGATCAGCGCATAAGGCCAGCGATGGCCGGGGCCGAGCACATACCAGGGGCGCAGAATGTTGGCCTTCAGTTGCGCCGCGCGAATGGTTTCTTCGCACGCGGCGCGCACAGCCTGATAGGCCCGCATGACCGGCGCAGGCTGCGCCACGCTGACATACACGAAGTTGCGCAGGCGTCCCGTAGCCGCCCGGACCGACGCTTCGATTGCCCGCTGGTCAATCTCACGGAACTGGCGTTCCTTTCCGGACCGGGATGCGCGACGCCGACCATGTGCACGTACGTGTCGAAACCCTCCACGGCATGCATGAACGTGGTCTCATCAAGCGCGTTGCCGGTCGCCACGGCGCATCCCGCCGCGAGCCGCGATTCCGAACCGGATCGAGCCAGCGCGCAAACCTCGTGCCCCGCAGCGAGCAAACGCGGAATCAGCGAATCGCCCCATGTATCCCGTGCCGCCGCTGATGAAAACGCGCATCCATTGAATATACGAGCAGCCTCGGCTTACGGATGACGCCGGCGCGCTAACATGGGCGTTTACGCAATGAGCGAACCAAATCCCCTCCTTGAAGAACAGTTTCGAATACCCTTCGACCAGATTCGCGCCGAACACGTGGAGCCGGCGATCGCGGAGCTTCTGGCCCGCGCGAAGCGACAGCTCGATGAATTGGTCTCCGCTCCGGGTCAACGCACCTGGGAGAACACCATGGAGGCGCTCGATCACCTCGCCGATCCGCTGGAGTACGCGTTCGGCATCGTGAAGCACCTGGAATCGGTGGCCACCACACCCGAGCTTCGCGCCGCCTTCAACAAGGCGCAGCCGGAAGTCAGCGCGTTCTTCTCCAGCCTGCCCCTGAACGATGCGTTGTGGCAGGCCGTGAAGAGCTTTTCGCAAACCGAGGAAGCGAAGACACTCAGCGGAACGCGCCGGCGGTTCCTGACGAAAACCGTGGACAATTTCCGCCGCCACGGCGCCGAACTCGATCCCGCGGGGAAGAAAAAGCTCGAAGAGATGGACGTGGAGCTGACTCGGCTCACCACGAAGTTCGGCGAGAACGTACTCGATTCCACCAACGTCTGGGAACTGATGATCGACGACGAGGGCAAGCTTGCGGGCCTTCCGCCAAGCGCCGTGGATGCGGCCCGTGCCAGCGCCACATCGAAGGGCAGGAGCGGATGGCGATTCACTCTTCAGGGCCCCAGCTACGTCGCTCTGATGACCTATCTGGACAACCACGACATCCGCCGGGAGACGTATCTGGCGCAGACCACGCGGGCCACCACCGGCGATCAGGACAACCGCCCCATCCTGGCCCGTATCCTGGAACTGCGGCGCGCGAAGGCGGCGCTGCTGGGTTTCGCGGATTTCGCCGACTTCGTCCTTGTGGACCGCATGGCGCATACGGGCGCTCACGCGGAGGAGTTTCTCACCGGACTGAAGGAGAAGACCGAGGCTGCGTTCGAGCGCGAGAATCGTGAACTCGAAGCTTTCGCGGGCAGGAAGCTGGAACCGTGGGACGTCGGCTACTACGCCGAAAAACAACGCAAGGCCCTTTACGACTTCGACGAGGAAGAACTGCGACCCTACTTTCCACTCGAATCGGTGGTGGAGGGGATGTTTGAGATCGCCGGCCGATTGTACGGCGTGCGCGTGGTGGAACGAACCGGCGTGCCGGCCTGGGATGCGGCGGTCAAGTATTACGAAATCCGCGACGAGCGGACCGACGCGCTGTACGGCGCTTTCTACACCGATTGGTACCCGCGCGAGAACAAGCGCGGCGGCGCGTGGATGGACGGCCTCATCACCGGCGTAGTCCGCGGCGACCGGCTCGATCCGCATGCCGGGCTGATTTGTGGAAATCTGACGCCGCCGGTGGGCGGCAAGCCCGCGCTCCTGACGCACCGCGACGTCGAGACCATCTTCCATGAGTTCGGCCACCTGCTGCATCACTGCCTGAGCCAGGTGGAGGTGCGGTCGCTGGCGGGAACCAGTGTCGCGTGGGATTTCGTCGAACTGCCGTCACAGATCATGGAGAACTGGTGCTGGGAACGCGAGGCGCTCGATCTGTTCGCGCGGCATTACGAGACCGGCGAGCGCATACCCGAAGAACTATTCCGGAAGATGCTCCGCGCTCGCAATTTCCGCGCGGCCAATGCGCAGATGCGGCAGCTCAGCTTCGGCTTCGTCGATCTGGCCCTGCATCGCCGCTACGATCCGGCGCGCGACGGCGACGCGGTGGCGTATTCGCGGGAGATCCTGCAGCGGTTTTCGGCGGCGCCGCTGCCTCCGAATCATGCCATGATCGCTTCGTTCACCCACCTGTTCGCAAACCCCGTCGGCTATGGCGCGGGCTATTACTCGTACAAGTGGGCCGAGGTGCTGGACGCCGATGCATTCAGCCGCTTCCGTCACGAGGGGATTTTCAATCGCCGGACGGGGATGGAGTTCCGCACGCGCATTCTGCAGCGCGGCGACAGCGAGGACCCGGCCCAGCTCTACCGCAGCTTCATGGGACGCGATCCCGATCCAAACGCCCTGCTGGAGCGGAATGGGCTGCTGACACAGTAGCGGGCTTTTCATCCAGGGTGGCTTCCACCAGATCGCCGAGTTGCTCCGCGGTGAACTGGTTTCCTTCGATGTTGGCAACGAGCCGCCCCCGACGGTCGATCACCACCGTATGCAGGGAGTGCGTGAGCGCGCCCTCATCCGGCCAGAAGCTCATGCCGAACCGGCTGCACACCTGCTTCACATCGGGCAGAGGCCCGGTCAGGAATCGCCAGCCGTCTCCCTCGGCCTTCCACACTTCCGCATATTTCGCCAGAACGTCGGGTGTATCGTGAACGGGGTCGAAAGTCACGCTCAGGAGTTCCAAGTCAGTGCCCAACCGCTTGCTGAAGCGCTGCTCGACGCGGCGGAAGTTGTTGGACAGCCGGAAGCAATAGTCGGGCAGCGGACACCGCGTGTAGATGAAGGTCATGGCCACCACTTTGCCCTCGAATTGCGAGAGCCTGACGGTGCGGGACATCTGGTCGAGAAGCGAGAAATCGGGCACCTTCTGCCCGGGTTTCAGTTGTGGAGGAGCGCCCGGCTGCAGGACGGCGTCCAGAATCTGCAGGCGTTTTGTGGCGAAGGGGTCGCGGTCCATGCTCTGGTAGGGGACGACGTGAATCCCTTCCAGCCAGGACGAATCCTTCGTCACGACGAGCGTGAAACCGATCTTCTGGCCCGGCTCGAGATGATCGAGCAGGTGGGGATCGCGAACCGAATATGGCATGGTCATGGCGTCCATGTAGCCGGGAATCGCATCGTGCGAAACCAAAACGGTTTTGTGGGGTGCATCGACGCGGAGCACGAGGCCGGTCACTTCATACCTTTGTGCGGCGTGCACCTGGAACATCGCCCCGGCGATCAGCAGCGCAATGGAGACCTTGTAACTCATGCCTATCGGGCCGCCGCCTGGAAAGTGCGCGGCGCAGCACCCAATTCGAAAGTGCGCCGCTTCAGAGTGGAAGCACTCTGCGCGAATTCCCTGATTTCGAGGAACTGATTGGGCGTGACATTCCGGAAGTTCTGCCGGGTCTTCGAGGCCGGCCACCAGACCTCGATGTTCTCGATGCGCGGCGACCGCCCGATGCCGATGTGCTGCTCCAGAGGAGACGCGCCGAACGAGCCGCCGCTCCCCACCGTTCGGCAAATCTGGCGGCGTCCGCGATCGGGATCGTTCACCGTCACGGTGATCCTGGCGCCGATGGCCGATCGGTTCGACTTCACCCCCACCAGCTTCAGCGTGATCCAGTTATTCCCGTGCCCGCCGGGGTTCAGGAACAGGTGCATGGGGAACTTGTCGCCGACGTCCGGCCCGCCCATGTCGGCGAGGATGTCCTCGTTGCCGTTGTTGCGGAAGTCGGCGAACGCCACGCCGTGTCCTTTGGCGATGGCCCCGGTGCCGGAGGACGCGGAAATATCCACGAAGCGCCTGCCCTCCTTGTTATGCAGCAGAACATTGGGCATGACCGAGGCGAAAGACGGGTTGCCCATGCCCAGATAAATGTCCAGAAATCCGTCGTTGTCGATGTCGCCGAAGTTGTAGCCCATCGGCATAAAGATGCGATCGAGCCCCACCTCGGCGGTAACGTCGCGAAACGTGCCGTCGTGCATATTCCGGTAGAGCTTCATCGTGTCGCCCTTCCGTGGAAGCCCCACGTAGTTGCGAGCCACTTCCTCCACCGAAGGGTAGTAGCAGTTGATCAGAAGATCGGGCCAGCCGTCGTTGTCGTAGTCGAGGAACGCGGCGCCGAAGCTGAAGCGCGAGGACTGTATGCCGGCCTTTTTCGATACCTCCGTGAATGTCCGGTCGCCGTTGTTGTGATAGAGGAACCCCTCGCCGTTGTAGTTGGACACGTAGAGATCGGGGTAACCGTCGTTGTCGTAATCGGCGGCCACCACCGACTTGGTGTAGGCGATGCGGTCGAGGCCGGCTTCCTTGGCAATATCCACGAACGTTCCGTCGCCTTTATTGAGGAAGAGCTGCGCCGGAGCGTTCTCATTTCCCACGAAAAGATCCAGGTTGCCGTCGTTATCGATATCCGTCCACACGGCGGTTTGCGAAGAGCGAAGCGGTTCCAGCAATCCGGCCTGGGCGGTCACGTCGGTGAAAGTCCCATCGCAGTTGTTGCGCAGCAGACTTCGCCGTCGCGGGAACTCCCAGCCGCCGCGCATGATCAGGAAGTCGACGCAGCCGTCGTTGTTGTAGTCCGCCTGGATGAGATTCTGCCCGCCTTTCTCGTCCAGCAGACCGGCCTGAGCCGTTCGTTCGCTGAACGTGCCATCGCCGTTGTTGTGAAAGAAATGAGTGCCCGCGCAGTCGTCAACCTCCGACACGATGACGTCCAGCAGACCGTCGTTGTCCATGTCGTCCACGATGACGCCGCCGGCCGTTCCCACCAGCGCCAGACCCGCCGAGGGCGCCACGTCGCGAAAGCGCCCCAGGTCTTCCTCGGAGCGGAAGACCGACGGAGGGATGAGAAACTCGGCGGGCACGGCTGCGGGCCACGTCCCCGCCGTCATGTAGGCAAGGTTCAACAGCCATTGGATTTCGGTGTTGGACGGCTCGCGCCGCAGGGCCTTTGTGAGCCACTCGATCGCCTTTTCAGCGTCTTCCGTCCGCCGGTTCATCGCGCCGGGATGCGATGGAACAAGCCAGCCCTCGTCGATCGTTCCACGGATGGCGCCATCGGCGCGCTGCGTGCGGTGCAGGTAAGCCACGCCCAGCGTTTCTTCCAGCCCCTGAGCGATGCCCGGCCCGGCGCCTTGGCCAAGACGATAGGTCACCTGCCAATGCTCGATCGCCTTGTCGATATTTCCGCGCGAGGCCTCCAGAGCGCCGAGCGTGTAATAGATATAGCCCGCTTCGCTGGGATCCGTCGGGGCGTCCTTTGAGGCGAGTTTCGCTTCCAGCGTGGCGATGGCCTTCACCGGCGCCTGCTGCCGTGCGTCGCAAACCTGCGCGATGTCCAGCCCGATGTGCGGGCCCTTCAGTGTCCTGACCACGGAAGTCAGAAACTCGGTGTAGCCGGAGAAGTCGTGGGTTTGCCGGGCGCTGACCTGAGAGTCCACCGCCAGCGCGCGGGTCGGGTCCAGCGGCTCGCTCGCGGGGGCCGTCTGTTGCCCTTTGACGATCTTGACGATGGCGTAACCGGCGGGAATCCGGAAGATCTCGGAGAACTCACCCGGCTGCAGCCCGCGCAGAGCGTTACGCAGTTCCAGACGGAGGGATTCGGGGTCCAGCTTGCCGAGGTAGCCGCCATCGCTCGCGGTCGGGTCTGTCGAATTCTGAGTGGCCAGCTCGGCGAAGTCGGCGCCGGCGCGTAATTTGGCGAGTACGTCGCGAGCCTTGTCGGGGGAACTCACCACGATCAGCTCGATGGGCACTTCCTTCGGCGTCTGGCCTTTTCCCGAGCCGGGTGCGAAAAGGATGGCCAGTGCGAGGACGGCGGGGACCGCCATCATCCATCGCATCCTCCCTGAAAACCGCAGAATTGCTGCCCCTCCAGGCGTTTCTTCAGAATAGCGTGGCCCGGGCGGGCGTAGCAATTTGGCGAACGGCGCTCGTCCCCCTATAATATTTCGATGGGCCTCACTCGCCGCGACCTCCTGGTGTGTCTGGGTGCGGCCGCCTCCGGTCCATGGGTCCGCGCGGGACAGACGCCCGCGGACGGCCCCATCTTCAGAACCGTCACCGCGCAGCAGAGCGGCATCTCCTGGGTTCACGACAATGCAAGATCGGTCAGGCGCTGGATGCCCGAGGCGATGTGTTCCGGTTGCGCGTTCCTGGACTATGACAACGACGGCTGGATGGACATTCTGCTCATCAACACCGGTCCCACCCCGTTTCATCAACCGGCGAAGCCCACGTACAACGCGCTGTACCGGAATAACCGGGACGGCACGTTCACCGATGTCACCAGTCAGGCCGGACTGCTTGCAGGGCGCTGGGGCGAAGGCGTTGCCGTGGGAGATTTCGATGGCGATGGCTACCCGGACCTCTTCCTCACCTGCTATGGCGACAACGCGCTTTACCGCAACAATCGCGATGGCACATTCACCGATGTCACCGCCAAAGCGGGCGTCGCCGGCACCGGATGGGCGACTTCAGCGGTCTGGTTCGACTACGACAACGACGGAAAGCTCGACCTTTTTGTGTGCGGCTATGTCGAGTATGGCGGGCCGGGCACCAGGATCTGTGGCAGTGAGAAGCTCAACGAATTCTCCTATTGCACGCCGGTCTTCTTCGAACCGCGCGTGAGCCTGCTCTACCACAACAACGGAGACGGCACGTTCACCGAGGTGGGGCATCTGACGGATATCGGAAAGAATCCGGGGAAAGCACACGGCGTGGTTGCCACCGACATCAACAACGACGGTCTGATGGACTTGCTGGTGGCCAACGACACGACGCCGAATTTCCTGTACGCCAACCGGGGTAACGGAAAATTCGAGGAGATTGGCGCATCCGCGGGCGTTGCCTACAACTCGGATGGCGTGGCCCGCGCCGGCATGGGCGTCGATTCCGCCGATTTCGACAACGATGGGAAGGAGGACTTGTTTGTCGCCAATATCGACGGCGAGCGTTTTGCCCTCTATCACAACGACGGGAACGAGAGCTTCTCCGATTGTGCGGACGAATCGGGCATTGGCAAAGCGACGTTCTACCTGAGCGGCTGGGGTCTCAAGTTCTTCGACTACGACAACGATGGCAACGTCGATCTGTTTCTCGCCAACGGGCATCCCAACGACCGCGTGGATCAACTGCTGCACGGCGTCACCTGGGCGGAACCGTTACTCCTGTTTCGCTGCGACGGGAAAACCTGGAGCAATGTCAGCGGACAGGGCGGGGCCGCGTTTCAACAGCGCTGGCCGGCGCGGGGAATGGCCATTGGCGATTTCGACAACGATGGCGGCGTGGACGCGCTCATCAACAACAGCGGGACGGCGCCGTTGCTTCTTCACAACGAGGCGGGCGCGCGGAACAACTGGCTGGGCCTGCGGCTCATTGGCGCCACCGCGAATATCGACGCCGTAGGTGCGCGTGTGACCTGGGAATTCGGCGGCATTCGGCGAAGCCGTTTGAAGGTGGGCGGTGGCAGCTATCTGTCCTCACACGATCCGAGAATGGTGCTGGGGATTGGCCAGGCGAAGAAGCTGGACACGCTGGAAATCCGCTGGCCGCTGCCATCGCGGCGCGTGGACCGCTTCACGTCCCTACCGCTCAACCGGTACATTACGATTACCGAGGGCAAGGGAATCGTGGCCTGACGGGGAGGCCTCGACGTCGCGCGGCAACGAGACTAACAGTACAGGCCCATGCGCTGCTTCACCAGCGCCACGGTCTGGTTGGCGATAGGCGATACTCGCGCCGCGCCATCGTTGAGCACGCTCTTCAGATACCCGGGCTCGGCCACGATCTCCCGATAGCGCTTTTGCACAGGTTCGAGGCCCGCCACCACGGCCTCGGCCACCTGCTTCTTGAGCTCGCCGTAGCGCATGCCGGCAAAATGAGATTGCATGCGCTCGTCGGACCACTCGCTGAAGGCCTGGAAGATGGTGAGCAGATTCGCCACGCCCGGGCCCAGACCGCCGAAATCCACCGCGGGACTCGAATCCGTGGTCGCCCGCATGATCTTCTTCCGAATCACATCGGGGGGGTCGAGCAGAGCAATGGCGTGGCCGGAGCCCTGCGCCGATTTGCTCATCTTCTTCTCGGGGTCGTCCAGACCCATCACGCGCGCCCCGACCATGGGCAGGCTGGTCTGCGGCACCACGAACGTGTCGCCATAGAGCGTGTTGAAGCGCTGGGCAATGTCACGGGTCAGTTCGAGATGTTGTGACTGGTCGTCGCCGACGGGCACGATGGCGGCCTGGTAAAGCAGGATGTCGGCGGCCATCAGTACCGGATACTGCAGCAGCCCGTCGCCTACCGTCTCCTGCGATTCCGCTTTGGCCTTGAACTGGGTCATGCGTTGCAGCCAGCCCACCGGCGTCACGCAGGTCAGCATCCATGCCAGCTCGGCGTGCGCCGGCACGGAGGACTGCACCATGATGGTGGAAACCTTCGGGTCGATGCCGGAAGCCAGAAACAGCGCCGCGATCTCCTCGATCTTCGCCTGCAGCTCCGCGGGCTCCTGATAGATGGTGACCGCGTGCATGTCCACGATGCCGAAAATGCTTTCGTAGTCGTGCTGCATCTTTACCCAGTTCCGCAGCGCGCCGAGATAGTTGCCGATATGCAGATCGCCGGAGGGCTGGATGCCCGAAAAGACTCGTTTCTTCATTGCGGGGATAAACTTCATCGTAGCGCGGGCGAATGGGGCCAGCGATATACTGGCTCTGCCGCTATGAGGACACTACTGGCCTTGAGTCTCGTCGCTACGTTCGCTTCAGCTCAGGAATACACGCGCGGTATCGGCGTGTATCCGGGCGATCCCAGTCAATATTTCGGCCCGACGCTCGATATCGATACCACGACGTATCGGAATCTCGCGCTGCATCGGCCGGCCTGGCATTCCAGCAGTTACGATTTCAACCTGACCGCGCAGTTGATCACCGACGGCATCAGGGACACGAAGCTGCCCCGACGCGTTGTGGTTTCCACGAGCCGGGACGGCGTGCTGGACAAAACCGGCCGCGAGCTGGTGATCGACGGCAATCTCGCCACTGGCGTCTTTCTCCAGGGCAAGCGGCCGTGGGTGCAGATCGGCGTGCTGGGCGGCGGTGACGCGCCCGAGATCGACCGCCTCGATCTGCATGCCAGTGTGATGAACACCGCGGACATGCAGGTGGTGGATTCTGTCGTCATGGGGTCCGACGACGAGAAGACGTGGAAGGAACTGGGCCGCGCGGAGAGCATGACCACGCCGCAGACCCCGGTAGTGAACCCGTCCATCAGGCTGGCGTCGCCCGCGCGCGTGCGCTTCTACCGCGTCGAGTTCCACTGCGGACGCGATCTGCGCTGGCAGGTCAGCGAAATCGAGTTCTACAAGGGCAATCGCCGCGTGCACATCGGCGGGCCATACGATTTCACCAGCGCCTGGATGAGCGCGGGGGCCGGTGAAGAGTGGGTCTATGTAGACCTGGGCGCGCCGTGCACGTTTGATCGCGTGGCCCTTTACTGGATTCTTCGCGCGGCCGACGGCTCACTGCAGGTGTCCGACGACGCTAAGACATGGACAACCCTGCAGGCGCTGCCCGCGGTCAAAGGGAACATCGATAACATCCGGCTGGCGCAGCCGGCGCACGGCCGATACGTGCGCGTACTGATGACCAGGCCGAGCTCGCCCGATGGCTACGCGCTCAGCGAGCTGGAGGTCTGGGGCCGCGGCGGCCCGGTGGTTCATCCGAAACCCGCGCCCGCAATGCGCGCCGATGGCCGCCTCGATCTCTCCGGCGGCGCCTGGAAGCTGCAACGCGATTCGCTGGTACACGCCGATGGGGCCGCGCTGTCGCAGCCCGGCTTTCACGACGCCGACTGGATGATCGCCACGGTGCCGGCCACCGTACTGGCCAGTTACTACAACGCGGGCGCCTTGCCCGACCCGAACTTCGGCGACAACCAGGCGATGATCTCGGATTCGTTCTTCTACGCCGATTTCTGGTATCGCGATGAGTTCGTCGCGCCTTCCTCGCTCGCCGGCCATCGCGTTTGGCTGAATTTCGACGGCATCAACTGGAAAGCCGACGTCTACCTCAACGGCGACAAAATCGGGCGCATCGAAGGAGCGTTCACCCGCGCGCGGTTCGACGTGACCAGCCACCTGCACGCCGGCGCGAAGAACGCCATCGCCGTGCGCGTGTTAAAGAACGCCTCGCCGGGCAGCGTGACCGAAAAGACCGCCAACAGCACCGGGAAGAACGGCGGTGTGCTCGGCGCGGATAACCCGACCTATCACGCGTCGATCGGCTGGGACTGGATTCCCACCATTCGCGGACGCGACAGCGGCATCTGGGCCGACGTGTGGCTGAAGGGCAGCGGTCCGGTTACTGTGGAGAATCCTTTCGTCAACACCACGCTGCCCCTGCCCGACACCAGCCGCGCGGATGTGTCCATTGATGCCACGCTGCAGAATCACGACGCGCACCCGGTGAGCGGAACACTCCGCGGCCGGTTCGGCGACATGACCTTCGAGAAGAAGGTGACGCTGGCGGCGTCGGAATCGAAGACCGTCAACGAGGTGCTGCACCTGCAGAATCCGAAGCTGTGGTGGCCCACCGGCTATGGCGACCAGAACCTCTACGACGTCGAGATTAAGTTCGAGACGGCGGGCGCGGTATCGGACGCGAAAACCTTCCAGACCGGCGTGCGCCAGTTCACCTATAGCGAGGATGGCGGCGCGCTGCGCATGTGGATCAACGGCCGGCGCTTCATCCCGCGTGGCGGCAACTGGGGCTTTGGCGAATCGATGCTGCGCTATCGCGCGCGCGAATACGACACCGCGGTTCGCTACCACCACGAGATGAACTTCACCATGATCCGGAACTGGGTGGGGCAGATCGGCGACGACGCATTCTACGACGCGTGCGACCGCTGGGGCATCGTGGTGTGGCAGGATTTCTGGCTGGCCAATCCGTGGGACGGGCCGAACCCCGACGACAACGCCATGTTCCTGCGCAACGTGGACGACTTCATCCAGCGCATCCGCAACCATCCGTCCGTTGGGCTCTATGTTGGACGCAACGAAGGCTATCCGCCCGAAGTGATCGACACGGGCCTGAGGAAAGCCATTGCCGAGCTGCACCCGGGACTGCACTACATCCCCAGCTCCGCCGACGATGCGGTGAGCGGCCACGGGCCGTATCGCGTGGAGCCGCCGAAATGGTACTTCCAGAACCGCGCCACCACGAAGCTGCACAGTGAGCTGGGCATGCCCAACATCGTGACGCTCGACAGCCTGCGGGCGATGATGCCCGAATCGGCGCTGTGGCCGCAGGGTCGCATGTGGGGCATGCACGATTTCACCATGCAGAGCGCGCAGGCCGGCCAGACCTTCCGCGACCGCGTGGAGAAGAGTTACGGCGGCGCCGACAACGTCGCCGACTGGGTGGAGCTGGCGCAGTTCGTAGATTACGAAGGGCACCGCGCCATGTATGAGGCGCAGAGCAAGAACCGCATGGGCCTGCTCATCTGGATGAGCCATCCGGCGTGGACCTCGCTGACGTGGCAGACCTACGATTACTTCTTCGACCCGTCGGCCGGATACTTCGGCGCGAAGAAAGCCTCCGAACCGCTGCATATCCAGTGGAACCAGGCGACTGATGAGGTGGAAGTGGTGAACTACAGCGCGGGCAACCGCAGGGGACTGCTGGCGGAGGCGGAGATCCGCAACATGGACGGATCGCTCGCTTGGAAGAAATCAGTGAATCTCGACAGCCCCGAGGACAGCGACGTGGCGCCCTTCAAACTGGAGTGGCCCGCTGGGCTTTCATCCGTGCACTTTGTTCGGCTGACCCTGACCGGCGGTGACCGTTTACTGTCCACGAACTTTTACTGGCGCGGGACGGAGGAGGACAACTTCCGGGTAATTCGCCGGATGCCCAAGGTGAAGGTAGTGGCCACGACGAACGCGGCACGCGATGGCCGCCGCTGGCATCTGACGACGGAGTTGCACAACGCGTCCTCAGCACCCGCGCTGATGGTGCGGGTAAAGGCTGTGCGCGAGACCACCGGCGACCGTATCCTGCCCGCCATCTACAGCGACAACTACGTGGCCCTGATGCCCGGCGAGCGGCAAACCATTACAACCGACCTCGACGACGCCGACACGCGCGGCGAAAAACCGCGGATCGTGGTGGAGGGCTTCAACCTGGAATAGTCGGTGGGGCGGCTGGTGGGATTCGAACCCACGACATCCAGAACCACAATCTGGCGCTACTACCAACTGAGCTACAGCCGCCGTGAGGACAGACTCATTTTAACAAACTGGCCGCAACGGCTCATTTCCGGGCGCTGGCCGCGGGCTTGGGCGACTGATCGAAGAGGATCGTGCTGAAAGAGCTAAAGTCGCGGCCTGAATGCAGCCGATAAGCGATCAGGGACCCATGGCAGCGGCTGAAAGGCGGCGTCAGAACCGGCGGCGGGGACGCACCGAGCCGCCGCTCAAAATCTCGGTGAGCGGGGCGGACGGCGCCGCGGAACTCCCCGCCCGTCTGCTGGATACCTCCGATTCCGGCATCGGCGTCGAAACGGCTGTTCCCCTTGCCGTTGGCAGCAGCGTGCGCGTCCACTCGCCCGACGGCATCAATGGCCGGATCGGGGCGCACAAGGCGCATGTCCGCTGGTGCGAACGCGGCAGCAACGGCTCGTTCCAAAGCGGACTCCAGTTCGACGACGATACCACTGAGGAGTCGAAGAACGGCCACGCGGGAAAGACGAAGGCTCCCGAGGAGACTCCCGATTTCTACGAGGTTCTGCAGCTCAGCCCCAACGCCGACCCGGAGACCATTCATCGCGTCTTCCGGGCGCTGGCGCAACGCTACCACCCGGACAATCGCGAAAGCGGAAACGAAGAAGCCTTCAAGCAGGTAATGGCCGCTTATGAAGTCCTCAGCGATCCGGAGCGGCGCGCCTCGTTCGACGCCGGACGCCTGGCCGGCAATCGAACCCGCTGGCGGATCTTCGACCAGCCGCAGGCAGCCGTTGGCGTGGAGGCGGAAAGACGCAAACGCGAGGGCGTCCTCTCGCTGCTCTATACGAAGAGAATCAACGAGCCGCACCAGCCGCTCATGAGCCTGCACGAGTTCGAGGATCTGCTGGGATGTCCGCGCGAGCACCTCGAGTTCACGCTCTGGTATCTGAAGGACAGCGGGCTCGTTGCACGAACCGACAATGCCCGCTACGCCATCACGGTGAAGGGCGTGGATCATGCCGAACAATCCGGCATCTGGCGCCCCGCGGAGGCAAAGATGTTGCCCGTGGCCGAGCCTGCCGACGCGCGTTAAGCCGCCGGTGTCGTGCAGTACTTTTCTTCCAGCTTTGCGATTTTGCCGAGGCGGCGGAGGTGCCGCTCCTCGTTGGTGAATCGCGCGTCGAGAAAAATGCGCACCAGGTCCTTGGCCAGCTCGACGCCAATGCTGCGCTCGCCGAGCACCATCACGTTGATGTTGTCGTGCTCCACGCCCTGATGGGCCGAATAACACTCGCTGCACATGCCCGCGCGGATGCCGGGAATCTTGTTGGCCGCGACGCACACGCCGACGCCGCTCCCGCAAATGAGAATTCCGCGGTCGCCTTTTCCGGCGAGGAGCTCGACACAAAGCTTCTCGGCGATGTCCGGATAATCGTCGGAGGAATCGCGGTCGAAGAAACCGGCATCGGCAGCCGTGTAACCGAGACCTGCGACGTATGAGAGCAACACTTGTTTCAGGTCGAAGCCGGCGTGGTCGGAGCCAATCAGGACGGTCACGCTCCTCAACATAACACAGCGCTCCTGGAAGAGATCCTCATCTGTCGGCGGAGCACCGTACAACACGCGGGTCGCTATCATCAAAGACAGCGATGGAATATCGACAGCTTGGAAAATCGGGTCTCAAGGTACCGGCCCTCACTTATGGCACGGGCACTTTTGGCGGGCGCGGCGAATTGTTTCGCGCGTGGGGCGCCACCGAAGTCGCGGAAGCGCGGCGACTGGTGGATATCTGCCTCGAAGCGGGCGTCAACATGTTCGACACCGCCGACGGCTACTCGAACGGCCGATCGGAGGAGATCCTCGGCGAGGCGATTCGCGGCCGGCGCGACCGCGTGCTGGTGGCCACGAAAGCCTTCTTCCCGACGGGCGACGATCCCAACTCCACCGGCACGTCCCGCTGCCATCTGATTGCCGCGTGCGAGGCGAGTCTCCGCCGTCTGGGAACGGATTACATCGACCTTTACCAGATGCACTGCTTCGATGCGCTCACGCCTGTAGAGGAGACTCTGCGAGCGCTGGACGATCTGGTGACCGCCGGGAAGGTGCGCTACATCGGCGCCTCAAATTACTCCGGATGGCATCTGATGAAGTCGCTGGCCGCGAGCGATCGGCACGGCTGGTCGCGATTCGTGTCGCATCAGGTCTACTATTCACTCGTTGGCCGCGAGTATGAGTGGGAGCTGATGCCGCTGGGGCACGATCAGGGCGTCGGCGCGCTCATCTGGAGTCCGCTCGGCTGGGGCAGGCTGACCGGGAAGATCCGGCGCAATCAACCCATTCCCGAGGGCAGCCGGCTGCCGGTCACGGCAAAGTATGGGCCGCCGGTGGACGATGAACTGCTCTACGCGGTTGTGGACGTTCTGGAGGAACTGGCCAGGGAGACGGGCCGGAGCGTTCCTCAGATCGCCCTGAACTGGCTCCTGCAGCGGCCCACAGTAGCGTCCGTGATCGTCGGCGCTCGAAATGAACAGCAGCTACGCGACAACCTCGGCGCGGCCGGATGGAGCCTGACTCCCGAACAGATCGCGCGGCTGGACGCCGTGAGCCGGCGCACGCCGTTCTACCCATACTGGCATCAGCGCGCGACCGCAGCCGACCGCAACCCGCCGCTGATTGCAAGCTGACCGCCGCGGCGCAGGTTCGTCACCTGCGCTTCACGCACTTGGCGTACAGGTCCCGGAACGCGCCATGGGGATCGTAGCGGGCCTTGAGCTGGTCATAGCAGGGCTTGTTGTGCAGCATCCAGAAAGTCTTCTCGTCGTACCAGGCCGTCGAATACAGGCCCTTGCGGCCGCCCAGCTCCAGCGCCTTCTGTTCCACCTTACGATTGAAATAGCCGTCCTCGTGCGTCGTGCGGATCACGTCCCAGAATCCGAAATTGATGTACAGCGTCGTTGGATTCACTGCAAACAGCGGCCACACGACGTTCGGGTCGAAAGCGCGGAACGGACAAACCCAGACCGGGGTGATCCCGATCTCCTCCATCAGGAAATCGAAGAACCTGGATGCGTTCTCAATCGGGATGTCCACATCCTGAATCACCGACTCGGTTTTTTTCGATTCCGGCAGCAGGTACCCCGCCAGACGCATCACGCGCTGGTACGTGCGCGAGTTCAGCATCCATGGCGTGGCCAGCAGGCGAAGCAAAGGATTCTGCGCACCCAGATTTTTCGAGCACCAGAACCAGTCCGTATCCCAGCGCCAGATGTAATCGCAGGCGCTGAGCCAGTCCTCATCCTTTTCTCGGATGGACCGATAGTACATGCGCATGTACGTGTAGTCGCTCGTCCGCGGAGCTTCGTCCGCGAACTGCCCGGCCGTAAGGTACATCTCGTTCCCGCTGAAGATCGTTCCGTCCAGATAATCAAGGTCAGGAACCCGGCACATCTCCTCGATGAGCGTGAAAAAGCGATCGCGATCTCTGAATCCTTCATGCCGCAGATGGACGTAGCGTCGCGCCGGAATCAGCGGCACTTTCAGCCGAAGCGCGTAGCCGAGCGTCCCATAAGAATTGGGGAAGCCGAAGAACAGATCCGGGTTGCGCTCGCGCGAGCAGACCACGATTTCGCCGTTGCCCGTCAGCACCTCCATTTCCCCGATGGTCTCGTGCACGAGGCCATAGCGGAATGAGGACGATTCGATTCCCACGCCGCTCACCGCGCCTCCCACCGTGATCGTCTTCAGTTGCGGGACGACAGCCGGCAGGAGTCCGTGGGGCAGCGTCGCGTTCACGAAGTCTTCGTAGGTGGTCATGCCTTCCACGTCGGCGGTCATTCTTGCCCGGTCGATACCGAGGACTTGGTTGAACTCGCCCACATCGATTCGGTTGGTACCGCGCTGATCGCGCCGGCGGAAGAGATTGGAGGTGGATTTTGCCAGCGCGACCGATGAGTTAGCGCCTCGTGCGGCGGCAAACGCCTTGCGCAACCGCTGGCACTTCGCCTCGTGATCGTGAACGGCGTTCATGCGCTAGTGTCCTGTCACGCGATATCTCCCCGTGGGGCGGGTTTGTAACCTGCGGCGGGTTTCAACCCGCCAGGCCGATTGAAAATCGGCCGCAGGATGAAATCCTGCTCCACCTCGGCGGGAGAGAAGTTATGACACGAGCCACGCTGACAGTACACTAGCGCACCGGCGTGTAGGACGCGATATCGCCCTTCGACAGCACCAACTGCCACAACTGCATTTTGCGGGCGCGGAAGCCGCCGGCCGAAGCGTGAATGTAGTATTTCCACATCCTGTAGAAACGGTCGCTGTAGTGCTCGCGCAATCTCGGCCACGCATGGTCGAAGTTCCGCCACCATGCCATCAGTGTAGGATCGTAGTCCGGACCGAAGTTGTGCCAGTCTTCCACCAGCCAGAGATCCTCCATCGCCGCGCTTAGCTGAGCCGTTGACGGAAGCATGCCGTGCGGAAAGATGTAACGGTCGATCCAGGGATCGGTAACGGTCTGCGAGCGATTCGCGCCGATGGTGTGCAGCAGGAAGAGCCCGCCGGGCTTCAGCCGATCGCGCGCAAGCTCCAGAAAGCGGCGATAGTTCTTGTAGCCCACGTGCTCGCACAATCCGATGGAAGCGATGCGATCGAATTGTTCCGGCTCGTTGGCCGCTTCGCGATAGTCCTGCTCCTCGAAACGCACGGGCAACCCACGGCACCACTCGCGCGCGTAGGCCACCTGTTCGCGAGAAATGTTGTAGCTGACGATGTGGCAGCCGTATTCAGTGGCGGCGAAGTGGGCCAGTCCTCCGAATCCTCCGCCCAGCTCGAGAACGGTCATCCCCGGCTGCAGGCCCAGCTTTCGGCAAATGAGGTGGAGTTTGTTCTCCTGCGCCTGATCGAGCGTAGCGGCGTTCTTCCAGTAGGCGCAGGTATACTGCATGCGGCGGTCCAGCATCGCCTCATACAGATCGTTGCCGAGATCGTAATGCTCCTGCGCCACGGTGCGCGAAAGCGTTCTCGTTTGCCGGTTAAAGATCCTGCCTTTCAACGCCAGCCACATCATGCCGGCGATTCCGACGTGTTTCTGCAGCTCGGCGCGATGAATGCGCGTGAACAGCTCATCCATGGCTTCCACGTCCCACCAGCCGTCCATGTAGGATTCGCCCGCGGCGAGACTGCCCCCCCCGAGCACGCGTTCGAACAGCCGCTCGTGGTGTACCTGCATATCCCAGGGACGGGTTCCGTTGATGCGGATGTCGGCCAGCTCGAGTAATGCGGCAATCTTCCGGGCGGCCGGCGAGCGTGGCGTGTATCGGCCGGGAGGCCGTTCCGTCAGCTTGGTTACAAAAACGTCACCGATGGCCCGCAGGTCAGGTCCGATGCCTGTACTCATGGCGACGCAGCACCTCCTGAAGAGGAAAGGTACCCTGGCGCGAGCTTCGCTTGCAAGGGCCTAAGTGTGATGCGACCGGAAACCGATTGGTCTCACGAAACTCGCCCTTGGCTACGAAGCTCCCGCCGCTCTGGCCCGCGGCGCCGGTCCAACGTGGAGGGCGGCTCGCGCGGAGACTGCCCGCTCGATACGCCGGAGTGTGCCCGCACGGAGGACGGCGCATTCCCTTACGCGAATTACCGTCCAGCCCGCTCGCCTGAGCGTTCGCGAAATGCGTCGATCGCGTCTCCGATTTGTCTCGATCTTGTCGCGCCAGAAGGCCGTATGAGTTTTTGGCAGATACTTGCATCGCCGGCGCGCTTGCCGATCATGCTGAATCCCTGACACGGCGCGCCGCCGAATACGACGTCGACTCGTTCGTCGCCAATTCGTGAATTACGGCGAATGTAAGTCCCGTCGATCTCGGCCACATCCCGGCAGATAGCCGCGCAGCCGGGGAAATTGAATTCGTGAACGGCGCAGTGAATTGGATCGTACTCGACGGCGGCAGCGATGTCGAAGCCCGCCTGTTCAAACCCGAGGCTCATGCCGCCCGCCCCGGCAAACAAGTCTATGCCAAGCGGTCTGCGTTTCCTGGCCATGTGCAGCGTCGGCTATTACTCCTCATTCTACGCCGCGACGCTTACCGTTTCCTTGCGGTCCTGCGCGGCTTCCCGGGAGTAACCGTTTCCGGCGCGTGCGACCACCGGCCGAGGGAGAAACTGCGCTCGTAACCGGCCGTCTGATTGCGAATCGCCACCTGCACCGTGCCGCCGGCATCGCACGTATATTGCTCCTCGATCACCTGCTCCGGCGCAATGTCGCAGTGGCAGATGTTCGCCTCGGACAGGTCCTCGCAGTCGCGCAGATCGGGGTCGAAAGGAAACAGAATCTCGTCCCAGAGGGTTATGTCGCCTTTCGGCTGACCGTCCTCCGCAAGGTGGCTGCACTCCAGATACCGGAAGTGTCCGACGTTGTGCACGGGCTCGTACGTTCGCGCAATGCGCAGCGGCGTGGCGCCCGGCGGGGGCAGAAGCGTCCCCTTCACGAACAGCGGGTCGAAGATAATTCCGCTGCCTCCCCCGGTCTCCCGCCACACGCCGAAGTATCTGCTGAACTTGTCGCGCAGTACGTAGCCCGCCTGTGCATCCGCCTGAATCGCCAGGCCGATCGCCGTGGCCGACCGGGTGTAAGCGGAGCGTCGAACGCGACGCCCAAAATCCTCGCGCAGCACTCGTGAAACAAGGGGAAGTTCACTGCCGCCGCCGGTCACGTAGAGCACGTCGATGGGGCGTTCGCGGTGCGCGGCCATCAGATCCTCCACCACCAGGGTGGTCTCCTCCATCAACGGTTTGCATCGCTCGAAGAACTCCCCGACCGAGACCGTAGCTACGCCCCAGCCTTCGCGCACCGCTTCAAGATCCACAACCACCTTGCGCGTGTTGGGGCGGAGCGACTCCTTCCGTTCGCGGCACTCCTCCAGCAGCAGGAATGTCTCCCCCTGGGTCAGCTCGTCCGCTTCGTCTGGCGAGATGCCGGCCGCCTCCAATGCCAGGTCCGCGAGAATCTGATCGAAATCGTCGCCACCTAACGTGGAGATACTCTCCGATGCCACCACCACCTGTGTCTGCTCCCCCGTCTCCACGAGGGACGCATCGAACGTGCCGCCGCCAAGATCGTAGACCAGAATGCGGCCCGCGCTCTTGTGCTTGTGGGCGTACTCCAGACTGGCTGCCGATGGCTCGTTCAGCAGCCCGATCACATCAAAACCGGCCGAACGGAAAGCCTCGGTGGTCAGAAAGCGCTGATTGCTGTTGGCGTTGGCCGGCACGCCCAGCATCGCTTCCAGCTTGTCGCCCTTGCGAATGTGCAGGCTGGAGCGCTCCAGCAGCGATGTCTTCAGCGCAGCGGCCATTTCATGCAGAATCTGGGTGAGCGAGATGCTCTGATTCCCTGCGTGAACAAACGTATTCGGCCCGGATTGCTCGAGAATTCGCTTGAGCGAGCGGATCAGAACCCAGTGCGGCTCGAGTTGCGGGGCCCACGCGTCCCAACCGTAGAGACGCCAGTCGCGGCAGGCGGCCATGACCGAGGGAAACCAGTCGAAGTGCTCGTTGTCCGAGGTCTCGAACGACACCACGGGGTAGTTCCCGCGGTCCACGGCCGCTACCACCGTTCTGGTGGTTCCGAAATCGATTCCCAGACGCACTGCTTTGTTAACGAGGATAGCTCACAGTGCGCCGGCCGCGTTCAGCCGGTGACACTCCCGCGCAATCTCCCAGTCCTCTTCGGTGTGGACGATGAGCATGCGCACCGCCGAATCCGGCGTCGAGATTTCCGCGTCGGCTGGAGACTGGGCGTTGACGGCCTCGTCCAGGCGAATGCCAAGGAATGCGAAGCGTTCGGCTACGCGAGTGCGCAGAATCGCCGTATTCTCGCCGACGCCGGCCGTGAACACCAGCGCGTCCAGCGCGCCCAGACTGCCCAGCATCGAGCCGATCTCCTGCGTCAGACGGTGCACGTACACATCGAATGCAAGCTGCGCATCGGCATTTCCGGCTTTGATGGCTCCCAGCACTTCGCGCATGTCGCCCGAGACTCGCGAAAGGCCCTTCAGCCCCGATTCCTTATTCAGGATGCGGTCCAGGTCTTCCGCACGATAGCCGCAATGACGCACCTGATGAATGATGATTCCCGGATCGATGGAGCCGCTGCGGGTGCCCATCATCAGGCCGGCCAGCGGGGTGAAACCCATGGTGGTGTCCACGCTTTTCCCGCCGGCCACCGCCGCGAGCGAACAGCCATTGCCCAGATGGCAGGTGATCATGCGCAGCGATTCGAGCGGGCGGCCGAGGATCTCGGCGGCGCGGCGCGAGGTGTATTGATGGCTGATGCCATGAAAGCCGTACCGCCGCAGGCCGGCTTCCAGCCAGGAATGCGGAACCGGGTAGGTGTAGGCCGCCGGCGCGAGCGTCGCGTGAAATGCGGTGTCGAACACCGCCACCTGCGGCAGCTCGTTGCCGAGGATCGCTTCGACAGCCTCGATTGCCTCCAGCTCCAGGCGATTGTGCTCGGGCGCGTATTCCACCAGCCGGCCGATCTCGCGCTTCACTTCCGGCGTGATGCGGGTGCTGTCGCGAAATGAGCGGCCCCCGTGGACCACCCGGTGCCCCGCGATGTCGACCTTGCCCGGCAGCGATTCGAGCACGGGACGCAGCACCGCCTCCTGCGAAGGAATGGGCAGCGTCCGATTGGTTGTCCCCGCCGCCGTTCGGATGCGGATTTCCGCCGTGCCAGGATGGCGGCCCCAGTCAACCCGCGCATCCCAGACCGGCGCGGGCGGCCGGGAAGGCGCATCGACGCCCATCTCGTAGAGCACCGCCTTCAGCGAGCTGGAGCCGCCGTTCAGGACCAGGACGCGCATACCTCAGCCCGGCCACTTCCAGTCGCGAATCTCCGGCATGTCGTCGCCGTGCTCGCTGATCCACAGCTTGTGCTCGATGAGTTTGTTCCGCAGGAGCTGTTTCTGGTGCGCCGCGGCGCCGCGCAGCTTCGGCACGCGATCAATCACGTCCATGGCCAGGTGGAAGCGATCGAGATCGTTCATCACCGTCATGTCGAACGGCGTGGTGGTGGTGCCTTCTTCCTTGTACCCGCGCACGTGAAGGTTGTCGTGATTTGTGCGCCGATAGGTCAGGCGGTGGATGAGCCACGGGTAGCCGTGGAACGCGAACACAATAGGCTTGTCCTTCGTGAAGATCGCGTCGAACTCGGCGTCGGAGAGCCCGTGGGGATGCTCGCTCTTCGGCTCCAGCGCCATCAGATCGACGACATTGACCACGCGGATGCGCAGATCGGGCAGGTTTCTTCGCAGCCAGTCCACCGCCGCCAGAGTCTCCAGCGTAGGGACGTCGCCGCAACAGGCCATCACCAAATCGGGGTAACTGCCTTCGTCGTTACTGGCCCACTGCCAGATACCCACGCCTGTCGTGCAGTGCCTGACGGCGGCTTCCATGTCGAGATACTGCAGGGCGGGCTGCTTGCCGGCCACGATCACATTCACATAATTGCGGCTGCGCAGGCAATGATCGGCCACCGAGAGCAGCGTATTCGCGTCGGGCGGCAAATACACGCGCACAGTGTCGGCCTTCTTGTTCACCACGTGGTCGATGAAACCGGGGTCCTGATGGCTGAAGCCGTTGTGGTCCTGACGCCAGACATGCGAACTCAGCAGATAGTTGAGCGAGGCGATGGGCTTGCGCCAGGGAATGTGGCGAGTGACCTTCAGCCATTTCGCATGTTGATTGAACATCGAATCGACGATGTGGATGAAGGCCTCGTAGCAGGAGAAGAAACCGTGGCGGCCGGTGAGCAGATAGCCTTCCAGCCAGCCCTGGCAGAGATGTTCGCTGAGCACTTCCAGAACGCGACCGCCATGCGCGAGATGGTCGTCGCCGGCCAGAATGGCTGCCTCCAGTTCGCGATCCGTCACTTCGAACAACGCGCCCAGTCGATTCGATGCGGTCTCATCCGGCCCGAACACGCGGAAGTTCTTCTCATCCGCATTGAGCTTCATGACATCGCGCAGCATGTCGCCCAGCACGCGCGTCGCTTCGGCAAGGACGACGCCAGGTTTTTCGAACTTCACCGCGTACTCGCGAAAATCGGGCATGCACAGGTCCTTCAGCAGCAGGCCGCCGTTGGCGTGTGGATTTGCGCCCATCCTCCGCGGTCCGCAGGGGGCCAGTTGCGCAACATCCGGGACGATTCGGCCGGTATCGTCGAACAGCTCGTCGGGCCCATAGCTGCGCATCCAGTCTTCGAGGATCTTCACGTGCGCGGGCTTTTCGACGAAGTCGGTCAGCGGCACCTGATGGGCGCGCCACGTTCCCTCAATGGGCACGCCGTCCACTACCTTCGGCCCGGTCCAGCCCTTGGGGGTGACCATCACCAGCATCGGCCAGCGGGGGCGTTCGGTGACGCCCTCCACGCGCGCGCGATGCTGAATGGCCCGGATCTCCTCGAGAATCGTGTCCAGCGTGGAAGCCATGAGCTGGTGCATCGCTTCGGGTTCGTGGCCTTCCACGAGGTACGGGTTGTACCCATAGCCGCGCAGCAGCTCCAGCAACTCTTCGCGCGGGATACGGGCCAGCACGGTGGGATTGGCGATCTTGTAACCGTTCAGGTGCAGCACCGGCAGCACCGCGCCGTCATGCGCGGGATTCAGGAATTTGTTCGAGTGCCAGCTCGCCGCCAGCGGGCCCGTCTCCGCTTCGCCATCGCCCACCACGCAGCAGACCAGCAGGTCCGGATTGTCGAAGGCCGCGCCGTAGGCGTGCACCAACGCATAGCCGAGTTCCCCGCCCTCGTGAATCGACCCCGGCGTTTCCGGCGCCACGTGACTGGGAATCCCGCCGGGAAAAGAGAACTGCGTGAACAGCCGCTTCAGCCCTTCGGCGTTTTGGCACATATTCGGATACAACTCCGAGTAGGTTCCCTCCAGATACGTGTTCGCCACCGCCGCCGGACCGCCGTGCCCGGGACCGGCGATGAAGATCATGTCGAGGTCGTACTTGCGGATGATGCGATTGCAATGGACGTAGAGGAAATTCAACCCCGGTGTGGTTCCCCAGTGCCCCAGCAGGCGCGGCTTGATGTGCTCAAGGCGCAGCGGCTCGGTGAGCAGCGGATTGTCGTAGAGGTAGATCTGGCCGACCGAGATGTAGTTGGCGGCGCGCCACCAGGCGTCCATTTTCTGCAGCTCGTCGGGAAGAAGCGGAGTCGAACTCATGAGTGCACCTTGCCCTCAGATCCAGCATGACAGAGCCGCGTTACGGGCGTGTTGCCGTTTTCCGGATTTCGGCCAGTCCCGTGCGGGCAGCCGCAGCGAATTCGCCGTCGGGCTCCAGCGTCAGGTAGCGTTGCAGGTGCTCGGCGGCCCCGCCGAGATCGTGTCGTTCGGCGAGTGCGACTCCGAGAGCATATTCCGCGCGCGGCAGCAGATGCTGGTCGTCGATGCGAATCGCCTGGCGCGCGCTGGACTCGGCGCGGGCAAAGCGGCCCAGCCGAAGATTCGCGACGGCATCGTAGTGCCAGGCCAACAAGGAGGCGCTCTCCGGCGAGCGGACGGCACAATCGGACCACCGGGCGGCCTCCTCATTGCGGTCTTCCCGTAGCGCCATGGCCGCCAGGTGAACACAGGGCCTGGAGAGTGACGGATCGGCGTTCAGCGCCTTCCGCCATTCGGCTTTCGCAGCCGCGGTCATGTGAAGTTCGTCGAGAGCCGTCCCCATCTCGTCCCAGGCGAGTGCGTAAGCGGGATACTCAGCCACAGCTTTGGTGAACCAGGCTACAGCTTCCGGCCATCGGCCCAGTCCCATCGCCACCTCGCCTTCGGCGTAAGCTTTGTGCGCTGACGGGGGAATTCGGAGCATCCTCACGCTTATCGGACCGGAAACCGAGCCGAGTTCGTCGGTTCCGATCCGCCGCATCACCGCCGTGTAATGGCTGTGGGCAGCGCTGGCGCCCAGGCGCAGGGCTTGATAGCCAACCGAGGAGACAAACACACTACACACATCGGTGTCCCAGTCGCTGTACAGAGTCGCCACAGCGCGGGAGTTGATCGACCCCCCCGCGCATTGAGAGCCGTGCAGTTCCAGTTTCCCGATTGGTGGACCTCCATCGTCGAGAACCACGTGAACTCTGGTGACTATCGTCCGCGCATGGGGCGCGGACGACAAAGGCCGTGCATCCGTATTCACCTGGGGCTGAGCCAATCCGCCGTTGCTGGTCTGGGCGTCCGACGTCAGACAGCTGCAGAGAACGAAAAGGACACTCAGAAAACCGCGCCCAAAAAATACCGGCGCCAGCCCGGCCGTCGGCAGGACTCTGGCGCCTCCGTGAGAATTCACGCGGAATTCCCTCCGACGAGCAATATATCAGGATTACCGCTGGCTGGCTTCGCCGACGGCGACGCGTTTGTTGAAATCGGCCGATTTGTTCCGTGGGATGCTTAGCGACTTCCATTGGGCACCCTGAAAGTGCCTGGCCAGAAGAATGATTTGCCCGCAATGTGAGGCATAGTGCGCAATCTGGCGATTGATGGCCTGCATTACCGAGTGAGCTTCACCGCGAATGGCGACGGTGCGGCCGAGATCGGCGTCGGTCAGCGGCTCCAGCGCGCCGAATACGCGGCTCCAGCCGTCGTCCCAGAGCGCTAGCAGGGCGTCGCGAGTCGCTGGCGGATCGACGAACTCCGAGTCGCGATCGCGGTCGGGCTTTTCGCCGTCGCTGGTGAGGAAATCGGTCCAGCGCGAGCGCATGTTGCCGGCCATGTGCTTGACGATAATCGCGATGGAGTTGGCTTCTTCGTCGAGCGTCATGAAGAGTTGCTCGTCGGTAACCTGCTCCATCGCGCGCTCGGCGAGCTTGCGGTACTGGCGAAAGATGGCAAGGGAATCGGCCAGATACGAAGTAGTAAATTCGAGGGGCATATACTCGTCCTATCAGGCGCCGCGTTCCGCGGCCTTTGCCTCATCCACCGAAACCGGCGTCACATTCCAGATCTCCGACGCATACTGCGAAATCGCCCGGTCGCTGGAGAATTTCCCCGAGCTGGCCACGTTGATGATCGCGGCGCGTGCCCAGGCATCCGGGTTTTTGTAGAACTCGCCAAGACGCGCATGCGTGTCGGTGTACGACCGCAAATCCGCTAGATGCATATAGAAGTCGCCCTGGTTCAGCAGCACGTCCACAATCGGATGGAATACGCCCGGCTCGCCGGGATTGAAGTGCCCGGATGAAATGAGATCGAGCGCGGCACGAATCTCGGCGTCGTTGTCGTAATGCCATCGGGGGTTGTACCAGCCGCGAGTGGTTTCCACCTGCTCGGCGGTCAGCCCGAACAGGAACATGTTCTCCTCGCCGGCCTCCTCGGCCATCTCTATGGTTGCGCCGTCGCGCGTGCCAATGGTCAGCGCGCCGTTCATCATGAACTTCATGTTGCTGGTGCCGCTGGCCTCATACCCGGCTGTGGAGATCTGCTCGGAGACGTCGCTGGCCGGAATCAGGCGCTCGGCCAGGGTCACGCTATAATCGGGCAGAAAAAGAACCTTCAGTTTGTCCCGGGTAACCGCGTCGCTGTCCACCGCGGCGGCGAGATTATTGATGAACTTGATGATCAGCTTGGCGAGGTGATAAGCCGGCGCGGCCTTGCCCGAGAAGAAGAAGGTCCGCGACGCCACGTCGAGCGCCGGGTTCGCGCGCAGCCGGTTATAGAGGATCACGATGTGCAGCGCGTTCAGCAACTGGCGTTTGTACTCGTGAATGCGCTTGATCTGGCTGTCGAAGACACTGTGCGGGTCTGTCGCCTCGCCCGTGGTGGAGCGCAGCCAGTCGATGAAGCGTAATTTGGCGCGATGTTTGGCCTCGAGGAAAACTTTGCGGAACTGCGCGTCATCGGCCAGCGGCTTCAATCGCGCGATCTGGCTCATGTCGGTGATCCAGCCATCGCCAATCGCTTCGGTGACTGCGTCGGCCAGTGACGGATTCGCCACCAGCAGCCAGCGTCGCTGCGTTACGCCATTGGTTTTGTTGTTGAAGCGCTCCGGAAACATCGCCGCGAAATCGGGCACCACGTGCGCCTTCAGCAGATTCGTGTGAATCGCCGCGACGCCGTTCGTGCTGTGCGAGCCGACAATCGCCAGATGCGCCATGCGCACCTTCTTCGCGGGCCCCTCTTCAATCAGGCTCATCCGCGCCACGCGCGCGCCGTCGCCCGGATACTGCCCGCGCACCCGAACCAGGAATCGCCGGTTGATCTCGTAGACGATCTCCAGATGCCGCGGCAGAATGTCCTCGAACCACGACACGGGCCAGCGTTCCAGCGCTTCGGGCAGCAGAGTGTGGTTGGTGTAACCGAAAGTGCGCTCGGTGATGGCCCACGCCTGATCCCAGCCCAGCCCCGAGTCATCCAGCAGGATTCGCATCAGCTCCGCGATGGAGACGGTCGGATGCGTGTCGTTCAACTGAATGGCGACTTTTTCCGGGAAAACATTCCAATCCGTATTATTCAAGCGGAAGCGGCGCACGATGTCGTGCATGGAGCAGGCGCTAAGAAAATACTCCTGCAAGAACCGAAGCTCCTGTCCGACGGCCGTCGAATCGTCCGGGTAGAGCACGCGCGTGATCGATTCGGCCGCCAGCGATTCCGTCACCGCGCTGACAAAATCGCCGTGACTGAATTCGTCGAAGTTGAACGAATCCGCCGCGCACGCGGACCACAGCCGCAGCGTGTTGATGGTCTTGCCGCCGTAGCCGATTACCGGCCGATCGAACGGAATGCCCAGCAGCGTGGAGGGTTTCCCCCGCACGGGCACGACACGCCCGCCCTGAACCTGAAACGAGCAGGCCAGTTTCACTTCGACGATTTGATCGCGCCGGACGATCTCCCACGGATCGGGCCAGAGAAGCCAGTTGTCCGGTTTCTCTCTCTGCCATCCGTTCTCGATGATCTGTTTGAAAATGCCGTACTCGTAGCGCAGGCCGTAGCCCGTCCCCGGCAAATCCATGGTCGCCATGGAGTCGATGAAGCAGGCGGCCAGCCGCCCCAGTCCGCCGTTGCCCAAGCCGGCGTCCGGCTCCTGATCGAGCAATTCGTCCCAATTGACGTTCTTCTCCCGGCAGGCTTCCTGCATCGCCGCATCGAGCATCAGGTTGGACACGTTGGCGGCGAGCGAGCGGCCGATCAGAAACTCCATGGAGAGGTAGTAGGCGCGCTTGGCATTCTTTTCGTAGTGAACTTTCTTTGTGCGCAGCCAGCGCAGGGCCAGCACGTCGCGCAGGGACCGCGCCACCGCTTCGTATCGTTCCCGAGGCGTGGCCAGATCGGGGTCGATGGCGTAGTCGAAGACCAGGTGACGGTCGTAAAGCGCGTTGGGGTCGCCTTGAAAATGAATGGGGCCGTACTCGGCGAGATCGGGATGCATCGGTGTTGTCCTCCAGTCGGTCGCGCCAGGACGCAGCTATTACGATAATCGCAAACCGTCACAGGACGATGTCAGAACAGGGAGCGCGATGTCGGCTTTCACGCGGTCGGCAGGATCAGGAGCTCACGAACGACATCGGCACCGCGCAGCGATTCCTCAGCAAGCTCCCGATTGGCCTCGAGCACCAGAGACGCCGCTTCTCCCAGGTTCGCCCGCGCCTCTTCCAGAGTCGGTCCCTGCGAGTTCGCGCCCGGCGACTCCTCGACGAAGGCAAGGTAGCCCTCGGGTACCTTCATGTACACCGCCGTGAACTTCATCTCCGCGCCCTCGCTGCGATGATAGCAGCGCTTCAACTGGGATCTCTCCGGGTGTAAGCTGGCAAGGGCTCCTGCGGCTTTCGCGAGTTCCAGAGGACTGAGGTGATCTGGCGGGATTTGAGAGGTGGGAAATGGAACACGTGGTGATCGACACATCGATTTATAGCGTCGACCCTAAACGAAGCAAGCCTGGGTTCCGCGCCTTAACGAGGTTGGCCCGCGCGAACATGGTTCAAGTGCACCTTCCTCACTACGTGAGAGAGGAGTTTCTCAGCCAGCAGAGGCACGCAATCGGCAGGGAGGTAGACGCTATCCAATCGGCCGCCAAGTCTATTCTGCGCAGGACCGAATGCGCCAACGTTGTCGCATTCGTCGAAAAGACTCTGAGCAACGTCGAAACGGTCCGAGAACGGGTAACGGAATGCATCGCTGAGGAATTCCAGAGCTGGATCAATGAATGCAAGGTAGCCGAGCATCCTGTAGGTGCGGATCATGGCAAACGGGTGACTGACGATTACTTTAGTGGGTCCGCCCCATTTCGATCCCCGAAATCTCGAATAGACATCCCTGACAGCTTTATCTGGCACACAATCCTTGATGTAGCCGACGCGACCGGTGCTGTAAACGTCGTTTCCGCCGATGGGGTCCTCCGCAAGACCGCAGAAGAACACAGCCGAACGATCCCTCACGAAACGCTGGACGCCTTCATCCAGTCGGATGCTTGTCAAAACGTCGACATTGTCTCGTCCCTCGTCGGAGTGACCGTTCGTCATCCGGCCATTCCAGACGACAACAACGAGGCCCAGATTCTGATGGTGGTTGGTGCGCCCGCACATACCGAATTTGCATTCGATGAAATCGAGCATTATGGTGATGGTGAACTCGCAATTCCGTTTGCGACGAGAGCCGAGTGCACGCTCAACTACGCAATTTCAAAGCGGACTACTTCACTCTATCCGACACAGACGACATTAGCATCGACAACCGAAACGAGCATTATTTCGACGCGGAGCAGGACTATTCTGTCGACGTGAAAGGTGTGCTTTCTATTTCTGTTGATGCTGACGGATTGGAGAAAGATCAACTGACCATTGAGGAATTGCGTGCCTTAGCGAAATGCGCTCCCCACAATGTGGAAATCTTGGAGACAGAGGTCAAAGTACCGGGCTGGTGATTGACATCCCGTCTCCGATCCGGCCGATCCATCACCCGACACGCGGGCGTAACCAGAGACGTCGCATGGTCAAGGCCGTCCCGTTCTATACTGAATCAGCCCCCGCATGCCGCTGACATCCCCGGAGTATTTCCTCCTCCTGGCGCTGGTCTTCTTCGCGTACTGGCTGGCGCGGCGCACCGGCAAGATCGCTGTCGCGGTGGTTCTCTGCGCCAACTACTTCTTCTACGCGAAGTGGCACCCGATTTATCTGGTCATCGTCCCCATTGCCGCCACCTGCGACTTCCTCATCGGCCACAGCCTCGCCGCCACAACACACAAGCCCCGCCGCCGGCTCCTCATCACCCTCAGCATTCTCATGAACTGCGGGCTGATCCTGATCTCCCGCTATGTCCCATTCGTGCTGGAACCGTGGACTCCCGCGCACCCGTCCCTCGCCGGCTGGGAGTGGCTGCTGCCGCTGAGTCTCTCTTTCTACGCCTTCCAGGCGATGACCTGGACCATCGACATTTATCGCGGCGACGCCCAACCGACTCGGTCGCTGACGAGCTACCTTGCCTCGGTGAGCTTCTTCCCCACCATCGTGGCCGGACCCATCACCCGCGTGGCGAAACTGATCCCGCAGATTGAGAACACCGCGCTGCGCCTGTCTTCGGAAGACGGCAGTCGCGCGCTGTTCCTCATCGGCCTCGGCCTTATGAAGAAGTTCCTCATCGCCGACTACCTCGGCGAAAACCTGGTGAACCGCGTCTTCGACCTGCCGAAACTCTACTCGGGCATGGAGACGCTGCTGGCCGCCTACGGCTACGCGTTCCAGCTTTACTACGATTTCTCCGGCTACACCGACATCGCGCTCGGCTCGGCGCTGCTGCTCGGCATCACGCTGCCCGCCAATTTCAACCGGCCCTACGCAGCCGTGAACGTGGCCGATTTCTGGCGTCGCTGGCACATCTCGTTCTCCAACTGGCTGCGCGATTATCTCTTCTTCTCGCTGCCCGGACAGCGCTCGCGCTGGCGTCCCTACCTGAATCTGTTCATCACGTTCACCATCGGCGGGCTGTGGCACGGCGCAAACTGGACCTTCGTGCTGTGGGGCGCGCTGCACGGCAGCGGACTGGCCGTCGTGCGCGGTTTTCAGGCGTGGCGGGGCAAGCGCAGGCCCCAACCCGGCTGGGCGCTGCGCGTCGCGAACATCGTCGTCACTTTCCACTTTGTCGTCTTCACGTGGATCTTCTTCCGCTCGGCCAATGTCGGCGCGGCACTGGATATGCTGCGGCAGATCGCGTCGGGGACGATTTCGTTCGCGAACATCACTCCGGGCCTGGCAACGGTGATGGCCATCGCGGTACTGGCGCACTACATCCCGCAGGCGTGGTACACCGCGTGCCTGAAGGGATTCGCGCGCATGCCCGCCCCGGCCCAGGCGGCGATTCTGGCGCTGCTGATTGTGGGCATCCGTTACGTCGCGGCCACCGGTTCGGCGCCGTTCATCTACAGCAGGTTTTAGCCGATGCCCCGCAAAGCCATTCTCGCCATTCTGACCTTCGCGGTCATCGTCGCGGCCATGGAGATGCCCTTCGTGCCGGCACGCTACCGCTTCGCGCCGCTGCCGTGGAAGAGACTCGTCCAGATGGAACCTCGTGAGCTGCTGGTCCACCCACCTGTCTATGAAATCGTCGAGCCGGTCTTCCACCCCCACGCCATGTCGCGCGACGCCGTACCCGGCCTCTCCGATCCCACCGGCAACCTTCGCCACTTCTACGCGGCGTTGTGGCGAACCGATCGGCGCGTGCCCGGCTCGGTGACGCGTGTGCTCCACTACGGCGATTCGCCCACCACGGCCGATCTGGTCACCGCCGACATTCGCGACCTGCTGCAGCACCAGTTCGGCAACGCCGGCCATGGCTTCGTGCTCATCGCGCGCCCCTGGGCCTGGTACGGGCATCGCGGCGTCGATCTCCGTTCCGACGGCTGGCACGTGGAAGCGGCCACCATGGATCACGCCAAAGACGGGTTCCACGGACTGGGCGGCGTCAGCTTCACCGGAGCAGCCGGCGCCAGTGCAACGGTCACCCTGCCGCCTGGAAACACGCGCATGGAGCTGCATTATCTGGAGCAGCCCGGCGGAGGAACGGTACAGCTCACCTCGGGCGAGACGGAGATCGCTACTGTGGACACCAGCGGCGACAACAAGAACCCCCACTTTGCCGCCTTCCCGCTTCCGGCCCGCGCGCGCACGGTAACGCTTCGCGTAACCCAGGGCGAGGTGCGCCTGTTCGGCTGGGATTTCGAGAACGACGGGCCTGGCGTGGTCTACAGCAGCCTCGGCCTCAACGGCGGCCAGGTGGAAGCGACGCTCTGGTATTTCGACGCGAAGCAATGGACCATGGAGCTGCGCCACGCCGACCCCGATCTGGTGGTGATCAACTATGGGACCAACGAAAGCGTCTATCCAGCGTACGTGGACAAAACCTACGCGAAGGAACTCCGCGCGCTGGTGGATCGTGTGCGCGCCGCTCTGCCCACGGCATCCATCCTGATTATGAGTCCCATGGACCGCGGGACCCGCGACGACAGCGGCGAGATCGTCACGCCCCCGGTCTTCCCGCGGCTCATCGCGATCCAGCGGAAAGTGGCCGCCGACACCGGCTGCGCCTTCTTCAATACCTTCGAGATGATGGGCGGCGCCGGCACAATGGCAAAATGGTACCGTGATCAGCCGCGCCTGGTTAACGCCGACTTCATGCATCCCATGCCCGCCGGGGCCGCCATCGTGGGCCGCCTGGTGGAGGAGGCCCTGGTGAAGGGATACGCGGGATACAAGCGCGCCAACAGCGCGGCGGAAGCACCGGCGAAGAACGCACATTAACGTGAAGGCAATCGCGCTCGCGCTACTCACGTTGCTGGTGGTCGCGCCACTCGAAGGCGCCACTACGCCAACGTCGTCCTCAACAAACAAAAAGACCAAAAAGAAACGACGGCGGAGGCGAGTGACACATGTCGCCATCCACGTCTCCGCTGCCGCCCGCGCAAAGGCCGTCGATGAAGTCACCCACGATCTCGCCGAGCCGCTGGCCTTCGACAATCCTGCCGGCCTGATCGCGTTCTTCGAAAGCCTTTATCAGGCAAAACTGCACCCGGCTCCGGTGCACATCCTGCAGTTTGGCGATTCCCACACCGCTTCCGACGACTGGGTAAACTCCATGCGACAGCTCGCCCAGGCGAAGTTTGGCGATGGCGGCCCCGGCTTTGTTTTTCCGGGTCACCCATTCCCCGGCTATCGCCGCTATGACGCGCACGAATCCAGCTCTTACAACTGGCACACCGACGGCACCACCGGATCGCCCGGCGATGGGCGCGTTGGACTCGGCATCAGCATCGAGACCGACCGCGCCGATCAGACCGTGACTCTGGAAGCCACCGGCGCTCGCACCGAGCTTTACTACCTGCAGGAGACCGGCGGCGGAACGATGGAGATCTCCGCCGGCGAGATCGACCCCGCCGTCGTGGTGGCCTCCGGAGACTCCGAGCTCGGCATATGGACGCACGACAACACCGCGGGACCTACCCGGTTTACCGTGGGCACGCTGTCGTCTGGTCCCGTACGGCTGCTCGGCTGGGCTGTTGACAATCCGTCCGGGATCACGTGGGAGACGCTCGGCATCAATGGCGCTCAGGCCGGCATCATGAACGGCTGGGAGGACGCCCTGTTCGCCGGCATCATCGCCAGCCGCGCGCCCGCACTGGTGATCCTGGCTTACGGCACCAACGAGGCCCTTGTCCCGCACCTCAGCCCTGACGAGTATCGGGAAACCTTCCGCAATGCCATCCGCAAAGTGCGGCGAGCCACGCCGGTGGCCAGTATCCTTGTCGTCGGTCCGCCCGATTGCTATCTGCGCCGGCGCCGGCATCTTGGACCATTCCCCTGGCTGGATCAGGTCATCGAGATTCAGCGCCGTGTTGCGCTGGAAGAAGGCTGCACGTTCTGGGACTGGCGGCAGCGCATGGGTGGACCGGGGTCGAAACACGAATGGGTGATCTCGGGCTACGCTCAGGCCGACTATGTCCACTTCACCGGCGCCGGCTACGACCTTTTGGGTAAGGCGCTTTTCTCCGATCTGATGTTGCAGTACAACACATTCCTGAAGGTGCGCGAGGAGCCACAAAATGAACAACCAGGACAGGATCGCTCAAATCCTGAAAGCAGTGTCGCAAAACCCTGAACTACCCGGCGCGGACGAATCGCTTTTTGACGGCGGATATCTGGACTCGTTCGCATTGCCCGAGGTCGTTGCGGCGCTGGAGAAAGAATTCGGCATAAAAATACCGGATTCCGATCTGAATCCGCGGAAATTCGAGACAATCAACAAAATCGAGCAATATGTCGGAGCCCGCCAGTAGTGGCCTCCATCGCCGGCTTCGGCTCGTATCTCCCGGCCCGCGTTGTCACCAACGCCGAGTTGGCCGCGCAGCTCGATTGCAAGCCGGAGTGGATTCTGGAGGTGTCCGGCATCGAGGAACGCCGCTATGCCGCGTCGGACGAGGATGTCGTCGCGATGGGCGTGGCGGCGGCCAGGAACTGCCTGGATCGGGCGCAATGCCCGGCCGCCGATATCCGTCTCCTGATCGTCTCCTCGGCATCCTCCCCGCAGCGCTTTCCCGGCCCTGCCGCGGCCATCGCCGCGCAACTCGGCCTTGGCGAAACGCCGGCGATCGACATTCCGGTGGCCAGCGCGGGCAGTTTGTTCGGTCTCGCGCTGGCGTCGCATCTGGCTGCATCGGGCGGTCCGGTTCTCGTGGTCGCCACCGAGAAGATGTCCCAGGCAATCGAGCTTTTGCCAGACCAGCGCAACACGGCAATTCTCTTCGGCGACGGCGCCGGCGCTTGCCTGGTGCGCGAAGGAGCGGGTTTGCTGCGCATCGCCGGCCGCGAGCTCGGCTCCGACGGAACGTTCGCGTCCGACCTCCGCCTGCCGCTCGCCGGTCCGGTGGAGATGAACGGCCGCTCGGTCATCATGCAGGCCACCCGCAAAATCCCACGCGCGATTCTGGCGGTGCTGGAGCGATCCGGCGTCCCGCCTGCCGACGTCCAGGCATTCGTCATGCATCAGGCCAATCAGAACCTGATGGACCGGGTCGCAAAAGGCGTGGGCGCTCCCGCCGACCGCTTCTATTCCAACATCCGCCGCTATGGCAACACCTCGTCGGCTTCCATGCTGATCGCCGCCGCCGAATGGTGGACCGGTGCGGCGCTGAGCCCGGGCGCTCCGGTCTGTTTCGCCGCCTTTGGCGCCGGTTTCCACTGGGGCGCGATACTGGCCATCACCGAGTAATTCGCCGATTTGTAACATTTCCGCCGTTTCTTTAACCGGTGCGCCTCTGCTATAATTCAGCCCCAGCAACGTCTTACTGAATAGAAACATTCGCCATCATACCTGGAGGTTGATATGGCGGAGAAAGCTCCACGAAGAGCGCCAAACCAGCGCGTCAGTCTCATCCCATACGGGCTGAACGAGCAGCACCCCAACCACTACAAAGACATCCTGAAAGTGGTCTGGGAGAATCGCGACCACCCCGGCTACGCGTATCGCATCCTGCGCGACGGCTGCTGCGACGGCTGCTCGCTCGGCACCAGCGGCATGCACGACTGGACCATGGATGGCATCCATCTGTGCAATCTGCGCCTCCAGTTGCTGCGCCTGAACACCATGCCCGCCATGGACGCCAGCCTCCTCGAAGATGTCTCGGCGCTGCGCGGCAGGAGCGAGAAGCAGCTCCGCAAACTGGGCCGGCTTCCCTACCCCATGATCCGCCGCAAAGGCGACAGGGGATTCCGTCGCGTCTCCTGGGAAGAAGCTCTCACCGAAGCCGCCAATGGCCTGCGCGGCATGGACCCCGCGCGCCTCGCCTGGTATGTCACCTCGCGCGGCCTGACGAACGAAGCCTACTACGCGCATCAGAAGGTCGCGCGCTTCCTCGGTACGAACCATATCGATACCAGTGCGCGCATCTGTCACGCGCCCAGCACCGCCGCGCTGACCGCTACCGTGGGCGTGGCTGCCACCACCTGCTCCTACTCCGACTGGATCGGCGCCGACCTGATCGTATTGGTGGGAACCAACGTCGCCAATAATCAGCCGGTCACGATGAAGTACCTCTACTACGCGAAAAAGGCCGGCACAAAGGTGTTCGTGGTCAATCCGTACAAGGAGCCCGGTCTCGAACGCTACTGGATACCGTCGGTCACCGAGAGCGCGCTCTTCGGATCGCGCATCGCCGACGACTTCTTCCAGATCCACGCCGGCGGCGACGTGGCCTTCTTCCATGGCGTGATGAAACACCTGCTCGACAATGGCCGGGTTGACCGCGATTTCATTGCTGCGCGTACCGCCGGCTGGGAGGGTCTCGAGCAGCGGCTGCGCGACTTGAGCTGGCGATCGCTGGAGGAAAGCGCGGGGCTCTCGCAAGCCGACATGCTGCGTTTTGCCGACGCCTTCGGCAGCGCCCGCCACGCCATCGTGGTCTGGAGCATGGGCATCACCCAGCATCGCTACGGCTCCGATAACGTCCGCGCTTTGGTCAACCTGCAGCTCATGCGCGGTAACATTGGCCGCCCCCACACCGGCCTGATGCCCATTCGCGGCCACAGCGGCGTGCAAGGTGGCGCGGAAATGGGCGCGCAACCCGGCGCATACCTGATGGGCCGGCCCATCAACGAAGACAACTCGAAAAAGCTGGCCGATGCCGATGCCTGGGGATTCCTGCCGCCGGCGTGGAAAGGATTGGGCGCGGCGCAGATGGTGCTGGCCGCCGAACGTGGTGAACTGGACGCCATGTGGCAAAGCGGCGGCGATTTCGCGCGCACTCTTCCCGAGCCCGACCGCGTGGAGCGCGCCCTCGGCCGGCTTCGCCTGCGCATCCATCAGGACATCGTGGTCAGCCCTTCCATGCTCGTGGAACCCGCCGATACCGTGATCCTGTTCCCCACCCGCACGCGATACGAACAGCGGGGAGGGGGCACCGAAACCAGCACCGAGCGGCGCGTTATCTATAGCCCGGAGATCCCCGGACCCCGGCCGGGCGAAGCGCGCGACGAGTGGGAGATTCCCGTGCTGGTGGCCAGGGCGCTCGATCCCGGCGCCGCGCGCGTCCCGTTTCCCTGGCGCGATACCCAGGACATCCGCAACGAGATCGACCGGCTGTGCCCGACCTACCACGGCATTGCCGCACTCACGAAGAAAGGCGATCAGTTCCAGTACGGCGGCCCGCGCCTTCTGGGAGAGCGTTGTCCTACGCCCGACGGAAAGGCGCACTTCTCGGTCGTCGAGCTGCCCGAAGAGCGCGTCCCCGGCGGATGGTTCCTGCTGGCCACGCGCCGCGGGAAGCAGTTCAACAACATGGTGCTCGCCGAAGCCGATCCGCTGAACGGCGCGGAACGCGACCACATCATCATGGCGCGCGAGGACGCCGCCCGCCTGGGCGTTGCCGACGGCGACGCCATCACTCTGCGCAACGAACTTGGCGAATATCGCGGCCGCGTGAAAATCGACCGCATTAAGCCCGGCTGTCTTCAGGGGCACTGGCCGGAGGTGAACGTCATCGTCCCGGCTGGCCGCCTCGATCCCAGCGGAGTGCCCGATTACAACTCGGCTGTGGAAGTCATCGTCACCGGCAGAGCCGCGGCGCGCGCCACGGCCTGACCTTTCCCCCGTACGGAATGGAGCAGAAGATGGCAATCGAGAAAATGGCCAACCGCTGGGTCATCGCGGTGGCGGCGGTTGTAATGCAGATCTGCCTTGGGGCGGTCTACGGCTGGAGCGTGTTCGTCAAGCCGCTGATTGCGAGCGAGCACTGGGTGCTCACCGACGTTTCACTCACGTTCACCCTCGCCATCGCGTTCCTGGGCGTCGGAACGGTTGTCGGCGGGCTCTGGCAGGATCGCGTGGGACCGCGCCGGGTGGCCTCGGTCGCGGGAATCCTGTATGGAATCGGATTCCTGGTCTCCGCATGGGCGGTCTCCAATCACTCGCTCTATGGGCTCTACCTCGGCTACGGCGTGATCGGTGGCATCGGCATGGGCATGGGCTATATTTGCCCGGTGGCGACGCTCACGAAATGGTTCCCCGATCGGCGCGGCCTGATGACCGGCGTCGCGGTGATGGGTTATGGCGCGGGCGCTCTGGTGATGAGCCCCATTGCCGCCCGGCTGATCATCGCTCGCGGCATTCCGCTGACCTTTGCGGGCCTTGGCGTCGCGTACCTGATTCTGGTTGTGCTGGCGGCCCAGTTCTACACGAATCCGCCACTGGGCTGGCGTCCCGCGGGCTGGGCGCCGCGCACCGCTGTTTCCCGCGCGGCAACCACCACGAATTACACGGTTGGCGAGGCCATGTCCACGTGGCGATTCTGGCTGCTCTGGGTGATGCTGTTCCTCAACGTCTCGGCCGGAATCATGATCATCAGCCAGGCCTCGCCCATGGCCCAACAGCTTGTGGGGCTCTCGGCGGTAGCGGCCGCGGGCATCGTCGGAACCATCTCCATCTTCAATGCCATTGGGCGCGTGTTCTGGGCGTTTATGTCCGATCTGATCGGCCGCGCTTCGGTCTACTTTCTGCTGTTCGCCATTCAGGCGGTGATCTTCTTCACGCTGCCACGCCTGCACGATGCGGTTTTGTTCACCGCCGCCGTGTCGGTCATTGGGCTCTGCTATGGCGGCGGCTTCGGCACCATGCCCTCGTTCACGGCCGACTTCTTCGGCTCGAAGTACATGGGCGGCATCTACGGGTGGATACTGCTCGCCTGGGGCGCGGGGGCCATTCCGTCGCCGATCCTGATTGCGCGAGTGCGTCAGAGCACCGGTCACTACGAGCAGGCCATCCGGGTGATCGCCATCGTGATGGTGGTATCGCTGGTACTGCCCCTGCTGGCCCGCCGGAAAAGTCCGGGCGAAGTGTCCCGCGCGGCCACAGCGCGCGCCTAATCACTTGATTCTCCGGCTATTCCTGGCTATCGTTGGATAAATCAGAATCCATGGCCTGCGGATTTGGCGCCGCCGGCATTCCGATTCGCCGTTTCTTGTGCAGTTTACCGAAAGAGGTTGGTGCTTTTCGTGGCCACTTCAGGCCCATGACCGTGGATGAGCGTGAACTGGGCGACACTCTTTCGCGCGCTCTCGGAAGCCGTACCGCCGGTGAGTGGGAGGCATTCATTGGCGCGGCGTACAGCGTGGTCGCTTCGGGCGTGATTCGCGCACTGACTCGCTGGTGCAAACCCGACCGCGAGCGCGTGGACGACCTCATCCAGGAAACTTTCCTGAAGCTCTGCGCCGACGATTTCCAAATCCTCAGGCAATTTCGCTCGGCGCACCCTAACGCGCTTGCAGCGTACCTGCGGGTTATCGCCTCCTCGGTCGTTTCCGATTCCCTGCGCGCCGACCACGCTCAAAAGCGCGGAGCGGGTGTCGCCGTCGAGAATCTCGACGAAAACCCGAACGCCGCCTCCGACGATTCCCTCCAGCGCACCGAGCGCCGCATTTTGCTCGCCCAGGTGGACCGCTGTCTGGGCTCTCAGCCGCCGCGCGATCGCCGGATCTTTTGGCTCTATTATCGGCACGGGCTGACCTCCCGCGCCATTTCCGCCATCTCCGCGCTGAAACTCACCGCCAGCGGCGTGGACAGTGCCATCCATCGGCTCACTCAGATCGTTCGCGCCTGTCTGAAAACGGGCAACGCCCCGCGCCTGACCGTTGTCGAAAAAGGAAACTCGGCATGAAATCCGTTTTTATGGAGCAGAGACCCTGGAACCGCTAAGCCACTTGAGTCCCGAGGAGGTGGCGGCGTGGGCCCGGGGAGAGGCCGTCGAGGACGCCGCCAGAAGTCACGGGGAGAATTGTGCGGATTGCCGGCGGGAAGTAATGGAGTATCGAAACTGGTTGGCGCGGGCCGCTCGCCTGCGGGTCCACGACGTACCCGAGGCTGGCCCCCAGTGCCTGACCGAGGAGCAGATTACGCGCATGGCCGTGGGCGAAGCGATGGACAATTCGGCGGAACTTCTGGACCACATCGCCTCATGCGACCGATGCGGCTCGCTGCTCCACGATGCGCTGCCCGCCGAGACCGGCGCGGAGGAGACGATGGCGGACCTGCGCACGTCGTCGCCGGAATGGCGGGCATGGACGGCGGGGCGATTCGCCGCGGCCGGCAGGAAACCCCGCCGTTGGTACCCATTGGTTGCCGCAGCCGCCTGCCTGGTAGTCGCCTCCGGCCTTGCGCTCTGGTGGTGGCAACGCCGCGCCGACGATCCGGCTGTTCTCCTGGCCTCCGCTTACACCACCGCACGCCCCTTCGAGTACCGATTGCCCGACAACGGCTATGGCCGCATTCAGCAGCAGCGCTCGGGTTCGGTCTCGTCCTTCGACCGGCCACCGGCTCTGGCGAAGGCTGTAACGGAGATTCAACAGCAGCTCGCCGATTCCCCCGATCGCGCGGCGCTGCTCGCGCTGAAAGGACGCGCCGAGCTGATTGAGCGCCAGTACGACTCCGCCATCAAGGATCTGACCCTCGCATCCGAGATGGACCCCGCCCCGCCCACGCTGGAGGATCTGGGGTGCGCGTGGGCGCTCGAGGCCGATGTGGAAGGCCGCAACGCCGGGTACGGACACGCGATTGATCTGTTTCTGCGCGCCCTGCGTGCTCGGCCCGATGACGCACGCGCGCTGTTCAACCTGGCAGTGACCTACGAAAAGATCTCGATGATCGACGAGTCCATCGAGACGTGGACTCGCCTGCTGCGGGTGGAGCCCAACGGACCGTGGGCGGTGGAGTCTCGCCAGCATTTGAAGGATGCGCGAAACAAGGAGCGGAAACACAAAGGCGCGGAAAACCTGCTCGCGCCCGATCCCGCCCGGTTCCTGCGCGCCCTGCGCGAGTCCGGACCGGATGTCGAGCCGGAGTTGTATCAGGACATCTTCTGGACGAAGTGGCTGCCGCGGGTGCGCGATGACAAGGCGGCGGGTGAAGCCGCGGATGCTCTGGCGGAGCTGTTCGCACGGCGCTTCGGCGACCTTTCGCTGCGCCATGCCATCGCGGCGGCGCGCCGGGAGAAAGCGGCTGCGGCGCTGACTGAACTGGGAGCGGTGATCGAAGATAACTTCGCGGGTCGCAACGACACGGCTCTGGCGCACGCACAGGACGCCGTGAAATCGCTCATCCGCAGCGGCCAGACAGTCGCCGCCATGCGGGCGCGCATTGAGCTGGCTTACTCCTGGCGCCGTTCCACCATACACGAGCCCTGCCTGGCCATCGCCGGCGCGCTGCTTCGTGAACTCGACGGCAAGCCCTACCCCTGGCTCGACGGCCAGGCGCACCTGGAACATGCCATCTGCGCCGGGCGCTCCGGCCACCTGGGCGCCTCCGAACAGGAGATGGAAGACACGCAGGCGATGCTCCAGAAACACGGCCTCCGTTTTCTGGCTCTGCGCGCCCAGACGCTGGTTACCAGCATCGACTCGTTGACCGGCAACGATGCTCTCGTCTGGGAACGCGAACCGAAGGTCCTCGCGGTGTACTGGAGCTCGGCCGTTCCACCCAGCCGGGCGCAGCAGGCGCTGTTCGATCTTGGCCAGGCCGCGGGCGATATGGGCTGGGCGGAAATGGCTGTCGTGGCCCAGGCCGCCGCAGTTCGCGCAACCGAGCGATGGGGCAACGCTGAGCTGATGGCGCTGAACCGAGTCTACCTGGCCGGTTGGCTTGCCGAGGCCGGCCGGCGCTCCGACGCGCTGCGGGAAATCGACGCCGCCGCCGGCCTTTTTCGCGAGCTTCCACCCGGCCGGACCACGGAAAACCTCGCCCTCGACGCGACTCTGCGCCGCGCCGAGATGGAGGCTGACGGGCCGCATTCCAACAAGGCGTTGGGCGACCTGGCGGTCTTCGGCCCGCAACCGAGTTTTTCCAGCTTGCTGGATCGTCTGCGCGTGTTTCAGGCTCGCGGCATCGCTCTCGCCTCGCAGGGCGACTGGCGCTCGGCTCGCAATTGCTTTCGCGAAGCGATTCGCCTGCAGCGGGAGCACGTCCAGTCGTTGCCCGCCGGTCTGAACCGCCTGGCGGCGGAGGAAATCGCGGCGGCTTCGTTTAAACACCTGGAGCAGATTCAGCTTCTCAACGAGAACGACCCGGCAGCGGCGCTGGCGACGTGGCGCGCATGGCGCGAAGAGCGGGCGCGGCCGGTCCGCTCGGATGAGGCGGCGCTCACGTGGACCGCGCTGCCGTCGGGTGTCGCCGTTTGGACGGAAAGCGTAACTGGTCTTCACGCCGCCGTGGTCCCCTCTCCCGCCGCGGAGCTGGAAGCGTCGGCCCGCCGGTTCGCGCGCCTCTGTTCTTCGCCGTCGTCGGATCTGCGCGAGCTTCGAGCGGTTGCCCGTCAGCTTTACCTGGAGCTGTTCCCGGCGCAAGCGCGCGCCGCCCGGCTATCGGTGCACTCCGATGGATGGCTCTCCTCCATTCCATTCGAGGCGCTGGTGGACGAGCGTGGCGCATGGCTGGCCGATCGCTGCGTCATCGGTTCAGATCCGGACGGTGCGCGACTCGTGTCAGCCCGGGACCGTGCCGTCATCGTCGCAGCGCCGTCGGCGGGGAAAGAGCGTCCGGACCTTCCATTTTTGCAGAGCGTGGTTCCAGAGACAGACGCGCTGGGCGCCGCCATTCCAGGCGCCGTCGTGTTGCGCGGAGACCAGGCCGCGCCGGATGCGATTGCCCGCGCCATGCGTTCCGCAACGCTCTTTCATTTCGCCGGCCACGGCTGGTCGAACGGCGGCAATGCCGGCCTGATTCTCGGTTCGAACGCCGCCGGCGAAACGCATTACCTGACCGCCGACGACATCGCCGGGCAGGACTGGAAGCAGTGCCGGCTAGCCGTGCTTTCGGCTTGTTTCACCGCGGCGGGAGAGGAGCGCGGGCCGGTGAACCCGCGCAGTCTGGTGCGGGCGCTACTCGCGGCCGGCGCTCGCGAGGTGATCGCCTCGCGCTGGAGCGTCGATGGCGAAGCCACGCGCGCGTGGATGAGCGCCTTTTATGAAGCGCTGTTCGCCGGAGCCTCTCCGGCCGACGCGCTTTCACAAGCGTCCGCGAAGATCCGCCGCACGCCCGGCTGGGAGCACCCCTACTACTGGGCCGCGTTCGAGCTTTTCGGCGCGTAACAACGAACATGAAAGTCTGGAGGACAACATGGACCTGAAATGCGACAACTCTGACTGGCGAAACAATACCCTCTACGTGATCTTCCACGGATCTATGGCATTCTACGATGATCCCGGGGCGCGAAACATAAATGTACACATCGCGGACGTCGGCGACGACCATGTCTACATCGCGGGAACCTTCATGGGAGAGTTTCGGATACCACACAAGTCGACGATGACTCTGAACGTGGACCGTGATCAATGCCCGGTCGATTCATTTCGAAACCACGATGCGCACCGCTTTAACAACGCTGTCGAAGCGCCCGCAAACGAGTACGCGTGCCTTGTTTTTCCGCGACCGCAACGGATATACCTTCGCCAGTTCTACACTCCGAACCCGGACCCTGGCACCTCGGGGAGCGTCGGCTGCCTGGTCCCAGTATTCGAGTACCGATTCGACTCAGTGGACAGCCTCTATTTCGAACTGCACTCTCATTTTGATGGCGGTGGCACGGCGCCGTGCTGCTGTTTCACATGGCGGCCGAAGCTCGACGATCCAAGACCTCTCTCATTGCACGTCCGCGCTGAAGAAGACCGGCCTACTCACCCGGACTTCCACGACAGAGCCTTTGAGAAGGCCGCCGAGTTGCTTGGCCAGACTGTGGGCCAGCCTCCCGAAGCACCAATCACCGCAGGTCCCCGTCTGCACGGATTCTCAACGGAGCGCGACATGCTCGAGGTGCTGATGCCCCTCAATCTGCGTGTCAGCTATCTTGCGCAGCTCGGCCGGCATCTTCAGGATGACCTCCGACAGCCTCCACCCCTTTGGTACGCGTACAAATGGGCTCCCACCACGAAGCCCACCAGGAGAGCTGAGGCCGGTCATGGGGATGACAACCAGGGCATCGGATGCGATATTTCGAAGGGTGAAGCCGCTAAGAACACGAACCCCACCTGCGGCATTCAGATTGGTCCGGGCTGATCTCGACTTCGCGGGGGCGGCTCCTGCCGCCCCATTTTCCTGCCCGTCAAAAAGGAATCTCCCCGCCAAATCCGTCTCTCCGGATAACAGTGCGGAATCACTCCCGCGCTGAATCGACAAACAAAGGGAGTTTTGCTTTATGCCGAGCCACGCTCGAAGTGTGTCCAAACTCGCCGGTTCCTTTCGGCGGCCATTTGCGCCGTCACCCAGCCCGGGCGCGGGTCGCGCTGGGAGAGCGCGATGTCCCACCAGGTCCCTCGCGCTCTCAATCAGCTATCTGGTGCTGTCGGCAATGCTGCTGGTGGGACTAGCCGGGTGTCACCGCAAGCCCCAGGCACCCGCGTCTGCTCCGCCACCGCCATCCCCGGCTGCTCCTGTCCTTACGACCCAGAGCGTGGAACCGGGGCCGATAACGGGATCCAAAGGACCCACCGGAGCGACCGGGAACCCGGGTCCTCCAGGGCCAACTGGCGCGACGGGACAAGCCAGCGCGTCAAGACCCACGTTAGGCGACTACATTCCGTGTCGGTTCACAGATGGCGCGGAAAACTCGCTTCGTATGGGCCGCATACCCCTGCCCGATGGCAAGGACGCAGCCCAGACGGGACAGGGGCAATCCGCGGAAAGCCAGGATGTTAGCTGTTCGCAGTCCGTCCTGCCGTGGAACGAGACCCGCTGGATTTTCGGGCGTCAGATCGCCGACAACTACATCGCATTCCAGGTAACCGCGCGCAACCTGAACCCAGATCAGGAGTTCCTCATTCATGACCTGCAGGTGGCTGTGGCCGACTTTGCGCCAACGAATGACTCTGGCAAGGACAACCCGCAGGTGGCTGGGGCTGGCCTCGCGCCGTCAACGAAGGACGCCGGAAAAAACGATTCGGCGAACCCTCACGATAAGCACGAGATTGTGCACGGCTGTCCAGCGAACCCAGCGGACGGCCGTCTTACGCACTTCATAACCGGCCGGGACAGGATGCTGGTTCGCGGTGTCGGGCAAACCGGCCAGTCGTTCACCGCCAGCAACATTACTGAGCGCGTGCTGGAAGCCCTGAGTACCATGCTCGGCGCGACCGCGACGGTGGCAGGCACCGCGCAGTTCGGTTCCGCCGTGCACATCTTCAGTGCAGCCGGCGTGCCGGGTTTCAATAAAGTCTTTCCCAATCTCAATGCGGATCAAATCGATCGCCTGAACGATCTCGGTTTTACCGCCTATAGCGCCTACAAAATAATCATCCCGAAGAGCGGCTCAGTGCCCTTGACGACGTTTCTGCCCTCGCGCATCTTCGCCGACGATTACCGCCACTGGCACCCATGCGACCTGCTGAACTTCGCCAACAATGCGGTCGTGGTGGTGGGCGGGAAGCACATCCAGGAGATCGCCGATCAGCCGACGCTCAAGGACGTGAAATGTCCCGTGCTGGACAACTATCTCGATCTCAGTAAAGCCGGCGGCGCAAGCGGCGACGACTTCCAGTGCCAGATCAGCGGCGCCGACCTGCAACTGCTGACCTCGGTGCGCCTGAAGAACGATGGCGAGCCTGGCGACCAGAACACTCTTGATGGAACGCCGTCGATCACCGGGTCCACGACCGCGGGCAATGTGACGTTCTCGCTCAAGAAGCTGGTCGCGCTGGCGGCGCCACAGTACCAGGTTTACGCTGAAAGCGCGAAAGGCGAGAATCCGACAACCACGCGTCTTAGCCTTCCACCCGCCGCCGCATCCGTTAGCCCCGCAAAGATCGCCGTCGATGGATCGAGCGGCTGCGACACAACAGCGAAGACCTGCACCGTCACCATTACTGGCAATAACCTTGATCTTGCCACCGGCGTTCAGTTGCTCCGGAGCAGCGACAATTCGGTCGCGGCGACAAGCACGTGGGCAAGCTCCAGCAAAACCGGGGCGACCGCGACCTTCAACCTGGCTGACATCAAGAAACTGCAAAGCGGCGACTACGTGCTCGGTTTCCTGTCAAAAGATGGGACGTTGCTTCCCACGCCCACGAAGATCACGCTCACCGGGCCGCCCGGAGCTTGACGAGTGGTTCAGCAAGGTGCTGCCGTCCGTCAAGTGACCCCGGAGGCGGGGCAGGTACACACCTGCCCCTTTTCCCGTCGGAAACAAGCCAACAATTTCTCGTGCTTTTTCCCGGAACCGGGACTATACTCAGGCTGAGAATTATTCGGACCAAAGGGGCCTAATAAACAGGACAGAGGAGGTGCATCCATGTTCGAGAGCCTCGATGATCAGATGAAGGTGGACGACCGGAAAACAGCCACCTCCCGCATGCTGGGCTGGGGCTTGGGGATTCTGATCGCGATTCTGGTTTTTGGTGGGCTCTATCTCGGCGTCCACCTGCTGCAGGGCTAGCCGGCACAGGGCGGCGATCCGTCCTGTTGTGCCGGCGTTTACTTCCGGATTAGTTCAGCCTTGTCTCAGGCCCGGCTGCCGGCGAGCCCATCTTCTGCATAACCGACTTCACCCTGGCGGCGTACGCAGGGTCCGGGTTGTAGGTGGCCAGCACTTCGTTCAGGTCCTTGTCCCGGTAAAGCGCTGATGTGGAAATCCTTGCAGCCACAGCGCGTATTCCTGCGCGTACCGAGCCGAATCGGCGATTGCCCGAATCCCATCCAAGCACGTTGTTGTTTTTGTACGCTTTCCCGCCGCCGGACTCGACCAGCGAGATACTCGGCAGCAGCCGCCAGTCGAGATCGTAACGGTCGGCCGCCTCGATGAAATCGACAGAAGCGTTACGAAGTGGGCAATTGCGAAAAAACTTCTGCAGCTTCAACAACCTGGTGTCTCCCTGCGGATCGGTCTGCTGAACCGGCGCGGGTATCTCCCGGTCCACGGCGGTTGCCATGGGAACCGAAAGCAACCCGGCCATGACGGCCATTCTTTGGGCAACACTCATCCTGGAACCTGCTCCTCCTCGTGGTTTGTTTCTTCTGCCAGCTGGCTGACTCGGCTAATGCCGGTAAGACGCCGGGACGGTTATAAAGTGGACTTCTTTGTTGGGAGAACTAAACGGAAGCGAATCAGCGTGGACTGGGTTGGCACATAGGGAGATTATAGCAGGCGTCCAGACGGCTGTCTACTCATAACCTATTGATTCTAAACACTATAAAACGTTGGATAGCTTTCAGAGCAGGGGAAACGGGGGGTTTTGCGGCGATGAGCTCCCCGGAACTGGCGTCTGATCCTGATCGCCCTCCCGCCGTTTCTTCGCCCGCTCGGTAGGCGTGCCGTTGAAGGTGAGGGTCACGTCCACCACGTGCTCGGCCTCATCGACCTTTGCCTCGGAATCGGTCTTGCCCAGGTTGTCGAGGATGCCCTCCTCACGTACAACCTTCAGGAAGTGGTCCGGGTAATCGACGTTGTAAGCGTGCCCCGCCGGCATGCCCCACATCTTGCGGATAACCGGCTCCGAGACGACATCGAGCCCGTTGATGGTCAGGGTTCGAAACGTGTACTGGGGACCGGAATCGACGCGCAGGATCAGCGTGACGGTTTTGGCCTGATCGTCAATCTGCTTGTCTGCCGTGGTTGAAGCGTGCATATACCCGCGACGATGCCAGGTGTCGACAATCCTCTGCCGCGCGGCTGCAACCTGAGTCCCATCATAGACTTCGGAGGTCCTGAGTTTTGCGATCTTTACCAGCTCGGGCGTTTCCGGCGCCTTCACGGCCGCCAGCTTGTAGACCTGACCCTCGTCCACCGTCACTGCTATGATCACGCCGTTTACGTCACTCGCCTTCTCCACGGTCACTTTGGGGAAGGTCACGCGGAGGTATCCCTTCGCGTCGTACGCCGGCCTGACACTGTTTTCAAGGAACACCTGAAAACGGGGCGCGATATAGACGGTACCGATGGCCACATTGGCAATGGCCGCCTGCAGCTCCGACTCGCGGAGCACCTTGTTCCCGGTGAACTTCACCTGCGCGATGCTGGGCCGAATCACCGGCCGGAACAGCAGCACAAGGTCGGGAGAAGCCTCGGATGCCAGAGCGCCGGTGATCTTCTCGTGATACCCTTTTCCCGCCAGATACGTGGACAAGTACTCCACGTATCGCTTCACAACGGGTTCGGTCGCCGGCACTTTCGGTCCGTAGAGCGGATCTTTCGCCTTCAGCACTCCGATCAGTTCGGCGTCCGTGGCCGGGAGTGAGTCGAACCCGACGGGGTAAAGCTGCTCCTCCTCGGTTACTTCCAGTTTGCCGGCATACCCGTTTGCCTGCGCGTTCGGCTCATAGTTGTATCCGACGGTGCGGAAATTCCCAGTGGCCAGCAATCGGTCGCGCGCTGTTTCAAATGCCTGTTTGGAGACGCTCTGGCCCAGCTTCAGCCCGGCCACTGCGAGGATCTGTTCCCGGGTGTAGATCTGGTTGCCCGAAACGGTCAGGCTGGTGAGGGGCCAGGAGGACTGGTCGGCGACCGTCGGAGCGGGTTTCGTCCGATGAGTCCGGGTCTGCGCGACACACATGGTCGCGGCAAGGAGAGCGCACAGGACGAGGCGGTGTCCTCCCTGAGAACACGAGACCGGACGCCAACCGGGTCCGTTGTGCGCCGTTTCTTGAGGAGCGCACAGGACGCGGTGGCGTCCTCCCTGAGAACACGAGACCGGACGCCAACCGGGTCCGTTGTGCGCGGTTTGACACGGAGTCAGGCTGAGCAGCCTGCGCAGGATGGACACAATACCCATGACGTATGCGATTTCCTATCCGGTTCCTATGCACTCATAATGTTACTTGCGGCTTGATCCTCGGGTAAAGAAGCTCCTGCCGGTGACGATCGGTATTGTCCTGGTGCTCGCGGCGACGGTTGTGTCGCTCTTCTATCTTGTTCGAGAGACGGTAGGTTACGGCCAGCGCTGCGATGGCGGCACCTGCTGGGGTTACCGCCTCGACCGCTATGAGTTCCGCGGGCTCTCTCAGCTCACCCTGTGGACCGATCAGGGTCTTCACGTCAGTTACAAGCTGCCGGACATGACCATCGAGAAGCTCAGCGACGATCAGTGGCTGGGCGGGGGCCGCGCCATCTATCTGAATCTGCTTCTGAGACCGCCGGACGACAGCGGCGCGGCGGGCAACCGCGTGCGCATTCTCTACGACTTCCAGGCCGGCTTGTTGTATGTCAATTCGTCGCTTCCACTCTGGCGCCTGCCCGACTACCACAGCGGCGATCCGGCGCGAAACTGGACCACCGACGTTCAGTTTGAGGCGTTGTTGGCAAGCCTTCCCGGAACTACGTGAGCAGGGCAGTTCCTACCCGCTTCCACAAAGCCGCCCAGAGATTGAGCAGGTGCAGGGAAAGCAGCCCGAGGATCGCGCCGGCCGAGCAGCACAACACCGCCTGATCGAAGGTGGTGATGCGCTCCAACCCCACCGTCATAGGAACCAACTGATAGGTGAGCGGCGCGGTGAGCAGTCCAAGACTGGCCGGGATCAGCCCCATCACCAGCGCGAACGAAGCAACTCCAAATGCGAAGTGCAGAAGCAAGTAGACCAGACCTTTCCAGAGGTGCGCGTCGCCCAGGTACGACATCATGCGGTCAATCAGGCCGGTCGGCCGGCGTTTTGGCGCCGGCGCGGGAATGGAAGCGCCCAGCAGTTTCCAGAGGAGCACGCGTTCGCCCGCCACAAACGCGCGCACAAGCCCGAACGTCAGAATCAGGATGGGAATTCCGACGACGATCACAATGGTCCCGGCGCCTACCGAAAGCAGCGTGATGGTGACGACGAAATAGACCAATCCAAGCGGGAACGAGAGGAACAGGTAGAGGAGGTTGCGCCAGGTCTGACCCTCGAGCACCGTTCCGAAGATCTGGTCAACAGTCGATTGCGTTGGCATCACGCCCGTGGTGGTCATCTCGCCTCTGTTCAGAATACGCGTTTTTCGGGCCGGCGGTTCAGCCGGGTTGCGGCGATTGCGCCCATTGATATGATCTTCGGTATCCGCCGTTCATTCAGTCGAGCCTGGGCGCCGTTTCTCGCGGCCGTCGCTCTGGCAGCGCAGCCATACGATTTCGCCCACCGCACTCACCTGATCATGCGTCTGGAGTGCGTCCGCTGCCACCCCGGCGTGCCGAAGAGCACACATCCGCGCGAGCCAGGCGAGCTGGCCTTCTCCTCGGATGCCTGTCTGGACTGCCATGGCAAGGCGATTCTCAACCTGAAACCCGCGTTGCCGCCGCCGATTGCCCACTTCAGCCATGCCGCGCACACCAGCGCCTGCGACTCGTGCCATCACGGGCTGCTGGAGTCGAATTCGGTGACGGACGCCTTATTCCCGAAGATGCCCGAGTGCCTCACGTGCCACAAAGAGAACAAACCACCCGAAAGCTGTTACTTTTGCCACGCTAAGGCCGATCCTCGTGTGCCAGGGCAAACGCCCGCACCGGGAACGTCCCAAACCCACTGATCTTTACGGGAACGGCGAAGAAACGGGCTCCGGCGTCGGGCAAGAGCTCAAGCCCGCGAAGTTCTGTAACCCGCCGGATTGGTTCCCCTCCTGGCCAGTCGTATTTATCAAATTGAGTTCGTCAGCGACGGCGCCGAACGCAAATTCACGACGGATGCGAAGGTGAAGCCCGGTTCGGAAAATGGACACCGGGGCCACCATGCTTCGACTGCGGCCCTTCCCAGCCCCCCCTTGCTTACCGAGGGAAACGGTGATATTCTAGCCTCGGTAACCGAGGTGAATCCATGAGCAAGCCAGCCGATCTGGTCCAGGGTACGTTAGATCTCCTTCTTCTTAAGATTGTCGCCCTGGAGCCATTGCACGCCTGGGCGATTAGCCAAAGGATGAAACAGGTTTCGGGCGAGATCCTGCAAGTCAGCGATGGGTCCCTTTACCCTGCGCTCCACAAATTGGAACAAGAAGGTTGGATCAAGGCGGAATGGAAAGTGACCGAGAACGGCCGGCGGGCCAGGTTCTATTCACTGACACGGCCCGGACGCCGAGCGCTGGAGCGCGAGGCCGCGAATTGGGAACGGCTGGCGGGCGCGATTCTTCGGGTCGTCCGTCTGCGCGAGGTATAACCCATGACTGACCGGCGTTGGCTGCGACAGATGGCTCTACGGATTCGAACACTATGCCGGCGAGATCGCGTCGAACAGGAGCTCCGTGAGGAGTTCCAGTTTCACATTGACAAACGTATCGAGATGGAAATCGCAAGAGGCCTCTCGCCAGAAGATGCTCGTTCCGCGGCCCTTCGCGCAATGGATGGAATGGAGCAGCACAAGGAGGAATGCCGCGATATGCGCCGCGTGAACTACATCGATCAACTTTTGCGCGATCTCCGGTACGCGGGACGGAGTCTGCTCCGAAGTCCGGGCTTTACAATGCTCGCCGTCGCGATCATGGCGCTTGGCATAGGCGGGAATACAGCGGTATTCAGCCTGGTGAACCAACTCCTCCTGCACCCGCCGGGCATTTCCGAACCGCAGCGCATCGTCGTGCTGCGGACGAGGTATGACAAGCTGAACCTGGATTTCGAACTGGCCTCACCGCCTGCCCTTGCGGCTGCCAGCGCGAATAAAGATATTTTCGAGCATGCCGCTGCTGCGCGCCCGGCCAGCTTCACTTATGCGGATCGAGCTGTTCCGGTGCGTTTGCCGGGGGCGGCCGTGTCAGCCGAGTGGTTCGACGTGTTTGGGGCACGGCCGGCGCTGGGACGCATTTTTTCCGCCGACGAGGATAAACCCGGCGCGAACCGCGTGCTGGTGCTTTCCCATGATGCCTGGTTGCGGATGTTTGGCGGCGATACCGGCATCCTTGGGCAAACCATTGAACTCAACCAGCAGCCCTGCCAGATCATTGGTGTGATGGGCCGTGACTTCCACCAGCCGCGCGGCGCGGACCTTTGGGTACCTTTGGCACTGCCGCCGCCAGCCTACGCGTTACCGAACTGGTTTAACGGGAGTATCTCGGTGGTGGCGCGCACGCAGCCATCAGTTTCATTCGCGCAGGCCGAGGCGTGGCTCAAGTGGAACGCAAAGCATGTCGCAGCCGGAGCACCCGCCGACCTTCGTGGGCTGGTCAAAAACTGGGGTTGGGGCATGCGGGCATCCCGGTTCGCCGATTCGAACGGTGGGGCGACCAAAGCGCCGGTGTTGATCCTCATGGGGGCCGTGGGCCTGGTGCTCTTGATTGGCTGCGCGAATATCGCCGGCCTGACGCTGGCCCGAACATCGGCCCGCATGCGGGAGTTGGCCGTCCGCGCCGCGCTGGGCGCCGGCCGCTACCGTCTGCTCCGCCAGGTTCTTGCGGAAAGCCTGATGCTGGCGATGGCCGGCGGCGCCATGGGGGCGCTTCTGGCGCGGGGAAGCATGAAGCTGCTGCTAAGCCTCGCCCCGCAAACCGCGGTGGGAGGACTCGACGCTCGACTGGATTTGTTTGTACTGCTGTTCGCGACGGTCACGACTTTGGGGGCGGGGCTGTTTTTCGGGTTAGTACCCGCCTGGCAAAGCTCACGCGTCGATCCGTATCACGCCCTGAAAGGCGCCGGCCGGACAATTTCAGGGTCGCGGCAGGCTCTTCAGTCCGGTTTGGTCGTCGCCGAGGCCGCCCTGTCGCTGGTACTGCTGATCGCGGCGGGATTGCTTCTGCGGAGCTTCACGAGAATACAAATGGTCAACCCAGGTTTTGACCCGCGTGGCGTCGTGACTGCCGCGTATACTCTGCCGCCGGGCACAAATGCCGGGAGACAGGCACTATTCGCGCGAACCGTGCTGGACGATCTGCACGGAACCAGGGGTGTGACCGCGGCATCGATCGGAAGACCAATCCCCTTCAGTAATGAACTTGAAGGCGCGGCGTTCAGAATCGAAGGACGCACTCTGCCAGCCGGCGAGCCGACGCCGCAGGGAGATCGGGGCTGGGTGACTCCGGACTACCTTCAGACTCTGGGTATCAATCTCGAGCGGGGCCGCTTTTTCACTGACCTGGATCGCGCAGGTACGGAGCCGGTCGCCGTGATCGACGACAAGTTGGCTCGGCGGTACTGGCCCAATGAAGATCCGCTCGGCCAACGGATTCAGCCCATGTCGGGCGAGGGATGGTACACCATCGTTGGAATCGTAAACCACGTGTTTCATTCGGATCTCGTTAGCGACACGAGCCACGGCATCTATTACGTCAGCCTGTACCAATGTCCCATGCCGATGGGAACCATCCTGGTGAAGACCGGCGATTTGCCTGCCGCCGTGGCCGCCATCCGCGAGGCCGTCCATGCCGCGGATCCGAATCTGCCGGTGTACGATGTCAAGCCAATGGCGACTCTCCTGGCGGGTTCGTTGGCTCCAAGACGCTTCGCGATCCGAATCCTGGGCTTCTTCGCGGCCGCGGCCCTGCTGCTCGCCGCGCTGGGCGTCTACGGAGTTCTCACGTACGCAGTTATGCAACGCACGCGCGAAATCGGCATCCGCATCGCCCTTGGCGCCGAGAAAACCGAGGTCCTGAGACTCGTGATCGGACAGGGTCTGCGCCTGGCAGGAACCGGAGTGGCGCTGGGGATTGCCGCCGCCATTCTATTCGGGCGCTTGCTCGAAAGCCAGTTGTTCGAGGTGCGTCCATTCGATCCTCCGACGATGGCAGCCATGGCGTGCGCGGTCATGATGGCGGCCTTGCTGGCGAGCTGGTTGCCCGCGCGGCGGGCGATGCGGGCGGACCCCGCGGTCACACTTCGCTATGAGTAAAACAATGGCAAGGTCGCTTATTGTCGTTCTCGCGGGTATTGTGAGTTCGGCGGCGCAGCCGTCGGAGAATGTCGACGTGACTGCCGTCGGGAAAGATCCGCGTTGGAAGATCGCCGGCCGGACAGCCTCGGTTGCCGACGTAAAAGGAAAGCACGCGCTGAAGATTAGCGAGGGTGCAGGTACGGGGCTGGTATGGCTCGAGGGCTATGATTTCGCCAACGGAAGCATCGAGATTGACCTGCTGGGGCGAAGCCAACCAGTTCAAGGGAGCTTTCTCGGCGTCGCATTCCACGTGGTCGATGCGCCCACGCAGGAGGCGGTGTATTTCAGGCCTTTCAATTTTCGGGCGACCGACGCGGAACGCCATGGTCATGCCGTGCAATACGTTTCTCATCCGCAGTGGCCCTGGCAGACGCTCCGATCAGGGTACCCCGGCCAATACGAACACGCGGTGATTCCGGAACGCGATGGCGACGAGTGGTTCCACACCCGGATCGTCGTCGAACATCCAGAGGTGAGCGTTTTCGTCAACGGCGCAAAGGCGCCTTGCCTCGTCGTTAAGGAGCTGGGCGAACACGCTCACGGATCCATTGGCCTATGGGTCGGAGAGGGATCCGGCGGCTATTTCGCCAACCTTCGCGTGAAACGGACGCAGTAGGGCACACTGAAATCCAGATCCGAGTTTACCCATGCACGGGGCAGTAGTCGCTCTTGGGGGTGAGTTCAATCGGGAGTCCCTCGGTTCCCTGGAGATCCCGAACTTCATGAGCGTCAGAACAGCGTGTAGATCAGCGGCGCGATCGCCGACACCTCGGACAACACCAGCACGATTCCGAAAACGCCCAGCGCAATGCACAGCGGCAGCAGCCAAAGCTCCTTTCGGCTTCGCAGAAAGCGCCAGAACTCCGCGAGAAAAGACATCCCCTCTTAGTATCCGCGAACCGCCGCCCGGCCGGTCAGAAAGAGAGCTCGTCCCCGATCTTCAGGTGATATTTCGCCGCCGCGCCCCCGTTCAGCTCGAGCACGAACTGCGCCAGCTGGTGACCGCCGTAGCTGGGGCATTGCGACTCGTCCGTCCGGCAGGGCGGCGTGTCCGCGGAGATTTCGACGATGCGCCGGCGCGAATCCATCCAGATCATGTCCAGCGGAATGAGCGTCTGAAACATCCAGAAAGGAGTTTTGCCCTCCTGCTGGAAAACGAAGAGCATGCCCCGGTCGGGCGCGAGCGAGGTGCGGAACATGAGGCCGCGCTCCATCTCGGCCGGTGTGGTGGCCAACTCGGCGTGGATGATCCGGCCGCCCGGCAGGGTAACGTCGCGCATGGCCAGGTCCGCCAGAGTGGCGCGATCCGAACGACCACAAGCGGCCAGGGCCGACAGCAGCACGCAGGCGGCGACAATACGCATTGCACTAAAATGTTAACCGATGCCGCAAGCCGGAGGCGCGCGCTTGTTTCGACGCCTGCTCCTGACGCTGGAAATGATCAGGTTCGAGCACTCCATCTTCGCGCTTCCGTTTGCGCTGACCGGCGCCCTCCTGGCGTTTCGCGAATCCGCTCTGGACACGAACGCGTTTCTCTGGAAGCTGCTGTGGATCGTGGTGGCAATGGTGGGAGCGCGTTCGGCGGCGATGACCTTCAACCGGATTCTCGATGCTGAAATCGACGCGCGCAACCCGCGCACGCGCAATCGGCACATTCCCGCGGGTCTGCTGGGCACGGGATTCGCGTGGGCGTTTACCGGCGTATCGACTTTTGTTTTCCTGTTTGCGGCGCGAATGCTGAATCCGCTGTGCATGAAACTATCGCCGGTGGCGATGGGCGTGGTGTTCTTCTATTCGTTCACCAAACGGTTCACTTCCTTCTCTCACCTGGTGCTGGGGCTGTCGCTGGGAATCGCACCGGCGGCGGCGTGGATCGCCGTGACCGGCTCACTGGACCCGCGCATCCTGCTGCTCACGCTGGCAGTGACCTGCTGGACCGCTGGCTTCGACATCATTTACTCGTGCCAGGACTACGAGTTCGATGTGCAGACCGGTTTGTTCAGCCTGCCGCGCCGGTTCGGCATTGCGGGCGCCTTGCTCGTCGCGCGCGCCCTGCACGTGGTCATGATGGCCAGCCTGGTCCTGATGGTGCGGGAGTTTCATCTGGGCTGGCTGAGCCTGGTGGGACTCGCGGCGGTCGGGGGCCTGCTTCTCTACGAGCACAGCCTTGTGAAAGCGAACGACTTGTCGCGCGTCAACGCGGCTTTCTTCACGGTGAACGGATACGTCAGCGTGCTATTCTTGCTGTTTTGGGCGGCGGACATGTATCTCTTTCGCCGCGTTTGAACGATGCCGCTCACCATCGAAGACGCGCGTTTAAAACCTATCCTCGCAAAGGTCGAGGCGGGCGAGCGCCTCGGTTTCGACGACGGCCTCGCGCTCTACCGCAGTCCCGATATCCTCGCCGTGGGCTACATGGCCAATCTCGTTCGCGAGCGCAAAAACGGCAACGTCACGTGGTTTAACGTGAACCGGCACATCAACCCGACCGACGTGTGCGTGGCCAGTTGCCGGCTGTGTGCGTTCGGGAAGAAGGCGAAGGATCCGCGCGCTTACACCTGGTCGCATGAAGAAGTTTGGCAGCGCGCGGGTGAAGGCTGGACGGAAGCGATCACCGAATTTCACATCGTGGGCGGCCTGCATCCGGAGCTGACGCTGGAGTGGTACTGCGACATGCTGCGCGGCCTGAAGCAGCGCTTCCCCAACGTGCATCTGAAAGCCTTCACCATGGTGGAGGTCGCATACCTGGCGAGGCGCGGCCGGATCTCGATTCGCGAAACGCTGGAGAAGCTGAAAGCCGCGGGGGTCGATTCCCTGCCCGGCGGCGGCGCCGAGATTTTCTCGGAGCGTGTGCGGCGCATCATCTGCGACCACAAGATCGACGGCGACGAGTGGCTGGAAACAGCGCGTCAGGCCCATCGGCTCGGGCTGAAATCGAACTGCACGATGCTCTACGGTCACATCGAGACCGAGGAGGATCGCGTCGATCACCTGCTGAAACTGCGCGCGCTGCAGGATGAGACGGGCGGCTTTCAGACGTACATTCCCCTGGCGTTTCATCCCGAGAATACGCCGCTCCATCACCTTCCGAAGACCACCGGTTTCGACGACATTCGCGCCATCGCGGTGGCCCGCCTGATGCTCGATAACATCGACCACATCAAGGCCTACTGGATCATGATGACGCCGGCGATTGCGCAGATTGCCCAGCGCTTCGGCGCCGACGACCTGGACGGCACAGTGGTGGAAGAGAAGATCTACCACGACGCCGGCGCCACCACGTCGCAGGCCCTGCGGCGCGGCGAGCTGTTGCGACTGATTCGCGAAGCGGGCCGCGAGCCGGTGGAGCGCGATACGCTGTATCGACCGGTCGAGCGGACGGAGACGACGTTCACCGTGCTGGTGTAGGTGCTCCCTCGTGCTGCGCGTAAGGCTCATCGTCGCTCTCGTTTTGGCAGTGCTCTTAGCGCAGTTGCAGTGCGCGTTTGTGTGCGCGAGCGGAACCTCCAACGCGGATTCCTGCCCGTGCCATCAGAAATCGGACGACAATGCGGGTGGGTGTCTGCACCACACCATCGTTGCATCGGCTCCATCGCACCAATTGCTGCACATCGGCACTCCGGTTCTCGCCGAGGCGAGGGCTGCCGATCCCCTGGGCCCCTACGCTCTGACGAGAGCAATCGCGGATCCGGAGGACGTCTCGCGCCCCGTCCAATGTAGTCCTTCCACGGTCATTCTCCGCATCTGACGTTCTCCGGAATTCCCGGCTTTCACCTACGGTTCTGGAGGACTCAATGTATCTGCGCAGACTGTCTTTTCTTGCGCCCGTTCTCATCACTCATGCACTGGCGCAAAGCGATCCCGCCGGCATGTATCTCATGAATCTCGCCTCGGGAACGTCGGTAAACCCGGATGCCTGGCCCATGCCCATGGTCATGATGCACTTTGGCAACTGGAACGCCATGTTCATGGGAGTGGGGTTTCTTTCCGACATTCAGCAATCCGGCCCGCGCGGCGGCGACAAGCTCTACTCGACGAACTGGTTCATGTCTTCGGTCGAGCATCGCGTCGGATCGAACGGCGCTTTCGAGACGGTGCTCATGCTGAGTCTGGAGCCAGTCACCATCACCAATCGCCGCTATCCGCTGCTGTTCCAGACCGGCGAGACGGCCTACGGCATTCCGCTGGTGGACGCGCAGCATCCGCACAATTTCATCATGGGTTTGGGATTCCACTACGCACACCAGCTCGCCGATTACGCCACGCTCGATCTCTACTTCGCTCCCGTCGGCGACCCCGCTCTAGGCCCCACCGCGTTCCCGCATCGCGCCTCGGCGATGGAGCTGCCGCAGGCGCCCATCTCGCATCATTGGCAGGATTCGACGCACATATCGGACGACGTGGTGACCGCGGGACTTCAGTATCGAAAGTTCAAACTGGAGGCCAGCGGCTTCCACGGCGCCGAACCCGGTGAGAATCGCTGGATCATTCAGCAGGGCCGCATCGATTCCTACTCCGGCCGCCTTTGGTTCTTTCCCTCGCGGAACTGGGCAACGCAGGTGTCTTTCGGAAGACTTACCCACCCGGAGGCGCTCGAACCCGGCGATCAGACGCGCGTGACGGCTTCGCTGGAGTACTCGAGAACGCTGCCCGGCGGAAGCTGGTCGTCCAGCCTGGTGTGGGGACGCACACACAATACCGCTTCGCTGCACAATCTGAATTCGTGGCTCGCGGAATCGGCGCTGCCGGTTACCCGCAGGAACTTCCTTACGGGCCGCGCGGAACTGGTGGACAAAGACGAACTCTTCAGCGACACCCCGCCCTTACTGGAACAGATCACCGCGCTTTACGGCAGCACGTTTCGAATCGGCGCTTACACACTCGGATACACGCGCGACCTCGCGGTTTTCGAGCACCTCGAAACAGGAATCGGCGTGAACTTCACGGCCTACACGCTGCCGGATGCGATCAAGCCGTACTACGGGAGCCGCCCTGTCGGCGGCAATGTCTTCCTTCGGCTGCGGCTCAGGTAACGTCCGCGGCCTGGACGCCGTGAAATTCCAGATATTTCTTCGCCGCCTGAACACCCATGTAGCGGCCCAGGGTGCGGCGCTCAGTACGGGCGATATCGACGACGATCAGCCCGTCCAGCGTGTCGGCGAAGCCGGAATCGACGTTGAATGCCACCAACTGGCCGCCCAGCTTGAGATACTGGCGCAGCAGCACGGGCACGCCCTTCTGGTCGGTTTCAAAGTCGGCGATGACCGTGGAGAGGGCATCGATATCCCATTGCGCCGTGCCTTCCACGATATCGTCCACATCGCGCTTCGGTTTCAGCTTGAACGGATTGCGCGCGCGCACCAGACGCGCCAGATGCTCGTCGCGGCAATAGGCGTTCAGGAACCGCACCATCAGCTCGCGGCTCTCGGGATGATAGTCGTTGCTGATGCTCACCGGGCCGAACAGCACGTGATAGCGCGGGTCGTTCACCAGAAACTGACCGATACCTTTCCAAAGCAGCAGGAGCGCGGAAAAGCTCTTCTGGTATTCCAGGCGCACGAAGGAGCGGCCCAATTCCAACGATGGTCCCAGGCGGTCCAGAAAATTCCGCTTCCAGGCGAACAGCGTGCTCGTGTAGAAGCCGCGCACTCCATATCGCGGCAGAATTTCCAGCGACGGACCCAGCCGGTAAGCTCCCGCCACTTCGCGCTCGTTGTCGTTCCACAGCAGCAGGTGCAGATAGTGCGAATCGAAACGATCGAGATCGAGCGACTTGCCCGTGCCCTCGCCGGCCTGGCGGAACGTTACTTCCCGCAGACGGCCGATTTCGCGCAGCGCGAACGGAATCTCCCCGGCGCGCGCCAGCACCACGCGCATCTCGCCGGCTTTCAGCAGCGTGGCCTGCGCGGGCAAACCGCGGATTTCCTGCTCCAGAATCCCGGGCGGTATCGCCGCGATCACTGGCTCCTGATGCGGCGCGGGTTTGCGGAACCCCCAGCGGCGGACCGGCGCGCGGCGAGCGAGCGAATAAGTCCGGTTGCGAATGAACGCGGTGGCCGTCCGCTCGCTTTCGAAGCGCGAGAGAATCTCCTGATCCACCGGCTGGCCGATGCGCATGGAGACGGTGCGCCCGCGCTTGTTCCACAGCTCGTGCGGAAGCATGGCCGTGCGCAACGTCGGGTGCACCAGCCCCAGCATGTGGAACAGCGCACTGTTGTTGCCGGTGAAGCGGACGGGAAGAATGGGCGCCCCGGCCTTCGCCGCCAGACGCACCGCCGAGTCGCTCCACTCCGGATCGCTGATGCCGCGACGCGAAAAGTCGATGTGGGACACCTCGCCGGCCGGGAACATCACCAGCATTCCTCCGCCGTTCAGCCACTGCAGGGCCGTGCGCAGACCTGCCAGGTTGCGTCGCGCCGAATCGGGCCGGTCGAACGGATCAACCATGATCATGCGCTCCCGCGCCTCGGGCATGGCGGCGAGCAGATGGTTGGCCATGGTGCGCACATCCGGCCGGATACGCTCCAGCACGGCGGCCAACACCAGCCCTTCCACGATGCCGAAGGGGTGATTCGCCACCACCACAACCGGGCCGGAGGTCGGCACCCTCGCAATGTCTTCCTGAGACACGTTCACGCCAACGCCGAGCTGTCGCAACGTGCGCTCAATGAACGGTTCCGAATTGTCGTCGCTGGCTATACTGTCGTAAAAGTGATCGAGGCGCGAAAGCCCGAGCATCTTCTCGAGCACGGGACGCCCGGGCAGATTGACATTAGCGGGAAGAACCGACTCCAGCGCGTTGCGGAACACACGAGGTTCCAGTCTGTGCGTGCCAGGCATGTTAAACCTGATTCTGGCCTTCGGTAATGACGGCTGCATGACGAGCATATTACGACCGCGTGAACGTCGCAAGGGGGGATGCCAGCCATTGGCCCGAGGGCCCGCCGCCACCGATTCACGCGATTGTAACTGCTGGCAGGGTGGATAGCTGGCGACCCCAACCCAGCGGGCGCCTGGTACTTGGCACCGGTACCCCGAAAACTGAATTCTTGGAGTGCTGGTACGAATTCGGCCGCAACGATTGGCGAGTGAACGTTGCACCTTTGCTCGACGCAATCTCCCGCCATGCCGCGGCTTTCCCGCTGCGCGTTGCTCTCGACAGCGCTGCTGCCATGTGGATCATGGCACATGGTGGAGCTGGACAAGATCGGCGGCGGATGCCCGGAAACTCCGCAGGGACGGCCGACTGCTGGGAATCCTGCCAACGTCATCTACACCTCGCGATCGACGGGCCAGCCGAAAGGCGCCGGGGATTCTAGTTTGCAGGTCGTGCGGGCGGCGCCTCGGAGGCGGTGCCAGCTCCGGCGTAACGCCGGAGAGCTTTCGCAGCCTTGATATCCTTCTTCATCGCGGGCAGCGATCGCCAGGCGAAGTTTCGGGCGTTCCGATACATGCCGTTCCAGCCTTCATTCTGAAAGCTCTCGAAGTCCTGCTTATTTTCTTTCAGGACGGTTCTGATGAAGGCGCGGTCAAAATCGGAGCCCGATAGCTTCGCCAGGCGTTCGAGCTCGGCCTTGTGTTTCGCATCGAGCACCTCGGGAAGTGAGAACTCATTCTCATCCGCGATGCGCCTCAACTCGTTATCGTAGCGGCCGAAGTCGTCCGCGAGTTGTTTCGCGAATCGTTTGACCCCCTCGCTGGCGCCCTTCTGCTCGGCCAGGTTTGCCAGTTCGAGCTCGGCGAGGCCGCTGAGCAGGGCGTCTCTGGCGAAGGCTTTATCATCATTGTTGTTCTCGTAGCAGTCGCTGGAGCCGGGATAAGCCGCGGGATTGTTCCAGCCTTCGCAGGGTACGTGGCGAGGGTTGGGCTTCAACTGCGATTGCGGCTGGTCGGGGGAATGCTCAGCAGCAAAACAAAACGATGCCGCGGCAAGAATCGCGGTGGCGAGCAGACGATGCATGAAGCCTTCTCCTGAGGTCCCGTTTGCGGTCGACCGGAAGACGCGCTGCGCACAAGAGTGTTTCGATCTTACACCAGGGTCGCCGGGTTTGTGCCGATTATTCCGGCCACGCCAGAGCTCGCGTGATCGCGGTCCCGTGAGATCGATGCAACATGCAGGCTGCTGCGTAGGGTGAATTACGTTTCGGCCGGGTTAACGAGACCGCTCGGGCTTGTGCTATCCTGAGTGGGTAAATCAAAGGATTAAGAAAAGACGAGGAGTACCCATCCGAGAATGGCACTGGCGGCAGAGCTGAAAACGAAGGTCATCGCGCAGTACAGACAGCACAAAAACGACAGCGGCTCGCCAGAGGTTCAGGTGGCCATCCTGAGCCAGAGGATCCTCCAGCTTACGGATCACTTCAAGACGCATAAGAAAGACCATCATTCCCGCAAGGGACTGCTGTCGATGGTCGCTCGAAGGCGGCGTTTGCTGGATTATCTGAAAAGCCGGAATCCGGAAAGGTACAAGGCCCTGATTCAAAGCCTCGGCATCCGCCGTTAGCGCGGGTACGCGGCGAGGTGGCCACGCGTCCCGGCGGACGCGAAACACTCATTCGAGTCGCTCCCAAGTCTCCTCTTAATCGTAGATGGCGTGCGCCGAAGGCGTGGCGCCGAGGTTAAAGGAACTCTGATGGTCCACACAGTTGAAATCGACCTGGATGGTCGCAAGCTCACTCTCGAAACAGGAAAAATTGCAAAGCAGGCAAACGGCGCGGTAGTTGTGCGCTCCGGGGACTCGGTTGTCCTCGTGACGGCGTGCACCGCCGACGAACCCAAACCGGGCGCCAGTTTCTTCCCGCTCACTGTCGATTACCGTGAATACACCTACGCCGCCGGCAAGATTCCGGGCGGCTTTATCAAACGCGAGGGGCGTCCCTCGGAAAAAGAAATTCTCACCAGCCGGATGATCGACCGGCCGGTTCGTCCGTTGTTCCCGGAAGGCTACTCGTACGAAACGCAGATCATCGGCATGGTGCTTTCGGCCGATCCGGAGCGCGATCCGGGCACGCTGGCGATTGTCGGCGCGGCCGCGGCGCTGGCCATTTCGGATATTCCGTTCCAGCATGTGCTCGGCGCGGTGCGTGTCGGCCTGATCGATGGCAAGCACGTGGCGAACCCCGGTTACGAAGAGAGCCGGACATCGAAAATCAACATCACCGTCGCGGGTACCGAAGAGGGCATCGTGATGGTGGAAGCGGGGGCGAATCACGCCACCGAAGAGGAAGTGATCGCGGCCATTGAGTACGGCCACGAATGCTGCAGGAAAGTAGCGAAGGGCATTCGCGAGCTGATGGCCAAAGCGGGCCTGCCAAAGAGGGAGTTCACACCGGCGCCGCTGAATCAGGCTTTGCTGGACGAGATCGCGAAGAACATCAGCAAAGAGCTGACGGACGCATTGGATACCTTCAAGTACCCGAAGAACGAAAGCTACCACCGAGTGCACGAGGCGAAGAAGAAGGTCGTCGAGAGCTATCCGGAAGAGCAGCAGGCCGAAGCGGGCAATCTGTTTGACGCGCTGAAGGAACGGATTTTCCGCGACGAGATGCTGAACAAGCGGCAACGTCCGGATCATCGCAAGTTCGACGAGATTCGTCAGATCGCCTGCGAAGTGGGCGTGCTGCCGCGCGTGCATGGTTCGGCGCTGTTCACCCGCGGCGAGACCCAGGCGCTGGTGAGCACCACTCTGGGTACCAAGGAAGACGAACAGCGGCTGGAGATGTTCGACCCCGGCACCACCGCCAAGCGTTTCATGCTGCACTACAACTTCCCGCCGTTCAGCGTCGGTGAAGTTGGGTTCATGCGCGGACCGGGGCGGCGCGAGATCGGGCACGGCGCGCTGGCGGAGCGTTCCGTTGGCGCGGTGGTTCCCGACGAGAAGGAGTTCCCGTACACGCTGCGCGTGGTTAGCGACATTCTGGAATCGAACGGGTCGAGCTCGATGGCCACGGTGTGCGGCGCGACGCTGGCGCTGATGGATGCGGGCGTTCCGATCGCCACGCCGATCGCCGGCATCGCCATGGGGCTGGTGATGGAAGGCAACAAGTACGCCATCCTGACCGACATCGCCGGCGCGGAAGATCATTACGGCGACATGGATTTCAAGGTGGCCGGCTCACGCGACGGCATCACCGGGCTGCAGATGGATATCAAGGTGCCGCGCGTTTCCACAAAGGTCCTGACCGAAGCGCTGGCACAGGCGCGCAAGGCTCGGCTGGAGATTCTGGACAAGATGGAGGCCGTGATCGACAAACCGCGCGCGGAGATGTCGCCCTATGCACCGCGTATTTACACGGTCATGATTCCGGTGGACAAGATTCGCGAGCTGATCGGACCGGGCGGCAAGATGATCCGCAGCATCGTGGATGAAACGGGCGCGAAGATCGACGTTTCCGACGACGGCACGGTGAACATCTTCGCTTCCGACAGCGAAGCGGCCAACAAGGCCATTCAGCGCGTCACCGACATCGGCGCGGTGGCCGAGGTGGGCAAGACCTATCTCGGCAAGGTGGTTCGGCTGGTGGAATTCGGCGCGTTCGTGGAGATCTTCCCGGGCACCGACGGATTGCTGCACATCAGCGAGATTTCCGAGAACCGCATCAAGCAGGTTCGCGACGAGCTGAAGGAAGGCGACCAGATTCTGGTGAAAGTCCTGGCTACCGAAGGCAACAAGATCAAGCTGAGCCGCAAGGCGGTGCTGCGCGAACAGCGCGAGAAGCTGAAGGCCGGCACGAAGGCATAGTGGGGCAGGCTTGACCACGGGCGAAGCCGCGTTGGCCTCCTTATCGCCGGATAGGGTCAAGTGTGGTTCTTCGCTCGTCGTCAAGCCGGCCGGCCGAGTCTGAGAGATACTCGAAGTACGGTGGCGCTGAACGATACATCGGCAACAGCGCGGACGCTCTGGTCTATCTCCGGCGATTGGCCGAATTGACGCCTGCCGAACGCGTTCGCGCTGCCGTCGCCCTTTGGGAAGCGGCGCACTCGCTTCAATGGGCCGCCGCGCGCCACAGGAACCCGGACGCGGACGACGCCGAGATCGTCTTCCAGATTGCGGTCACCAGGTTCGGCGCGGAACTCGCGCGAACGGTTTACCGAAGGGTGTGATGTCCCGGCAAGATCAAGCTGAGCCGCAAAGCCTTACTGCGCGACCTTCGTGAGAAGCTGAAGACCGGAAAGGCGTAGAAGGAAGGCACGCGAGGCACGCGAGGCTGTGATATGTTTTTTGTGTTCCAGCCATGCGCACGCTCTTTTGCAGGGTGCTTTTCGTTCTTTTCCTGTTTGGCTCTCTTTTCGCGGCTGACAGCCCGCGATTGATTCGTTCTTTATCGGGCCCATCCGGAAAAGTAGTGGGCTCGAAATTCGTCTTCGATGAAACCCGCAGCCGGTTTGTCTATCCGCAGGACCAGACGCTGACCATTTATTTCGAGTGGGAGGCTCCCGCCGGCGACCACGTTCTTAGCGCGAACTGGAAGCAGCCGGATGGCCGCGTTGTGTCGATTTCTCCGGACGTGAAGGTTCAGACTCAGAACAGTTTCCTGAGTTGCTACTGGGTGTTCATCGTAGTTCCCGACTACCCGGACGGAATCTGGACAGTTGACGTGAGGCTGGACGGCCAGCCTGCGGGATCGTACTCGTTCGAACTGGCGGGGCTGCCCGGACCGCACCGCGAGCCTCCACCAACGCCTGAACCTCCGAAGCAACCGACGCTCGATGAGGTCTACCGAACGACGGGACCATCCGTCGTGTGGGTATACAAGATAGACGAGACCGGCCGGCGCGTCGACGAGAGCTCGGGCTTTGTCTGGGCGCCCGGCGTGATCGCGACCGCGTTTCAGTCGATCGACTCGGCGGCGAGCCTCCAGGTCGAGTTTGCCGGTGGACGCAAGACAGCGGTCGAAACCGTTCTGGCCTGCTCGCGTCTGGGAGACTGGGCTCTGCTGAAGGTGGACACCGGTTCCGCCTCACCGCTGGCGCGCGGCAAGCCACAGGACGTCGCAGTGGGCGAAAGACTCATCGTCTTCAACGTCGAAGGAAACGCGCGAGTGATCGGCGGCGTGGATATCACGGCACGTCAATCGCCCAGGGGATTCGGCGAACGCATTCGCATTTCGCCACCACCAGCCACCGAGGCGGCCGGAGGGCCACTGCTGAACGTTTTCGGTCAGGTTGTCGGCATCGTCGGTGGTTGTATTACTCCGGGCGCGCGATTTCCGGGCCATGCGATGAATGTGAGCTCCGGCGTGTTCAACAGCTTCAACACGACCAATGCAGCGGTACCGATTTCCGTGCTTGCGGACGTCTCCAAAGTCGGCCCCCAAACCCTGGCCGATCTCCGCAACGAGGGGATGCTGACAAGTCCCGTGAATACGATGTCGGAGTTTCTGTACGGCAGTACGAGCAGCACGTTGTCGAAGTATGCAACCGATCCCTTGCCTCCCACCGTCAGCGACTTTACGCCACATGATTCCCAGGTTTACGTCTATTCGCTCTGGGTGCGTAGGGGGAAACTCTCGAAAGGCGAGATATCGGGCAGCGTCTATGACGCGACCAACCATCTGCTTGTCCGAGTCCCTCCGAAGAAGATCACGCTGAGGGATAGCCCTACACGCGTTGCGTTCAGCTTCTCGCCCGCTCCGCTGCCTCCTGGCATCTATCGCGTGGATTTGAACTGGGACGGAAAACCGGCTTGGCGTACATTCGTGCGCATCATGGATTGAACCGCCCTACTTCAGGAACAGCTTCAACCGCCCCATCGCTTCTTCGAGAATGGGGCGCTCGGCGGCGTAGCAGATGCGCACGGAGCCCTCGCCGCCGGCGCCGAAGGCCACGCCGGGAGCGAGGCCCACCTGAGTGTCCATGAGCAGGCGCTTACAGAAATCGAAGGAATCGGCGGCGCCGGCGATTTTCGGGAAAAGATAGAACGCACCATCGGGGATCGGCACGGTCACGCCGGGCATCTTACGTAGAGCAGCCACACAGAAATCGCGATTCTCTTTCAGGCGCACCAGCATCTCCGCCATCGTCTTCTCGCCCCACAGCAGCGCGGTCTCTCCGGCGCGCTGGGCAAAGCTCGGAGCGTGCGAGACGACAAATTCGTTGAGAATCGTGGCGCGAGCGGCCAGGTCGCGCCGCGCGATCATCCAGCCCACACGCCACCCGGTCATGCACCAGGTTTTCGAGAAGGACTGCACCACAACAACCGCGTCCTCGCGCGTGGCAAACCGTAGAATACTGGGTAAGGGCCGGAACGGAGGCGTTCCGGTGAAGTTAAGGCGGTCGTAAACTTCGTCGGCGATCAGCCAGAGATCGTGACGGCGAGCGAACTCGAGCAGTCGCCGCTGGTCGTCGAGCGTGGCCACCCAGCCGAGCGGGTTCGATGGTGATGTGTACAGAAGCAGGCGCGTGCGCGGAGTGACGGCGGCCTCGAGCGCATCGAAATCGATCTGATACCGCTCGCCTGCGAGCACATGTGGCACCTGAATGGGGCACGCATTCGCCATTTGAATGCTCGAGGAACCGTTCGGCCATGCGGGTGTAAGCACCAGTCCTTCGTCGCCGGGATCGAGCGCGCAGCGGATGCTCAGGTTGAGTGCCTGCACGCCCGACGCGGTGACCACGATGTCGGTCTTCGGATCGAGTTCGACGTTTTGCGTCTCGCGATAGTAGCGGGCCAGAGCTTCGCGCGTTGAAAGCAGGCCGGCGTTTTCCGTGTAGAACGTGAAGCCGTCGGCCATCGCCTTCTGCGCCGCGCGTTTGATGTACTCGGGCGTGGGCACGCTCGATTCGCCGAAATAGAGCTTGAGCACGCCGTCCATGCGCATGGCGATTTCAGCGAGCTCGCGGATGCGCGAGTGCGCGACGCCGAGCGCGGAGGAAGCAACCGAGGGCACGGCTACCTCTGCTCCGCCGCTTTCTGTTCGACCGCTTTCTGCCGGTAGAATTCCTGCAATACGTAGAACGCTTTCTTCTTCTCGCCGCGCGGAGAAATCAGGCCCTTGCGGTTGAAATAATCCTGAATTCCGGGCAGCGGGCGGCGCGGGCTGCGGAAATCCATCAGAATCCACGGCGTCATGCCGCGCAGAAATGGAATGCGCTCAAGCATGCCGATCTGGTGCCGATAGACGTTCTCCTGGTATTCCTCGGTCCAGCGAGTCATCGCGTCGCCGTGCATGTTGTAAAGCGCGCCTGCGCCGAGTTCGCTCATGATGAGCGGCTTGTCGTAGATGCTCTTCCACTGGACGACGTCGGCGCGATCGGGCATACCTTCGTACCAGCCGATGTACTCGTTGTTGCCGAGCACATCGAGATCGGCGCCGAGTGGGTCTTCAATAATGATGTCGTTCCCACGGTGCGAGGCCAGCGTTGCCGCGCTGACCAGGCGGGTCGAATCCTGCGCACGGACTTCGTGCACCAGGTTGCGCAGAAACGTGTTGCGCGCCTCGTTCACCGGCGTCTCATTCGCCACCGACCAGATCACGATGGCCGCGCGATTCCGGTCGCGGGCGATGTTCTCGTCGATCTGATTCGCGGCATTCTTATACGTCGCCGGGTTCTCCCACTGGATGGCCCAGTAGACGGGCACCTCGGACCACACCATGAGACCCATGCGGTCGGCTTCGCGCACCATGTTCTCGTTGTGCGGATAATGCGCCAGACGGACGTAGTTGCAGCCCAGCTCCTTCGCCCAGCCGAGCAGCGTGCGGGCATCCTCGACGCTGTACGCTCGCGCGCTGCGGAACGGCGCTTCCTCGTGAATTGAGACGCCGCGCAGGAAGACCGAGCGTCCATTGAGCAGAATGTCCTGGCCGCGCGTCTCGATGGTGCGGAAGCCGATGAGGTCGTCCACGGAATCGGTTTCGGCGGCGACGGTCACGCGATACAGTTTCGGATTCTCCGGCGACCAGAGGGTGAGTTTCGCAGGGATGGTGAACGAGGCGAAGCCGTTCGCATCGGTGGTGACTGATTGGGCGACGCCGGCTTCGGGGATCTTCACCGTGACGGTCTGGCTCGGCTTCACGCCGTCGAGCTTCACCCAGCCGGCAATCGTTCCCGGATCGCTCTTCTTCAACTGGATGAAGTAATCCTGAATGAACGTGGACGGCGCCTCCACCAGCAGGACGTCGCGCGTAATGCCGCCGTAATTCCACCAGTCGGTATTCACCTGCGGCACGCCCTCGCGCAGGCGCTTGTTATCCACCTTCACCACGACAAAATTGTCCTTGTCGCGAAGCTTGCCGGTGACTTCGAAGGCGAAGGGCGTGAAGCCGCCGACATGTTCACCGAGCGGCGTGCCGTTGACCGCGACAACGGCGTCGTAGTTCGCCGCGCCGAAATAAAGGAACACGCGGGCGCCGGGTTTGGGCTGGTAATCGAAGGAGCGCTTGTACCAGATGGTGCCCTCGTACCAGAAGAGGTCGGGGCGCTGCGTGTTCCAGTCGCCGGGCACGTCGAGCAGCGGCGACTTGTCGAAATCGTACTCAACCAGTTCGCTCTTGTCCCTGGCGTGCTGATTGCGAAAGAATCCGGCGCCGCCGGGATGCTGATGGAAATCGTAGTAGCCGAGCTCGTAGGGATCGACGATGGTTTGCCATTTGCCGTCGAGGCTGATGGTCTTCCGCGCGCCGACATTGGCGACGGGGCTGAACTGGGGCGCCTGAGCGAAGGCTGTGCACATGGAAACGAGAACCGTAGTGGTGAAGAGTCTCACAAAATCATCATATTAGGTGCGGGCGGGCCGGGCCGGATGCGATGATGGCAGGAAGGCTCCTATGACGACATCGCACGCGCTGCTCGCATTTCTGCTGGCTTCGGTTCTGCTGACCATTACGCCGGGACTCGACACGGCATTGATGTTGCGCGCGGCGGCAGGCGGGGAGAAAAGAGCTGTGGCCGCCGGCGTGGGGATTTGTCTGGGCCTGCTCACGTGGGGATTCTGTGCGTCTATAGGGCTGGGCGCGTTGCTGGCCGCCTCGCAGCTCGCCTACAACGTGCTGCGAATCGCGGGCGCGTGCTATCTGGTGTATCTGGGCTGCCGCATGTTCTTTCGCCGCGGCCACGGCCTGGCGGCTACGGAACCCGTTCGCGAGGAGAATTCGGGGGCGGCCGAAGACGTGCGGCCGTGGTTCGCGCGCGGGCTGTTCTCGAATCTGCTGAATCCCAAGGTGGGCGTGTTCTACGTGACCTTTCTGCCGCTGTTCATTCCGGCGGGTGTGAGCGTGGTGGGCTTCAGCCTGTTGCTGGCGGGCATTCACGTACTGGAGGCGATCCTGTGGTTCGCGCTGTTGATCGCGGCTGTGCGTCCGCTCTCGCTGTGGCTGCGCCGCGAGCGCGTGGCGACGACAATGGATCGCGTGACCGGCACGGTCTTCGTGGGCTTCGGGCTGAGGTTACTGTTCGATAGGAGCCGCTGATCATGCCGATGAAGAACCCATCGCATCCGGGCGAATTGGTAAGGGATAATTTGGAAGACTTGGGTCTATCGGTTGCCGAGGCGGCGACGGAGCTGGGCGTCACTCGCGAGGAGCTTGAGGCGATCCTCGCCGGCACGCGACCGATCACGCCAGACGTCGCAGTTCGGATCGAGGAAACGTTTGGTGGGACGTTGGGACTCTGGCTCCGGATGCAGGCGAATTACGACGCGCGAACCAAGTGAGTCTCAAACGGAGCTACAGAGAACGGAAAGGGACCTTGGATCTCTGGACTGCGATGATAGCCTTGTGATGTTCAATGAACATTGTCAGCGTCCGCTCACGCCGATCATCTGGTCCGGGCCCTAACCAAATCTCGTTGATCAAGCTTCGATCAAATGGGATCACGATATATGGCATGATTCCCCAAGGTGCCGCGCGGTACGTCACTAGCTCCGATTGAAGGCCTTTGCCATTGGTTCGCGTGATCGACTCAAACGGATTCGCCGAGATGAGTCGCCACTCACTTTCATCCGAGAACCCCTGATCTTTGAAGGTCAAGGCTGCCAATTTGAGCGCTCTCGAGATGATGGCCGCGGGATTCAAGCTGCACGCCGCGCGCTCGCGTTCGAACAGGCCCGTCAGCACTTTCTGCTGTTCCTTCTTGTCATAGATGACGCGCGTCAACGTGAAACGGGGCACCGCCTGCTCGCCCGTCTCCACGAGCCGTGCCGTGCGAAAACCAATCGCGTATCCTGCCCCATCCTTGCCATATGCCCGCCAGTGGGACAGACGATCTGCGGGCGGAGCGGAGAAGCTAACTACACAGGTGTTGGAGAACCAAGAAGAGACGTATGGGGCAATTCGGTCGTACTCATCGCGTGGAAGGAACTTTTTGGCTATGCGCTTCGCCAGCCTCAAGCCATATTCGATCTCGGTTTTGTCATTGGTGCAAAACGCGCTGGAAGCCCACAGTTGGGACGTGTCTATGATCGAGAAACAGCCTTCAGCCGTTGTGTAATGGAACAACTCGTCAGGCTGGGAGTTTCGGGCCGAACGTACCGTAATGACAATTATATCTCACGCGTTAGGAAGGTCGGCTCCCACCACATAGTTCTTCCCTGCCTGGTGCGCTAACTCTCACCTCACCGCCGCATCGCCACCTTCTTCCCTTCCTCCGCTGCGCCTGTCCCGTTCTCCAGATGATCCAGATAATCGCCGAGTAGCCGCACCTCTTCATCGGTCCCAGTCAGGGGCGGCATGAATTTGCGGTAGGGCGAGTCGGGCTTGTAGTCGTGGAGCATGGTGAGCAGATTGCCGATGGCCGCGCGGTTGCGGCCGTTGAGCAGGGTTCGCATGGAGCGGTACCCGTCCACCGTGTGGCACGACATGCACTGGCCGCGGAACATCGCTTCGCCGGCGGCGTACTGTGGGCTCACGTTGGTTCGCGTCCACATGGTGTGCGCCAGATACCCGTCGCGATTGGCCGCCGCCACCGATTTCACGCGCATCCCGTTCGAGAACATGTGCCGGCCCACCACGTAGGGTTTGCGCAGCATCTCGCGCGAATACTCGGCCGACGCCGTGGCCATCAGGGCCACACCCAGCACCGCCACCGCGTGCGCGAACGTGAAGTCCAGCGGATTCCGATACGCGAGGAAATACACGATGCCGAGGATGGTCGCCGACGACATCACGATCACCAGCGCCGCGCGTGTCACCTGCGTGAACGCGCCTGAGCCGATGGTGGACATCCCGAGGCTCAGCAGCGCGCGCTGCGATTCGGGCACCATCCACAGGTACCAGCCCAGCAGCAGCGGCATCAGCACGAACGACGGCACCAGCCATTTCACGCTCCAGCGCACCAGCTCGGTCTTCAACGCCGGGAACTTCTCGCCGTCGATGCGGCTGGTGGTCACCAGCGCCCACACGCCGGCCAGCGCGACGCACACCACCGTGCGCAGTCCCAGGCTAGGCCAGTAAGTCGGATTGAAAAATGCGTTCCAGAATTTCGACGCCTCCTGACCGGTGCCCGCAACTGAGAGCCACGTGTCGCCGGGCGTCAGCATGAAGGTCAGAATGCCGTTGATGATCACCAGCGTGCAGAACGACGCGCCCGCGTAGAGCCAGCCCACCTTAAGGTGCAACTCGTCGGGAATCTTCGACCACGTATAGTAATAGACCGCCGCCGTGGTCAGCTCCACCATGAAGAACACCCACTCGATGGCCCAGCCGAAAACGAAATTGTGAATCAGCGTGCTGGTGGCTTCCGGGTGCGTAAGGCCAATCGCAAACCAGATGCCCACACCAGAAATTGCGCCGAACACGCCGGTAATAATGAGGAAAAATCGCGAGTGATTGCGCAACGTCACCATCCACTCGGCGCGGTTTTCCTTCAACGCTTTTCGCTCGGCCAGCGGAAGGTAAAAACCGCCGCCGACCGCGAAATGGGAGATCATCACGTGAAAAATCGCGATGCAGCCGATGACCCAGCCGCTGCCAATGAGAGGTACGTCCCAGAATGGATAATTCATCGCGGTTCTCCTATTTCAATCCCTGATATCCGGCTGCGGTGGTGAGCACCAGCACGGCTAGCACCAGCAGCCCGAAGTAATGCGCCACGCGCCCACGCCGTCCCGAATCCTTCGCGCCGTCGTAGAAGGGAATCAGAAACCAGAGCACCAGGCCCAGGTTGAAGATGATCATGCCCAGCGCCTCGCCCGCCGCGCCGGGGAACCAGCGGCCCAGCATCCTGAGCATCTGAAAGGAGCTCATGAAATACCATTCAGGATGAATGCCCGGCGGCGCGGGAGTGAGCGGATCGCCCGGTTTGCCAAGGCCCCACGGGAAGAGCGACGCCAGCAGCGCCAGCACGTTCAGGGCGATCAGCCACATGGCGAGATCCTTGGCGAAGAAGTTGGGGAAGAACGGAATGCTGCGGCGTTCGCCTGCGGGCTTCGCGTCTTCTGCCGGAGGCACCGCATTGCCGTGTTTCTGCACCAGAAAAAGATGGATGCCCAGCAGCAGCAGAAACAGCGCGGGCAGCACCACCACATGCAGCGCGAAAAATCGTTGCACGGTAAACTCATTCACCTCGGCGCCGCCGCGAATCATGTCCGCGATGGCCGGGCCGATGATGGGAACACCGGCGGGAATCTGCAGGCCGACCTTTGTCGCGAAGTAGGAAAGCTCGTCCATGGGCAGCAGGTATCCGCTGAAGCCGAACAGCATCGTAAGCAACAGCAGCGCCATGCCGGTGAACCAGCCAAATTCGCGCGGCCGCCGGTAAGCTTTCATGAAGAAGACCGAGAACATGTGCACGAAGATGGCGAAGATCATCAGGTTCGCGCACCAGGAATGTGCCGAGCGGATCAGCCATCCGAAGTGCATCTGATAGGTGATCTGCCGGACCGATTCGTAGGCGTCGGCGCCGGGCCGGAAGTACACCAGCAGCAGCACGCCGGTGAGCGCCTGCATCAGGAAGAGGAACAGCGTGACGCCGCCCCAGTAATACCAGAACGAGTGCCGGTGCACGGGGACGGTCTTCTTTCGCGCGAGCGTCATCGCCTCGCCGAGTCCGAGCCGTTCGTCAAGCCAGTTGTAGATTGCGGTTCCCATGCGGCCTCCTCACGCTCTCGAAACGATAGCGGCTTCGTCGGTCACCTTCACGACGTAGCGCTTCAGCGGGCGCGGCGGCGGCCCCGAAATGTTCTGCCCGGTGTGCGGGTCGTATTCGCCACCGTGGCAGTTGCAGTGGATCACGTTGCGCGCGGGTACGTACTGCACCGTGCACCCGAGGTGCGAGCACACCGCGCCGAGCGCCACCCACGTGTTGTCGCGATGGTGGATGAGCATGGCCGGTTGAGAGCCGAACTTGAACATCAGGGCCGTGCCGGCGGGGAGTTTCTGGGCGTCGCGAAGGGCAACTTCGGTGACCGCAATCGCGGCGGCGCTTTCTTCCACGGGCGATGCCAGATAGCGGTAGACCGGATAGCCGATGGCGGCTGCGTAGCCGAGGCCCGCCAGGCTGCCCGCGCCCAGAAACAGGCGGCGGGTGGGCTGGTCGTCTTCTGCGACGGGGACAATGTGTTTCGAAACCAGCTCGCTCATGCGACCACCTCCTTACCAACGGGCGTTTTCTGCGCCCGCGCGACAACGGAAATCAGCCAGCCGACGACACCGAGCCCCGCCACGAACAAGACCAGGAACAGCCCGATCACGCTCCAGTTGCTCACCACGGTGCGCTGCCAGACGTCGAAGCCTTTGCTGAGCAGAGTGAAATCGCGGATGCCGTCGCGGTAGAGGGTCATGCTCGCCGAGGCGAGGAAAGCGATCAAGGCCGCGGCCCAGCCGACGAGCGCGGGCGCTCCGCGGACGATGAGCGCGAACAAGCCCGCCACCAGCGCAAGGGCCATGGCAGCGATCCAAACTTCACGCGCCAGCGGATAAATCCAGTTGCGTTCCATCGTCGCGACGACTCCGGCCGGCTGCGAGGCTCGAACGGTCGCACCCAGCACGAACTCGACGATCGCCATCGGCGCGGCCAGCCATCCGCCGGCGCGGACGAGCCTGCGGCGCACATCCTCTTTGATGGGCGCCACGCCGCCCAGCCAGATCAGCCAGAGCCCCGCGAACAGAATGCCGCCGGCCATCATGAACAGCCAGCGAGCCGGTATCGTGGGGTCGCCTTCAGGCAGATTCGCGCCCGTGGCCGAAGTCTGGTACATGGCCTGCCACACTTCGGGCCGCAGCATCAGGGTCATGTTGCTGGTGAGCACCCGGCCAATCAGTCCGGCAAGAGCCCACGCCAGCAGCCCGATCCACCATGCGCTTCGTCCGCTCTCCACTCGCGCGGCAAACCGGTAAAGCAGCCAGTAGGTAGCCATCAGGAGAAAGATCACGCCGATCCACCAGGCGCCGATCAGCACGCTGCTGGTGTAGAGCGCGCGGCCGTAGAGCACCTGCGCGAACAGCAGCGGAGGCACAGCAAGGTTGATCACGTACGTCATCACCACGGGCAGGCGTTTGGCGAAGTTAGCTGTGACCGCGCGCGCCGTGTCACTTCGGCCTGCGCTGAGCACCGCGGCCACCAACAAGCCGCCCAGCAGCATTTCGACGGCGATGAAATGCAGCGACAACGTGACGATGTGCAGCGCTTTCAGCAGCCAGACGGGAGCGGGCAGAGGAATCGGATCGACTGCCGGGAAATGATTCATATCATTCGTCCTTACGTAGTAGTTCCAGATTGCGCGCGGATTCTCGCGCCAGTACGTCAAGTGAAGCCTCGCCGAGCACCTCGCGCAGCTTCGCCTGGGCGTGCATCCAGACGTTGTGAACGGCGCACCACGTCTGGCGATGGCATTCCGTGATTCCGTTCGCGTGAGGGCCAGTGCAGAGATTGAGCTGAATGGGGCCCTCGATCGCCTCCACCACGTGCAGCAGCGAGATCGAGTTGGCAGGCGCGGCCAGTGTAAAGCCGCCATTCGGGCCCCGATGCGAGACCACCAGTCCCGAGGCGGTGAGCCGTTGCAGGACCTTGGTCAGAAATGTTTGCGGGACCTCGGTTGCCTTCGCCAGATCGGCGATTCCCGCTCGTTTTGTTTCGGGGAGACCGGCGAGGTGGACCATGGCTCGCACCCCGTAGTCGGCCGCGCGCGTAAGCTGCATGTGTATCCGGAGTAACTGGACCCTTTAAGTCATCGCGGTGGAGCAAAGCAACTGCCAGAGATGCATCATATTGATAAGGAAGATGGTTTCGCTCATACGGAGAGCTGGATTGCGGTATCTGCCTCACCCACTGGGGCAGGTTACTTACCTGCCTGAGGGGATCGTCGCACGATGAGGGCGTTTCTCACGGCCGAATGGCGCTGGCTGGCCATGATCAACTACGCGATCGAGCCGGACGTGCTGCAACCGCTGGTTCCGGCGGGAGTCGAACTGGACAGCTTCGAGGGCGTGACGTACGTGAGCATGGTCGGCTTCCTGTTTCTGAACACGCGCGTGCTTGGCGCGCCGGTGCCGTTCAATGGTGACTTCGAAGAAGTCAACCTGCGTTTCTATGTGCGCGAGCGAGCGACGGAGGGCTGGCGCCGCGGCGTAGTCTTCGTGAAGGAGATTGTGCCAAAGCGGGCGATCGCCGCAGTCGCGCGATCAGTGTACGGCGAGCCATACGTACGCCTGCCTATGGCCCACCGCGTGGAATGGCCGCTGGTCCGCTACGAGTGGCGCGTGGCCGGACGCTGGAACGCGCTGGAGGTGCGGGCGGAGGGCGAGGCGGCCTTCCCAACGCCCGGCTCACTGGAGGAATTCATCGGGGAACACTACTGGGGCTACACGGCCCGGCGCGATGGCGGAACATCGGCGTATCGCGTGGAGCATGTGCCGTGGCGCATCTGGCGGGTGGGGGAGTGCTCGCTGGAATGCGACGTGAAGGCGCTGTATGGACCTGGCTTCGCCCATGTGCTGGCTCGGCCACCGCAGTCGGCTTTCCTGGCAGGAGGTTCGGCCGTACAGGTGTATCGTTCGCGGCCGACTTCCACGCAATAGGACGCTTACTCGACTACCTTGCCCAGGAGCGTCCCGGCGGCAGCGACGTTGGCGACCAGATCGGCGGGGAAGCCGTGCCGTTTTCGCAGATACTCCGGGCTGTTGCAGGAAACGTGGACCTCGCCATCCCGTTCGACCACTATTCGAAATCGCACACGAAGCCGAACGTGGAGGAACTTAGGCCCTATTACCAGGAACTCATCGCCGAGTTCTTCCCGGAGAAGAATTCGCTGGTAAGGGCTGGCTCCGCCAGTTTGGCCGCCGGCCGGCTCTGCTACTTTGGCAGCTCGGCTTTGCCTATGACCGTGAATTTGCCGGTCTGAGCCGAAGCAGCCTCCTGTGGTTGCGCGCCACCAAGTGAGACGGTGTATTCACCAGGCACGATCACGCGATTGCCCTTTTCATCCACCTGACCCAGGGACCGCGGATCGATCGTAAAGCCGACGTGAGCCGACTTGCCCGGAGCCAGATGCACGCGCCGGAAACCCGCCAGCACGCGCAGCGGAGTCTCAAAGGCAGCGGGCTGCGTGAGATAAAGCTGAACCACTTCATCTCCCGCCAGCGCGCCCGTGTTCTCCACGTCGCCTTCCACCGTCGCCGAATCGCCGGCCCCGACGCTCGCCGGCGCGATCTTCAGGTTCCGGTACACGAAACTCGTGTAGCTGAGGCCGAAGCCGAATCCATAAAGCGGCTTGCCCGTGAAATAACGATAGGTTCGGCCGCGCATCGAGTAATTCTCAAATGGCGGGATCTGGCTCAGCGACGAATAGAAGGTCAGTGGAAGACGCCCGGCGGGATTGTTGTCTCCGGCCAGCGTCTCGGCAATTGCCGTGCCGCCCTCCTCGCCGGGATACCAGGCTTCCAGAATCGCACCGGCATTTTGCGCGGCCCAGTTGACGGCCAGCGCGCTGCCGTTCTGCAGCACCACAACCAGCGGCTTGCCGGTGGCGGCGAGCGCTTTCAGCAGATCTTCCTGGGCCGCGGGCAAGTCGATGGAAGTGCGATCGCCGCCCTTGAACCCGGCCATCTCCACGGGCATCTCCTCGCCTTCGAGAGACGGTGAAAGCCCCACGAACGCGATGGTCACCTCCGACTGTTTTGCCGCCTTAACCGCCTGCTCGCGCAGCGCAGCCGCGGGAGCCTGCCAGGTAAGGTCGATGCCGGCGGTTCCCGTCTTGTGAAAGTACTCCAGCCGGATCGGGTGTGGTTTGGCATTGCGGAACGTCACCGGCGCTTCGAAAACCACGTCCCGGTCGCCAGTAGTCTTGCCGCCGCTTTCCACCAGCAGCTTCCCGTCGACATATAGCCGGAAGCCTTCCGCGTTGTCGCAGGAATAGCAGTAGTTCGCGCGCACACCCAGCTTGTATTCGCCCGGCGCCGGCGGGGTGAAGCTGCCGCTCCAGCGCACCGAGTAATTGTCGCGCTGCAGGCCGGGTACGGGAACAACCTTGTCCCAGTTGAAATTGACGTTGCGGTCGGTCCGCGTGAGCGCCGGCGCGCCGCTCAGATCGGGCGAACTGAAATACTCGCCGGTCAGTCCATCGCCCGAACCGCTGGCCGGATGAAGCGCGGTGTGCTCGATGGGCATCGCGAAACCCTCCACCAGCGTCGCGCCCTGCGCATAAGCCACTTTCGCGGAAGAGAACCGCTTCTCGATTCCGTCGAGCGGATAGACCGGCGACGGCGGCGGTCCGTTGTAGTTGCCTTGCAGGGACTGCACCAGCTCCGCGGTGGGACCAACCACGGCGATGCGTCCGATACCGGCTTTCAAAGGAAGCGTGCGGTCCTGGTTCTTCAGCGGCGCGTTCTTCAGCAGCACCATGGATTCCCGCGCTGCGCGCAGCGAGAGCTGCCGGTGCTCGGGCGAGTTGACCTCGCTCATGGGGATCCGGCCATAGGCATAACTCGATGGCGGATCGAACATGCCGAGCTGGAATCGCGCCCGGAACAGACGGCGCAATGCGTTGTCCAGATTGGCTTCCTTGATGAGGCCCCGATGGACCGCGTCAATGAGCGACGGGAACGCCTGCCACTGCAGGTAGCCGCATTCCAGATCGGCGCCGGCTTGCACGGCTGCGGCTGCCCCCTCCGGCATGTCCGCAGTGAAGTGATGTCCGGCATATACGTCGGCCACGGCGCCGCAGTCGCTCACGACGTAGCCGTCGAACTTCCACGCGTCGCGCAGATGATCGCCCAGCAGCATCGTGCTTGCGCAGGCCGGCGTGCCATCAACGGCGTTGTAGGCGCACATCACGGACTGGGCGTGCGCCTCGGTCACGGTAGCGCGAAAGGCGGGAAGGTAAGTGTCTTCCAGATCGTGCGGCGAGACGTCCACGTTGAAGCTGTGCCGCTGCAGCTCCGGGCCGCTGTGCACCGCAAAGTGCTTCGGCGTGGAGACCACCCGGAAATAACGGGGATCGTTTCCCTGCATGCCGCTGACGAAAGCCACGCCCATGCGGCCGGTCAGGAACGGGTCTTCCCCATAGGTCTCCTGGCCACGCCCCCAACGGGGATCGCGAAAGATGTTGATGTTGGGCGCCCAGAACGTCAGCCCGAAGAACGATTCGTGCTGGCCGTTGCGCATGGCTTCGTTATACTTGGCGCGCGCCTCCGTCGAAACCGTCTCACCCATGGTGTGGACCAGGCCGGCGTCCCAGGTGGCCGCCATCCCGATCACCTGGGGGAAGTTCGTCGCATAGCCGGAAAAAGCGACGCCGTGCAGGCCTTCGTTCCACCAGTCGTACTTCGGAACGCCGAGCCGCGGGATGGCCGCCGCGTGGTCTCGCATCTCGGAGACTTTTTCCTCCAGCGTCATGCGGCCGATGAGGTCGTCAACGCGTCGTTCCAGCGGCATCGCCGGGTTCATATAAGCGGGCTGAGCATTTGCCTCCTGCTGGGCGAACATCGGGAGAGCGAGAGCGAGGACGGCGAGGACTCGGAGAGAACTTCTCAACAGACGAGGGCGGAAATCGGACATGAGAGTGCCAGCTCCTGTGGATGAGGATGTATGCGAGACGACCATTATACCCGGCAGGCTGACGCGAGCCCGATCCGTCACGCCGGGCGCGTCAGCTCGCCATGTTTCCACGGCGAAAATGGCCGGCGGGCGGGGATCGCGATCGATGAACCCGCAGTTCCGCGCAAAGTGTTCAATGTGGTGGATTTCGGCCTGCCCTCAAAAACCCCGACCGGTTCGGGCTTCGGCATCATCAGCCAAACCGCGGCCAACTTGCGGCAGATCCAGTTCCCGGGTGAAGGCGATGTTCTCAGATCCCACGCGCAAAGTTCAAGTCGGCTCCAGCCGAGTGAACACGCATGATGGATTTCGGATGGTGAGGCAACGAATGCCCCGGCACTCGGATTTCGATCATGACCTCGCCACGGGTGTATACTCCCAGGGATGCAGTCGCCTTATTCGGCCTTTTTTGCGCATGTGGGAGACCGTAGGCCATGAGCGACGAGCGAAAGAATGGCTTGACTGAATCCCAGCTCGCTTCGCGAGACGATCTGTTCCGGCTCCTAACCGAGGAGATCAGGGACATAGTTGAAGGCGAACGACTGACCGGATGGACGCCCTGGGTCGTGTTAGCGAGTCTCATAAGCGGAGGCTGGGTACTCATCCAAGAGTTCTGGACGGCTTCTTATTCTCGAGAAATCGTGTCTTGTGTCTTCGTCCTATTGACGGTAGCCGTTATGCTGGCCGTATCTCTGCGCAAATTGATCGACGAGCAAACCGTCGATACACAAGGCCGAGGAGTATTCTCGTTTTTGCATTCGAGAGTGTCCGCATCGCATAGTTTGTTGATGTTTATCTGGTCGATTACGATTGCCGTTTTATGTCTTCGTGTCGCTCATTTAAACTCGAGGATCTTGCTCGCGGCTTCGGTATACTATTTTGTGGCGCGTTAGTGACGCTGGCCGCGACCGTAGTGGTGCTTGCTCGCTGACGCGAGCCGCCCGCAGGTTTGACAACGCCTTAGGTAAGACGCTATCTTACCTGCATGAGGACTACCGTCTCCTCCCGAGGCCAGATCGTCTTGCCGGCGGAACTGCGGCGAACCGACCGTGTGGAAGCCGGGCAGCAGTTCGACGTCGAACGTCTCGATCGTGGCGATTATCGTCTCATCCGGCGCGCGGCTCCTCCGAACGAGGGCGCCGTCGACTGGCTGCTCGCTTGCCCGCGGAAGGACTTCTTCGTATCTGTCGACTCTGAGTCCACGGATGCGTTGTGAGGTTCCTGGTCGATGCCAATGTCCTGAGCGAACCGACGAAGGCAACGCCCGATCCGCGTGTCCTGGAGTGGCTTCGCGCGCACGAGCCGGATATCGCCGTCAACCCGGTCATTCTCGGCGAACTACGATTCGGGATTCTCATACTGCCCAGAGGAAAGATGCGGACCGCACTGGAAAGGTGGTTCGAGGCGGGGGTCGGGCGTTTGAACTGCCTGGCGTGGGACGCGGATACGGGCCTGAAATGGGCAGAACTGCTGGCGCGGCTTCGCACAGCCGGTAAGGCCATGCCCATCAAGGACAGCCTCATCGCGGCGACCGCGCTCGTCCACGGTCTGGCGGTGGCCACGCGGAACCGTGGCGATTTCGCGAACGCCGGCGTGCGCATCGTCGATCCTTTCGCTGGTTGAGCGCAATCGTGAAACGAGGGCGGCATCGGGCTCATTACGCGATACTCCTTTCACAGCGCCGCAGCACCGCGTAAAGTTGTTCTTAAAGCCCCGAGTCTGCTCGACGGATGTTCGACCGGAGAAGGTCCACAATCATGAAGAACTGCTACGCGATTTTGCTCCTGCCGGCGATGGCGGGCGCGTGCCTGACGGCGGCTGCGCAGGTTCCGGCGTCGCCGGACTGGAACGGGTCGGTACGAGATGTCTCGGGCGGTGTTGCGCCAAAAGCCGAGCTGGTGCTGCAGGGGAGCGGCAACCGTTACTCGGCGGTGGCGACGGAGAGCGGGAGCTTTCATTTCGCCGCGCTGGCGCGGGGCTCCTACGAGCTGACGGTGAGCTTCCGAGGGCGGGTGTTCCGGATGGCGGGCCCGGTCGCGATTCCGATTGAGGGCAGCTCGAAAATCACGCTGCAGGCGGATGGGTCGATTGCGATCGAGCACGAAAGCCAGACGCAGGCGAGCGGCGGCGAGACCCTCAGCGGCAAATCGGTGACATCGATTCCGCTCAACAAGCGGGACTTCAGCCAGTTGCTTCTGCTGGCGGCCGGCACCATGACGGATACGAACGGCGCCACGAATTTCACCGCGCAGTTCGCCGTGAATGGGCAGCGCGGCGTGGAGGCCGTCTTCGCCATGGACGGCGCCGATTCGAGCGATCCGGAAATGGGCGGCGCGACGTTCTCAAACTTCAACGTCGATGCAGTCGAGGAGATCCAGTCGCAGTCGGGCTGGATGCCGGCGGAGATCGGGCGCGGAGCCGCGGGGTTCACCAACATCGTCACTCGCTCGGGCACGAACGAATTGCACGGGTCGGTGTTCGAGTTCCTGCGTAATTCGGCCCTGGACGCGCGAAACTTCTTCGACCGCCAGACGCCGGAGAGTCCTTATCGCATCCCGCCGTTTCGCCGCAACGAATTCGGTTTCACGATGGGCGGCCCGGTGTCGCTGCCCCATTACAGCGGCCACGACAAAACATTCTTCTTCATCGAGTATCAGGGATTCCGGCAGGTGCTGAACACGACGCAGGTGCTGGCGGTTCCCACGGCGGACGAGCGCAGGGGAATCGACACGACGGCTTTTCCGGGGGACACGCTCTATGTGCCGGTGAACCCGACGATCGCGGAGATTCTGAGCCGTTATCCGCTTCCCAACGATCCGAGCGGGGCCTTCGGCGCGCGCACGTACGCCACATCCTCCAAAGTGGTGACCAACGCCAATCAGCTTTCGGGCCGCATCGATCATCAGCTCTCCTCTCGGGACAAGCTGTTCGCGCGCTTCACCTGGGACAACCTGGATGGACCGACCACGAACCCCGATCAGACGGCCATCGATCCGGCGTTCGGCATCGCCTACGTCGATCACCAGCGAAACGCGGTGCTGGCGTGGACGCACACGCCATCGGCGGGGTTCACCTCCGAATCGTCACTGAGCTTCACGCGCACCACGCCACACTTTCCCACGCCCGATCACACCGATCCTTCGCTGATCTTCGCCGACGGACTGTACGAACCCTTCGACGCGGCCGGCGGATCGGTCAACGCATCGCTGGGCAATCTGTTCATGGGGCGGCAGAGCATTGCGTGGACGAAGGGGCGGCACTCGTTCAGGTTCGGCGGGGAGTTCCGGGCGAACCGCGACACGACATATTTCGGGATGGCTCCTAATGGACAGTACACCTTCGGCGGGGGCGCGGCATTCGCGACAAGCACGATCCCATCGGCAAGCGGAGCGCACAACATCGCAGCCGGGCAACAACTGCCCGACACGCTGAGCGCGTTTCTGGAGGGCAGCGCGTTTTCCTACACTGTGGCGGTGGCGCCGCCGCAATTCCCGCAGGGGGATCAGATCGGCGTCGCGGCGATATCGCGCTATGACATGAACCTCTACGCGCAGGACACGTGGAAGATTTCGCAGCGGCTCGTGTTGGATTACGGCTTGCGCTACGAGCTGTACTCGCCGATTACGGAGCGGGCGCACCGGACGGCAGGCCTCGACTTTATCAACGGACCGTCGGGCCCCGAACAGCTCTACCTCATCAACCCGCAGCCTACGTTCCGCTGGCTCGGCAACAACTGGGGACCGCGTGTTCAGTTGAGCTGGCAGGCATCGAAAGACTTTTGGATTCACGCGGGCGGCGCCCTGACAACGATTCCGCCGAACATCTGGCAGGACAATCTGCTCACCGGCGCGGCGCCCTATGTCGATTACCCGCGCATCACGGCGGCCCCGGGCGCGCCGCTGCCGATCGGGACGGTGATCACGCCCGCGGATCTCCCCGGTGTCTTTACTCCCGACGGAGTCAACATCCTGGCGTCCGGCAGCTCGCAGGACGTGCCGGCCAACACGGTCTGGGACGTGACCCGCTTCGACCAGGCGCTGGCGGCACTCTCGCCGAGCCACCTGATCAGCCCGCTGAATGCATCGGCGATCGCGCAGAACTTCCACAACGCGTATCTGGGAACGTGGTCGCTCAGCATGGAACGTTCGCTGCATGGACTCGATCTGAACACGGGATACGTGGGCACGGCTGGCATCGCTCTGCCGGCTGTTGCATTCCCCAACGCCTATCCCGGCGCGGCCGCGGGATTCGCACCCTACACGCAGTTCAACTCAGCCGGGCAGATCACGGGCGGCTTTGGAACGGATATGCTGATGACCAACCGCTCCCACTCCACTTATCACGCGCTGCAGTCGTCGGTGCAGGGATCGATGGGGAAGAGCGGCCCTCAGATTCAGCTCAGTTTTGCCTGGTCGAAATCGCTCGACGATACGAGCAGCACGACTGGGCCGGGAATTGGAAGCACGTCCGCCGCGACTTCGCTTGCATGGCCGCAGAATCCGTTCGACACCAGCGCGGACAAGGGCCCATCCAGCTTCGACGTGGGCAGGGCCTTCACCGCGACGGTGGTGCAGGATCTGCATGCGGAGCGAGCCCCGGGACTCAGACTGCTCGGCGCGAAACTGACCGGCGGCTGGCAGCTTCTGAGCATTTCGACGCTTACCAGCGGTCTGCCGTTCACGGTCTACTCCGGCGTGCAGCAGACCGGCGCGGGATCGCTGGGCGCCGACCGTCCGGATCAGATCGGCACGCCGGATCTGTCCACCGGCCGGTCGATCCGCGAAGATTACTTCGGGCTGGGCGCGGCGAACGCCTCGTATTTCGTGATTCCGATCAATGTCCCGGGGGGGACCGGGCCCAACAGCGGCGTATTCGGCGCGCTGGGGCGGAATACATTCCGCGGACCGGCGCTGTACGACTTCGATTTCGCGCTAATCAAGGACACGACGTGGGAAATGGGCGCGTCGCACCGGTCCATGAACCTGCAATTCCGAGCCGAGTTTTTCAATCTGCTCAATATCGTGGATTTCGGTCTGCCTTCGAACATCCTGACCGGATCGGGCTTCGGCATCATCAGCCGAACGGCCACCAACTCACGGCAAATCCAGTTTTCGCTGAAGGCGATGTTCTGAGATTCCAGAAGGCAATGGCGCCCCGGCATGCATTCGAACCACGCTTGCCCCAACCATGCAAAATCCGTAAGTTGCAGATTCTGAAAGAGCCGAGAATGCCACGTTAGGACAAAGTCCCACCGACTACGCGGACGACAAGGTGCGCGACGTCCCGCTGCCCCACGCTGATGAGCTGAACGCCGCATTCGAGTCGAACCTGTTCAACCGTGTCGAGGCCGTGAACGGTCGCGCGGTGGCACTGTCCACGGGCAAGCTTACCGCCAGGAGAGGAGTTCACGGCGATCCCTTACTACGCGTGGCCCAATCGCGGCCGCGAGCCGATGGTGGTCGGGAACGGCCCGCGCTCGCAACGCGAGGGACTCGATTTGCTGATGCGCCGGGGATCTTGAATACCTCGGACGGCGCACGCCGTCAAGGCGCTTGCGATGACTAAGGGTTCGTGTCTCGGTTACGCGGTGCGCGAACGCCCCGGTGGCCGGCGGCGGCTGGTACCGCCTGCTGTCCGAAAGTCGTAGTGCTCGATCTCCATGGCTACCACGCCGCGCCCGACGCGCACCACGGGCCCGCGGGCGCAGAGCGTCAGAGGTACCTTGTTGTCCAATGGCACCGGCCAGGACAACGCCAGCTCGATCCGGCGGCCAAGGGTAGGAACCTGGTCGGTAGTGAACAGCACGCCGCCGCTGCTCACATTCACCGTTCTGCCCGTTCCCGTCATCTCCGCACTTCGCGTACTCACGGTTCTGTATGTCAGTTCGAACTGGACGGGGAACCGCTGCGCGGCGCGCCGATCAGAACGGTCCGCCGTTTCCTTCAATCTCATAAATATGCCGCCTTGGGAATCTCCCACGCGAGTTTACGACCAGAGGACGACACCAGGGAATGGTCACATGGTCACTTTCCGCAATGGTACGGCGCATAAGTTGTACTAACCCTCTCGGAGAGCCGTCCGCTTTACGATCGGATTAATACACTACGTTCGACGAAGCAGGTGATGTCTGGGTTCGCCGCAGCGTGTTCGCGGCGTCAGGGAGCTCGAAACCTCCATCCGCCAGTACAGCGACGATGTGCACAACGAAGATCCAACACCATCAGTGGACCAGAAACGGCAGACTGACCTTCAACAGCGTCGCGCGCTATGCGCGGCTTACCCTTGGAAAGGGCGGAACGGTCGAGAGCCGCTCGGGACGAAGAAGGCGTCCATCGAAATCCATCCGAGCATTTCCAGAATGTCCAACGCCGCACGCGGACCACAAGTGCGGGCCGGCTAATTGGCCGATATGGCCGCGACAAACGGATGCTTTTGTCTCAGGCTCTGCATTCCAGTTATCTTCGCAGGCGCATATGAGCGGACTCGCCATGGAGCCATGCGGCGCGAACCCGGTCTTTGGCTTCATGAACAAATGCTCGATAAAGTCGTACCATACGGCGGCTCTAATCGCCGTGCCGACGACTGCCGCAGCCGATTGAGTCAAAACGAGGCGCGGGCAGGAAGCCTGCGCCGAATAAAAAGCCATTTGCCGATGAAGATACCGCGAGCGCAAGAGTCCAAACAACCCAACGTCACGCGGCACTGCCAGCGGTCGCGTAGTTTTTCAGGCGCGATCGCGTTACCGTGAATCTGTCCTTCAGTGAGAGGATAGGCTTCTCCAGGAAGAACCAGGATAAAGTTGCAAGGACGATTGTTGCGGCGATACACAACCCCATCGCGAGAAACGAATGTGAATAGCCTTTCCAGTGAGGCGTCAGCATCAATTTCACAACGTTGCCCACCGGCATGTGGAGCAGATACGTAGCATAGGAAATACGGGCCAGGTGCGCGAGACCGGGAACCCGAGCCGGGCTCGTCCAGCGCGTGCCCCGGAAGCAAATCAGCCACAGGACCAGCAGGGCGCACGCCAGCGGCGAGAGCAGAAGCCCGACGGTGCGGTTGAACGGAGAATACCAGTGCACGCCTCCCAGCTTAGCGATCACGAGCGTTGCAGACAGGGATATGACCGTGAATACGGTGAGTCTCCTCCTGGGAAGATCCCACACCCCGCCGCGAAAGCGCAGTGCGATGAGGGCGCCGAGAGCGAGGCCCTCCATGCGACACGGAAGAAGAGTGTACAATCCCGCGCAAGTGTCCTGGTCGCACCGGGTCCAACGTATCATTGGATCGCACAGAGCCCAGATCGCCCGCACCAGTGGGCTGATTACTACCAGAGACCAAAGCACTCTGGAGAGCGTGCGCCGGTTGCAAACGTGAATGATCAGCGGAAGCGTCAGATAGAACTGCTCTTCCACCTGCAAAGACCATAACGGGCCAAAAGTCTTGTCCGGGCCGAAGCCTCGAAGTGAAATAACGACGTTGCCCAGATAACAGAAAAACCAGAATGGCGAACCCCACTGCGTTGTAAATATGCGATATCCCGAGCCGTGATCGACAAAGCACAAGCCCAGTGTCATCAGCGACAATACGACATAGTAGACGGGAAGAATACGGAGACCTCTGCGCGCGTAGAACGTCTGAAAATAGTGCGGTTTTTCGCGACTATCGAGCAGGATGCCGGCAATCAGGAACCCGCTCATTACGAAGAACGCGTCCATTGCCATCCAGCCGACCATGGAAAGGGCGTCGTAGCAGCGCGCCAGGCGATGCGTTGCCGGCCAGAAGTGATATGCCATCACAATGAGCGAACCCACGGCGCGGATGCTGTCCAGCTCGCGGACGTAGCCACGAAAACTCGTCACTCCGGCACTGGCATTTCCCACGATGATTTTTCCCTTCCAACGTAGCGATCTACCGCATTCCGCCGGCCTCTATTCCGAAGTCCGGAGTAACGATCTCGGGACCGAGGCGGAAGGACAGATTCTGCGATCGCACAAAGCCCACGCAACCCGCACCAACGGGCTAACTACTGCGAGCAACCAAAGCAATCTGGACAGCCTGCGCCGGTTGCAAACGCGAATAATCAGCGGAAGAGTCAGATAGAACTGCTCTTCCACTTATAAAGACCATAAAGGGCCAAAGTCTTGTCTGGGGGGGGGGAAGCCTTTATATGAATCGACAACATTGCCCGGTTAAAAGAAAAACCAGAGCGGCGAACCCCACTGGGCTACGAATCTCCGATATCCCGCTCCGCGATCGCCAAAGTGAAGACCCAGGGCCATCAGCGACAGCACGACATAGTGGACAGGGAAAATACGGAGACTCCTGCGCGCGTAAGCCGTCTGAAAATAGTGCGGTTGTTCGCGGCTATCGAGGAGAATACCGGCAATCAGGAATCCGCTCAGGACGAAGAAAGCGTCCATCGCCATCCATCCGAGCTGCTTTGCCGCGCCAGTCCGCAGTCGGCTCCAGGTCCCCCTGGCCGCCTTGTGGTCTCGTCATGTTCGCGTTGTCCTCGAAGGTGAGTTCGCGTCCTTGCGCGCGCTCGTCGCCGGCTTCCTTCGCGGAAGCTCCAATGGATCAGATCCAGCCGTGCACGCGGTACCACAACAAACCCACGAACTCGTGCAACGCATCCTCGTTCCAGGAAATCGGCTCCGCAGCCGGCACCAGGTCGGTGAGATGAAACGAATCCCGGGTTCGGAAGTCGGAAGGAGCGGGAATCACTGCCAGCCCCTGTTTGCGGAAACAAAGCTCGGCGCGCCACATGTGCCAGGCGGAGGTCACCAGAACAATCCTGCGGATTCCCCGCGCCCGCAGGATCGCGGCCGTGAACGCGGCGTTTTCGTAAGTGGAGCGGGACCGCGTCTCCACCAGGATTGCCGAGGCCGGCACGCCCTCCCTCTGAAGCTCGTACCGCATGCTCAGTGCGTAGGGAACCGCGTCCGGCTCCGTGTTGTTGGGTCCCCCTCCGCTGGCCACCACGGGCAACCGGCAGCAGGTAGCATAAAGTCTGGCTGCGTAACGGCACCGGCCGTACGTGTCGAAACCGAGTATGGGTTCGCCAATGGGCTGCGTATCCGAGTAGACCGTGGAAGCGAGCACGACAATGGCTTCCGCGGATGCCTGGCGTAACGGCTCCGCGGAGTAACGCGACTCTAGGGGCCACCCGGCAAGCACGCTCACCGGGCGCAGGGCGGCAAACAGAATGCCAATCAGGGCGAGCCATGGCAGCCAGCGCCATCCCTTCCTCGCGGACATTGGTCGCCAGCAGCGGGTCAGGCCGATGATGCCCGCGGCGAGGAACAAAGAGAGAACGGGTTGAAGATAACTCACGTCCCTCAGACCGCCGCCGCACCCTCGGGGACCGCTTCCATCGCTTCCCCTCTCTCGGGTGTCTCATTCGCCTCCGCCTGGGCCTCTGTCTCCCGCCGCTCGACGGCGATGCCGTTGGCCAGAAGCCCCGCGATCACCCACATGAAGCCGTTGACCTGGAGGAAGGTCCAGCGGTCGCCGAAGAAGTTGGCTGCGAACGCGCACACCACCCATCCGGCAAGACCCAGACCCAGCGCGGCATAAAGGGGATCGCGCATTCGCCGGAATGCCCGGTAGCCGGTCAGGAACGTCTTCCCGAGCAACCAGAGCAATAGAGCGAGCCCGGCGGCGCCGGTCTCCACCAAAGTCTTCAGAAAGATATTGTGCGTGTCTGCATAGGTCCCGATTCGATGCATATACGCGTAGGTGTCAAAACCGGTGCCCAGCACTACACCCGAAGAGTTGAACACGTGCAGCGCATCCTCCCAGAGTACAACGCGCGTTTCCGAGGAATGGTCCAGGCTTTCGGTTTCCGAGTCGTAAGTCATGTTCACACGGTCTCTCACGGCTCCAGGAACGATGGCGGCCCAGGTCAGGCCGAAGACAACCAGCAGTGCCAGCAGAATACGCTGACGCACCAGACCGAGGAAGGCGATGCCCGCCAGGAACGCAATGTAGCCTCCGCGCGACAGCGTGTACATCAGACACAGGGCCGACAACAACGCCATCCCGTAGAACGCGAGTTTCATGCGCCAGCGCGAGAAACACGCCAGCGCCATCAGGAATATGGCGAATTGCGCCTCGAACGCCGCCAGGCCGTTGGGATTTGCATAGCCCATTTGCCCGGCTTCGCGCAGATCGTTGGAGAACATCGAAAAATCGCGGCTCGACACGATGTTATAGAAGGAGCGGTTCATCAGCAGCGCGCTGATGCACATCAGGCCGATGATGATCTTCACCTGCCGGCGGTCCGGTTGCGTGGCCGTCACCAGCAGCAGCAGCGCCGGCATAGTCATATAGTCCTGCCAGACGGCAAACCGTTCGTCGCCCGGAAGTGGGAAGGGAGCTCCCAGATAAGCCGATCCGAGGCACAACGAGAAAAACGTGAAGACGACATAGATTCCAATGAGCACGGTCCAGGGCGTCATGGGCAGGGGCGAGCGCCTCGACCGGAGCACTCCGATGGCAACGGCGAGCAGCGTCAGCCCCACGACGCTGTGCCCCAGAGGCAGATCGTTAAGCGTGTAGCGAGTCGTCTGCAGGGGAATCAGTGGAATCAGGTAATACAATCCGACCACTGGCCGCCAGAATACGCTCAGGAGCAGCGACGCTATTCCGAGCGCGTACAGGGCGATCGGCACGTGAATCATCGACATTAAATGCAAGCCCATAATTCCAGCGTGTACCTTTCAGTTTTGTTCCAGACGGCTGGCGCGGACCGCTCGATCGACGGGCGCCGGCGCCGGCGGCGCCGCGTGTTCCAGGTGGAACGTCTCTTTCAGACCATCAATCGCCGAAGCGATCAGACCGAGTGCGCGTTGCACGGCGGATGCGTCGCGGCAATACGGGTCTTCGATTTCAACCGACGGCGTCGCCGCCAGCAATCCGAGAGGCAGCGTCCGTTCCGCCGCCTCGGGGGCCATCGCCGCGACGCGGTCCCACTGGCTCAGTTCCATTACCAGGATCAGGTCGGCCCGGCGAACATGGTCCACCGTCAGCGACGTCGACCGGCAGGCCGACATGTCGAATCCCATCCGGCCGGCCTGTTCGGCGACGTTCGGCGGTGTGCTGCGGCCGGCGCGACCGTCGAATCCGGCAGACTCGATGTCGCAGCCGGCGAGGCGCGCCCTGGCCGCCAGCTCCGCGAACTGGCTGCGGCAGATGTTGGCCTGGCAAACGAAAAGAATTCGCGGCGTCCTCGACCCGCGCAGTGCCTCGAGATGCGAACAGGCCCGGCGGATCAGCCGCCTTCGCCGCAGCAGCATCGCGCGAACCCGCCAGCGATACCAGGCCGCGTCCGTCAGGGAGCGCAGACCCCGGCGCGTATCGTGCAGAAACGGGCCCGGGTCGCGCCAGGAGAAATGATCCCAGCGTTCGCGGCCCAGCAGGACCAGCGCCGGCTCGAGCAGCGACCGCACCCGTGGGCGCAGCAGCAATAGGGGATTCGGCCGGTCCGCGACCAGATTGGCTTTCAACCAATTCAAATCGGCGCCGAGGAGCCGGGTGCGCAGACCACACCGGTAGACGGGCTGAGGACCCGTCTGCTGGCCATTCGCCAACTGCCACAGTCCCAGCGGGAAATTCACTCCGGCATCGATACTGAGAGCCAGCGAACCCCACAGTCTGGGATTCACTTCCATGAACACGAACGAACCGTCGGCGCGGCGCTTGAACTCCACCATGGCCGCGCCATTCCATTCCAGCGCGTCCAGCAGGCGCCTGGCCATTTCCAGCATCGCCGGCGGCGGCTCGATGGTGCGGCGATAGGTACTCGCTCCTCCGGTCAGCGGCCATTCATGCAGGCGCTCGTGCGCCACGTACCACACCATGTTTCCGTTCCGGTAAAGGAATTCCACCCCGACGCCCCAGCCGGAAACGTACTCTTGTTCCAGCACGATCATGCGCTGCGCCCACTCCGCGATAATGCAGCGCCACACCGATTCGTCGGCAACGATGACCGGCTCGCAGGTGCGCAGTTCGCCGCCGCCCGCCAGCTTGCTTCTCTCCGGTTTCAGAACCACGGGAAAAACCGGCGCCTTTCCGGAGATCGATGCATCATCGACGACGCGCGTGGCGGGCACGGGTATACCCAGCCGCTCGGCCAGTTCGCCGCAGCGCCGCTTGTCCAGCGCAATCTCGAGCGATCGATTCGAGGGCAGGACCGCGCGAACTCGCAGGCCGTCGCTTTCCGGCACTAGCAGGAACGCCTGGAGCGAGTTCTCCGTCGAAGGCACGATCAGCCGGAAGCCATGTTTGTCGTCCAGTTCCCGCAGCCAACTCAGGAAGCCGTGAGCCGGGAGCGCCGGAGGCTGTTCCACCTGGCGTGTTGCATAGCGCGAACGGAAAGCGGTGGCATTGCCATCGTGTGCCGCCACGGTTACAGCCACTCCCGCTCGTCCCAGTGCCTGCACTGTTTCAAGCGCCGCGCGGCTCTGTCCATCCAGAATCAATGCAGACATGACGTTCAAGCGGTCGGGCGCTGCATGCGCCATGCCAGAGCTTCGAGGTCCGGCGAGTCGGGTAAGGGGATACGCGGTAGCCTCAGCGGAGACGGGCGACGGGGAACCAGCGCCTCCTCGGTGGTCACGGCAAGAGAGAAGTAACGTTCGACGTAGCTCACGACACGATCGTTCCATGCGCCGTCGGGGTAGCAAAAGTAAAGGGTGGGCCGGTGCAGCGCTCTCTCCAACCACTCGCGGCACCCCGATACTTCGCTCTCCAGACGCTCCGCATCGAGGCCGGTGAGAATCTCATGGTGGGTCGTATGAGCACCCACGGCGATCAGTTCCGGATCGAGCGATCTCAGCTCCTGCCATGTCATAATGTCGTACCGTTTAAGTTGCGCCTCGGTCGGCGTGAAATGCGGCGTGGCCTCACGTATTTCCTCCTGGATGCCTTCCCGTTCCCGCCGCGGCACGTACTTGAGGGCGCTCACAATGAACCGGCTTTCCGCTTCGTCCAAACCGACCCTCTGTGCAAACTGCCGCCGGAGCTCCTGCGGCATCGAGTCCAGCCGCGCGCGGCATTCGTGATTCCAGAGCCACTGCCGCGACTCGATGAGCCCCGGACACACGAAGAACGTCGCCGGCGCCCGAAATTCCCGCAGGATCGGCCAGACGACCGAGTAGTTGTTCCGGAGTCCGTCGTCGAAGGTCAGCGCTATCCGGGGCCGCAGTGAATGGGCCGACCGCGGCGGATGCAGAATGTCGCCAAGAGGGACGATCTCGAAATAGCGCTGCAGAAAAGCGATCTGCGCGCGGAACGTGGCGACTTCGTTATCCGCGTGGCCCACGCCGTGAAGCATCAGTATGCGCGGGCGACGGGACACATAACAGAGCAGCTTGTACACGGCCGGGCTGCACGCGGTACTGCGCACTGCTTTCACCATCGACGACATCGACCTAAAGCTTTAACCTGCATTGCACTTCAACCGGGTCCGCCGAATCGGATGCCGACACCACTTCGAGGTAACATTCGGCCGTCTTCCGGGCAATGTCCGGCCAGTCGGCTCCGATTCTGGCCGTCTGTTCCAGACGCTTCGCCAGACGTCCGCGCAACTGCGGGTCGGCGATGAGTTTGCCCAGGCTCTCCGCCAGAGCGTCGGAATCGCCGGGAGCGACCAGCAGCGCGTCCACGCCGTGGCGGAGAATCTGCTCGAACACGGGCAACGTGCTGGCGACAATGGGTCTGGCGTAGCCGATGCCGGTCATCAACGAGCCGCTCGTCGTTACGCCTGTATAGGGGTAGGTCAGGATGTCGGCGGCCACGCAGAAATCGCCGAGCTCCTCCACCGGAACGAAGCGGAACACCAGGCGAACACTACTGGCGATGCCGCATAACCGCACCTGTTCCTGGATCGAGTTCAGAATGGCCTTTTCGCCGGTTCCGAGAATCACCAGGCGCGCCTTCGGATACCTGGCGGCGAGTTTCCGAAAAGCTTCAACGAGGACATGGACTCCCTTATAGGGCCGCAAAATGCCGTGGCAAAGCACAACGCATTCCTCTGGCCGAAACCCCACCCGGAGCCGCGCCTGCTCTCGTGTCCTTTGCGTGTTGTCCAGAAAAAGTGGCCCGTGAGGAATCACGGCGATACGGCTCGCCGGTATGCCGAACTCGTTCACCAGACGTTCCCGAGCCCCGGTATCGTGGCAGATCAGCCGGTCCATTTCCAGGTAGATTCGCTGGAACAGCCCGCGCCACCGCTCTCCGGTGTCGTGGGGCAGGACATTGTGCACGGTGTAAACCAGTCGGACACCGAGGAAACGCGCGAAGGCGAGAAACCAGCGTTCAAGGGAGTATCCACGGTTGGCGAGGGGAAGAAACTGCACGTGTATCACATCGGGCCGCGACAACATGAAGCGCACGGCGAGAGCCAGCAGATTGATCAGGCCCTCCAGCATCTTGAGTACCCGCCGTGGGGCGGCCGGAATGCGGCGGAACTTCGAAACCACGTCGAGAAGACCCGGATCGTTCTGAAGTCCCTGACGGTGGAACGAGTCCGGGTCGAGGTAATAATCGGTGGAGCCGAGCCAGACACGAACGTCGGAGGTCTGCTCCAGGGCGGCGCACAAATGGCCAGTGTAGTAAGGCACGGTCGACAACACGTCCATCATGAAGACGCGGGTGGGACGGGTCCGCGCGGACGAGCGCGCCCGGCAATGAGCGGTCCCCGCTTCCGGCGCCTCCACGGCCGTGGCGCACCGCAGTGTTCCTTCCACAAAATGCTGTCGCACGTTGGACTCAGTGACTGCCGTTCAGCAGGGGCTGTAGCAGTCGGTTGAAGACCACGTCCGCGGCAAAGGCATGCCCCCGCTCGTTCCAGTGCGTGTCGTCCGACCACCACATCAATTGCCCATCGGCGGCGAGCCGCCGCGCGGCCTCGGCGACGAAGAACGGTTTCAGATCGAGGAAGGCAAAGCCATCGAGACGCGATTCGCGCTCCACCACGACGGAGAGCGCCGACGGCCGCGAGGAACGCGTGGCGCCCGGTTCGCCGTCCAGCAGCTGGGCGTAGACCTCCTCCTTGGAAGGCAGCAACGCTACCGCGATGGTGAGGTTCTGCCGCGCCGCAAAATCGCGCATGGAGCGAAAAACGGCCAGCATCGTGGCGTAGTGTTCGTGGTGCTCCACTTCTTCCAGAGTGCGCCGCGCGCGTCGGGCGTAGGCCGGTCGAAAGAGAATTCGCCTCCCCGGCGCCGCGTATTTCTCGATGGCTCGCTGTTCCGGCGGACCTTTGGCGATATGATCCGCGAGCTGGAAAATGGGCGATCGGTTGCGAAACGTGGCCAGCGAAACCCGGAGGCGGGAGAAAAAGCCGTTCGCCAGAACCGGCTCGAGCTGGTCCCAGCAATCGTCGTCGAGGTCGTTGCCGGTGAAGAACGCCCACAGCACGACGGTCCTCTTCGCTCGCGGAAGCGAAGGCGCCATGATCTTGAGATTCATCATCTCGTGCCACGGCCCGCTCTCGGGGATCGACAGGTTGTACAGATTCAGGTGGTATCGGCTCTGCAGCAAAACGGCCCACGTCGCTTCCCTTCGCGTGCCCGTGCCCGCGCCATAGGAATCGCCGATCAGAATCGTATCGACACCCGCGGAGGGCGACTGGGCATTGGGAAAGCCGGCGGAGTCCGATCGAAACGTGATGGGGCGATACTCCCGCCAGTCCGGTCTGGCGGCCATCGCGGCCAGATCGCCATACGTTCTCCCGGCGTAGTTCACATTGGTGTCATAGCGGGCCAGAGTGGGCATGGGCTGCCAGTGATGCAGGAACATCTCGTCGGGCCGGTAGTAGAACTGAGCGGGCGGCCGGAGGCGCCAGATCAGGTCGGCGCCGGCGAGTACGGTCCCGAAACACGAGCCCGCGATGGCCACGCCCAAAACGACCCGGAGCGGGCACAGCCACGCGGCGAGGGCGCTCACTCCGAGACACCCGGCCAGAAACAGCCCGGTGGGGACGACGTTCGGGATCAGGCCGAAATAGAAAAGCAGCGCGGGTGCGATGGCGATCGGAAGCGCGCAGACCGCGCGCGCCACCGGGTCGCGCAGCCCGGGCGTCGCCGGCGAAGTTTCGACGATTACCGGTTGTGACATGTACCAGCTCAGAATATGCTGTAGATGAACGGCGCGAGAGCGGAACTCTGCGCCAGAACCAGCAGCCCCCCGACCAGCAGCAACGTCCCGATGGTGGGAATCATCCACCATTTCCGGTTGTGCTTCATAAACATCCAGACTTCTCGCAATAAAGAAAGTGTCCTCATGTTGTCTCCACGATCAAAACAGCCGTTCGAACTGATCCGCGGTTTGACGAGTCGCGCAGCGCGGAATCCAGTAGCTGTCGCGAGGGCGCGTCCGGCGCTGCAAGGGGTCCTTTCTCATCAACCTCAGCAGCGTCCCGACGGGCGTCAGAACAAGGTAGTACACGACCACCAGAATCACGCGCGTGTTCACGTAGCCGAGGGCGCCTGCAAAGCGCATCCAGCCCACATGGAAGCGCCGCGCCCAGCCGGGCACGGCGAGCGCGATCAGCAGCAGCACCGCTCCCGCCAGCAGCAGGACAGCGGCCAGAGTCGGCCGCCCACGATGAATGTTCCAGGCGCCCAGCGCGGCCATGACCGCGCCCACCAGAGCCGCCGTGCGCCGGGACGGCGGGGGTTCTCCGTGCTTAGTCAAGTTGGAACTCCTTTTGCCATTCGAGGTCCTCGGCCACGCCGGTTTGCTTGCGTTTGTCGAGCAGGAAATCTCCGAGAACCAGATAGTCGATGCCTGTCCTGCGGAAGCAGCGATACGCATCCTGCGGCGTGCAGACAATGGGTTCCCCGCGCACATTGAACGAAGTGTTCACCACCACCGGGCAGCCGGTGAGCCGGTCGAACGCGGCGATGAGATCGTAGTAGATTGGGTTTTCTTCCCGCCGCACGGTCTGCACGCGGGCCGAGTAGTCGACGTGAGTGATCGCCGGAATCCGCGAACGAGGCACGTTGAGTTTTTCGATCCCGAAGAGCGCGGCCTCCCGCTCGGTCATGGGGATGCGGAGGTCCTCCCGGACGGGCGCCACCAGCAGCATGTAGGGAGAGTCGCAATCCATCTCGAAGAACTCGTGCACGCGCTCGCGCAGAATGGAGGGCGCAAAGGGCCGGAAGCTCTCGCGGAACTTAATCTTCAGATTCATCACCGATTGCATTCTCGGCGAGCGCGGATCGCCCAGAATGCTTCGCGCTCCCAAAGCGCGCGGGCCGAACTCCATGCGCCCCTGGAACCAGCCGATCACTTTCTCGTCGGCGAGCAGGCGCGCCACCGTTTCGATCATGTCCGCCCGATCCATGCGCTTATGGGAGACACCCTCGGAATCGAGAAACGCCTGGATTTCGTCGGAGCTGAACTCCGGACCGAGATGCGCTCCCCGCATGCCGTCGGAATTGCCGTTGCACATTCTTTTCACATCGCGGGCTTTTCCGGCATACTGATGCCACACCGACAAGGCCGCTCCCAGGGCGCCACCCGCGTCGCCGGCGGCAGGTTGCACCCAGATCTTCTCGAAGGGCCCCCCGCGCAGCAGCCGCCCGTTGGCCACGCAGTTCAGCGCAACGCCGCCGGCCATGCACAGGTTCCGCTCGCCCGTCTCGTTGTGAACGTGACGCGCCATGCGCTCGACGCACAGCTCGGTGACGTCCTGAATGGAGCGCGCCAGATCCATCTCTCGCTGGGTCAGGCGCGTCTCCGGCTTGCGGGGCGGACCGCCGAACAGCTCGTCGAAGGCCCCGTTCGTCATGGTCAGGCCCGCGCAGAAGTCGAAGTACTTCATATTGAGCCGAAGCGATCCGTCCTCCCTGAGGTCGATCAGCTGGTTCAGAATCTTTTCCGTGTAGCGCGGCTCTCCATACGGCGCCAGGCCCATGACCTTGTATTCCCCGGAGTTCACCTTGAACCCGGTGTAGTAGGTGAACGCAGAGTAAAGCAGCCCGAGGGAGTGCGGGAAATGCATCTCCTTCAACAGATGGATTTCCCCTCCGCGGCCGTAACCGTAGCTGCTGGCCGCCCATTCTCCAACGCCGTCTATGGTGAGGATAGCGGCGGATTCAAAGGGAGACGGAAAGAAGGCGCTGGCCGCATGGGATTCGTGGTGCTCGGTAAACAGGACCTTTCCCCGGTAGCCGCATTCTTCCGCGATTATCTCGCGCAGCCACAGCTTCTCGCGCAGCCACAGCGGCATGGACTTCAGGAACGACCGTATTCCGCGCGGCGAGTAATCCAGGTAGGTCTCGACCAGACGGCCGAACTTCTCCAGAGGCTTGTCATAGAACACCACATAATCGAGATTGTCGATGGAGATGCCGCCAAAGCTCAGGCAGAAGTTCACGGCGGCGGAAGGGAAGCGATGGTCGTGCTTCCTGCGCGTGAAGCGCTCCTCCTGGGCCGCGGCCACGACCGTCCCGTCGCTGACCAGGCATGCGGCGGAGTCGTGGTAGTAGGCCGATATGCCGAGTATGTTCATTCCTCCGTGTCCTCGCTTTCCCTATTTGGCGGCGGTGACGCCGGTCTTTGCAGCAACTTGCGCACGAGTGATTTGACCCGACGTCCCGCCATAACTGCGTGGAGCCACGCCAGCGCCACCAGGCTGGCCGGCCGCCGATCGAAGAGTCGTATGGTCACGTCTCGACGCGTCCGGCAGCCCCACTCGAATTTGTACGGTTCTTCGCCCCGAAGAAAATCGTAGTCCGAGCATCCGGCCCGAATGGCTTCGCGAATGGAGAGCCCGAGCACAACCTGCCCAACGCCCCCGCTGCGCCATGCCGGGTCCATTCCGCACTGGTAAAAGGAGAACGTCTTCCCCACGACAAACCCGTACAGCGCGGCCACAACCTCGCCTTTCACCCGCAACACCGCGAGCCTGGCCCGGCCGCAGCCGGCCAGGGCCTCCATGGCATCCATGTGAAAACAGTCGAGTTCGGGACTGACGAACGCGCTGTTGCGCCCGTGCTGAGCCGCGCGCATGCGGTGCAGTCGATTCAGCTCCGGGAACCCCGCCTCGATGGCTGAACCTTCCGACAGCATGAGGAACTCGGCCCCGTGATCGCGCTGGATCTTGCGAAAACGGCGTCGAAAGCTGGTGCGGCGGCCGGTGCTGATGCCTGCAAGATACTCGTCAAAGGAGTCCGCAAGCGATGTGTGAGGACAATTCGAGGCGTTCATCTGGCGCCGCAACATTCCGTGAAGTTCCAGCTGGTCCGCAAGGTATGTAACCGGCGCTCCGTTTGCGGCATCCTGGAACGCGATGTAGTCCCATCTTTTTCTTTCGCGGATCACCACTCGCGCGATCTCTTCCGCCGCCGCTTGCGCGTAGGCGGGCTCGGCCAGAATGCCAAGATGGTCCGAACCCACATGGGTGTCCGCCAGGAAGGAAAGGCGGCGCGCTCCCAGACCGTCGCGCATCGATCGGGACACGCGAAAGGGAGCCAGCGCTACAAGCCGTCCGTCCGAATTCCGCACCGTGACGAGGGCCGGGCGCGAGCCCTTGCCGAAGTGGTTCCACCAGGTTCCCATCCATTCGAACGAAAGAAAGGGATTCTCGGCGCCGGAGCGCTCAAACAGGTGGCGCCACTCCGCCTGCAGCAGCCGAAACTCCCTCGCGCTCGCGATCCACTCGGCATTGAGAGTTCCCCGCCCCGGCAACGAAACACGCGGGTTATCGACAAGCACACTCATTTTCGAATTCCTGGATATGTCCGTCCCCGGGGCTCTACCAGACAGAAGCCATCCGCCGAGCCGACGTCATGCACGCAACCCGACCTCCGCGGCGCGCCGACTCGTCGTAGATTTCCAGCGTTCGATCCGCAATCACGTCCCAGCTCAGGTATCGTTGCGCTCTTGCCAGCAGTCTCGCACCGAGCTCCCGCCTCGTGCGATCGTCGCTCAGGAGCCCGATGACGGACTCCGCGATTTGTTCGGGATTGTTCTCCTCAATCCAGACGCCGTTCTCGCCAAGATGGTCGGGCAGGCCCGCCCGCCTTGTTCCCACAACCGGTAACCGGCAGGCGGCGGCAAGCGAGGCGGGCAGACCGGCAAAACTTCCGGTGTAGGGCAATACACAAATCCGACTGCGCTGATAAAGCTCGATCGTATCTTCGGGCGCCAGTTGGTTGAGCCATACGATATGCCCGGCAATTCCGCATTCCCCGGCGAGCCTGTGCGCTTCCGCGGGCGCGGTCGGTCCGTAGTGTCCGTGGATTCTCAACGTCGGCGCGTTTGCACCCATCCGCTGGCGAACCATGGACATCGCCCGGAAAAGATCCTGGATGCCCTTGCCGTGCATCGGATTGTGCCCACCATAGAAAACGACGTCCGCATCCTGGCGATCCCGCGACGGAGGCGGGATGATCGTCCCATGCAGCACGATGTGAATCTTCTCCGGCCGAACCTTCAGCCGGATCAGGTTCTGTCTCATCTCCTCGCAATGCACTATGATGGCGTCGGCCTGGTCGTAGGCCGCGTTCATGTCGGGGGATTCGAGCTGGTCCGCGTCGAGTTCGTGAACGGTGACGATCCTGGCGGCATTGGAGGGCCGGTTTAACCAGCGGAACACCGCCTTCGATCCAAACGCGTTCAGGATCTGGTGGAAATGAACGACCTCGGCGTCTTTCGACAGATATGCATAGCGCCTCGCCCGAACGTCCAGCAACGCACTTCTCAATCCGTTGCGCAGCACCCGTTTCCATGGGGTCTTTGACCGAAAGGCTCCCGGAATCGGGAGGTCGAAGTAATCGCATTTTCGCGCCTGAAACTGCCTGCCCGTCTCGATCGGGTCCCCACAACCGCAGTTCGAGGCCACCCACTGGATCTCGCTGCCAGTCCTCTTTTCGATCGCGGTCTTTAACGAATCTGCATACCAGCCGAAGCTTGTCTTGAACGGGCAGCAGATCATCGCCACTTTCATGCTGGACCTCTCTCTGACGCATTGGGCAAGGAGGCGGCGTTGGATGAGCTTTTGCCGGGAGTCGATCTCCGAACCGCGATTTCAGGCGCGTGAAGAGCTTTTTGGACGGACCTTCCGCGAGGGCCGATGTGTGCAGCGCCAAGAAGGCCCCTGGCAGCGGACCTGAGCCTGACCTCGGCGACGTGCGCGGCGCGCAGACAACTTCCGTAAACGTTCTTGCGAAGAATGCAGAGCGTGCCGAGAGGCCGATACGAGGACGTCCACTTCCTCTTCCAGTCGTCCATCGTACCGAGGAATTCGAATTCCGCGAGGCCCCGGCCGGCGCAGTCCTGCAGGATCGCATTGACAATCAGGTGTCCAGGCGCGAATGCCGCAAGGCTTTCGTCGTACCCGCATTTCAACGCGTAGTACCGCTGACGATACGTGAGGCCGAGGTGCGCCGCGATCGGGTGGCCGTCGAGGTCCAGGAAGTACATGGATAGATATCCGAAGTTCGCGGCGGTCTTTAAGATTTCGGTATAGAAATCGCGAGTGTCACGTTGACTCTCGATCGCGGTGCCCGCGTCCCCTTTCCAGCCGGAAGCTTCGAGTGCGTAAAACGACTCGAGGTCGTTCTCCGTGGCCGCGGTGACGCGTCGAAGCGATATTTGCCCGGCCGCCGAAGCTTTGCGCGCCGCGGTACGAAAAGTGTGGCGGAAGTGGCGGCCGCAGCGCAGCAACCACCAATCGGGATCGCCGTCCCATCCGGTCAGAGGAATGAACGGATTCCGCAGGCCCTCCTGGCAAGTGGTCGCGAAACCATCGAATTCGGCGAGACGCTGCAGGCCGCGCAACATCCCGTCTTCCGGCAGGTGATCGAACTGAATGACGTCCCAGGCGCTCAATTCCTTGAGGGCCTCCCAGAGTGCGCGCACGGCGACTCTGCCGGTCTCATTAGTCGAGCAGGCTATATCGAAACGATAGGAATACAGGTTCACGGGAGCGCCAAGCCTGCGGGCGGGGAGCCCGGAGAACAGAACACGTCCCGTGACCAGGGGCAACAGTGAGACAAGCCTCCCGCCCGCTCGCACCGACAGAATCACGACGTTGCCCCTGGGCATGAAGTGCTTAAGATAAGCGCGGATCCACTCCGGGCGGCGGAACGGCTGTCCATCCGCGCACCCGTCGCACATTTCCCGCCATTCCGGCGACATACGGTCAATCAGCTCGATCCCCCCCTGGTCGGCCCGTACTCGAAGGTCGGTGACTCGGCCGGCCGCATCGGGCGCGCGCGAGTCGACTCCTTGCATCTGCAGCACTCGGACCGTTTGCGGTAACATATTGCCGTCCGCCTAAACCGCCGTCTCCGCCGGCATTGGAACTGCCTTCGACTCTCCGGTTGACAGACCACGCGCGGCCAGCAACCTGTCATACATCCCCGCGAGTTCCCGAATGTACCGCTCAGCGGAGAACTTCTGCTCGACGCGACGCCGGGCTTCCGAACCCATGGCGCGGGCGAGACCCGGATCGGCGAGCAATCCCAGAATCCGCTCCGCGGCTGCCTTTGGGTCGTCGCTGGGCACAAGATAGCCGCTCCTGCCGTTCTCGATTACCTCGCCGTTGCCGCCCACGTTGGTGGCGACGCAGGCGCGCTCGGAGGCCATGGCCTCCAGCAGCGCATTCGACATTCCCTCGCTCCGCGACAGAAGACAAAACACGTCGCAGAGTTTCAGGAGAGCCCACACTCGGTCCGATTCACCCAGAAAACGTATATGGCCGGACACGCCCAGCCGCTCTGCCAGGCGCTGCAACTCGTCGCCGTAGGCGCGGCCATGAACGGCGCCGGCAATGAGCAGGCGGACACCGGGATAAACGCGCGCCACGCGAGCCACCGTCCGGATCAATACGTCGATCCCCTTGACCGGCCGCGGATTGGCAACGGTGAGAATCACCGGACCGGCTCCGTCGAGGCCGAGGGATGCCCGGAGCTCGTCGGCGCCGTTCGCCGCACCGATTCTCTCGACTTCGATGCCCGTTGGAATGGTTACCACTTTCCGCGGCGGAATCCCATCCACCCGGATGCAGTAGTCCCGAACCGCATCGGATACGGTATCCACGTGATCGAACAGCGGGTTTAGCAGCCGATAGCCTATCCTGTGTTTGCGCGAGCGGAGAATCCCCAGATCCCGGCGGCTCGAGATGGCGATTGGACAGCCGCTCAGCTTGGCGACCGGCGCGCCCCAGAGGTCGGCGGTCTGGAAGAACGTGTGGACGATGTCCACTTTCTCCGAACGGATGAAGTCGCGCAACTGACGCGCGGTGCGAAGCGCCTGCAGGTTGAACGCCCCGTTCAGGGGGAATTCCACCACCGGACGCGGAAACCCATCGAGCAGCGGCAAACCCCGATGCAGCCGGAACGTTCCCACCGAACACCGATATCGGTCCGGTGGCAGCAGTCTGGCCGCACGGAGCACGGCGTTCTCGGCCCCTCCGAGCCCCCAGAGGATATCGATCAGATACAGAATGTGCGGGCGGCGTGAGTCGATCATCGTCTATTGCCGGAAAACTCCAAGGACAGCGGGATCCAAAACGGTCCTCAGCAGATGGGAAACCGGCGACCGATCCGAGATTCGCAACATATCGGCAAACGGACCGCTGCTTTCCCGCAGCCGTTGCACCGCGTCCCGACATTTGTCGCAGGCGCCACCATCATCATGAGGATGTGCGATCAGACGGGCGATCTCCAGCAGACCCCGCTGCCATGCGCTGCCCACGATCTGGCAGCGCAGAAGCTTCGCCGCCTGTTTGCAGGAGATGTGAGAGGGCGCGTAGCTGCGACCGGCCACGCGAAACATCTCCAGATCGGGGGCCGAATCGCCGACCGCCAGCGTCTCGGTGGTCCTCCTCCTGCCCGACAGGTCCAGCAGCGCGCCGAGGCCGATTCCCTTGTTCGTTTCCGCGGCCACGATGGAGCTGTCGGTAAAGGTCTGATGCAATTCCAGCCGGTCGCTCTTGAGGATGGACATCAGGTTGCCGATGATCATTTCGGGAAGAGCGACTCTGACGCCGTTTTTGTAAATGAAGGCGCGGATCGAGTACTCGTAATCGTCGTTGAGGAACACACCCGGGATCTCCCGCAGCGCCGCGCGCAGATCTTCGATCTGCCTCAGCGACTCCTCGGACACCAGCAGGCGCTCGCTTCCAGCGATGGCGTCCCACACCGCGCTTCCATATTCGGCGACGCCGCCGACGCACCCGTAGGCGGCGCAGTACTCCCTGGTTTGCCGGAGCGAGCGCGCGGTGTTGAGCGCGATGGGAAAGCCGTGCGCGTGGAACAGCGACAACGCCTCGATGCCGGCGGCCGTGGTCGAGGGGAAGCCGAAGATCTGTTTGTCGATCACCCCATCGACGTCCAGCACGACCAGCGGCGAGCGCCACTCCAGAACCGCCGGCTGAGCACAAAGGCCGGCGCAATATCGGGTGGTGTGTTCGGTGAGAAAATCAAAGGCCTGAATATACTGGCGGTTCGATTCCCCGTGCCGCGCGTGCAGTCGCGGATCCCGCAGATTGTCGAAGGCGCGCGCCATGCTCCACGTTCCCGCAAGAAGCTTGTAAAGGAAGAGCCGCTTTTCGATATTGCGGTCGCCGGACGATTCCAGGTATCTCTTCAGGAGGTGCTGTTCCTGAGCCGGTGAAAGATCCCAGCGCAGGATCAGGTCGGCCAGATCGTAGGCGGGATCGCTGACGTTCAGCTCGGTCTTGCCCTGTCCGTGGTGCTCGAAATCGCTCTTCAGGAGCGCGGACCCGCAACGAAGCCACTCGACAGGCCGCATCCGGCCGTCGATCAGGCTGGGGACGGGACAGGGTTCGGCCCGCAGCGCATCGAGAACCCGTTTGTGGCGGAGGAAGGCCACCGGTTTCCACCCGTAGGCATTACGGAGGATACCCGCCAGCTCGTCGAGGCCCTTGTGTTCCCCCTGCAGGACCAAGTCCGGGGCGGGGTCCGCGGTCAGGGGAAGATGACGGACGCGCGCCGCGACGTAGTCGGTCGCGGCGGCGATCTCGGCTTCGGTGGGCGTCTCCGCGTGGGCGCCCGGCTGTGCCTGCACCCACTCGCTGAACAGGACTCCGTCGCGCAGGCCCAGTACCGGCGGAACGCGGCCTTCCAGCCGGCGCGCCGCGAGGAACGAATGGTAGCCAAACCATCCCCAGCCGACGCTCTTGGCCACGACGAAGCGGGTCTCGGGGAGACCCTGGGCGGTGCGCAGGCGCACCTCATACACACGCTTGAGACGGCTGTGGAACTTGAGGTCGGAAAGCGAGTCGACGAGCGCATTCCGCTCCCCGTCCTCGACCACCGACTCAAGCGCCATCCCATTGTGTTCGAAGTACGGACCCAGGGTCTGCTCGATACTCCCGTGGGTGAGCATCTGCCGCTTGTGCCACTCGTCCGGCTCCAGCGTGATCAGATTAATCTCGGCAAACACCGCCGCGTTGGCTCCGCTGTCCCAGTCCCTGCGGCTGGCGTGGATGGGGAATGCAGCCGTGATATTTTCCCGAGCGACCCCGTTCTGGCGCAGGATGCTCATGGTCATCAACATGGTGCTGCCGCTGAATATCGGCTCATCGATCACCACGACCGAGCCCGACAGTTGGGCGATCTTCTGGATCTTTCGGCGCTCGCGCGCGCTCATTCCTTTCTTGGGCCGAATAGTGACCGAATCGACATGCGCGCAACCGGCGGCCCGCAGGACCGCCCCGAACAGAGGCGCGAAATAAGAACCCGCGGTGCGGCAGCCCAGGACGAGCACGGGCCGCCACCGGTCCGCGTACTGACCGACGAACTTCAAGGCGAGCGCCACCACGTCGTAGTGGGCCATATCCTGCGAGCGATAGGCTGCCGGAATGCGGCATCGGCGGTTCAGGAGCTCGCGAGGCAGTCCGATGTCCAGCAGCGGCAGAAGACCCGTTGCCGGTCCCACGGTGTTTGCGCTGTCTCCGGCCACGGCGGAAATCCAGTTCTCCACGTAATCCTGCAGGGCGTCCTCCCAGTTCTGCCGCCATCGGCGAAACCGGCGCAAGCGGAAAGCGCGGAGCCTGGTTGCGCTCTTCAGGGCAGCCTCCACGGGTCGCACCACCAGTTTTGCGGCAGACAGCGTTCCGGTCACTTTGGAGAAATTGTAAGAGGGGCCCAGAAGCCAGTCGTCCACGGTATCGGAGATCGCGCACGCCAGCATGTATATGTTGACCATCACCTCCGCGGCGCGCCAGTCGGCGGGCACCTGGAGCAATCTCGCCACCTCGCTTCGCAATTCGCGGATGACTTCTTCGACGCGAGGGGTGGCATTGAGGGACCAGCCGTAATGTGAATAAAACTCGCACTCTTCGGGAAGGAGCTTGATCGCCGATTCCGAGGAGCAGGGAGGTGTTTGATCGGCTATTGCAAGGTTTCCCGTTCTTGCCGGCGGGACGGCAAGTCCCAGACCTCGCCAGCTAACGTTCGTCTTCATACTCCCGGATTGCGTGCTCATAGATTGTCCCTGATTGTCCCGAGGTTCTCGGGGGTGTGCCGCGGTCTATCGCCTGAGTTTCCTGTTTTCGGTTCGGGCGCCAGCAGGGGCGAGAGCCCCGGTGTGGCCCAGGTCACGTAAGCGACTTGATGCAAAGTACGTGGCGTCTTATGGATGCGTACGGCCGACCGGCCACCGACTTAAGCATCTTCTTGAACTGCCAGCATTGTGCCTGTCGCCAGCGCGGCCACAGCTTTCCCGCGGCGACAGCGCCGGAAAACCCCGGATGTGTTTTGCGGTGAACTGAGTAGCGCCCCAGAACCAGGGTTCCGTCGACAATGTCGACGTCGGGGGTCGGCTCTGAATTGAACAGGATCTCGATACCCGCCGCAGCGGCCGCTTCCGCCACCCGCCGAGAGTAGAAGCCATTCGCAACCGAGGCCACCGTAACCGGCTCGCCAAGAATGTCGCTCAGCGCCGCACAGCTCTCCGACCACTCCCAGAGCATATCCGCCCACTCGAGTTCGGACATTCGCCGCGGATGGGAATGGGTGTGGCTGCCAATCACGTGACCGCGCGCGTGAAGGCTGCGGATCTGCTCGACGTCGAGGAATCCGGGCCGCCCGATCCACTTGGTGACCACGAAGAAGTGCCCTCTCCAACCATGCCGCTCCAGTTCTTCGGCGGCGATCAGATAGGCGGTTTCCGCCCCGTCGTCGAATGTCAGCAGAACGGGTACGGGACTGATGCAGTGTTGAGGCCTTCCGAGCGTGCGGACGCGCTGCGCCGCACCCCGATCGATAATGGACTGCAAGTGTGCCTGAAACGCCGGCCGGCCCAGCCGGTACACATTAGCCGCGCCTCGAGGGTCCTGGCGGTGCGCCAGCCAGTCTTCTCCAATGTCGTGATAGGCGATAGACAAAACTCTCATGGTTGCCTCTGCAAGCCGCCTTGCGAATCACCGAAAGGCGCCAATGCCGTTTCCAGCCTCTCCCGCGCGATCGGCGCCACTCTTGTCATGAACGGGGCTCGCGCCGGCTCCCCGGGCCGGGCTCCCCGCAGCAAGGTGAAAATCCCGTCCGGACAGGTTCACAAACAAAGGGTCGGCAAATCGGGAGCCGGTGAGTCCCGGGAAATCGGGAGGGGGCCGGTGGCCAAAAACAACGTTGCCGGAGCCGTATATACCCTCGCAGCGGCCATTATCCCGGCAGGTTCCTCTCGCTTCGAAGGCGATAAAATAGGGAACGCCCGGGGCCTGATAGAGTATATTGTTGCGGACACGGATTCGGAGCGCCGGATTGTGGCCGCCGTTGCTGATGGCGGCATTGGCATCGCCAAACGGCGGATGACTGAAATTCCCGCAATTGTACAGCGTATTGTTGAATATATCTACCGCCCCGCCACCCGGACTGCCATTATTGGTATACCCGGCAACATAAATGCACGACCAGTTCCCGGAATGGTCTGGATTGTCGGGGCCCTTTCCGGCATCGTATATAACGTTGTTGTAGACCTCGACCTTCCCCCGCGATGGATCGACCGTCGCCAGGACAATGCCATCGCATTGAGTGTCGTGGATCTCGTTGTCGTGAATCGCGATGTCGAACTGGTTGTAGCCCGACTTCGGATCCCCTTCCTGGCGAGTCGAGTGAAACTGAATGCCGCGGCAACCATGAACGTTGTCAATGACATTCCAGCCGACGTCAATGTGATTGCTGTCGGTGGAAAAGTAGACGGCGTGGTACATCGCCGACGCCCCCGTCCAACCGGTATCGTGAACGTGATTGCCGAGAAAGGCCACGCCGGACGCATATGCGGTTTCGACGCAGGCCGCGCTGCCATCGCCCTGCGGACACGATATATCGTTGCCCACGATTCTCCAGTTCGTAATGTGCTCCGCCCCCACGGCCAATCCTCGGCCACGTAACCGGAGGCCCGCGAACACCCACGCACCAACCGGAACTCCGTCCAGGGGAGCGGCGCGGATCCCAAAATCCGGCCCGCTGGCGCCGCCAATCGCGGCAACCGCATTCGGATAGGCGACGACGGCTCGAGGCAAATCCGATGCGGGCTCTCCGCGAATGAGCACGGAAGTCCTCCAACCGGAACCGTTGTCGCCAGTCTGTTCCGTCCCATTCATCGCGTAGGTGATGTCGCCGGGCCGCATCGCCCCGCAAGCCTTCACCAGGGTGCGCCACGGAGAGTGGAACGTGCCCGGACCGAAATCGTGCCCGTTGACCGCCACGAAGTGAATGCCGCCCGGCCGAACCGTGAAGGGAACGCCGTTGGATGAACCGGCCGCCGTCCTCACGACAATGGATCCGGTGGCCGATGCCCGGCCCAGTTGAACCGTAATCCGCTCGTCCGTCCAGAGCGCGTAACCCGCTACCGAGCCCCCACCCACGGTGACATTGGAGTCGCCTTGAGCCGTTCCGAAGTTCTTCCCGTAAATGGTGACAAAGGCGCCGCCGTTGTCCTGACCGCCGGTGTTCGGCCCGCTCTCGAGGTCCGAGAAAAAGATCGCCGGCGCGGTCGCGCGTAACGGGGCGCAGACCCCAACAAGCAGTGCGGCCAGCCAGGGGTATGCCGTACACCTCAGTCGAGGAGGTTTATGATTGTTGCGCATCATCGCCCTGCAAGCCGACGGCAGCCGTCGCGTATTCCCGCCCGGGTCCGCGTATCCAGAGCCGAAAGCACGGCCACATATAACAACACCGCGAGCGTCGATCGCACCGCCAGGCTGGGAAGCGTCCAACCGATTTGCACCACCGACGTGGCCGCCCATGCCACAGTGCCCGCAATCGCGCACTTGCCGAGCACGCGAAAATCGAAATCCAGGGGAAGAACGCGGAACGACGCCCTGGTCACCAGAAGGACGCAGAAGACGTAGCTGAGCAAAGTAGCCAATGCCGCCGCCAGCAGACCCATCCGCGGCAACAGCAGGCAGTTCAACGCCACGTTGAACACCGCGGCCAGCGCTACCAACCGGGCCAGCACGAGGGTCTTCTTCTCCAGCATCAGCCCGGCGCTCAGGAAGCCCTGGCTGGTGTGGACCAGCAAGCCGGCGACGATCATCGGCATCAGACGGTCGGCGCCAAGATACTTGGCCGAGGCCAGCAAGGTAACGGCGTCGCGCGCCGTGGCCCCGGTTAGCGCAATCAGACCGATGGACACGATGGCGTACACTCGCAGACCCCGGCTCAGGAACTGCCCGGTGGCATCGCGGCCCCGCGTATTCCACAGAGAAACAAAGATCGGCGTGAGCGCCAGATGCAACGGCGAGAGAAGCAGGTCGTTCAGGTAATTCGACAGGCCATACGCCGCCGAGTAATAGCCGAGAGCGTTTCCGCCCAGGTAGTATCGCACCAGGATGCGGTCGCCGGCATCGAGGACAATGCCGCTGAACTCGTATACGATCAATGGCAGCCCGAAGGCGAGAGCGGCGCGAAACAGGGTCGAATCGAATCCGGAGAATCCCAGCAGATCGCGGCGGACGAGGGCCACGGAGAAGATCGCCGCCACGGCGATCTGCACTACCGCAGTCCCGGAAAAATACGTTTGCGCGGAACGTCCCAGCAACGGCAACAAACAGCAGATGACGCCGATTGTCACCGCCTTCATGATCGTCGTTGCGACGCTGTACAGTTTGGTCCTCTCCTCGACGCGGAGGAACGACCAGAGGATGGACTGTATCGCCTGCGCAAAAGTAAGGACGGCGGCAAGTACGAAGAGCCAGCCGAACGACCACTGCGGCATAAACCGGGACAGGATTGCCGAGGCGCCGAGAAACAGGGTAACCGTCACCCCCGCCGTCAGGGCTACGCCCAGATACAGCGTGGAATAATAGCGCCGTCTGCCGGCGGAATCGGTATCGTCGTAGAATCGCAGCGCCGACTGTTGTTGCCCCAGTTTGGCCAGCGCCGCCAGCAGCAGGACGATCTTGGAGATCAGGTCGATGGAGCCATACTCGGAGACCGTGAAAACCCGGGTGAAGATGGGAAAGGATACGAAGCCCAGCAACAGACTGGCGACGAGGCCAATCAGATAATGAGAGGAATGCTGGAGGAGCTTCCGGCAGTGCGCTGCCACGACGGCAGCGTCGGTGAGCGGCGCCTCGTCCTGCGGATTGCCAGCGTCCGCCGCCGGCGAACCGGCTTCCCGCTCGCCCGCCGCCGACCCCTCCAGACGCGCGGCCGCCAGGCCCTCGCTGGTTCCCGGCGGCGTTTCCGAACACTCCTTTAGCGGCATTGTCGTCGACATGCAACTCCGAACTGAAATATTGGCGCGCCCGCAGGCGGCGTTACAAGGCGGAGCGGAAAGGTCACGCTTTCTGCGCGAGGGCGGCCATCACCTGAGCGCCGACCACATCTTTCTGCTCCGGGCTGCCGTGCTTCTTCAGAAACTGAACATTGCTGTACAACGGGTTGCGGTAGTCGCGGATCCGGCCAGAGGCGAAGGCATCCCGGATCTCGGCGATTCCATCGCGCAACGTCTTCGTGCAGGAGAAGCCCAGATCGCGGCGAATCTTATCGAAGGACACGCGATAAGTGCGGCGGTCGGAGTTTTCGACGTGCTCCACCTTCGTGCGTGGGAAAAACCCGACGATGGCGTCCGCTACGTCGGTGAGCGTATGGTTCAGGCTGCTGTCGCCCACATTGTAGATCTGGCCTCCGACGACGTCCGTTGGCGCCTGGACGGTGCGCAGGATCGCTTCCGCGGCGTCGGCAACGTGGAGGAAAGGCCGCCATTGTTCCCCGTTATAGATGGTGACCACGCCTTCCTGAATGGCTTTCGCGGTGAGCAGGTTCACCACCAGGTCGAAGCGCGGGCGCGGGGAAAGTCCGAAGATCGTGGCGAAGCGAAGAACGACGGGATGGAATTCCCTGGTGGCGGCATTGAGCAACTCGTGTTCGGAGTCGACTTTTGTGTCCGCGTAGAGAGAGATCGGCCGGACTTCGGATTCCTCGTCCATGACCTCCTGGGAAGCGCCATATACGCTGCAGCTCGACGCGAAGATGAACCGCTCCACGCGCCTTCCCTTGGCGATCTCGATCATCATGCGCGTGGCGGCGTAGTTGATTTCCCGGGCGGTCTTGTGATCCTGGTCGCAGGCGGGGTCGCCGACGATAGCGGCCAGGTCGACCACAACCCGCGCGCCGGCCATCGCCGCCACCACGTCTTTGATGTTGCGGCAATCGCCTTTGAGGAATTCGAGACGCGGGTGCTTGCGCACGTCCGCAATGGCCGAGTCGCCGTACACGAGGCTGTCCAGCACACGTACCCGATGCCCCTGCTTCAGCAGCTTGCGCACGAGAATGGACCCGATGTACCCGGCGCCGCCGACCACCAGAACCCGATCGCCGGCGAGCGCCTCGGGCGGTACGCTGCGAATGTCCTGGACGAAGAAGTGATGCTTCAGCCAGCGCACGCCCACGGTGCCGGCCATCACCAGAAAGGTGAAGACGGCGATCACGGTGATGGTGCGGCCGTCGACGCGCGAGAGCGGCATGAAGGCAGCCACCAGCAGTCCGGCCCCTCCGGCTCCTGAACAGAGAGCGGCGCGCCGAAGCCTGGTCGCCAGGCTGTAGCTGCGCCGGATGGAGTAAAGTCCGGCCGCTGAGTACAATACCGGTAACAAGAACGATATAGGCAGGAATGTGCCCACGTAGTAGCCTCGCAATCCTGCGAGAACCCCGCGAATGGCCTCTTCCGACGCGCTGGGGGCTTGGATCGCGACGATCACGAGCGCCGCCACCATCGCGATATGCACGATCGCGAAGTCGGCCGCTGCGCGCAGTGCGGCGTTGAGGAGATCCGAAATCACACGCTGGTTTCTCATGGTTCCACCTGAGGACGATCTAGAATTCTGCAAACGTGCGCGAGCCGGCTCCAGCCGCCGCGGTTTGAGCCGCCAGGCGTACTGGCGAGGCTCTGCGGAATTTCCGCGCGATTTCGACGGCCGCCCGCGCGGCGTACTCCGCCTGCGCGTCGGTCATGGCCGGGTACAGAGGCATGGAGATCAGACGTGGATAGAGTTCCAGCGCCCGGGGACACTGGTTCTCGGCCAGACTCGCATGCGCGGCGAAGAAAGGATGCAACGGGACGGGAATGAAATGCACACTGGTGCCCACTCCCCGCTCTTTCAGCGCAAGGATGAACGCCGCCCGGTCGATGGTGAGCTTCTCCAGGTTAAGTCGAAGCGGGTACAGGTGCCACGCGTGGCGCGAGTCGCTCCTGGTTGGAGGAATCTCGAATTCCTCCGCGCCGCCCAGCAACTGGTTATAGATCTCCGCCAGGCGCTCCCGGCGTTCGATGAAGCCTTCCAGCTTGCGAAGCTGGTGCAAGCCGATCGCGGACTGAATATCGCTGAGATTGTATTTGAACCCCGAGGCCAGCACTTCGTAGTACCAGTTCCCGCGATCTGAGTAACGATTCCATGCCGATTTGCTGATCCCGTGCAGACAAAGCACCTTCATCGCGCTGGCAAGGGATTCGTCGTGGGTGGTGACCATGCCCCCCTCGCCGGTGGTCATATTCTTGCCCGCGTAAAAACTGAATGCGCACGCCGCGCTGCGTTCGCCGCCGGTGGGGTCACCCGCTCCAATGGGGTAACCGCAATAGCGCGCACCCACCGCGTGGGCGCAGTCCTCAATCACCTGAAGCCGGCGCCGGCGCGCCAGCGCCCAGATCGCTTTCATGTCGCAGGGCAGGCCCGCCAGGTGGACCGGCACAATGGCCCGGGTGCGCTCGGTAATTCGGGCCTCCACGGAAGCCGGATCGATGTTCCCATCGGGCTGCACGTCCGCCAGCACCGGGCGGGCGCCGGTGTGAATGATCGTGTTGACCGTGGCGCAGAAAGTCAGCGGCGTGGTGATCACTTCGTCGCCGGACCGGACACCGAGGGCAGTCAGCGCGAGGTGCAGGCCGGAAGTGCAGGAGTTAACCGCTTGCGCATAAGGCGCGCCGACGTATTGCGAAAACTCCTGCTCGAGCTGAGCCGTGCGAGGACCGGTGGTGAGCCACCCCGATTTCAAAGTGGCAACGACTTCCGCGATCTCCTCCTCGCCAATGCTCGGCCGATGATAAGGCACCTGTAGTAGCGGTTCCATTCTGCTCCTTATTTGTCTGTGAGAACGATCTCGGTCTTAACCGCGCAGGAACGCCCGCAGGACGAGGCCGGCGGTCGCAAGCACGATCTGCGCATCGCTTGCCGGGGACCGGACCGCGAGATAATCCAGGTCCATCTGAAGCTTCGGCTCCATCATGTTGCGGACGTAATACTGATGTGAATCCACTCCTTCGGGGATCGTCTCGGATTCGTCGGGAGACTGAATCTGAACACGGCCGGTAATGCCGGGCTTGACGTCCAGAACCGCGCGTTGCCGCGCATCATAGAGCTCCACGATCTCCGGGGATTCCGGCCGCGGTCCCACCAATGTCATGTCGCCCATGAGAAGGTTTATGAACTGGGGCAATTCGTCCAGTTTGGTGCGGCGGAGGAGACGGCCGACCGGAGTGACGCGCGGGTCGTCGCGGCCCGTGATCGGACCGAATCTGGCGGCGTCCTTCACCATGGTCCGGAACTTCCACATGCGGAACTTCCTGCCATGAAGGCCCGCTCGCCAGCCCCCATAGAGAGGATTGCCGGGCGAGGAGGCCACGATGATCGCCGCGACCACGGCCAATAACGGCGATAATATCCCGAGGATCAGCAGGGCCACGGCGATGTCGACGATTCTCCGCATGTGGATGTGATTACCGCGAGAGTTCGGTGAAGGCCCCGCCGACGGCCGCGGACGAAAACGGCGAGCCCGGCAGAAGCCAGCGGAGTCCACTCAGAAATCCAAGCCCGTAGGAGACATGGAACGTGGCAAACACCACCGGCAGATACGAAAACGCCGCCCACCCGGCACGCCGCGCCGTAATCAGCGAAGCAACGACCAGCAGCCCGGCATACAGGCTGGCGAGAACGAGCCAGAGGCTTGCAAAGATCTGCGCATACCGTCCCGCGCCCGTTAATGAGCCGACGATCGCCGCGCCAATAAGGGCGGCATTCGTCAGGATGAAGGTTATCGGAACCAGGTGACGCCAGGAACCGGGAATCCGGTGTTTACGAATGACCGCGACTTTCCAGAACCCATACTGGAAGTACTGCCGGAACAGGCTCCGGAGCTCCGGGCGCGGCGAGTACCAGGATCGGATGGCCGGGTTTTGCCAGATGCGGCCGCCCGAACGCAACAATCGGAGGTTTAGCTCGTCGTCCTGGTTCCGCACCAGTGCCTCGTCGAAGAGTCCCAGCCGCTCCAGTGTCTCCTTACGCCAGCACCCGTAAGTCACCGTGTCCACCCAGCCTTCGAAACCCTCGTCGTGAAACCGGGCGCCACCGGTTGAAAACGGAGAGTGATACGCGGCGGCGATCGCCCTTGCCAGGGTGCCTTCCGCGCGAGTTCGCGCCGGCCCGCCAACATTGTCGGCGCCCGCGCTTTCCAGCGTCTCCAGGCAGAGGCGGCAGTAATCCGGCGCATAGGATGTGTGCGCGTCCATGCGCATGATGATGGAGCCGCGAGCCGCGCGAATGCCGGCGTTCAGACCCGGTGAAACAAAGCGCGCCGGGTTGTCGATCATGCGCACTTCGGGGTACCGCGCGCAGTACGAAGCCAGCACTTCGCGCGTACCGTCGTCGCTCATGCCGTCCGCGACAATCGCTTCCCAACTCACCCCATCCAGATCCTGCTGCAGCAGCGAATCGAGCAGGGTTGCAATGTGGGCTTTCTCATTGCGGCACGGAATGACGATTGAGAGAACCGGAGTCTCCGCCAGCGGTTTCATTGATGCACCGGCCATAGCGCCCGTCGGCCTGCGCCTCGCAAATCACGGTCGGCCAGCACGCGGCGGTACAGTTCGAGATATTCCTCGGCAACGGTCTTCGATGAATAATACTCGGCCACGCGCGCCCCACCCCGGCGGCCGAGTTGCGTCGCCCATTCGGGATCGCGCAGGAGCCGGAGAATCGCCTCGGCCAGACCGCTCACGTCGCCGGGAGCCACGAGCAGCCCGTTTTGCTCGTGCGTCATCACATCCGGCATGGCTCCAACCCGGGTGGCGACCACTGGCCTCTCGGCCGCCATCGCTTCAAGCACGGACATCGGCATATTCTCAACCAGCGACGGCAGAACCACCAGGTCCAGAGAGGCGTACACGCCCGGCATATCCCCGCGGACACCCACAAACGAGACGCGCTCCGAGATGCCCAGTCGCTTGGCCAGCGATTGCCAGTCCGCCCGGGCGGGGCCATCTCCAACAAACACGAAAGCAGCGTCGGGAAACTCGAGGAGCGTACGCTGGGCCGAGTGCAGGAGGACCGCACCGCCCTTTTCGGGCACCATGCGTCCAACGAAACCAACCATCCGGCGGCCCGGCGCAACCGTCTTGTCCCGAAGCGTGGGGGCCGCGCCGCGAAAGCGCTGGATATCGACCAGATTCCGGATCCTCGTCAGCCGGTCTTCCCGCAAGCCCGAGTTTCTCAGTATATTCGCCACTGCCTCGGAGGCCGTTGTCACGCGGTCGAACCCGCGCACCACCAGCCGGTCGAGCGCGGCATAGAGGCGCATGCTCGTCTTCGGGTCAGGCCAGTTGTGGCAGGTAGCCAGCAGTCCCACGCGACGGTTCCGCGCCGCGGCCCATCCGTACACGTCCGCCTTATACCCGTGCGTGTGCAGTATGTCCGCCTGGAGTTCGGCCAGCAGCCCGCGCAACTTTCGCAGGCAACGCACATCCCAGCGGCCGTGACACGGCACCAGCACAACGGGCAGTCCACGGCGCCGGGCTTGATCGGCGACCTCGCGTTGACCCGAATGGCCGTGGTCGAAGACGGCCACGGTGCACTGGCAATCCATGTCGCGGAGCGCCTCCGACAGCGTCACCAGCATGCTTTCCGCGCCGTAGTATCCGCCGCTGCTAATGAGCTGAAGAACGTTCAGACCAGCTGCTCCTTTCCGGTCGGCGGACGCTGCCCGCGTTGTGCGATCTCGATGCCCTCCAGGCCTTCCAGAAGATCATGTAGTCGCTCATGAGCGGTGAGAAGCCACCCGCTGGACCGGTCAGTTTCCACTCGCTGACGTTGACCCGAGGAATGGCCAGCCGGTCGGTCCCGGCGAACCAGGCGCCCAGGCTGGTCGTAAAGGCGAGCCGAAAGCCTTCCTCGGCCACGATGCGCCGGGATTCCGCCGAGCAGTCCCCGTTCGGGTAAGCCAGCACATCGCAACATTCATTCATTTCCCGCTCGATTGCCGCCCTGGAGACGCGAAGTTCCCGCCTCGCCGTCTGGCCCGTCAACGTAGTGAGGATCTCATGCGACCAGGTGTGCGAGCCAAAGCCGATGCCGCCGTGGCGCATCGCACGGGCGCGTTCCCAGCAGATCGTACTGTCGCCGTCCCATGGCTCCACGGCCGCATTCCGCCGCCCCGCTCGTCTGGCCAGCCTCGCTATCACCGCGTCTCTTCGCTGGGGTTCGTACCGCTTCAACTTCTCTATGGCCACCTCGGCGCGCATCCCCGAGGCGTGTGTTCGTGAATCTCGCAGCATAGCCAGGACTCTCTCCGGCCAAAAAGGGGCGTGCGCGCTCATCAATCCGGGACAGATAAAGAGAGTCGCGGGAACCCCGTGCGCCCGGAGGATCGGCATTGCCGTCGAATAGTTGTCCTGCCACCCGTCGTCGAACGTGACGGCTACACGGAGCCTTCCGTTCGCCGGTGTCCTCGCATGCCCATGGCGCACGTCAATTACTTCGTTGTGCCTCACAAGCCACGTCACGAACCGCTCAAACGTGCCCCGGCGGACAACAATGTACGGCAGGCTGTGCGTCCGGCGCAGGGCATCGTCGTCGAGGACTCGATGCAGCATCACCACGACCACCGCGCCGCCCCGCCGCAATTGCCTCTTTGCCCACCACAAACAGCCGGTTGTTCGGAGCACGCCAGCCCATAGCCACCGCAGTGATGCGCGGCTAATCCACTGGCTCAACTGTCTCCCGTCCTTTCGGCGTACGATGACGGTGGTTCTCGTAGTAGTAGTAGTCCGAATCGTGGCGTCGCCACATGAACCAGTCCTTCGCCGAATTGAGTACCACTCCGGTCAGCTTTTTCCGGACTTTCTCCAGCGTCTCCTGGCAAGCTTTCCGGGCCGTATGGTCCTGCCGCAAAACGAGCACGACGCTGTCGGCCTCAGCCGACAGCAAATCGAAGTCGGCTATTCCCAGGGCTGGAGGACAGTCCACAATGACACGCTGGAAACTCTCCCGGAGCCGGGCGCTTAGTTTGCGCCACGCCGGAGAATCGAGCACATCGGCGGGATTGGAGGAGTGCACCTGGCCGGCGGGCAGAATGTAGAGATTCGGAAACTGCTCGACGGAGAACACGGCGTCCTCGAGGTCGCAATCGCCGGACAGTACTTCGCCGAGCCCTGGCGATTGCGCCACGCGCAGCATGGCATGGACATAGGGCGCCCTTAAATCGCCGTCCAGCAGCAGGACCTTCTCTTCGCTCTTCAGCGCGAACGCCACCGCCAGGTTAATGGAGGTGAGCGTCTTGCCGTCCCTGATGCCGGGACTGGAGATGGCGACGAAAGAGGACCCCTTGCCGCGTTGAACCAGTCGGGTGCGGATGAGCCGGTACTGCTCCCGGGCCCGCGGGTCGCCCCCATCGCGCGACAACAACAGAGTGGCGACCCATGGATGCACCGCTTTCGTCACGACCCCCGGCATGGTGGCGGGCGCCAGTGACGCGCCCTCTCCGGCGCCTTCCGCCAGCGCCGGTGAAGCCGGCCCCCGGGGCACGGCCCGCGCCGGGGCCGGCTCGGCCGCAGGGGCCACGGAATGCGCACTCAGCGCCGGCTTGCGCTGGTTTTCGAAGGGGTCCACGCGCAACGGCGGCATCGGCTGCGCATGATTCGTCGCCAGCGGCAATTCGGAGCTCATCAGATCCGCTTCCTGCTGCGGCTCGCCATCCGGCGCAGCTTTGAGAAGCTCGAGAATATCTCCGGGGTCGGTCCCTTCCGCGATTTTCAATGCATTGCTGATCTTACCCATGATTTTTCCTTCTAATCGGTTGCGATCGCCGCCTGACGGGGTCTCCCGTCGTGGCGCCCGGTGAACCATCTTGTCAGGAACGACGGTCTGGCCAGACGTTCCAGGGTTGGCAGTATGGTATCTTCGCCGCGTGGCGGCATCGGTTCCACGGCTTTCACCGGTGGCGCCGGCGCCGGCGCCGACGCTGAAAACCCAATGTCCAGATCCTTGCAACTCTGGCGGACATGTCCGGCCTGCACGGTGGAGGATTGCTCGCTGAATGCCGCCAGAAGCGAGTTGTCGCAGATTACGTTGATCAGACGCGGGATTCCCGTTGAGTTCTGGACGATGAGGTCCATGGCCGCTTCGGAAAACGGCGGATACTGGCCGCCGCCGGCGCAGGCCCAGCGATGCTGAATGTAATGGGGCACCTCCGCGGCGGTCAGTGGCTTTAGTGAAAGCCGCAAGGCGACCCGCTGCTTCAGTTGCAGCCATTCGGGCCGGTTCAACAGCGCCGACAGCTCGTTCTGTCCGATGAGCAGAATCTGCAGCAGCTTCTGCGCCTGAAACTCGATATTGCCGAGCAGGCGCGTTTCCTCGAGCGCCTCCGGACTCAGTTTGTGCGCCTCGTCTATGGCCAGCGTCGGGATGATGCGCTGCTCGCGCGCTTCGGCCAGGCGTTTGGTGAGCTGCAGAAGACGTTGAGGCTTGCTGGGCGGAACATCCTCCACGTCAAAGCAGCGGAGAATCGCTTCCAGGAACTCCGCTCCGGTCAGCATTGGATTGTAGATCGTACGAAGCCACACCCGATTCCTGGGCAAGCGGTCGATGGCCCTCTCCAGAATCGTGGTCTTGCCGGTGCCGGCATCGCCCAACAAGACCATCAGTCCTTTGCGCGACATTAAACCGTAGCACACTCCGGCCATGGCCTCCTCGTGCACGGCCGACAGAAAAAGCATCGTGTGATCCGACGCGGTGCTGAAGGGATCCTTCTTCAACCCAAAGAATTCCAGATACATTGTTTCTCCGCTTGCCTGCGCAGTTGATTTATTGCAGTCTGCCGGGAACCCAAACCCAGGCCAGCCGTACGGCGCGTTGTTGGAGATTGCCGGCGAGGATGGTCGGGGTTGTGGTGGTTAGCCAGGTGGCCGTCAGAACAATGCTGTTGCGGCGACTTAGTCTGCGGCTTACGTTCAGGACTCCGCCGTAGCCTCCGGTGTTCGCGTACCCGCCCCCAAGCAGCCTTTCATAGTTGAATCCGGCCGAAGACGTCCAGCGGCTGCCTTTGGAATACCACGACCAGGCGACGCCCGCTGAAAAGGTGTTCGCGATCGCCAGCCCGTAGGTGTTGCCCGCTTCACGGCTGACGCTGAGGACGAGGCTTTGATTCAGCCCGCGGGCGCCCGTGGAGAATTCGCCACGGTAGGCTCCGGTCTGCGTGGAACTCGCGCCGCGGGGCTGATAGTTGGACGCGCCTCCGCCGCCGCTGAGACTCACAAACCCGACGGAGCCCACGAGCTGGTAAACTCCCAGAGTGCCTAACTCCAGGTCGAACGGTCCGGTCAGCATGCTGTAGTGTGCATAATACCCGCCCGCACTCAGCGTGGTTCTGGGCGTGTACGCGAAGGAAACTCCTCCCTGCCCCTGCGCAAAGGTGACGCCGGGGAATGGCTCCGACGTTGCCAGACTCTCATCCCCGACAGGCGAGGGGAGTTCACGCGTAACCTCCCCGGACGCCGACCAGGTCAACCGCGAAGACTGGTGAAACGTCAGGCTGGCGACGCCCGTTGCGTCCCTGCGGCGAACCCCGTAAAGGGCCAGACTCAGCGGTGTATTGCCCTGCCCGACGAGTCCCGTCCCGGGCGTCAGCGGAGTGGTTGGATTATTCGCCAGTGAGAGACTCGCGAAGGGCGCGAACAGAAGATCGGTGTACAACGCGTCGTCAGCCGACCCACTCAGGGACAGCGCCAGACGCGGCGTGACATTGGAAGTGAGGCTGAATGCAACGACGTTGTCGAATCCCTTTAGAGACAGCCCTTTCACACTCCTGTCGTAGTCGACGTCGTAGGTCAGGGCGAACCTGACCCTTGGCCGCGTGGCGTACAACCCAACGTCCATCTCCGCCCCGGGAGTATAGGTCATGGCTGGCACGCCCGAAACCAACGCGCCCCACGGCAGGTCGAGCAACTCGCCATACAGCGAAAAGCGGTTGATCTCCAGGCCGCTGGGCCGATCGCCAGCGGAAGCGAAAGGATCGAGAATAGACGCCTGACCGGCGAGCGGCATGACCGAGGCCGCGCACGCAGACGCCAGCAAAATGCGCCACGCAGCACGACGCGCCCAGGAATGGCCGGTCAACGGATGTGGTATCACGTAGACTCCTCGCTCTCTGCGCTCATCACGGAACGACGACGGTGTCACCGGGATTGAGAAGGATGTTCTGCTCGTCCTTTTCGCCGCGAATCACCGCGTCGTAGTCGAACTGCAGTCTCACCTGCCGGTCGTGATCGGACCGCAGCACGTAGATTTTGTTGCGCCTCGCGAATACGGTAACACCGCCGGCCTCGGCAAGGGCCTGCAGGACCCGCATGGGTCCCTCCAGACGCACGGCGCCCTGTTTGGCAACGGCGCCCAGAACATAGATCCATTGGCTGTTTACCTGCTTTACCACGACGGTGACGCGCGGCGACCGGACATACTCCTTGTAGCGCGTGGTGAGCAGGTTCTCAAATTCGGTTGGAGTCAGACCCATCGCCTTGACTTCGCCGATCAGGGAGAGCGAGACTATGCCGTCCGGGCGCACCTGGGTCTGGGAAGTGGAAGCATCCGGTTCTTTCCAGACTTCGACACTGAGGACGTCGCCAGCGCCGATATGATACGAATCCGGGAGCTTTGCCGCCTGGTTAGTGCCGTTGGCATCGGCCGCGCTCGACGGCGAATCCGCCATCGCCGCCGTCGCGGTCATGCAGCAGACAAGGACAACGCATAGCACAATCGTCGAAATCCCCCGATCAAACATAAGATACCTCCTTATCAACCACTGTGGTTCGAGTCAGGACCGTTCCCGTCCCGCGGCGAGACTGCGCGTGTCCATTACGGGCACACAGCCAAGCACCGGAGCCCAGTCGGGCAGCTCCCATTCTCCGAGCAGAACGTCGTTTTTCCACTCCACAACGAAGCCGATTACAGCGGCGATGCAAAGCGCGAGGATTACGCCGACCGCGATGAAGGCCGGCCGATTCGGGCGAGCCGGTTTCGCGGGTGGCTGAGCCGCCTCCAACAGAACCAGCCGCTCGCCGTTCCTGGTGTGTTCCAGGTCGGCGCCCTCGTCCGCCAACAGCTTCTTGTCCAGCAGCGTCTGGTAATACATCTTGCTGCTCTGGTCGTCGCGCATAAGCGAGGCCAGTTCCTGTTGGCGAATAGGCACCATGCTGAGCCGCCGCTGGGCGTCGGTGACGCTGGCCAGAAGCCGCTGCCTGCGCTGTTCCAGCGTATTAATGTCGTTGTCGACGAAGGCGATCTGTCTCTTGAGAGTATCGACCTTATCGGACATCGGATTGCGCTCGTCAACGGCAGCGACCGCAGGGGACGGCGTGCGCGGTTTCGCCGGCGGGGGAATCACGGGATTGGGGACTGCGGCACTCTGCTGGCTCTGCAGTTCCCGTTCGAGATAAGCAATCTCCTCTAGTGTTCTCTGGATCTCCGGGTGCTGTTCTTCGTAACGAACCCGCAGATCCTTCAAACGGGCTCTGGCCTGATCCAGTTGGACCTGCACCGGCGATGGCGCCGGCGCTGCCGACTGTGCGGAAGGCGCGTTCGTATCCTGCTCGTCGCGGGCCTTCGCCACGTTGTTCCATTGCCGCTCGGTTGTTTGGGCGACGGCCAGCGAGCTCTCCAGAATCAGTTTGTTGTCGTGCGCCCGGCTCAATTCTTCCTGCAGCCCCATTAGCTCCGTCTTGGCCTGGCTCATGTTCGCCAGCAGACTCGGCTCCTGCTCGGGTAGTTCGCCGTTGCGCGCCATCTTGAAAGATCTCAGCCGGTCCTCCTGCTCGTCGAGTCTCGTCTTGGCTTCCGCTAACTGGCTGTCCAGGAACGCAGACGTACTACGGGCCTCCTCCAGGAGCTGACGTCTGTCCTCGTCGATGAAAACGCCGGCCACGCGATTGCAAACTTCGGCGGCGGTGGTGGCGGAGCTGTAAGCATAGGAGACACGGAAGGTAGCCGGACGATTCCCGCTCCACGCTCTGTCCATCGTGATTTGAAGGTCTTCTCGCATTCGAACCAGAACCTCGTCCCGCGTCAAGGTCTGGCGCAAACCCGGGTACAAGCCCAGATCCTGAATGAGGCTCCAAAGGCGATCATGGCTCAGCACCATGGCTTTGAGATGGTCCAGACGGGCCTCCTGAGCGGACTGCACGGTCGGTGTGACGAGATACGCCGGAATGGCGGCCGTTTCGATCTGCACTACTGCGTCGGCCTGGTACACCGGCGGAATCGTGAGCACACCCAGAACGGCCAGTGCCGAACCGACAATGCACACGAGCAAGACCATGACTTTGTGCTTCCAGATCGCACGCACAATCGAGAGCGGAAGCAAGGCGGCACTGACTGTAACGAGCTTGGCGGTACTCATTTTCGTTGTTTCCCTTCTGAGTGAAAACGATGGGTGGCCCTCCGACGGGAATCACGGCCGCCGGAAGCGGCGCCCCTTAGTTCCAATTGCCGGAGGCGCGCAGCCTTGCCTTTCTGTTGCGTTCCCGCGACGATGGACACGCTGAAAAGAAGACTGTGGAAGTTCTTCTTGGATAAGGGGTTACAGAGACGGTAATCGCAGGCATCCTGCGGTCACCTGGCGAGCCTCCGAATTTGGCCAAGCTCTGCCACTGACCGCACACTTAAACTGCTTTGAACTCCCGATGCACTTCGCCACTCTGGGAAAGGTGCGCCCGGATTTTTCCTGAGTATAGGGCAAAGCCCCAGGTGAGTCAACGCACATTGCCCAGGAAAAGTACTGGTACCGGTTCCGCGTGTTGCGTCTGCTGGTCGTCATTCCAATGAGCGGAGAGAGGGCGCAGTTCGTGATCGCGCCAACGGAGCGGGACCTTCTCAAGCACCCAATCACAACCAACTCCACCGTACCCCGACCCGGCTTGTGAGGGTGACCGCCGCTTCCCGGTATGCTCGCGTGTCTCGGACGGCAGCAGCCCGTGGCGAACAACGTCTCCCGCGCGGGGGCGGCCACCGCGAAGCCTGGCTGGTCCGTTGGCGGGGGAGCATCCAATCCTGGTCCCGGATGAAACCAAGGGGTGGCGCCTAAGGAGAAATCACTAGGACATTACTGAAGGAGTTTCTTAGGATATATCCTCTACGACGGTTCATAAATAATTTAAAATATTACATGAGAACGCGCTTTAAGCGAGAGGAACGGCGGCTGCCTGGTACTTTCTCTCAGGAGTCCTGGATTCTCTTTAAGTTATTGGAACCAAAAGCTCTCAGAGCATAGCCCTATAGCATTAAGAGTACCAGTGACAATATGATAGGCAATGGGTGCTCCTGCAGTATCGCCCGCAAAATGAGCAACAACCCGTCATCATTCTCAAATAAAGAAAGGCATGTTCCTCATGCACATCAGGAAGTTTTTAGACATTCTCCCTGCCACAGGTGTGTTCATATCTCTCACGCTGATACCGGGGCTGCTGATGAGTCAGACCCTGCCACCGGTGGTATTCTACTCCGATCTGGACAGCGGTCCGGGCAGCGGCGGACCCAGTGGCGGCGGAGCCATCGTCAACGTTTACGGCAAGGGTTTCGGCGCCTCCCAGGGCAGTTCCTTCGTGTCCATCGGCGGGGCGCAGGCCCTGGCCTATCTGCAGTGGAGCGACACGAACGTGGCCTTTCAACTGGGCGGCTCGGCGGCCACCGGTAACCTCACCGTGACCACCCCGAACGGCACCTCCAACGGGGTTCCCTTCACCGTCCGCGCCGGCAACATCTACTTCGTCTCCACCAGCGGCAACGACAACAACGCGGGCAGCTACAGCGCCCCCTGGGCCACCCTGCTGCACGCCCGCGATTCCATGCAGCCCGGCGACATCACCTATGCCCTGAACGGGGTGAGCCAGACCACCGACGACGGTTCCGGCTGGAATGCCTGCCTGACACTGGACGGCAGCGCCGGGCAGAGCGGCACGGCGGGCCTGCCCATGGCCATGGTGGCATATCCGGGAGCCACGGCCACCATCGGCAACGTCCAGATGTCGTCGGCCGGGGGCTGCGATTCGGGAATCCGCGCCAAGGGGAACGGAGAGAACTACTGGACCTTTGCCGGGTTTACGATCAGGGCCGGATTTCAGGCGGTTAATCCCTACAGCGAGACGGGCTGGCGGATCATCGCCAACGACCTGAGCTGCCCCAATGGTAATCAGGAAGCGGGCTGCGCGGATCTACAGCTACTGACGACCACGAAATTCGATGGGAACAATGTCCACAACGTGGGCACGAATCTCGCACCCAGCGCCGTCACCGCGATGTATCACGGCGTGTATATCTCGGGGCACAATGTGGGGCTGGACTTTGGCTGGAACACCATCGCGTACGTTCAGGGCGGGAGAGGGGTTCAGCAGCACGTTAACAGCGGAGAAGGGGGCGACTCGTATAGCCTGGCTATTCACGACAACGTCATTCACGATACCCAGTGCGATGGCATCATCATGGATTCCTTCGATCCGTCGCAGGGGACCGTAGCCCTGTACAACAACGTCGTCTACAATGCGGGCACCGGCCCGAACAATTCCGATAAGACCGGCGACTGGTCCTGCATGTATCTGGGGGGTAACGGCATCGGCAGCGACACCGCCACCGGCTCGGGAGCGGCGCAGGTCTACAACAACACGATGTATGCGTGCGGGACTTTCGCCAACCCGCCGTACTCGGGGTCGAACGCGGGCTTCCAGTGGGACCCGCAGGGCAACAAGAACGAGTCGGTCAACTTCGTGGACAACATCGTGTACCTGACGACGAATGTCCCCTATTTGCTGATCTACACGACGAGCGAGGGATTGTGCTCCGGCAACTGCGCCGGGGTGGCGGGATCGAACAATCTGTTTTATGGGAACGGAGCGCCGCCGGCGGACAGCTACCTTACGGCCACCGTGAACGCCAACCCGCTGTTTGTGAGTACGACCATTCCGGACTTCCATCTGCAGGCGGGCAGCCCGGCGGCCAACGGCGGGGCGACCACTCCCGATGTCCATGACTTCGACGGCGTCCCCCTGCCGCAGGGCTCCGCCTACCCCATCGGAGCTTACGCCTATCCGCTGGGAGATCCGGCAGGAGTTTCCGTCAGTGTTGTTCCAGGCGCGGTGTCGTTGTCGGCCAATCAGTCGCAGCAGTTCACCGCTTCGGTGAGCGGTACCGGCGATTCCAGCGTCACATGGTCGATGAGCCCATCGGCCGGCTCAATCACCGCAGCCGGGCTGTTCACGGCGCCGGCGTCAATCACTTCGACACAAACGGTGTCGGTTACCGCGACATCGGCTGCGGACACGACCAAGTCCGCCAGCGCGACGGTGACCCTGACGCCCCCGGCGCCTGCCTCCGTGGCGGTGACGGTGAGTCCGTCCTCGGTCAGCCTCAACGCCGGCCAGCAGCAATCGTTCACGGCCACGGTCACGGGCTCGACCAACACGACGGTCACGTGGTCCATGACCCCTTCGATCGGCACTCTTGCGTCCTCCGGCGTTTACACCGCACCGGCTACGATTTCGGCCCAGCAGACGGTGACCATTACCGCCACCTCCGCGGCCGATACCACGAAGTCGGCCAGCGCGACGGTGACCCTGACGCCGCCGCCCGCATCCGTGGCGGTGACGGTGAGTCCGTCCTCGGTCAGCCTTAAAGCCGGCCAGCAGCAGTCGTTCACGGCCACGGTCACGGGCTCGACCAACACGACGGTCACGTGGTCCATGACCCCTTCGATCGGCACTCTTGCGTCCTCCGGCGTTTACACCGCACCGGCTACGATTGCGGCCCAGCAGACGGTGACCATTACCGCCACCTCCGCGGCGGATACCACGAAGTCGGCCAGCGCGACGGTGACCCTGACGCCGCCGCCCGCATCGACCGTATCGGTAAGCATAAGCCCATCCTCTGTGACCCTCAAAGCCGGCCGCCAGCAATCGTTCACGGCTACGGTGAAGGGCGCCACGAATTCGGGCGTGAAGTGGTCGCTGAGCCCGGCCATGGGAACCATTTCCGCTAAGGGTATGTACACGGCTCCGTCCTCGCTGACTGGAGTCCACTACATAACGGTTATGGCGACATCGGTCGCACAACCGAGTGAGTCGGGCAAGGCTCTGGTCACCGTGAACGGAAGTCGCTGAACCAAAACGGCCGACACAGGCCCATGTGTCCCCAACCGACAGATGGGCACTAATGAGAAGGCCCTGGGCACCGCTCCGGGGCCTTCGCTTTGTGCGTCCGGCACTTCGATCACCTGACGGATTCCGGAAGCTGCGAGGGGACAGAACTCCGAGGTTCCTCGCAACTCTCCACTACCGGCTGCCTCGGACGGCCGAGGCGGCCAGTTCCAGGCACGCCTTCCCAAACATGTAAACGTTGGGAACATTTGAAACGTCGTTCAAAACGGCCCGGCCGTAACAGGCGACCGAACTCGCGATCTTCCCGCTGCCGATCAAGGCGTCGCCCCGCTCCCGATAGATGCTCGCCAGAGCCTGGTGGTACTGCCGCAGAGTACAGGCTCCCCGTTGGCGATGTTTGTTAACGAATGCCAACTGCCCGCGGGTCATTCTCTCGAGGTCGCTGCTCATTTGGCCCGGCGAAAAGCGGAAGTGCGCCAGGACTTCATCGATAAAACCGATCTCATAGCGTTCGGCGATCCGAAACCACAGGTCTCTATCCTCGACGGCGCGCATGGTTTCGTCGAAGAGCCCAACCTCACTCAGACAGGATTTCCGAAACTGGATGGTGGCCACGGCCAGGTGCGCTCGGCGAGTGAAGATGTGATGCGCGATGTGGCCCGACAAGTACTTTCGAGGGCATTTCGGATAGTCGACGATTTTGCCGTTGGTGTCCATCCGCGCAATGCGAGCGTGCACCAGACCCACGGCGGGATCCTCGTCCAGCGCGCGGACACTGTGCGCCAAACGGTCCGGCAGCCATACATCGTCCGCATCGAGCAACGCGATGAACTCGCCTCGGGAGTGCCGCACACCCGTGTTCCGCGCGGCTGGCAGCCCTCGATTGCTCTGTCGAATGTGCACCAGCCGGTCACCCAATGAATCGGCGAAGGCGCCCACCACTTCCGGCGTCGAGTCGGTGCTGCCGTCGTCGATGACAATCGCTTCCCAGTCCGAGTAACTCTGAGCGACGACGCTGTCGATTGAGTCCGGAAGATACCGGGCGGCATTATAAGCCGGAATGATTACACTTACCCGCGGCATGTGGCGACGGCGATCATCTCGATGAAGTGCCTGCTGTGGCCAGGAGAGCACACGAGACAGGCTTCCGCTACCCCCAGCGATCCAAGCGCAACGGACTCTCGCGGCTCAGGGAGATGATAAGACCGCCTGCGGTTGATGTCAACCATGTCAACGTAGCGGGCATGCGGCTGTCCTCATAGGCCTTTGCTTCTTCACAGCGAAAGGACCGCGTGCTCCCTGTACAATTGAGAATTCGATATGAACATCGGCAATAAGGGGACGGCACACAGCCTGCGTCAGAAAATCGCCGACCACACGGCCCGCGTCGGCGTGGTGGGTCTCGGCTACGTCGGTCTTCCTCTGGCGGTCGAATTCGCTCACGCCGGCTATCACGTCGCTGGTATCGACGTGCAGGCGTCGAAGGTCGATCGTCTCAACGCCGGCGATTCCTACATTCAGGACATCCCCACTGAAGTTCTGCGTCCTCTCGTGGATGCGGGCCGGCTTCGCGCCACCACCGATTTCT